>Ga0065711_1026143_pt1 | contig 432021 bp, 366 predicted proteins | sample Hoacrofraction12_FD_59098 | JGI IMG/M metagenome (GOLD analysis project Ga0065711, IMG submission 59098) | Hoatzin crop microbial communities from Cojedes, Venezuela - Epithelial fraction 12 v2 (version 2) | ecosystem: Host-associated > Birds > Digestive system > Esophagus > Crop | place... | reverse complement strand
TACAGATTTTGAGGGAAACAGCTACATTTGAAAATTTGTAGCTGTTTCCGAGAAATTTTGTAGTCAACAGCTACAAAATTCGGGGTCGATAGCTACAAGCGGCAAGTCAGACTCCCCGACTTCAGCAGAGGTTCTCAATGTAGCTGTCAAAGAGGAAAAACGTAGCTCTAAAGCTACATTTCAAAGAGGAAACAGCTACTGTAGCTATTTCAGAGGTAATATGTAGCTTTTCAGCTACAATTTTTAAAGGTTATAGCTACAACTTAAAATTTAATATAATTCCAAATTCGAGAATCCGGTGAACGCGTCATACGAGCGCCAGCTCATACGAATCTCACCGTACTGATTAATTCCTATCTCCAAAACTTTACCCGATGCTTCGGTATTGGTCGTATAACCGCAGAACAATTCCTCGCCGTCAGCTCCAGAGCCCGCATACGATGTGCCCTTGCCGTAGGGTTCATTACAGTAACGACCCCATTTACTACCGTTATATGTATCACCGTAGCAAACCAAAACCCCGTCCTGAGCGTCGTACCAGAAACAGGCAGTCCTTGAACTGTCCTGAGCTATCTGCTGACTCATCGTATATCCGGCATCGTTATTGACAACGGAGTCACTCATAAACGCAGCAACAATCAAGGCCTTCGCCGCACGCATATTTGCAATATCCGTGGACTCGCGGCTCTTCTCAAGCTGGGTTATAAAAATAGGAATCGACACAGCAACGAGAACCGCAATTATCGACACTACAATAAGCAATTCCGCAAGCGTAAATCCTGTCTTTTTATGTCGTCTCATCACCTGTGCCTCCTTTCGCAAAAACATAATTATTCTAGCCACAAAATAAAGTCTGTAAGCCGCTTTGTCAATACAGCAAAATTACCAAACCGCATCACTCAACAAAACACTCAACAAAAAACTCAGCAAAACACTCGACAAATCATTCACAAAAAAAGCCCGCGGACTTTGTAATCCGCGGGCCTCATAATTCAACTGAATTCCAAAAAATCTCAGCCGTTAAGTCTTGCCTCGAGAGCAGCCTTCTGATCCTCGTAGCCGGGCTTTCCGAGAAGAGCGAACATGTTCTTCTTATACGCCTCAACACCGGGCTGGTTGAAAGGATTTACGGCGAGGAGGTAACCTGAAATACCGCAAGCCTTTTCGAAGAAGTAGATGAGGTTTCCGAGATTATATGCATCAGCCTCGGGCATGTGAATAAGCATGTTCGGAACCTTACCGTCAACGTGAGCCAGGATTGTGCCCTGCATAGCCTTCTTATTAACTTCGTTCATATCCATACCGGACAGGAAGTTCAGGCCGTCGAGGTTTGCGGGGTCATTCGGAATCTCATAAGATCTTCTTGCCTTGTCAATCTCAACTACAGTCTCGAACATGATTCTCGAGCCGTCCTGGATGAACTGACCCATAGAGTGCAGATCTGTTGTGTTATCAACGCCCGCGGGGAAGATACCTCTCTGATCCTTACCCTCGGACTCACCGTAGAGCTGCTTCCACCACTCTGTCATGTAGTGGAAAGAAGGCTCGTAGTTGACCATAACCTCTGTGGAATAGCCGGATCTCAAGAGACAGTTTCTTACTGCTGCGTACTGATAGCAAGGGTTCTCGGAAAGCGGGAGCTTCTTGTACTCCTTCTGAGCGTCCTTCGCACCCTTCATGAGCTCTCTGATATCGATGCCCGCAACTGCGATGGGAAGAAGTCCTACAGCCGTAAGAACGGAGAAACGTCCTCCTACGTCGTCGGGAACTACGAAAGACTCATAGCCTTCCTCGTCAGCGAGGCCCTTGAGAGCTCCCTTCGCCTTATCTGTTGTGGCATAGATTCTGTTCTTAGCCTCTTCCTTGCCATACTTATTCTCCATGTATGCACGCAGAATTCTGAAAGCGATAGCGGGCTCGGTTGTTGTACCGGACTTGGAGATGATGTTGAGGGAGATATCCTTGCCCTCGATGATGTCCATCATATCTGCAAAATAAGTAGCAGAAATGGAATTACCGCAGAAAAGAATGAGTGGGCTCTTTCTTACCTTCTTTGTAGCCGCATTCGCGAAAGAGTGACCGAGCAGCTCGATTACGGCACGAGCTCCGAGATAGGAACCGCCGATACCGATAACGATGAGAACATCGGAATCTCTTCTGATCTTGGAAGCAGCCTTCTTAATTCTTGCGAATTCTTCCTTATCGTATGCTGTAGGCAGGTCGAGCCAGCCGAGGAAGTCATTTCCGGGACCGTTCTTCTTGTGAAGCATGTCGTGAGCGGCCTTAACCTGAGGCTCCATTCTGTCGACAGCTTCCTGTCCGCCTATAAAGGGAAGTACATTTGAGTAATCAAGAGTAATCATCTTAACAAAACTCTCCTTGCTAAATTTTTAACCTCATAAGTATATCACCCGTTCAAGGCCAAATACCATTACATTTTGACCCTTACTTGAGGAATCCGTTGATAATCTGCTCCTCGGCCTCTTCCGCGGTAAGTCCGAGCGTCATGAGCTTATCGAGCTGGTCTCCGGCAATCTTTCCGATTGCCGCCTCGTGGAAAAGCTCCGCGTTGACGTCGTTTGCCTCGAGAGACGGCACCGCAAGTATCGTACCGTGGTCCATTATGATGGAGTCGCACTCCGTGTGGCCGTGGCAGGCCGCGTTGCCTCTTATGCATGCGTCAAACTTCTGGTATGACTCGTCTCTCGCAACAGCTCTGGACACAACGTCAGCCGAAGCACCGTCACCGTTCAAATCAACGGTATAAACACTCTCGGCGTGCTGCTTGCCGTGTGTCATGAGTCTCTCGCGAACCACAAGTCCCGCACCGGCTTCAAGCTTTCCTATCGTTGTGCGGACAGTCGAGTCAACGCCCTTAATCTGGACCATCTCCATCTCCATGTGGGAGTTCTCCTCCATGTAGACCTCGGTCTGGGGGTTTAGGATGCGCTTGCCCTCGCCGTCACCGCTGCCGTAGTGCTTTTCGACGTACTTGACGCGCGAGTTCTTGCCGACATAGAAGCGGTGAACGCCGTCGTGCTGGGAGTCCTGCTTGCCGCAGTTGTCGATGCCGCAGCCCGCGACGATTATTACGTCACAGTCCTCGCCGATGTAAAAGTCGTTATATACGACCTCTTTGATGCCGCTCGCGGAAATTACGACCGGGATGTGCACACTCTCATTCTTCGTACCGGGCTTGATTCTGATGTCGATACCGGAACCGTCTTCCTTCGATGTGATGTCGATGTTGGCGGTGGTGTTACGGCCCGCAAGCTTGCTGTTTGCTCTGAAGTTATAGGCTCCGACCGGTACCGAATGCAGGTCGGCGACCTCTTGCATAAGTCTCTTCTGAATGGGATCAAGCTCAACCATAATCACACCTCCTCAAGCTTCGAGCACGCCGCACGAACCGCATCGGGAGTTCCCGTAAGCGTGGGCAGAATCTCTTTCCCGGAGCCCTGCGTCTTTATCTTGCCGTCCGCGATAACCACAATCTCGTCCGCGATCTGCAGGATGCGCTCCTGATGGGAAATAATCACTATCGAACTGTCCGTTATTTCCTTCCTCATATTCTCGAAAATCCTCACGAGATTCTGGAAAGACCACAAGTCGATTCCGGCCTCAGGCTCATCGAAAACCGACATCTTCGTTCCTCTTGCAAGTACCGTCGCAATCTCGATTCTCTTAAGCTCGCCGCCCGACAAGGATGCGTTAACTTCACGGTTGATGTAATCTCTTGCGCAAAGGCCGACTTCCGATAAGTACTTGCAGGCATCGTGCATCTTAAGATTTGTATCCTTGCCCGCGGCAATCTTCAGAAGGTCAAACACCTGAAGTCCCTTAAATTTAACGGGCTGCTGGAAAGCGTAAGATATGCCTCTGAGCGCGCGGTCCGTGATGCTCATTTCCGTTATATCCTCGCCGTCAAGAATAATCTTTCCGGACGTGGGTTTAATGATTCCCGCTATAAGCTTGGCAAGCGTTGATTTACCGCCGCCGTTGGGTCCTGTTATTACAGTGAATTTGGAATCGCTGATATCAAGATTTAAATTATCGATAATTGTTTTTGTGCCGGTCTCGTCATTGACCGTATAAGTCAAATCTCTGATTTCCAACATAAAATTCATCTCCTATTACTTTTGTAGGCTTTTGTATTATACACTAATATAATCATGAATCACTCTGCAAATGCTATAATATTCTGAATCAAAGGAGACTTGTTTATGTCCGAATCAACTATTTCAGACGGAAAGATACATATTTTGTATCTGGTAAGAAGCGCCCCGGGGGTCAGCTACCAGATGCTTATGGACGCATGTCTCCGGTCTTTATATCTTGATTTCTTTACCTTCTCCCAGTGCTACAGTGAGCTCATCGCGGGCAATCTTTTGGACCGCAGCATCACCGAGACCGGCACCGGCGAGGTAATCGGCACCAACGAGACACTGACCATCACAAAAGGAGGTCTTGCAATTCTTGAAGACGTCGAGTCCACCCTGAATCTTCAGACTCTTGGCTACCTCAAAAAAGCTGCCGCGGAATTGAAAGAAACGCTCGACGAGAAAAACTCCGTCAAGGCCTTCATAAGCCCCGTCGAGGGCACCGAAAACAACTACGAGCTCACCCTGGAGACACACCGCGAAGGTAAGGATTTTCGATGCACTTTCACGATCGAGGGGGAGGAAAAAGCGAAGAAAATCCAGAGCACATGGCTTTACGGCGGCGACGGACTGACACAGAAATTCGTTGATGAATTGCTCAAAATGTAGGCTTTATCAGGCTAAAATTTCATATAAAAGATTTATATATTTCCCGACCCCGCTTATTTATAATAACTTTCGTTAATAACTTAGATTATAAGTTTATGACGGAGGTTAATTTTATGAAGAAGAGTTTCATTAAGCTTATGTCCCTGAGCCTTGTTGCGGCTATGGGATTTGCAATGGCAGGATGCTCATCGGACGCATCCGACAGCATGACTGTTGAGGACGGCGTTCTCACAATGGCTACAAACGCTTATTTCCCGCCTTACGAGTACTACGAGGGTGATACAATCGTCGGAATCGACGCTGAGATTGCTTCCGCAGTTGCTGACAAGCTCGGCCTTGAGCTCGTTATCGAGGATGTTGAGTTCGACTCCATCATTGGCGGTGTTCAGTCCGGTAAGTACGACATCGGATGCGCAGGCATGACAGTTACAGAAGAGAGACTTCAGTCCGTTAACTTCACTTCCTCTTACGCTACAGGTATTCAGTCCATCGTAGTTACCGAGGGTTCCGAGATCACAGACCTCGATACACTTCTTGCAAGTGACGCTATGGTCGGTGTTCAGTCCGGTACAACTGGTGATATCTACATGACAGACGAAGTTGGCGAAGACAGAATGGATCGTTACGCTAAGGGTAACGACGCTATCATCGCTCTTATGCAGGGCAAGGTCGGCGCTGTTGTTATCGACAATCAGCCTGCTCAGGCTTTCGTTGAGGCTAACGAGGGTCTTGTTATCCTCGAGACACCTTACGCTGTTGAGGACTACGCAATGGCAGTTAACAAGGACAACGAAGAGCTTTTGAACGCCATCAACGAGGCTCTCGCCGAGCTCACAGAAGACGGCACAATCGGTGCAATCATCGAGAAGTACATTCCTTCCGACGCTGAGTAATTTGTAAATAAAGCAAGGAAATTTACACCGGAGCGGAAATAATTCTTTATTTCCGCTCTTTTCTTATTTAAAATAGAGCACGATTGTTATTTTTAAGGATGTGATTTACAGGATGCTTTTAAGTCTTTCAATATCCGAGTGGCTGTCGGACCTTCGCGACGACTTCTATCTCAACTTCATAGACGATGACAGATACATGTATCTCGTCAGAGGTCTCAAGGTAACCTTCGAGGTCACCATTTTCGCGGTGCTTTTAGGCATCGCGCTCGGCGTCATCGTCGCCATGATAAGATCCACATACGACAAGAATGCACAGGACATGCGCCGAGGTCCCGGACTTTTTATTTTGAAGTTCTTTAACGGCCTGACGAAGATTTACCTCACGGTCATAAGAGGAACTCCTATGGTCGTTCAGCTCATGATTATGTACTTCGTCATCTTCGCGTCCTCGAAGAATAAGGTTCTGGTGGCAATCCTCGCGTTCGGTATCAACTCGGGCGCTTATGTCGCGGAGATTATAAGAAGCGGCATCATGAGCATCGACCAAGGACAGTTTGAAGCCGGAAGATCTCTGGGATTTAACTACATGCAGACCATGCTTTACATAATCATTCCCCAGGCCTTCAAAAACGTCCTGCCCGCTCTCGCGAACGAGTTTATCGTTCTTATCAAAGAGACGTCCGTATCGGGCTACGTCGGCCTTCAGGATTTAACCAAAGGCGGCGACGTTATAAGGTCGAGAACATACTCGGCTTTCATGCCTTTGCTTGCCGTGGCGGCGATTTACCTTATTATCGTCATGTTCTTTTCGAAGCTGGTAACGATTCTTGAGAGGAGGCTGAGAAACAGTGAGCGCTGAGCCCTTAATTTCCGTAAAGGATTTAAAGAAATACTATAACGACGGTGCCATCAAGGCCTTAGACGGCGTAAGCATCGACATCAACAAAGGTGAAGTGGTCGTAATCATCGGCCCCTCGGGCAGCGGTAAATCGACCCTTCTGAGGTCTTTAAACCTCCTCGAGCGCCCCACATCGGGCACAATCACGTTCGAAGGCAGCGACATCACCGCCCCCGGCACCGACATCAACAAACTCCGCCAGAAGATGGGCATGGTGTTCCAGCACTTTAACCTCTTCCCTCACCTTTCAATTCTCGAAAATATGACGCTCGCTCCCGTAAAGCTTTTGAAGCAGCCAAAAGCCGAAGCCGAGAAAAACGCACGAGAGCTCCTGTCCAAGGTCGCTCTCGAAGACCGTGCGAATTCGTACCCTTCGCAGCTGTCGGGCGGTCAGAAGCAGCGTATCGCGATTGTAAGAGCGCTCGCGATGAAGCCTGACGTCTTACTCTTTGATGAGCCCACTTCCGCGCTCGATCCCGAGATGGTAGGAGAGGTTTTGGACGTTATGAAAGACCTTGCCAAGGACGGCATGACGATGGCTGTTGTAACTCACGAGATGGGATTTGCGAGAGAAGTCGGCGACCGCGTTGTTTTCATGGACGGCGGTAAGATTATCGTCGAGGGAACGCCTGAGGAAATCTTCAAGTCATCAGACAACGACAGACTTAATACATTCCTTGCCAAGGTACTTTAATTCAAGTATTTAATTTCACTTAAAAACAGTTTTTAAGACATTCAAAAAGCCTCCGCTCTTCGCGGGGGCTTCTTAATCAAACTCTACTTAAGAAGGTCTTAGGTTAACTTCTTATGTTTTAAGTATAACCATCGACTTCGAAGTCAATATGAATTTGTGTGAACGATTTGTAAACTCGATTTTCAATTTCAGTTTACTCAACGTATTCGAAGACAAAATCATCTATGCAGACGTTATCGCCTTCCTTGATACCCGCCTTCTTCAGAGCATCTATGACGCCTTCCTTGATGAGTGCCCTCTGGAAATACTGAGCCGAATCGTAGACATCAAAGTCGGTGCTCTGACGAAGTCTCGAGATCCAGGAACCCTCAAGATAGAAATCGTTACCCTCACGTCTGACGGTAAATTTCTCCTCGGGTTCAAACTTATAAAGCTTGTTGTCATCACCTGTAACCACATCGTGAATAACAGGTGCAGGAAGCTTACTTACAAGTTCGGTAACCTTATCTGTAAGCGCCTTAACGCCCTGACCCGTCGCTGCACTTATCTCGAATATATTCTCGTAACCCTGAGCTCTGACCTCTTCTATGAACATGTCAATTTCCTCGCGTGTTGCCGCATCACACTTGTTGACCGCAACCACCTGAGGTCTCTTGGACAACTCCTCGTTAAACTCCGCAAGCTCACTGTTAATCGAGTTAAAATCATCAATCGGATCTCTGCCGTCATGAGCCGACACATCCACAACGTGAATAAGCATTCTTGTTCTCTCGATGTGTCTTAGGAAATCGTGACCCAAACCCGCACCTTCGTGAGCGTTGTCAATAAGTCCCGGAATATCCGCGATGACAAATGCCGTGTCAAAGTCCTGAACAACGCCGAGAACCGGCTCAATCGTCGTAAACGGGTAATCGGCAATCTTGGGCTTAGCTCTCGTCATAACCGAAAGCAGCGTGGATTTACCTGCATTGGGGTATCCCACAAGTCCGACATCAGCTATAAGCTTAAGCTCAATCTCGAGATTCCTCTCCTGACCTTCCTGCCCCATGTGGGCAAACTGCGGAGCCTGCCTTACACTGTTGGCAAAATGAATATTCCCCAGGCCGCCCTTGCCACCCTCACAAATGGTGACCTCCTGGCCATCCTCCGTGAAATCCGCAAGAATCTTGCCCGTATCTGCGTCCTTGATGACAGTACCTACAGGAACCGCAATTCTTAAATCCTCGCCGCCTCTGCCGTACATTCTCTTGTTAAGTCCCTTGCTTCCGTCGGGAGCGACGAACTTATGCTTGAAGCGGAAACTCTGAAGCGTCGTAAGCTTCTGGGCAGCAACGAAAATAATATCGCCGCCCTTGCCGCCGTCTCCTCCGTCAGGGCCTCCGTTCGTGATGTACTTCTCCGTGTGAAAAGACACCATTCCGGGACCGCCGTCACCCGCCTTAACGTAAATTTTCGCGTGATCAATAAACATAGAAAACCTTTAAAAAAATGCCTGCCGAATAAATCCGGCAGGCAACAAAAAACATAATCAAATATTCTTCAATTACTTTGTGGGATAGACGCTGACCTGCTTCTTGGAAGATCCTACGCGCTCGTACTTTACAAAGCCGTCAATCTTCGCATAAAGCGTATCGTCGGATCCGATACCAACGTTAACGCCGGGATGGATCTTTGTGCCACGCTGTCTGTAAAGAATATTGCCTGCAACAACTACCTGTCCGTCGCCCTTCTTGGCTCCAAGCCTCTTGGACTGTGAGTCACGGCCGTTCTTGGTCGAACCCATTCCTTTCTTATGAGCGAAGAGCTGTAAATTCATCTTAAGCATTGCTTACACCTCCGTGTGTCTCAAATTTCCTCTGTTACCTTGATGTACATATTACCGTCACCGTTAACCGACTGCGCCAGCGATATAAATCCGAGAACTATGCTCTCCATAATAACCTGTGCTCTGTCCTTGGCCGCCTCGTCCCTCAGTCTTCCTTCGGGAATTATAATCTCCGCGGAGACATTGCCGTCTCCTTTGTCCTCTGCTATCGAGGTGGAGTACTTGGTATCAATCCCGCATATTCTCTCAAGAGAATTCGCAAGTGTATACACAAGTGTTGATGCTCCCGCACATACTATGTCCGAACCATATTCGGAATATCCCGAGTGTCCGCTTACGAACAACCCTGTGATGTGCCTGTCGGCATCCCTTACGACCTTAACGGTAATCACAAAACAAAAGCCTTACGCGATTGCTGTAATACGTACTCTTGTATAAGGCTGTCTGTGGCCATTCTTTCTTCTGTAGCCCTTCTTAGCCTTGTACTTAAGAACAACTACCTTCTTGTTCTTGCCCTGCTTAACAACTTCACCCGTAACCTTGGCTGCAACATCCTTGCCTGCCTTGATTCCGTCGTCGTCGCCGACAGCCAGAACTTCATCGAAAGTAATCTCATCACCGGCCTGGCCCTCGAGCTTCTCTACGAAAATCTCGTCACCAACAGATACCTTGTACTGCTTGCCGCCTGTCTTAATTACTGCGTACATACTGTGTCCTCCTGTTCTTCCAGTCTCGCTGCTTCACCCGAGGCACCGCGCGGTTTTATAAGTAAAAAAGCGCGAATTTAAGAGCCCGTCGCATGCGGCCACTCGGATATACTATCATCATTGTTTTTGGGTGTCAATTAATATTTTAAAGACTTGAAGCAAGCAATAAAGCGTACACGAGAGCGTGAAGGGCTGCCGGAAGCAGCGTTCTTTCCGTGTGCTTTATGAGAGGCCTTGCGCAGGCATAAGGAACAGCTGTGCACATAAGCCCCGCAAGTCCGCTGTAAAATACCGCTGTCTGCCCCGGGACAAGACCGTAAAGGAGTGCCGCAGCAGAAGGCAGCAACATAAGAAGGAAAATCTTTGTGTTGCCGAAGCAGTTCTTCGCACCCTGCCCCGCGAAAGACGACTTGCGGCTTGCAAATATAAGTCCCGCCGTTTCCGCGAGATCGACCACAAACATCGTCATAACAAACGCAACGCCCGATCCCGTACCGCTGAATCTATGAAGCTCCAGATCTGAGTGAGAAATCAAAATCATCAGCACGTAAAGACCAATCACCGCGGCGAGCAAAGCACATACCGGATAGTCCTTTTTCGAGGGTTCGAATTTGACTTCGGTGTTATATATCCACTTAAAGTTGATGATAAACAGGCAAAGCATGAACACGCACGGCATCAGTGTCAGTATGAAAGGCAGAGCACCAAAGAGCTGCCCGAGTGATGTCGATGCGATAATTCCTATAGTGCATGCGATTGATATGCCGCCGATCAGACCGTAAACCCACATGGACACGGGAGCTTTCTTCGTGTCGCTTCCCGTGGGGCTCAAACGCAGGTTCGAGATAAAAAGCAAAACCGATATGACAGAGGCGGCAAATGCGATGTAACTCATTATAAACCACGCATTTATCCTGCCAAAGCTCGTCTCCCTGGTCGATTCGTCGAAGTAAGTTACGCTTAAGTATCCCGCAAGTTCGTTCTGAAACAGCGGCGAGAACAAAAGCTTATAAGGGTCTCTCACGTTAAACGCGGAAAGCGACAGCACTCTTCTCTGATCGTTACTGAAGTAGAGTTTGGACGCGAACAGTCCGCCTCTCTTCGCAGACGTGCCGTAAACCGTGTCATCGCCCGTTAAATACTCGTAAATAACCTTCGCGTCTCCTATGTCTTCTGTCGAATCAGAATTATCCTTGCCTGCGAAGATCGCGACATCCGCATCCGGATAGCTCGAAGAGAAACCTTCCGATAAAATCTCCGTAATCTCTGGGCACATAAGAATAAATCCCTTGACGTTCTCGTCAGATGAATACATGTCGATAGACGTAAGACACTCATCTTCAAAGCTCATCACAACAAGATTTTTGCCCGAGGGAAGTTCTTCGCCCAAAGTTATAACCTCATACTCAAAACCCGTGGCATGAAGCGTGTTGGTCAGAGACTTCACCGGAAGATTTTTATCCTCGGCAATAATTACAAGCTTGGGGCTCTTAGAATTTTCTCCGGCACCCGGCACCAAACAAAGCACAAACATGCAAAGCAGAGTCGCCGCCATGAGGCCTAAGGCGATAAGAAAAATCGGTGCGGTTCTTTTCTTGGATGAAGCTGCAGAAGTATTCATTTACGACTCCGGACAGAGCTCATCACCCAGAGCTCTTATGTCCTCGGGGCCTAAGATTAAAATCAAATCGCCGGGATTTATAAGTTCATCAAGACGCGCCTTAAGATCTGACTTTTCCGAGAAGAACTCTGCGTCTCCGCCGCGTCTGTTAATTTCATCCGCGATATCCTTGCTCGAGATAACGCCCGTGTTGACCTCTCTGTCAGAGAATATCTCCGCGAACAGCACCTTACTGCATGGCAGAAGCGCCGTCACATAATCCTCGAAAAGCAGCTGCACTCTGTTAAACGTCAGAGGCTGGAAAACAACCCAGAGTTTGTTGTGAGGCACGTGCATCGCGGCATCAATCGTAACCTTCGCCGCCGTCGGGTGGTGAGCGTAGTCAACAACAACCTCACAGCCCTTGTAAGTACCCTTTACGGTGAAGCGTCCGTCGGCGCCTCCGAACTCGTTAAGCGTCTTGGTGATTGCTTCGGGAGATGCACCGTTTAAGTATGCGCAGGCCGCGGCAATCAGGCTGTTCGCGACGTTATGAGCTCCCGGAATTTTAAGCAGAACGTGGCCTAAGCTCTCGCCCTTAAAGTAGATATCAAAGTCGGGGCATCCGTCTTTATATGTGATGTTAACCGCCTTGAAATCAGCATCGGAGCCATCCATCGAACATGTGATGACGGTAGGCATTCCCCTGCCCTGCTCATCTCTTCTGCTCTTCTCAATCTCAATTGCTTTTTTGATGTTGCCGTCCGTACCCGTAACCACTACAAATCCGTCATCATCCGTGTTGTCCATGAACTCCGCGAAGACGTTGATAACATCATCGATGGTCGGATAGCAGTCGACGTGATCGTGGTCGATATTTGTTATGGCCGCCGTCGTCGATCTGAACTGCAGGAACGAACGGTTAAATTCACAAGCCTCGGAAACAAGATAATTCTTGCCCTCCCCGAGTCTTACAGAGCCCTTGAAGTAGTCAAGCGGCGCACCGAGGTGAACCGTGGGGTCGAGCCCGGACTCGATGAGCATGATGGAAGTCATCGAGGTCGTTGTAGTCTTGCCGTGCGTTCCTGAGATATTAATTACTCTGTCGTATGAATTTGTTATGATTCCCAAGAACTCCGCTCTGTCAAAGACTCTTATACCCTTCTCGGTTGCACGGGCGAGTTCCTTGTTATGAGGCAGAATCGCCGCGGTCTTAACAATATAATCCGGATTAAAGTCGTCGATATTTCGGGCTTCCTGACTGTTATAAATCGTCATGCCGCGCTCGGAGAGAAGTTCGGTTCTCTCGGACGGATGATTATCGGAACCTCCGACCGTAAAGCCCATTCCCTGACTTAAGATGGCAAGTCCGCTCATCGATATTCCGCCGATTCCGACAAAATAAATTCTTGCAGATGGTTTAAGGTCATTAAGCTTCAGGTCTAACATAATTGACAGCTCCTTAGAGATTAAATGCCTTACGGCACTTCTATAATTATACTATAGTCTCGGCAGAAGTTTCTGTTGGGGTCTTATCTGTATAAAGAAGCTTTAAGACAATAGGCGTCAGAATCGAAGAAATGATTATCAGCAGAATAACCGACGTAAAATACGCGCCGCTCAAAGCGCCCACAGACAAAGCTCTCTGGGCTACGATAAGAGCAACCTCACCGCGGGTCATCATGCCGCATCCGATCTTAAGCGTATCCTTCCCCTTAAACCCGCACAGCCTTGCCATGAGACCGCAGCCGACGATTTTCGACAGAAGGCCTACCGCTACGAAGCAAAGCGAAAAGACGATGATTCCGGGAGCGACGGTCTTGATGTCGGTCTGAAGTCCGATGGATGCGAAGAACACGGGGCCGAAGATCATATAGGAATTGATGTCCATCTTACGCGAGATGTATGTAGAATCGTCAAGCGAACTCAGGATTACGCCGGCGACGTAAGCTCCCGTGATGTCGGCAACACCGAAGTACTTCTCAGCACAGTAAGACATAGCAAAGCACAGCGCAAGTCCGATGATGGGGATTCGTCGTGTGTGCGGCCAGCGTTTGTCGACGAGTTTAAAGATTCTGTAGAAGATGTAGCCGAAGACCACAGATGTGAGGAAAAACAGACCCGTCATAAGAAGCGTGTTTCCTATGTCCTGCGTGGGGTCTTTCATACCGATAACGAGGGTAAGCACAAGAATACCGATTACGTCGTCGATGATTGCCGCGCTTACAATCGTTGTGCCCACGGTCTCCGTGAGTTTACCTAGCTCTCTTAAGGTCTGTACCGTGATGCTTACGGACGTTGCCGTTAGAATAAGTCCGACGAACAAAGCCTTATAAAATTCTTCGTCACCCCAGGGTGCAAAGCCGTAAAAACACATGTAAAGAATCGTGCCCGCGATGAGCGGAATAAATACGCCCGACATCGCGATGAGGAGAGCCTTCATGCCGGTCTTTCTGAGATCCGAGATTCTTGTCTCAAGGCCTGCCGTAAACATCAAAAGCATAACGCCGATCTCGGCCATCTGTCCGAGGAAATCAGAGTAGCCGACAAGATTTAAAATCGAAGGTCCGACGATAAGACCTGCAACAATCTCGCCCGCAACCTGAGGCGCTTTAAGTTTTCTCGCGCAAAGACCGAAGAACTTTGCCGCGATGATGATAATCGCAAGTGATTTGAAAACCTCGTACTTCTCCATATTCAACCCTCCGTGCCTGCCGTGATAGGCCCGACAACAGCCTCCGTGTAATTTATCAAGTCCCGGGGGTTAAGACGAAGCTGCAAGCCACGCTGTCCCCCGCTTATGCTCACGACGTCCAAGAGCTCTATGAGCTCATCAAAAAACGTCCTGTATTTCTTCTTCATTCCGATGGGCGAGCACCCGCCTCTGATGTAGCCTGTCACCTTAAGAAGATCCTTGACGTGCAAAAGCTCCACTCTCTTTACGCCCGCAAGTCTCGCAGCTTTTTTGAGATCGAGCTCATCATCGACACACAGGCAGAAAACCAGATACTCTCCCGAGTCGGTCACAGCCGTAAGCGTCTTGAAAACTTCTTCATAAGGAAATCCGAAAAATTCGGCAACGTGATGACCGTCGAGATCATTCTCGTCATAATCGTACTCCATAGCCTCGTATTCGATGCCCGCTTTATCGAGCATTCTCATTGCATTTGTTTTCTTAATCGCCGACATAAACCAACCCTGCTTATCTTATTACTGCACGTACAAATTTAAAACGTGCTTTTGATGATATAATTTAACAAATTTTGTTTTCAGAGGTTATAAATGCTTTGTAAAAATTATCCCGAGCACGATATTAACGCGGTTTTCGATATTTTCGAGGAGACAATTTCCAAAGGCGGTGTAAGTGAAGACGCATGTTACGAGCTGTCGTTTCTTAATAAACTTTTCGCGTCGCTTCCGCCCGAGGCAAGTGAGTATGCGATGCAGATGCTTCACGGCAGCACGGGCAGCGATTTTCCGGCGAAGGCCCGCGAGATTATGCCCCTTTACATACGCTTTTTAAACCTCGCCGAATATTTGGAAAAGGTCGACTCCCTTCGCGAGATTCCGTCCGACTTAACGCCGGATAAAATCATGGAGCGCAAAAATGTAATCGACTCTCTGGCAGAGCACGAGAAATCCTTTTGTTGCGAGCTTTTGGGGTATAAGTATAACCGTGACCTGGGACAGACTGAGGAAGCCGGTAAGAATACCGAAGAAAGCCCGGATGAAGGCTCGGACAAGCTTCATCTCATGAATCAGGCGGGTGTTGTTTTCGCCTGCACAGACGCACTTAAAACCGCTCTCTTCTATGAGACAAAACTCGGGTTCAAGGCAACTCATCTCGACGACGAGAAGATGCCTCACATCAGACTTAAGAGAGACAACATCGTAATCATTCTCATGCAAAGTCCCGTGAGAATTAAGCCCGCAACTTTGTATGAACTTATTATCTACGCATCAGAACCCATGCTTTTGTATCACGAACTCAAGAGCAGCGGCGTCACAATAACAGAGGAGCTTCCTGAGGCCGAGGCCAGTCAGAAAGCTCCTTCTAACAGACAATTTGTCTTTGAAGACCCGGACGGTCGCAGAATCTGCGTGTCCCAGTCAACTGAAATTATGTAAGCTTACTTTGTGTTGTAAGCGTAAGATCCGCGGGTAACTCCGTACTTGTTGCAAATTTCGGTGAACTCCGTGGACTCGGCAAAGCCGTGGATGATAGCACCGTAGGTGTTGCCTCTGTTCAGTATATCAACCCAGTACTTAAGTCCGACGGAATCAGGCTCTCTGTTCAGATATACCGTGTAAGCTCTTCTTACGAATTCCTCGTTCGACAGCTTCATGTTCTTAAGCTCTGTGGAGAATACGAATCCCGCAGAAACCTCAGCGGCGGTCGCTCCGTTTAAGAGCTTGTTAACCCAGTACTCTCTTCCGACTGCATCAGCCTGTCTTCCGAGGAACTGTGCATAGAGTCTGTCTACAAATGCACCAATCTGATCCACATTTGCATTTCCCGTGGAAGTGGCAGTTGATGTTGTTGTTGATGTTGATGTTGATGTTGTTGTTGTCGTAGTTGTTGTAGAACCGGAAAGTCCCAAATATGCGGCATTTACCCACATTGCAGGCCTTACACCGATGAGTGTTCCCGTGGGTGACTCAACACCGTCAAGTCTTACGGAACCTGTGTAGTTTACATATGCCGTGTCATAAGAGAACATACCCGGTGTTCTGAGCCACCAGTAGGAATTGCCGGTTGTGGGATCGGACTGAGCAGAACCGTTTCTTGCCGCACCTACACCTGCAAGAGCAGCGTCGGTTGCAAGAGCCGTTCTCTGCTCGTCGCTGCTGAAGTATCTCTCGGCTTCATCGGCACTCAGGATAAAAATCTTATCTGTTACAGCACCGCCGTTACTGCCGATTGTACCGAACTTGGAGTTGGCACTTGTGGAAACCTGTGTGGCAACAATTGCAGCCTGCTGCTCTGCAGAGAATGTGTTAAGGAATGTAGAGTTAAGCCAGCTTCTAAGTGAGCTTGAAGCCCATGAAGAACTCATGCTTGCTCTGCTTGAATAATTGGGTGAATACTGACGGAAACCGATTACATCCTGGCTGATGATAAGAGCGTTGCCGCCCGAGATTGTCAGAACCTGCCATGTCATGTTGTTGAAGTTAACCGTCTGGAGGTCGGATGCAATGCTCGATGCCACATTACCGTATGTAATTGTCGCACCACCCGTGTAGCCGGACTTAGCTGCAAGTGTTGACCAGTTAGCAGCTGTACCGCCGTAGTTGATGGATTTGAGACCTCCCATGTTTGCAAATGCATGAGGTCCGATGTAAGTAACGCCGGAACCGATTGTAAGATTTACAATGCTTCCGCAGGCGTTAAATGCTCTCTCTCCTATTGTTCCCTGATTGATTGTGATTGAGCTGTTAAGAGGGCAACCGTTGAATGCTCTCTCTCCGATATAAGAAACCGACGAAGGAAGTGTCGCACTCATCTTGGCGCAGGAAGCAAAAGCGAAGCTTCCGATATAAGTTACTGTAGCAGGGATGGAAGCGGATGTGATGTTTGTGCATCCATTGAACGCATACTCACCAATCTTTGTAACACCCGACTCAAAAGTAACGGATGTCAAAGATGTGCAGTGCTCGAATGCATAATCGCCGACCTTTGTAACGCTTCCGGGAATTGTGAGATTTGTTATGAGCTCACCGTTAAGGTAAAGCTTGTGAGCATACTCCATCGGGGATGCCTTGTTGCCGCCGAAGTATATGTTGCACCAGTTAGCGATATTGCTGATATAAACACCCTTAAGGCCTGTGCAGCTCTCGAAAGCGCTGATGCCGATGGCTGTAACGTTAGGTCCGATGGTTACGCTCTGAAGACCCGTACATCTGATAAATGCAGACTCGCCGATAACACCCGCGGGTATTGTAATCTCGCCGAGTGCCGGACACTCTGCGAACGCCGCGAAACCAATCGACTGAACGGATGACGGAATGGATACGTTGGTTACCGCACTGCAGCCCCAGAACGCACACGCACCGATGGAATTTACACCGTTTTCGATGTTGATGGTTGTGATGTAGGGCTTAAGGTAAAACCAAGGCTGAGCGAGCTCGTTGCCGGAATCCGGTCCGTGAAGATGCTCAGGATAGTCGTACATGTAGCCCGAACCCGAGATAGTAAGGACTCCGTTGGAATAATTCCACGACAGTCCCGATCCGCAGGAGCCGCTGTCCGCATGTACTGTCTTAGCCGGAATAACCGAAGCTATGATGACAAAGCACACAAGCACCGACAGAAGCTTCAATACATGCTTTTTTAGTGAAGATGTTGATGTGAACATGTCTGTTCTCCCCCTTTGAACGTTATATATTTCGAGGCTACCATAATGAAATAAATAAACAATCAAATTCGGTGGAAAAACGGGTTTTGTAAGGCAAATGTAATTTACCGCTTAACTTCGCAGGTGGATTTCTCGAGCTGAGGACGTGTCATCTGCATGAGTCTTCCGCATCCGTTGCAGGTCAGTTTGCAGTCCGCGCCCACCCTCGTAAGCGTCCACTCGCGACTGCCGCAGGGGTGCTTTTTCTTGAGGACAACCACGTCTCCGACCTCATACTTATAAAGGAAAAATTTACCGGACACCGGGGGCCTCCCCGAAGCAGATTCTGTCATTGCCTCCGAAGTCTTTAAGCGTTTTAACATTGTTAAAGCCCCTTTGTTTAAAGGCATTTGCGACTTCCGCTCCCTGATTGTAGCCGTGTTCTGCTATGAGCGCTCCCCTGGGGTTTAAGTGCCTCAAAGAGAGCTCACATAAAGGTCCGTAAAATTCCAATCCGTCCTGTCCGCCGTAAAGTGCGAGGTGAGGCTCGAAGCCGCCGACCTGCGGATCGATGCTGTCCATATCTTTCTTATCAACATAAGGCGGGTTTGCCGTTATAATGTCAAACATGCCAAGGTCTTCTTCGCCTTCGCGGGTTAATACATCAAGCTTCACCGTTTTGAATGCATTCGGATTAAATGCTGCTTCTTTTATATTCCCCCCGCACACCGTGAGAGCCTTCTGCGAGACATCAGAGAGCACGACTTCGACCTGCGGGTACTTCTTTGCAAGAGAATTTGCTGCAGAGATGCCTATACAGCCGGTTCCCGTGCAAAGATCGAGGATTCTTAAAGTCTGCGATAAGCCTTCCCTCACCGGAATCTCCGCCACATCTCCCGCGGCAAAGTCCAAAGCTCCCGCGAACCTCAAAGCAGCCTCCACCGCAAGCTCCGAGTCAGCCCTCGGAATCAAAACGTCGGTCGTTACAATATATTCTTCCTTATAGAAAGCCTGCCGCCCCGTAATATACGCGACCGGCATGCCTTCCGCTCTTTTTCGGACAGCTTCGTCAAACGCTTTCTCATCGTCTCCGAAGCACGCGAAAAGAATTCCTATATCAAAACGGGCATCTTCCGAAGGGATGCCCGCTTCCGTTAATCTCTTGATTGCCTTCGAGGTGTCACCAGACATCTGCGTCCGCATCCTCCGGAATTACCGCCTGCATCGCTGCTATCGCGACCTCGCAGATGGGACCGTCAGGCTCAGCTGTCGTAAACTTCTGAAGCCACAGACCGGGTTTTGCCATAAAGCGGCATACAGGGTTCTTATCGTGCTTTCCGACAAATCTTAAAATCTCGAACGAGATACCGCAGATAATGGGGATGAAGATAAGTCTTATAAGGAAGTTAACAACACCCGAGTCGCTGCCGATGATAATCCCCGCGATTGTGTAAATCAGGATAGATACCGCGAGCACAAGGAACATGAATGCGGTACCGCACCTGGGGTGAAATCTCGGATACTTAAGAACGTTTGCGACCGTAAGAGGCTCGCCCGCTTCATAGCATGCGATTGTCTTATGCTCCGCACCGTGATATCTCCACACACGCTCGATGCCTTCAATCTTGGAGGCAAGCCTTAAGTATATGAAGAAGATAATCATTCGAAGCACACCCTCTGCGAGGTTCAATACAACAGACATCCATGTTGTCTGTGCCAGTGAATCTCCCATAAGTCTTGACGCGATGAAAATGATGAGCCAGGGAAGCAGAATAAATAATCCGACGCTTATAAGAATACCCAGAATCGCAGACAGCGTAAGCATAAGGTTGTAGTGCTTATCGAGATATCTGTCGAGTGCGGATTTCTTCTCTTCTTCCTTTTCCTCTTCGGGCTTTCCTTCTTCGGAAATGTCCGCGGATCTCATGAGTGCATCCGTGCCCGTTACAAGCATCTTATAGAATCTGATGCAGCCTCTTATGAAAGGAACCTTCTCAAAGAAAGTCTCTCTCTCGCCGTGACTTACCTCCTCGATGTGGATGGTGCCGTCACCTTTCCTGACTGCTATTGAAGTGCGTGTTGGTCCGACCATCATTACACCCTCGATGAGGGCCTGTCCGCCGATGGTCGTCTTCTTAATTTCCGGTTTAATCTCTGACATAAATATTATTTTAAAAAAGAACTGCCTTTGTTGCAAGGCAGTTCTTGTGTTCGGTTAAGCTTAAGCTCTTCCCATTCTCTTATTGAACTTGTCAATTCTTCCGCCTGTATCAACAAGCTTCTGCTTGCCTGTAAAGAACGGATGGCAGTTCGAGCAAATGTCGACGCTGATTTCAGGCTTCGTCGAGATAGTCTCGAAAGTAGCGCCACATGCGCACTTGACGACAGCTCTGTACGTCTGCGGATGGATGTCTTTCTTCATTTTATTCACCTCTTAATCAAAGACATGGCGCGTACCGCAAAGCACGTATGCCATATCGGATTTATAGTAACCGTGGTATATTACCTTTTTTATTTTGCCTTGTCAATCATGTTTTGAAGCTTCAGTCGACGGAAAATGATTTCTGCGCCGAGAGGACAAAACTTTGGTTGTTCGAGGTCCTCTTCATGAAGTTCAACACGGCTTCCGTACCGGCAATCGTATCCACATCGGCGATTGCTTTTCGAGTGAGCCAGACGGAAGAGAGCTGCTCGGGGGTAAGAAGGAGATCTTCTCTTCTTGTACCGGATCTGTCGACCGCGATAGCCGGGTACACACGTCTGTCGGCAAGTTTTCTGTCAAGCACGACCTCCATGTTACCGGTACCCTTAAACTCCTCGAAAATAACCTCGTCCATCCTCGAGCCCGTCTCTATCAAAGCGGAAGCGATGATGGTAAGGCTTCCTCCGTGTTCGATGTTACGAGCCGCACCGAAGAAACGCTTCGGTCCGTAAAGAGATCCCGGATCGAGACCTCCGGAAAGAGTTCTTCCGGTGGGATTGATTGTAAGGTTATAAGCTCTTGCAAGTCGTGTCATCGAGTCTAGCAGGATAACAACATCCTTGCCAAGCTCGACCTGACGCATCGCTCTCTCGAGAACAAGCTCCGTTACTCTTACGTGGTTCTCGGGACGCTTGTCGAATGTCGAGTAAACAACCTCACCCTTGATTGATCTTTGCATATCCGTAACTTCCTCGGGACGCTCGTCAATCAAAAGAACAATGACTTTGCACTCGGGATTGTTTGTTGTGATGGCATTGGCAATCTTCTTTAGAAGCACAGTCTTACCGGCTTTAGGAGGAGATACAATCATTCCTCTCTGGCCTTTGCCGATCGGGCAGAACAAATCGATGATTCTGCAGGAGAGATCCTCCGCACCCGTCTCAAGCTTAAGTCTGCTGTCGGGGTAAATTGCAGTTAAATTTTCGAATCTCGGTCTCTTCTTTATGATGTCGAAGTCAGAGTCCTCGGGAATCTCGATATCGTTAACTGCGAGAACCTTACGAAGAGGTGCATACTTCTCCTTACCGTGAGGTGCAACCGCAAGACCTCTGACCTGATCGCCCTTACGAAGTCCCAATCTTCTTATCATCTGACCGGGAACGTATGCATCATTCTCGCCGGGAAGATAATTTGTAGTGTGAATAAATCCGTTGAAATCGTTTTTGCCGTCACCGCTTCCAATCTCGAGTATACCTTCAATCTCGATGTACTGCGGTTCGTTCTGAACAGGCTGCTGTGATTTGTCTGTATCTGACGGCTGTGAATCGCCGGCATCTTCCGTTACGGCAATCTCCTTTGTCTCCTGCCCCGGCCCAAAGGAAATCTTTCTCTTCTTTCTTACCTTGCTTGCGCTTTGTGCGTTAGGTGCTTGCGCAGACTCTGCAGTATCCTTTACCGGAACTTCTTTCTTCTCGGCAGCAGGTGCGGGTACTTCTTCAGTTTCAGCTGTTACAACTGCGGGTTCCGCCTTTTCTTCAGCGGGAGCTTCAACCGGCTGTTCTGATTTTTTCTTTCTTCCGCGCTTGGGCTTGGCCGGTGCGTCTGCAGTGGTAGCAGCAGACTCTGCCGGAGTTTCTTGCGCAACAACCTTCGGCTTGTTCTTGCTTCCGGGTTTTCTGCCACGCTTCTTGGGAGCGGGGGCAGGCTCTTCCGAAGATTCCTGCTTTACCTCTTCCACATTCTTGTCATCGAAAGATTGGGCTGAAGACAACTTCATAACATCGCCCACCGAAATCTTAGCGATAGATGCGATAAGTTCTTCTCTGGATTTTGTCTTTGCCACTGCCGGAGTGTAATCACCGAACTGAACGGCAATTGCCTCAAGATCCTCCTTTGACTTCTGCATCAAAGAATCTAATTCTGACATATATACCTCTGTTTACATCGTGATAATAACAATAAAAATCGCAATTACTGATGGGAATAAAGGCTTATTCAAAAAGCCTGCCGTGATAATAGCACTCGGATAAAATCTCGTCAACAGCTCTTTTAACAAAATAAATTAAGGAGTTATCTTAAATAAGACAACTCCTCAACATATAGATTTACATAAATATTTATTGATATCTAAGTTTTACTGATCGCCGAGCGCCGCGAACTTATCCATCATATCAAGTGCCTTACCCGTACCGATAGCCACGCAGGAGATAGGGTCCTGAGCGATATATACATCTATACCTATCTTTGTGGCAAGCATTCTGTCGAGACCGTAAAGGAGAGCACCGCCACCTGTCATAACAATTCCTCTCTGAGAAATATCAGCCATCAGTTCCGGAGGAGTCTTCTCGAGTACAACATGTACCGCTTCAAAGATTGACGATACAGGTTCTTCCAAAGCTTCGAGCATCTCAGTCGAAGATACAGTTACGGTTGAAGGCAAACCTGTGATGAGATTTCGCCCTCTTACGTCAAGCGTCAGCTCTTCATCCCTCGGGTATGCACAACCAATCTGGATTTTAAGCATCTCGGCGGTCTTCTCACCGATAAGGATGTTGTGCTTTCTTCTTACGTGCTTGATGATTGCCTCATCAAACTTATCGCCTGCGACCTTAAGCGATGCATCAACAACCGGCTCGCAAAGCGAGATTACGGAAATATCTGTTGTACCGCCTCCGATGTCAACCACCATCGAACCGCTCGCCTTGGTGATATCAATTCCGGCTCCGATTGCAGCCGCGATAGGCTCGCGAATCAGGAATACATCCTTAGCTCCCGCGTGACGGCACGCATTCTCAACCGCCTGCTGCTCAACCGGTGTGATTACCGACGGAACGCACACAACTATGGTTGGCTTGAAGTATGTGGCACGAAGACCGGTACATACTCTTCCGATGAATGCTTTGAGCATAACCTCTGTCGCACGGAAATCAGAAATAACACCTTCTCTTAAAGGACGAATAGCCTCGACTACTCCCGGTGTTCTTCCGAGCATCAGACTGGCGCTTTCACCCACCGCCAAGACCTTGCCCGTCTTATTGTTAACTGCAACTACCGACGGCTCCTTGAGAACGACTCCCTTACCGCGGACATATATCAATACACTGCTGGTACCCAGATCGATACCAATTTCCATTCCAAGTCCCATTTATCAATACCTCAAATATATAGAAAGTGCCCCGAAGCACTGTAACTGCTTAAAGAAACAGCTTTATTATATCGAACGACACCCAAAAATCAACGAACAAAGACCAAATTTACTTTACAAGTATGTGTCATACCATTCACCCGGTTATTGTGTTAGAATTAACCGTTAATTTATTTAATAAGAGGTAATACCATGTCTTATTCAGTTGAAACAGACCATAAATGGCAAAAGAAATGGGAAGAAACACAGCTTTATAAATTCAACCCCGACGCCCCGGGCAAGAAGCTTTACTGCCTGGAGATGTTCTCGTATCCTTCGGGCTCCAATCTGCACCTCGGACACTGGTACAACTATTCGCTTACGGATTCATGGGCCCGCTTCAAGAGGATGCAGGGTTTTAACGTATTCCATCCGATGGGCTTCGATTCATTCGGTCTGCCTGCAGAGAACTATGCGATTAAAACAGGCATTCACCCCAAGGACTCGACTCTCAAGAACATTGACACTATGGAAAAGCAGCTGCGCGATATGGGCACGACTGTCGACTGGTCCTACGAGATTAAGACATGCGAGCCTGACTACTACAAATGGAATCAGTGGTTCTTCATCAAGCTTTTCGAAAAGGGTTTGGCTTACAGAAAGAACGCACCCGTAAACTGGTGTCCTTCCTGCAAGACCGTTCTTGCAAACGAGCAGGTTGTTGACGGTTGCTGCGAGAGATGCGGTACCGAGGTCGTACACAAGAACATGACACAGTGGTTCTTCAAGATTACGGAATATGCCCAGGAGCTCCTCGACGACTTGGATAAGCTCGACTGGCCCGAGAAGACCAAGAAGCTCCAGACAAACTGGATTGGAAGATCCGAGGGCGCTCAGGTTTCCCTCTATGTTGAGAAGGACGGCAAGGAGCTTACAAACGAAGACGGCACTCCCGTTAAACTCGATGTTTTCACAACGCGTGTTGATACGTTTATGGGTATCACTTATGTAGTCGTGGCACCCGAATCCGAGCTGTGCGATGCACTTACAACAGATGAGCAGCGTGCGGCCGTTGAAGAGTACAAGAAAGCCACATCCAAGGTTACGGATATCGACAGAATGAGCACAACACGCGAGAAGACAGGTGTGTTCACGGGATCTTACGCAATTCATCCGTTAAACGGCAGAAAGGTTCCGATTTGGGCTGCAGATTACGTTATCGCAGGCTACGGTACGGGTGTCGTTATGGCGGTTCCTTCGCACGATGAAAGAGACTTCGAATTCGCGAAGAAATACGGTCTTGATATCATCCGTGTAGTCCAGTCCGAGAAAGGCGTTGATGACGAGCTTCCCTACTGCGAGAAGAAGGGTTACCTCGTTAACTCGGGAGAGTTCGACGGACTTGAGATGCACGAGGCTCAGAAAGCCATCGTAAACAAACTCGCATCCATCGGCATGGGCGAGATGAAGGTTAACTTCAGACTTCGTGACTGGCTCATCTCAAGACAGCGTTACTGGGGCACACCAATCCCTATGATTCACTGCGAGAAGTGCGGCGTTGTGCCCGTACCCGAGAAAGATCTGCCGGTTCTTCTTCCCTACGATGTAAGCTTTACACCCGACGGAGAAAGCCCACTTGCCAAGTGCGATTCTTTCATGAACTGCACGTGCCCGAAGTGCGGCGGCGCGGCTAAGCGCGATCCCGATACGATGGATACATTCGTTGACTCTTCCTGGTATCAGTTCAGATATCCGGATAACCATAACGATTCGCAGATGTTCTCGAAGGACATCGTCAACAAGCTCTGCCCTGTTGATAAGTATGTCGGCGGTGCCGAGCACGCATGCATGCACCTGCTGTATTCGAGATTCTTCACGAAGGCCATGAGAGACATGGGAATGCTCGACTTCGACGAGCCTTTCACAAGCCTTGTGCACCAGGGCGTAATTCTGGGTTCGGACGGCACTAAGATGAGTAAGTCCAGAGGCAACACGGTAGCCCCCGACGACTACATCGCGAAGTATGGCTCCGACGTCTTCCGTACATACCTGGGATTCGGCTTTGCCTACACCGAGGGCGGCCCCTGGTCCGATAAAGGACTGCAGGCCATCTCGAAGTTCATCCGCCGCATCGAAAATGCCGCTTCCGAGGCAGCATCCGCCGAAGGAGAAGCTGCGGCAAACGGTGCTGCCGAGAAGGAACTGAACTATGCCGTAAACTACACAATCAAGGCAGTCACAACAGACATCGACAGATTTCAGTTCAACACATCGATTGCACGTATGATGGAGCTTTTGAACGCCATCTCTAAGTACGGTCAGATCGAAGGCCACGATAAGGCTGTATACAGACATGCCGTCGAGCAGCTCATCCTGCTTCTTGCCCCTTTCGCGCCTCATTTCTGCGAGGAACTCTGGTGCGAGACGCTCGGAAACGAATACTCGATTTTTAATCAGTCCTGGCCGACGTACGACGAGAGTGCTCTCGTTAAAGACACAATCGAGATTGCCGTTCAGATTAACGGCAAGATTATCTTCAGAGAAGACATCCCTTCCGATGCGGATCAGGCTGCTGTAGAGGCACTTGTAAAGGCTGATTCAAGATTCACTGAGGCACTTGCCGGGAGATCTGTCGTTAAGTTCATTTACGTCAAGGGCAGACTTGCAAACGTTGTTGCAAAGTAAGTTTTGTATCTTTGAAATGTAAACAAAATAACAGCTGCGGATTTCCGCGGCTGTTATTGTTTGTTTTACTCTACATTCTTAAGTGCTTCGTCCATCGGAATCTTCTTAATTCTTCTGAAATCGATTATCGTCACAAGCAGGTATGCAGCAAGTATCAGGAGATATATTTTTATAAATCCCGACATCGGCATTACAAACGGGAAATATCCGCTATATTCTTTGAGCATTTCAATCCAAACGTGTTCAATCAGAATGAATCCCAGATACGTCGCGAAGATATCTTCCACCAGAACAACGACCGTCGTTGTGATGATATAAAGTGATGAGATTTCCGTGTTCTTAAATCCCAAAATTTTAACCATGGAGATTGCCGTCTCGTTCTTTTCGATAATAACCTTGGTGAGAAGATATATAAGTGCCGCAGCTATTATCGCGAAGACGTATGTAGCCACATCCATCATAAATCCCATCGAGTGATCAAGCTGATTTGCCATGGAAAGAATGACATCCGAAGTTATGACAGTTGCAATCAAGTCCTCATCGATATCGGTGATCTCCTCATCCGAGAAATATCCACTGAAGTAATCCTCATCTTTACCGAAGAGAGAATTATAATCATCAATATTCATGAATACGGAAATTGCACCTTCATAATCAAACACACCCATTATGTCAAAATCATAGACTTCATCGGAATACTTATCGGATAAAGTAAGTTTGTCACCTTCAGAAAAACCCCATTTCTCGCTGAAAGGTGATGATATATAAACTTCTCCTTCATCCATATCGGGAATCGATACATAAGCACTACCCGATTCAATACCATATACCGTCACGGGTTCTTCGAACGAATTCTCCGCGGTGTAAATCAGCTCTGTTGTTGCAAACTTTTCTGCGCCCTCGGCAGAAGTTGTAATCTCATTACCTTCGTCGTCCTGCGTCTTGGTCAGAACCGTCTGGTATCCCGCAAACATAAACTCATCCGCACGGTCTTGATAATCATGAACGGTAAGAGGAAGTCCGATGCACATAGCAAGCAGCGCGGCAACGAAGATGAGACCTATAAACAAAACAATATAATTAAAAATATTTTGCAGGAAAATCCTGAGTCTGAACCTTCTTATAAACGACCACGACGGAAGCCTCATTGCCTTTTTACGTTTGTTTCTCTTCAAATCATGGCGCAGGAACTTTAAAGGCGACAGACGGAGCTTATTGGATATAATCACGATGTTGATAACAAACATCAGTGCAAGCGGAACGAGAGTTGTTTTTATCAGCGCTTCGGATGTAAACAACGTAGTGTATGTCGGAAGACTGTAACTGTTATAGTAAGCCCACACGCTGAACTTTACGAAAAGCGTGTATCCGATGATATTTCCTACAACGGCAGATATAAGCGTCACTATAACCGGCATCGCCATGTAGTGCCTGAGAATTTCTCCTCGCGTATATCCGGATGCACGAAGTGTACCGATTACCGTACTCTCCTTCTCGATTGATGAGTCCGTGGTAAGCGCGAATACAAACGCGAGAACGGCAATCAAAACATAAAGCATTACACCCATCATGGACTTATCCGAACCCATATCGTCGGGAGCAAAATTAATCGCCTGTGACAGATACGCCGGAACGTAATTTTCGATACTGCCGCCGCGGATTAACACATTTGCCAAAAGCACCGTCATAAGAGCATCGCTCCTCTTCTTGGCTTCTTTGTCATCCTCCGCTTCGTTGTCGTATCTCCATGCATAGTTATAGTGAAGTCTCGACGGCAGCTCTTCAAAATCACTGTCGGTAACCACAGCAACATCAAATGTCAGAGCATCAAACATAACGTCGGTGTTCTTCTTATGAAGAGTGGAGTAATCACTGAATGCTCCAAGGCCTGTTACGGTAAATTCCTTACCGCTTACAGTGATGGTATCTCCCACTTCAACACCCACGTTATCCGCATGCATTCGATCAATTAAAATCTCGCCGTCTCCGGACGGAAACTGTCCTTCCATCAGGCAAATCTCATCAATGCCGTCACGCATCTTGTAGATACGTATATCGCCGTCGCTATCTCCGTCGTTATTGTTGTCTTCGGATTCGTTCTTGTAGAAAAGTTCGTAAACGGATGCGCTGTATTCGTAAAGCTCCTCGTCAAAATCCATCCCCTCCGGAATTTCCTCTTTCTCGAGCGCCTCAATCAAATCATCATCTGCTTCGAAATCAATTTCAAAATTACCGTCTTCCCTGTTGTACTTATCGTACATTTCGGAAAGCTCGGTCATCATGCTGTTATTGCTGACAAATACGCCCGATACAATGCCTATCATAAATATCATGATGACGGCTATAACGAGGTATTTTCTCCATTCGTACTTAAGCTCTCTGGGAACTCTTTTTAAAAGCGGATTTACCATATCATGCACCGCCTTACCACTCGAGCTCGCTCGCGGAAATTTTGTTGGTGTTGATATCGTTGTGCCTTACAACGCCGTCACGAAGCTTAATGATGTGATCTGCCATATTCTTTATGGCCTCGTTGTGCGTAACCATGATAACCGTGTTGCCGTACTGCTTATTAACTTGTTCAATTAGACTTAAAATCTCTTTTGACGTGTTGTAGTCAAGCGCTCCCGTGGGTTCGTCACACATCAGAATATCAGGGTTCTTAACAATTGCCCTTCCTATCGACACCCTCTGCTGCTGACCGCCGGAGAGCTGATTCGGAAGCTTATACTTATGCTCCTCAAGCCCGAGGGTACCGAGAAGCTCATCGATGTCTAACGGATTATCCGACAGATACGCTCCTACTTCGATATTCTCTTTAACATTAAGATTGGGAATCAGGTTATACATCTGGAAAACATATCCGAGGTGCTTTCTTCTGTACATGGTAAGTGCCTTCTCGTCCATGTCCTCGAGCTTATCGCCGTTAATCGAGATGTATCCCGAATCCGCATTGTCTATGCCTCCGATAATATTAAGAAGCGTAGACTTGCCGCTGCCCGAGGGACCCAGAAGCACGCAGAACTCTCCCCTGCCCACCGAAAAGCTCATGCCCTTCAACACATCCTGACGTGTCTGTCCTTCGCCGAAGCTCTTATGTATATCAACTATTTCAAGAAATTTTTTCTCTTCTTCAGACATGCGAAAACCCCCGTTTTGTTTTATTTAAAATCCATGTGTAATTATCATACCGCATTCCGGTTAGCACAAGCTAACCTTTTGCACAAAAAAAGAAGACTCCCGCAGGGAATCTTCTTATAAATTTTATGTGAATATACGCCTTATCGTTATGATACCGTGCCTGTCTATCGAACCGTAAACCGTTCCGTAAGCGCGGCCTCTTGCATCCACGCACTGGCCGTTGCCAACGTAAATTCCCACGTGTCCGCAGTAACCTCCGGAATCCCAGCAGACAATGTCACCGGGCATTACATTTTCGCGCGAGACGGCGACGCCGACGCTGCAAAGCGATCCCGAATAGTGAGGCAGACTTACACCAAGCTGTGCGTAGCAGTAGCAAACGAGACCGGAGCAGTCAACCGCAGTGCTTGAGGATGCACCCCATACGTAAGGCGTGCCGACCATCGACTCCGCGATGCTCGCGATTGTATAACCGTTAGATCCGTAGCTGACCCAACCGCCGGACGAAGACGACGAAGAGGACGAGCTTGAAGAAGATGACGATGAGCTGCTCGTGGTTCTCGTCGGAACCGGCGTAGGTGTAGGCGGAGCGGTCTGCGTTGTGTAAGAGATATAAACGTAACCCTCGGTGCCGTCCTCGGTCGTAACCTTGTACCACTTATCGGAAATTCCGGTAACGTGCAGACGGTCTTCATCGTAAAGTGTTCCGATATTCTCGGATTCAACGGAAGGCTCCGCACGAAGCGTCAAAGACCCCGTATCTACCCAAACTGTTCTGTCTACGTCAACCCAAACCATCTCGTAGGAAAGGGTCGACGTAAGAACATAACCTTCGGCTCCGTCCTCGGTTCTGATCTTCGACCATGTATCGCCTATACCGATTCTCGTAACGCCGTCTGCGTAGTCAAGCGTCTGAATGGTAATCGAGCTCATGTCCGGATATTCCTTAAGAATCGAGTTGGGTGCATCGATGTAATAAGTCGTGTTATCCGGAGCGAAGTACTGAGGATCGAGAAGCTCTATCGGCAAACCTGCTTCATCGAGTTCCTGGGATACAGTGTATGCGGGTACATCTTCATACTCGGTATCAGTGTAAGTTGCGGCATACTCGCCTTCGTAGGTGGCGCTTATGGTACCGCCGTTCAGGAAATAGTCGTAGTCGCCGCTGTCAATCTGCGCCTCGACCTCTTCGCCGATAACTTCGCTTTCATTTTCCTCTTCCGGGTAAGTCTCATCGTAGGCCGCACGCACCACAAGGGACGGCGAGAGGCCTTCTCTTAAACCAAGGGGGAAACATACTATGGGGAAAGCAACTGCCGCACAAACAATTATGGACAGTATGCTCTTATTTCTGTTACTTCCGTTTTTCATATAGCTGTACATAATACGGATTCTAGCAAAGCTATGCTACCGTACGGTTACAATTCTATCTTTTTTACTTTTTAAAATGCGGGAGAACTGTGGAAAACCTCGGGCAAGTCACTTCCGCGATGTTCTGAAGCCCACGAAAGATGCCGTCGCAACTGTATTTCCGTTCTCATCCGTAACTTTGACGTTATAGTTAGCGATAGTCTTGCCGGCCTTTATAAGCTCAGTCTCGGCGTAAAGATAATCACCTCTTCCGGGCGAGTTGAAAACAATATTTGAGCTCAGCGTAACACATGCCATCGGACCGCAGTTTGCCGCTATTCCGAAGGTGTAATCGGCGAGCGTATAGATGCAGCCTCCCATAACAACATTGTTGCCGTTTCTGTGCTTATCTTTAACCGCCAAACGTGTCTTCGCGTATCCTTCTTCTATCTCAAGCATCTCAATCTCTGTCGTCTCGTATGCATATCTGTCATTCTTGAAAAATTCTTTTGCTTCCTCGGGACTCATATTCCGGTGTGTCTCCTCCGTTAAATTCACGCAGATTATATAAAAAACAGGGAGACCGGTAAACTGTCCCCCTGTGATTTGAGCATTAAAAAGCTCCAGCGAACCTAAACTTGAATTCCGTCCAACAGTGCCCTTTCAATTAACCTCCCGAGCTTCTGACATCGCAACGACTACACTTGACTGTTACGACTCAAACCTTACACCGTGCTACCCGTATCTCCCATTCGCCGCATATTCTATATTGCTTTTTTCCGTATACCGTCAGGTGTCCGATTATGTCAAGTCACCCGCTGCCGTACACAATACCGGCTACTCGGTTTGCACGAACCGATGTAACATTCGTCGTACCTCGGAATCTACCTGTCGGCTATGACATCTCATAAGCTCGCGGATCGAAATCCGAATCAACTAATCAGTTACAACCTGCGACTTGTAAGTGGAAACCCACTCCTTCAATCGCTGTGCTCGTAATTCCTTCCTCGTCTCAAAGATCCTGCTTTGTGTCCCCTCACAGCTAACCGATAATCAGAAGCTGTAGGTTCGTTTCTTCGGCTTCGCCTCGGGCCTTAGGCCTTTGGTTCTGTCCCTGCGCCCTCTTCGATAAAGGTAAGGCGGCCTCCGTGTCCGAATACTTAGTCTTCAGTATTCCCTGGAGCTGACTTTATAGTACAATCAATACCCCCTCGGTACAACCCCGCAGGTGCACCAAAATCACCTCCGAAATCTTGGCTGAGCTGCCGGATAGGCAAAGGATAATTACCGTGTTATAATGGATATGTTGTGTGAGTGTTCCTCACTTATTTTTCACTGATTTTTCCGAGGTATTTATATGTACGAATTCATAGATTCCGCAATCACCGAATTACTGGGTGAAGGCTTCTGGGCAGTTTTTTTGTCAGGCGCCATCAAACTCGCCTGTGCCCTTGTCACAGCGGCAATTATATATATCGCATTGAGGACTGTCAACGGAATTATTTTCGCCAAGTCGAAGAACAAAAATTTAAATCTTGCAGGTAAATTCATCTTCGAGAGAAAGCCGATTTCAAAGCTTTCAGCACTTATTTTCTTCGTGCTGATTTATTCGATTTTTCCGAAGATTTCGGCTATCGGTGCAATCATTTCCCTGATACTTCTTACGAGCTCGGTTCTTGATATCGTAAACGACCTTTACATGACAAAATCAATCTCCAAGAGAAGACCTATCAAGGGTCCTCTGCAGATAGTAAAAATCACCATCGATGTTCTGCTTTCAATCATTCTTACAGCGGTGCTTATAAACCAGGAACCTCTCGTTCTTATTTCCGGTGTCGGTGCCTTTACCGCGATACTTTCGATTATCTTTAAAGACGCTCTGACGGGCCTTGTGGCAGGTGTTCAGATAACCTCCGAGAACATGCTCGAGATTGGTGACTGGATCTCGATTCCGTCGATGGATGTCGAAGGAGAAGTAACCGACATCGCGCTCATCACGGTTAAGATCAAAGCATTCGACAACACGATAATCACAGTGCCGTCTTCGACTTTCCAGTCGACTCCGTTTAAGAACTGGCACAAGACAATAAAAGGCAAGCAGCGCCAGGTGAATTTCTCGCTTTCAATCGATCCGGATACGGTTAAGGCAGACGGCGATTCCACGAATCTTACGAAGTGGAGAAATCACATCACTGAGACCATTAAAAACGACCCTCACTGCAAAACAAAACTGTCGGTCATTGTTAAGACAGAAGGTTCGAAGTCCGGGTACGGCATTCCTGTGAGTATTTTATTCACGACAGACATCGTAAATTATGAAGAATTCTGCGAGTATAATTCGCTTAAAGGCGAGCTTGCGATAGCGTCCCTCAAAGACTTTAATCTCAAGCCTTTTCAGGCCCGTCCTTCTTCTGCTTCGAAGAAAGCATCCTCTTGATATCATCTCTTAATTTGTACATCTCCTGCACAGAATTTTCGAGGAAAAAATAGTGCATTATGTACGGCACGAGAAGCACCATAAAGAGAACGAACAGAATCGCAAATCCGATGACGTTTGAATCCGACGTCATCATGACAAAGAACGAGCCCACGGACAGAAGCGCGAAGAGTACGGTTACGATGAGGTGAATAAATCTCTCGTGCTGGAAGTATGAGATTTTTGTCTCGAGTTCGCTCAAAACTTCGGCGATTTCCCTGAAGGATTTTTTATCCATACCTGCCATGAAATTTTTAAGTTCACTTACATACGCTTGAATGTATTTCTTCATTGTCCGTTAAACCTCTTTGCTATGTAGTTTATTACCGCCCTCTTGTTGGCAGTCCACATCGGCGCGAGCAAAAGCGACTTCGGACCGTCGCCCGTCAGACGGTGAATCACGATGTTATCGGGCACAACCGCCAATGCTTTTTCTATGATATCAAAATACTCTTCCATACCAAGGACGTCTATATTCCCCTTCAAATACTCATCGCCGTATCTTGTATTCTTCAGAATATAAAGACATGTGAATTTAAGACCGTCGGTACCCCGGTCCAAGGCATGCTTCACGCTTCGAACAAACTCATCTTCTCCCTCGCCCGCAAGCCCTGCGATTAGGTGGGTAACCACGTTAACATCAATTGCCTTCAGCCTTCTTACAGCGTCGTCGTAAACGGAAGTTTCAAAACCCCTGCCGAAGCTTTCCGCCACCTTGTCGTCCGAGGTCTGAAGTCCGAGCTCGACGTAAAGCGGAATCTGTTTATTAACCTCGTCGAGCACACTTATAATCCCGTCATCCAAGCAATCCGGACGTGTCGCTATCGATATCGCTTCCACCTTCGGATGACACGCCGCTTCGAGGAGATTTTTCTTCAGGTAATCACTGTCGCAGTATGTGCTCGTAAAGCTCTGAAAATACGCGATATAACCTGTATCTTCCGGCACTTTTCCGCTTAGTTTTTCTATTGCTCTATCTATCTGTTCGGTAACCGTAAAAGATGAATCGGAAGCAAATTCACCCGAGCCGCCGGCGGAGCAAAATGCACATCCGCCGACTCCCTTAAAGCCGTCTCTGTTAGGACACGTAACCTTTAAACTTATCCCGGCCTTGTACATCTTATGGCCGAATTTTTCTCTGAAATATCTGTTCGCGGTAAGCATCAAAATTTCGACTTCTTTCCCGCGGTTATCCCACCGTCGTAAAGCTCAGGGTCGTAGTTCGGACTCATGATTCCCGACAGCTCCGACAGGCTCCTGACGGTCCCTTCGCCAAACCTCTTGTTAATCTCATCAACCGCTTTCGTCAGGGTCTGCTCTTTCTTTGATTTTTCCCCGGAATCATCAAACATTGACAGCTGCCGGCCCTCGCCCTTCTTTGAAAGCTTTGTACACCTTACGCCCACACTTCTTACCGCGCTGTGCCAATCATACGACTCATCGAAAAGCTCCATCGCCGCATCATAAATTACCTTCCCGCTGTCCGTCGGCTCGAAAAGCATCTTCTGGTGTTCATAGCTTACAAGGTTTTTATCCCTTACGGATATTTGCACGCAACTTCCCTCAAGACCGTGTTTTCGAAGTCTTGAAGCAACGGATGCCGACAAAGTACGGAAGGTTCCGCAGGCGGATTTTCTGTCCAAAATATCCGCGGGAGTCGTCATGGAATTTCCGACCGATTTAAGATCTTCTTCGCCGTCCGTTAACGCGACCTCCGACTCGTCCAAGCCGTTTGCGTAAATCCACAAAGTTTTTCCCGCTTTGCCGAGGTAATCAGACAAAAATTCAGGATCGGTATTCGCGAGATCTCCGATGGTTTTTATGTTAACTTCACTGAGCTTTAAGTCCGTGCTTCCTCCGATGAACAAAAGGTCGGATACGGGCAGTGGCCAAACTATATCGCGGAAATTTTCTTCACTTATCAAAGTCGTTGCATCGGGCTTTTTATAGTCCGAGCCGAGCTTGGCAAAAATCTTGTTGAAGCTCACCCCGATCGAGCAGGTAAGACCAAACTTTGTCTTAACCCGCTCCCTCAAATCATCTGCCACGGCAACAGGGTCCGAATCGCCTATAACTTCGGTCAAATCAAGCCAGCACTCATCCATACCGAAAGGCTCGACTCTGTCTGTGTATTCCTCGTAAAGCGACCTGAGTTTCTCGGAATAAAAAACATATTTGTCGTAGTGTGCACTGACCTTAACAAGACCCGGGCATTTTTGTTCGGCCTGCCATATGGCCTCAGCAGTCTTAACGCCCGCTTTCTTGGCAAGTTCGTTCTTTGCAAGTATAATGCCGTGGCGCTTGGACGCATCCCCCGTGACAGCCAAGGGAACGACTCTTAGCTCCGGATGATTTATCATCTCAACCGAAGCGAAATAACTGTTCTGATCGACGTGGAAAATAACCCTCTTCATACAGTTGATATTATATTAGCTTTGACGTCGGCTGTGTTGTTTTTTTCGTGGCAGGCGTTTATAATAATTTGTAAATTATCAAAAAATACAAATAACATAAAACGATGAAAGGAAGGTAGATATTATGGACCAGAGCAGAGTTCTTCTCGTTGATGACGATACCGATATACTGGAAATTAACAAGGCTTTTCTCGAAGGCGAAGGTTACGAAGTAATCACCGCCACAACTATCGCACAGACTATGGAAAAGGTTCAGACATTCAGCTTTGACTGCATTGTCCTGGACGTCATGCTTCCCGACGGAAGCGCTTTCGAGCTGCCGCCCAAGATTGCGGTTTACTCGAACGCTCCGATTATTTTCCTCACGGCAAGAGAGCAGGCCGAGGATAAGGTTACGGGCTTCAAGGCAGGTGCAGATGATTACATCACAAAGCCCTATTCCCTCCCGGAGCTTTCTCTTCGTATCAACGCTCACATCAGACGTAACATGAAGTCGGAAGGTTTCCTTATGGAGTACCCGCCGCTTCGAATCAACCTGAAGACGCGTGAGGTTACTTTGAAGGACGTTCCCGTTCACCTCACAAACAGAGAGTTTGATATTTTAAGACTTCTCGCGGAAACACCTAATGTCATCGTTCCTTTCGCAAGAATTTATTCTCACGTCTGGGGCAACGACACTCCCTGCGACAACCACCTTGTCATGGTTAACATCTCTTACTTAAGAAAGAAGATGGACAAGATTGCACCCGAGATTACGTTCGTTAAGACTGAGTGGGGAATCGGTTATTCCTTCGCGAACCCGCCTGTAAAGAACAGCCTTCACAATGACTTCTGATAAAAGGAAATAATTTCCGATGCTCATTGAGAAGAAGCACGACAGCAAAACAGCAACAAAGCAGCTCCTTCTGGTGCTGCTTTTTATTCTGGCGTGCTTTCTTTTGTCCAACGCCGTAAACTTTGCAAACGAGCGAGTCGACTCGAACGTCCCTTTTATAGGCGGCAGATACTATATTTCCGACATCGAGACGTATAAAAGCGAATCGGTTTTTATAGGGAGCAACTGGATATTCGTACCTAACATAGACTACGATCTCATTGACTCCGGCAATTACGGTTACTGGGACTATAACTCGGTAACGTATGCTACCGGAGTATCAATTTCTTCGGTCTCAGGATGGAATAATCTCGGCGACGATGTAGTATGGCACAACGTCGGTGAAGACGGTGTTGTTTTCAACACTTTCGAGCGTGAAGGCAAGACCAAAAAGGCAGCACTTTATGTGGCAACGATTGTTTTCGATGACCCAGGAGACACGTATTATCTGAACATCCCGGAGAGCTGCGGTCTTACGGTAATTTACTGCAACGGCGACAAACTCGGAACGCTTTGGGACCGTGAGGGCGAATGGGCTCCCGCGTTCGGTTACGGCTACTTCCAGGTGCCTATTATCCCCGACTCCAACGGCATAGCACGTGTAATGATTGCCGTAAGCTCTGATGCAAGGATTTTTAATCCCGGTCTGTCAGCTTACCCTTCAATCACAAATTCCGAAGTTTCCGCGAAGTACACGATAATCCCTTCGATATGGCTCACCTTACAGCTCGTGCTGTTCTTCTTTGTCCTCGTGGGCGGTCTTATGATATCAAGGACGTTCAAGTACAGAAGAAGATACTACCTGCTGATTTTGCTCGAAGTGCTGATTCTTATCTACACGGTCGTCGACTGCCACTTCGTCTCTTTCAGTGCGATTCAGGAAGAGATGCTGTCTTACATCCTTCTCATACTGATGGACATGATAATGTACAACTTCATAAATTCATTCTTCCTCTCCCCCGAACTTGAAGGTAGAGAAAAAACCATCATAAGATTGTCGGGGATCCCGGTTATCGTAACGGGAATAATCCTTATACTTTCCGTTATCTTCAAAACATCTCTTCTGGGCACAACATTCCCCATAGTCTCTTCGATTGCATTTGAAATAGTTATAACCATCCTGTGCGGACTTAACATGCTTACGATTTATTACCACAACACGTCGGATTTGTACTGCATGATAATTCTGGTCTCGTACATATTCTTCTATGTCAACATCTACGCGGGATCCAAGGGAATTTATAACCTTCCCACATACTCGATTTTCTTCTTTATCGCGAACCTTACGATGACGTTCTACTACATCACAAGATACATCATCCAGGAGCGGCGCTTATCTGACACAATCGACCACATGCAGTACCTCGTACACGAGAAAACCCTGCATATCTCCGAGATTAACAAGGACCTCTACAACACCAACAAGCGCCTTCTCGAAAATGAGCAGGCCAGAAAGAATGTCCTGTCCAACGTCTCGCACGATTTAAGGACCCCCATTACCGCCATAAGAGGCTACGCGGAGCTCCTTTTAACATCAGGACAGAAGATGTCTGAAACGCAGCGTGAGAATTACCTTCAGAATATAATAAGGCGTGCATCGCAGATGGAGCGAATCATCTCCGATATCGTCGATCTCACAAGGCTCGAATCCGGTGCCAACGAATTCCAGTTCACGGATGTCTCAATTTCTGAGCTTCTCGATGAGATTTGCATGATGTACGAGACGGATTTGGCAAACACCAAGAAGCGCCTCACTCTTGATATTCCGGAAGACGATTTGCTCTTCGTCAGAGCCGATCCCAAGAAGCTGTCGCGTGTTTTCGAGAACCTTATTTCCAATGCCGTAAACTACACGTTCGAGGAAGCGGAAATAAAGGTCAAAGCGTGGAGAGAAAACGCAGACAAAGAGCTTTCCGAACAGACGGTTCACATTACGGTAAGTGACAACGGTATAGGAATTCCGGAAAACGAGATTCCGATGGTATTCGACCGTTTCTACCGTGCCAAGAATTCCGGAGGCAATATAAAAGGCACCGGTATAGGTCTGTCAATCGTAAAGACGATTATAGACCGTCACGATGCCACAATTACTGTTGAAAGTACTATCGGCAAAGGCACAACCTTCCACGTTACGATGAAGGCGACCTACTGATAAACTTTAAATCAGAATTCTGCTTCAGCCGACTCGGGTGCCGGATTCTTCGCAAAGTAATCGTTAATATCAGCTACGAGCTGATCCGGATCGATTCCGTGAACCATGCAAGCCTCTTCGATTGTCTCGCCTGAAGCAAGAACACATCCGAGACAGTGAAGTCCGGAATTCATAAGAAGGGGAGCTATATTCTGATCTGCCATTACTACATCACCGATGATTGTATCCTTGGTAATTGTCATGATATTCACCTCACTTAATTTAGATTGATTCTAATCTATTTGAACACATTAAGGATACACCAGAAGCATGATTTTGCCAAATGAAAATGAATCAATAAATTTAATGCTATTTAACGTCCCCGAAAACAGCAAAAACACTTGACACCTTTGTGTTTTCAGTAGATAATCAATTTGCAAATTGCCTAAGAAATAGGCTTACAGGAGGCATTTTTTATGAATAAGACAGAATTGATTGAAGCTATCGCTTCGAAGGCCGACATCTCCAAGAAGGACGCTGAGGCTGCTCTCAAGGCAACAATCGAGTCCATCGAGGGTGCACTTGCTAAGGGTGACAAGGTTACTCTTGTTGGTTTCGGTACATTCGCAGTTAAGGAAAGAGCTGCTCGTCAGGGCAGAAATCCTGCTACAGGAAAGACCATCAAGATTAAGGCTTCGAAGGCTCCCTCTTTCAAGGCTGGCAAGGAGTTCAAGGATAAGGTTAACAAGAAGAAATAATTCTTGCTTTATCGAACTTAAGATAAACGAAGGCAGTCCTACACGGACTGCCTTTTTTCTTTGCTTATTCTCTCGCAGACTTCATCTGCAAGAAGCCTTAAAATAACAGTTGTCTTCATTCCCATTCCGTTGAAACTGCTCTTCTTAACGGAGTATCTGATATCTCTTTCCACCTGATTATATGAAAGCATCAAAGTGTTGCCCGCGATTGTAAGGAGCTCTTTAAATCCGTGATAGTAGATGTTGGTTGATTTTACCATCTTACGGACAATCTCGATTATCGCGCACGTTCCCATGAGTGTCAGATCGAAGTCATAAAACACCAGTATCGATCTCAACGTCTCGTTTATCAGAATATCCGTATCTTCCCTTTGAAGTCTTGCCGTGTTGTCGGTCACTATCTCGCTTATTCTTGCCGCAGCCTTACCGTGACGGGTCCTTGCATCGACGAAGTAGTGATACTTTCCTTCCGCATCGGTTATTCCGATAATTCCGCTCCGCCTGAGCATCGAGTTAATTCTGCTTAGGATTTCCCTGTCAGAGCACACAACATAAATGCCGGTATCCATTCCGACTCTGTCATCAACGATTCTCATATTCTATCCCCCGAATCAATTGTTGTAAGTGAGTTTATTTTGCAACGGCATTGACCCTTCGCGCAAGGGGCTACGAACCCTCCCGGCAAAAGTTGGGACTATAGAGACAGTTTGGGAATATCTTTTCCTTAATTTACAGGGGTTTGAAATTTTAAGCGGGACTTTTCAAGCGGATGTCGGAGTCGCTGCCATTTCCTCGTTAATCGTGCCGCTTATATCCACCATGTCAACAGATTCAACCGATATAACATAGTTACTATACCTGGTATATCTGATTTTGACGTGTGCTCCCTCTTCCGGAAGGTCTCTTAAAGGATTGATGTAATACTTCTGTCCGTCGACCACAAGATAATTGTTAAGCACGGAAATTTCTTCAATAACTCCTGTATATGAGTAGTAATTCTGCCTTGCAACGTCAGACAAATCAAGAAGCCTCGGGCCCGTTATCTTAAAGACGTAAACAGCAATCGTTATACTTGCAACGACAGGCAGAAAATATGTAAGCGTATGGGCGGTCTTGCGTTTCCTGTTTCGGTTCGACGATATAACAGTCACCACAAACAAAATCATGGTGATTATCACATGGAAAGCAAGATTAACGATATAGTACTTCATCCTTCAAACCTCATACGCACAATACCATATCCGCAGCAATATCGAAAGGGTCGACCGGAAGATTTTCTCTCATCTGAAAACTCATGCACACACCGAGTGTCAGCGGTCTCTCCTGCCCTCTCTCCGAAAAGCCCGAAAGCCACCGGTCGTAATACCCGCCGCCGTACCCGAGCCTTATGCCTTCCTTCGTAAAACTAACACCCGGCATTACAACGATACCGATGTCAGAGGGACTGACCTCGGGCAAACCCTCGCGGGGTTCGAAGAGTCCGAAGTTTTCTGTCTTGATAAGATCTTCCTTCGGATTTTTAACCTCACGGAAAACCATCTCCCTGCCATTTACAACAGGGTAGCACGTGCGTCCTCCGGAAGCCTTTATAAAATCACTTAACATATCACACGGGAGTTCGCCCCTGACAGCCTCGTAAACGGCCGTAAACGGTTTTCCCGATAAAGCCGCGGACAATTTCTCATCTTCTGTTAAACGCACTTTAAAAGCCTTCAGAAGCGCTTCGTCTCCATCTGCCAAATCCTGCGGTGTAAGAAGCTTCCTCTGAGCGAGAATTTCTTCTCTGATTTGTCTCTTTAAATCACTCAAATTTATCGAGACTGCTCCAACAGGCTTAAAAGTCCGGCCTCATCAATGATGTTAATTCCCAATGTTCTCGCCTTAACCGCTTTCGAGCCCGCATCCGAACCCTCAACAAGATACGATGTCTTGCCGGACACGGAAGACGAGACCTTGCCTCCGTTCTTCAAAATAAGAGACGTAGCCTCGTCGCGGGTCATGCCGGGAAGTGTTCCCGTAATGACAAACGTCAGGCCCTTGAATTTATCTGATACCGGGGCGTTACTGCTCTCGAAGTTAAGTCCGCTTACGCGAAGCTTATCTATCAGAGCTCTGTTATTCTCATCTTCAAAGAACTCTTTAATACCCTTGGCAGATATCTCGCCGATGTCGCCCACCTTCAGGAGATCTTCCAAAGAAGCATCCTCAAGCTTATCGATGGATCCGAAGTGACTCATAAGCTCTCTTGCGGTAGCCTTGCCGACATTCGGGATACCGAGACCCGAAAGAAGATTTTCGGCGCTTGCTTCATTAACCGCAGTATCAATCGCCCCCAGGAGTTTGTCCGTGTTCTTTGCAAGTCCTAAAATCTTCTTTGAGATTAATTCGTCGCGCTTGTCCTTAAGCACGAAAATGTCTGCAAAGTCCTTGACGTAGCCTTCCTCGACCAGAACTTTTACAAGCTCGTATCCCAGGCCCTTGATGTTCATCGCATCTCTCGATACGAAGTTTAATATTCTGTTTACCATCGTACCGGGGCAGCCTAAATTAACGCATTTAAGATCTGACTGATCTATCTCTCGCACAAGTTTGTGGCCGCATACGGGGCAGCACTCGGGCATCTTGTAAGGCTTCCAGTCAGAAGGCCTTTTGTCCTTGTTTACACCTTTAATCTTCGGGATAATCTCACCGGATTTATATACGATTACGGTATCGCCCAACCCTAATTCCAACTCATCGATAAAATCCTGATTATGAAGCGTCGCGCGGGAGACTGTGGTGCCGCACAGACTTACCGGTTCGAACACCGCAACAGGCGTAACTCTTCCGGTTCTCCCGGTATTAACCTCGACGTCAAGAAGCTTTGCTTCCTTCTCCTCCGGCGGATACTTGTAAGCTACGGACCATCTCGGAAACTTAATTGTGTTGCCGAGTCTTTCGCGGTCCTTTATGCTGTTAAGCTTAACCACTGCGCCGTCGATGTCGTATGCAAGATTTCCTCTTGCCTGTCCGATTTTCTCAATCGCGTCCCATACCTCGTCCGCGGTTCTGCACTTATAGTAAAGCTCTATAGTCTTAATGCCGTTACGCTTCAGGTATTCGTAGCCGTCACTGTGAGTCTTAAACTCCATTCCCCGGCACGCCTGAATGTTAAAAATAAAAAGCGACAGGCCTCGGTCTCTCGTGACACTCGAATCAAGCTGCCTTAAAGTTCCGGCCGCACAGTTTCGTGGGTTCGCAAAAGTCTTCTCGCCTCTTAACGAAGCATTCTCATTAACCTTCGCGAATGCCTCGCGTGTCATATAAACCTCACCTCTGATTTCGAGGTATTCGACCGGTTCTTTAAGAACCTTAACTACGTCGGAAATTTCCGCGGCATTGGTCGTAACGTCCTCGCCTTCGGTTATACCGTCGCCTCTGGTAACGGCTGTCGTAAGAAGACCGTTCTCGTATCGAAGCGCCATCGACAGACCGTCTATCTTGGTCTCGACCAGAAACTCTGTATCCTCTCCGAGCTCGCCTCTTACGGAATTTACAAAATCATCGACCTCCCCGCGGCTGAACACATCCTGCAGTGACAGCATCGGAACATCGTGCTTGACGGTCTTGCCGCGTCTTGCCTTCCAACCGACTCTAAGAGACGGCGAATCCGGCGAGATAATCCCCGGATATTCCTTCTCAATTTCCTTGAGACGGTTGTTCTTCATATCATACTCGTAATCGGAAATTTCCGGCGTATCTTCGTCGTAGTATCTCTTTGCATGGTAATTAAGCGTCTTTACGAGTTCGTCGTACTCAGCTCGAATCTGAGCCGGAATATCATTATTCAAACTGTCAAACAGACTAATCTGCTCCATCTATCTAACTCCTTTCCGTCAGCTGCTCCTTCTCGAAAAAGTGTAGTAAACCACCGGAAGCGTCAGCAAAACAAAGAAAAAAACGCCCCACACAAGCCCCGGAAGCGTAAGAAATCCCGCGAAGGCGCTTGCCAGATCATCACTCTGGTAATTCTTGATGTAAAAAATCACATCTGCCGCCTTTCCGAGATAAGACAAAGGCTTAAAAACAAGCCCCGTCGCAAGATAAATGCTGATTGAGTAAATAACCGCATCGCATGCCCACAGCAAGGCCGCCTCTGCCTTAAGCACATGCAAGACGGCAAGGACAGCCACCGCAATGCCGATGGCCACCGCATACGATGCATCCACAGACCTACCGGTTACGCTTCGAAGAACAAACATCAACCCTGTAAGGCAAAAACCCGTAACCGGTATAAAATAAGCAAATCTTGTCTTCGATAAAATCAGAAGCAAAACTTCAACCGCAGCGATAATTAAAATCTTGATAATCATCGCTGATGCATCCGGTACGGACGGCAAAAGATTGGTAGTTACAGTATCCGATATATCCGATAAAAAGCCTGTAAAAGCATGAAGGGGCAGGCTTAAAACCGTGCCCCATATAAAAGAGAGAATCAGCGCCACAATTCCGGCGCGTTCCTCACTTCTCAATACTTAAGCCTCAATCTCGCTGGGATCGTAGTCCTCGAGCAATTCCTTGAGAATTGCAACCTCTTCGCTGTTAAGAGAAATTCCCTTGCCAACCTTCTCGTGCTCCGGACCCCAGTCTCTGATGTCGAGCTTCGGCTTGCCGTCATTCCATCTTACGATGTTGGCCTCTCTCTTCCAACCGGACTTGTTTGTTGCAAGTGTTCCGATGTTCTTGAGAATCTCATACTTGATTTCTGTCTTGGGCATACCTGACCTCCTTGAAAAAAATGTATGTGTTTTTTGTTTTTAATCTTTTTATTGATTTTCTATTATATAATACTTTTATTATAATAAAAAGATAGAAATAGACAGGAATTTTATGAGCCCTTATCTGATTGTTCTTCTGATTATAATTGCCGCCGGGCTTATTGTTTTTATCATAGGTCTCATTGGCACGACAAAACTTGAAGTGTCCCGAGACAGCCTGATTCTGGATAAATCCGAGGGCAAGGTCAAACCTGCTCTTCGCATATTTTACTTCTCCGATCTTCACGTGGAGTTCTGTCTGATTTCCGCTTCTCGTCTTGCGGGAATCATCGAGGAAGAGCACAGAAACGGCGGGCTCGATGCGGTTATTTTCGGTGGAGATCTCGCCAATCATAAGAGGGGCGTCAAGAAAGCCATGAAGTATATGAATACTCTGGCGGATACCTGCAGGCGGCTTAACGTGCCCTTCTGGGGCGTTACAGGCAATCACGACGCCGTTATCGAAGATGAGCTTCTCGGAATGTTTCCTTTCGATAATATGGACGGGGTTATAAAGTACTTAAAACTCCGTGGGGGCAACGATTATATTGCCTTCGGCGGCGTTACGGATTCAGGACGCCACGACCGGTTCTGGATGACACCTCCCTGCCCTTCCGAGGGCTTCTTATACAGCAAATACATCCTATTATCTCACAACCCCGATATAATCCTTCACATGCCGCCTGACACGAAAGTCAACGTCGATGCGATAATATCCGGACACATTCACGGCGGACAAATCAGGACGCCCATTGGGCTCGAATTTATCCTGAGGAAGGACGACCTTCCTCGCCGGGGAATTATAAGCGGAATACACGAAGTAAACGGCACCAAACTTCTGATCAGCCGGGGAACCGGTTGCGTGCTTCTTCCGATGCGTATAGGCTCAAAGCCCGAGGTCAATGTAATAAGCATTTATTGCTGATTTATAAGGGCTTACCGGGATTTTTCCAAGCAAAAAACAAACCGCCGGGTCAGCGGTTTGTTCAAACAACAACATAAAAAGTTCGGGCAAATTTTTTATGAACGTGACAAGAACGGCAATAGTTCCAAATCACAACTAAATGATAACATTTGGCCGTTTTTTCTCAATAATTCCGGGTTTGTTCACAAACAACAAATTTTAAGAATGCTCATTTGTTTTTATTGCAATAACATCATAAAAACGCCGCCCTCGCTGTTGCAAAGGCGGCATTTAAATCAGATTTTATTAAGTTTTATAAGGTTTTACTTAATCTTCGCGGGCTTAATCTTCCAAATCTCGTCAGCGTACTCCTGAATTGTACGGTCTGAAGAGAACTTACCGGAATTCGCGATGTTGAGCCAGCACTTCTTTGCCCATGCCATCTGATCCTTGTAATCCATATACAAACGGTCACGAGTCTTTCTGTAATCGTCAAAGTCTCCGAGTACATAGTAAGGATCACCGGGCTGCCAGTTATCACCGTAGAGAATGCCGTTGTAGAGGTCTCTGAACATTCCGGTACCCTCATCATTAAATGTACCGTCGATAAGTCTGTCGAGCGCCTTCTTAATGCCAGGGATGTTCTCATACTGCCACTGAGGATTGTAGTAAGCCTTAGTAGCAGCCATATCCTGAGCTCTGCAGCCGAAGATATAGATGTTGTCGGAACCTACGCACTCGTTAATCTCAACGTTCGCGCCGTCCATGGTTCCCAAAGTAACCGCACCGTTCATCATGAACTTCATGTTACCCGTACCGGAAGCCTCAAGGCCTGCTGTTGAAATCTGCTCTGATACGTCAGCTGCCGGGAACATCTTCTCACCGTTGCTTACGTTGTAGTTCTCAACGAAGACAACCTTGAGTCTGTTCTTCATCTTGGGATCGGAATCGATAAGCTTTGCAATCTCGTTAATGAACTTGATGATAGCCTTTGCTCTGAAGTAACCGGGAGCCGCCTTGGCACCGAAAATAATCGTTACCGGAGGCATATCAAGCTTCGGGTTCTCCTTAAGTCTGTCATAAAGATTAAGAGCATAAAGAGCGTTGAGAAGCTGTCTCTTATACTCGTGAAGTCTCTTAATCTGCACATCGAAGACAGAATCGGGATTGAGGACAATGCCTTCCTTCTTCTCGAGGTACTCGGCAAGCTTAACCTTCTGAGCTCTCTTAACTTCGAGGAATCTCTTGAGAACCTTCTCGTCGTCGGCATACTTCTCAAGCTTCTTCAAGTCATCGAGATGTGTTACCCAGTGATCGCTTCCCAGAAGCTCCGTGATAAGGGCACCGAGCTCGGGATTGCAGGTTCTGAGCCATCTTCTCGGAGTTACACCGTTTGTCTTGTTGGAGAACTTCTCAGGATAAATCTGATACCAATCCTTGAGAGTATCGTTCTTCAAAATCTCTGTGTGGAGAGCCGCAACGCCGTTAACGGAGTGCGATCCGTAAATAGCGAGCCAAGCCATCTGAATCTTGCCGTCAGCAAGAGGGCTCATTCTGTCAATCAAATCGGAATACAGACCGGCCTCATACATCTGAGCTCTGAACTGGTTGTTGATACCTTCGATAATCTCGTAGATTCTCGGGAAGAGGAATCTGAAGATTGAGATATCCCACTTTTCGAGTGCTTCCTGCATAACCGTATGGTTCGTGTAGCAGAAAGTATCCTTAGTGATTTCCCACGCATCCTCCCAACGGATACCGTTCTCATCAACGAGAAGTCTCATGAGCTCGGGGATACCGATAACGGGGTGCGTATCGTTAAGCTGGATTACGTTGTACTTAGCGAAATCGTGAAGGTCGTCGCCGTGAGCCTTCTTATACTTTCTGATAATGTCCTGCAAAGACGCAGATACGAAGAAGTACTGCTGTCTTACACGCAAGACCTTACCGTCGTAAGAAGAATCGTTGGGGTAAAGAACTCTCCAGATATCCTGAACACGGTTTCTCTCGATAACCGCATCGTCAAATCTCTGGGAATTAAAGAGATTGAAGTCAAAGTCCTGAGCGGGCTCGGCCTTCCAAAGGCGCAGAAGATTTATGTTCTTCGTGCCGTAACCTGTGATGGGCAAATCATAAGGAATAGCCCATACATCCATGTCATTGTAGTGAACCTTCACCTTGCGGTCGTATCTGGGAAGTGTGAAAGGATAGCCTCTCTCCATCCATGAATCCGGGTACTCCTTCTGAAAGCCGTTCTCAATCTGCTGACGGAAAAGTCCGTAACGGTAAAGGATTCCGTATCCGCTTACCGGGAGATTGAGTGTTGCACATGAATCCATGAAGCAAGCGGCAAGTCTTCCGAGACCGCCGTTACCGAGGGACGGATCCGTCTCTTCCTCGAGAACATCTGTAAGATTGACGCCGAAGGACTCCATAGCCTCCTTCGCCTGATCATAGATACCCAGATTTACGAGGTTATTAAGCAGCGATCTTCCTTCAAGGAACTCCGCGGAAAAATAATGTGCCTGTCTAACCGGCAGGTAGGTTCTTCTTGTAGCCAGAAAATCATCCGAAATAATCTCAACCACACTCTTCGACAGCGCCGTCCAGTAATCACTTAAGGTTGCTTCCTCAAGCGGAAGGCCCGTCTCGGCTCTCATATGAGCCTGCATCTTCTCTTCAAGCATCTTGGCTGTTACGTTTTTGGCCATAATCAATGCGCGCAAAGCGCCCTCCTTAAAAAAACTGAATTAATTTTAACAATTCCTAAAGGCAAGGTCAATTTGAACAAAGGTACGCAATAAATTTTGAGCAATTTACATAAAAATTTTACATTTATAACGTTTCAGTTCGGTTTGATACGGTTGAATAAAGGGGTTGCCTATATTAAACTTTTATATACTTATTTAATCAACAAGGCAGGTTTCGAGCATGAATATATGGGCTTGTGCCCTCATCGCAGCCGTGGCGGGCGCAGTTGTCGGGTATTTGCAGACACCGCTTTTCGCAGCACTTCCCGAAAAGTGGCTTCAGGACTACGGAGTTAAAGAGACCGACCCCGACTACAGGCCGTCCAAGAGGATGAAGGTCGTTCCTCACGGCGTGATTTCAGCCGTTTTCTGCGTCGCAATTTACGTAATCTTCACGTTTGTATGCTACTACAATTACATCAAGGATCTCTGCCCTCTGCATATTCTTGCGGTGGTGCTGTCAACTCCCGTCATCGTTATAGTCATGATGAGCGACCGCTTAAACAGAATTATCCCCGACCAGTGCTCGATAGCTCTTGCCATGATTGGAATTCTTTGTATGATAAGCGACTTCACCGAAGGCAATATGTGGTTTTCCGAAGAAGCGGCAGCACACGTTCTTATTCTCAACCGCGTACTTGCGGCTTTAATCGGCGGCGGCATCCTGTGGCTTTTAAACTTCATCTGCATGACATTTGCAGGACGAGAAGGCATGGGACAGGGCGACATGAAGCTTCTTGCCGCGTGCGGTCTTATCACCGGATGCTACGGTCTGGTTGTTGTAATTTATGTCGGCATCATAGCAGCGATGTTCTTTGCGGTTCCTCTTCTTATCAGGAAGAGAATGCGTATAAAGGCTGAAAAGAAAGAAGTTGCCGAGGCCGAAGACCCGATTGCCAAGCGTGCCGAAATCGCAAGACGCAAGGCGGCGATACACTTCGCGGACGACCCCGATTATCTCGCGTTCGGACCGTTCATAGCGTTCGGAGCTTCGGTTTTCCTGGCATTCGAGCCTTTGTTCTGTGAGAAGATGATGACTTATATTCAAGTTCTGGGACTGGCTTTCTGATATGGAAAACAACGTCCAGAAAACAAGCACGCCTCCGGCCGCAGCAATAATCCGCCACAGCTTCTCGCGCCCTGCCAAGATGAACTGGATATGGCCTTTGATGGTTATGTCTTTGGTTTTGGCGGCATTTTATGCCCTGAGGTGCGCTCTCACAGATGCTGCACTTCCGTTCACGGTTACATCCGTCACGGGGTATTCGATAATCGTAATTACACTCACGCTCTTTGCGGAAGTTTTCCCTGCCGTTTCACTGTCCGAAGGCTTTTCGGAGAGAATAACAGGAGCGTACACGGGCTTCGGAGCGCTCATTCTCTCGTTCCTGTCAGGCGTCCCGATTATGATGATAAGCATAGCGCTTTATAACTTCACGGCATGGTTTGATTTAAGACTTACAGGCAAATCGGTTTATCCGGTTTTCTTCCACTACGGGCAGATTGCGACCGCCTCCGGAAACATCCTTGTGTTCTTAAGCGACTGCATTATTCCGGGGCTCGGAGCTGCCATATTTTTCTTCGGCTTCATGTGGACAAGATTTAGAAGCACCGACACGAGGAAAGCTGCCATTGTTATTTCTCTCGCTTACATGCTTTATTCTTTAAACTTCACCGCGGCGATGTCATTTCTTGTCACGGGCGTGTGGTGCTGCTACCTAAGAAAGCGCATGCACAATATCTGGGGACCGTTTCTGTGCATCGTGGGAAGCTCTCTGTCTGAGTATCTGCTGCCCGAGACGCTGTCAAGAATCGATATTTTCGGCATCTCAACTTATGCGGACATAAGTGCGACTTACTTTTATTCATCCCTCCCGGCATTCTTTATGGGAGTGGTGCTGCTTTTGTTCTTCATAAGAATCTTCGATTCCTTCGCGGGTTCCGTGAGATACGAGATTGACGAGAGCGTATATGATACGACGATTCCGCCTTTCGAGCGCAGTATAAACCTCGCGCTTATAACCACCGCACTCATATTTATTGTGCTGTGGATACTTGTGATTAAAGGAGTACATCTATGAACGACAACGAACGTTATATAAAAGACCGCGCCACCGTAATGAGCATCATCAAGTTTGCGCTCATCATCGCCCTCACAGGGGTCGTGTGCTACTTCGCAACGAAATTGGTTGCCGTTATGGTACCGTTCCTGATAGGTTTCCTGCTTGCCAAGACTGCGCACGCCATCGGCAAGCCTCTGACAAAGAAGCACAAGGGCAAACCGGGCTTCAGAAAGAAGCGCCAGAGAGTTGAGACCGTTATCTTCGTGATAATCATCATCCTGCTCTTCGTCTTCGCGATCGTCTGCACACTCTCGCTTATATCGCAGCTGACCAAAGCCTTTGATGCCGTCAGTGACATCGCGTACGGCATGAGAACAGACTCTCTCGACACCACCCTGCTCGAAAAGCTTGCTGTCGAGAACGGAGGATTCCTGAGCAGATCGACGCTCGATTCAATTTACGATTACATAGGAGATTTGCAAAACAGCATTCTTGCGGCACTCCCGGAGACGCTTGCAAAGCTTGTCTCTTCCATCTGGAATATCTTGAGCAATCTCCCTTATGCAATCTTCGTTGTAATCTGCATAATCCTGAGCGGATATTACTTCATTAACGACGGACCCGCAGTCTTAAGATTTTACATGAAGAACGTCCCGAACAAAGATTTCAGAACTTCTTCGCTCTCGCTTATTAACGATTTGTCAACCACACTGTTCCGTGCACTCGGAGGCTATACGTTGCTGCTTGTGATAACCGCCGTCGAGGCATGGATTGCATTTACAATCGCAGGTGTTGATTACGCTCTTATTCTCGCAATCATAACAGCGGTTCTTGACTTCATGCCGGTTCTCGGAATCTCGGCAACCATGATTCCCGTTATGATTTACTGTGCGTTCCACAACAATGTTCAGGCGATAGTTATTCTTATCATCGCGATGGCAATCATGACCGTAATCAGAAGATTCATAGAGCCGCCGATTGTCGGCAAATCGCTGCACCTGCACCCCCTGATGATGCTTATCGCGATGGCACTCGGTGTTTATATCTGGAACGCCATCGGTTTCCTTTTGGGACCTGTGGTATTTATCATTGTAATGGATGTCTTTAAGGTATTCGGACTTGATAAGAAACTGATGAATTACTTTTCGCAGGTGCTTGCAAGATTCATGAGGAAGCCTGAGGAAGAAGAAAAAGCTTCTTAATTCATCAATTCATCGGCTTGATGCCGCTGTCCTTGTCTCCGTTTCTCGACAGAAACGTGCCTTGGGGCATATCGGCCTCACGCTCAAACTTTATAAGGAACTCGGTTCCCGGGTGCGGGACGCTTTCGAGCGGAGATTTGTCTTCGACGGAAAGTATATGCGCGACTTTCAGCGGCTCCTCGTAACCCACCGGCTTTAATACATTAAGCGTGTCACCTGTATAGAGCTTGTTTTTCTGAACCGCACGGTAAAATCCGTCGTTTTCCCTGCCTGTAATTCGAGCCACAACAAAAGCGGGTTTAACGTAAGTTCTTGTGTCCGCGATTTTCGCGTCATCCGCGGGACGCGCGAAGAAAAATCCCGTGTCGTAATCTCTGTGTACAAGAGTCTCGAGCAGGGCTCGCCACCTTGAATCAACCTTCCAGCCTTCGGGGTCTTTCTTATAAAGATCTACCGCTTCTCTGTAGACCTTGGCGGTAACCGCCGCATAGTAGTCGCCCTTTATTCTGCCTTCAATCTTCAGGCTGTCGACGCCCGCTTCGATAAGCTCGGGGACGTGCTCTATCATGGATAAATCCTTGGAACTTAATACGTAAGTTCCGCGCTCATCCTCATCTATCGGCATCGGCAAATCGGGACGCTTCTCTTCAACAAGCGAATAGCCCCACCTGCAAGGCTGTGCGCACTCACCACCGTTAGATCTTCTGCCCGTAAGATAATTAGACAGAATGCATCTTCCGGAATAAGACATGCACATCGCACCGTGAACGAAGGTTTCAAGTTCGAGCTCCTTAGGAATTTTGCTTCTTATATCGCGTATGTCATCCAGTGAGAGCTCTCTTGCAAGAACAATTCTCTTTGCCCCGAGGCCGTGCCAGAATATGCACGCATCGCTGTTGGTAACGCTCGCCTGCGTGGAGATGTGAATTTCCATATCGGGAGCAATGCTTTTAACTCTCGTGAAAATCCCCGGGTCGCTGACAAGTACAGCATCGACCTTCGCCTCATGCGCCACAAAATCGATCTCATCGTTAATCCGATTTAAATCGGACTGCAGCCCGAAGATATTCATCGTGACATAGCACTTAACGCCTCGGGAGTGCGCGTACTCTATCGACGACTTCATCTGTTCGTGATCAAAATTATCGGAAAATGTGCGAAGACCGAAATTCTTTCCCGCCATGTAAACGGCGTCGGCACCGTAATCGATGGCAACCTTAAGCTTCTCGGGAGAGCCCGCCGGAGATAATACTTCTGTCAAACGTCTCCTCCTGCGCCCTCTTGGGTCTCGGAATTATCATCAGTCTCGGAATTCTCATCAGTCTCGTAAGTTTCTTCCGCTTCTGATGCAACCCAGTTTTCCTCAGCTTTCGCGATATTTGCTTCATGCTCTTCAAGCGTTACGGCAAACAAGGTTCCGCCCTCACCGTCCGCGCAGAAGAAGAGGTAGTTCGAATTAGGCTCCGGATACAAAGCCGCCTGAATAGCGTCGGAACCCGGCATACAGATAGGTCCCGGCGGCAGTCCCTGATGAGTGTAAGTATTGTAAGGGCTGTCGAGCGCCAAATCCGAGGCTGAGAGTATAAGTTCCGGATCAAGACCGTTTTGCATCCTTATAAAATTGATGGTTGCATCGGAGCTTAAATAGTGAAGGCTCTCATCATCCGATTTAAGTCTGTTATAGAAAACCGACGAGATGTACATCATATCGGTCGTATTTGCGGACTCGAACTGAATCAGGGACGCGAGCGTCATAATCTGATCCATCGTCATGCCGAGGGCTTGCGCACGCTCATAGTACTCGTCATAGAGCTTGCTCTCGGTGTTATCGAGAATCGTCGAAATTATCTTCTCGGGGCTTGCGTTGATATCAAATTCATAGGTATCCGGGAACAAGTAACCCGAGAGAATGTGATCACGCCCTTCGGTAATCTCGAGCTGTGATACGAATGTGTAATCCGTAAACAAATTCGGATTATCCATGCACGCATCCATCTCTTCGTCGGAAAACGTAAGACCCGCTTCGTGAAGTCTGGTCTTAATCTCATCATAAGTAATGCCCTCAGGAAAAGTAACCGTAACCGAGCTTGAGGCCTGCGTCAGAAGGAACATAATCTCGTCATAGTCAAGACCGTCAATCAGGTAGTGTGTACCCGCGACGTACGCGCCGTCAAAGCCGTTAACCTTACTCAGGAGTGAGAACATGAAAGTATTTTCGATGAGTCCCGCGTCGAAAAGCCGGTCCGCGATATCGCTCGTCATGTCACCGGAGGCGATAACGAACGCCACCGCGCCGTCCGTGTTCATATCTATCTTGAAACTGCCGTCTTCGATCCCCGCCTCGAGTGCGTCAAAACGCTCCTCCTGGGAAAGCACGTAATTATAGCCGACATAAACTCCCACGATTGCACATACAGCAACCAGGAGAAGCGTCAATAAAATGCGAAGTACTACTTTAAGCTTTCTCGGCAGCATCTTTCTTCTTAGCTTCTGCCTTGAGACGGAGGTCTGTGTTAAGAATCTTCTTCCTGAGTCTTATGCTCTTGGGAGTAACCTCACACAACTCGTCGTCCTCGATAAATTCCAGGCACTGCTCAAGGCTGAAATTCAGGGGAGGCGTAAGACGCATAGCATCATCACTTCCCGCAGCGCGCATGTTGGTTACATGCTTCTTCTTACATACATTAACAGTGATGTCATCGGGCTTGGGATTGATACCAACGATCATACCCTCGTAAACCTCGGTGCCGGGGCCGATAAACAGGCTTCCTCTGTCCTGAGCGTTGTAAAGTCCGTAGGTCATCGCCTCTCCGCTCTCGAACGCCACGAGGACTCCGTGGTTACGTGTGGCAATCTCACCGGCAACCGGCTCATAGCCGCTGATAACGCTGTTCATTATACCATTGCCCTTAGTGTCGGTCAAAAACTCGGTACGGTATCCGATGAGGCCTCTGGAGGGAATTCTGAACTCAAGTCTTGTGTATCCCTTGGAAGGCGGAAGCATGTTTACCATCTCCGCTTTACGTGTTCCGAGTTTCTCGATTACGGCACCTACGAACTCCTCGGGAACATCGATAACAAGGTTCTCGTAAGGCTCGCAGAGAACTCCGTCAATTTCCTTCGTGATAACCGTGGGCTTACTTACCTGAAGCTCGTAGCCCTGTCTTCTCATCTCCTCTATAAGGATGGAAAGGTGAAGCTCTCCTCTTCCCTTAACGATGAACGCCTCGGTCGTGTCGGTCTCCTCGACTCTCATGGAAACGTTGGTCTCAATCTCCTTGAAAAGCCTGTCTCTGATGTGACGGCTCGTTACGAACTTACCCTCTCTTCCCGCGAACGGCGAATCATTGATCGAAAAGGTCATCGAGATTGTAGGCTCGTCGATATCAACGAACGGCAGTGCCTCAGGGGTCGACTGATCACAGATGGTATCTCCGATATTGATGTCCGGAATACCTGCAACGCAGACAATCTCACCAATGGAAGCTTCGCTTATCTCCTGTCTCGACAGTCCCTGGAATCTTAAAAGTTTTACGATTCTGGCATTTCTCTTGCCCTCTTCGTTCATATTAACGACAACGACATTCTCGCCCTGCTTGATTGTTCCTCTCTCGATTCTTCCAATAGCAATTCTGCCGATGTAGTTATCAGAATCGATATTGGAAACCAAAAGCTGCATAGGACCTTCCGGATCTCCCTCGGGGCACGGTGTGTACTTAACGATGGTATCGAGCATCGGTGTGAAATCCGTTGCTCTTCCCTCCTCGTAGTCCTTCAGGTCAAGGCATGCAACACCCGTCTTACCGGATGAATATACAATCGGGAAATCAAGCTGATCCTCATCTGCGCCGAGCTCGATGAACAGATCTAATACCATATCAACAACCTGCAAAGGTCTTGCATCGGGTCTGTCAATCTTGTTAATGCAGACGATAGGTCTCAGTCCGAGTTCCAGTGCTTTATGAAGAACGAATCTTGTCTGGGGCATCGGGCCGTCAAAAGCATCGACAACCAGCAAAACCGCATCAACCATCTTAAGCACACGCTCAACCTCTCCTCCGAAGTCCGCGTGACCGGGAGTGTCAACGACGTTGATTCTCGTGTCCTTATACTGAATTGCCGTGTTCTTGGCAAGGATAGTGATACCTCTTTCTCTCTCGAGGTCGTTGCTGTCCATTACCTGCTCGACAATCTGCTCGTTCTCGCGGTAGATTCCCGCCTGCTTGAGCATCGAGTCAACGATGGTTGTCTTGCCGTGGTCAACGTGTGCGATGATAGCGATGTTACGTAAATTTTCAATCTTCATATAAATCAAACAACTCCTTGTATAGGTTGCCAAAAAATGCCTTATATATTTTGCTACTTGTGCCTTTGTTTATGTATAAGGCTATTTGCACAAATATTCAGGTCTCTTCGCCCTTCTTATTACGCATTAAAATCCTTATCGGCGTGCCCTCGAAGCCGAAGTTCCTGCGAATCTGATTTTCGATGTAACGCTCGTAGGAAAAGTGCGACAACTCGGTGTCGTTTACAAAGAGCGCAAACGTCGGGGGCTTAATCGCGACCTGCGTGCCGTAATAAATCTTGAGGTGGCGGCCCTTGTCCTGAGGGGTCGGAACCATCGCGACGGCTTCTGTCAGCATATCGTTAAACACACCTGTCGTAAGTCTTCTGCAAGACTGCTCGTTGACCTTCACGATAAGGCTCCAGAGCTTGTCGACGCGCTGACCGGTCTTGGCCGATATAAACAGAATCGGCGCATAATCCATGAACGAGAACCTCTCCTTCACAGCCTTGCTCATCGTCTCGAGCGTACCCGTGGTTTTATCCACAAGATCCCACTTATTTATTACGAAAATACACGCTTTCCCGCTGTCGTGCGCGACTCCCGCGACTCTCGTATCCTGCTCGGTAACGCCAACCGTCGCATCAATTAATATGACGCAGACATCAGCCTTATCAATCGCCGACAACGCCCTTACCATCGAGTACTTCTCAATCTCGTCCTCGATACGGCTCTTCTTTCGCATACCCGCAGTATCAACAAGAATAAAATCGCCGTACTGATTCGAAACCTCAACGTCGACCGCATCTCTCGTGGTGCCCGCGACGTCCGACACTATCGTCCTCTCGCTGCCCGACAGCTTGTTCGTCAGCGACGACTTGCCTGCATTCGGTCTTCCTATCAGCGCGACTCTGATTTTATCCTCATCTGAATTCTCTTCATCATCCTTCGGAAAATACTCGAAAACTTTATCAAGCAGATCTCCAATTCCGAGTCTGTGCGACGCTGAGATAGCGATAATATCGCTGTCAGCAAGTCCCAAGTTATAAAACTCGTAAAACTCTGCCGGAGGGTCGCCTATGAAATCAACCTTGTTGACTGCCACAACGACCGGCTTGCCTGATTTTCGAAGCATCGAGGCAATTTCCTTGTCAGCAGCCGTCATGCCGGACTTGATGTCCACCATAAACATAATAACGTCCGCGGTCTCGATAGCGATCTCGGCCTGCGCCCTCATTCCCTTCAAAATCTCGCTGTCGCCGGCGGGCTCGATTCCGCCTGTGTCAATAATGACAAACTCACGTTCGCGCCAGACCGCCGTCGCATAAATACGATCGCGGGTGACTCCGGGCGTGTCGTGAACAATCGAAATTCTCTCGCCGTACAAAGCATTGAAAAGCGAGGATTTACCGACATTTGGGCGTCCGACTATAGCTACAGAGGGTTTGCTCATTTAAATACTCCCGATCTATACCGATCTTTTTGCAAAAATAAAGGCGGTGTTCAGTTTATAACACCGCCTCGATTCTGCAATCTTTAACTTAAGAATTACTCTTCTTCGCCTACAGCCACAACAGATCTGCCGTCAAGATAGCCGCAATTCTTGCAAACCGTGCGACGAAGCATCTTCTTTTGACACTGCGGGCACTCTACAAAACCGGGTACCGAAAGCTTCCAAGCGCTTCTGTGTCTTGATGTTCTGGCCTTCGACCACTTTCTCTTAGGATGTGCCATATATACTCCACCTCCATCTACTGTAGGTATTATTTGTTTCCAAACGTGCTTAACGATTGTACATTAGGATTATTTGTTTTGCAAGCACTTTTTTATTGACTTTTAAAAACTCTCGCAACGCACCAGATATTGCCTCGCCAGAGCCCCAATCATAGCACATATCAGCGTCCTAATCTACCAACTTACTGAAAGTTGGCAGTTTTTTAGGCTCGGGCGGACAGCTACCCCTTAATCACCACAGAGAAGACGTTCTTTTCCTCTCCCATAAAATAAGAAATCTCCACACCGGGAAACAAAACAGTGGGCACCTTTATATATTCGGTATTAATAGCAACCGGTATCTCGCCGTAAGGCGTAACAATCTGTCCAACGGTAGAACAAGAAGTATCAAACACAAGTAAACTTTTATATTCACCCGAACGCCTGACAGTTACAACTCCGCTAACCTTATCAAGTTCAAGCAGATAATACGAACTCTTCTCATCACCATCGTGGAGCTGCTCCCACTTCAAAGACATTCGAGACGGGAAATCTGTATAAATTGCCCGGGTCTCAAACGGCTCGGTGTACGCTCCGGAGTTAATAACAATATCTGCAATCATACGGGAATTACGTCAACTGCGACCTTACGAGTTCCCGCGGGCAGACCGCGCCCCAGGAAAGGAGATGCGACCTGCTCAAATCTGTCGGGGTCGTCACTTGTATAAAAGGCATGACTCACATTGAGGCCGTCAGAAGACAAACCTTCAGCTTCAAGCATTGCTTTAACTTCGGCGGCAACTGCCACACCGGAATTAATAAGCTGAACGCCCGGACCCATGACCGAAGAAATAGTATCTGCCAACAACGGATAATGTGTGCATGCAAGAACCACGGTATCGACACCCGCCTCCTTCAAGGGACGCAGATATTCTTCCGCCGTAAGTCTTGAGACTTCATTGTTCCACCAGCCCTCTTCCGCGAGAGATACAAACAACGGGCATGCCCTTGATATCACTTTCAAACCGGAAATGTCAGAACCGGCACTCAAGACCGCCTGCTCATAAACATCGGAATTAATGGTGGCACGTGTTGCGATTATTCCGATTTTACCGTTACGGGTTGCTTTAACAGCCGCACGGGCACCGGGATTTACAACCTCGATCACAGGAACTTTCGACTGACGGGAAAGCTCCCCGTAAGCATGCGTACTTGCGGTGTTGCACGCGATGACAATCAGCTTGACGTTGTTGCTCTCAAGAAACTTCATGTCCTGCAGCGAATACTTGATAATTGACTCGTGGGACTTTGTACCGTAAGGTGCGCGTCCGTCGTCACCGAAATATATTGTGCTCTCGCCCGGCACCGCACTCATTATCTCACGAAGAACAGTAAGTCCTCCGATACCGGAATCAAAAACACCTATGGGTCTGTTATCTGCCATTAAAATTTCACCTCGTAATCGGGCTCAATCGAGAACTTTCTTCCCGACAGCTCTCTTAAACTGCTGTCGGCAGGAATCTTTCCGAATAAAAGTCCCGTTGACCACAGCTGCTGATATCTTATTTTACTCCCGTCTTCACGCCTGAAAGATAGATTAACCTGATTTCTTCCGTAATTGCCGTCGCCTAATATAGGGAATCCGAGATGGGCAAACTGCGCCCTGATCTGATGCGTTCTGCCCGTTATAAGCTCACATTCAATCTCGCTCAAGCCGTCTTTGTAGCCCAAGACTCTGTATCTCGTTGCAATCGGAAGGTCGCCTTCCTTCTTTGTATCATGAATATAAACTTTGCCGTCACGGGTCTTCTCGAGAAATCCCGTAACTTCACTCATCAGCGCTTCATCGCGACACACAACAGGCTCGCCCAGGTCAGACGGAATTTTGCCCACAACGAGGCACCTGTAACGCTTTATAACACCCTTTTCGCGAAAAAGTTTAACGGCGTCCTCCAGCGCTTCCTTCCCGCAGGCAATCATGATGAGGCCTCCGGTGTTCATGTCGATACGGTGAACGAGTTCTGCATCTCGAAGTCCGTCTCCGCGTCTTACGATATCGATTAAAGTCTCGCCTGTGGTCGCACCGCTGTGGACCGCAAGCCCCTGACGCTTATTTACAATCAAAATATTGTCGTCACGGTAAACGACTTTGTAGTCCTTACGGGACTCACTCGAAGAAGCGGACCCGGCAGCGTCACGCTCGAACAACTCGTCCGGCAGCCAGACCTGAATCTCCTGACCTTTAACAACCTTCACATCGGAAGATGTACGCTTGCCGTCAATCCTGATATCTTTCTTCTTCAGGGCACGGTAAACATCCGACGACTTAAGTGACGGAAATTGTGTTGTACAAGCCTTAACGACATGCTCGCCGTCAAGAGAGGGAATTACAATGAAGCTTCTCATGTAAGAATATTGATACCCAGTACACTTAAGATTCCGACGATGATACCCGCGAGAATTACGCCGAGCATAACGGCGGCGGAACTGGTCTTAAAATCCATATCAAGAATACTTGCGGCAAGAGTTCCGGTCCATGCGCCGGTGCCGGGCAGCGGAATTCCGACGAAGAGCATCAGGGCAACGAACAATCCGCCCTTGCCCGCGGACTTCAAAAGTTTCTGACCGCCCTTGTGCCCCTTGTTCAAACACCACGTAAAGAACTTTCCGATAAACTTCTTATCCTTACCCCACTCAAGAATTTTTCTTGCGAACAGAAAGATAAACGGTACCGGAACCATATTTCCCAGAATACAAATCGCATACGCAATCCACGGCTTAACGCCTGTGGCAAGAGCATAAGGCAGAGCCCCTCTAAGCTCAATAATCGGAACCATCGATATAAAGAAAGCTATGATGCATTTTTTAAGCATAGTTAATCTCCAAAAGTTTATTCGCGCTTGATTGTCGCATATCGGTATATTTTTTACAATTACCCGGAAGTTACGTTTCGCTTATCCAGCTTTTGTGATAGTGCTTCTTTCTATACTCTTCGGGAGTCACACCGGTTTCCTTCTTAAAAACCTGAATAAAATGACTCTGAGACGAAAACCCCAGGTAATTTGCAATTTCGAGACTCGATTCATCTAAGTGCCGAAGCATATTGCAGGCTATCTCAATCTTGCTGTCCCTTATGTAAGAGCTGATGGTCTTGCCCATCTCTTTCTTAAAGAGCTTACTTAAATAACTTGAGTTGACGTTAAGTTCCGAAGCAATCTGATCAACCGTGAGATTTTGCTGAATATGAGCGCGGATATAATCCACCGCAAGCACGACGTATCTTGAAACGACCTGTGTCTTTGCCATGTCGCTCATCCTGCGGCAATAATCCCTTGCTATAGCATCGTGAAGATCGTAGACTTCAGCAACGCTCATCGCCTTATCTATTTTTCTTATATAAATATCACTTAATGTATAACTGACCTCGATATCCATTCCCGCCTCGATGCAAAATCTCGAGACCAGAGCCGTCATTATCACTGCGTGATACTTCTCGTTCATGAGATTGTCGGAAGAAAGAACTCCCTTCCTCATGACTCCTCTCGTCGCCTTACGCCTCTCCTCGATAAACTTTTCGAGCGCTTTCATGTCACCCGACGAAATCATCCCGTAGAACTTAATCTCGAGGTCGTAGGATACGCGCCTTATCTCGGATTCGCGTTCGTTCTGAAGCTGCTTTTCGAGTTCGGTAGAGATGTCCAAGGCCGTAGCTCCTTATTCTATGACGGTAATCGAAGTGATGACGGGCTGATTTTCCGCGGCGACCGTGCCGTTGCTGTCGGTTACAGGTGTGTCCGCGCAGATCCGATCGACTATCTCCATGCCGCTCGTGACGTGACCGAAAGCCGCGTACTGGCCGTCAAGATAGGTAGAATCTTCCTGAACGATAAAAAACTGAGACGAAGCCGAATCGTAGTCGCTGCTTCTTGCCATCGAGATGACGCCGCGCTCATGAGAGATGTCATTTGCAATGCCGTTGGCGGTGAACTCTCCGATAATTGTCTTGTCGGAGCCACCCATACCCGTGCCTTCCGGGTCGCCGCCTTGAATCATGAAACCGTCGATGATTCTGTGGAACGTCAGACCGTCGTAAAAGCCGCTCCGCACAAGGTCTATAAAATTGGTAACCGTAATCGGTGCAGTATCGGCATCAAGCTCAACTTCAATAGTGCCATAATCTTCGACTTCAATCGCCACATTATAAGTTCCGGACAACACATCCCCGCGGTCGACCATCTCGGTAGTTGCCACCGTGGCATTCGGGTCCTCATACTTAATACATCCGGCGCACAAAACCACGGACGCCAATGCCATAGCAGCAAGCTTAAAAACACTCTTTCTCATATAATCCTTTCCGTGCTACTCAGCACTCTTAAGAGATTCGGCCATATCTATACGCGATATCTTAACCCTCATAACCAGATCCACAAGGACCGAGAACAATATAACAAATATTAACGCAAAAATATAACTCTTAAAATAAATCTGCACCGGGAACGTAACCATATCCATCTCGACCTGCCCGATGACGTAACTGTGCAGAAGGATACCGAGCGGCACTCCCAGCAGGAACCCCATAAACACCAGAATGAAGTTCTCTCGGAAGAAGTACGAACCTGTCTCACCTCCCGAAAAGCCAAGCACCTTTATAGTCGCAATTTCTCTTATACGTTCCGTTATATTTATGTTGTTGAGGTTGAACAGCACTATAAACGCGAGCGCCGCCGCACAACAGATTATGAGGACAACGATAACATCCATCTTCTGCATCGTCTGCGAGAAAGACTCCCTGGACTCGCTTATTACGCTTATGTTTTTGAAGTCCTCCGACGTCGTCAGAATCCTCGCAAAATCAAATTCCTTTCCCTCGTCTCCTTCGCATCCGACAATAAGCATTCCCGAAGGTCTGTAATCCACACCAAACAGCTTCTCGTAAGTCGCTTCGTTCATAAAAGCATAGTGATAAACGTAGTTATCAAAAACATAAGAAATCTCTGCCGTAAATGTCTCTCCGGTATCGCCGTAGCCCAAAGTGATTTTGTCGCCCGCCTCAAGCGATGCTTTGCGTGCGAGCTTCGAACTTATCGCAATCTTGCCGTCTCCGGGCCAGTCCATCTCCTGCCCGTCCACAAGTCCGTGCATGGCCTTACTGATATCCGAATCTCCGGAGACAATGAGCGTAACGTCCCTTACGGCATCATCTGTGGTGTGAGTGACATTTTCGCTTCTTATCAAAATCGGGTCGAAGTTTGTGCCGAGTTCTTTGTTCGCGGAATCGACGACGGAAAGCGCAGTGCTGACAGAAACACTGTCTTTAATCGAAGCCTCGATGTCATAAGTCATGATATCGTCGTACTGCATATCGACGACGTTGACAACCGAGTCACGAATTCCAAAGCCCGTAATGAGGAGTGCCGAGCATCCCGCGATACCCAGAAGCATCATCCACATACGTTTCTTAAAACGGAAGACATTGCGAAGCGAGACCTTGTGGGTAAACTTGAGTCTTTTCCAGATAAAAGATATTTTCTCGAGCAAAATCTTCTTGCCGGGCATCGGCGCCTTAGGTCTTATAAGCTGCGCCGGCATGTCGGAAAGCTCACGTCTGCAAGCCGCAATCGTAACACCGACCGAGCATAAAACCGACACAACAAGAGCTATCACAAATACCGCAGCAGACCGCTGAAGTAATAGATCTGTGAAGCCGTACATCATCCCGTAAACGTCCCATATGAGATACGGGAAAATCCTCAGCCCCAAAAAATATCCTCCGATACATCCGGTCACCGCCGCAAGTCCCGCGTAAATCACATACTTCATCATAATAGCGAAGTCCGAGAACCCCATGGCTCTCATCGTTCCGATGATTCCGCGCTCGTCGCTTACCATTCGCTGCATCGTGGTTGAGCACACGAGAGATGCTATCGCGAAGAAGAACAACGGGAAAACCCTCGCGATTCCGGCAACGATATTGGCATCGTTATTAAACGAGAGGTACCCGGCATTGGTGTCTCTGCCGAGCACATACGTATCGGGGTCGTCGACGTTTGCAACCGTACGGCAAGCATAGTCGAGCTGCCTGGTTGCCTGCGCCATCTGCTCCGAAAATTCTCTCACGCCGCCGTAGTATTCGGCCTTGGCCTGAAAAAGCGTCATCTGTGCATCTTCGTATTCCGAGATCTGTGAGTTATACTCGTTTCTTGCGCTGCTCAGGGCAGACTGGGCATTGTTAAGTTCGGTTCTCCCCGACTCGAGCTGAGCCCTTGCAGAATCAATTGTTGCCTGTGCATCCGCAAGTTCCTGTCTCTGAGAATACAGGGAATTCAAAGTCTGCTGAGTCTGATTGATACCTTCCTGAATAATTGCAACCTGGTCGGTAAGACCTGCCGCCTGTGTCGCAGACAAAGTCTGATTAAGCTGATTGATTGCAGCTTCAGACGCTGTAATCCCGGCTTCCACGAGAGCCGACGAGGCATCCAATTCTCTTTGCCTTCTGTTAAGCTCTTCCTCATTGCTTGATATCTCACTGAGGCCTCCGGTTATCGCGCTTTGCTGACTTGAAATCTGCGACTGTCCCCGGCTTAACTGACTTCCCGCATCATCAATCTCAAGCTGGGCTTCCTGCAGCTCATCCCACGCATCGGAAAGTTCTTCAAGGGCCTCAACTCTTGCCTCATCAAGCTCCTGCCTCGCATCTTCGATTTCTTCCAAAGAATCTTCAAGCAATCCGTCAAAACGCTCATCGATAATCTCTTGCAAAACAGGCTCTGTCTGAGATGATTTAAGCTCCGACCATTCATCGTACTCATCGGAATAAATCTCATAACCCGTATCGTAGTATAGATAAACTTCCGAATAATACTCGCTGTCAAAAGCCTCCGGCAAAACATACGCGAAGTAAGATATCTGTCCGCTTCCGACCTCGGTCGTACCTCTTGTGAAGTTAAGATAATAAGGCGACCTCACAGTACCAACGATTGTAAATTCGGTGTACTTAAGATTTTCTGTATACTCTTCACTTTCAGTATCGCCGGTATCAAGAATCAACGTTTGACCCAGAACCTCGTCTCCGAGATTGTACCCGTCCACAACAATCTCTTTGGGGCTCGACGGCATTCTTCCCGACTCAAGTTTCAGCTCATTTACGCCGGTTGTAATCGAATGGATTCTCACGGCCCGGGTGTCGTCCTGCCCGCCTCCCGACAGTCTTGCACTCACATCCTGAAGGTACGCGCCGCTTATGGCGGAAAGGTCTTCGAGGGAGTTTCCGAGCTTTTCGATGTCTTCATCGTCAAAACCGATGGTGGACAAAAGTCTGAAGTCATAGAGCTTGTATGTATTTATAAATGCGTTTCCCGTCTTCATAAACGACGGGCTCGTCTGGATGAGGCCCGCGAGGAAGCCGACACCCAGTGCGATAATTGCAAGGATGGCTATAAATCTTCCGAGACTTTGTCTGACGGAGCGGATTATTGTTTTGCCGTACGGGGTCATGATCGGCAGATCACCACTCGATGTAATCTATATCCACCGGGTTGGGGTTAACCGTGTTGCTCTCAACCCTTCCGCTCTTGATTCTTATAACGCGGTCCGCCATCGCCGTCAAAGCCGAATTGTGAGTGATAATAACAACCGTCATCTTCTCTTTTACGGAGAGGTCCTGCAGAAGTTTCAAAATAGATTTTCCTGTCTGGTAATCAAGCGCACCGGTAGGTTCGTCGCACAACAAAAGTTTCGGATTCTTCGCGATAGCTCTTGCGATGGACACTCTCTGCTGCTCGCCGCCTGACAGCTGTGCGGGAAAATTATTGCGTCTGTCCGAGAGACCAACAGCTGCAAGAAGACTCTCCGGGTCCATCGGATTTTTAACAAGCTGGGATGCCATCTCGATATTCTCGTAAGCTGTGAGATTGGGAATCAGATTATAAAACTGAAAAACGAATCCGACATCATTTCTTCTGTACTTTGCAAGTTCGCGGTCTTTCAGGAGGGATATGTCCCTGCCGTCAATAAACACGCGGCCCGAAGTAAGTCTGTCCATTCCTCCCAGAATGTTAAGGAGCGTGGTCTTGCCGGCACCTGATTGTCCGACGATAACACACAGCTCACCTTCCTCAAGGAAAAAATCCGCACCGTTCAAAGCTCTAAGCTCAATCGAGCCCGTTTTGTACACTTTGGAAACGTTGCGGAATTCTATATAAGGCATGGGTTACTCCCTGTCAATTATCATGTAAGGATTGACGTAGTAATTGTCTTCATTAATATCCAAACCTTCGGGTTTACTTATAATCGCTCTCGGGCAGTCATCGAACGCCCATTCACCGACCGAAGTTACCGAATCGGGAATATAAACGTAAGAGAGCTCATCACAGTAATCGAAAGCTCCGTCGCCTATACTTACAAGCCCTTCGGGCAGATAAATGTACTCCAAATCCTCGCACGTCTCGAACGCACCGGCCCTAATCTCGGTAACCGTATCGGGCAAAATCACGCTCGTTATAATATCGCAATCCGAGAAGCAGTTCTTGCCGATGATATCAATGGTACAATCCTCGTCGAAAACAACATTCCAAAATCCGTTAAGACCTTCCGGCAACTCAAGCTTTCCGCTCCCCGTAATTGTGATGGTGCCGTCACGTGAAATTTCATAAGTTGCGCTTTCACCGCACACGCCGGAGCTCTCGATTCCGTGCCTCGTATCAGCATCACAAATCTTATGCGTAAGCGAAAATGACTCGAGCGGCATCAGGTAAAAATTGTACCCGGAACTGCCGTAAGTTATGTGCCCCGTACCAAAGGAATTTCCCTCATAGCTGTTGCCTCCGTCCCAAGTCGGGTCAACATGATACCAGGTTCCGTCAAGGCAAACACAGGCCCAGGCATGGTTCGGGGACTCATCGTTTATATAGTCGTCAGCCAACACGAGCTCTGTCGTGTCTCCTCCGATTCCGAAGGATACCGCCGCCGGAACACCTGCTGCCCTGCAAAGCGCCACGAACGTATTTCCGAGACCTTCGCATATTGCTATCTTGCGTCTTATCAGAGACTTCGCATCATCCTGGTAAACGTAGTAATCATCATCAACCTGGATATAGTCATATGCAAACTGAGTGGTCATATACGTATAAATTGCGAGGCACTTATCCCAGTCGCTCGTAAGGCCTTCCGTAAGCCTTGCGGCAGTCTGAACTATCTGGGGAGCATCACACTCGACATCGTTTTGAGGCTCGAGGCACTCGGACAGAGATTGCTCATCGGTCCAAAGCTCGCTGCAACGCTCCACGTTAAAATCGTAACTCGTTGAATTAACAAAAGTCAGATCGCCGCTGTCCTTGCGGGTAAGGGCGAGTTCCTGGATGCTCTGCACATCGCCCTCGGTGTACTTCATATCGAGATAATAAAGAACTCCGGGTTTAATGTTATCGGCTATATCGATTGTAAATGAAACGTTATTTGAGTTTGTTGAGACAACATTGTTATTGTTATCAAAAACCGTAATCTTCACCGATGTACCGGAGGTGTTTTCGACTCCTAAAGCGGTACCCTCGATATAAACCTTTATGGGATTTCCCTTGGCCGTTACAAAATTAACCGAGCTGTAGTCCGCATAGTAATCCGAGATTGAAAGCGAATCAAAGCTGTCTGTTAACGAGAGGTCAGCCAAAACAGACGCAGGTGACATAAAACACGCCACAACAGCGAGGGTAGCCGCCACAAATTTTCTGATGCCTGTTAGCTTCACCGCAAACCTCACTTAAGCTCTTTTACAGCCTCAAGTGCGCCATTGAAATCCGCCTCTCTCGTCGAACCGTCCATTCTGAACTTCAGCTCAACGATGCCTTCGCCTGCTCTTCTTCCGACTGTTACTCGAAGCGGAATTCCGAGAAGATCCGCATCCTTGAACTTAACGCCCGGGCGCTCGTTACGATCATCAATCAAAGTCTCGTATCCTGCATCCTGATATGCGTTATAAAGCTTTTCGGCAAGACTCATAATCTCGTCGTCGTTTGTCTTTGTGGGAATAACGATAACCTTGTAAGGCGCTGCGATTACAGGCCACTTGATTCCGTCTTCATCGTTATACTGCTCGATGATGGCAGCGATTGTTCTTGATACACCGATGCCGTAGCATCCCATTACCATCGAGTGCTCCTTGCCTTCCTTGTCAAGGTAAACGCATCCCAAAGCATCCGAATACTTTGTTCCGAGCTTAAAGATATGACCTACCTCAACGCCTCTTGCAAGACCCAGGGGCTTACCGCACTTAGGGCAAAGATCGCCCGGGGAAACATTTCTTATATCCTCGACTCTGTCGGGGGTAAAGTCCCTTCCGATATTTATGTTCTTGAAGTGATAGTCCGTCTCACATGCACCGACGATGAAGTTCTTCATGCCGGCAACCTCGTTGTCAACGATAACGTCAATCTTCTCCTTGAGACCCACAGGACCCGCGAAACCGACCTTCGCACCTGTGATTCTTTCAACATCCTCAAAAGATGCGAGATCCATCTCGGAAGCGTCGTAAAGATTGCCGAGCTTTGTCTCATTAATCTCGCGGTCGCCTCTTACCATCACCGCAACAATCTTGCCGTCGATATTGTAAAGAATTGTCTTAACGAACTTATCCGGAGTTGTGTTCATAAAGCCCACAAGCTCCTCGATTGTCTTTACATCGGGAGTATGAATCTTCTCGACAGGAAGCTCCTCTGATGTATCAGGATCGGAAATCTTGCATGTTGCCTTCTCTTCGTTTGCCGCATATCCGCAGGCATCACAGAAACAGATTGCATCCTCGCCGATGGGGCTCTTAACCATGAATTCCTGGGATCCCGAGCCGCCCATCGCGCCCGAATCCGCATCAACGATTGTGTAGTCGAGGCCTAATCTGTCGAAGATTCTTCTGTAGGCATCGTACATATTCTGATAGGACTTATCGAGACCTTCCTCATCCACGTCAAAAGAATACGCATCCTTCATAACGAACTCGCGCGATCTGATGACACCGAATCTCGGTCTCTTCTCGTCTCTGTACTTATGCTGAATCTGATAAAGCGTTACGGGCAGATTCTTATACGATCTGAAAGTATCTCTTACCGCCTCGGTAAAAGGCTCCTCGTGAGTGGGACCGAGGCAGAAAGGTCTGCCGCCTCTATCTGTAAGACGGAACATCTCGGGACCGAACCTCTCCCATCTTCCCGAAGCCTGATAAGCCTCCGCCGGAAGCAGCGCCGGCATTATAAGCTCCTGTGCGCCCGCGCGGTCCATCTCTTCACGAATCACCTTTTCGACGTTCTTGTAGGCCTTGAAGCCCATTGGCATATAAGCGTAGATGCCGGACGAGACCTTACGGATAAGGCCGGCTCTGAGCATAAGCTTGTGTGAAGGGATTTCAGCGTCGGCCGGAACCTCTCTTTGTGTCGCGAAAAACAGATTGGATACTCTCATTTAAAAGCCCCTTATAATTATAATTTATAGAAACAAAGCAATTATAAGGTGCTGTCCTTTAATTTGCAAACCGTTATCAGCGGTCAATATGCGTAATGTTCGTAAGAATCATCGGCCTTCTCTTCGTCTTCTCATACAAAAGCTCTCTTATTCCGTTGCGGAAAGCTCTCGTTGCAAAACTCGACTCAACTGTATCCTTCTTCCTGTGCTCGGGAGACAAAAGCTCCATCGTACGAATTGATAAGAGCCTGTGAATATCTTCTTTCTCATCATCGAAAACAAAACCGATTGAGTTAACCGAAGGTGCGCATGCGAGCTCGCCCGTGTACTCATCAATCGTAATTGCAATGCTGACGCATCCGTCCTCACCCAGATGCATACGATCACTCATAACGTGATCGTCTCTTACGGTCGCCGAAGAGCCGTCGATTAAGATTGCCTCTGCGGGCACCTCTCCCGTAACCTCGGCTCTTATACCATCCGTCTCGAAGACGTCACCGTTACGAAGGATAAATATGTCCTCGGGATCCTGTCCCAAGCTCTGAGCGAGAACCGCGTGTCTGTAGAGCATTCTGTACTCGCCGTGAACCGGAATAAAGTACTTGGGCTTAAGGAGCGTGTGTAGCAGGCGAATCTCATTTCTGTATGCGTGACCCGATACGTGAACCTCGGCAAGAGACTCGTAAATTACATGTGCCCCGAGCTTAAACAACTCGTCGATAAGCTTATAAATCGGCTTCTCGTTTCCGGGAATCGGGTGAGCCGATATGATTACCGTGTCACCCTCGCGAATCTCTACTTCCTTATGGGAAGCAAATGCCATACGCGACAGCGAACTCATGGGCTCAGCCTGCGAACCCGTGGTAAGAATTACAATCTCGTCATCCGGGTAGTTATTAATCGTACTGATATCAATCAGCGTATCCGGACGCATCTTGATGTAGCCCAAAGAATTTGCGATGTTAAAGACGTTGACCATCGATCTTCCCGACAGACACACGTGCTTTCCGTACATCTCCGCCGCCGTGAAAATCTGCTGCATTCTGTGCACATGGCTCGAAAATGTCGCTACGATAATCCTGCCCTCGGCCTCGCCGAAGATTCTCTGGAAAGACTTGCCGACATCCTTTTCGGAAGGGGAATTGCCTTCCTTCTCGATGTTCGTGCTCTCGCACAGAAAGCACAAAATGCCCTCGTGTCCGAGTTCGCCAAAACGCTGGAGATCCATGACCTTGCCGTTAATCGGAGTGTAGTCAATCTTGAAGTCGCCGGAGTGAACGACGAGTCCGACCGGTGTGTGAAGCGCAATGCCGTAGCTGTCGGCGATACTGTGGTTGACTCTTACAAACTCCGCCACAAAGGAGTTTCCGAGTTTTACTCTGTCGCCGTTTTTGCAAGCGTTAAGGCTTATTCCTTTAAGACCCACACCGTTGTCCTCAAGCTTATGTCTTACAAGCTCGACCGTGAGTTTGCCGCCGTAAACGGGGCACTTGAATTCCCGCAGAAAGTAAGGCAGTCCGCCGATGTGGTCTTCGTGACCGTGTGTAAGAACTATTCCTCTGAGCTTGTTTATGTTCTGCCTGATGTAGGAGTAATCCTGAATGACACAGTCAACACCGGGCGTGTCTTCGCCTCCGAAAGCCATGCCGACGTCGATGATAATAATGTCATTTCCATACTCGAAAGCGGTCATGTTCTTACCGATTTCAAGAAGGCCTCCGAGAGGAATAATCTTAAGCTTTTTCCCGGGCTTGGCAATTTTTGCAGTCTTTGCTGCCTTCGAAGAAGCTTTGGAAGGCTTCCCCTGCTTGGAAGAAGCCTTGCCCGAAGTCTTGGTTTTCTTGGCTTCAGCGGCCTTTTTGCCTGTGTTTTTTGTCTTAACTTTTTCCTGTCCCTTTTCCAAATTTTTGTTTTTGTTACTCATTTTTTTATCCTTTATCAATTTACGATGTAAACCTCCGCGGAGGTTGTGTTGTGTGAGCCTTCCGAATAGATATCCAGATGGCTTCCGTTAACGCCCGGACCTTTATCCTCGACCGTATAATATCCGTCGCCGCCCAAAGGGTCGTTCGGCAGATAAAGCACGGTTCCTGCTGGGAAAACACTCCAGTCGGCAGCTACAGTTCTGCCCTCGGAGCAAGTGGTTCCGGTCGCCGTTGTGACGCTGTACGTACCGTCAGATTTAAGCTGGGGGCCGTAGAACGTAATCGTGCATGTTCCGTAATACGTCATACCGTCGGTGGATGAACCGGTCGATGATGACGCCGTAGTCGTTGCGGCGGCAGTCGTGGTTGTTGCCGCTGTGGTAGTGGTTGCGGCGGTAGTTGCCGCCGTGGTTGTTGTGGTGGCTTCCGTCGCCGGAGCCTCGGTTGTCGTATAGCTTATAAGTACAAAGTTGCCGCTGTAGGTGCGGTACCACCCCGATTGGGTCTTTCCCGTTACATCAATCTGCTCACCTGCGGATAGGGTTCTTACAACATCGTAAGAAGTTCCCGGACCCGACCTTAAATTAATGCTTGCCGTAGTATAAACCACAGCATAATATTCCTCGACGGCATCCGGGTCTTGTGTGGTCGTGGTAGTCGCCTCAGTAGTCTCTTCTGTCGCGTATGTCTCGGTTGCTTCGGTTGCCGCAGCAGTCTCAACAACATCAGCCGTCTCGGTTGCCTCGGTTATTTCCGAAGTTTCATTCGCAGCAAGAGTCTCGATAATTTCTGCCGGCACCGAACTTTCAGTCGCTTCGGATGCCTCGGACGCTTCGCTTTCTTCAGCCGCTGAGCTTTCCGATGCCTCTACCGCCGCCTCAAGCAAACTGTCAGCCTGAGCGTTACGCTTCGAGCGCTCCTGTCTCGTCTTGGAATCAAGCAAAGTATAAATTCCGAGGGAAGAAAAAAAGCACAGCAGAACCACCGCAGCAATCCCGATACCCATCTTCAGGCGGTCGCGTGATATGTTGACCTTGGTTGTAGAATCGATGAATTTCATCGGGTACATTATAGCACATAGCCTTTAAAACGCTTTTCACAAAGCTTTTGCCGCTTTTTGTTAATTGATTGTCACATCCGTGAAAACCATGAAATATGTATGCTCTCTATAATCGAAGCATGCCCACCGAAAACTTTAACATCAAGTCCAAGGATAAGGACACAAGAGGCCGCAAAATCGCCGTTTACACGGTCTGCACGATGGTGCTGATTCTGTGCGTTTTGCTGGATATCTATTTTATCGGCGGCATCTTCGGATCGTGATTTAAAAGAGCTTTCTATTACTTCCTGTACACACTTGCGACGTAACTTAACGACTTAAGCTTCGATATCGTTCTGTCAAGCTGTTCCCTGTCATGAAATCTTGCTCTGACAACAAGTTCGGTATATTCACCGCCGTTTATCTGCTTCGGTGATTTGATGTCGCTGAGCTCCACACGCTCTTCATTAAAGCAGGCCGAGATATCCGCAAGGAAAAGCGTAAATGCAACGTCTCTTGCGAGGATGACGATATTGGTCTCGAAGTCCACCTTTTTCGAAGCGACTTTGCCATCGTCCCAAGAAGCTTTGATGAGTCTTGCGTACCTTGCTGTATCCTTTTCCGAATTGTCCTTCGCATTTATGATATGAACAATATTGGGACACGTCATCTTATGGATGCTCACGCCGTCACTCTGCGTAACATATCCGATAATCTCGTCTCCGGGAACCGGATGGCAGCAATTCGCGATTCTGACAAGAGGCATGTCGAGCCCGTCGATTATAACGCCGCTCTCACCGTTACTCTTTCTTACCGAAGGCGGTGCGGTCAAAGGTTTATTCTGATCTCCCTTGCCGAGCTCCTCGGGCATCTGATCGGGCATATAGTAAACAATCTGCCCGTCTGACGCAGTACGGTACCCTAGCGACAGTCTTTCCTCCTCGTTCAGCGTTTTTATATACTCGTCACGAAGCCTTCCGAAAACTTTGCCGACCTGAATCGAACCGTAACCAATTGCAGCATACAAATCGTCAATTGTGTTGCAGCTGAATTTATCGAGGACAGTCTTAACATTATCAACAAGCAAAAGCTGCGACGGAGTGAATCCGTTCTTCTCGATTTCTCTTTCAAGCTTGCTCTTACCCGTATCGATATTGGCCTCACGATCCTGCTTTTTGAACCACGCGGTTATCTTGGATCTCGCGGATGCGGTCTTAACAATCTTGACCCAGTCTCTCGAAGGGCCTTTAACCTTATCGGAGGATAAAATTTCGACCTCATCGCCGGACTTCAAAACGTATGACAGCGGAACAATTCTGCCGTTAACCTTCGCACCGTGCATGTGGTTTCCTATATTGCTGTGAATCGCATACGCAAAGTCAATCGGAGTCGACCCCGACGGGAGCCTTATAATCTTACCCTTGGGCGTAAACACGAATACCTCGCTCGGAGCGATGTCGTTCTTCAAAAGGCTCATAAAATCTTTAGGATCGTCCGAATCTTTCTGAGCTTCAAGGAACTGTCTTACCCACTTCACCTTCTCATCGTAGGCATCAGTCTTGAAAGCTTTGGAATTGCCGGATTCCTTATAGTGCCAGTGAGCAGCAATTCCGTATTCAGCATTGATGTGCATGCTGTAAGTTCTTATCTGAACTTCAAAAGTCGTATCACTGAAATTTTTTCCTCCGTGACGCTTAACCGTCGTGTGAAGTGACTGATATCCGTTTTCTTTCGGGTTTGCGATGTAGTCTTTGAATCTGCCCGGAATCGGCGTATACATCGAATGGACCACGCCCAAAGCCCTGTAACAGTCGGAAATGGTATCAACAATAATCCTGCAGGCAAACATATCGTAGATATGATTTATATCGTCATGACGGTTGTCGTGAAGCTTCTTATAAATGCTGTAGAAATGCTTTGGTCTGCCGTCAACTTCGTAGTGCGTCATATCCTCTTTCTTAAGCTTGTCCGATATCTCTGATACGACATGTGCCATAAAGGCTTCACGCTCGGATCTCTTGGAGGAAATCATTCCGACAAGTTCATAGTATCCGTCGTGGTCGATGTACCTCAAGCACAAATCCTCGAGTTCCCACTTGATTTTGAATACACCGAATTTCTCCGCAAAAGGAGCATAAATTTCCAGAGTCTCGCGGGCCTTTTCGACCTGCTTTTCGGGTGTCTGGTACTGCATCGTACGCATGTTGTGAAGTCTGTCGGCAAGCTTAATCAGGATAACGCGAGGATCCTTAGTCATGGCAATAAGCATCTTTCTCGTGTTCTCCGCCTGCATCTCCTCCTTCGACCTGGAAGAGATTTTATTAAGCTTGGTTACGCCTTCGACGAGAAGCGTTATGGTCGGACCGAACAGCTCAGTCAGCATATTCGAGTCCGCCTGAGTATCCTCAATCGTATCATGCAGCAGAGCCGCCGCAAGGCACTCCGCATCAACTTCGAGTTCCGCGAGAATTTCCGCCGTCGCGATAGGGTGAACTATATAAAGATCGCCGTTCTTGCGCCTCTGATTACGATGCGCCTTGTAAGCGAAAATAAACGCCCGCTTTATAAGATCCTGTTCACTTGCAAGGTCTTCTTTGTTAAGGTGAGCACGCTGAGCATAAGACTCAAACTGATCAAGGACGCCGTCGAAGTCCTCCCTGATGTTCTCAGGGATTTCCGGGACATCATTCATGTCCATGAGATATTTTTTCTCGTCAAAATTCTCACTTTGATCCATATTCAAGAAGCCTCTTATAAACGCCTGAACCTTTAAGATCCGTCGAGCCTTCGCGTTTGTTAAAGCGGAAGCATACTCTTACAGATGATAACACACTGAGCTTAATGAGATTAACCTCAGAGAAAACCTCGAGACACCTCGACACCTGAAACGGCGTTATATCTGTGGAGGATTCGTTTTTTATGAGCCTTGCAAGAAGCGTGGTATCCGCATAGGAAGTGGATGCTCCGCATACGTTCTTTAAAATCTGATAACAGGCAAGATAATTAACCTTTGACGGAATCAGTCCCTCATGAATATCGCACTTGGCAAGCTTTGCAATCTGCGTCAAATCCATACCGCTTCTGTACAAATCCTCAGCGATGTCAGGTTTACTTTCAAGAAAACTGTTTCCGGCTTTAATCTTTATATCCTCAAGATACAAACTGATGCTGGTCTTGCCTCTGTACGTGTACTCGTTCATCGTATATGCGATGTCGATGATATCCCCTACGCGCAAAAGCTTTGTGTAAATGCCCATGCCGAAGCCCACAGCGGATATAATCTCAGCCTGAGGGTTCTTGTAGTCCTGAAGCTCAATCCTGATATGAGCGCCGTCCGTCATGTCATAGATTCCCGTCACAAGTAAATCGTCCGTCTCGAAAATCGGTTTCTTATTGCCGATACCGAAGGGTTTAAAGAGACTGATCATATTGAAAGTATCGAAGTTTATAATCTTCGAATCGAGGTCCGCCGTAATCTCAAGATCTTCTTCCTCGCCACACTTGTCATCTTCCGGTGCAGTCTTCTCGATTGCCCTTACAAACTCGGAGAGTCTGTCTCTCTTAAGAGTTACTCCTGCTGCCTTCTTGTGACCTCCGAAGTTCACGAGAATATCCGACACTTTCTCAAGCGATCCGAAAAGGTCGAAATCGCCGTACGCTCTTCCCGAACCTTTAATGTTCTGAGAATCGATAGTATCGTCGGTAAATACAATAGCCGTGCGTCTGAAGTGAGCCGCGAGCCTTCCTGCGACAATCCCCAATACTCCCTGATGCCACGTGGGCGCGTACGCCACTATGGGACCGTGAGTCTTGGCAAGACTTATCTCCTCGGGGCGGTCATCGGCTTCAAGCTGACTTACGGCTTCTTCATAAACCTTTGCCTCGATTGCTTTTCGCTCATCGTTTTGCCTTCCGAGCTCCACCGCGGCTTCCGACGCGGCATTTTCGTCGTCCTCAAGGAAAAGCTTTAACGCCTGGGACGAGTCGTAAAGTCTGCCCGCAGCATTGACACGGGGGACGAAGTTGAAGGATATGAAAGTCTCGTCGAGTTTCCTGCAGTTACCGGTCTCGAGAAGGAGCTTATTCATCGCCCTGATTCCGGGATTTACGGGATTCTTCATGCTTATAAAAGCCTTCTTGATGATGGTTCTGTTCTCGTCAACAACGCTTACAAGATCCGCGATGGTTGCAATTCCAGCAAGCTCTATCGCCTGACGCCATACGCCGCTTGAAACAGGAAATCTCTTGTCGGTTCCCATCGCCTGAACAATCTTCAAGGCAACACCCGCACCGCACAAATCGGTGAAAGGATACGTGTTGTCGGCGCGCTTGGCACAAATCACGGCATCGGCCTTCGGGAGGTCGTCCTGCACGTTATGGTGATCGGAAACAATGACCTTTATGCCTCTTTCCTTAAGTTCCAAAACCGTATCGATGTTGGTAATTCCGCAGTCAACCGTAATCACAAGCTGAGGGTTTCTTGCAAGAACCTCATCCATGATATTTCTCGTAAGTCCGTAGCCGTGTTCTTCTCTGTTCGGAACGATGTAACTTACATCAACATTATGGCTTCTGAAGTATCTTACAAGTATGGATGTTGCCGTAACGCCGTCACAGTCGTAGTCGCCGTAAACAAGAATCTTCCCGCCTCTGCTCATAGAATCGCAGATGATATCCACCGCGCGTCTCATGTCGTTATAAAGGAACGGGTCGTAAAGCTCTCCGCCACTGTCCGTCAGAAAATCCTCACGGGCCTCGGGAGTATCGATTTTATGTATTTTAAGTAATGCCTCAAACAAGGCATCGGTGTCCGAATATTTCTCCTCAGACACACAATGCCGCTTCTTCGAAATAAGCAACATGACAGATATATCTCTCTTATATTTTTGTGACTATTCTAGCATATAAAAAAGACAAATAAAAACCGGAGAATCCTTCTGGAAACTCCGGTTCGGTTTAACAAGTTTATAAGCTTATCAATGCTTACGCTTTCTTGCCGCCTCAGACTTCTTCTTACGGCGTACAGAAGGCTTCTCGTAGTGCTCTCTCTTGCGAACTTCAGCAAGAACGCCTGATCTTGCACAGGAGCGCTTGAAACGACGCAGTGCACTGTCAAGGGACTCGCCTTCCTTAACTCTGATTTCTGACATCTCTTCATCCCTCCTTCCGTGCTGTGGATTGAAAATAGCTTAGTAATTATAACTTCACTTAATTTATTCGTCAAATATAAATGCGATTAGGTGCATTTTTATTATCGAAAACAAAAGGAAATATAACACTTATTAGGATATAATCTCCGATGTAAAAATAACCGTGATTCACGGATTTTATGAAGAGGTATTGTTATGAAGAAATCTTTGAAAATATTAAGCCTCGCTCTCACAGCGGCTTTGTCTTTGAGCCTTCTTGCAGGCTGCTCGGGCAATTCGGATAACTCCGAAGAGACTGTAGCTGAGACTGCGGCTGAGGAAGTGTCCGAGAGTGTTGATGAGACAGTTCCCGAGACGGCCATCGAGACTGCAGAAGAGACTGCCGTCGAGACCGAGTCCGAAGAAGCAGTTACCGTTCACGTCGGTTCTCTGTCAGGCCCTACAACAATCGGACTTGTAAACCTTATGAACGATGTTTCCACAGGTGCAAATGCCGGTGACTACGAGTTCACGGTATCAACTCAGCCGAGCGAGATTGCAGCATCCCTGAACGCCGGCGACCTTGATATCGCGCTTATCCCCGCAAACCTCGCCGCAACTCTATATAACCGCACCGAGGGTGCCATCTCTGTTATCGATATCAACACATACGGTGTTCTTTACTGCATCACGGCCGATACTTCCGTCACTTCAATTGAAGATCTTGCCGGCAAAACAGTCATCACCACAGGTCAGGGCGCAACTCCCGAGTACGCCATGAACTACCTGCTTGAGCAGTACGGTGTCGAGGACTGCACACTTGACTTTAAGTCCGAAGCAACCGAGGTTCTCGCACTCATGCAGGAAGACCCCACTCAGATTGCGGTCCTCCCTCAGCCTGCGGCAACAGCTGCAGGTATTCAGAACAGCGAGATTCAGACGGCATTCTCTCTCGATGAATGCTGGAACGCTTTGGACAGCGGTTCACGTCTCATCACAGGCGTTACTGTTGTAAGAAACGATTTCCTCGCCGAGCACCCCGATGCAGTTAATACTTTCATCGAAGATCAGGCAGCAAGCGTTGCCAAGGCTTCCGAAGATATTGAAGGCACAGCTGAGCTTGTTGTGGCTCAGGGTATCGTTGCCGCAGCTCCCGTTGCAGCCAAGGCCATCCCGCTCTGCAACATCGCATGTGTAACGGGCGAGCAGATGAAGACTGAGCTTTCGGGCTACCTGCAGACACTTTTCGACGCTAACAGCGAGTCCGTCGGAGGCGCGCTTCCTGCCGATGACTTCTACTACGTCGGATAATTTGATTTGAAATTTGATTCGCTCCGGGCTTAAGAAACTTCTGATAGTTTTATTCTGGCTGGTCCTGTGGCAGGTGCTGTCCGTTTTGATCGACAACAGCATACTGCTCGCAGGACCGGTCGAATCTGCTCGGGCGCTTTTTAAATTGGCGGCAACTTCCGCCTTTTGGCTTTCTGTTCTTTTAAGCGTCCTGAAGATTACTCTGGGCTTTGTCATGGGCCTTGCCCTGGGAATTGCCCTCGCGTCTCTTTCCTACCGCTTCAGCTTCTTTAAAAGTTTTATCTCACCGGTGGTTTCTGTCATCAAATCCATCCCCGTCGCAAGCTTCGTCATTATCGTTCTTATCTGGGCGGGCTCAGGGGGACTTTCGACCGTAATCAGTGCCCTTGTGGTATTTCCGATGATTTACCTGAACGTCTTGGCGGGGCTTGAGTCCACGGATAAAAAACTCATCGAACTTGCGGACATGTTTTCTTTCGGCAAAATCAGCAGAATTTTGTACGTCTACCTCCCGTCAATCGCACCGCACCTCGTAAGCGCGGTTTCCATAAGCTCGGGCATGGCCTTCAAGAGCGGTATCGCGGCCGAGGTCATCGGCAGACCCCTGTCCTCCATCGGCAACGGCCTTTACCTCTCGAAGATTTCCCTTGCGACCGACAATCTCTTCGCATGGACCTTCTGTGCCGTAATCCTCTCCTATCTTTTCGAAAAGGGGATTTCTCTTCTCATAAGGAGGATCATAAAGGCATGAAGATAGAGACTTTAAATTTATGCAAGAATTTTGGCGGGCAAGAGGTTTTGAAAGACTTAAGCCTTAAGTTTGTCTCAGAGCAGCCTTGCGTGATATCAGGACCTTCAGGCATCGGCAAGACCACACTTCTTAGAATCATAGAAGGACTCGAAGCGCCTTCCTCGGGCGAAGTTAAATTCTCGGAATTTGGAAATGACAAGCCGAGGTTTGCTCCCGTCTTCCAGGATATTCGCCTGATTCCAAGCCTTACCGCGGCAGAGAACATCAAGCTTGCGTCTCCCGGCAAAAGCATAGATGAAATTAACGATGAACTCTCGCAGTTAATAGACCGGGCCGAGCTTTCGAAGAAGGTTAGTCTCCTGTCGGGCGGCACCCAAAGACGCGTCGAGATATGCCGCGCGGTGCTTGCGCCTTCGGATGTACTCATAATGGATGAGCCTTTAACAGGACTTGATAAGGAAAACATCTCGAAGGTTGCTTCTTATATTCAAAACAACATCGGCGGGAGAATTTTTATTGTCGCCTCACACCTGCCGGCGTTTGATTCCTTCTGCAGGAAAATCATCCTGGATTAAAGCATAAAAAGAACCGCCGCACGAAGCGACGGTTCTCTCAAGTCTAATCTTAACCAACGAATCAGTCTTCCTTCTCGGAATCTTCCTTCTTCTCCTCTTCGGGCTCCTCAGCCTTCTCTTCTTCCTTCACTTCTTCTGCCTTCTCTTCTTCAAGCTTCTCGGCAGCCTCCTCGAAGTCTGTCTTGGGTTCCTTATCGGAATCGTCAGGGAACTTAGCTCCGCACTTGAAGCAGAAACCATACTCGAGGCTGTTCTCTGTGCCGCAGTTTGTACACTTCTTAAGACCCTTCTCAAAGAGAATCTTGAGCTTTAAGTCTTCTATCTCATTCGAAAGTCTTGTGATAGCCTCACAACGTGTGTTGATATCCTTGGTGTTATCGGTGTTCATGTCCTTATACTGACCGTAGTAGAGCTTACCGATCTCATCATAATATTTACGGATGGACGAGCTTCTCTCGTCGATTGACTTCTGATATCCGGATATAGTCTTGGACTTAGGATCAAAAAATGCCATGTTAAGTACCTCCGATTGAATCTATAGAACGATTATACAATATTTTCACAAAAATGGGATTATCATAAAATTGTTTTACAGTTAGTTAATATTTTTTTCCATATAATCAAATTAAGGACTCAAAGTCCTTGAAGAACTTCATACAGGAAGGATGTGATTTCATGAAGATCACCACACAGGGCAACGGCATCAAGATAGGTTCCAGACTCGAGCAGAAAATCACCGACAAGATGAGTAAATTTGATAAGTATTTCGGTGACGAGGGAAGCTTTAATGTACGCATCAGACCCGAAGGAAATCAGATGGTGGTTGAGGTTACACTTAAGCTCGACAATAAGATTTACAGAGCCGAGGCACGTGACGAGGAAATCCTCACCGCCGTTGATAAGACAGTAGATAAGCTTGAATCCCAGATAAGACGTCAAAAGACAAAGTTCCTCAAGAAGAAGAAGGAATATCCTCAGATTATCAGTTACCTCGAGGAAGACAACGGTTCCGACTTCGACTATGAGGTTGATATTCCCGAGACAAAGATTACAAGAAAGAAGACATTCGAACTTCGTCCCATGACATCAGAGGATGCTATCCTTCAGATGGAGATGCTCGGACACAACTTCCTTGTTTATCTCGACGCCGATACAGATTCTGTCTGTGTTGTATACAAGAGAAACGACGGCAACTACGGCCTGCTCGAACCGGAGTATTAATTTCCTTGAATTAACCTGATACTTATTAACTTTTAAGTACTTAAGTCATAAAAAAGCCCCGCCGGGATTCCGGCGGGGCTTTTTGTTGCTTTGCTTATCTAATTTATGAATTAGCCGAGCTCTGCGAAGTACTTGATTGTTCTTACCATCTGAGATGTGTAGGAATTCTCGTTATCGTACCAGGAAACAACCTCAACGAGTGTCTTGCCGTCCTCCATAGGAGAAACCATTGTCTGTGTAGCATCGAAGAGGGAACCGAATCTCATACCAACGATATCAGAAGAAACAATCTCTTCCTCGTTGTAACCGAAAGACTCGTTAGCAGCAGCCTTCATAGCAGCGTTGATGTCTTCCTTAGTAACGTCAGCCTTGTCAACAACAGCAAAGAGAAGTGTTGTGGAACCTGTAGGTGTAGGTACACGCTGAGCAGCACCGATAAGCTTACCGTTGAGCTCAGGGATTACGAGGCCGATAGCCTTAGCAGCACCTGTGGAGTTAGGTACGATGTTAACTGCACCGGCTCTGGATCTTCTCTTGTCACCCTTTCTCTGAGGACCGTCGAGGATCATCTGATCGCCTGTGTAAGCGTGAATTGTGCACATGATACCGGACTGGATGGGAGCGAAATCATTAAGAGCCTTAGCCATAGGAGCAAGGCAGTTAGTTGTGCAGGAAGCAGCAGAGATAATCTTGTCATCTGCTGTAAGTGTCTCGTGGTTAACGTTATATACGATAGTAGGAAGATCATTTCCTGCAGGAGCGGAGATAACAACCTTCTTAGCGCCTGCATTGATATGAGCCTGAGCCTTAGCCTTGGATGTATAGAAGCCGGAGCACTCGAGAACTACATCAACACCAATCTCACCCCAAGGGCAGTTGTTTGCATCGGGCTCCTTGTAGATCTTAATTGTCTGACCCTTTACTGTGATTGTACCAGCCTCGTCATCAGCTGTAACATCGCTCTCACTTCCGATAGCAACATAACGGCCCTGAGAAGAGTCATACTTTAAGAGATGAGCGAGCATAGAAGGTGTTGTCAAATCGTTGATAGCAACAACCTCATATCCCTCAGCACCGAACATCTGTCTGAAAGCAAGACGTCCGATACGACCAAAACCATTAATCGCAACTTTTACTGCCATTTTAAGTTTCCTCCTGAAAATTCTTGTAACTTCGTGCTTTTTGCACCGCTAAAATCATACAACGAAGCCCGAAGCTTTACAACAAAATAAATTGTAAACTAACTGTAATTCAGGAGATTTTTTCAAAATTTCGCCGGTTTCGCCTCAAATTTGCCTTCAAACGATTTTTGCTTCCCCTTATTGCCCCGCCTCGGCAACCAAACGCTTAATCTTTATACCCTGATCGGCAAATTTCTGTTCGAACTCGGTTCTGACGTTGCCTTCATCATACTCGCTTGCGTGCAAGTCACGCGTCACCTCGGATAATGTAAATCCGCAGGCTTCAAACTCGCCTACCGAGAACTCAAACAAATCACTGTTATCTGTCTTAAACATAATCTTGCCGCCGGGTTTTAGTATCGACTTATACATATTAAGAAAATCTCTGTATGTAAGCCTTCTCTTGGGCTTCTTTCTTCGAGTCCAGGGATCGCAGAAATTAATATACATCCTGTCGATTTCCGCCTCATCAAACAATTCCGGCAAAATCTTAGCATCCGCATTTACAAAGAAAAGATTCTTTATCTCAAGATTATGAGCCTTCTCGATAGCTGCAAGAATTACGGACGAATCCCTCTCGAGAGCGATGTAAAGCACGTCCGGGTTGAGGGTTGCCATTTCCGTACAAAACTTGCCCTTGCCGCATCCGACTTCAAGAAAGATTTCCGAATCTTCGGGAAAACCGCAAATTTCCCTCCACTTACCTTTGTTAAGCTTAGGGTCTTCGAACCATCTCTCCTTACAGACTTCCATCCTCTCAGGTATATGTCTCTTCGCGCGCATGCGTGCCATCAATTATTTCCTGCCTTATCTTTATTTGCTTCAAGCATCTCGCATATCTTTACGGACTCCATCGCATCCGCAGCATAGTAGTCTCCGCCGATGCGGCTCACAACGTCCTCTGTCACAACCGCACCACCGCAGAATACGGGAACGGACAATCCCTCATCACGAAGCTTTTTGATTGTCGATTCCATAGAAACAACCGTGGTTGTCATAAGAGCCGACAGACCTACTGCAATGGGATTATATTTTCTTACGGCTTCCGCAACAGTCTCTTCAGGCACATCCTTCCCCAAGTCAATTACCTCAAATCCGTAACTTTGAAGCACGACCTTAACGATATTTTTACCGATATCGTGAACGTCGTTCTTCACGGTGGCAATCACCACGGGTCCACGGGAAGAATTTTCGCTGCCTTGCGTAAGCCTGTCCTTAATCTCATCGAAAACAAGCTTGCTGGTCTCCGCGCTCATCATAAGCTGCGGGAGGAAAATCACACCCTTATCGTACTTGCGACCAACTTCATCAAGTGCCGGTATCAGGTGATTCGAGACAATATCCAAAGGTTCGAGCTCACCCATTTTCTTTACAGCCTCAACCGCCTGGTGTTTCTGACCCTTTACGATTGCTTTGTAAAGTTCGCTTTTATTCTCATCGGTGTCTGCTGAAGAGTCAGGAGAAACAGGACTTGCCGCAGGAGCCGCAGTGACAGTTGCTGCAGTAACGTCGTTCATGTGTCTTTCAATATAATCCGCAGCAGCCTCATCAGAAGCGTTCAACACTTCAAATGCATCAATCGCACCCATAAGCTCGCGGTCCAAGGGATTCAAAATAGGGAGCTTCAGACCGGCGTAAAGCGCCATGACAAGAAACGTTCGGTTGATGAGCGGTCTGTTCGGCAAGCCAAACGACACGTTCGACAGGCCAAGACACGTCGCAAGATTCAATCTTTCCGTAACATATCCCACGCACTTAACAGTCTCGATAACTTCCTTTTGCTGTGCGCTCGCCGTCAGAACAAGAGAGTCGATAATTATCCTTTTCCTCGCAATGCCGTACTCCTCGGCAACGGAAACAATTCTTTCCGCAATCTTAAAACGTTCATCCGCAGTCGGGGGAATACCGTTCTCATCAATACAAAGTCCGATGACGGTACCGCCGTATTTCTTCACTATCGGGAAAACCGCACGCATTACTTCTTCCTTGCCGTTAACAGAATTAATGAGCGGCAAACCGTTATAGATACGGCAGGCGTGTTCGAGCGTGTCCGTATTTGAGCTGTCAATCTGCAAGGGCACATCGATAACTTCTTGGAGCGCATTTATGAGCCTTACCATTACATCGGTCTCGTCGATTCCGGGCACTCCGACATTAACGTCCAGGACATCGGCTCCAGCCTCGACCTGCCTTACGCCTTCGTCAACGATGTCATAAATTCGGCCTTCCTGAAGTGCAGCCTTCATTTTCTTTTTGCCCGTGGGATTGATTCGCTCGCCGCATCGCACAACTCTGCTTCCAAACCGCACAAGGCTTGTGGTACCGGTAACCGAAGTAACCTCGTCTCCGGCCTTAAAATTCACGGGAATATCCCGAGTCTTTAACGCGCTGAGCCTTATATGTTCGGGAGTCGTACCGCAGCAACCTCCGAAAGCCGATATGCCGGCCCGGGCAAACTTTCTTATATAATCCGAGAACTCTTCTGCCCCGACGTTATAAACTGTCTGACCGTTTATAAATTCAGGCAGTCCCGCATTAGGCTCGACGAGCATCGGGATTGTCGCACATGTGAGCATTCTCATTATTATCGGCTCAAGTTCTCCGGGACCCAAAGAACAGTTAACACCAACAACATCTGCCCCCAAACCCTCTATCAAAGTTACGGCCTGCTCCGGGGACGCACCCGTCAGCATCTTGCCGTTTTCCTGGAATGTAACACTTACAACCAGAGGTTTATCTGTAACCTCTTTTACAGCAATCATCGCAGCCTTGACCTCATACAGGTCACTCATCGTCTCGATAATAAAGCCATCCACAATATCTCGGGCTTCTTCAATCTGCTCTTTAAAAACTTCAACCGCAGTCTCAAATTCCAAGTCACCCAGGGGAGCCAAGAGCTTTCCGGTCGGAGCAATATCATAAAAGACATACGCATCCTTACCGCAGCCGTCCACCGCACGTCTTGCATTATTACATGCGGCTTTTATAACTTCTTTCCTGTAAGAGTCGTCTTTAATATGAAACCTGTCGGCACCGAAGGTGTTCGTTATGATGCAGTTCGAACCGGCATCAAGGTAAGCCCTGTGAATATCCGTCACCATCTGCGGATTCGTGATATTGACATCAGCGCTGTTCGTTCCGGCCTTAACGCCTCTTTCCTGAAGTTGAGACCCAAACCCTCCGTCGAAAATCAAGAATTCTTTTTTGAGTTTGTCGCGAAAATTACTCACGCTCTCCCTCCGGTATGCTCTTAAACCCGATTATGCCGGTCATTGACTTAAACGGGTGCATTATATATGAATCATCAAGTTCTATTCCCGTGCGCGAGGCTCCGGGAACGAACTCAAAGATTTCTCTTTGAAGCTCCAGCGGAACATCACCGTAACCGGGGGCAAATCTGAATGTCTGACAGTTAAGCTTCAGGCTCTTCTGATAAATGTTGGTGACTTCTTCAACATAAGCGCTTCCCGCGGCATCAATCAAAACCGCCTTCGCATAATCTTCTCTGTCGCGTAAATCAGCTGCTTTTTTGTCAACCGCCGAACCGATGGTTGAAATCAGAATACAGACACTGTCGGATCCGCCCTTATCAAACATCCTTGTAAGCGACGGAAAATTCAAATTAACCGGACAATCGCTTATCTTGAAATATCCGACAGCAAACGAAGGTCTTGCAATACGTTTAATCTCATCCAAAGCTCGGTCGACAAGCTCAAGCTGACTGTCATCAGCTGTGCCCTTGAAATTCAGATAGGACAGTGTACGCTGCCGCAGCTGCCCCGCATCCGAATTCAAATCATCTTCTCCGTGAGCTTTACACCGCCAATAACGTGGAAATGAAGGTGCATCACAGTCTGTCCGCCATCAGGTCCGCAGTTATTGATAACGCGGAAGCCGCTGTCCAGGTTATCAGAGGAAGCAACCTCGGCGATTGCCTTTGCGCAGGCATCAAGATACTCTGCACCCTCTGCGTCTTTACTCACTTCAACAATATTGTCAAAGTGCTTCTTGGGCACAACAAGTACATGTGTGGGTGCAACAGGATTTATATCTCTGAAGCACAGTACCTTGTCATTCTCGTAAACTTTATTGGAAGGAATCCTACCCTCAACGATATCGCAGAAAACACACATAAGATTAACCTCCGATCTGCTCGCCCAAAAGTTCCTTAACCTTGGCAAGAGCCTCATCAATCTTCGACGCATCCTTACCGCCGGCCTGAGCCATGTCGGGACGACCACCGCCGCCACCGCCGCAAATCTTAGCAGCTTCACGGATTACATTTCCGCAGTTGGCTCCCTTAGCGACTGCATCTTTGGTAGCCATAGCCGTAAACATAACCTTGCCGTCGCCGGAGGCCGCAAGGAATACAACTGCTGCACCTGAGAGCTTATCTCTGATCTTATCTGCCGTGTCACGAAGCTCAGATGCATCCGCCGCTTCGCACTTTGAAACAACAGCCATAACACCGTTCACATCAAACGCTGTCTTAACCGCATCATCGGCAAATGATCCGGCCTGGGCCTTCTTCAGTGCTGCAAGCTCCTTCTGATAGTTCTTGCTCTCAGCAAGGATTGCCTTGCACTTATCTATAAGCTGATCGTTAGATGCCTTGAGTACGGATGCGGCCTGCTCAATGAGCTCTCTGTCGCTTACGGAATCCTCGTAGCACTTAAGACCTGTTACAGCTTCAATTCTTCTCGTACCGGAAGCAATACCCGTCTCGGATACAATTCTGAACTGTCCTGCCTGAGCTGTAGACTTCAGATGTGTACCGCCGCAGAACTCAAGGTCAAACGGATTATCAAAATCACCGACCGATACAACGCGTACAACATCTCCGTACTTCTCTCCGAACAGAGCCATGGCACCGAGCTTTGAAGCCTCGTCGTAGGACATAACCTTGGTGATAACAGGAAGATCTTCGAGAATCACCTCGTTTACCATTGCCTCGACCTTGCTGATTTCCTCACGGGTCATAGCCGTAAAGTGAGTAAAGTCAAATCTTAATCTGTCGGGGCCTACAAAAGATCCTGCCTGCTCAACGTGAGTGCCGAGCACAGATCTCAAGGCCGCCTGCAAAATATGAGTGGCTGTATGGTTCCTTGCAATCGACATACGAACAGTTCTGTCCGTCTCAGTCTTTACCTTGTCGCCCTTGCTCATTGTGCCGCCGGTAATCTTCAGGTGATGCAGATACTTACCGGAGTTATCCTTCTCAACCGAGATTACTTCGGAATCAAAACCCTCACCCGTAACTTTACCTTCATCATGAACCTGACCGCCCATCGTAGCATAAAGCGACGTCTTATCAAGAACAACAATTATCTCTTCGCCTTCATTTGCAGAAGTTACAGCCTCGAGCTCACCGTCACCGTTCTTCTTTGCAATATGAAGAACAACAGCGTCAGCCGTCAGACTGTCGTAACCCGTAAATTCGGTTACAGATGTATCCTTGGATATCTCGTCCGGAAGAGCCGTACCGCCCCAAGCTGTATCATTAATTGCCTTGGTTGCAGCTCTTGCGGTCTCCTTCTGCTTCTTCATTGAAGCCTTGAAGCCATCCTCATCAACAGAAAGTCCGGCGTCCTTTGCAATCTCCTTGGTAAGATCCAAAGGGAAGCCGTATGTATCGTGAAGTCTGAAAGCATCTTCACCCGAAAGCTCACTCTTACCTGCCGCCTTAGCATCCGAGATAAGACCGTTCAAAATCTCGGTACCGGAAGCAACAGTTCTGTGGAAAGCTTCTTCCTCCTGGGAAATTATCTTCATGATGTAATCGCGTCTTGCAAGAAGCTCGGGATAAGCATTCTTGTTCTGCTCGATAACAGCCTCGGATACGGTTGTAAGGAACATATCCTCGATACCCAGAAGTCTTCCGAATCTTGCGGCTCTTCTCATGAGTCTTCTCAAAACATATCCTCTTCCCTCATTCGAAGGAAGAACGCCGTCCGAGATCATCATGGTCGAAGATCTCATGTGGTCGGTAATAACTCTGATGGCAACATCATCATCGTGGTTGGCATTATAAGTCTTGCCTGCAATTCGGCACACGGTATCGAGAATACTTCTTACAGTATCAACCTCGAAAAGGTTATCCACGCCCTGCATAACGCATGCGACTCTCTCAAGACCCGCACCGGTATCGATATTTTTCTGCTTCAAAGGCAGATATGTTCCGTCTTCCTGACGGTCAAACTGGGAGAAAACAAGGTTCCAAATCTCGACGAATCTGTCACACTCACATCCCGGTCTGCAATCAGGCTTTCCGCAGCCGTGCTCAACACCGCGGTCGAAATAAATCTCGGAACAAGGTCCGCAGGGACCTGTGCCGTGCTCCCAGAAATTATCCTCCTTACCGAGTCTCGTGATTCTCTCCTCGGGAATTCCAATCTTGTCTCTCCAAATCGCAAATGCCTCATCGTCATCCATGAATACCGACGGATAAAGCTTCTCGGGATCCATCTGAAGATTCTCTGTCAAAAACTCCCATGCCCACGGGATAACTTCTTCTTTAAAGTAATCACCGAATGAGAAGTTACCGAGCATCTCGAAGTATGTACCGTGTCTCGATGTATGACCGACATTCTCGATATCGGGAGTTCTGATACACTTCTGACAGGTTGTAACTCTCTTGCACGGAGGCACCTCAGCACCCGTAAAATAAGGCTTGAGAGGTGTCATACCTGCGTTGATAAGCAGTATTGACGGATCGTTCTTCGGAACAAGCGAGAACGAAGGCAGTCTCAGGTGACCCTTCGACTCGAAAAACGACAGATATCTTTCTCTGATTTCATTAAGACCAAGAGGCTCCATAATGCATAATCTCCTTAATTTATAAACCTTTGAATTATAGAACGAACAAGCCGTTATTGCAATTTCAAAACTCAAAGATAGGAGATTGCCGACTCAAGGTAAGATTTGTACATCTGCCGTGCCTTATCGTTGCCGATTGTAAGGCTTACGTCCTTGTACAAACCCACCTTGAACAGCTTGGTAAAGAACGGGGGTATCAATCCTGTCTCCACACTGAACTTAATCTCACCGTTATCGATTCTGTCGGATATGATCTTCGTATTCATATCCTCCGTAAAACCTGTGAATGCTCGCAGGAGCTCCTTTTGATCGGAGCACTTAAGCGTAATCTCCACATGATACGAATCGCTCGATGCATATGCGTCCACGGAATTCTTAAGATACTTCTCAAGAATCTTATCCTTCTGGCTCGTAAATCCGAGATACTGCTCTCTGGGGCAATAACCATATGCTCTCATGCGGTCGGTCCTGTATCTCTTGATGGACTCCTCACGACTCTTACCCGAGGCGACCTCATTGTTATCGACCGCAATCAGATAGTAGTGGGAGTTCTCGAAATCAAGTGCCAGGGGCGAGACCACCTTTACACTTGCAGCCCTTATTCCGGAAGCCACGATATAGCCGTACTTGAACGTCAGCGGAACCTTCTCATCTATCGAAGTCCTGATTACATTCAAAAGAGAAATCGGCTTTTGCATGGCCTTGTTATCGTGAGATACAAGCGACTTATAACCGTTCTGGAAATAAGCCGGATACTTTAGCTTAATCTTCTCGCACAGACCGCTGTCGGTAAACTCGGTTGTGTTAATGGCATCGACTATAAGTCTTGCCTCATCAAGCGTAAGCTCACCTTTGACATCACCTCTTATATATCGTCTGCCTTCTCTGTAAATCCAGTCGGTATCCGGGTCAACCTTTCCCAGAAGTCTCATACAAGCATTAATTCTGTCGATGTCCGAATAAATTGATTTACGCTCAAATTCCGTGCCGGTCATATCATGCAGATAAGTTATGATATCCTGCATGGTCGCACCCTGCTCGCTTGAATCACCGCTTACGAGTCTCATGAAGTACTCATAAAGCAGAAGTATCTTAATCTTGGAATTCTCAGAATTAGCCATTGCTTCAGCCTCCCGGTCAAACTGTACTTATAACAGTACACCAAAAATCCCGTAAAATGCAAAATCCATCAGACATTAACCGTATCAGCTGTAAGAATTTTCCTTTGCTTGGACTTAGCAGTCTTAACCGATGCCGCGAGAATCTTATGGATACCGGTAACAGAATCAATAAGTGCCTCTCTTATGTTCTCTTCAATACCCATAGCAGCCGAGAAGTTCAGATATGCAATCAATCTTCCTGACGAATAATAACCCGCCTCGAGGTTCGCGATAAACCTGTCTCTTCCTATCGAATCAGATGCAATATTGCTCGCAATCATCAAAGTCATGGTCTCCTGGAAAATGTAATTGCCCAGAGATGTGTGACCTGACTGCTTCAAAGCCTTGACGTAACCGTAGGACACAATCGCCATGCTGTTGGCCATATCACACAGTTTGCCGCTTCCGGATTTCTTCTCACTTGCGGCCGGGCGGTTATCCGAGGGTTGCCCGGAAGCATTGTTTCTCGTCTCTTCGTGCTGTGTCTCCTGCAACTGATTCGCCTCTTCTGTTGATGTTTCCTGCTCTCCCGGAACCTGATTATCAAAAGTCTTGTACTCGTCTGTCATAGTAATCTACTCCTTATAAAATCCTTAAAAAATCGTTTTAAATTCTTGCCGGCAATAAGACATTAACATCCCCGGAAATAAAATTGGGACAAAAATCACGACAAAAAACGACAAATTTTGTCGTAATCAGTTCTGTAGCATGCTAAAATATCGCGTACTTATTAAATACTTGGACAGCAAGGGGCTTTATCATGAAACCAACAGATATTCCTGCAATATATATTCCCGACATCTTGCTTCCCCGCAAGGGAACAGATATGAGTAAGTGGGCTGTAATTGCCTGCGACCAGTACACATCCGAACCCGAATACTGGAAAAAATGCGATGAGATTGTAGGAGATGCACCTTCGGCTTTGAGAATTATTCTCCCGGAAGTTAAACTCGGAAACGAGACGCCCGAACAGCTTCAGGCAGACCTGGATGCAATCGCCGAAAGCATCAGCGACTATACGGCAAACGGCATATGGGACGAACCCATGACGGGCTTTATTCTCACGGACAGAAGCACACCCCTTCACCCTTCGCGCCAAGGAATCGTTCTTGCAATCGACCTTGAGCAGTACAGCTACGAGCCCGGCAATAAGATGGCAATCCGCGCGACCGAAGGAACAGTCTTAAGCAGAATTCCTCCCCGCGTAAAAATCAGACAGAATGCATCTGTTGAACTCCCTCACGTCATGCTTCTTTACGATGACCCCGGAAACAAAGTCATCGGTGCCGCCGAGAACTGCCCTTCAACGCTTGTTTACGACACGGACCTCATGCAAAATTCAGGCCACATCAAAGGCTTGTTTATAGACGGTAACAGCGAAGGTGCCGCGAAAATTGCCAAGGCTTTCGGCGAAGTCACAAGCTCCGACGGTCTGCTCTTCGCGGTAGGTGACGGCAATCACTCCCTCGCATCCGCCAAAGCCCACTGGGAGAATGTCAAGAAAACTCTTTCGGGAGACGATCTCAAAACTCATCCCGCACGCTTCGCACTTGCCGAGGCAGTCAACATACACGACAAAGGTCTCGACTTCGAGCCGATTCACCGCGTGATTTTCGATATGACGAGAGAGAGGTTTCTGGAGCTTGCAAAGGAATTCTTTAAAGATAACGGCCTTACGGAAGGCAATGGAGGAAAGCAGAGCTTTACGGTCGTAAGCGACGGCGAAGACGACCTTGTCTTATCGCTTGATAACCCGCCTCACAGCTTAAGTGTCGGTTCGGTACAGCAGCTTATAGACAGCTTCAATCTGGAGTGTGACTACATACACGGCGAGGACTCAGTCAGGAAGCTTTCGAAGGGAAACACAATCGGAATTCTCGTGCCGGGCATCTCAAAGGACACGTTCTTCCGCACAATCGAGTGCGACGGCGTATTCCCGCGCAAGACATTTTCGATGGGAGAAGCGTTCGAGAAGAGATTCTACCTTGAGGCAAGGAGGATTGTTAAGTGAGCAAAGTCTGCATAGTCGGAGCGGGACTTTCGGGTCTCATATGCGGCATGCGCCTTGCCAAGAGCGGCCATGACGTCGTTATCATAGAAGAGCTTACGTACCCCGGAGGGCTTCTCGCATCCACAAGAATCGGAGGCGAGTTTATTGAGCTTCTTCCCCACCACTTAAGGAAGACTGACAAGCACCTGCTCTCTCTTGCCAGGGAGCTTGGTATCGACAGCAAAATTTTCTGGTACGACGGTCTTTGGTACGGAAGAGCATCCAAGAAAAAAGTAGGGTACTTTGACGGCGGATTCGCGAGCCTTATAAACGTTCTCGTACAGGATATCACAGACAACGGAGGAAGAATTTCATATGCGACGAGCGTGTCGGAAATCAAGAAGAACGGCGATAAATTTTCAACCGTCTGCCTGCTCTCGGACTCCAAGAAACACACGGTAGAATCCGACTACGTAATATTTACGGGCTCATGCCGCACATTCGTCAATGCGAGCCACGGTCTGCCCATCTCGATGAACATCAGAGACCAGCTCATGAACGTTACATATCAGTCAAGAATCTGTCTTATGATGCTCGTCAAAACTCTTCCGAGTGATGCGTACCTACTCCAGAAGTTCCCGTCACAGTCTGCGCTGCCGTTCTTGCGCATCGTAAATCACAGTGCATGCTTCTCGGACAAAAACTACGGCGGACAGATAATGTATCTGGTGGGCAAGTGTCAGATTTCTGACCCCTTGTGGATTGCCTCCGACCAAGACATCATGCAGGAATACGTCAAAGCTTACAGAAAGCTTTTCCCTCTTATAAAGAAATCCGACATCAAATCCTGGCGCCTTACCAAAGTCAGATACGCGGTCACGGATCAGCTTCCCGAGCAAGATCTTACCGAGCCGCTCGAAAATATTTACGTGTGCGCTTCGGCTCTCACAGGACAAGCTTCAAACGGCATTCCGGAGAACCGTATGGACAGCGTCACGCAGCTTGCTTTTGATATCTGCACAAGAATAAACAGCAAAGAAGAGGCTAAACTTAATGGGCGGGAAGAAAACACCATCATCACGGCAATTTAATTACAAAAAACTTCTGTTTCTCCTGATTCCGACGGCGGCACTTCTGGCCTTCGGAATTCCTTATATGGGGCTGCAAGAGACGCTTCCCGTCTTGAAGTACTTCTTTACTTTGCAGCTGTTCGGGCTTGCGTTTGCCCCTCTTGCAAATAAGCTCTTCTTAACATCAAGAAGCGGCGGTTTTCTTCTGGCAAAACCTTTGGGCATCGCCGGCGTGTCTTTTATTGTATGGACGCTTACTTATCTTAAGATAGCCCGTTTTAATCTGTTCTTCGTAATCCTCGCTCTGTGCATATGCGCCGCATGCTGCTGGAGCGTTAAATCTCTGCGCGAAGAATATATCGACACTTTAAGGAAAGACAGTGTAATCGAATCTATCGCAGTAGAGGAAACCGTGCTTGCTCTGGCACTAATCATTATGTGCTTCTACAAAGGCTTCCGTCCCGATATTAACGGCGAGGAGAAGTTCATGGACTACGGCTTCATAATGTCCATGCTAAGAAACTCCGAGCTTCCCGCAAACGACATGTGGCTGTCCGGCGAGTCCATCAACTATTACTACTACGGCCAGTTCATGCACGCGATGATTATTAAGCTGTCCGGGGTTGCTCCGTCTTACGGCTATAACATCGCAATGTGCTGCTCGATTGCAATGCCCTTTGCTATGTGCTTTTCGATAGGTCAGGCTTTAATTGACTGCGCCGCCGGCAGCGGGGCAAGAATTCCCCGATACGTCGGTGTATTCGCGGGACTTTTTTCCGGATGTGCGGTAATGCTGTTCGGTAACTCTCACTCTTTTTACTACGATGAGAACAGTGCCGGAAACAAGCTTTTGTCACTCTTTTCGAAGATGGGAATAAACGTCGGAGAGACAACGGATTTCTTCTACCCCGACTCCACGAGATACATCGGCTACAACCCGGATTCCTCGCAGATTGAAGGCATCGCGAACGGTGCCGATAAGACGATTGAAGAGTTCCCTTTCTACTCTTATCTGATAGGTGACCTCCACGCTCACGTCTGCTCAACCATGATTGTTATCTTGCTGTTCGCAGTGGCGCTTAACATCGTCATGCGAAGCGTAAATGACACGCACGACATGGCAACCACACTCGGATCGTTTAAATCGAAGATAAGGTATGAAGTCCAAAGGCTCATGACTCCCGGCATCATCACGTACTGCCTGTTGCTCGGCATCGCTCAGATGACAAACTACTGGGATTTCCTGATTTATTTCATATTCGGCGCGATGATTTTGCTTGTGACCAACACAAAAAACAGCCGCGATTTCTCGAGTATTCCGGGTGTTATTATCTTTGCCGCAGGAATGGCGGGAATTCTCGGCATTTATCTCGTGTGCGGCCAAATTCCGCTGCTTCACGCTCTCCTGCAGGCTCTGCTGTTCGGAGCGCTCCTTGCGGCAACCGCATTTATCCCAACGGCACTTTCAAGAACGGTATGCGGCATGTCACTCTTGTTCTCGAGCGCGTCCGTCGCATCGCTGCCGTTTAACATGAACTTCGACATGATTTCAAACAAAATCGCACTGTGCGTAAATCACTCCTCGCCCTACCAGCTCTTCATTCTCTGGGGCACGCACGTAATCATATGTCTGACGTTCCTGGGCTTTACTATTTACCACACAAAGGTATCCCCCGTCCGCGGCAAGAAATCCAAATCCTCGAAAAGGGTCACCACCGAAGAAAGCTTCAACCCCGTACAGAAATTTTTTAACAAGAGAAACACGGTCGATGTTTTCATGTGCGGCGTTATCGTAGTTGCTCTTCTGCTTCTTGCGGCTCCGGAAATTTTCTACGTAAGAGATATCTACACCTCGGGCTACTTAAGGGCCAACACGATGTTTAAGTTTACATACGCGGCATTCATCATACTGTCGCTGTCGATGGTCTACTCGATTTTCCGTCTGATGTTCTTTGACACAAAAAAAGACAAATACAGTGCCCCGGGATTTGTTTTGTCGGTAATATTCCTGCTTCTCATGATTTTTGTTCCCGGTCACTACACGCTGACTTCTCTCGGACAAAGAACCAATGCATCACTTACCGCGAGTCTGTCGCGCGAGAACTTCAAGACCTTAGACGGAACCAAATATCTCGAGAACTACGCAAGCTCTTATGTCAGCAACGTAACTGCCGGAAATCTGAGTGACTACGACGCTTGCATCGACTGGTTTAATGCCGAGATTGAAGGTGACCCCGTAATTCTTGAGGCATACGGACTGAGCTATACGGACTATAACATTGTATCGGCATACACAGGTCTGCCCTCTGTCTGCGGATGGCAGACTCACGAGCATCTCTGGCGTTTCCACGGCATCGTCAACGACGATAATGAGTTCGTCTCAGACCCTGATAATGACGTGTGGAAAAAGTATCTGACGCCGAGACACAATGACATCGACACCGTATATACATCAACCGACGTTAATGCAATATCGGAAATCCTCGAAAAGTATGATGTCGAATATGTAATTCTCGGCGATCTCGAGCGCGCGAAGTACCCGAACAATGACAACACCGCGCTGATATCATCTCTCGGCGAGATTGCTTTCAGCTCCGGCACATTAATGGTAATCAGGATTTTATAAAGAGTCTGTAAAGAACGGCATCCCTTCGGAGTCCGTAGTAATCTTTCCGGGTGTTATAGCTTTCAAAGCCTTCGCCTTCGTAAAGGTTTATTGCCGCGGTGTTGGTGCTTTCTACCTCGAGAAAAATTTTCTCAACGTCATGATTCTTCATCTCTTCTATCAAAGCTTTAAGGAGCTTTTTCCCTATTCCTTTACCTCTCAGACCGGGCGTCACACAGATGTTTCCAATCTCCGCTTCATCGAGCAGAAATGAAGCACCGATATATCCCGCGATTTTATCGTCCACACACGCAACAATAGCCGTCTTGCGGTCGGATTCAACCAAATCGCGAAGTTCATCTTCGCTCCATGGATGCGCAATCGACACCTCTTCTATTCGGGCAATCTCTTCTATATCAGAAAGCACCGCTTTTCTTAAAATAACATCTGTCACTTGCTGTATCTCTGAGCTCTCGACACTGCACAGTATGACGCTTTAACGGCCTCCCCGCTTACGGCATCTTCAACACTTAAAGACTTTGCTATTCCCTTGGGAAGAATAACCGCACCGGATGCATACTGCACCATAAGTGTGCGGGGCATAACTTTCCGCAAAATCTCAGCACCGTCTCCGACAACTATAAACTGCTTGTCTTTGGCGCCATCCAAAGCGCCTAACTTTCTGACAAAATCCACATTGGAAAAAGCGTCGTCTTCTACAAGGACCTCGCCGCTCAAATCATCCACGGCACTTGCGAAAACCCTGTCGTTCCTCGCATCAAAACAAGGAACCATCACGGTATCTTTGGGGTCGGCGACTACATTTTCGCAGCTTCTTGCAAGAGAGGTTAAGGATGATACGGGGATAACCTTCTTACCGAGGGCCACTGCCATTCCTTTAACGGCAGACAGACCTATTCTTATTCCGGTAAACGACCCCGGGCCTACGGTCACCGCCAGAAGGTCTATGTCCGAAGGCTGCATCGAGCACTTATCAAAGACACGATCCATCAGAGGCATAAAGGTCTCGGAGTGAGTTTTCTTCTCGAGGCTCAGCTCAAACCCCAACTCATTACCGTCCTCATAGATTCCCGCACAGCACGTGGAATTCGATGTATCACAAACCAAAATCTTCATCGCAGTTAACCTCAATTTCTCTTGTATCCCCGTTGCCTGTTATTTTCACGCAAATTGTACCCGGCGGCAGAAGTTCTTCGATTACAGAGCTCCACTCGATTACGCAAACGCCGCCCCTGTAAAAATACTCATCAAGACCTGCCGCTTCGAAGTCATCTGCACCCGAAAGTCTGTAAGTATCAAAGTGGTAAAGAGGTGTTGCCGCAGGGTCACCGTCCGCAAGTAAGTCGTATTCATTTACAATCGTAAACGTAGGCGAGCAAACATACTCCGGGTCAAGACCCATACCTTCGCAGATGCCTCTGGTGATAACGGTTTTCCCCGCACCCAAATCGCCGTCAAGTGCGACCACATCGCCGCTCTTAAGAAGCTCTCCGATTTTCCTTCCGAGATTTATCGTATCCTGCACGCTTGATGATGTGAACTCTTTTGTCATCAGCCATTAACCCCCAGAAGCTTTGCCGCGTTGTCGTATAAAATCATTCGTCTCTCACTCTCACTTAAATCGAGCCTGTTAAACATCTCCATCTCGGGTTCGTGTTCCCACATGGGATAATCAGTGCCCCACAAAACTTTGTCGGCACCAAAGCGGCGTATCATATCGCACGCCCTCTCGGGAGTCATGGCATAAAGACTCGAGCAACTATCCACTAAAATATCATACCTGCCCGCAACCTTCTCGTAAGCTTCGTCCCACACGCTCCACCCCGCGAAGTGCGCGGCAATTATGGTAAGCCCCGGAAGGCTTTTTATGAAAGGGATCAATTGATCGGGGTTCGAGTATGAATACCTCTTATCGCCGCAGTGTATGAGCACCGGAATCCCCGCATCTCTTATCACAGCCCCAAGCTCGAAAGCCTTCTTACCGTCAAGTGCGAACCCTTGGAAATCAGGGTGAATTTTAACGCCTTTAAGCCCTAACTCAAGAAGATGTTTCAAGTCACCTTCTATGTCTTCACTATCCGGGTGAAGCGCCCCGAAGCCTGTGAACATGCCGGCATGAGTCTTAACTTCGTAGCTTATAAATTCATTGATGGATCTTACCTGGGAAGGCTTAGTTGCCACCGAATGAACAAGGTAATGTGTGACACCCACTTTGCTGCCGTCTTTAATCAAGTCATCAGTCATACCGTTCAAAGACCTGTCAAGTCCGTAAAACGTCTTAATACCCTCGACCGCGCGGGCCGCTATTTTCTGCGGATATATATGACAATGTGCGTTGATTATCTTTTCCATCGGCAGTAATTATATACAACAAAGAAACCCGGGGCAATTGCTCCGGGTCTCGTAAAATTCGTATAAATCGTGTACCGATTAACGCTTGGAGAACTGTGAAGCCTTACGAGCCTTCTTGAGACCGTACTTCTTACGCTCCTTCATACGAGCATCTCTTGTAAGGAAGCCTGCGGACTTAAGAGTCGACTTGTAAGCGTCTGCATCTGCCTCAACGAGTGCTCTTGCAATACCGTGACGGATTGCACCGGCCTGACCGGAAATACCGCCGCCCATTGCCTTAGCGATAACATCGAACTTGTCTGCCGTATCTGTGGCAACCAGGGGCTGACGAACGATGAGCTTCAATGTCTCGAGACCGAAGTACTCATCGATATCCTTGCCGTTTACTGTTATCTTGCCGTTTCCGGGTACAAGGCGTACACATGCTGTTGCATCCTTACGACGGCCTGTTCCATAGAAAAATACCTTGTTTGATTTCTTACCAGCCATTTCCAATCCTCCGAATTACTCAAATGTGTACTCGACGGGCTGCTGAGCTGCATGATTATGCTCAGGACCTGCGTATACGTGAAGCTTTCTGAACATCTGACGACCGAGCGAGTTCTTGGGAAGCATTCCCTTAACTGCGAGCTCAAGTGCCATCTCCGGCTTCTTGTTCATCATTGTCTTGTAATCAACCTCGCGCATTCCGCCCGGATATCCGGAGTGATGACGGTAAACCTTCTGCTCAAGCTTCTTGCCTGTCAGAACCATCTTGGATGCGTTGATGACGATAACATAGTCGCCTGTATCCGCGAAGGGTGTGTAAATGGGCTTGTGCTTGCCTCTCAGAAGTCTTGCAACTTCTGTCGCGAGACGGCCAAGGGTCTTACCCGAAGCGTCGATGACAAGCCACTTTCTCTCGATATTTGAAGGTGTAGCAACAAATGTCTTCATAGACTTAACTCCTTTTCTTTATAGACGCCTTCTTTTAAAGCGCTCAAGTATAATAACCGCGGGGAAGCCCTAAGTCAAGACTTCTCGCGAAAAATTTTCGCGATGCTTCGAAAATCGTAAAGATTCGCTCTTTTTCGCTTTTATTCTACGATTGCAGTGTACGTAATCGCTACCGTACGGCCATCCTCGAAGATAAAGGAAATAAAGGAATCGCCCTTCGTGTACTCGACGCCCGATGTTCCTTCTTTTCCGTCCTCGCCGTAAGCCGCACGCACCTCGTCTTCGGTGGAGCCGACTCTGATGCCCTCCGCCGTCGCGACTGTATCGTCCTTGAGCTCAACCGCTGCGATGTAATCAACGCCGTCCTTGGTGTAAGAGCGAACTACAATCGAGCCGTAGGTATAAACCTTATCCATGCCCTCGTAGGCACAGGATGCAGCCTCAAAGTAGGAGTAATCGTCGCCCAGAGCTTCGATTATGGAATCTGCCTCGGCGTTCATTCGTATCTCAATTCCGTTATAGGTAAAAACATAAGCGTCCGTTCCCATAGCGTCCTCCGAATCCGGGACCGCTTCTTCGGAATCGCCGCTCAAAGTCTCAGCCGTCTGACCGCCCGATAAAACAACCGGCGCCGTATCTTCCTCTTCGGAAGAGCATCCGCACATAAATGCCGCAAGGGCTCCCGTTAGTATCAATGCCATAAATCTCTTCATATTTCTTTCTCCTTTTACAGATGCTTATTCTATCGCATTTGCGCCCCAGCTTTGAAGTTCGCCGTATTCCTCAAGCTCCTGAAGCTGCGCATCTCTCAATTCATTATAAAATTCTATGGTCTCCTGCCAACTGTTATCAACTTCAGGATTTTGCCTGAAGTCGGTTAGATTATAGTTACTTACAAGATATTGCCCGATATAATCCGCGAACTTCTCGGCCCCGTAAAGATTCAAGTGAAGTCCCGCATCGTAAGTGTCGGTTGTCATATCAAGGCCCATCTCGTCTCTGAAATCAATATAATTTATATAATCCAAATCGTACTCATCCGCGAAGTCCTGAACCTGCTCGTCCCACTCATCGTACCAATACGGATAAAGGGTCGGCGCTTTAATAAGCACAAGCTCGATTCCCTCTCTCTTGCAAAGCTCGGCAAGTTTCGTAAGATAAGTCATCGACTTATCGGGAAGCGTGTAGTCCGCAAGCGGTGTCGGGTCAGGAAAATCCGCTTCCGCTCTTACATCAACTCTCATGTAGTATCCGTTCGCGGTTACGCGGTCGCGGTCAAAAATATACTCGAAGTCAGTTGACGTTAATTCGTTCCACCTCGAGTGATACCTCAGAATCGGAAACATATAAGAAACAACCGTCTCATCTTCCGTCAAAGAAGCCTTCACAGCCTCATACTTAACTCCGGACCATCTCATACCGTCAAGCGTCATTCTGTTATAAGACTCGGACCTAGGCTCGTCATAGATAAGCGCAAGCACGTTAAACACCACAACCTTCGGCGTCTCGTAGCGAAGCGTATCTTCGAGCAAATAATAAGACTGCCATGTAAGCTGCTGTGCCGACCCTCTGATGTAAGAAGAGATTCCGTAATTTTCGTAAAGCGTCACGGTTGATATATTCTCGTACACCTCACAGTCGCCCAAGAATATCACTTCATGAGGCTCATCGCTTTCGTAGTACTCTTCTATCATCGACCCCTCTATAACGCCCTTTTGGTACTTGGGGATGAGAAGTTTTTGCAAAAACCAAACAGCCCCGGCGGTAAGTGCCACGGCAATAAGCGTTAACAGAATGTACTTGCTCTTCGTCTTCACCTTCCCGCCTCGTTAAAACTGATTATAAATAAAGCTCGTGCTGTCATATCCGATTCCGTACACCCCAAGCACCGTGATGCTTATAAGAAGCAGAGCACACGCAAGAAGATACAAAGGATACCTCTCGAAAAGGCTTTCTCTGATTTCCCGCCCTTTAAGTGTCCTATAAAGACTTACGAGGAAAATCAAAATCACAGCCACTATACAAACCAAGTACTCCGCACCGGTTATGCCAAGCTCTGTGAGACCTGTTCCCGTTACATCTTTCAAATTAAAATCCGTAAATATCGAGAAAAACATCTTAAATGTCAGCCTTACATTTCTGTAGCAGTCGAACAGCTTCAGCGCACTCATAAGAAGGAAGGTTCTTATAATCTCGAACACCACATAACCCTTCTTTGATTTAAGATGAAACCTCGCGTGAAACTTAGCGTACAAGGGCTCCAATTCCTGCGATATCATTATTACCGCAAAGTTCATAAGACCCCACACAACAAAGTACCACGCCGCACCGTGCCAGATACCCGTGGCAAGCCACACCGCAAAGCAAGCGATATACACTGTTACACGCTTTCCCACCTGCTCGCCCAGATGTGCCCTCGACCACCGCGACAGCTTAAGCATCTTAGGAGAGACCGACAGAGGGTAAAAAATATAATCCGTAAACCATGTGCCCATCGTGATATGCCAGCGGTTCCAGTACTCTTTGATATTCTTCGAGAAATAAGGCATGATGAAGTTCTCTTTAACCTTGACGCCCAGGAGCTGAGCGACACCTATCGTTATATCAATGCCTCCCGTGAAATCGCAGTACAGCTGTGCGGCATAAAACATCATAACGATAAACACGTAAAAACCTCTGTACTCCTCGGGGCTCGATGTAAGACTTGTAAGAGGAATTGCGAGACGGTCTGCCACAACGAGTTTTTTGAAGTATCCCCAAAGAATTCTAATGAATCCGAGACACACTTCACGGAAGTCGAATTTATGCTCAGAGTACAGTGTCTGTGAGAGATCGCCGTACCTGCTTATAGGTCCCTGAACAAGCTGCGGGAAGAAGGATACAAACAACAGAAATTTAAAGAAATTTCTCTGTGCTTTTATATCCCCTCTCGATACATCAATCGAATAGCTTACCGTCTGGAAAGTGTAAAAGGAAATACCCATCGGCACTATGATGTTCACAAAGGATATAGCTTCGCCGCCTTTGATTGCGTTTATATTTTCGATGACGAAGTTCGTATACTTAACCGAAGCCAGGATGCCGAGGTTTATGAGAAGTGCCATAACAAGACAAAGCCTCACGCGTTTTGCTGTTCCCGCCTTGTACGTTTTCTTCTCGGCGTCGCTCATCGAGCTTTTGTGCTCCTTGAGGTAGGCCTTGCGTTTAAGCGTAATGTTCTCGTTTATAATGGCGAGGACATATGCGGTAAGTGCCGTGATACCTATAAATATCAGGTACTTTGGGCTCGCGCAGTAATAAAAAAACAAACTTGCAATCAATAAAATTACCCACTGCAATTTATGCGGCAGCAGGTAATACAGCACGAATACTATGAGTATGAACAAAACAAATTCAAGTGAGGTAAAAAGCATTAATCCTCGTCGGAGAGCCTCTGAATCAGATTGTAAAGAGCCTCAGCCGAATTAAAGTTTTCCGGAATCAACTCCTTCGCGGGAATCTGCACGTCAAATTTGTCGTCAACTTCAGACACGATGGAGATGATGTCGAATGAATCCAGAATCTTATCGTCTATAAGTGTCTTACAGCTGCCAAAATCAACATCGCCGTGAAGGCCCTGCAAAATCTCAATCAACTCGTCCATAACTTATCTCCTTAAAGCTTAAATTATTTTCCGGAAGACCTCTCGGTCAAAGTCCTCCTGTCAATCTTTCCGTTAACCGTAAGAGGAAGCTTATCAAGCTTTGTAATCCTCGTGGGAACCATGTACCTCGGAAGTTTCTCCTTCAAAAGAGCAGTTGCTTGCCTTTCGTCCATATCCCCTACGTAGTATAACTCAATACGGTCTTTTTCCTTAACATAAACAGCGCACGAGCCCTCAACTCCCGGAATATCGTTAACGTCAGCCTCTATCTCGCCGAGCTCGATTCGGTGTCCCATGTGCTTTATCTGGAAGTCCTTGCGGGATACGAACACGAGCTCTCCCCTGTCGTTTCTCTTCGCAAGATCGCCCGTCCTGTAAATTATCTCGGGATACTTATCGTTTAAGGGGTTTTGCACGAACGCATCGCCCGTCCTTACAAAGTCATTATAGTATCCGGCGGTAACGCATGTCCCCCGCATACAAATCTCTCCTTCATCAGAGAGCTTATCGTTCTCATCAAGGAGGAAAATATCGATATTGTCAAACGGTTTGCCCAGAGGAATAATCTCGTCTTTAGAGAACTCCCTGTCCACCTCATAATACATCGACACACCCGTCGTCTCTGTAGGTCCGTATAGATTGATATATCTGACATCCGGAAGTGCCTTCCTCCAGCGGTTAAACTGCTTTATAGGGAACACCTCGCCACCGAAGCCCACAATTTTCAGGTACTTCGGGGGATTCTCGTCAAGACCTCCGAGAGCCGATAGCATCGTCAGGGCAGAAACGACCCAGCACAAAGTATTAATCTTATATTCGTTCAGAAACTGTGTAAGCTTTACCGGGAACAGGAAGTGCTGTCTGGGTATTATCACGGTCTCAAGTCCGAGCTTTAACGTCGGGTATATATCCTTAAGCGATGCATCGAAATAAAACGGTGTCTGCGAACCGAAGATTGTATCCTGATCAAACCTCATAACCTTACAGAAATTCTCTATATAATCGATGAGACTTCTGTGGTTTACGCACACACCCTTGGGCACTCCGGTCGAACCGGAAGTATACATGATATACGCGAGGTCCGTATCAACCATCTTAATCCGTGCATCAGCAAGTGCATCCGCATCTTCCTCGCCCTTTATAATCTCATTCCAAAGATAAACCTTTCCTCCGGGGAAAAGCCCCGCCGCCTTATCTTTGGTCGCCTCATCGCATATAACAGCCTCGGGCCTTAAATTCTCGAAAATAAGCTCTATCCTCTTCCCCGGCATCTCATCGTCAACGGGAATATAAAAGCACCCCGCCTGCAGCACCGCCATGAATGCCGCGAGCTCGGACGGCGTCTTTTCCATATAAACCGCAACCGGAGATTTGTATAATCCTGCCTTCAAAAGCACGGTACCCGCCGCTCTCGAGAAGGTGTTCACATCAGAAAAAGTCAGCGCACTGCTCTCGTCCCTGTAGCAGACCTTATCGGGAAACTTCAAAGCCGAATCATCGAGATACTCAAGAACATTCTTCATATCAGGTCCCCTCCACTTCAAGGGTATAGTAGTTCACTCTGTCCTGTATTGATTCCTGTGCAACTGCGACAGTACCGGGCAGACTCTCGGGGTCATAGCCGTGGTCGGAAGGATTTAAATCGCTGTCCGCGTACATAAAGTAGTAGCCCTCGTGATAGTAAGCGTAGCAGGCATCACAGTGGTACCAAAGTCCGTCGAGATACACAAGATTCCAGTAATGTGCGGACCACGTAATCGGGTATCTCTCGACCAGGCAATTCTCGATTCCCGTCACATCAAGCAGCGCCTTACACACAGCATAGTATGTATAGCAGTCACCGTGCAAAGTGGTAAGTCCGTCGTAAGCGCCGACAGTCCAGTCACTCTTATCTGAATCCCCCGTATAGTGAATATAGTTATAGCACCAGTTATAAATTCGGAAAGCCTTCTGAACATCGGTCATATCATCTTCGTAAATCTGATACTGCTCGATGGTCTGCCTTGCAAGGTCGTAAACAACTTCGGGCTCGTAATATCTGTCTGGCTTAACCCTCATCGTCAGATAGACCGTGGTCGATGTACTGTTGCCGTTCTCGTCCGTTGCAGTGTAAGTAACCGGATACGTTGACGCGGCAGCCGTATTGACTTCGGACGTATCGACCGTCAGAACGGGGTTCGGGTCATAATTATCGGTAACGGTTATGCCTTCAAGATAAGACACGGGCTCACCTATAAAACACTCAAAGTCTTTAGCGCCGTAAATCAGCGGTGCGAGGTGATCGTCAATTACCGTAAACGGCACATTAACTATGCTTTGGTTGCCGCTCGTATCCGTAAGCACCACAGGAATATCGTACTCCCCGCTTGTCGACACATCGGGATTTTCATCCTTGTAGCTTACCGTAACCGCAGACAGATCATAAATATCTGTAACGGTCTCCTCCGCCGAAGGAAGTTTTCCGGTATAGATAGTCTGAGGCACTGCGGTTCCTGTCGGCGGCGTGGTATCAACCACATTAAGGACAACATCCTCGTGCAGCTCTCTGACCTCGATTATAAGTCCGTAAGATCCGGGGACCGTCGTGTCTATCGAAGATACATCCGTATAAAACTTCGCATCCGGCAGCATCTCCTCGAAAAAGTCTTCGAGCCGTATTGTATCGCCCGTCTCGATTGTAACTTCCTTTATAATCTTGGATCTCTGCGCATCAAGATAAAAAACACATACGATACCGGCGGCAACAAGGACCTCCAGCACCGCAATCAAAATCTTTATCTTCTTTTTAAGTCTGCGCTTCGTCATCTATAACCGTCTGTGTCTCGTAATCGAGCATATACTGAACCGACTGCGTCGCGACAACAACATCGTCGGGCAAAGTCTCGGGATCATAGCTGTTGTTGGAAGGACTGAGTTCATCATCCGTATACATGAAGATGTATGTTATATCCGTCATGTTAAGGAACACACATGCATCGCAGTGATACCATTTGCCGTCAAGCTTCACGAGATTCCAGTAGTGACTTGATACATTTATCGGATATCTTTCGACCGTTATGGATTCAATTCCGCATGCGCCGTACATAGCCTTGCACATTGCCATAAAGTTATAACAGTCGCCGTACATAGTGGTAAGTGCATCGTATGCACCCGCGGTCCAGTCGCACTTGTCGGAATCCATTTTATAGTGAAGATTCTCGCTTACCCACGCGGTAATCTTGAAAGCCTTTTCGATGTCGGACATAGAGTCGTCGACGATGTTGTTTGCCTCCATCACCTCTCGTGCGAGCTCGTAAATTTCCTCGGGCTCGTAGTAACGCTCGGGTTTAACACGAAGAGTAAGTTCCACCGTCACGGACGATGTGTTGCCGTGATTGTCGGTCGCCGTGTAAGTTACGGGATAAACGCCCTCGGTCGTTACATCAACAGCCGAAGTATCAACCTCAATCGTCGGATTATCGTCGTAATCATCGGTTACTGTGATACCGTCCATGTAAATTATCGCGTCGCCTATGAACGCTTCGAAGTCCTTGGCGCCTTTAATCAAAGGCGCAGTGTGATCGTCAATCACAGCGAAAGGCACGTCAACTATCGAATAATTTCCGCTCGAATCGGTAAGCTTTACGCCTATCGTCTGCTCACCGCTGTGAAGCACTTCGGGCATCTCTTCTGCGTACTCGACGGTAACAGGAGATACATCGTAAATTCCTGTAACCGTATCTTCTGCAGCAGGTATCTCATCAGTGTAAACCGTCTGAGGAACAGCCGTTCCTACAGGCGCTGTGGTGTCAACAACATTAAGTACAACGTCCTTGGTAACTTCAATAAACTTTCCGGCTTTAACACGAATCAGATAGCTTCCCGTGACAGACGTGTTTATGGAGCTTATATCCGTAACAAAAGTTGCCGTATCCGCCTGTTCATTAAGGAAATCCTCAAGCTGTATGGAATCCGGAGCTTCGATTGTAACCTCGTCTTTAATCTTGTCGAGAGCGGAATCTTTGTAGTATCTGATTACCGCATAAACATCAAGCACAACAAGAACGAGAATGATAAATACAATCCATCCCTTGCCCTTGTGCTTTTTCTCACCGTAAGGCTTTCTTATCTTTGGTTTCTTATTTCTCAAGTTTCTCTCCGCCTTGTATTAGAACATCTATCCCGGAATCGATGTTCGGATAATTGCCGGTAAAGCATGCATCACAGTAGAAATGACCCGGTTCATCAAGCATATCGTCAAGCGAATTCACATCGAGATATCCCAATGAATCCGCACCTATAATCTCACATATCTCATCGATGCTGTGCTGACACGCGATGAGCTTTTCCCTCGAAGGAACGTCAGTGCCGTAGAAGCAGGGATTCAGGAACGGCGGCGACGATATTCTTACATGAACCTCTGTTGCGCCTGCTCGCCTCAGCATTTTAACTATATTTGCCATCGTGGTGCCTCTTACAATAGAGTCGTCGGTCATGACAATTCTCTTGCCTTTAACTTCCGACTCGATGGCACCGAGTTTAATCTTCACCGAATTTTCGCGCTGCTGTTGCGAGGGCTTAATGAATGTTCTTCCCACATAGCTGTTCTTCACAAACCCCTTCGCATAAGGAATTCCGGATTCTCTCGAGTATCCTATCGCCGCATCAAGACCCGACTCCGGCACGCCGATAACGATGTCGGCTTCAACCGGATGCTGACGAGCGAGAAGCCTACCCGCACGAATTCTCGACTCATAAACCGAGATTCCATCAAGCGTGCTGTCGGGGCGCGCGAAGTAAATATATTCGAATATACACTTAGCACATTTATGAGAGGGCGTCTCGATTGAAGTGACACCGCTGTCATCAACAACCACAATCTCTCCGGGCTTGATATCCCTTACAAACTGAGCACCGACCGCACTGATGGCACAGCTCTCGGAAGCAAATACAATCGAATCACCGAGGCGTCCCATGGCAAGAGGCTTCAAACCGTACGGATCTCTCGCGGCTATGAGTTTGCGAGGGCTCATTACGAGGAGTGCATATCCGCCCTCGATTTTTCCCATAACTTCTTTCACGGCATCTTCGATACTTGCAGACTTCGATCTTGCCTTGGCAATCATGTACGCGATTACCTCGGAGTCGACTGTAGTCTGGAAAATCGCGCCCTCGTTCTCGAGTTCTTCCCTGAGGCGAATACAATTGGTCAGATTACCATTATGTGCGAGAGATATCGTACCTTTAACATACTGCGTGACAAGAGGCTGAGCGTTTGCCTTCGTGGAAGCGCCCGTGGTCGAATACCTTACATGTCCTATGGCAATGCTGCCTTTAAGGCGTGAGAGATTATCGCTGTTGAAAACTTCGCCGACGGTACCCATGTCCTTAAGACACGTTATCTCACCGTCGTTGTTGATTGCTATACCGCAGCTCTCCTGGCCTCTGTGCTGCAGAGCGAAAAGACCGTAGTAACAGGACGAAGCCGCAAGCTCCTCCTCACACCCGGGTGCCGTATATATACCGAAAACTCCGCATTCCTCGTGAATTGCCAAAGACTTACCTCCTCGTTCACGCCTAAAATTCTAACACTACATAAATTCCCGCGCACGTATAATAATATACATATGAGCGGGCGAAAAAATTTATCTGAATATGAAAACTGCCTAATATGTCCGAGGCACTGCGGAGTTAACAGAACACAAGGCAAGAAAGGCTTTTGCGGCTGTGACGACACACCTTCCGTCAATTTAACGATGCTTCATTTCGGCGAGGAACCTCCCATATCGGGAAGTCGGGGAAGCGGCGCTGTCTTCTTCGAAGGATGCTCACTCAGGTGCTGTTTTTGCCAGAATTTCTCTGTATCAAGGGGCGAGAGTGCGGCGGGCATTAAAATGGATGCCGAGGTTCTTGCTGACGCTTATATCAATTTGGAAAGCAAAGGTGCTCACAACATCAATTTGGTTACCGCAGGGCACTTTATCCCAACTATTGCAGAGTCAATTACAATCGCCAAAGACAAAGGTCTGAAGATCCCTTTCGTCATGAATTCCGGCGGATATGAAAACGTCTCTTCCCTTCAAATACTCGAAGGCTTGGTGGATATATATATGCCGGATTTGAAGTTTTATTCGCCGGTACTTTCAAGGAAACTTTGCATGGCTCCCGATTACTTTGAAGTTGCCACTAAGGCAATAGAGGAGATGTACCGTCAAACGGGACCTGTTGTCCTTGACGGTGACGGCTTAATGAAGCGCGGCGTTATAGTAAGACACCTAATGCTCCCGGGAAAACTTTTTGATACCAAAAAGGTTCTCGACTACCTCTGTGATACCTTCGGCAACAATATCTACATAAGTCTCATGAATCAGTACACACCGTTTGACTATAAGTACCCCGATATGAGACTTCCCGAATTTCTGCAAAGAAAACTGCCGCAAAACACCTACGACTGTGCGGCAGATTATCTTTCAAACAAAGGCCAGTACAACGCCTTCATCCAGGAAGACGCCTCCGGCGACGAACTGCTCCCGGAGTTCAAATAATTAGTTCAATGCATCATCGATGAACTGCTTCATAGCAGGTGCAGGTTTGAAGCCGACGGACTCGGAAATGATTTGTCCGCTCTTAAAGATCTTAACTGCGGGAATGCTTGAAACTCCGTAAGATGCGGCCAGATCTGTGTTGTCATCAACATCACACTTGCAAACTTTAACTTTGCCGTCATAAGCCTCGGCAAGTTCCGAAATGACAGGTCCGAGCATCTTGCAAGGACCGCACCAGGATGCCCAGAAATCAACCAGTACAGGCATATCGCTGTCGAGCACTTCCCGCTTGAAATTTTCCTTATTAACAGTAACCTCTGCCATGGGTAATTCCCCCTTAAATTTAAGATGGCTAAATTATAACATTTCTAAATTAGCTCTCAATATAAATCTAAGGCAAAGTTTTGTTAATTACAGTCCTCGAGCCTTGAGATCTGCCACAAGGCCGACATAGAACTCACGCACATCAAAGCCCGGAATGTTTTCGCGGTTGAGGTCAATCATGTCGCCGTGCGACACGCCGCGGTGGGTTGTCGACTCAACATAAGTAAACTTCTCTCCCCACTGAAACGACCCCTTGCCGACCAGACCATCGTTCTTACCGTCAAACGCCTTCACCAGGAGATAACTCATGTTAAGAGGAAATCTGCCGCCCGCAGGCTTCCAGAGCGTCGAACCCACACTCTGGGCAAAAATTCCTCTGGCTTTGGGATCATAGAAGGAAGTTTTCTCGTTAAACTTCGCAAGGCTTGATGCGGTCAAATCCGTTACCGCGGCGATAAAATCCGGAGTCTTGTCACCGAGCCTTCTAAGCGCCGCATTATAAGAAGCTGCAACCTTGTCCTTAAGCCCTGCCGGAGCTTTTCCCAAAAGGTAGTCCGCGAATTCGCAACCACGGTGAGGGGTGTTTATAGTCGTAATAGAAGCGACCATGCTGTCGCAATCGTTAAAGCAAAGTGCAGATCTTGTATCAAGGCCGCCCTTCGAATGTGCGATGATATTAACCTTGCCGCATCCGGTCTCATTTACAATCTCGCGAATCCTCGCAGCAATTGCCTCGCCGCTCTTATCCACGGGATTTGCCGATTCATGCTTGCCGTAGTAAATAGTCGCACCGTTCTTTTCGAGCTCTTCGGGGATGCGGCCCCAGTAGTTAAAGTACTCGAAGTCTCTGAAGAAAACGCCGTGTATCATGAGTATCGGATATTTTGTGGCGCAAATCCTCTCATCTTTACGGGCTTCGTCGAGGTTGTGTTTACCGCACTCGAGCTTGACCTCATAGTCGCACACTGAAATTATCTTGCCGAGAACCACGAGGTGAGCTATGGGAATCATGCCGACAAGAATTCCTAAGACTCTGTAGCGCATACCGAGCTGCTTCGAACCGATGTAAACGCAAATGATTCCTATCCAGAAATAAACAAGCTCAACGAGAAAAGGAACGCCTGCCATAAGCCAGTAATTTTTCTCTTCGAGCATAAAAATTCCGCAAATAAAAGCAATTATCGAAATTACCGTCGTCACCAGAAACATAACGAGCATCTTTGTACCAAAGTAGCACAGTTTCAGCATCTTTCCGGGAATCTTCCTCAAAAGAAGCGCCGGCATCAGGCACCCGGCTATGAAGCACAGAACAAACACCGGAATAAGCTTTGTGTTAAACCTTGTAAAAAAGTACGCGTTTGCCGCAAGTGCCGCCAGAATTATATGCAGCATCAATACCGGAATGTTCTCTTTAAACTCATATTTCTTGTCCATATCAATACCCCAGACTTTGATAAAGCATTACGTTGTTATAAATAAGCTCGGCTATAAGAATGTACGTATCCTTGTCGTAGTGAAGACCGTCCGAAGAATAAAATCCTTCCTCTCGCAGAAGCGAACACGTGTCTATCCACTTAATCGTACTCGGCAAAGTATCCGCCAGAGAGACGTTAAAAGCATCGATATCCGCGTTCATCGAATCATACTCGCCACTCGTGGGATTAACCGAGACAACATAGACTTTGTTGCCGAACGTGAATTCCTCCGGCAGTCTTTGATAGAACTCGATGTATTCGTCAATGTGGTTAAGGTCGTTTACACCGAGATTGAAGACGATGTTCTTATCCCGAAGCTCAATTATCTCATCGTAGTGTGAAAGCGCGAAGCTTATTCCCACACCAACTTCGGCAATCGTATCCATATCAAAGTACATCGCCATGCCGACCGTCCTCGAATCCCCTATGAATACAAAATCCGAGAAATCCAAATCCTCGCTTGCCATGTAAATATCCCTCTCTTCCTCGTTCGCCTCGGAAGTCTCACTTTCAAAGGAAGTCTCGATTGTCTCAGTTACCGGCGTCTCGGTTGCAGTCGGGGAAGTCTCCTCCGCAGCCCCTCCCGTGCATGAAGAACCGCAAAGACATATTGCAGTAAGCAGCACACAAACCAATCCCTTATCGAAAAGCTTCACTTGAACCCCCGAAGTAACGTTTCTAACACAAAAACTTATAACATAAATCAGGGCAAAATAAAAACTCCGAAGACTTATCTTCGGAGCTTTAAGGTGGAGCGGGATACGAGACTTGAACTCGCGACTTTCACCTTGGCAAGGTGACACTCTACCACTGAGTTAATCCCGCGTGCCTGATTATTATATGGGCGAGTCCCGTTTTTGTCAACCTAATATTTATGTGCCGGATATAATCTCTCTAAGAGCTTTTATTTCCGCGGAATTCGCGGGTGCTGCGGCCATGATTTGATCCTTCTTCATCTGTGACCATGACACCAGATAAAAGCCCGCACCGGCGGATCTTGCACACAAAGCATCGGGCATCGCATCCCCGACATAAACAACTTTGCTCATATCACTTATACCGAGCTTTTCCGCCGCATATATAAGCGGCTCACCGTCAGGCTTATGCTTCAGCGTATCCTCTTTAAATACATAGATATCGAAGAATGTGTCGAGATTTTTCTTAACAAGCGTAACCGTTCCCGCCTCACGCCTCTTAGATGTCACAACACCCTGCGGGATCCCCAAGGATTTAATGTACCCGAGGTCTTCTCTTACTCCCGGGAACAAATCTATGCGGTCAGCACGCAGAAGCTTTTCGTTATAGTCAAGGTAGTTCGCCTTAAGCACCGCCGCCGTCTGCGGGTCATGCATGCTGAACGTGTCCTCCAAGGGTCTTCCTATAAATCTCTTAAAGTCCTCCTCGGTCCGCTCGCACCTGCCGAAGGTCTTCTCATACGCATAAACAAAGGATTCAACGATAACGGAAACCGAGTCCCAGATTGTGCCGTCAAGATCGTAAAGGATTAGTCCGGGGACTGACATACGCCCTCCGTGCGAAAAGAAAATTTGGAGCGGGTTACGAGGCTCGAACTCGCGACATTCAGCTTGGGAAGCTGACACTCTACCAACTGAGTTAAACCCGCATAGCGTGTTAATTTTATTTCACGTATAAGACCTTGTCAAACATCGAACCGCTTCAAATTCACGGCGCGAGAATCACCCTCGAATCCTTGCAGAAAGCTTCAAAATCGTCGCACATCTCATGGCGGAATAAGACGGTTCCGTCCTTTTCCTTAATCTCATAAGGCACCCAGAACTGCTGGTCAGAGAAGTTCGCCCAGGCAAGCAAATACGCGCATCTGGTGCCGGCCTCGAACGAACTTAAGAACGACAGAAACTCCGTGTACCAGTTCTTAATCGAATTGCCGTGAGGCGCGAGTCCTTCGTAGTAACCGACCTCCAGTGAATCCAAAACTCTCATGCCAAGCTCGGTTATCGCATAAGGCTTGCCGTGGTCCAAAGAGAGGCTCCAAAGGATCATCAAAGACTCCTGCATCTTCTCATAAAACTTATCGTCCTCAGATGGTCTGTCGCGGTAAATATCCATGCCTAAAAGATCGATGTAATCGTCTCCGGGATAGCGCTTCAGATACTGCTCGCGGGACTCAAAAAAGCCGTTGGGAGAGTAGCAGTAAGCGAAGTTCGTGATGTCTTTCTCGTTCTGCAAATAGTCTATTGTGTACCTGAACAGCGTGATAAACTTATCGTCCGCGAGGTGCTTTTTGCCCCACCAGAACCAGTTACCGTTATCCTCATGGAACGGACGGAAAATCATGGGTATCATCTCACCGTCAACATCGACGCAGCGCCGTGCGAATTCGGCAATCATATCAAGGAATCTGAGGTACTTCGCATTGAGGTCTCCGCCGGGCAAAATTCTCGGACCCACGTTGCCGTCCGTAAAATTCGGAGAGTAGTCGTAGAAATCGTCACCGCCCAGGGAAAAATTCGGCATATGCGATGAAAGCGTTATTATGCATCCTTCCCTGTGGAGCTGCATTACGGTCTTAACAAGCTGATCCATCGTACCCTCGTATCCGAGGAAACTCAAAGTATCTATACCCACAACCGCGGGGTGCTTTCCGACAAGATTTTTAACATCGGACTGAGTGCCGTCGAACGCGTCAATCGAGACACCTATGTGTCCCGCATTCTGGTGTCCGAACATAAAATTCCCGGAGTAAGCCGTATCCTCAAGCTTCTCTATCAGTTCGTATACACCCGGCGTTCTGTCTGACAGCATCGTTTTACTTATTCGTGAAATCCCCGAACGGGTCAGAAATATCCTCGATGTTTCCGCCTAAGTTTTGTATCGCGGACATAATCTCGTAGAACAGCTCACGGTTTATGTCGGACTGATGTCTGTTAACATAATTCTTAAGCATCGGAACCGCCCTGTCGTCGCCGTAGTCCGCAAAGCAAATCACGGCATAAATCTTATTTTCCATCGACCTGAATGCGAGGCGGAGAGCATCATAAATCTCATCCGTGTGGCGCTCTTTGCCGATGTTCGTAAGCATTACAACCAAGTCCTCGCAAGGACCCGTCATACCGTCATCTTCATGCTCCTTAAGCCTCTCGATAATAGCCGCCGGTGACTCATCCGGGAAAGACTCGATATACTCCGCAATCGAATCCGCCACAAAGCTGTGCGTCCTCGGGTAACTCATAAATCTGTCAAGAACATCTCCTATAAGCGACGCATCGCGTCTTCCCGACAGAACCTGCAAACTCGCCTTAACCTTCGCAAACTCCATCTCGAAAAGAGCGTTGTCGTCCGCAAGCTCATCCTCCGTCCATGCGGCATCCGTCACAACTTTACGAGCATAACCTTCAACCGCACCGGTATCATCAAGCGCAACGAGAGCATTTACAACACTCTGCGGAACACCGCGGTCAAGCTCCGTGGCGCAAAACTCCAAAATCTCGGTAAGTTCTTCGAACGGAAGAGTCTTAAAATATTCGTTCATCGACTTGCCGCCGAGCTTATCCTGAGGCTCGTCCTCCATAAGAAGGCTCTGCTCCTGCGTCTCCTGCATCGCAACTCTCTGGAGGTACTGCTCGTAAGTCGCATCATCCTCCTCGGGAGGCTTCTCATCCATCTTGTCGGCAAATTCGTCTATCTTCTGCTCAAGTATGAGCTCTGCTATCTGATCGTATTTCTTAAGAACTTCTTTTACGTTATCCTGCATACATATTCCGTTCCCGGCAGTAAGCCGTAATAAAAATTAAGCTCCGCAGGCTTAACCTGCGGAGCTGCCGTAAACTGGAGGTGCCACCCGGATTTGAACCGGGGCATAAAGGTTTTGCAGACCTTGGCCTTACCGCTTGGCTATGGCACCACATTCCTTAAATCGTGCCTGACTATTATGCAAAAGAAACCTCACTTTTGTCAAGTCAAACTGTGTTTTATAATTAACTCATGCGAGATATTATCACCGTCTTCAAGTGGGAAATCTCTAAGATATTCTCCAACTGGCGTAAGACCGCTGCCGTATTTATCATTCCCGCGGCAGTTATGATGCTGGCACTCAACATCTTTCCCGTCCTCGTAAACTATCTGTCGACCGGCTCTTTGGGCAGCAAACCCATCACCGTCGTCGACGCTCCCGAATCTTTTATCGAATACCTCGAACAGACCGAAGGCACCACCATATATGAATATGAATTTATGGACACCGAAGACCTGATTGAGCTTTGGGACGACACCGAGCTTCTGCGGCAAAAGCTTAAAGAAGGCAATATCTACACAGTTTTCGTTCAACCCGACGACATTATCTACGTCGGTTATAACGGCAACTCGACCGTTATGGAAGACCGGGCATACAGCTACATTGAAGTTGTGCTCGACGAGTATAACGATTACCTTCAGGAACAAGGCAGCAAAATCTTTGAAGTCGACAGCTTCAACCCCGTAACCAAACTCTTTGATTACCGCACCGACGCCAATGAGGGTGCCTCACGTATTGTTCCCGCTGTTATGGTTCTTCTCATTTACTACTGCACCTACTCACTCATGACCGATATGTTTGCCTCAGAGCGCATGCACGGCTTTTACGATAAACTTCTTATGACTCCCGTAAGTCCTCGAAAAATCGTTTACGGCAAGCTTCTTGCGACGGTAAGCCTCGTGAGCATCGCATCTCTCGTGACGTTCATATTCCTGTTTTTCTCTTCGTGGCTTAACCGCAGCAATGACTCGAGCTCTTTGATTCCCTTCGGCATGATGCTCTTCCCGGATCAGCTGATTCTTATGATTATTACCGTAATAACAGCCTCCCTCCTGTGCGCGGCACTTTGTCTGAAGATTATTTTTTCGCTTCACCTCATGAAGGACATCATCGCCAATTTGCAGCTGCCGCTTATATATCTGTTGTTTGACCTGCTTTTCCAAATCTTCCACACAGGCGTGCCGGTCGCGGCAGAATATCTGATACCCGTACACAGTGCGATAGCGTCTCTTAAAGCAATTTTCCTGTCCGAAGTAAGCCCAACTCGCTTCGGCGTCGGCGTTATAACAAGCCTTTTACTTTCAGCGCTTCTCATAAGGAGCGTCTTCTCGAAGGAGGGATATATCCGTGATAGTCGTAAATGATGTGCACAAAAGCTACAGCAAAGACACCGAGATTTTAAAGGGAGTAAGTTTCCGGGTCAGAGGAGGAGAGATTTACGGACTTTTAGGACCCAACGGTGCGGGCAAAACAACCCTCATGCAGATAATCTCAACTCTCATGCAGCCCTCCTCGGGCGAGGTTACAATCGACGGACTTTCCGCGAATAAAGACCTCCTCGAGATTCACCGCAGAATCGGCTACCTCACAACCGAAGTAAGGCTCGACCCCTCATCGACGCCCAATAGACTCTGGGAGTTCTTCTCGAAGCTGTACTCGATTCCGAAGAATCAGTCCGATAAGCGTCGCGAAAACATCTTCGGCAGGTTCGGCATCACGCCTTTTGCCGACAGAAAAATCTCTGAGCTGTCGACCGGGATGAAGCAGAAGGCTTCCATCGCGATAAGTCTTATGCACGAGCCTCCGATTGTAATCTTTGACGAGCCCACAAACGGTCTCGACATACTTACATCCAAGCAGGTCACGGACTATTTGAAAGAGCTCAAAGAAAACGGCTGTGCCATCATTTTATCGACTCACATCTTCTCGGTTGCCGAGGATTTGTGCGACCGTATAGCAATACTTATCGACGGACAGATAGCAGCCGAAGGCACGGCGGAAGAGATAACGAATTTAACAGGTGCATCAAGCTTTGAAGAGGCGTTCTTCAATCTCTATGTAAAGAATCATGTCGAGTAACAAAAAACAGACATCGCAGATTACTGCAATCATAAAAAACGTCCTGAGGCCCGGCGGGAGATCCGGAACAGAGGTGTGTGCGACGTCCGTTGTTGCGGGAGTAGTTTTCGTATTCACGATGATTGTTGTTTTGTTCTCCCTTTTCGCAAGCTTCTTTATCAATTTAAGGCGTTGCGTTACAAATAACATCGTGATAGTAAACGCACCGGAATCCTTTACGGATTTCTTATCCGAAGCTGCGGATGACGCATACAGCTACACGCTTTACTTTGAGGATTGGGATGCGCTTTATGACTACACGAAGTTCACGGAATTTATGCAGGCTCATGATGCTTCGGCAGCATTTGTTTTCCCCGAAGATTTTGACGAGGCGATAAAATCCGACGCCGATATTCTCTCGTACTACAAATCTTATTCTTTGAGTTACCGCAGTATAAGAGAAGACTTTGAGGATACAGTCCTTGCTGATTACAAAGACTACCTGGCCTTGACCCTTAAAATCAGCAACGCCGATTCTCTGACTTACACCGTTGCCCCGGATAACGTCCCGACGGAAAGCTGGAACTCTCCCGGAGAACGCATGGCAAACTCGATGGCAAGGTCCTTCATACCGCTTATCATATTCATAGCGATTCTCTATCTTGCTATGAGCAGCGGCACGGAAGAAGTTGCAGGTCAGAAGGAGCGCGGCACGCTTGCGCGCATAATCCTAACTCCGGTGCCTCGCATCAAGCTTGCACTCGGATACACACTGGGCGTTTTCCTTAAAGCTTTTATTCCGGTGTTTGTAGTTATCTCCTTAATCTGCCTTATAAGACCGTATCGAAGCATCGGAGCCTTCATAACAGTCCTTGTACTGTCGGCGACGCTCGCACTTTTCATCTCGTGTATAACGGTCATAATTTCAGTCTTAAACGACACCGTAACCGCCGCGCAGACCGCATTCCTTCCGGTATTCTTTGTATTTATAGTCGCAGGCGTCACATGCATCAGCGACTACAAGGATTCGGATGCGGCAACAAGCTGCCTGCCTTTATACGGTCAGTTTTACGGTATCGGCGATGCACTCACAGGAACATTCAGATCTTTATCGATAGTTGTGTGTTCACTTTTAACGCTTCTTCTGTCGGGCATCATGATTCTTATCAGTGCGCGTTTACTGGGACTCGAGCGCTTCACGACGCCGGGTCAGGCAGAAGAAAAAGACCGGGACGTCAGCTCCGGTGCCGAGCACGTGATTAAGGCAATCTTAAATCTCATCCACAACATCCTCTACCCTCTTGCGGTTCTGTCGATTTTCCAGCTTATCGCACTTGTCCCGATTGCCTGGAGCTACATGAAGAAGCCTGAGTTCTCAAGCTTCATCTTAAGTCTTAAAGACGTCTCGGGCATGGGTGAGATTCTGAGCAAAACCACGGAGATTCTTGCAATCTTCATGGCAGACCCCGCGTTTCTCGCACTCATGACGATTTCTTACATCCTGATAATTTTTGTCTACGCTCGAAAAGCAGGAAGCTTTAAGTCTCTCGGCATAATTGAGGCAAATTTCGGTTCGCTTTACCTTAAAGGCTCTGCACTCGGAACTCTTATGATGCTCCTGGTCTTCGTGCTCCTGGCGCTCCGCGGCAGATCCGGCATCACAGGATTCGGACTTACAAAAGATGAAGCTCTCACGTTTTTCTTCGCCGTACTGATGTGGATATTCCAGGGAGCAAGCGAAGAAGTAATGTTCAGGGGATATATGATACCGTCGCTCAGGAAGATCTTCGGCAGAGTGCCGGCAATTATAATCTCGTCTTTGCTATTTGCGGCATTTCATGCGTTCAACGCAGGCTTTTCGATACTTGCGCTTGTAAATATCTTTATGCTTGCGGTGCTTCTGGCATTAATTTACGAGACGAGCGGCAGTCTTGTTATAACGTGTGCGTTCCACACATTCTGGAACATGGTTCAGGGCAGCATATTGGGGCTCGGCGTCAGCGGCAACAGCACGGGTGGCTCGCTTATAAAAACTTTCTACAACGCGGAAAGCTTCGGCCCCGAGGGAACCCCCGAAGCCTGCTTTGTAATTACTGCCGCGCTGATTATTTGTCTTGTGATTACTTTACGAAGAAGAAAGGCTGCCCGTTAACGTCGGCGGTACCAAATTCAACTTCGTAAACCAAAGACAAATTCTGTGCATTAAGCTTGCCGCATACCTCGTAAACAAGTCCGTCCTTCATCAAAACAAACTCGTCTGCAACCCGAGACGCTTCGTTGATGTCGTGCATTACAAGAATCACCGACTTACCCTCACCATTAAGTGCCTTCACGGCCGATGTAATCTTCCTGCTGTGAACCGCGTCAAGATTGGACGAGGGTTCGTCGAAGATCATCCACTCCGGATCCTGACAGATTGCTCTTGCGGCCATACACCGCTGCTTCTCGCCGCCTGAGAGTGTATCGAATATTCGCTTTTCTTTTCCCTTTAACTCCATCAGTTCAAGTGCCGCATCTATTTTACTTACATCTTCGGGAGTTGGTCCGGAGAAAAATCTCGACTTGTTGTACCTTCCTATCGCGACCGTATCGTAAACCGAAAGATTAAGCTGTCCGAACGTATCCTGAGCAACATAGCTCATCGATACCTTCGGTGCATAAAGCCTTACAAGCTCTTTGACAAGAGTCGTCTTGCCACAGCCGTTACGCCCTAAGATACAAGTGATTTTGCCTTCTTTGAAAGTGCAGTCCACGCCCTTTAAAATCTCATTTCTGCCTCGTGTGACCTTAAGATTTTTAACCTCAAGATTCATGCCACACCTCCTTCTCTTCTTGCTTTAAGCCTCGAAGATATGAGAAGGAACAGGAAATAAGGGGCACCTATAAGGCTCGTAACCGCACCGATTGCAAGCTCTCCCGGAGCGACCACGGTTTTGCAGACAGTGTCGCAGAGCACCATAAACACGGCTCCCGTCAGGAAGCACATAATAAGGCGTCCGCGCATCTTATAGACTTTGAAGAAAGACACGATGTGAGGGATTATAAGTCCCGTGAAGCCGATGATTCCCGCGTTCGCAACGCAGAACGCGAGAAGACACGAAGATATCCCCAGAATCACGCCGAGCGTCTTACCCTGCGATACGCCATAAGTTGCCGCTGCCTCACGCCCGAGCTTTAAGACATCAATTCTCGGCGCCACACAAAACAGCACAACAAAGCACATCGCGGTAACCGCAAAAAGCACCTTAGTCTTCGCGATTGTCGACGCCGAGAAAGTTCCCAGCATCCACATATACACGCGCTCCATGTCATCCATATGAAGCGTCATGAGAACGGTTATGAGAGCACTCATGATGGACGATATCGCGATACCCGCAAGAAGGGTCGAAGACGTATCATACTCGCCGCTTTGCATGGCAATCATAAACACGAGAAGCCATGTCAGGACAGCGCCTATGATGGCACCGACATACGCACCCGTGAATCCTTCGAAAAATATCACGCCGTTAAGTCCCGCGACAATTGCAACCGATGCACCGAACGCGGCACCCGATGAAATACCTAGAACCGACGGATCCGCCATCGGATTTTTAAAGATACCCTGCATAACGCAGCCGACCATCGCAAGCCCGCCTCCGACCAAGGCGGCGGTGATGGTTCTCGGAATTCTTATGCGCTCTATGATTACGAGCGCAGTCGAATCAAGTTCAGATCTTCTTCCGGCAAAGTACGCCACTACATCGGATAACGGGAGAGATGAACTTCCGAGACAGCAGGAAGCCGTCATCGCCCCTATTAAAGCGATGACGGCAATTATAATCTTAAGAGTAAGATTTTCGGAAGAGGGCTTATGCAGCCTCATCTGCTGTGTCCGCAGCAGAAGCGAAATTCTGTGCAGCCTCAAGAATCGTGCGGATAGCCTCAATGTTTCTGGGACCCACTCTCTCGAACGTGTTGTTGTCAACGGAGATTACATTTCCCGTGCTGACAGCGGTGAGCTCGGAGTAAGGCTCTGTTACGAGGAACGCATCATAGCCCCATGAAGGAACAAGAATGATATCGGGGTCAACAGCAAGAAGCTGCTCTGTGGAATAGCTCCAGCCCTCTACATCGCCTGCGGCATTAACACAGCCCGCAGCCTCAATCATATCGTTGATAAATGTATTCGCACCTGCAGTGTAGTCGCCGTACTCGCCGTAACCCATGCAGTAATAAACTGTAATGTCGCCCTCGACGGAATTAGCCTCCTCTTCAATTGCAGCAAGCTCCTCGGAAAGCTCAGCCGTCAAAGCCTCGCCCTCATCGTGAAGGCCGATAATATCGGCAACAGTCTGAACGCATGTAAACATGCCTTCGATATCAGACTCGTCCTTAACGATTGCAACCGTTATGCCCGCATCCGTAAGTGCGTTGTAAGCCTCTTCGCTGAAGATGGAAGATGCGATAACAACATCAGGGTCGAGCGATACGATGAGCTCTGTGTCAGGAAGGTCTATAGGACCTACACTTGTTATCTCGAGTGCCTCATCCGGATAATCGTCATAGTCGGATCTTCCGACGAGCTTATCCTCTCCTCCGAGCGCGAAAACAATCTCGGTAAGTGCGGGAGAAACACTGACAACAGTCTGAGGCTCCTCCTCGATTACGACCTCGTTGCCATATGCATCGGTATAGTTCATAGGATAAAGCGAATCCTCCGCCTCATCTACCGCCACTGACTCATCGGAAGTCGAATCCGAACCATTGCAGCCTGTAAACAAAGCTGCCGCTACAGACAGTGCAAGAACAACTGAAAGTAACTTTCTCTTCATAATAAAAGTCCTCCTTTAAATAGATTACTTATTTCAAGCAGGACAATTATAGTGTAATGAAATTTAAGGGGCAATCGGCATATATACCAAATCAGAAGCCGCTGTTGTAGTTTGCCGTTTTGGAATAGTACCTGAAAATCTCCTCGCTTACGCGCGGATCGATTTCTTTTACGATGTTCTCCGAAGGATAAGCCGTGTAGTGACCCTGAATCAAATCTGCTCCGAGCTTAATGCATGTCTCCAGCTCCGCGGAAGTCTCGACACCCTCGGCAAGAATCTTAAAATCATACTCACGCGCGAACTTAACAATCTCTCTGACGAAGTGTCTCTTCTGCGGGTTATCCTCAATTCCCGTAAGGAGCATGCGGTCAATCTTAACGTAGTCGGGCATATACCTTAAGAGATTTACGATATTTGAGTAGCCCGTGCCGTAATCATCGACAGCCGTCTCAATTCCCATCTTACGATACTCAGTCTTCATATCGGCAAGAGTCGTATCATCAAGCTCCGTTCTCTCCGTGAGCTCGATTACAATCTGACCTCGGAACTTATCAATCATCTTAAAAATTTCTTCCCTGTCGACATCGTTGACGCGAATACCCGGAATCGAGTTAATAAATATTTTCTTGCCTTCGAACGCTTCCTTATTGGTCTCAACGATCTTCAGAACATTAAGGAACGTAAGCCTCTCAATATCCTCAAGCCTTCCCATTCTGCTCGCATACTCTATTACAACCGGAGGGTAAATGTAAGGCTTAACCCTGGGTCTCATGAGAGCTTCATAAGCATAAACCTTACCGTCGCAGGCATTGATAATGGGCTGGAAATGGTAGTCGAGCTTGTTAGTATCAAGAAGGTCACTTACGACCTCCGCAGTCTGCTTCTCTTCCTCGGTAAAGGTCGAAGACAATCTGATTGTGCGCTCGCGTGTTTTGTTACCGTTCTTAATGGAAACCGCCGCGTTGATTAGCTGCTCCATATCATCCGAGTAGCTTACCGACTTGGTGCTTATGCCGTAAGTGTAGCTGATTGAATAATCGTGCTTGGCGTTAAAACCGTCGACCAGCTCCGAAAGTTTGTCCAGAATCTCACGCGCACGCTTATCACTCATATCATCGCTTACCGCGGCGATAACAAACTCATCGTTTCCGAGACGTCCTACGAGACCGTCTTCAGTCGCAGCTTCAGGCAGGAGTTCCGAGAAATGCAAAATCAATTTATCGCCTTCTTTCCTGCCGTAAGCCTTGTTTACCTGACCGATACCGCTGATATCAACAGCAATCACCGTAACGTACTTACCGTTAAGGGCAGCAATGTCGATGATCTCGATGGACTTTTCGATAAAGCCGCCGTAGTTTGCAAGACCCGTGAGCTTATCTGTGTTGAGGTTCTCCTCCATGCTGCGTCTTGTGGTCGCGAGAACGTCCTGGCGTCTTAAGGCCTCCATGCCGAGCATGATGCTTCGAAGCCAAAGGATGTATGTCAGGTCGGTGCCTCTTATCTTGTTGCCGTAGCTTACGACAGCGTAGCCGAAGCAACCCGCGTCAAAATGCAGGGGCGTAAACAGGAAAGATCTCGGCTCACCGTCCGTGTCTTTAAGTGCCGGAAGCAATTCCTTCAGAGGGAAGCTCATATCGAAGTTTACTCTGTCGCGCCTCTCCCCTCTTCTGTCACACGTAACGACCTCGAAAATCTCATCCGTGTAGTTATCAAGTTTCTGACCCGCCGCACCCTTAATCCAGGTGGAGTTTACGCACAGATGAAACTGCTCGAACTCACCTATCTGATATACGTAAGACCTGACGGAATCCATCGCACCGCGGAACGTCTCCTTCGAGTACATGTCCTCGATGATTCTGTTTGCAGTCGAATAGAAAGAGCGAGAAGACTCAAGTGTCTTCCAAGAACTTCTAAGCATTACCTTCGGCACGCAGCTCTCACAGTGGCAGCCGCACGAACCACCGAGGAACATCTCGTAATCGGGTGTGAACTTCTGCACTTCAAGTCCTTCGGAAAGCCTTATTGCAGTGTCCGCAGCATAAGCGCCGAACTGCTCGACAGGAATCGGAATCGAAGTTACGGGACTCGGCGAATCACGTCCGACGTCAACCGAGTCGTAGCCTATAATTGCCACATCGTCCGGAACCTTAATTCCATGACGCTCGAAGCCTTCGGCAAGACCTATCGCCATGTAGTCGTTGGCGCAGGCAAAAGCCTCGGGAAGTTTCTTATTCTCATTTACGAAAGTCTCGGCGATATTAAGTCCGCTGGAGTACCAGAAGTCTCCGTAAAAGATTCTGTCGGGACCTATCTCAAGGCCGTGCTTCTTCATGGTATCGATGAAAGCCGTAAGTCTTTCCTTCGAATGCGGGTGCCATTTCTTACCCGTAACGAAGGCTATATCCTTGTAGCCGTGAACCTCAATCAGGTGCTCGGTAAGCTTTACTATCGCATCGTAGTGATGAAGGTTGATTGAAGGAAAATAAGAGCTCTCAGAGTCAACAAAAATTACCGGCACCTTCGCCTTATCGTGAAGCTCTCTGTCTATTTTTCCGAGAACACCGGGAGTCTGGATGGTATCTCCCATAACGATAATCGTATCGAAAAGGTCAGGGTTGAAGAGCTTAAAAATCGTGCTCTCACCAATCTCTCGCTCCTTGTTCTCCTGAAATTTCTGGTACATCGCAAATACGCACACATCAAAACCCCGGCTGAACGCTATGCGCTCGACACCTTCAATGAACAGTCTCTGAAAATCCTCATCAGGCTGTCCGCACAATAGGGCTACGCGTTTTCTGTGGTTTTCCATTGAGTTATTTTAACATATAAACACAACTAATTGCACTCAATTACGAGCCACCTTATATCCTGTAAACCATCAATGCTTGAAGACACCGTGTTGTCGTAAACTACCGTGTATCTGTCAGGGGCGTAGGTCTCAATCTCATAGATTAAATCGCTGTACCCTGCCGAGGTCTCAATAAGGAATGCGTCGTTATCGTATTCGCCCCTGAATCTGTCCAAATCACTTAAAGTCGATACGCTCATCTTCCCTCTTATGTGATCGACTCCGGAGTACTCCTGCATGTACGGATCAATTCTGTTATCGATGTGAACTTTGATGTCGTTAAAGAGCAACCACGATCCCGTGTTAAAGGAATTATAAAGCTTCGTGTAGCCCTGCTCCTTTATAAAATCAATAACCTCATGGTCGTATGCGGCCATATTCTCGATGTCGCTTATGCTTCCCGTCGGCAGGTAGTTTCCGGTGTTAATGATTCCGACACCAACGAGCATCAGGGCGCACACGCCGGATAGAAGCTTATAGAAGAAATCCGACAGATTAAGCTTCTTGAACTCATGCTTCGGGAAAAGATTTCCTTTGAGCCAGATAAGCAAACCTTCAATGCTTTCCGGAGCAAACATCAAAAACATCATCGAATAATAAAGAATAAATCTCTTATAGATACAGGAAGCGATAAAGAACATGCAAAGCAGTGCGAGCTTTATTATCGCATTGCGCTCAAATTTTCTGATTCTGTCTTTACACATGAAACCGACGAACACGAGAAGTATCACAACGAGCTGTATAATCGAGAACTCCATCGGTTTCCACTCGTCGACATAAGCCCATATATCGTTTGCCGACTGCTGCTTAAGACCAAATGTCCATACGGATATCCCGACCGGATTTAAAAGGCTCAAGACAAACCCGACAATCATTCCGCAGGCTATAAACTTCGCATCTTTGAAGCGCTTATAAATAAGCTCGATTACAAGGAATACTGCAACGAGTACAAAATACAAAGGCAGAATGCCGCCGTGGAGCCAGCCCAGAGCAAATGCGGTGGAAGCTATGACGGGCGCTTTTCGAAGAGGATGGTCTTCTGATAAAAGGACTACGGTCGTCAGCGCAAATGCGAAAGTCGATGTCACCGAGGGACGGACGTTATAGTCAGGGAAGCCTCCGAGGAACGGTGTGATTGCGATCACTGCCGCGCAGATAAGAGGGTGCGCCGTATGCTTCATAAAAGAAAGCGCCGTGAATCCCGCAAGGTAAGTAAAAATCGTACCGACCGCGATTACGCCCCACAGGTCGAAGGCTTTGTACATAAGGCCCAACAGCAAATACCAGCCACTCTCGTGCGCCGTAAATGTAAGGCCGTCGTGCCAGCTGTAAATCTCATCTGTGATAAGTGTGCCGAGCTTTAAATCGTCCAGTCCGATTTTAATTTGAATGAGAGTGTCTCCCACCATGCCGCTCATGGAGGTTATTGCCGCGAACGGACTGTAGAGCATCAGCATCAAAAGCACCAGAAATATATCCGATGCCAAAGGTTTTCTGCGCTTCAAATTAAGCTCGTTCATTTCCCTCATGGAAAGATTTTAACACTTAAAGCAATCTGCGTGCATAAAAAGAGGGACCTCGCTTGGAAGTCCCTCTGATTATAAGTCACTTTAACTTAAAAGACTCAGACGTTTCTCTCGTGTCTTGCGTACTTAGGAAGAAGCTTCGGGGACAGCTCGCCTGTATCAAGACCGGCGTCCTTAAGCTCCTTGTCGTATGCAGCAACGTGGTCGATGTTCATGTTGCCGAGCTCTACCTCAGAGTACTTGGCAGCCGCCTTCTTACCTGCATTTCTACCGAAAACGATAACGTCAAGCAAGGAGTTACCCATAAGTCTGTTTGTACCGTGAATACCGCCTGCTGCCTCACCTGCAACGAGGAGATTAGGAATAGCGTTTGTAAAGCCGTCACCGTTAATCTCAACGCCGCCGTTCTGATAGTGCAGTGTCGGGTAGATAAGTATCGGAACCTTACGCATATCGATGCCGTAGTTCATATACATTCTAAACATGGCAGGGATTCTCTTCTCGATGGTTCCCTCACCGCCTAAGATCTCAATCATAGGTGTGTCGAGCCATACGCCCTTGAGGCCGCCCGGAATATCAACACCTCTGCCTTCACGGCACTCGCGGATAACACCGGAAGCGTTAACGTCACGTGTCTCGAGCGGGTGGATGTAAGCAACACCCTCAGCGTTTACGAGCTGAGCACCAACGGATCTTACCTTCTCAGTAACGAGAGCACCGAGAATCTGTGAAGGATAAACGGCACCTGTCGGGTGATACTGGATTGAATCCTGGTAAAGAAGCGGAGCACCTGCTCTGTACGCGAGGATAAGACCGTCAGCCGTTGCACCGTAGTGGTTGGATGTAGGGAAGCCGTTGTAGTGCATTCTTCCGGCACCGCCTGTGGCGATAACAACTGTCTTTGCTCTTGCAACGGAGTAGTCGCCTGTCTCCATGTTAAGAAGAACCGCGCCTGCAACCTGACCCTTGTTGTCCTTGATGAGCTCAACTGCGGATGTGAACTCAACTACCGGGATACCGAGGTTGATAACCTCATCTCTCAGAGTACGCATAATCTCGGCACCGGAGTAGTCCTTAGCCGCATGCATTCTCTTTCTGGAAGTACCGCCGCCGTGAGTTGTAATCATGGTGCCGTCGTCTTCCTTATCAAACTCAACGCCGAGTTCGTTCAGCCACTTGATGGCATCGGGAGCCTCGGATACGAGTCTCTTAACAAGCTCGGGTCTTGCTGCGAAGTGTCCGCCGCCGAAGCAGTCAAGGTAGTGCTGTACGGGAGAATCGTTCTCCTTGTCAGCTGCCTGGATACCGCCCTCAGCCATCATCGTGTTGGCATCACCGATACGAAGCTTGGTAACAATCATTACGTCAGCTCCTGCATTGTGAGCCTCGATGGCACAGGAAGAACCTGCTCCGCCGCCGCCGATTACGAGTACATCGACATCGTAATCAATCTTGGAGATATCAACCTTGTCATTTACAAGACGGCTTGTTGAATGAAGCATCTCGGCAAGTTCGATAGGTGCTCTCTGACCCTTGTTGGGGCCGACCTTAATTTCTGTAAAAGATGCGTCGTTATAATCGGGATGGAACTCCTGAAGGAGAGCGTCCTTCTCGTCTGCCGTAAGACGTCTGGGCTCTGTCTTCATTCTTTCTGCTCTTGTGGCTTCCACCTTCTTGATGGACTCCATCATATTTTCCGGATACGGTGCGTACATATTATTTGCCCCTCCTTACTTCTCTATCTCTCTGGTGTTGTAGAGTTCTTTAATCTCATCGAGAGGCTTATTCATCATATCCTTCATCGCATCATCGAACTCACCGTTCTTGATTTCCTCTACTCGCTTCGTGAGGTGCTTAGCCTCCGGAGCGATGTACTTACCGTTAAGTCTTCTTGCAAGAAGTCCTACGAGCGGATGCGAGATACCGGCCGGGCATCTTACCGAGCAGGTACCGCACATAATGCAGTCGAAAGACTCATCTGCACAAGCCTTCATATCGCCTCTCTGTGCATACGCGATGTACTGCATTGTGTTGAGGCTCTGAGGGCAGGCCTTTGTACATGCATTACATCCGATACAGGAATAAATCTCGGGATAAAGAGACATCATTACTTCCTGATTAGCCTTGAGGTCATTAATGTTGTATGTTCTCTTGTCTGTCGGGAAGTACGGAATTCTTGCGATATACATTCCCTCCTGAACCTGAGTCTGACATGCAAGGCCCGTATGGAGCTCATTCTTGCCCTTGATCCTGTAGATCGTCGCACAGGCACCGCAGAATCCGTGACGGCAACCTACACCTCTTGTGAGTGTGTAGCCCGCATATTCCATCGCGGTCATTATGGTCAGCTCTGCCGGTACACGGTATTTCTTACCGTAAAAATAGACATTTACCATTTCTTCCATATTTTTGGTTCCTTTCACATCAGTATTCATCCGGAAGTTCTTCTATCTGATCAAATCTGAAAACCGGTCCGTCCTTGCATACATACTTCGATCCGATGTTGCAGCGTCCGCATTTTCCGATTCCGCACTTCATACGAAGCTCGAGTGTCGTGTAGACCTGATCATCCGTAAAGCCCAGCTCCTTCATACCCTGAAGGGTGAACTTAATCATGATCGGAGGTCCGCAGATAAGACCAATCTTGTCTGTGGCGAAATCAAGCTCCTTCAGGTAAGCGGGAACAAAACCGACGTGGCCGTCCCAGCCCTCCTGCTCTCTGTCGATTGTGAGGTGAACGTTAACACCGGGAGTGTTCATCCACTTCTCCTGAATCTCCTTAAGCTTAACGAGATCGTCCGCGGATCTCGAACCGTAGAGAATGTCGATGTCTCCGTAGTCCGCTCTGTTGTCGATGCAGTAATTGATTACGGATCTCAAAGGCGCGAGACCGATACCACCCGCTACGAACAAGAGATTCTTGCCCTTGAGCTCGGACTCAACCGGGAAGTGATTTCCGTAAGGTCCTCTGACGGTAATCTCGTCACCTACGCTCAGGGAGTGCAGGTACTCTGTGAGGATTCCGCATCTCTTAATCGAGAACTCCATGTACTCCTTGTTCGTCGGGGAAGACGTAATCGAGAACATTCCCTCGCCGACACCGGGAACACAGACCATCGCACACTGACCGGGCATATGCTCGAAAAGCTTTCCGCCCTCGGGTGCGTTGACTCTGAAGGTTCTTACATCCGGAGTCTCCTGTGTGATGTCGGTAATAATGCCGACCTTCGGGATCAGGATGTCGTTATTGCAGTCACACATATCAGATCCCCTCCTTATCTTCGTCTTCGAAAGCCTTGATAACCTTCACGATATTAAGCGACTGAGGGCACTTGTCCACACATCTGCCGCAGCCGACGCACATGAACATGCCGTCATTATTTGTGGGATAGTACACAAGCTTATGCATGAATCTCTGACGGAAACGCTGCAGCTGTGTCTGTCTGTTCTGACCGCCCGCCATAAGGGTGAAGTCGGAATACATGCACGAATCCCAGCATCTGTATCTCTGGATGCCTTCCTTCGTCGTATAGTCCTTGATGTCGTAGCACTGACATGTGGGGCATACGAACGTGCAGGTTCCGCATCCGAGGCAGGGCTTATAAAGCTTGTCCCATACAGGTGAATCAAATCTTGCTTCGGTCTGTCCCGCACCCCAGCCGTCAAGCGACAGCGATGTGTTCGGGAGCTGACTCATGATGGAATTGATGTTCTCCTCTTCCTTGGAAATTACATCCTCTGCGGAAGCATCGTCGGAGAAGAGGTCCTTAACCTTATCTGTAAGAGCCTCGCCCTTATCTGTCAAAGGTTTCCAATAAAGCTTATCCTCGATTACCCATGTGGCTACGTCTGCCTTAGCCTTGGAAGGATCTGCAGGATCTATTCCGAATACTGTACAGAAGCAGGACTCCTCGGGCTCGTGGCATGCAAGTGCAACGACGATGCCGTGCTCTCTTCTGGACTTGTAGTAGTTATCAACCGGTTCAGAAAGGAATACGTTATCCATAACCTCGATGCCTCTTACATCGCAAGGTCTCATACCGAAGATAACAAATTCATTATCAACAAGACTTCCCGGTACTACCTCAAGCTTGGTTCTGACAGGTATGTCCGCTGCCTTCTCGGCCTCGGGTGCACTCATCTCATCCGCGGGAACAATCTTCCTGTTAACGTTGTAGAGTGTCTCCACCTGAGGGAAGAATGCATCCTTGCCGGACTTAACTGTCTTTAAAGTGTCGATATCGACCTCGCACCCTTCGGACCAGAAACCGTAGTTGGTCTTGTCCGCAGTCTTAACGGGGAGGAACAAATCGTAACTTCCGCCGATCCTCTCATACAAGGAATTGAGGCTGTCTTTAGATATAAAATACATCAGTTATCACCCCTTCCTACGGCCTGTCCGGGCTCAAGATCGCTGAACTTATAGTCGGTAAGAGGGCTCTGTGCCTCGGGATCGGCACCTGCCTGGAACTCACCGTAGAAATCATCAATATCCTTGATAAACTTTCTGTTGAACAGATGAAGCGGGATACCCTGGGGACATACTCTCGAGCACTCGCCGCAGTCGGTACATCTTCCCGCTACGTGGAAAGCTCTGATGATATGGAACATCTTCTCCTCGAAGGAATCCGCATTCGCCTTCTGCTGCGAATCAAACTTCGTGTTATCGAAAACGCACTTTCTGCACGAACATGCAGGGCATACATTACGGCAGGCGTTGCAGCGGATACACTTGGAGAGTTCATTCTGGAAGAACTTGAACCTCTCCTCCGGTGTCATCGCCTCAATCTTCTTAACTTCATCGAAGCGATCCGCATCGTCCGTATCCTTGGACTCACCGATAATCTCATCGTAGATCATGTGCTCTTTGCCTTTGCAAACATGGCATCTGTCGAGCATTAAGTCTGCGTAAGGCATGGTCTTGTCGCCGTAAATCGTTGTGAACTTGACGTCTCCGTCGCCTACAATCTCAACATTCTCAATCGTCTTGATACCCTTGATGCCGGCAACTCTCGCCTTCTCGATATCAAGCTTGCCGCGGCAGCCGACACCTATGATGTAGGTGTTTTCGCGATTTACGCGGTGCTCTCTTATGAGCTGGTTGAAGGAGTAAGTGTCGCAGGGCTTCAAGCATACTGCCGTCTTGCCCTCGAGCTTACCGGCCTCGATCATCATCTTCGAGAGGTTCGCACCGCAGAAGCCGTCGTAAACAAAATCATCAAAATCCTCGGGCTTCTCAAAGTAAGCAGGCTCGGGATTATAAGGCATGTCGCCCTTTCTCCAGCCGATGGCACGAACCACGGTACCGTCGGAAATGAGCTGAATTAAGCGTTCTTTCAATTCTTGCATCTCAAATCCCCCAGTCTGACGTTCTCGCCCAATGATTTAACCTTCTCGCAGAACTCGTTCATAGTCTGTGAGAACTTGGCGCCTTCGGCTGCCGAGCACCATTCAACTCTGGTTCTGCCGTTCTCGATGCCCATGTACTCAAGCATGGAGAAAAGCAGTGCCATTCTTCTTCTTGCATAGTAGTTACCTGTGCTGTAGTGGCAGTCTCCGGGGTGGCAGCCGCAGATGATAACTCCGTCCGCACCTCTCTCGAAAGCTCTGAGTATAAACATGGGATTAACTCTGCCCGAGCACGGTACTCTGATAATCTTGACGTCAGCAGGATACGTAAGTCTCGACGATCCCGCGAGATCGGCACCGGCGTATGAACACCAGTTGCAGCAGAACGCCACGATTAACGGTCTGAATTCGGTCTGCTGTTCGTTCATCGACATATAGCATCCACCTCCGTTGTAATCTGTCTGTTCGAGAATCCGAGGAGATCCATCGCGCCCGAAGGACATGCTGTTGTGCAGGCACCGCAGCCCTGGCAAAGAGCAGTGTTGACCTGAGCACATCTTCTGGTCTCACGAAGTCCGTGATCGTTGACCTGAATATCCTCATATGTGATTGCTCCGTAAGGACATACATTCGCACAAGTTGAGCAACCATTGCAAAGCAGTGTGTCGCACTTTGCCGTGCAGGGATTCGTGCGCAGCTTATCTTTGGCAAGAAGTCCGATAACCTTAACCGCAGCGGCACCCGCCTGAGATACAGTCTCCGGAATATCCTTAGGACCCTGAGCCATACCGGAAAGGAAGATACCCGCCGTAGGTGACTCAACAGGACGAAGCTTCGCGTGAGCCTCTGTAAGGAAGTTATTGTTATCGATACTTGCCGTAAGCATTGTGGCAATCTTTCTGACATCGGGGTTGGGCTCGATAGCCGCAGCAAGTACAACCATGTCGGCCTTCATCTTAATCTGCTTGTTATCAAGCAAATCGGAAGCCTGAACGAGGAGAGTACCGTCAGCCTGAGGCATAACCTTGCCGACCTGACCCTTGATGTAATTAACGTGATACTGCTCAACGGCTCTTCTGTAGAACTCATCGAAATTCTTACCCGGGGTTCTTACATCAATATAGAAAACAGTGATGTTGGTATCCGGCCAGTGATCCTTAATGAGCATCGCGTGCTTAGCCGTATACATGCAGCAAACCTTGGAGCAGTAGGGCTTTCCTCTGTCATCCGCGCATCTGGAACCGACGCACTGGATAAAGACGATATCCTTTGGCTGCTTGTGGTCGCTCATTCTCTCGAGGTGACCGCCCGTAGGACCTGCGGCGTTCATCAAACGCTCGAGCTCCAGGGATGTGATTACATCGGGAGATGTGTTATATGCGTACTCATCGTACTTATCAAGCTTGATGATATCGAAGCCTGTCGCAACAACGATGGCACCGTACTTCTCTGTAACAATCTCATCCTGCTGCTCGTAGTCGATACACTTCGAAGGGCAGATCTTAGCGCAGACACCGCACTTACCTGTCTTAAAGTATGTGCAGTTCTCTCTGTCGATTACAGGAACATTCGGAACCGCCTGTGCGAAAGGCGTGTAGATTGCAGATCTCGAACCCAGGCCTCTGTTGAACTCACTCGGGATCTTACCCTGCTTGCCGAGCGGGCACTTAGCCTGGCACTCGCCGCAGCCTGTACACTTATCGGCATTAACCGATCTTGCCTTCTTTCTAATCTCTACGTCGAAGTTTCCGACGAATCCGGAAACGTGCTCTACTTCACTATATGTATAAATTGTGATGTTCGGATGCTGTGCAACCTCAACCATCTTAGGTGTGAGAATACAAGAAGAGCAGTCGAGTGTCGGGAAGGTCTTGTCAAGCTGGCTCATTCTTCCGCCGATTGAAGGCTCCTTCTCAACAATGTCTACCTTGTAACCCGCATCCGCGATATCAAGAGCGGTCTGAATACCTGCGATACCGCCTCCGATAACGAGTGCTCTCTTGGTAACGGGGCTCTCGCCTGCCTGAAGGGGAGTATTGAGGTTAACCTTAGCGATAGCTGCTCTTGCAAGAATCAAAGCCTTCTTTGTGGCTTCTTCCTTGTCCTTGTGAATCCAGGAGCACTGCTCACGGATGTTGGCAATCTCAACCATGTAAGGGTTAAGGCCGGCCTTCTCAGCGCACGCTCTGAAAGTACCCTCGTGCATACGGGGTGAGCAGGAGCAGATTACGAGACCTGTGAGGTTATGCTCCTTGATGGCTTCAATAACCTTCTGCTGTCCTGCCTCGGAACACATATACATGTAATCATCCGAGAAGACTACGCCCGGCTCGTAGCGGACCATCTCCGCCACTTTCTTAACGTCTACTGTAGCTGCAATGTTGGTACCGCAGTGACAGACAAATACACCAATTCTCTGCATACCTTACCTCCTGTACCTGCGGAATGCGCTGACAAGAAGCTGCTGAGGAAGATCCTCATCGAGGAGCTCGGGAATCTCATCGGGCTGGAGATAATCTCCGCCTCTCTCCCTCTCAACAATCTGGCGTGCCGCGTCCACGATTCTGCCCGGCTGAACATTTCTCGGGCATCTCTCAACGCAGGCAAAGCACGACAGGCACTTCCATGCCGACTTTGACTTAACGAGGGAATCGATGTCCCCTGCGAGTACATACGATACGAACTGGTGAGGCCTGATGTCCATCTCATCATAAGCGGGGCACGAAGCGGAACACTTACCGCACTTCATGCACATGTAAGGATCGCAGCCGCTTATCTCCTTAATGCGTTCAGCCTGTTTCTCGGCCTGGGTCATACTCATTAAGCCTCCTCCTTTACTCCGAGCGCCTCAGCAAGAAGCTCGGTGAAATAATAAACGGGAACCTTGGCCTCGGAATCGGACTTGTTCAGGTTGTACATGCAAAGAGGGCATGCCGTGATGAGACAATCCGCACCGAAGTCCGTGCTGTTCTCGAAAATCTGTCGTGTCCTGTTCTTCGCGAACTCGGGATCCTTAAGCGAGACGTAACCGCCGCAGCACTCGTTTCTCATCGAATAGATAACGGGAGTTGCGCCGAGCGCCTTGATGAAGTTCTCCATAATCTGAGGATTCTCGGGATCGTCGAACTCGAGGATCTTTCCCGGACGCAATGTAAGGCAGCCGTAGTAAGCTCCGATCTTTCTGTCCGTCAGAGGATTCTTAACGAGCTTCGCGAGTTCATCGAACCCGACGACATCTCTTAAAACCTCGAGGAAATGCATTACCTTGGTCTCGCCCGCATAAGGCTCGTCAAGCTGCATGTAATTGTTAGCTCTGGTTCTGATGTCCTCGACATTCTTCATGTCATCGTTAACGCGCTTCAAAACGTGATGGCACGCGGAGCAAAGCGTCACGAGGTCCTGTCCCTGTGTCTTCGCATAATTGAGAGCTCTGACGGATGCGAGCTTAGTCGCAATCTCATCGGTTCCGAGCGGATAGACACCGCCGCAGCACTGCCACTCGGGAATCTCCTCGAGCTCGAAACCCAGCGCCACAGCAGACAATCTGGCATACCTGTCCAGATCCTGCGCCTTGTTCTTCAAGGTACATCCGGGGTAATAACTGTATTTCATAATACTTCCCAGCCATCCTCTTCCTTAAGACTTAAGACCTATGAATTACGGGATAAAAATGAAAGTGCCGGTTGCCCGGCAGATATAAACATCCAACATAAGCCAAACTGAATTTACCACAAAATCGGGGTGCTTTGCATCGCGAAAAATGGGGTCGCCGACGCTAACAGCAACCCCTTTTTACAAAAGGTTAAAATATAACATCGTTATTTGAAATCGCGTTGCTAAATGATTTTCAATTTACCTGTAAGAGCCGTATTTTGCTTTCTTCTCAGCCTTCTCTTTGTACAGCTTCTGATCGGCGCGCTCAATAATCTCATGAATATCGATGTCGCTTCCGCAGACAAACTCCTCGACACCCGAACTCATTCCAATCGGATAAGGTTTGCCCGCCGCTTCGTTATGCGCCTTGGTAATCTGCTCAAGTCTGTCCTTAATGGCCTTTTCCTGCCCTTCTTCGTCCGTAATCGCGAAGACAACGAACTCATCGCCGCCCATTCTTCCGACCACATCGACTTCTCTGAAAGTTTCCTTCAAAATCGCTGCGATTTCACGGATTGAGAAGTCACCCTCATCGTGTCCGAACTTATCGTTGACGTACTTTAGGTTATCCATGTCAGCATAGCAGATGAGAGCCTTTCTTCCATTGTTGCTCTCAAGAGCAATCTCTCTTGACGAGAACTCGAGGAAGCCTCTTCTGTTGTAAAGACCCGTGAGCTCGTCCTTATTCGCCTTTTCGCTTAAGACGGTGTTGTCCTTCATGAACTGATCGAGCGAGCTTCTAAGGTTTGCCTGCGCCCTGTTCTGTTCCTCGATCATAAGAAGGGATTTAAGCGTGACTGAAATCTGGTATGCAACCGACGGGATGTTGCTCATGTTCTCCGTGCCCATCTCGCTTACTAACATACCGTAGAGGTCCTCACCTACAAACATCGGGAAAACCGCCATGGTCTGCCTTCTGCCCTGCGGGATGAACTCGTTATCGAACATCTGCTCGGTTCTTATAAGCTGCTGCTCCTCAGGAAGCATTCTTACGCCGTCCTCGTCGCTTATAGCCTTCAAAAGGACAGATCCCGGACAGTACCATTCGGTGTCTGCGCTCGTCTTCGTGTTGCCCTGGAACAGGTACAGATAAGTTCTTCTGAAGCCCACATTCGACAGGCCGTCAACCATGTGGTCGTAAGGAACATCGTCTGAGCTTGACATCAGGAAAACGTCGCCCGTCTGCTTGTTGATAAGTCTCGTTACGCGCTCGGCTTTAACGAGGTTGTCACGGGTCTGCGATACACCGGCGAATGAAAGTTTTCTGTAGAAGTCTGCGAACATCTCGTTGAGTCTTACCTGACCCATCTGATTCTTCACTATTATGTTTCCTTCGTAAAGCAGGGTCTGAAGCAGGTTAAAAAGCTTCTCCGGTGTAGTGTACGAGAGCACGCCCTGATCTATTACATCGTCGAATGAGTAGTTAACAACATCAACATATTCGATGTGTGCGTCGTGCCTTACAAAGTTCGAATACATGCGCAGGAATTCGTACATGGCGGTCTTAATCTTAGATATAGACTCGTCGTCGCTGTCGTACATGCCGAAGAGATATCTCGAGGACTCGTTAAGGAACTTATCGTCCGCACTCTCGAGGTAATCCGTGCGAAGTCTCTCGCGCATAATTTCCATGTCGGTCTCGGTACATCCGCATGAAGCTCTCTGAACGAGATGCGTTCTCATGCGAAGTTTGTTCATACTTCTGCCTTCGATGAAGTTATGAGCGTTAAGGACAGACTTGTATGTGAGGTATCCGGAACTCGCGTCAACCGTTGTGAGCGGCGGATTCATCGAGACAGAGAAAACGTCGTCGTCAAAGCCCGTTACCATGATGTCCTTGCCGGGTATCTTGCCGAGCTCCTTAAGCTTTCTGTAGCCGCCCAAAGCCATCAAATCATTTGCGAAAACAATAGCGTCCAGATCCGGATCGTTGTTTAAAAGCTCCTCAACGTTGTGTCCGCTGTTATCGGTGAAGTCACCGTAACTTACATGTTTGTCGTCGTAGATAAGACCTGCGAGATCGATTACTTCCTTGTAAACCTCCAGTCGGTCCCGCGCCTCTTCACTTGTAAGAGGACCGCTTACGAAGCCGATTCTTCTGCAGCCGTGCTTCTTTATGAGGTGGCGAATCGCCTGGGCAAGACCTGACTGGTTATCGTACATAACCGAGTTGTAACCGGGGTACTCCGTAAACAGCAGAACCGTCGGAACATCAGGAAGTGAGTCGAGGAACTGCTTCTTCTGCTCGTCCGTCGCACGGGAGCAGACGATACCGAACAGGATATAGAGAATGTCTATGTGCTTCTCGTTTACAAGCTTAAACACCGAGTTGTACTGATACTCGTAAAGCTTGTCCTTGTATCTTGAATCCGATTCTCCGATGTAGTGTCCCGGAAAGATAAACAGATTCGCATCAAGTGCCTTGCACGCATGTTCCGCGCTCTTATAGGATTGCGCCGAGAAATTGTTGTCGAGGTCATCAATAAGAAGACCGATGTTCAAACGTTTGGAGTCACTCATAGTATTCCCCCGTTAAAACTCTTAAGCGCTCTTCCCCTTCTTTCTTCCCAAGAGGAAAAGCAAAACGTAAACCACCACCACAACCGCCACAGCGGCTATGATTAATGGTACCTTAACGGACTTTTCATTTCCAGCGGATTGACTCTCCTCGAAGTCATTTTTTAAAGTTTGTTCACTTTCTTGTAACGCTTGAGTTGTTTCCTGTTGTTCGGAAGAAGTCTCGGTGATCTCTGTTTCCTGCGTTGCCGGTTCCGAAGCTTCGGTTACTTCTGCTTCTTCTGGTGCTTCTGTTTCCTGTGTGTCGGATACGGTATCGGGGCTTCCCGAACTTACGGCATTGTCTGTAAGCGCATTTGTGATGCCCTCTCTCCAGGTAAGACTCGTTCTGCTAAGAAGCGCGTAGCCACCCGCTTCCGAGCCGTCCTTGTAGTCACCGTTATCCCACCAAAAACACTTAATTCCGTGTTCCGCGGCTTTCGAGATATAGTATGCGGCGTACTCCTCGCGGTCGGTCTCGTTGCACTTGTACTCGGGACCGAACTCGCCGATGATGACAGGCGTGCCGACCCTCCGGGAGAAGCTCTCGAGACGCTCCATCAGGGAATCAAGCTCCGCTTTTACAGAGTCATCGAAAACGACATTACTCATGTCCGATGCCGTCGAGAAGAACCACGGCGTGTAGCAGTGAACTTCACATATTAAATGGTTCGTCGCCGAATCTTCGGGGAGAACAAAGTGGTCTAAGACCTGCTGGTCCGCGGAGCAGACATATGTGTTGACTATGAGGTTACGCTCTGCGTTGTTGCCGCCCGTGGCTCTTACCGTATCCACAAACAGCTGTGCGTATTTGTTAACCGCATCGTAAGCGTCGTCACCCGCAGTCGGCGCGTTCCAGGAATTATTCACATCAAGAAGTTCGTTATAACCTTCGAACATCAGGTGATAATCGTAGTCTTTAAATTCATTTGCGATTGAAGTCCAAAGTCCTGTAAATCTGTCCTTGCCCTGTTCGTAAGAATCCGTGGATGCAACGAGCCAGCAGACTTTGTCACTGCCATGTTCACCCGTATCGTGATGGACGTTAAGAATCACATACATATCAAGGTCATAAGCGTAGTCGACAACTTCCTTAACGCGTGCCATCCAACTCTCATCGACGTTTCCTTCGCTGTCCGTAAACTGCGCCCAGGTGACCGGAATTCTTATGGCGTTAAAACCCTGATTTTTAACGGACTCAATCATCGCTTTGGTTGTAAGAGGATTGTTCCAACAGGTCTCAACCGCCTCGGGTGTAACATTCGTGAGCCACGTTCCGTAGGAGTCCAGCGTGTTACCGAGGTTCCATCCCACATTAATAGCGGCAACTTCAGAAGCGGCATCCGGCATGGAATCTGCCTTGGTACTTACAGGCAAAAGAAGCGGAATCATAAGAGCCGATGCAAGAACCGGCACAAGAAATCGGGACAAAAGCCTTTTGAACTTCATAACTAAAGCACCTCCTACAATATAAAACGATTATACTCCATACAAAATTACCCGATTCAATAATTCACACTCCCCGAGGTCCGTGATAAAATCCTTCACGTGAAAAAGAAACTTACAGCTTTTGTGTTGGTTCTCACACTGGCACTCGAAGGCTGCGCGGCAGGATCGACGGGGGAGTCCGAGACGACAGCTGCAACAACGACAGAGACGACGATGGCGGCTCCGACGCTTTCACCTACCCCGACTCCTGTTCCCTATGATGCTTCCTACGAACTTGCTTCAAGGCTTTTCCTTGAACTTACCGGAGGCACGGAAGTTACAGACAATCAGCAAAGCTTCGTATCCGGTCTGTCGACCGCACTAGATGCTTCTGTCTCTCCCAAAGATGTCGTAAGCTCGATAGTATCTTCGGAATATTTCGCATCACAAAATCTGACCGACAGCGAATACATAAAGCTTATAAGCCGCGTCATCGGCGACTTCGAGACCGATGAAATCATGACGCAATACTGGGTGGATCAAATCTCTTACGGTGCGATAACCCGCGAGGATGTTCTCGACACTTATACGAGCACGGTGGAGTTCGGTGCGCTTTGTATGGAGTACGGATTCGAGGTTGTAAACGAGATGCCGGATACAAGCGAATTCGACTTCGAATATACATCTCTTGCCATGTATAACCTCTCGGACGTAACGCTCGCATCAAGCGATGACGTTACCGCTCTGACAGAACTTCAAAACACCCTCGGAAAGAGGGTGAATAACGGCAGCGTCGTTCAGTCAATAGGAGATTTTATTCCTTCAAGCGAAGACATCACTGCACTCTGGGAAGAGATAGACAGTCTAGAGAGATCGTACACTGTAAGCTTTGTCATGATTGATATAGCGACGGGCAAGGGCATCATGTATAACCCCAACGACAAACTCTATACAGCAAGCTCGATTAAGGGACCGTTCGCGGTAAGCCTCTCTTACTACGACCCCGAGGGCGCCGAGCAGTACGCATCGACGATAACAAGTATGATAAGTGTTTCGAACAACGATGCCTACTCATCGCTGAGCAGCATATATGGCAGAACATACATCCAGCAGTGGTGTGAAGAGTGCGGAGTTGACCCGGAGCCTTTCAGATACAAGTACGCGATGATAACGTCTTCGCAGCTCGCTCTCCTGTGGCTTCGAAACTACGAATATTTTTCAAGCGATGACTGCAGCGACGAGTTCCGCACGCTCTTCGAAGGCACTTTAAACTCGATTATCTCGGAAACTTTGGGGCAGACTTACACAGTCCGCTCGAAGGCCGGATGGATGATCGGAATCGTGTCAGGCAAACACGACGCGACGGTTGACGCCGGCGTTGTTTATGCCTATAACGGCGATTATGTAATGGTGATAATGACGTCTGTTCCTTCTGGAATGAACCGTCTCGAGAACCTCACTGTCATACTCGATTCGATTCACTCGAAGATGTGATTCTTACATAAGAGGCGCTAAGAATTTAAAAAGTTTTCCCGCAATTTTATAGAACGGCTTCTCGTCCTTTATCGTATCGAAGGTAACCCTGCGGCTTTCCTTTAAAGTCTCCTGAAAATCCTTTTCGATGTCTTTGATGGCAGCGGTCTTATACATGTACGCCGCGCACTCGAAATGGTGGTAAAGACTTCTGTAATCGAGGTTGATCGAACCTACCATCGCTTTGACGTCGTCGCTGACCATCACCTTCGCGTGAACGAAGCCGGGCGTGTACTCGTAAATTTTGACGCCCATGGTGATGAGTTCTTTGTAGTACGACTTCGCGATGGAATAAGCGATTTTCTTGTCGGGAATTCCGGGAAGAATGAGCATGACGTCGACACCTCTTGAAGCCGCAAAGAATAAAGAATTCTTCATGGTGTCATCGATTATCAAATACGGCGTCATAATGTGGACGTACTCGTCTGCACGAGCGAGTGTATCAATAAATACGGTCTCGCCGACACGGTACTTATCAAGAGGCGAATCCGCGAACGGAAGGACGAATCCTTCGGCGCCGGGGATTTTCTTCTTCTCGAACAGTTCGACTTCCTCGAACGACGGGTTCTGATAAGCGATATTCCACAGTTGCAGGAACATCAGCACAAAGCTTTCAACCGCATCGCCACTGACCCTTATCGCGGTGTCTTTCCACACACCGAATCTCGAGGTCAGATTTATGTATTCGTCCGAGAAATTGATGCCGCCCGTGTAAGCGACCTTGCCGTCTACCACCAGAATTTTACGGTGGTCTCTGTAGTTGTAGTAAGTCGACAGGAACGGATAAATCTTCGAAAACTCCCTGCACTTGATGCCGAGCTTCTTCATTCTCTCGGGGTAGTCAGGCGGCAGCAGCACAAGTTCGCACATACCGTCGTACATAACGCGAACATCCACGCCCTGCTTCGCCTTGCGCTCCAGTATATCGAGCACGCGGCCCCACATGTATCCTTCGGAAATTATAAAGTATTCGATAAATATGTATTTCTCGGCACTCTCCAAATCCCCGAGAACCTTCTCGAAAAATTCCCGGCCGGTCGGAAAGTACACTACATCCGAGTTCTCGTAAACGGGAAAGTCCCCGGTAATCGCGATGAAGTTGTAGAGGTTATCAATCCTGCCTCCGTCCTCATCAAGCTTCTTCACGATTTCCGGGTCCTGTTTTATTAAATCCCGTGTCGATTCCATCGAATGCGTTACCGCCCTCTTAAGCCTCCTTGAACCGAAGTCCGTGCGCGTGAAATTAAAGAAAATCGCACCCGGAACCGGGAACAGGCAGATAAGCATCATCCAGGTAAGCTTGGAGTTTAAATCCATCTCGCAATTATAAAGGTAGATAACCATTATCACGGCGAAGATTTGCATTACCGCGTTGATGCCGGCAACGTACTCGGCGAATTTGTGATAAAGCATCACAAGGATTACGATCTGCATAATTATCAGCAGGAGAATAACCATGAATCGGCTGAATATTATACGCAGCAATCCCTTGAGTCTCGGTTTAAAAAGACTCAGGACACGTCCTTCTGTCTTATTTGTTCCGGACTCGTCCATTACTTAAAATCAGATCTCCGTCTTCCAAAGTCCGTGCAGATTGCAGTACTCATAAGCGGCGATTGCCTTCTTTCCGGGAGCGATGGCAAATACAGCCTTCGGAGCATCACCGGGCTTTAATGTCTTAACCTGGTAACCGTCTTCTGTCACAAGCAAAATGAAATTAATGTAGTGATTGTCAAGCATCGGGTGCTCAACGGAACCGACTGTAACCGTGATGATGTTGCCGTCAACTTCAACTACGGGAACGTGCTTCTCCGCGGCGCCGTCAGTCTGACCCGCAACGAGCTCAACCATGTTCTCTCCGCAGCACTTGGTAGGGCACGCGGACTCTTTCTCGAGAATAACAATCTTGCCGCAGCCTTCACACTTTAAAATTTTCATCTTTAAGCTCCTCCTTAGCGAAAAGGTAATGCCTAGATTATAACATCCGTGCTAAAATCTCACTATGTCCAAAGAATCAAAGAACCGCAATGAACAAGGGATGAAAGCAGGTCTCATCGGAATCTGCTGTAATGTGATGCTTGCCGTAGCCAAAATCATCCCGGGTCTTATCACGGGAAGCCTTTCAATCATCGCCGATTCCGTGAACAACTTATCGGATGCGATATCGTCCGCGGTAACTTTCATCGGCTTTAAAATCGCGGGTAAACCCGCAGACCGCGAGCACCCTTACGGACATGGACGCGCGGAATACATAGCAGGTCTTACCCTTGCGGCCCTCATCATGGCAGTAGCCGCGGGAGTTTTGAAAGACTCGCTTCTCAGCATAATTAACGGAGACAGCCCCGACATCACGTTTGCATCGGTGCTTATTCTTTTAATCACAATTCCGGTTAAACTCGGAATGGGATTTTTCTATAACAAAACTGCGAGAAAGATTAATTCTCAGACTTTAAAAGCAGCGGCGGTCGACAGCTTTTCGGATGTGGCGGTGACGAGTACGGTTATCCTGTCGGCTCTCTTAAAGCTTATCTGCGATGTTAACATAGACGGCTTTACGGGAGCCATTGTCGCAATCTTCGTGTTTTATCAAGGTTTTGACAGCGCGAGGGAGACCGTGTCTTCGATTCTCGGAAGGCGCGTATGCCCGGAAGTTGTAACGACGCTTGAGAAACTTGCTTTAAAGAGACCCGAGGTTCTGGGTGTCCACGATGTACGAGTGCACGAATACGGTCACGACTACACGTCAGCTTCGATGCACGTCGAGCTTCCCAATTCCATGACCCTTGATGCCGCTCACGAGATTGTTGATGATATCGAGCACGAGGCAATTAAGCAGGGCATTGTAAGAGAACTTACGATTCACACCGATCCCGTCGATATTAACGACGAGAAGATGCTTGTAACCAAGATTAAACTTAAAGACGCGCTCGAAGAGAGAAGTCCCGGAATAAGTATTCACGATATGAGATTTAAGAAGACTTCGGACGGGTCGGTAACGTGCGAGCTTGACGCGCTTATTCCTTACGACTGCAAGTGCACGGACGGTGAGATAAGAGCTCTCATAACAAACACAATCCGCGACGAAGTAAGCGACGTGAAGAAAGTCACGATTAATATCGATAAGTCCTGATTATTGCTGAATAAGATCCTTAAGCGTCACGCCGTCCAAGTACCCGTTAATTAAATCATCGAGCTTCTCCCACATCTTAACGGTCGCACACCCTTCCCTTCTCGGGCAGTCCTCTGCGCCTTCCACAAGACATGCGACCGGAGCGATATCGCCTTCCGCCGCTCTTAAAATCTCGCCCACGGTGTATTCTGACGAGGGCTTTGACAAACGGTAGCCACCGCCTTTGCCGCGTCTTCCTTCAATGAGTTTCTTATCAACAAGAAGCTTAACGATAGCTTCCAGATATTTCTCGGATATTTCCTGCCTTTGGGCGATACCGCTTAAAGGTATCCACTCACCTTCCTCTTGACCTGCCATATCGGCAAGCACACGAAGTGCGTAGCGCCCTTTTGTTGAAGCAATCATTTTCCAACCTCCGGATTAAAATCCTATAATCCTACAATAAAACAAGGATTTAAAGGTTGCAAGTGTTTATTCGAAATTATTTATTGACGAATCCCAACCGAATCAGGCGTCGAGCTTATCAATAGCGGCAATTGTCAGTTCGTAATCGCGTGTAACGTCAGACAAAAGCTCCTGAAGGTTATCAACTTCATTGAGGTCGGTTTTCTCGCGAAGTGCGTCGGTGAGCGTCGCCGAGGACTTATAAAGAGTATCGAAGCTTAAATTCTGGCATACACCCTTCAAAGTATGCGCCGCACGGAAAGCGGTCGGAACGTCGCCTGCTGTTATCGAATCCGTGAGAAGCTTATAACTCGGATCGTCCTTAAACTTAAGTGCGAAGCGCTTCACGAGAGAGTCCATCTGAAGCCTTCCCAAAACATCATCATACGAGCCGCCGAGTTCCTGATAGCATTCTTTAAGTGTCATAGTAGTACTCCTTATTAAAGCTGCTCCTCCGACGCCTTGCTCAGCACCTCATCCGCGACGCCTCTTACACGGCCTTCGGTGGTATCAGCTATAGAATTTTCTTCAAGTGCCCTCTGTATCTCTATGGACGAACCTTTGAGGCACTCGAGGAGCTCGGGATTAAACACTCCGCACTCCCCGTTAATAATCATCTCCATGGCTTTCTCATGGCTGTACGCGGGCTTGTACACACGCTCGCTCGTAAGAGCATCGTATACATCCGCGAGGGAGACAATCTGCGCTGACAGCGGAATATCATCGCCCTTCAGGCCATCCGGATAACCCCGGCCGTCGTGCCTCTCGTGGTGCCAGCGCGTAATCTCGTACGCATACTTTAGAAGCGGCTCGTCCTTATAGGCTTCAAGACCCTCGAGCATCGAAGCTCCGAGCATCGAGTGCTTCTTCATAATCTCGTACTCCTCGGGCGTAAATCTCCCGGGCTTGTTCAAGATCTCTTCGGGGATTGCAATCTTACCTATATCATGAAGCGAAGACGCCATCGATATCATGGAAATCTGCTGCTCGGTCAGGCTGTACTTGTCGTACTTTATGACCATCGCGCGGAGCAAGATTTCAGTTAAGAGATTGATGTGCAGAACGTGCAGACCGCTCTCACCGTTTCTGAATTCGACGATGTGGCTTAAGATCGAGATCATCAGATTATTACTCTTCTCTTTCTCGTAAATCTGCTGCTCGACCATCTCCTCAAGTGCCTTCTGCTTCGAGTACAAAAGAATCGTGTTCTCAACTCTCTTTTGTACCACCGCCATGTCGAAAGGCCTTGTGATGTAGTCCACCGCTCCAAGGTCATACGCTCTTGAGATGTGCTTCGGGCTCGTCTCCGCGGAAATCATGATAACCGGAACGTCACTTATCTTCCCGGTCCTTCTCATGTCCATCAAAACTTCCATGCCGTCCATCCCGGGCATAACAAGGTCGAGCATCATCAGGTCGACCCTTTGCTCCTGCAGGATGTCAAGCGCCTTAAGACCGTCATCCGTCTCAATCAGTTCGAACTTCTCCCTGAGCATCTCGTTTAAGATAGCGCGGTTCATCTCCGAGTCGTCTACTATAAGTATTGTCTTGGTCCCCATATTGTGGTCCCCTTCACATCAGTCGCTTCTAACCACCGTCCGCCCCATCGATAAACTCATCGAAAAGGGCAAACCCCCGTAGGCGCAAAGCCGCCGGTCCCTATCGGGGGGGGTAGCAAAAGTCCTGCCACCGGCTGTCCGAGGAGACCGCAATACAATTCATTATTATATCAGTTGTTTGATCACATTCCCAACTGAAAGACCGGGTAATAATATGCGTTATCATTGATTGGACTTATCTTATCGCATGTGTCTATTACCAGCCCTGTGCCTATTGGCATTTTGTATTTTTCCAGAGCTTTAAAATTTCTTGTCGGATTCTTGGGAGATGTACTTTTTTTAATTTCAATCGGAAAAACAGTTATTCCATCTGTATAAATCAAATCAACTTCCTTCTGATCTTTATCTCGGTAGTAAAACAGCATTTCCTTCGGATCGAGATTATGAGCATAAAAATTCTTAACAAACTCACTGACAACATAAGTCTCAAAAAACGCCCCGGACATGGCACAATCTTCGAGCATTTTCGCATCGTGCCATCTGCACAAGTAAGCACAAAGTCCGGTATCCATAAAGTACAGTTTCGGTGCTTTGATAATTCTTTTCGACATATTTGCAGCGTACGGTTGGAGCAGGAAAACAATACCCGATGTTTCAAGTATTGAAATCCATCGCTTGCACGTTCTTACATCCACTCCGACAATCCCGGCAATTTCTTCATAATGCAACTCTTGTGCTGTTCTCAGTGCAACTATTGAAAGAAAATTTTTGAATTGCGTCTCATTGGATGCACTTATAAGTTTTCTGACATCCTTCTCGATATATGTACTTATGTATGATCTGAAGTACGCAGTTCTTTCCGACTCACCGGTACATATATCCGGCATTCCTCCCGTGAAAATGTCCTCAAACATCTGCGGTCTTGTGCGATATTTTGCTTTAGAATTCTTCTCGCGTTTAAGAAGCTCTTTGATGTCAGGACTGAAAGTCAATCCTCTTCCCGAATATTTTTCAGCCTGCGAGAATGATGAGATATCAATAATACCGCATCTGCCGGCAAGGGACTCAGATATTCCCTCCTGAAGTTCAAATCGGTTAGAACCGGACAGGATATACATCAGCTGTCTCTTTTCGCCCGTCTTCATCCATTCGAGCCTTTGTGCATCGATTACCTGTTTTATCTCATCAAGAAGATTAGGTGCCTTCTGTATTTCGTCAATAATCAACGGCCAGGAATATGTTTCCAGAAAAAGTTTCGGCTGATTTATTGCAAGTTCTCTGTCGCGTATATCATCCAAAGTGACTTTCTTATATTTACTACCGAAAAGTACATCTATCGTTGTAGATTTACCGACTTGTCTCGGCCCGTATAATGCAATACACGGGAATGATTTACCGACTTCTAGAATCATTTCTTCTGCAGTTCGTTTGACATACATGGTTCTACTCCTCTCGGGAGTGAGTATATCTTAATTTTTCGACCAAATCAACAGTCGACTGCTGTTTTGGTCGAAGTTTTCAGAACCGGTACACCCGGTCGGCTATTGCCATGGTCGATTCGCGGTGAGAAATTAGGATGAAGGTTTTCTTATTTTTCTGAGCCTCGAGTGACCTCAGGATTATGCCTTCGTTCATGCTGTCAACGTTGCTCGTCGGTTCATCAAGCAAGATAAGTTCGGCTCCGCTTAAGAACGCACGAGCCAGACCGATACGCTGGCGCTCGCCAGCGGAAAGTCTCTCGCCGAGCTCTCCGACCGGTGTATCGTAGCCCTCCGGGAGGTCTTTGATAAAATCATCAATCGATGCCATGCGGCAGGCCTCATGCAGCTCATCGTCAGTCGCGTCAGGTTTGGCCAGCAGCAGATTTTCGCGCACGGTGACGTTAAAGAGATACGTGTTCTGGCTTACCATGGCAACGTTCCTCAGGAGGCTCACAGTCCGGATTTTCTCGATGTCCGTCCCGTTATATAAAATCTGCCCCGCGTTCTTCGGGAAGAACCTCAGAAGGAGCTTGAGCAACGTAGATTTGCCGCAGCCGCTTTGACCTACGATGCCGACAATCTCGCCTTTATTAACGCTGAAAGATATGTCCCGGAGCACAGTTTCTTTGCTCTGCGGGTAGGAAAATTTCAGATCCTCCACACTAAGTTTCTCGAACTCGAAGTCCTCGCCTTCGGTAATTTCTTTTACCAGCGGCTCCTCCTGCATGATATCCAGAACCCTATCCCCGCTCGCGAACGTCTGCGTTAAATTTGCGGGCAGATTTGCAAGGCTTATCACCGGCCCGAAGCTTCCGAACACAGCGACCACACCAATCAGCATAGTACCTACATCAAGCTTTCCGACCGTCACTTCATTCAGACCTGTCCAGAGAGAAAGCAGGATAAACACCGACACCGAAAGTGCACCCGTGCAAGCCGACAGCACTGCCTGTCTTTTTATCTTCTTCGCCTCTTTCAGCAGTTCGTCGGATCTGCGGTTAACTTCCTCTTTGCGGGCTTTATCACCGCCGAAGCGGATTAGTTCACGGATTCCTTTTATACTGTCGAGAAAATACGCGTTGAACGACGCGAACATCCCGCGGTATCTGACACCTGATTCGCGGTTAATTTTCTGGAAAATAACAGGCTCAATTATGCCGATTACGATGTACCCCAGAAGAGCAGTGAGTGCGATTTTTACATTCGCCGTGACAGACACAAACAGCATCACAAAAACGCCGTTTACAAGTGCAATGCACACCGGCGAAATCGTGTGCGCGTAGAACACCTCGAGCGTCTCGATGTCGGACGTAATCATGGCGATGACAGATCCCTTCTCCTTCGTCTCAAGCTTCGCGGGACAAAGCTTCCGAAGCGCCCCGAAAAGCTTATCTCTCAGCACCGCAAGCATCTTAAAAGCAATGTAGTGATTCGAGTACTGCTCGGCAAAACGAAGTGCGCCCCTCAGGACACCGAAAATGATGCACATCGCGATAATCGCACCGTAGCTTAAAGTGACAGAAGCACCGAGCGTTTTGGCAACCGCCACCGCCCCCATCAAAGTTACGCAGAGCGCGAGGATTGCACCCACACTTCCGTTTATGACCGCGAGGAAAATTATCCCCGTGAGGCTTCCGATTAAAGATAAGAGTTTACCCACGATAACCGGCCACGGTCTGGGCTTTTTGCGGGATTGCTGCGGCGGAGGATTTTCTTCAGTTTTGGGCGACGAATTCGGCTCGTCTCCCATGGAACCGGATATCGCCACAGCCTCCGCCTCAGCACTTCCGTTAAACTCCAGAGCTTTCTGTGTCTCGTACATTTCCTTATAGCCGCCGTTAAAACTCATGAGTTCGTCGTGACTGCCCTGCTGTGCCACATGTCCGTCTTCAATGAAGTAAATGCGGGAGGCGTCACGGACATTTTCGAGGCGGTGGGATATTACGATTACCGTCTTGGTGCGAGCAAGGCTTTTGACCGCCTGCATAATTATGCGTTCGCTGTCGATGTCGATGTTGCTCGTTGCTTCGTCGAGAATGTAAACGTCCCGGTCTGCTGCAAGAGCAATGGCAAGGCACAGGCGCTGACGCTGACCTCCCGATAGGTTCGAAGAGTCCTCGGAGATTATGCTCGTAAGCCCTCCACGCTCGCGTATCACGCTATCCATCTGTACCGCAGCAAGAGCCTCGTATACTTTTTCCTCAGTAATCCCGGGGCAAGCGAGGCGGAAATTATCCCAAACAGATTCGTGGAAGAGATACGTGTTGTAACTTATGACCGCGAGGTGCGAATAGTAACTTTCTCCGGCGAAAGAGAAGATGTCCGCGCCGTTTGCCGTTACACTCCCGCTAAGAGGCTGTAAACGACCGTCAAGAAGCCCCACTATCGTTGACTTTCCGCATCCGCTTCGGCCGACGATTCCCGTAAGTTTTCCGGGCTCAAAAGTAAGAGACATTTCTTTTATAACTTCCGTGTCAGAGTCGTATGAGAAATTCACGTCTTCAAGCTTTAGAGTAATGCCCTGTTCCTGATTCGGCACATCCGCCTCGCCCCACGAAGTTTCGGGACGCTCGAGAAGACTCATAAGTTTCTTGCCGGCACTCGCACCGTTCATGGCAACGTGAAAGGCCGATCCGAACGCACGAAGAGGCAGGAAGAAATCTACCGCCACAAGCACGATGAAGAGTGCATTGTACGGTGAGATTCCCCAGTAATTCATGCTCAGAATCGCTGCCGTAATGCCGAGTGCCGCGCCCCCGTACGCCACCGTATCCATGATGGTCGTACTCGCGAGCTGCATGATGAGAACCTTCATCGTAACTTTACGAAACTCCTCCGAGCTCTCGTTTAATCTCTTATGCCACAATCCGTCCGCGCGGAAAACCTTGAGCACTTCAAGGCCGCTGACACCATCCAGGAATTCGCCGCCCATCGAGATATATTTATCCCAGTATTTTGCGAAGATTTTCTTCGCATACTTTGAGACCGCGATGATTGACACCGGTATTAGCGGCACCAAAAGTATGAGCACCACCGCCGCCTCCGGGCAAACGGGGAGGCAGATAAAGAACAGAATAAACGGTGCGAGCATGCAGTAGAAAAACTGCGGAATGTACGAGGAATAGTAAAGGTCGAGCTGCTCGATTCCTTCGAGACAAACCTGCGTCAGACCCGCCATACCAAGACCGTCGGTTGAAGACGCACCGAGACGTGTGATCTTGTCGTACGCTTTGGCGCGAAGGTCTTTTCGAGCACTTCTGCCCAAGGTGTCTTTGAAAGTTCCAGCGAGGTAGTCGAAGATGAATCGAAGCACCACGAAGATACCTGCCACTATGAAGTAAATTCCCCATGTCCGGGTCAGACCCGAAGCCGTATTTTCCACGAGCCTTACGATGCACGCCGTGACGGCGACGCCCGCGAGCATCGACAGCACCATGAGTGCCACGATGAGAAACAGGTAACGCTTATTCTTACCGAGGAGCCTGAGCAAATTCTTATCAATCATGAGATTTTCCCTTTTCTCAGAATCAAATCACTCAATATTTTTCTATAGCTTTTTTAATTTCGTCGTAATTCCAATAGTAAATACCATCATCGCCTTTGTAATAACCATTGATATGATCTCCAATGTACCTAACCGCTCCAGGACACTTCGAACGAACAATCACTTCGTAGTTATAAACAACTATTATATTCAAACCATCCTTTTGAGCTTTCTCGCATTCATAGTGTATATAGCTTCTATAGTCTATTGAGTGCCCTTTTGCACAACTATGGGTCCATCCATTATAACTATCGCAGTATTGACAACTCCCCTTTTTAATAGAATCAGTATTTTCCCCGACAACTAGCAATAATGTCTTTGAAGCCGACATTCTTTCTGCAAGGGATTTCTTTATTGAACAAGGTAAACTTGTATCTCTTGACTGCATTAAACTATGTGCATCTGAAAAACACAGCGACCAACATTCGCTTTCATTCCACTGATAAAGCTTTTCTATTAAATTTTTATCACCATCCCAATCTCCGGCAACATAAGTCCTTGTTCTGTAATAACTCATATATTTAAGCTCCTGTTTGTACGTCATCCGAATATTCCGGGTTTACAACTATAAAAATTTCACCTTGCAACAATTCTTCGTTTTTTAATAGTTCTTCCAATATGCATTCATACGACTCTTGCATTGTCAATCCCGCTCTTGATCTCCCACTTCCCATCAGTGGTATAAACAATTTGTTTCCCTGACCATTTTTATCGTACAAATTTAATATGTTATACACGGCTGTGCGAACAACATTTTCAGTACTATGAGCCCTATTGTATTCATCAAAACTTGATATTGCTGTCAAATAATAGACTGCTTTATCATCTTCAACAATCGCAATACTTCCAATCGGATATTCTGATTGTCCTGACACACCGTCGTTCGCGGAGATTTTTTCATTCTTGAGGCTCTTGTTTATACGGTGATTTAGATTCTCAATATCGCCGTTGCTTTGTTCCCATCTTATCAACCATTGTCCATGAAGCGTATTTTCTGATACCAACTGCAAATCCATATTTTCCATTTTTCTGGTCACATGTGTTGAAAACCATGTATTTACCGGAATAACAACTATATTCTTTGGTTTTCTTCGATTTCCAAAACCATAATTAAAAATATCTGCATGTATTACTGCCACCTTGCTTGTTCCTCTTTTGTAGAGTATTTTTTCTTCTGACTTGTTCAAATTTGAATTCTGAATAGCCAATACCAAACTGGTTGTTAAAGCATCCGCCAAACTTATCACATTAGAAGATTCGGATTCTTCTCTGCAAATCTCTATTAAATATATTTTCAGCTTATCTGCCAGATTCTTATTTATATGGTCATCTATATAATCCGAGAAATTTTCTTTCATCTTATTTTCTATATCATATATTTCTAGCGTATTACGCAAAGTCGAAGGTACATCTTCTTTTTGATTTAAAATCCGACTTACTCGACCCTTTTCCAAATAAAATGTTTTTCCTTCTCTATCTTTGATTTTCCCTGCTAATACAAGAGGTTCCAAGAAATCATTCATTGTTTTCTCATTCGACTGCTCAGGATTTTTTAAATACAATTTTAATATTTTGACTAGTTTCGATAACGTTATCATTGACTACCTTTCATCACAACTTATCACAACCATATCACAACAGTGTAATAACGAACTTATTTCGTTCTCATAATATCATTTTGCCAAGCATAACGCATTTGCTTAAAAACATTAAAACTAATAAATGGAGGTTTTATTATGGCAAAACGCAGAACGATTTTCGATGATGGTTTTCAGGAATATTTAACGAAAGATGCCATTCTCGTCGGCGAACCCGGTATTCCTATGCTTATGGATTTACAGAACACAGAAATTCCATCCGGAATGATTCCATTCAGCAAGGCCTCACGAAGCGATAACAAGCGTCAATATATTCATTTTTATATGTTTGATCGTGAATTTAATTGTGTGCTTACATCGACCCAAAAATATTTGAATCTCATGAGGCAATTTGATGGTGTTATCACTCCAGATTGTAGCATGTTGATTGGTCAAGCTCCCTGTCTACAGCAAGCTAATACATACATGAATCGAGCAGTCGGATACTATTTGCAACGTAACGGCATTCCAGTAATTCCAAACATTCGTTGGAGCGATGAATCCAGCTTCGCTTACTGCTTTCTCGGAGTCCCCAAACATTCCATTGTATGCATCAGCACACATGGCTGTATTAACACTGCACAACAAAAAGCAATGTTTCGCATAGGTTTACAAGCCATGATTGAGACATTGGAGCCATCGGCAATATTGGTACACGGATATATGCCAGAAGAAATATTTGGTAACTTTCTTTTATCTTGTACTTTTTACCGTTATCCCAGCCAATTTGAACTCACACACAAAAAGGAGGTGCAATAAGATGGGGACAGGATATAAAGGAGGATCAAAATTTTATCGAAGCGTAGGACAAAATGTACTTATTACATCAAATAAATATGAATTTTCAGGAGGATACTTTGGCGATAATAGTACTCACGGTGGAAATTCCACTAGGAATATAATTTCTCAAGACAATGTGAATGCCGCTCACGATTTTTATGATAAAATCGCTTTTGGTGGGATTGAGCAGCGCGTCAATGATAACATGCGCATTACCCGCATGAATGATGGCACAGTCATAACCATAAGAGAAGTATCAAGTTCCGATGGCACTCCCGTTGTTGACATCAATATAAAATGTAGCAATCATACTGGCGGTTTGAGAAGTCAAAAAATTCACTTTGTTCAGGAGGTATCATAATGATTTGTATCGATACACGCTTTAATAATAAGACCATTGTAATATTAAAAAATATGCTCGGAGAAGTTATGCTCAAATACAAATGTGATCCCTTTGTATATTCCACATCTGTACATGGCATTGCCGGAATAATTTTCGAAAATAATTCCTTTGCATTTACCAACACTATAGAGGTAGCTGATTATTACGGAAGCACAGAGGACGTAGCAATCTTCCGCTTAGAATCGTTGCCTGAATCTGAAATCTGCTCTAAAATACAAAACCAAGAAATGATCGAAATTCCTGTTAATAATCAGATTCAAGAAATTAATGTCATCAATGAACACCAGGAGCTTTTCGAAAGCAACCAGAAAACTTATGATGTTTGGCTTACCCGAGGAGTTATTTTTAAGTTTTTTGATGGTCTCGAGTTATCTTTTGAAAAAAATGTATGGTTTTCTGAAGATATAACAATCGAAAAGGGTCATGAACTAATTAAGCGCTTTTCTCCTGTAAATGAATTTCTTGAAAATTGGGAAGGAAAATTCCACGGAGAATGTACACGTGAAACCATTATTCTGAAAAACATATAACTAAAATTTCTATATAAAATATTACGAACATTAAAAATACTTTGCTACAAGTAATGCGGGTTCCCGATTGTCACGGTGCCCGCATTATAATGCAGTTTATATATATTATTTATTTTCCCTTCTGCTGTCTCTTGTACTTGATGACGCCTGCCACATGAGCCATAGCAAACACAGGATGCGCGAAAAGCATCCGCGGCCCGGAGTATCGCATCACTTCTTTAATTTGCTCGCGCTTCTCGGGCTTATAGCAATGGACTTTGCAGAATGAACAGAACTCTTTGTTTTCCTTGAACGGACACTTATCGAGGCGCATGAGCGCGTATTCGGTGAGTTCTTGGCACTCGCCGCACACTTCTTTGCCACGGGTTCCGTGGTGACCGTGACAGTAGATTTTTATCATGTCCGGTATGAGGTCTTTCTCCCGCTGCCAGTGTTTAAGATTTCCGTCTGAAGTCTTGCTCAATTTAAATACCCGCACTAGTTAATTTCTTCAAGAAATTCGGGTTAGCTGTTACTAACCCGAAGAATCATAACACTTGATTTAAAGATGATGCAAATGCGGAGTTGCTTTACACCCCTCCGAAGCCGCGTCGGGGATAAATTCAGAAAATCACTCCATAAATTTCAAATTTTATGAACGATTTTCTGAATATCGCCCGGAATTCATAAAATCATTCATAAAAAATAAAAACCATGAAGGAAATTCTGAATTCACAAATTATTACTTCTTCGCCAACACAAAGAATACGACCACTACAACGGCATACACGGTATACAACACATACGTTACTGAATTCGGCCACGGCCAGGACATTTCCGGGTGTCCCAGTGCAAATGCGACAAAGCAGACGGCAATAATAATCATAATTATGCATGCGACAGCAAAAACAGATTTTTTCATAGTGTCCCCCAATTTCTCATCATGAATTTCTTAATTTTAAATCATTCTACGTGATTCACTGTCCCGATGAACAACGGCGTTCCGGTTGCCGTGTCGACGATGGCATAACAAAACGGTCGGTCACAGTACACTTCACGCCCCTATACAGTACCACACCGGCAACCGCCGCGGAAATGAGATCCGATGCCGGCTGCAGAATATAAAATCCGTTCACTCCCATCGTCAGCGTCAAAATATAAAGCAGCGGGATATAGACAATTCCCTGGCGCATCACGGATATAATCAGTGCTTTCATGTACTGCCCGATATTTTGGAAAAACATGCCGGAATACGCGTACAGCCCCAGAAACGGCAACGATATGCACTGGTATCGAAGAAGCCTGGCACCTATCGCGATTACTTCACTGTCCTTCGTAAGAACACCCGTAAATGCCTCGGCGAAAATCAGCAAAATAACTGTTCCGATCACCAGCAGGACAGTGCCGACACGCAGAGTTGTCATCAAGGCTTTTCGCACTCTGTCGTACTTTCCGGCTCCGTAGTTCATCGCGCAGATTGGCTGGAAGCCCTGCCCGAAGCCGATCATCAGAAGGTAGCACAGTGCCGTAATTCTGGTCGTGACCGTCAGCGCGGCAAGCATGGTCTCACCGTACGGCGCAGCCGCGATATTCAGCAATACTGACGCGAGCGACGTGATTCCCTGCCTCGAAAAGTTCGGCGAGCCGCCGGCAAGAATGGGGTAAACGGGATGGTGGTTTTGCCTATCTTCACCCCATTGGTGAAAGCGGGCCTTAAGCGGCCTGACCGGAATATTTCCGTGGCGGTCTGCAAGAATCGTGAGTGCGACGCAACCGATAATTTGTCCGATCAGCGTTGCAATTCCCGCGCCCTCAAGTCCCATATCAAAACCAAAAATCAGAATCGGGTCGAGCACGATGTTTACAACAATTCCGGACAGAGAGCCCAGCACCGCATCCTTCGCATTTCCGCACAGACGCATCTGGTTATAAACCGTTGTACTGTAAAGCGAAAACGGCACGGCAATCAGCATAATCGCCAGATAAACGCGCGTATACTCAAGCAGCTTCTCCGAAGCGCTGCCTCCGATAAATCCCGCAAGCGGATGCAAAAAAATCAGCCCGAGAACCATCAGAATAATGCCCGACACAGCGGCCATCACAACGCCGTTTGAAGCATAAATCTGCGCATCCTCGTCCTTCTTTTGGCCGAGAAGGCGGCTCATCACATTGCCGCTTCCGTACCCGAACCAGAAACCCAAAGCCTGGATAAACGACACAAAGGAATACACAATACCGATTGCCGCCGTCATCGCCGTGTCTTTCAGCATTCCTATAAAGAACGTATCGGTCAGATTATAGATTGTAGCAACCATCATACCGACCATCGTCGGAATCGCCATCCTTATGAGAAGCGGCGTAATCGGGTCATTCAGTATCTTCTGCCTGCGCAGTTCCTTTTGCTCTTCCTGTGTGCGGGCCATATTAAGCCTTGGTCACCTCACCCTTGTTTCCGTCGACCTTGACGAGATCTCCGTCCTTATAATGGGATGTCGCATAGCCGACTCCCAGAACAGCCGGGATTCCGTACTCTCTGGCCACAATCGCCGCATGCGAAAGATTTCCGCCGGTATCCGCGACCACGGCCGATGCAAGCAGGAACAGAGGGGTCCACTCCGGATCCGTGTACGGGCAAACGAGCACCGCACCCTTTTCCATCTTGTAAAACTCGCTCGGGTCACGGACAATGCACACTTTGCCCACAGCCACTCCGGCACTTCCGGATGCTCCCTTCAGGGTTTCGGACGTATTGTTTTCGCGCTTGTTATCGATTAATACGATTGTTTTGATTCTGTCCCACACAGCTTCTGCGAGCGGACGCTTCATTATTCTTCTGCTGATTTTCTCGCGCATAGATTCATCAAGGCATCCGTCTTTGCAGGCCTGCTCGAACTCCGTCATGCGAAGGTACGCAACCGACTTATAAACATCGCTGTCTCCGGTCAGAAGATATGCCGCCCGCTCCAGAATTTTTCTCATGTGGTAATACGCCTCCTCCCACATGTACTGCGAAGATTCGCGTACGACGTGGAATTTACGCAGGGCTTCAATCTTGAACTTCAGCTGCTCGTATTTTTTGCCGGAATAGACAGCCTGAACTTTTGCAAGAAGCGTACTGTAAGATTTATCTTCGTTGGTTTTACCTGCTTCGGTTTCACACACAAGAGGTGTCATGATTCGAAGAATTCTGTCCGGATCTTCGTGGAACGACTTAGACTTCACACAGTAGTCGGTGAAGTCGGCTTTATATCCGTTATCCTCCATAAAACGGTCGAGCATCTCTTGAAGCTCCGGGAAATTCTCGTAAATCTCCCCGTAGGGCGCGCGGTTTTTTATTGCCTCCACGCAGCCCGGAATGGTCTTCGCCTTTTCGGCGAGCTTAGAGATATCGGAAGCAACGACAGCCGTCTTGTACTCGAGGTCCGATAAGAAATCGTAGTGTGTCAGGTTCCTGTCAACTTTGCGCAGGGCTTTATCGACCGAATTTCCGACAATCGCATTAGGCAGCATAAAATATCGGAACCTTGTATATGCGAGATCTTGTATATATTTATAAATGGTTGAGTTCCACACGGCACACTGTCCCAGGTCAAGCGACTTCACGTCGGTGCTGCGTATCTCTTCCATACGCTTCTTAAGAGGCGGCATAAGTTCCTCAACCTTTTGCAGACAATATTCGGCATTCCCCATTTCCTTGAGAGCCGCGGGAATCTTAAATACGTTTTTGTTGAAACTTGTTTTTCCGACCGGCAAAGTGGATACGCCGTCATCGTCGATCTCGGGCTGCGTTTTCATATTCATTCCGAGCTCCTCGAAAATCGCTTCCCTCTGACCGATAAGCGCATACGTCGCATCATAGTCGAACGGCAGATAGGGATCCTGGATTTTCTCAAGTATAAAGACGAGGTCCTTCTGGGAAACTCCGGACGCTTTGCAGCCTGAGACGTAAGATTCAATCAAATCTTCGGGAATCTTTTCCTTCAGCGTTGTGATCGCGCGGGCCTGCAGCATGTACACTTTGCCATCTGCGATTGCCCACTCGATGTCCATCGGCGTCCCGTAATGCTCTTCAATCTTCTTTGCCTCTTCGCAGAGTGCTTTAATCTCATTGTCTGAAAGCGCGCGGGCTTTTTGCATGTCTTCGGGGACGGCTGTCTTGGCGGTGCCGCCCGCTTTATTGTCGTAAACGATTTGAATTTCTTTGCTCCCGAGGCTTACGGACTTGACCTTGCCGTCCTTCGTGCACACATAGCTGTCGGGCGTCACCTGGCCGGAAACCACCGCCTCCCCCAAACCATAGGAAGCATTGATCGTCATCTCATCACGGTCCCCGGTCACCGGATTTGCGGTAAACAACACTCCTGCTTTTTTGCTCTCGACCATCTGCTGCACTACTGCTGCAAGCGACACGCTCAGCTGATCGTAGCCCTGATTCTTTCTGTAGCTTGCGGCACGGTCGCCCCACAGTGAGGCGTAGCATCTGCGCACGCCGGCGATGAGTTCGTCCTCGCCGATAACGTTCAGATACGTTTCCTGCTGCCCCGCGAAGCTTGCCTCCGGAAGATCCTCCGCGGTTGCCGAAGATCGGACGGCTACACGTGCTTGCGACTCTTTGTTAAGACTGCGATAGGCTTCCTTGATTTCTTCTGCCAGATCCTCCGGGAATGCCGTGGTCAGTATGGCCTCGCGAATTGCCGCTGCCGCCGAAAAGAGTTGCGCTTCAGTCTGCGTTCCTTCCAAAAGCGCTTCAATCTTTCCCTTAAGTCCGCTTTGTTCGGTGAAGTACTGATATGCCTGTGCCGTGACCACAAAGCCTCCGGGAACCGGAAGTCCCGCCCGTGTCAGTTCTCCGAGATTTGCACCTTTTCCGCCGACCGTCATCACGTCATCTTTTCCTATGTCAGTAAAATTCTTGATGTACATTTTGCTGTCCCCCTCATTCTATTTGCGCTGTTTTATATAGGTTAGCTTGAACTAACCTTGGTAGTATATCGCTTTTATTAAATAACTCCAACTGGTAGATTTTGCCACTTCAATTTGCTTCTCCGAATCAGCAGTCCCGAAACGCCTTATCTCAAAAAAATATGCTTTATAGAATATTTTTTCGACTAAAAATATGCTCGAGGGAATATTTTTTCGAGTTAATGCTTGAAATCGGGTTAAGTTTATATAAAATTTAATATAAGGAATATGGATTGAAACGAAAGGAAAACAAATATGCTTAAGCGAAAGATGTTTCAAAAACTCGACATCTGGAAGAATTCCAAAAAGAACAAATGCCTGTTGGTTATGGGAGCCAGACAGATAGGCAAGACATACATCATACGTGAATTCTGCAAAGAGAATTACGACTCGTTTATCGAACTGAATTTTATCGAACGAGAGGAATTAAAAAAGATTTTCGATGACGATTTAAGTCCGGAGGCAATACTGCGTGGAATAAGGTTATATATGCCGGGGCAACAGATTATACCCGGAAAGACCGCGGTGTTTTTGGATGAAATCCAGGAGTGCGATAAAGCTGTAAGTGCACTGAAATTCCTGGCGCAGGATAAGACGATTGATGTATATGTTTCCGGATCCCTTCTCGGAATTCAGTATAAGAATAAATCGTCATTTCCGGTAGGATATGTTGATTTTGAAGATATGTTTTCACTTGATTTCGAAGAATTTCTCTGGGCTCTTGGTGTAGACGAAGATATCTACAAAAGTTTGGAAAAATATTTTCAGGAAAGAGGAAAAATTCCGACCGCAATACACGACAAGATGAACGTATATCTTTCTAAATATTTGGTACTTGGAGGGATGCCTGAAGTTGTAAGCACGTTTATATCCACAAATGACTATGCAGCCGCCGATGCCGTCCAGAGATCACTCTACAAATCCTATTTACTCGATATTGCCAGATATGCGGATGCATCCATAAAGATAAAAGCCGAGAACTGCTACAAATCCATACCGCTGCAACTTTCAAAAGAGAATCACAAATTTCAGTACAAGCTGGTTGAAAAAAATGGAAATGCAAAAAAATTCGGTTCCTCTCTGGACTGGCTTGTGTCCTCTCAAATGGTCATACCCGTAATGAATGTATCGGCGGTAGAATACCCGCTCAAAAATTTCGCAAAGACAGACAACTTGAGAATTTATCCAAACGACATAGGTCTTCTGATTTGCACTTACGGATACGAGCTTAAACAAATGCTGTTGAAAAATGATGTCGAAGATGCAGAAACAAATATTATACTCAGAACCGCAAAGGGCGGAATATACGAAGCCCTGGCCGCAGAAATGCTTAAAAAAGCAGGAATCGAACAGCTATATTTTTACAGAAGTGAATCCGGAACGGTTGAAATAGAGTTCCTCATCGAAGGTATAGACGGCGTTATCCCCATCGAAATAAAAGCCGGTAAAAACAGAACAAAATCGCTCAACACTATTCTCGAATCAGAAGAAATTTCGTACGGATACAAATTCTCATCACAAAACATAGGGCAATCCGGCAAGAAAATAACTATGCCTTTATATATGCTCCCCTTTATCTGCAGAAGTCGTGATGCTTAATAAATTCAAAGACTTCTCTAGAATGGTCCCTTTAAAGCAATGGCTCCGTATCCGTTGTCATCGTGGAAAATATACAATTTATCGTACTTCGAGTCATAACTGCCACCGACAGACAATTCGATTACATTAATTTCATCGCCGTCCATATCACGGTAGGTGGAGGTAAAGCTGACATCACCCGGATCTGAAATTTTCTCTTCTGCGTCTTCAACGGATGCATATCTCTCGGATCCGACTCCAAGGCGATAAATCAATTCCCCATAAGAATCAAAATATTTCAATTCAATTTCATCCGTATCTCTGGTGCGTCTTTCAGCAGTTATCATATCGGACGCATCTTCAAAACCAAATTTTTCCGCGAGCTCTGTTCGCTTCTCATCAGTGAGGTCTTTGTTGACCGTGCCTCTTGTGGATTTATATATGCCCCCAAAAAACCAAATGAACCACACCAACCACAAAATTCCAAGTACGAGCAAAACTTTTAAGAAATTCTTCATACCCTTGCTTAATTTCATACGCTGAAATCCCCTTATTTTTTATGCATTATAATGTGCGAAAAGTTTTGCGTCAATTCGAATCGCGGAACAACACGAATATAATTATAGGTTGAATTTATCCTATTTTCATCCAGAATAATTTAAAGGAGGAGAAATGAATATCAACACTAAAAACCTTGTATCCATAACCCTCTTTAGTTTTAGAGTTTACGAATCCTGAGCAAAGTCAAAATAACATACTGCGAATATGGATATATGATCCTAAGGAGGGAGTATAGCAAGCACTTTGTAATTAATCAGCATATATAAAAGGCTCCAGCCACTTAGGCAGACGCCCATTATCTCGATAACTTCCTGCCATGTTGTGTCTTCGTTTACTCTGTCAAACTCACAATCGGATTAGATATACATCTATACATTAAGACTTTCCCAATTAAGCAAAAAATCCTTAATCCCCATGATAGTTATACCTTCCTCTGTTCGCCAGAGCGGAGTATCTTCACGAACAATAATAAATTTTTTAAAGCTATCAGAAATTCGAATCAAAGACTCCTTCTCCTGTTCCAATTTTTCATTATCGGGGATGGCAAATGCCGATTGCAAATAATACCTTTCACTTCCCCTGTTGCAAACAAAGTCCACTTCCAGTTTTTTACGAATTCTCTTCCCGTCTTCGACTATGCTATGTTCAACCACACCGACGTCAACCGAAAAACCTCTTATCAAGAGTTCATTGTATATAATGTTCTCCATGATATGCGTTTCTTCATATTGGCGAAAATTCAAGAAAGCATTTCTCAGACCAACATCCATAAAATAATACTTGTAAGGAGTCGAAATATATTTCTTTCCCTTAACATTGAATTGCATTGCTTTTTCTATCAGAAAAGCATCCTCCAAACACTGCAGATAGGATCTGACAGTGTTGTCGGAAACGCGCCCATATCCGTTGCTCTGAAAAGTATTTGCAAGTTTCAAAGGATTGGTAAGAGAACCAACGGCCGATGCGACAAATTGAAGCAATTTTTCGAGAACGGTTATGTCTCTGATTTTATTTCTGTCCACAATATCAGTAACATAAACCTTTTCAAACAACGTCTTTAAATAATTCATTTTTTGTTCAACCGTTTTGAATGATAAGATTGCAGGAAGCGACCCGTATAACGAAAATTCACCCCAAGCGGTATTTATATCTCCATCATAAGCCGAACAGAATTCAGAAAAACTCAAAGGATAAACTCGAACCTCGTCTCCTCTCCCACGGAACTCGGTTATAATATCCGATGATAAAAACTTCGAATTACTTCCGGTAACATAAATATCCAGATTTCTGTTTCTGTTCAATCCATTGAGCAAACTCTCAAACCCTTCAACGAGTTGAATCTCATCCAAGAACAAATAATAAATGCTTTCATCCGTAATCTGCGACTTAATATATTCGCGTAATCCGGCTCTGTCACGCAGATTCTCATATTCATCATCATCCAGAGGAATTGTGATAATATGCGATTTATTAACTCCTTGTTTTACAAGATAATCGTAGAACAAATTAAAAAGCAAATATGATTTGCCGCACCTTCTAATACCTGTAATCACCTTAATCATTCCGTTTTCTTTCCGGTCGATTAAACGTTTCAGATAAACAAATCTTGTAATTTCTTTCATAAACGGTTCTCCCTAATGAGAATTTTTGCACATATACACACTTTTTCTCATTATATTCTTTCCGTCCAAAATCATCCAGTCTCTAATGAGAATTATTGCACATATGCACAATAATTCTCATTAGCACGCCTTGCTCACATTCAGCTCATATAATTTCAAATCGTAAAAAATTCCGGGCCTTTGCGTCCGGGCCTGCGTTCCATAAGCATATCCCGGAATGTCTGAAGTTCAAATTTCCCTGTACTCATAATTTCATAATCGACGCCGAAGTAACTCAGGCCGTGGCCGGTTTCTTTAAATCCGTTTCTGAGATAAAATTCCTTCCGTCTTTTCCTCTGCTCGTTATTCGGAGCATTCTCATCAAGCACCTCAAAATCCACCGTCAGATACTTATCCGCATACATGTTCTTCATCGTCTGTATGGCACGGCTTCCCAAGCCCATGCCCCGACATTCCGGATCAATCGCAAGAAAAAACAAATACGCCAGATCTTTGTAATCCACCGTGGTCATAAATCCCACAAACCGATCTGCGTCGTATAAAGCATCAAAATGGAAATTGTCGTATTCCGATAATTCAAGCATATACTCCGGAGACATATATTCCTCCGGAGGAAATGCTTCCATTGCAAGCTTTTCGATTTTATCCAGGTCTCTGTGTTCCCCGGTTACCGTTTCTGTTCTCAATAATTCCATGATTATTTATTTTCGGAAAGCTCTTTTTCAAAGCGGTTCCCGACGTATTTTCCCTCCTCGTAGCTTCCGGGCACCTGCACATAACCCAGCGACTTATAATACCCGTTCAAAAATGCACTGTCGGCGGCGCAGTCTAATCTCAGAACCTGCTTCCGTCACGGATTGCCAGCTTCTCGATTTCCGCCATTATCGCTCTTCCCGCACCCGGCGCTTCCATGCTTGTCACAAGACTGTGGATGTAGCAGGCAGATGTATTCGCTCTGTCGAGCCAGAGGTCATCGCTCTGCAACAGTACCGCCGCGGCCGCAATTGTTCGAGTCGATTCATCGACAAGAACATACAGGCCTCCGAGTTCCGCCTGCTCCCGAAAATACTCTACCGGATAGGCTTCAAGATAATTGGTCACATTCCACTGCGCGATACCGACCGCATCCATCCACTGCACGCGCTCCCTGTATAAATCGAAAATTTCCTGCACCTCATCCGGCTGAGCGTTTCTAAACACATATTCCATATACCTTCTCCCTTACTCCTTCGGATACTTATATTTTCCGACCTAATCAATATCGAACAACAAATCGTCTGTGCCAATTGACCGGTTTGCCTATCGTACCATATTTTTTATATTTACAACTTCATCGCCTGAATCTTCTCATTCATCCTTTTCGCTTCGTTGCGGTAATGCACCATAAAGCAAAACCAGATTACGAATGCCGCTATAAGCTGGGCGGCGGCGATGGCGATTGCCTGCGCTATCGAAGCGGTATCTCCGAGCCAGCCGACCGAGTATGCAACGATGGTGTAAACCACGCAGCCGATGCCCATGTGTATAATTACGCGAACCGGCATCGGAAGATTGTCCCGGCGATATACTACGGTCGGGACGCCGAATCCCAGTCCGACCAAAAGACATCCGATTACCATCTTCGTGAGGCGGTAGTCCTCCAGGGCGAATCTGCCGCCGTTTCGCACATCAAATACGATGCAAACCAGGCAGAAAATGGACATCGCCACTCCTATACTTATCATTGTGCTTTTCGCCAAATCCCTTAATGTTTCTCTCATTGTAATTCCCTCCTTATAATCCGAGATATTTTTTGAAGTCCGGCAGATATTTTCTGGAAACGTAATCCTTCGAGCCGTTCTTCAGCTTCAAAAGAAGCGTTCCCGAGAATCCGGGCTCCACGCTGTCCAGGTAAGACAGATTTACGAGTGTTGCCTTGGATATCTGCATGAACCGATCCCCTAACTGCCGGCTGATCTCGTACAATCTTTTTCGAGAGCGGTACTTCTGCTTTGCCCCGTAAATAATCGTTTCCCCATACTCGACCCTTACCATGTATATGTCTTTAGGCCTGAGGATAATCATGTCATCCTCTCTCAGGGCAGTTATCGGCGATTCGTTCGCACCGAATGCGTCTACCAGCCGCCCAATCTCGTTAGTAACCTGATTCGTATAAATCACGGCATACGGTTCTTGATATTCGGGCGAGATTTCCACACTAACCTTCATGCCTTGCGCCTCCTTCCTTGTTGTTGGTGCAATCATACAACACTTCGAAAAGCCTGTCCCCGCATTTGCGGTAAGTGGCGAAAATTCGATGGTAAGATGCAGAAAAACGCCCCGCCGAAATCAGCGAGGCGTCCTATCATCCGTATGACATTTTCTCATGCCATCTCCTCGGCAGTATATTCACCATTTTCAATCAAACATTCTATAACTGATTTTTCTGTTTTATTCAAACCGACATTTTTGATTATTCGCTCCATCACGATTTTCTCAAATGGTATCGTACATCGTATAAAATTATCACTGATATCAAATACCTCTTTTCCATACCTGCCGATAATTACAGGAATTCCATGTCCCGTATGCTCGGTTAAACCCATATTTAGGAATATCCTCATCAATGTAGAATTTCTTGGTTACTTATTCCATCGAAAAATTCTTCTTTGGTAAGTCCCCTCGGCAAGCCTCCGTGTGACAATATTTCTATTCTGTCAGAAAACATGAAAATCTGCGGTTCAGTGATAGTCCAATCTTTATGAACAATAGCATTTAACACAGCTTCATTAACACAGTCGTAATCGAATAAATATATATCTTTCCGAGGTCTTACAGTTGTATCCGCAACACAAATATTCTCAGACTGTAACCTGGTCTTTACCTTCTCATATGTCGTAAACAGACAACCATATCCATAGTCACTTCTCTCGAAAATTGCAGCTTTGTCTAACCTCTGAAACTTAACAAATATAAACGGGATATAGGTACGATCCGCCAAAAGCTCTGCCAGCAAGTTATACTCTCCATTCGAATTTCTTAAGCTGAGCATCGTCTGCTGAGTCAGTCGGTGCTCTTTTTATGCCCGTAATTCAGGACAGGATATTTGAGGCGGCTTCCTTTTTGCTTGTCTAAAGATACTGTACTTTTGAGTTAGCCAATGCTAACATACGGGTGAAATACCGTGTCCTCCTGCATATCTTATCAGACCTTTTGAAAGCATCCGTGATACAGCGGAATAGATTGTTGCGTGATTTGCAGATACGACATATAACGAGGAAATATTTTATGAAGATTACAGCAATTGGAATAGGCACACGCGTTGATGTGCAGTCGCTCTGTGAACTTGGCTATGAGATGAGGAAGGGAGCATGAGGATGATGAATCTGGATCGTGCCAGGATAAAGAAGCTCTTAATCTTTGGGTTGTTTGGCAGTGTGATGACTGGAATTGGCATATTTTTACCGTTGCGGAATCATAGTATATATTTGGTTAGCGCCAATCGGATGCCATATGAATGTGGGCGTTTTCAATATGTCTTTTAAATATCTGTTGAATACGGGCTATGAGGCGGCTGTAGATGTTGGGAATAAGATGATTCTGTCGTTTTGCATGCCGATGTTCATGTTGTTGTTTATATTCTGGATTCCGATGTTGGTGATTGCATTCAGAAGTTTTGGAAAGGGGCTGACACCGTATCCGCCGTATGCGAAATGGTTCAACCTACTTGTCGGAGGGCTTCCGGCTGTCATAATAGGCTTTGCTATTACGGCGATAATTCCTGAGGCCGATGCTTTTGGATCAGCAATTGCCACGATGTGCCTGAGCTTTGGTAACGGTTTTACATTCGGTGGATTGCTGGCAGCGATGCCTTCCGAGGAGAGGTTTAGAGAATTCAGAGACCGTTTGACAGAAAGCAAAATGAACTTGGCAATTGGCAGGTAGACAGGAAGGGAACTGTATATGGGGTGCAGTGAGGAGAAATGTATATGAGCGAAGCTCTTTACGGAATCATTATTCCTTTTGCCGGGACGGCTGCGGGATCCTTGTGCGTGTATTTCATGCGTGGCAGGATGAATGCGATGCTGCAGAGAATTCTGACTGGATTTGCGGCCGGAGTCATGATTGCAGCTTCTATTTGGAGCCTTCTTATTCCGTCGATTGAGAATGCTGGATATACCGGAATGTTTTCGGAGAATCTTTCATTTGTGCCGGCGGTCATAGGCTTCTGGATGGGAATCCTGTTTCTGCTTCTGATGGACAGTGTGGTGCCCCATCTTCACCAGTTCGCCGGAGAGCCGGAAGGCGTAAAGAGTCACCTTAGACGAACGACTATGATGGTGTTGGCAGTAACGATTCACAATATTCCGGAAGGAATGGCCGTTGGTGTAGTATATGCCGGATATCTATCCGGCAGTACAGGAATTACTGCAATGGGAGCGCTGGCTCTCGCGCTTGGAATTGCTATTCAGAACTTCCCGGAGGGGGCAATTATATCCATGCCGCTTCGGGCAGAGGGTATGAGTAAGAATAAGGCGTTCCTTCTGGGGACCCTTTCCGGAGCAGTGGAACCGGTCGGCGCAATTCTTACAATTATAGCGGCGGGATTTGTGATTCCGATGCTTCCATATCTTCTGGCTTTTGCAGCCGGAGCAATGCTTTATGTAGTTGTTGAGGAACTGATTCCGGAAATGATGGAAGGAAAACATTCCAACGCTGCGGTAATTTCATTTGCTTTTGGCTTTACACTGATGATGGCGCTGGATGTGGCGTTGGGGTAATGTTCAGCAGATGTTGCATGGCTCATATATAAACAGAAATTTATGGAGTTAATGCTATGTTTGAAAAGGAGAATATCTGGACATTTGACGGCAAAGGGGAACTTCTCATAAGATGATTGTTGCAGAACTCGGATTACCCGAAATCAGATTACATGACTTAAGACACTCTTACGCTGTTGCTTCACTCGAGAGTGGAGATGATATTAAAACTGTACAAGAGAACTTAGGTCATGCGACTGCAAGTTTTACGCTTGACGTTTACGGACATCTTACCAAAAAGATGCAAAATGCTTCAGCTCAACGCATACAGCAACAAATAAACAAAGTCAGTTAAAAGCCATAAAGGGAAATATAAAGGGAAGAAAAACTAGAAAACCCTCGAAACCTAATGATTTCAAGGGTTTACACTGGCGGAGAAGGAGGGATTCGAACCCTCGAAACCCTTTTGGGGTTTACACGATTTCCAGTCGTGCGCCCTCGACCAGGCTAGGCGACTTCTCCATTTGCCGTTATTCGGCTCAAATGCCTGATAATTGTACTTTCATTGTGCCTCTTTGTCAATAAGCCGCCACCCGGCTTTTACTGTGATATAATTCATCGCGTATTAAAGAAAATAAAAGGATACATCCTATGCGCAAGATAAAACTTTTAACAGGCATTTTGCTTATAACCCTAATGATAACGGGCCTTGTTGCCGGCTGTTCGGCCAACACACAAAGCGAAGAGCCCACGCCCCTCGACTACTCCGAGATTACAGCTCTCATCACAAGCTACGAGGATGCATACAGAAACCACATTCAAAACGACGACGGCGGTTTCTACTATGTCACCGCCACAGGCAAAACTCCCTTGGGCTGTGACTGCACTTCAAGATATGTTGTCTCCGAAGACGGCGTCTACGAATCCTGCTCACTTGAGGTTTCAAGAGACAACCGCACCGAGTACGATGAGTATTTCAAAATCTCGGACTCTATCATGATGGCAGTCAGAACTTATCTCGACGAAGACAGCGTAAGCTTCTCAATCTCGAAATACATCTTCACCAACGGCGCTATGTACTATATCAACGACGACACCCAAACATGTGACGTAATCGAAGACATCGAAAGCATGGATTTCCTTACAACATTCGAGCAGGTTAGAAACGTCTACGGCGCAGCTGAAGACGAACTCGGACAAGAAGAGCAGGAAGAGCAATCGGCGGCATGACTTTTTCGAAAGGGGTTAAGGACGGTCTGGCGATAGGGCTCGGGTACCTCTCGGTATCATTCTCCTTCGGCATCATGGCCGTGAACAGCGGGCTTACCTGGTGGCAGGCAGTCCTCATATCGCTTACGAATCTGACGTCGGCAGGTCAGGTCGCGGGCGTCGGCATCATGGGATCCGCGGGCGGCCCTATCGAGATGGCAATGACTCAGCTGGTCATCAACCTGCGCTACTCACTCATGGGAATCTCGCTGTCGCAGAAGACCGACTCCTCCATGACAATCCCTCACCGACTGCTCACCGCGCACTTCATAACTGACGAAATCTTCGGCGTCGCGTCCTCTCAGGACAGCGTCGGATTTAAATATATGTCGGGACTCGGAATGCTCCCGGTCGCAGGCTGGACGCTGGGCACCCTTCTTGGCGCGGTCGCGGGAAATATTCTCCCCGAATCCCTCGCAGGCAGCTTGTCCATCGGCATCTACGGCATGTTCGTCGCGATAGTGCTCCCCGTGTGCCGCCGCGATAAAATCATCTCGATAATCTGCCTGATTTCGGTCGCGCTGTCGTGCGTCTTCTACTACACACCGTTCCTTAACGAGCACATATCCTCGGGATTCGCAATTATAATCTGCGCTGTAGTCGCCGCTCTCGTCGGAGTCATCATGACTCCCGCGGAAGCCCCCGCAGACGAACCCGGGAACACTACCACAGAAACGGAGGCGTCCAATGGATAACTCCGTATTCTTCCCGCTACTCATCGTAATGGTCGTAACGACTTACCTCATCCGCGCAATTCCGTTCGTCCTCTTCAGAAAGAAAATTACGAACCGCCGTGTGAAGGCCTTCTTCGACTACATTCCGTACACGGTTCTCTCCGCGATGACCTTCCCCGCGATACTCTACTCGACGCAGAGCACAATCGCCGCGGCTCTGGGCCTTCTGGTCGCGCTGGTTCTCTCATACAAGGGCAAGAGCCTTCTCATCGTCGCCATCGGCACATGCGTCACGGCTTTCGCCGCGGGACTCATCTTCGCACTCTGACAGTTAACCCGAAATCCACACACAACATAACACGCACTCGAAATTTCAGCACTCGAGCTTTTCGCGCGCAAACAAAAACGCACCGGCCGTAACCGATGCGTCTGATGTTCTGGAGCCTCCAGCCGGATTTGAACCGGCGACCTCATCCTTACCATGGATGCGCTCTACCTACTGAGCTATAGAGGCATGCCCACGAAAAGCTTCAGTAGTATATCACAAACGTCTCACCGTTATCAATAATTATCAGTAATAATTCGAGATACTCCGGTCGAGCGACGCCTCGAAAGGCGCGGCGGCAAGACCCGTGTCTGATATAAGATTCGCTGAACCGTAGCTGAAGAACGCATATCTCACGTAGCAGGGCTCCGCGACGTTCTTGCAGGATACGAGCACCGTCTTGCCGTCAAAGTCGACGGCAGCGTCCGCAGGGTAAAATTCCTTATCGTCTCCCGCAAGCTCGAAGCCTGACTCATCGGTCGAGTAAACCGACTGCAAATTAAGATTCGTGAAGTCGCCGCTGAAAGATACCTCAACGCCGTCTCCGCGTCTTACATCAATTACGTAAGGAGCAATCGCGGGCAGTTCCTCGAAGCCGTAAACGAATCTCAAAGCCAGCGTCGCGAGACGCTCACCGGGCGTCTTCTTATCGACCGGGTGAACATTATCGAACTCACCACAGTCGGAAAGCACTGCCATATAAGTATCGTGAACGGTATTGGCGACGAGCTGCTGCTGAGCGCGAAGCTTCGGCCACTTCATATCGTCGTAGCCCATGTACTTACGGTCACGCGTCGTGTACATCGGAAGCTGGCAGAACACAAACGGCAGATTCTCGTCCCAGAAAATCTCTCGCCACTCATCAATCAAAGACTTAAAGACCTCGGCGTAATCATTGCAGTGTCTGTCCGCATCCTCTTCGCCCTGATAGAAAATAACGCCTTTGATATTAAACGGCACAAGTCTTAAAACCATCGCCTCGAACAGAGCTCCCGGCCTTCTTTCAGACTCGGGTCCCACCGGCGGCGGCCACGGTCCCGCACCGATTTGCTGCTCTACATCGAAGTAAGATTTGTAAGGATTGTCCTTCAAAATCTCCTGCACCTTATGCTCGTATGTCTTCGCGGTTTCCTTATATTCGTAGAGCTCTTTCAGATACTCGCCTTCGGATAAGAACTCCGCGTAATCGTCTTCAAAATCACTTAAGAATTTACGGCCCGCTTCTGTGGATTCAAGACTTTCGACCGACTGCCAGCAGGCAATCGACGTGCCGCCCCAGAAGCAGCCTATGATTCCGACATGAACTTCACTGACCTCGGGCTTATTCTGCGCGAGGTACTCCTCGATTCTTCTTGCGAAGTAAAACGCGACCGCACTCATGTCGTAGCAGGTATCCTTATTGATTCTTACCCACTTCGAGTTAATCTCGGCCTCTCTCTGTGCATCGTCGTAGCGGTCCGCCACGGGCACAAAATAGTAATGAAGATTCGTCTCGGGGCAGCCCGTCACAACTCTCGACGCGAACTCGGATCTTCCGAGCGGGTACTCCATGTTGCTCTGGCCTCCCGCAATCCAGACCTCTCCGATATAAACCTCGTTAATCGTCACCTGTGCGTCTGCACTATCTGCGTTCGCCCTCACCTCAAGCGTATAAGGTCCGCCGTAGTCGAGCTCGGGCATAACAACAAAGAAAAATCCGTCGTCGTAAATCTCATGCGTGCTGCCCTGAGTTAAAACCTCGGAGCCGTTCTTAATACACACATCAACCGAATTGCCTTCTATAACATCCACAACACCGAAGACTCTGATCTCGCGGCCCTGCTGAAAAACCATATTGTCTTTGAAAATTCCGTTCAGACGCACGTTAACACCTCGTATTGGAAATCTGATTTCATTATACGACAATAGTATTAATAATCAGTAAAGAAGATTTAAAATCCAACTCGTGGGAACAATCTTCGAGACGACGTGCAAAGCCTTTTGGGTAAATCCGTAAACGAAGAGTTTTCTGCCCCGCTTCGACGCCTTTAAAGATGCCTTTGCAAGCTTTAGAGGGTCCGCTGCGACAAGTCCTCTGAATCCCGTAAACTCCGGGCTCTTCCCGTCCGTCGCCAGCGCATTAAACTCAGTGTTAACAGGCCCCGGGCACACCGCCGTTACATGAATCTTTCTCTTCCTAAGCTCCATCGCGAGCGCTCTCGAAAAGGACACCACATACGACTTCGATGCCGCATAAACCGCGAAGCCCGGCTGTGGCAGGAACGATGCCGACGATGCGATATTTATGATTCTCGCACCCTCCTTCATGAAGGGTAAAACCTGACGTGTCAGCGAAGACAAAGACGTGCAGTTTAAATCAATTGTATCTGTGATATTCTTCGCGGATCTCTCTTCGATGTTTCCTCTGAAACCCATACCCGCGCTGTTGACGAGAAGGACAACTTCGCCCGCACCCTCCTCAAGCTTATCGATAACAACACTTATGCCTTCGGCTTTGCCGAGGTCTGCGGTTACGGGGATGATTTTCGATGAGAGGGCGGCAATTTCCGCGAGGCGTTCTGCCCTTCTTGCAACAATCCACAGTTCGTCGAACTCCTCACTCTTAAGGGCCTCGCTTACGAATGCCCTTCCTATGCCGGAGGATGCACCAGTGATGATTGCTATCTTATTCATATCAGAAAATAGGACGGTTCAGCGTGTCCATTATGCTGTCGAGCTTGCTCTTCTTGACCTCAACGGATCTGCTCTTCTCGAGGGCTTCCTTTGCACGTTCCTCCTCAAGCCTGATCTGCTCCTCGGTCTTCTTAACGGGAGCCGCGAACGGATTGGTCTTCTCTTCCTGAGCAAACATCGGAACAAACTTCGGAGTAAATTCCTTCTTCTCTTCTGTCGGATTTGCAGCCGCAGCCTCCCCGGTCTGTGCTTCAGAAGCCTGCTTTTTTAAAGCCTCCTCGCGGGCCTTCTTCTCCTGCTCTTCCTTAAGAGCCGCCGCATGATTTACGGACGCACTCGCGGGACGCTTAATCGGAGCCTTCAAGCCGTTAGCGGTCTTCTGCTCGGGCTTTGCACCTGCGGGCAGGAACGGAGACGCTTCCTTCTCGACCACGGGAATAGGTATAAACTTTGCTATCTGAGGTTTGTTCTCATCAGCAGTCTCTGTCTTAGGAGCTTGCTCCTCTTTCTTCTCGGGCTTGTAGCCGACGTTCGCGGCATTCTTCGGGCGTCTCACGGGAGCTCTGTTCGACTTAAACGGAGACGCTTCCGTCTTCTTTGCAACGGGAGCATTAATATCGTTAACAACGGGAGGGACAAACCCTGTCGCAATGGCGGGCATGAATTCCCTCTCCTTTTCCTGCTCCTTCGCGAAAGCCTGCGCCGCCGCGGTTGCAGAGGCGTTGGTATTAAGAGACTTGCTGTCGGGGCGGTTCATCGTAGATCCGCCGTTTCTTGCAGCCATAGGAACAGAAGGGATGTTTCCCTGATCCTTATTTAAAAGGTTACCGTCACTCATCAGTCCTCTTTCTTCTCGTCAGGCTTAATGACGCCTGCGGACTTAGGCCTCACATTCGAGTATTCGGGTCTAATAACTCTTGTATTGGAAGTCTGGAGGTAGCCGTTAACAACCTTCGGCTTGTCCTCCTGCGGAATCTGCTCTTCGGGCTTGTTCTTCTTGCCCTTAAGTCTCGAAAAAAAACCACCACTCATACGAAGCCCACAAAACTCCAGTTCATACTTTGTTAACATTTAAATTATAGCATTACAGGAAACGTTTTCAATTAAAATGCTTTGATATTTAATATATAGTTTACTTTCTGACAGAGCGTTTCCCGAGCAGGAACGAAGCCACTCCTCCGAGAATTACCAAAACCGCAATTCCTATGACGGCAAGAGGGCTTACGGAGCTTTCTGATTCATCCGCACTTTGAGCAGCATCAGAAGCATTGCCCGATGTGGCACCTTCCGCCTCTTCCGAAGTTTCTTCCTGCGCTTGCGTCTCGCTGCCCGTATCGTCCGACTCATCTACCGCCACACTTTCAAGCACAGTCGCCTCAAGTCCCGTGAACTCACTTAAACTTATGCCGTTGCTGCCGAGTGCGACCTCATGGTCAAGGCCGATAAACTCTCCGTCTTCGGTCTGCCATAAAACCTCGCGGACGAACTCGTACTTTTCGCTATCCCAGGTGACGAAGTCGTCGAGGACCAAGCCGCCCGTGTCGCCGGAGTTCGCGTTATAGCACCAGAATGTGTGGTTCAAGTGATACTGCGCGATGAGCTGCCTCATATAAGTCATCCACGTTAAGTTGTCGCCCGTCATGAAGCCGCCCCATTCGCCGATAAGAAGCGGCGCGATGTTGTCTTCCGTGATGTAAAGCCATGCGTCGTGCCAGTAGTCGCCGTACAAGGACTCGTACGTGAATCCGCCCCCGAACCACGGCTGCGCATAAACGGTCGGACCGTAGTCGTGAGGCGAATAGATAATCTGACGGTTACGCTCCCGACTTCCGAAGTCAATCGGATAGTCAGCAACGGCACGCAGGTTGCCGCCCCACCAGGAGTTGTAGTAATCATCGTCGTTCGTCGAAGTGTAGTCGTTATTTACGGGATCTGTCGGATAAATCTGAATGCCCTCAATCACAATCAAAGCGTACGGGTTGTTATCAAGAATTATATTTCCCGCCGTCTCGGCCGCTGCCTTCCAGTTATTCTCATCATCGGAGTCATTCCAAATCGCGTGATCCTCCTCGGACGCCTTGCCGTGAGGCTCGTTCTTTAAGTCGTACGCAATAATCGTGTCGTTGTTTGCGTACCTCGCGGACAGCCAGTCGAGCGCCTCGAAGTAATCATCCGCAGAGAACTCATCCGTATACCACAAAGGCAGATTATGCCCCATCGAATCCGTCGGCACCGTGTGAATATCGATCATAACCTTCACGCCGTTCGCCTTACAAATATCCAAAGCATAATCGAAAATCTCAAGCGAATTCATCGACTCGAGCTCCGGGTTATAAGCATGGTTGTAGTTCGCCTCCGGATACTCGCCGTTCTTCCACTGAAGCAAAAGCTCCGCTGACATCGGAACCCTCAAAAGGTTAAATCCGTGGTCCGCGATGGACGTCAGCGCATCCTTCATATTGCAGTTCCACACCCCGTCGAAAATATTGCTTCCGGTGTTATACCCGAACCAGTTGCAGCCCGTAAGCCACACTTCGGTACCGTTAACATCAACAATTTTATTACCGTCGGTTGTAAGCCAGTCGTCTCCGTCAACGTAGTCGATGCCGTCAAGAACATCTGTCGCAGAAGAGGAACTGTCGCTGCCGGCATTGTCATTTTCGTTATTATTATCAGAGTTCGCGGCTGTTGTGGCGGTGGTTGTGGCAGTCGCAGACGCTGTGCCCGAGCCTTCAATCGATACGAGCGAGAGGCCTTCAATTCCCGAGCCCGTTACCTGAATTCCGACGTTGCCGTCAAACGCCCACGAGTTGCCGCCCGTAGCCGATACCGTCGCAGTTACAGTGTTCCCTGAGACATCATAGGAGTCAAAGCCCCAGCCTGAAGCCGAATCGACCTCGCCGTCAACTTCGACTGTTACCGTAATCTCGGCGTAGCCCTGACACCCGGACAAATCCAGTGATATCTGGCCTCCGTCACCCCAGGGGTTCTCGTCCTTGACCTCGGCAGAAGCCTCGGCATTAACTTCGGGAGAGGGAACATATGAGAACACCGCGAAGACAAGCGACGCGGTGATCAGTGCAGCAAATATTTTCTTTAACGCTTTCATATACGAATTATTATTTCTTGAATCTTGAATCGATAACTCTTACCATCTTGCCTTCAGACCTCGGCAGAGACCTCGGCTCGACAAGAAGAACCTTCGCGTGAATGCCCGTGATGGATGCAATCTCGCCCTCGATGGACTTCGTGAGCTTGCCCAGACCCCCGACAGTATCGGGCATGAGATCGGGGTTAAGCTCAATCTTAACCGAGATAACGTCGAGGTTGTTTACACGGTCGACGTAAATCATGTAGTGAGGCAAGACCTCCTTAAACTTCATGACCGCCGCCTCAATCTGAGTCGGGAATACGTTAACGCCGCGGATGATAAGCATGTCGTCGGCGCGTCCCGTAATCTTGTCGATTCTCGGAGTCGTTCTTCCGCATGCACACTTACCGTAGTGAATACGTGTAAGGTCGTGAGTGTTGTATCTGATCATCGGAACGCCTTCCTTAAGAAGCGATGAGAATACAAGCTCGCCAAGCTCACCTTCAGGCAAAACTTTGCCCGTCTCCGGATCAACAATCTCGGGCCAGAACATATCAGAGTTGATGTGAATCTGATCCTCGCAGCACTCGCACGAGCATCCGACTCCCGGGCCGCAGATCTCAGTAAGACCATAGATATCAAAAGCTTTAAGTCCGATTCTGCTCTCAATCTGATCCTTCATCTCGTGCGTCCACGCCTCTGCTCCGAACAAGCCGGTTCTTAAGTTTACGAGGGATTTGTCGACACCGTTCTTTTCGATAGTGTCGATGATATGAAGCATGTATGTGGGGGTGCAGCAGATAGCCTGCGGCTTCCACTCGGTAAGAATCTGAATCTGACGTGCGGTGTTGCCACCTGAGACGGGGATTGCAACCGAGCCGAACTTCTGGCATGCGTAGTGCGGTCCCAAACCTCCCGTGAACAAACCGTAGCCGTAAGCGATGTGAACGAGGTCACCCTTCTGCATGCCCGCCATCGCGAAGCAGCGGCACAGCGCCTCCGACCAAAGTTCAACGTCAGAAGCGGTATAGCCCACAACCTTCATCTTACCGGTGGTTCCGGAGGATGCGTGAAATCTTACAAGCTTATCCATCGGTACCGCGAGTGTGCCGAAGGGGTAGTTATCTCTGAAATCGAGCTTGTCACAGAACGGAAGCTTCTCGATGTCGTCGAGGCTGTTGATGTCGTCGGGAGTGACGCCGGCCTTATCGAGCTTCTTTTTGTAGTAAGGTGCGTTGTCGTAAGTTCTTCTTACGCAGGAAACGAGTCTCTTGCCGACCAGGTCGCGCCTCTCATCCTCGCTCATGCACTCATTCTTCTCATCCCATATGAAGGTTTTAAGTTCGCTCATATAAGCCTCCGTGTTTCTTTATCACGATAAAAATTCTCTAAAAGAATATAAACGCCCGTGCGTTAAACTTCAAGTTTGATTTCTCTGCCGCTGGGCTCGTACTTCGTGTACTTCACACCCGCCGAATCAAGCATTCTTCTCGAAGCCGCAGTCGCAGGCTGATCGTGATACTTATCGCTCTCGTAGATAATCTCGCCGACGCCCTTCTGAATCAGGGCCTTCGTGCATCCTTCGCACGGGAAAAGCGAGACGTAAATCTTGCTCTTTCTCAAATCAGCCGTGCCGGAATTTAAAATCGCGTTAAGCTCAGCATGGCAGACGTACGCATACTTCGTGTCGTAAACGTCTCCTTCTCTTGCCCACGGAAAATCGTCGTCCGAGCATCCTGCAGGAAGTCCGTTATAACCCACGGACAAAATCATGTTGTCTGAATTTACAATGCATGCACCGACCTGTGTGTTAGGGTCCTTGGAACGCATGGAAGCGAGCTTCGCGACTCCCATAAAATACTCATCCCAGGAAATATAGTCCTTGCGTTTGAGGGTCATGACGGGCACCTTCTTTCTTTAGAAATAACTAAAGGAAATTTTAACACATAATCGAATGTGCCGCGATATAAGCCCCGCTCATGGCAGCTTGCAGGTTGTACCCTCCCGATATGCCGTCGACATCCAAAATCTCACCTATAAAATAGAGTCCCGGAACGATAGAAGATTCCAAGGTCTTTCTCGATATCTCTTTGAGCTCTACACCGCCTCTTGTGACAAACGCCGTGTCAAACGAGCTTTGGGACGCAATCTTAATTCTGCAATGCTTAAGCTCTTTAAGAAAACTCTTCCGATTCTCACGCGTCACCTTCGCGGCATAAAGATCCGTGACTCCCGCACGCTTGCCGAGTCCCGAAGACAGAGACGACGGAACATACCCCGCGCCTATTGTCGTAAGCTTCGTGTCGGGTCTGTCATTAATTTCTCTTAGGAGCTCCTCGTCAACTTCCGTATCCGTCCTTCCGGGCATGAAATCAAGTTCAATCCAGCCGTCCGAGCTTACAACATCCGAAGGAATATACCTTGCAAGCTCAGTTACCGCGGGACCCGAAAGTCCGTCGTGCGTAAAGAGCACGCTCCCGTGAGTTTGTGTCTGCTTTTTGCTACCCAGGTACAATCCCGCATCCGCATCAACCGATACCCCACTCACAGACGACGTAAATTCGCGGTCACTTCCCGCGGCTTTAACAGGTGCGAGAGCGGGCGCAAGTTCCGTAACTTTGTGACCCAGGCGTCCCGCAAGTTTAAAACCGCTGCCGTCCGATCCCGTCTTCGCGAAGCTTTTGCCGCCTGTCGCAAGGATAATTCTGTCAAATGTAAGGGATTCCCCCTCTGAAGACACCACCTTGAAAGCGCCTTCCTCAAGGCTTATGTCCGTCACGTCAAAACCTGTTCTGATATTGTCTTTGCCGATAAATTTCACAAGAGCATCTCTTATGTCCGAAGCCTTCTCCGAGACCGGGAACATCCTGTTGTTTTCTTCCTCTTTCAGAGGCACGCCGAGCTCGTCTTCGATGAACTTCACAGCATCATCGGGCGTGAAAGATGAGATGGCGGGATAGATAAAATTCGAAGCCTCATGGTATCCGGCCTTCAAGTCCCGGGCAGGCTTCCTGTTCGTTATGTTGCACCTGCCGTGACCCGTGAGCACAAGCTTCCTGCCGCACTCCGGACCCTTTTCGAGCACGGTAAAATCCGCGCCCTGCTTCTTCAGGAAACATCCCGCGAAAAGCCCCGCGGCTCCTCCGCCGATTATTCCTACTCTCATCAGGCCTCTTCTCTTGAAGCGGAGAGAGCTATCTTCTCGCACAAATCGTCGTATTCGATTCCTTCCTTGGCCGCGGCCTCCGGAAGAAGTGAAGTATTGGTCATGCCGGGGAGGTTGTTGGCCTCGATGAACCAGAAATCCTCACCGTCAAACATCATGTCGATTCTCCCGTACGCACTCATACGAAGTGTACGGAATTCCTCTTCGGCAATCTCTTTGACGCGGCGGGTATTCTCGTCTCCCAAATCAGCGGGGCACACGTGAGTTGTAAGACCCGCCTGGTACTTGTTCTTATAGTCGTAGAATCCCTCGTGGGGAATAATCTCCGTAACGGGAAGGGCGTGTCCTTCGACGATGCTTACCGTAAGCTCACGGCCCTTTATGAACTGCTCAACAAGAATCAGCTGGTTATAGCTTCCCGCGAAGTCCATGGCCTTCTTAAACTCGCTCTCTTCCTTAACAATCGATACACCGCAGGAACTGCCGCATCCGATGGGCTTAATTACAAACGGAAGCCCCAGAGCACTTTGTGCACGCTCGAACGTTATGTTCTCCGCTTTATCGGTAAACCACTTCGCTGTCTTAAATCCCGCACCCGAGATCAAAGCCTTCGAAAGGTCTTTGTCCATAGCAACCGCGCAGCCCAGGTATCTGCAGCCTGTGTACTTAACGCCGTACGCATCGAGGACAGCCTGAACCTGACCGTTCTCACCGTGCGCACCGTGAAGGCCTATAAACACTGTATCCGCCTCAAGGCAGATGTCGATCACGCGGGGTCCGAGCCACGTGTCTCTGCCTCCGTGTTCTTTTATTATCTGAGCGAGATCGGGCTCAGTCTCGGGGATATCGTAACTGAATTCATTTTCGGCGCCCCCGCGGAAAAAGCTCTCAAGAGGCTCGTCGCTCTCGATACCGTCGTACAAGTCGATTACCGCGACCTTATGGCCCTTCCTCAGAAGCGCGTTTGCGATAAGGCTTGCGGACTTCTTAGATACATCTCTCTCGGGGCTCAGACCCCCTCCAAGTACGACTATTTTCATGGCTTTAATCCTCCTTGCCGGTTAGAAAATTATAACAATCGAAAAGTCCTTCAAAGCCCCTTATTCATTACAGTTGTGTTACCTTCACCAAAACGTAACATACGTGTAAACTTCCGCGCGTTTTTTATTGCTAGACTGAACGCAATTTAATAAATATAAAGGAAAAAATTATGCTGGCGGTACTGTATCTTGCTTTATGCGCTGTATTCGGAATTTCACTGGTCTGTGCCTGTGTCCCGGACACCGCGCGCCTGTTCACGGCATGCTCGACCAACAAAAATATAATCACGAAGCTTCCTCCCGTCATGTTCACCGCACCTGCGGGCATCACGGCAGGAATCCTGTGCGTGCCTTTCATCAACTACTATGTAACTTTCATCCTGAGCCTGTTTGTTGGCAGCGACGACCTGGCGAAAAGGGCCGGCGTTCTCATAACTTTCTCGGTAGGAATAATTCTGACAGCGGTAAATTTCTCGGTTTACACGAAGAAACTATCCGCTTCTTCCACTGAAGGCAAGCTTCCGAAATACCTCCCGGAGTTAAGTGACATCTTCCTTTACGGAATCACGACAATTGCAGTTACCGCAGCCAGCTCGTTCCTGATGTTTTACACGTATCACATAACAGACGGGACGCTCTACGCAGGTTACTCAACCTTCTCTGACCTCGCGCCTCACACCGCGATGATATCATCATTCGCAAAGGGCTTTAACTTCCCCACTCAGTACATGCACTTCTCCGGAGACGGAATTCAGTATCATTTCTTCTTCTACTTCTTCGCCGGAATGCTCGAATACTTAGGCTTCTCGATTGACCTCTCGATAAACATTCCTTCGATTATCGTTATGGTTTGTGCGCTTATGCTCGCGGGAACTCTCTCGGTTCTGCTGTTCCGCAAGAAGGCCGCCTTTGCAATTGTCCCGGTGCTTGTACTTTTCAGAAGCTCGCTTAACGTGTTTATTCACATCAAGGAGCTCCTCTCGCTCGGCACGCCTTTGTCAGCGGCGCTCGAATCAATTGCAAAGTCCTCATCCTGGTACGTCGCGACCCCTTACGACTCATGGGCAATCTGGGCAATCAACGTCTATCCCAATCAGCGTCATCTGATGCTCGGCGTCTCCGCAGCACTTTTGCTGATTATTCTGCTTTTGCCGTTCCTGAGACGCATGTGCATTTCCTTAATAAAGACACCTTCACCCAAGACTTTCTTCATATCCCGCGAAGCGTGGCTTCTTCGTAAATCCGACCCCTTAAATCCCGTTGGAATCATGATTCTCTCCTGCATAATCGCAGCCGTAATCCCGATGTTCCACGGATCCGCTTTAATCGGTGCACTCTTGGTTCTCGCGTTCATGGCAATCTTCTCAGAAAGCCGCATCATTCCTTTGGCAGTCGCAGCCTGCGCGGTCGTATCGTCTTTAATACAGACACGAATTTTCTCGGGAGGGGCGTCAAACGTTGTATCATTCGCTTTTAACCCGGGCTTTGTAGCCGAGGATAAAACCGCGGGCGGCATCGCTTCTTATATCGTAACCGTCACCGGATTTACGCTCATCGTATCTTTAATCTTCGTCATCTACCTTCTCGTTCGTGACATCATCGCGAAAAGACCCGTTTACCGCGAGCTTTTGTATCCGGCATTTCTCGTGCCGTTTATCTTCGCGTTCCTCTTTTCCGTCTCGACCGAGATGCTTGCAAATCACAAGTACATCCAGATGTCGCTTATTTTCGTGGACATCTTTACGGCGGGTGCTGTCGCGGAGCTTTTCGCACCTCCGGTAAAGATTAAGCAAAAGCTTAAGCGGGGCCGGTACATTACCGTGCGCGTGGCGCTTATTGTTCTGGGTGCAATCCTTCTCGTGCCGCTTACCGCGACCGGTATCTCGGAGTGGTGCACGTACATAAATCTGAACTCGAATGCCATCGAGGTCAACACCAAGTCCGAACTCACCGAGTGGATTGAAGAGAACACAGATTCAAGCGACGTTTTCCTGACACCCGAGTGGTCGTTAAATCGTTTCTTCCTTGCAGGCCGTGCCGCTTACTACGGCTGGCCTTACTACGCATGGTCCGCAGGTCACGACACATACACGCGTGAGACCATCTACTGCTGGCTCATCTCAGGGTGCGGCGGCGATATCAGTGAATTCGAGCGTTACTGCGAAGAGCGTGGAATTAAGTACCTGGTGGATGACCCCGAGTTTGACACCTTCACGTTCCCTGACGGCACCACATTTAACCGCGAGTTCTTCTCGCAGAACTTAACCCCCGTCGCGTATTTCCCTGAAGAAGGAACAACGATTTACAGAATCTATTGATTGACAAAATCAGCCATAAATAAAGGACCGCTCCCTTTTTTAAGGAACGGTCCTTTTTCTTTGCTATAAACAAGCGGCTGATCTAAATCACTCTTCTGCCTTTGCCGCTGCTATAACCTTCGTCGCAACATCCTCGGGTGCCGGCTCATATCTTACGTGGCTCATCTTGAACCAACCGAGACCCTGAGTCATAGCCTTAAGCTCAGTCGCGTAATCGTTCATCTCGGAAGTCGGAACCTCTGCGGAGATAACGCATCCGAGCTCATCAGCGTCGATACCCATGATGCGGCCGCGCTTCTTGTTCAAGTCACCGAGCAAGTCGCCTTGCTTATCCTCGGGAGCGTGAACCTCAACCGCGGAGATGGGCTCCAGGAGAATCGACTGAGCCTGCTCCATGCCGGCCTTGAATGCAAGGTGTGCTGCCATCTTGAACGACTGATCGTTCGAGTCAACATCGTGATAGGAACCGTCTACGAGCGTAGCCTTGAGGTTAACAACCGGGTATCCTGCGAGAATTCCCTTTGTAACAGCCTCCTGCAGACCCTTCTCGATAGCGGGGAAGTAGTTCTTCGGAACAGCGCCTCCGAATACCTTCTCTTCGAAAACGAGTTCTTCGGAATCCGGGTTCGGCTCAAACTCAATCCAAACGTCACCGTACTGACCGTGACCGCCGGACTGCTTCTTGTGCTTACCCTGAACCTTAACCTTCTTTCTGATAGTCTCTCTGTAAGCAACCTTGGGATCTGCGAGATTTGCCTCGACATTGTACTTAGCTTTGAGCTTGTTGGTTAATACCTTGAGCTGAACTTCGCCGAGACCCGAGATGATGGACTGCTTTGTCTCGGGGTTGGTCTCGATGGTAAAGCATCTGTCCTCTTCCTGAAGCTTCTGCAGACCTGCGATAATCTTATCCTCTTCGCCTCTCTTAACGGGAACGATGCTCTTCGAAAGGCAGGGCTCCGGGAACTTAATCTTGGGCATCTCGAGAATTCTCTTCTTATCGCAGAGCGTGTCGTTTGTCATGGTGATTGCAAGCTTCGCGGTAGCACCTATGTCACCCGCCGTAACCTCATCTGTCGGGATCTGCTTCTTACCTACAAGATAGAAGAGGTTTCCGATCTTCTCATCCTTCTCCTGAGTCGCGTTATAAACTGTGGAGTTGGCCTTAATGGAACCCGCGTTTACCTTGAAGATGGAGATCTTACCCACGAACGGATCGGCAATTGTCTTGAAGACAAATGCCGCAAGCGGATCTTCTGTCTTGCATGCAACCTCTTCCTCTGTGCCGTCTGCGTGAGTACCGATAAGTGTCGGCTTCTTACCTGCCGGAGGCGTATCCTTCGCGATACAGTTAAGCAGGAAGTCAACACCCCAGTTCATGTACGCGGAACCGCAGTAAATCGGGTGCAATTTACCTTCTCTGAAGCCTGCGTGAACACCGTGTCTGAACTCATCCTCGGTGAACTTCTCGCCTGCGAAATACTTTTCCATCAAAGCGTCGTCAGCCTCGGCAACAACCTGATTAACCTGATCCTGGAGGTCGTCGATTCTGTCGTTATATTCTTCGGGGAGCGGGAACTCTGTCATGGCACCGCTCTTTCTGTCTACGCTGAATGCTTTCCTGTTCATTACATCGACAATTCCGGTCATCTGCCCGTTCTCCATAATCGGGAAAGAAAGAGGAATAACCGACGGTCCGTAACGGTTCATCATTCTCTGAGTTACCGCCTCGAAGTCTGCGTTGGGCTCGTCCATTCTGTTTACGAAAAACAGGAACGGAACGTTCTTGCCGTTAAGAAGTCTTATAGCCTTCTGCGATCCCACGGATGTACCGCCCTTTGCAGATATCATTACGATACCGCTGTCAGCTACTCTGATTCCCGACATCTCTTCACCCAGGAAATCAAAATCACCGGGAGTGTCGATTATGTTGATCTTGCTGCCCTTGTACTCACAGCTTGCAACGGCAGCAGAAACTGTTCCGCCTCTCTTGATCTCCTCGGGATCAAAATCGAGCGTTGTATTACCGTCTGCGGTTCTGCCCATTCTGTCAATAGCCTTGGTGCAGTAGAGCATTGCCTCAGCCAGAGATGTTTTACCGGATCCCTGATGTCCGAGCAAAGCTATATTGCGTATCTTATCTGCGGAATACTTTTCCATGTTATGCTGCCTCCTTCGGAGAAATTTATGCTTGTTATTTAAAAATCAAGCAGTTTTAATTATAAGGCATTGAGTAGACGTTTTCCACAAACAAAGTTAGGCAATTTGTGAATTATTTGTGCATTTCATCGCAGACTGCACATTTCTTTTTCCTGCGCGAAAAATGCCCGGCGCTCAAACCGCGCCGGGCATCTGTTTTTCAGGTTTTAAGGATACTGATTTACTTAAATCTTATCCCATCATCGACATCCAGGATTCGTAGTCTTCCTCGGAAATCTTACCCTCTTCGAGAAGCTTGTCGAATGCAGCGATTGTAACATCGGAAGATGCATTCTCGTTGACAATCTCAAAGCTTACATCCTCTAAGAACTCTTCCTCATCGAACTCTATCAGACCATCGCTGTTAACAGTCAAGGTCTGGCTGTATGTGCCATCTGTCGGCACAGATTCGATGATGTCAATAAGGGGAAGATACATAACATCCGTAAGTATCTCAAGCGTCTCATAGTCATCTTCGCCGGGATGGAAGTACATCGCATCCAATGTGCCGGCAATTATGTCAACCTGAAGATCGTCATCATACATAAGTTCCTGAATCATCTCCGGATTGGGACATGTGCCGTTGATAGAAACCTCGCCGTTGCCGTTATCCGTGAGCTCGTAGTCAACTCTTGAATAATAGGTCGCAAAATATTCATGAATAACGTCACTCATGTGATCCGTAACCCCTTCGGTATCGGAAGAGTATTCAGACAATTCCGTACTGCCTGTGGTAAGTTCGGCTGCACCGTCGGTATCACCTGCCGCAAGCAACGTCATAAACTCGTCAACAACAGCAACAGCATCGACATCGCCTGAAGTTGTCTCGTCCTCTTTCTCAGACTCTTCAGCTTCAGTTTCCTCTGTCTCTTCAGCTGTCTCGGAAGTCTCTGTTACCTCAGTCTCCTCAGATTCCTCAGTCTCTTCCGCCTCCGTCTCCTCAGCTTCGGTCTCCTCTGCCCGAGTCTCGACAACTTCCGCAGCCTCTGTCTCCTCGGCCTCAGTCTCTGAGCATCCTGCGAAAGCCATCGCAAGCGAGAGCGCCAGAACAGAGCATAAAATCTTCTTCTTCATTCTTTCTATCCTCCAAAAAAATAAAATGTTGCTCGGGGAAACAAGTGTTCCCCCAAACAGCATTCGAATATATCAATTTTGCTTTTCGCTGTCAATATTTTTTAACAAAAAGGGTGTCCGCTCTCACGGACACCCTCGTAAAACTCTTATGTAAGTTAAACCTTAAGCCTTCTTAGCTCTCTCGAAAATCATAACAACGCGGTCGGACTTGCTGGAATAAGAACCCATCGCGAGGGAAGCCGTCGCCTCTCCGCCAAGGCTGCTCTGAAGCTTACCGCCGTCATCGTTAATTACGGAAACGAGTCTCCAACCGTCCTTGGTCATCTTATCGAGTGTCTTCGAGATACCCTTATCATCAACCTCACCGGCACCGTTGTGCTCAACAACCTGAACGCTGTACTCCTTCGGGCCTGCGTCAGATCCGCCGAAGCCACCCTCGGCAGCCTTCTTCTCAAGAGCCTTCATAGATGCCTCAAGTTCCTCAAGCTTAGCATTAAGTGCGTCTCTTTCCTTCTCCATGGCCTTTATCTCGTTCTCCTTCTCTTCGATGGTCTTCAGGTACTGACCCTTATCGCTCTCCTTAAGAGCCGCCTCCTTGAGGAATACCGCTCTCTTCTCGGCGTCGAGAATAATCTCCTCGGCCTCGGCCTGTGCGGCAACCTTAACGTTCTTCGAATCTTCGATAACAACCATCGCCTTGTTGTACTCTTCGGTAATGGATGCAATCTGTGTATTCCAATCGTTGATGGAAGCTTCGTACTCGGCAATCTTCTTCTCGAGGTCCGCGGACTGAGCAGCGAGTTCATTCTTCTGAGCCTCGGCATCCTTGAGAGCCGCATCCATCTGCTCGATTTCCTTCAGGGACTCATCTCTCTTCGTCGCAGCCTCTTCGGCTTCATTGATAACCTGCTGAGCCTGCTCACGGATACTGTTCATCTCAGCCTCGGCCGCCTGCTGGCTCTGCTCAATCTGAGTTGCAAGAAGAGCCTTCTGCTCATTAAGCTGATTAAGCTCTGCCTCAGCCTGATCCTTAAGCTTCAAGGCTTCGCCTGCCTGCTGCTCGGCTATCTGCCTAGCTTCCTTCTCAAGTCTTTCCTTCTCGACCTCAAAGTCCTTACCGAGCTGATCAATCTGTGCCTGCTTATCGGAAATTTCCTGCTTCTTAGCCTCGAGTTCCTTCTCCTGCTCTGCGCGGGCCGCCTCGAGTTCCTTCTTGAGCTGATCCGTATTCTCAAGGAAAGCCTGTGCTTCCTGAGCCTCGGCAACCAGCTGATCTCTCTTCGTTAAAACTTCCGCGTACTCCGCATCAATCTTCGAAGCCGCTTCATTAATTTCTTTCTGCGTCTGCTCGAGCATCGTCTGGCGATCCTGCTCCGCCTTAGCCATCAGCTCATCATACTTAGCCTGACCTTCAGCTTCTTTTGCCTGCTTGGCCTGCTCGCCTGCGGCTCTCGCCTCGTCAATCTTGGCTCTCTCGGCCTCGACCTCACCCCTTGCCTGCTCGAGTTCCTTCTCAAGCTTGAGCTTCTCATCGATAGCCTGCTTCTGCATGGCTGCATATTCACTGTCAAGTCTGAGCTTCTCGGATTCAAACTGAGCTGTGAGAGTCTCCATCTCACGGTTGATTTTCTCTTTAATCTCCGCGAGGCGCTTCTCTTCCTCGGTTCTTCTGGCCTCTGTACGTGCGAGGTTCTCTTCTTCTTTCTGATCGAGGACCTTCTGGGCCTCTGCCATTACTGCGGAGGCGTCTCCTCCCGATGCCTTCTGGAAATCATACTTACACATTGAGCAGCGGGCTACATTGTCGCCCATCATAACTCCGCAAACAGGACATTTCTTCATTGTGATGCGAGCTCCTTCTTAAAAGACGTAACCTGATTATACCACCAAATATCACAAAAAAATTACTTTAATAACCGAAATTTTGTTAATTAAGTAAATATGTTTTCTTTCCATTCGAAAATTCGGCAAAATTGAGGTAATATCGTTTCCAATATATTAGGAAGAAAAAGGAAGTGAACACGATTATGAAGTCAGCATTCATCAGGAAAGTTCTGGCAATCGTACTCTGCGTCGCATCTTTCGCGGCTGTGTCCTGCTCGTCCTCTCAGGACGGTGAATACGGAGGAGAGGCTGTTGTGGGAATCACACAGGAGCCCTCTGTCTTTGATCCGCACACTGTTGTTGCCGCAGGAGACAAGGAGATTTTGTTTAATATTTTCGAGGGTCTTGTAAAGTATGACCACACAGGCGAGCTTCAGCCTTGTCTTGCAACAGACTACAAAATCGCGGATGATGCCATGACCTATACGTTCACACTTCGTGAGGGCGTTTTGTTTCACGACGGCAGTGAGATGGATGCGGACGATGTTATCTACTCCCTTAACAGAGCCTGCGAGCTCATGCCCAACCTTGAGACAGTCGAGTCCGTTACCGACAACGGTGACGGCACTGTCAGCATTAATCTGAACTCTCCCAACAGCGAGCTTCTCCCGTACCTCACGGCAGCAATTATTCCCGAAGGTTCCGGAGACACTATAGGCGAGACCATAATCGGAACCGGTCCTTTTAAGTTCGAAAGCTACGAACCCGGCATAAGCGTTGTTCTTTCTAAGAACGAGAATTACTGGAACCCCGAGCTTCCTTACCTTGATAAGGCAACATTCAAGATTTGCGCCGATATGGATGCAGCTGTCCTTGAGCTTCAGGCAGGAACCGTAGATATTCTGCCTTACCTCACAACGGACAAGACTGTGGGCCTCGACGAAGAACGCTTCACAACAATCGCAGTGGGCTCGAACATGGTTCAGCTCTTAGCACTTAACAACGCAGTCGAGCCTTTCACGGACGTTCGCGTCAGGCAGGCCATCAACTATGCGATTGACCGCGAGGAAATCATCGACATCGTCATGAACGGAGAGGCACTCCCTCTCGTTACCTGCATGAGCCCTGTAATGGGATTTGCTTACGACACAAGCCTTGACGACATGTACAATCAGGACATCGAAAACGTGAAGCTCCTCCTCGAGGAAGCAGGCTACCCGGACGGATTTGACATGACAATCACGGTTCCGAGCAACTACCTGATTCACGTCAACACGGCAATTGCCATCGCAGACGAGCTTTCCGAGGTCGGAATTAACGTTACAATCGAACAGGTTGACTGGGCTACTTGGCTCGAGGACGTTTACACAAACAGAGATTACCAGACGACAATCATCGCACTCACAAGCGACTTTGCTCCTTACGACGTCATCTACCGATATGCGTCCGATTCGAGCAAGAACTTCATCAACTACAGTAATGAGAATGTTGACGAGATTATCACTTCAATCCCTCAGACCGCAAGTGACGTCGACAGATACGATTTGTATCACGATTTACTGTACTTCATCGCCGATGACGCAGCTTCCTGCTACATCCAGGATCCGTACGCCACGACTGCATATAACAACCGCATCGAAGGCTACGAGATTTATCCTATGTACGTTCAGGATATGTCGACTGTCAAAATCGTCGACAACTGATAATCTGTCTTAATGCGCGGTACGCTGAAATTTATAGCCGGCAGAGTCGTTGAGTTTATACTCACGGCTCTGCTGGTTTCGTTTTTTACCTTTGCTGCCTTCTCGGTAATACCCGGAGACAGTGCTCGTGTTATGCTCGGTCCGGATGCGACCGAAGAGCAGGTCAATGAGCTTCGCGAGGATTTGGGTCTCAACAGGCCTCTTATCGAACAGTACACTTCGTGGCTTAAAGGTGCTTTTACCGGAGATTTGGGCGAATCTGTATCTTTCTCAAGACCCGTGGGCGAGCTTATCGCCTCGAGACTTCCGGTTACTCTTGGCATCAGCGTAATATCCCTCATTCTTGTTATACTCGCGTCCTTTCCCTTAGCCGCCGTTTGCAGCCGCCACCCGGGAGGCAAGGCAGACAACGCCGTGTCTTTGACGGGACACATACTTTTCGCGATACCGCCGTTCGCACTCTCGGTTATACTTATACTGTTTTGCTCGAACGTCTTAGGTCTATATTCCGTAGGTCGCTACGCATCGCCTTCCGAGAACTTCGGCAGATACATAACAAGCCTTCTGCTGCCCTCGCTTTGCATCGCACTTCCTAAAATTGCAATGACGTTTAAGTTCCTGAGATCCTCCATGATTGAGTACTCGGGAAGCGATTTTGTAAGGACATCCAAGAGCCACGGCCTTACGGATTTGCAGATTCTTCTGCGCCACATCATCCCGAATTCCGCGGTCTCTTCCATAACGGTAATATCACTTGTTTTATCCGACATCATGGGCGGCTCCATCGTAGTCGAGCAGGTCTTTAACCTCCCCGGCATCGGAAGGCTTTTGCTGTCCGCCATCTCGAGGCGCGACTTTCCGCTGCTGTCGGGAATCGTCCTGTACCTTGCAATCATGACGGTCGCCCTCTACTTCATCTCGGACATTACGGCGTCACTCATCGATCCGAGAATCCGCGACGGAAGGGGGCAAACCTCATGAACCTCCGCCACGGCAATCGAAAATTTCTTATAACCGGCGTCATCCTCTTGGGAATCGTCTTCGCGTTCTTTATCTTAGGTCTCATCTGGACCCCGTACGGAACAAATTCGACCGATGCCGCAAGCAAGCTTCTGCCTCCGTCACTCGAGCACTTCTTCGGAACCGACAACATGGGACGAGACGTGTTCTCGAGATGCCTTGCTGCCGCAAAGTACACTGTGCTCATATCATTTGCGGGTGTCGCGATAGCGTTCTTCTTCGGAACAATACTGGGACTTATAGCAGGATACTTCGGAGGATTTGTCGATAAGGTAATAATGCTTGTTTCAAACAGCGTAATGTGCTTCCCGGGAATCCTCCTCGCACTCGTGGCGGTCGCAATCTTCGGAGCATCTCTTTATAACGTTATCTTTGCCCTCGGCATCGTCTTCGCCCCAACCTTCGCAAGAGTGTTCCGAACAGGCACAATCGAGCTTAAGGGGCGCGACTTTATAATGCAGGCAAGGGTGATGAAGATACCTTCACTTCGAATAATCTTCATGCATATCTTCCCGAACCTCCTGCAGCAGGCTCTTCCCGCAGTGGTTATAGGTCTTGCCAACATGACACTGTTCGAGTCCGCGATGAGTTACCTGGGGTTGGGCGTCCAGCCCCCCGCCGCATCTTACGGCAAGATGATTTCCGACTACCAAAGCTACATGGTTCAGGCTCCCTGGCTTGTTGTCTTTCCTATACTGATGCTTGTGCTTTATATCCTGGGGCTCTACTTCATATCCGAATGGGTACGCACCTCAGCGAAGGGAGGCACCAGATGAGATACAGAGGAAATATTCTCGAAGTAAACGGCCTTTGCCTTTCAATCAAGGGCTCTGACGGCGTACCCGTAAGAATCCTGAACGACTTAAGCTTTAATGTCAGGTCCGGTGAGATTTTGGGTCTTATCGGAAACTCCGGATCGGGCAAAACCCAGACGGCACTTGCCATATCGGGTTTGCTGTCAGACAGAGCCGCGGTTGACGGTGGAGAGATACTTTTCGATGGGGAGGACCTTTTGTCCAAGGATTCCGCCTACAGAAGAAGACTTCTCGGCGAGAAAATAGGTGTTATTTTCCAGGACCCATCTTCTGCGCTCGACCCACTGCAAAGCGTCGGGGCGAATCTTTATGAAGTCTTAAGCATCAGACCCGGATCAAAGGAAGAGCGCACGGCGAAGATTTTGTCGATGCTAAAGACCGTAGGATTTAATAACCCTGAGGAGATTTACAAGCGTTACCCGCACCAGCTCTCGGGAGGTCAGAGACAAAGAGTTCTCATAGCGGGCGCGGCTCTCATGAAGCCCTCGCTTCTTATTGCCGACGAGCCGACGTCTTCGCTTGATACCGTAACGGCCATGTCCATCATGCAGCTTCTGCACGAGATGTGTCAGGAGATGGGAATTTCGATTCTGTTTATCTCTCACAACCTCTCCGCGGTCAGAAGTTTCTGCGACCGCGTCATGGTCATGAAAGACGGTACCATCATAGACTCCGATACATCGTGGGATATACTGGGTCAGCCCAAGTCGAGCCATACCGCGGAGCTTCTTATGAACTCGAAGCTCGACGCGAAGGCTCTGGGAATCACTCCGGCTGTCGCCAAAGAAGACTCTCCCGCGGTTCTTACCTTAAAAGACATCAAGGCCGGCTACAGCTCCGGATTCCCTGCGAAAAGCGTTCGAAGCGACATTCTGAACGGTATCTCCATGGAAATACGTGCGGGCGAATGCGTCGGTTTAATCGGAAGCTCCGGCTGCGGTAAGACAACACTTGTTAAGACAATTCTCGGGCTCATTAAACCCACGTCGGGAGAGGCCCAAATTCAAGGCAGAGCCGCGGCCGTATTCCAGGACCCGGTCTCAAGCCTTAACCCCGCACACACGATAAGATGGCACCTGAACGAAGCTCTCATGAGCTCCGGACGTGAAGTCCCGAAGAGCGAAAAGGACCCGCTTTTCCGCGAGATGCTCGAGACATGCGGACTTAAGGGCAGCCATTTATCGCGCTACCCTCACCAGCTTTCGGGAGGCCAGAGACAGAAGGTCGCCATTGCGATGTGCCTCATAACCGAGCCTTCGGTGATTATCGCTGACGAGCCGTTCTCGGCTCTCGACTCAACCTCGCAGGCATCGGTTCTGAAGCTCTTATCCGATATAAATAAATCCCGTGGCACGGCGATGCTTCTTGTGTCGCACAACTTAAGAGTTGTCCGCGCGATGTGCTCGAGAGTAATTGTCATGGACAGCGGTAAAATCGCCGAGGAAGGCGTCACTTCCGAGATACTGAAGAAGCCGAAGAGCGCCGCGGCTCATGAGCTTTTGAAAGCTGAGCTGTACGGAGTTTAAGCAAAATAAAAAATCCGCTGTCGTCTGACAGCGGATTTTATAGGTTCTTATTAATATCTAATCTTTTACTCGTCGGCCTCTCTATAATTACCGAACGATCTCTGGGATACCGCAAGAATACTTTCTCTGATGTAATCTGTCTCTGACTGTACACCAATAACAAACTTGGAGGACTCAGCGGACTTCCTTGCATTCGACTTCTCAAGAGAATCACCAATATTGATAAACGAGATACTTGCAAGAACAACGAGGATTGCCACAACGAGCATAATCTCAAGAAGCGTAAATCCCTTTCTGTTCGTCTTATGTATAAGCTTCATAATCCACCTCTCCATTAATTCGGATGTAACTATACAGCGTTATTATATCGCAGGGTCTTTAAAAAAGATAGTGGAAAATTAACATTTTATTCATAAAATTTTCGAACGTAGTTCTCAATTGCCCCGCGGTCGTTAGGGAGAGTACCGTCCACAACATTTTCGAGGATACTGTGCAAGACCCGGCCGACCTCGGGGCCTTCGGGTATGCCCCAGCTGATGACATCCCTGCCGTCCACGACCAAAGCCTTCGCTGTCAGCGGTACACCTTCACTCACCGCTTCGTCGTAGAGCCGCTCTATCTCATTTGCGATTCCGATGCGCTGCCTTCCGATTTCCGAGTGTGCCAAGATATCCGCCCTCTGTAAAATGAGAAGTCTTCTGCAAAACTCCTCGCCGTACCTGGAAAGGAAACGCCTTGCGGACTTCGCGGTCGTGTCGGGAAAAGCGTCATGCAATTGAACGAGCTCTACTATCTCCTCACCCGTCGCACACGGCATGCGAAGCTCATTCGCGATACGCTGTGCTATAACTTTACCTGCCGAGGAATGCCCTTTCATGTGACCTACGCCGTCTTCACCCAGAGTAAAGACTTCCGGCTTGCCGATATCGTGAAGAAGCGCGGCCCAGGAGAGGTTTAAATCTCTCTTTCCATCCTCTCCCAAAGGAATCTCTGACAGAGTGTCAAGCGTGTGCTCAAGGAGCGAACGGTCATGGTACTTCGACTTCTGATCAAAGTCCTTCTGCAGCAAAAGCTCCGGAATTATTGCCCCTATCACCTCAAGGTTGTCGCGTATCGCCTGAGGGCCGAACGGACCTGTTACTATACCGTTCATCTCAACAAGTATTCTCTCGGCGGATATGTGTTTAAGCTCGCAGGCCAGATTCTTCGCGGCCTCGCGGGTTCTCTCTTCGAGTGCGAATCCTATCTTTGCCTCAAACCTTACCGCACGAAGTATGCGAAGTGCGTCTTCTTTAAATCTCTTCCCGGGGTCCCCGCAGGCTCTTATAACCCGCGCTTCAATGTCGGCCTTGCCGCCCATAGGGTCTTTGATAAATCCGTCCTTATCCATATAAAGCGCATTAATCGTGAAGTCGCGCCTCGCGGCGTCTTCTTCCAAAGTTTTCCCCAGACTTATCTTATCCGGGTGGCGGCAGTCTTCGTAACCTTCTTCTCCCCTGAAGCTCGTTATCTCAACCCTCTCGGAATTATCGTCGGGTGATATAAAAACAACTGTTCCGAACTTGTCCGAACGAATATCAAGCTTCCTGTAGCCCAAAGCCTCCATCACTTCCGTGGTCTGTTCGGGAAGAGCGGACGAGGAAATATCAAAGTCGTGAATGGCGGTGCCTCTTATAAAATCTCTTACGGCGCCTCCTACCACGTAGGCTTCATAGCCCGCGTTCTCGAGTGCGGACAGAATCTCTCTTATGTAAGAAGGTAAAACTTCACTCATAAAGCCTCCAAGAAAGTCTTCAAATCTTTGTCTTCCGGAAAGGGTAGACCGTACGTATCAAACCTGCGTTTAAGATTCGCCTTAAACTTCTTAAAATCAATCTCTTCCGCCTTCGCCGCCCCGGATACCCCGCAGAATTTATCCGCCGCGAGCTCGAGGGTCAGCAAAAACAAATCCGCATCATCCTCCGCCCCGCGCTCGATAGCTTCACGCTCAAATCCGGGAACCAATTTCTCAGGATTAAATTCGTTCTGCAAGAGGTCATGGTAAAGCTGCCCCATACGCTCTGAAAGATTATCTTTAAACACCTCAAGATATGCGAAAAGCACTTTCAAACATCCCGGCTCTACGCCTATATCACTAAGGCTTAAACCAATAAGCCTCACAGGGCCCGGTCCTACGGCTCTCATAGCTGTCCCGCCGTAAAGTCCCGCAAGCTCAAGGCGTGTTCTCAGGTAAGAATCATTCGGATCTTTAATCACATCACCCAAATTTCCAAGCACAAGGGATATGGCATTAAAACTGTCGGCCTTATACGACGGCGCAGTCATCAAAGAATCGCAAAGATAAGCCTCCACTGCACCGGTAAGCGTACAAAGTGCGGAGTTCGTCGACACCTGTCCGGTAGTTCTCACCGCCAAATCCGGGTCAAAAACCACCGCGGACGGAATCATAAGATTTGAGTAAAAACTCAGTGATGTCCCGTCCTCATCTATACAGCGTGCGTACCCGGAAGAATAAATATCCGAATTATCCATTGCGAGACAGACGAGCGGAGGAATTGCTTTCTTAAGTGTATCTCTCCCGCTTAAAGTACGAACGATGCTTCGGATTATACTTTTCGGAGCAATGGATGCGAGTGATGCCGTGAGCTTTCCTATGCAGACATCCTCGAAGCCTCCCGCGACCACAATGGTATCGCACGAGGACTCCTTGTATTTATCGTAACTTGCAAGGACGTCTTCGACCAAAGCCTTCTCGTCTTTCTTGGTGTAAGACGCGAGACGGAAGCCCGCCATGCCGAAGGCCTTCGCGAACCCCGCGATAACCGGGCACGTGGCCGAGCTCTCCGCACTAATGAAGAGAATTGACTTGGTGCCGTTGTTCTTCAGATATTCGCAGACCTCGATAGCCTGCCTGCCGTCGGGGAAAAGCTTTTGCGGGGATAACTTAAGATACGAGTCCGTGCCCATAAACGCCCGGCTTACTTCAGTACCTTCTTAATTGCCGCGAGGAAATCGTCGAATTCCTCGAATGCCTCAATATCGGGGTTATCCTTCTTTATCTGCTCGGTGGATCTGAACAGGAATCCCGCACGGGACGCCTTGATCATACCGAGGTCGTTGTAGCTGTCACCTGCCGCGATGGTGTCAAAGCCGATGCTCTGTAAGGCCTTGACCGTCGTAAGCTTGGAGTTCTCGATACGCATATGAAAGTCCGTAATCTCGCCGTTCGGAGCGACTTCCAATTCGTTGCAGAAAAGCGCCGGATAACCGAGTTTTTCCATAAGAGGCATCGCGAACTGCGTAAACGTGTCGCTCAGGATAATTACCTGAGTGAGGCTTCTAAGCTCATCGAGGAATTCCTTTGCTCCCGGGAGCGGATCGATTGTTCTTATCGTGTCCTGAATTTCCTTAAGTCCCAGGCCGTGCTCCTTCAAAATCGCTATACGATATCTCATGAGCTTGTCGTAGTCGGGCTCGTCGCGCGTGGTTTTGCGGAGCTCGGGAATTCCCGTCGCCTCCGAGAACGCAATCCAAATCTCGGGTACAAGTACCCCCTCCATATCAAGACATACAATATCCATGTAACTTCTCCTCCTTCGAAAAATCTTCCTTCTTATCTCTTACCGGCGTTGCTGACGACTGCTCTCAGGAGCACTGATGTCGTAACCGAGCCCACGCCGCGGGGCACCGGCGTCACCGCTTCAGCCACAGCCGAAGCTGCCTCAAAGTCCACGTCGCCGCACAGCTTACCGCTGTCGTCCACATTCATTCCGACATCAATCACAATCTGACCTTTGCTGAAATACTCGCCTCCGAGCATCTTTGCCTTACCTGCGCATGCAACCACGATATCGGCCCACTGCACTTCGGATTTTAAATCTTCGGTCTTCGTGTGGCACACCTTGACCGTGGCGTTCTCTTTCAAAAGAAGCATCGCAACGGGTTTTCCGATAACCAGGCTTCTGCCGACCACGGTAACTTTCTTTCCTTTAATATCAATTCCGTAGAACTTTAAAATCTCAATTACGGCCTGCGCTGTGCACGGTGCGTGACCCTCGCCTGCACCCGAGTATATAAACGCACGGTTTGCAAGTCCCATGCCGTCAACATCTTTAAGCGCACTGATGTTTGCCGTGATGTTTGCGGCGGATAAATCGCCGGGCAGAGGACTGAAGACCAGAATACCGTCAATCTCCGGGTCCCGGTCCGCGCACTTAACCGTATCGTCCAATTCTTCCTGCGAGATATCTTCCGGAAGCTCAATCACCTGAACGCCGCATCCTGCGGACTCGAATCTCTTCTTAAGGCCTCTCTCATACGCGAGATCGTCCTCTCTTTGGCCGACCCTTACAACAGCAAGCGTCGGGATTATGCCCTTTCCCGCGAGGCTCGTAACTTCAGGCTTCAAGCTTTCTGTTACAGCATCGGCAACGGGTTTTCCGAGAAGCTCTGTCATACCGAAAGTCCATCCTTTACCTTAGTGTAAGCCGCAGCGCAGATTGCCGTGACCTCATCAACCGCAGCGACCGTCTGCCTGTTAAAATCCTCAGCGACCTCGCGGTTCTTCATAAGCTTCGTGTTGATATAAACATTCATCGCTCCGCCCTTGGCACACGCCTCACACGCCGATGCGGCAACACCGACATCACTTATCGCAAGCCTCGATCCCTTATCCGCGAGTTCTTCAATAAGCTTCGCGATATCTCTTGCCTTAAGAACAATCTCCAAGGGAGCTTTCGCTGCTTCAAGAAGCGCGTTCTCGAGAATCTCGTCTCTGCCCTCGGTGTCCTTCGGTATGGAGTAGGCTTTGGATAAGGGCTCGAAAGCCTCCGCGTCCTTTTCGATGAGGGCGAGCATATCATCGGCAAGCGCCCGGGCACAGCCAAGGATTCGCTCGATATCGGCCTGGTACTCGGCGTACTTCTTCTTGCCGGAAGTGAGGTTTGATACCATCGAGCACAGCGCCGCAGCCTGCGCGCCCATTAAAGCAGAAGCGCCCCCTCCGCCCGGAACAGGTTCTCCGGATGAAAGGGCCGCTGTAAATTCGTTAAGATTCATCTCTCTCATGTCAGCTGATAATCCTTCTTATTGATAGTATCGGCATCATGTCGAGGTCGCCGTAGACCACGCACTGCCTTGAGTTGGAAGCGTGAATGACCGAGCCTCCGCCGGCATAAATCGCGACGTGTCCGCAGTAACCGCTTCCTGTAGTATCATAGCAAATTATGTCGCCGACCTGAAGATTACTTCTGCTCACTGACACTCCGCAGGACACAAGCGAATTCGCGAAATGGGGCAGACTGATTCCCACCTGCCTGTACGCGTAAACCACAAGACCCGAGCAGTCCACACCGCTTGAAGACTCGCCGTTAAAGACATAGCTTACGCCCAGAAGGCTTGCCGCCGCGCTCATAACCGATGATGTGTTGACACCTGTGATTACCGCCGTACCCGCGGAGGACGACGAGCTTGAAGAACTCGAAGAGCTGCTCGATGAAGATGATGACGAATACGACGAAGACGAGGACGACGAACCGCTTGAAGAAGTTGTCACCACCACAGGCGCCGTCTGCGTCGTGAAAGATATATAAACATAGCCTTCAAGGCCTGATTCGGTCTGAACTTTGTACCATTTATCAGATATGGAAATCGCACGGAGTTTGGTCTGATCGGGCAGATTTGCCAAAACCTCGGAGGACGTGTCGGGCTCGGCGCGAAGCGATAAGGTTCCCGTGTCTACCCAGACCGTTCTGTCGATATCAACCCAAACCATCTCGTAGGACAAAGATGCCGTAAGAACGTAGCCCTCAAGGCCGTCTTCCGTCGTAATCTTAGACCATGTATCGCCAATCCCGGTTCTCGTTACGGCATCGCCGGTGCCGAGGTATGCAAGAGTTACCGAGCTCATGTCGGGCTCTTCTTTTAAAATCGTGTCAAATGTCTCGATGTAGTACTGCGTGTTATCTGCCGCGAAGTACTGCGTGTCAAGAAGCTCGATCGGCAGATCCGACTCATCGTACTCTTGGAAAACAATATAAGATTCGACATCGTCGTAATTCTCTTCTTCCTCAGATGCCTCGGGCTCGGAACCGTCCAAATACGTCGCACTTACGGTCGTGCCTTCACCGACTTCAATCAAATCTTCGTCGGCGTAGGTCTCCTCAACCGTCTCTTCCTCTTCTGTCTCCTCTTCGGGAAAAGTATCGGCATACGCGCGTCTTACAATAACCGCGGCGCTTTCTTCCTTAATACCTATCGGCAGGCAGACTATCGGAAACGCCACCGATATACACACTATTATCGATAAAATTCTTTTCTTATAACTACCGGTCATGAAACCTCTGATTATATTACAGTTTTGTTACCGCACAATTATACATCCTGACTCCACTCAAATTAAGGCGAATTCGAATGGAAAACTACACAAAAAAGCCCCGGTTTTTAATAACCGGAGCCTTTATCACTTGATCAGCGTCTGACAAAGAACCTATTACACTTCGGTAACTGCCTCTTCGTCCTTGTTCTCGGCTGCCGCGATGGCGTCGGCCTCAGCATTTTCGCGCTCTACCTGCTCGAGGTATACGTTGTGGAACATCTCGGCGTTGTCGTCGGAAGGATCGTAATCCTTACCTGTAATAACCTTGCTGTTCTCCTTGATGACAGGAACCGCTGTGATGTCGCGGTACTTCGGAACACCTGTACCTGCAGGGATGATGGAACCGATGATAACGTTCTCCTTGAGGCCGATGAGGGAGTCAACCTTACCCTTAACGGCAGCATCCGTGAGAACTCTTGCGGTTTCCTGGAAGGACGCGGCGGAGAGGAACGAATCGGTAGCGAGGGAAGCCTTTGTGATACCGAGGAGCTGACGCTTACCGGAAGCAGGCTTCAAGCCCTTCTGTTCCGCCTCATCGTTTGCAGCCTCGAAGTCGAGCATATCGACCGTGGTACCTGTCATGAACGGCGTATCACCCGGATCGTCGATTCTTACTCTTCTCATCATCTGCCTTGTGATAATCTCGATGTGCTTATCGTTGATCGAAACACCACCGCTCTTATAAGACTTGATTACCTCGCTGACGATGTACTTCTGAACGCCTCTTACGCCCTTGATTCTCATGATATCGGAAGGGTTAACGGCACCGTCTGTAAGCATGTCCGCAGCCTCAACCGTATCGCCGTCGCTGACCTTGAGGGTAGCGGATGTGGGAACGGTGTAGTGGCACTCGGTAATAACCTGGCCCTTCTCATCAAGTGTAGGCTCTTCGCTCGAAGGAGTAATGATAATCTCTCTCTTACCCTTCTCGCCGACAACGAGCTTAACCGTACCGTCAATCTCGGAGATGATAGCTTCACCCTTCGGCTTTCTTGCCTCGAAAAGCTCCTCGACACGGGGAAGACCCTGTGTGATATCCTCACCGGAGTTCGCGATACCACCGGAGTGGAACGTTCTCATCGTAAGCTGTGTACCGGGCTCACCGATGGACTGAGCAGCCATGATACCGACTGCCTCGCCGCCGATTGTGGGCAGGCCGTTTGCAAGGTTGATACCGTAGCACTTAGCGCATACGCCGTGACGTGAGCGGCAGTCGAATACGGATCTGATCTTGACCTTCTTGTTGCCTGTCTCTTCGATTCTCTTGGCATCATCTGCGGAGATGAGCTCGTTCTTCTTAACGATGACCTCACCTGTCGTAAGATCCTTGATGTCCTCGGCTGCGTAGCGGCCGTTAAGTCTCTCGGAGAGGGTCTTGATAACATCACGCTTGTCGTTGGAGACGTTAACAATCTCCTTAACCCATGTGAAGTCGTCTGTTCCGCAGTCCTCTTCGCTGATGATAATCTCCTGGGCTACGTCAACAAGTCTTCTTGTGAGGTAACCGGAGTCAGCCGTCTTAAGAGCCGTATCGGAGAGGGCCTTACGGGCACCGTGTGAGGAGATGAAGAACTCGAGAACGTTCATACCCTCACGGAGGTTGGACTTAATCGGGATCTCGAGAGTGTTACCCTGAGTATCCTCCATGTTACCTCTCATACCTGCGAGCTGCTTAATCTGGTTATCGTTACCACGGGCACCGGAGGAGCTCATCATCTTAATCGGGTTATCCGACTTAAGGTTAGCCTTCAGAGCCGCTGTGATATTGTCTGTCGTGTTCTTCCAAACTTCGATGACGTGCTTGTAGCGTCCTGTCTCGTTAAGAAGTCCTCTCTCGTACATGCTGTTGATGTAGTCAACCTTCTCATCAGCCTCCTTGAGCATCTTCTCCTTAACATCAGGGATAATCATGTCCTCGATACCGATGGAAATACCGGACTTTGTGGAGAACTTGTAACCCATGGACTTAACGGAATCGAGGAACTCAACCGTTCTTGCCGCACCGTTTACACGGATGCATCTTGCGATGATGTCCTCGAGCTTCTTCTTGCCGACCTGGAAGTCGCACTCAAGAGCAAAAGCGTTGTCGGGGTTGGATCTGTCAACATATCCCAAATTCTGAGGGATAATCTCGTTGAAGATGAAACGTCCGTAAGAAGAGTAAACAATCTTGGACTTCTTAACTCCGTCGATTTCCTTTGTAAGTCTTACTCCGCACTTTGTGTGAAGCTCGATATCGTGATTATCGTAAGCCATTGTGGCCTCATCGATTGATGAGAATACCATGCCGTCACCCTTACATGTGGATCTCTCCATGGTCTCGTCTCTCTGCATCGTCAGATAGAAGCAGCCGAGAATCATATCCTGTGTCGGAACAGTAACAGGGTTACCGTCCTGAGGCTTCAGGAGGTTATTCGGGTGGAGCATGAGGAATCTTGCCTCAGCCTGTGCCTCTGCGGACAGCGGTACGTGCACGGCCATCTGGTCTCCGTCGAAGTCGGCGTTAAACGCTGTACATGCGAGCGGGTGAAGCTTGATAGCTCTTCCTTCAACAAGGATAGGCTCGAAAGCCTGAATACCGAGTCTGTGGAGAGTCGGAGCACGGTTCAAAAGAACGGGGTGATCCTTGATGATGTCCTCGAGGATATCCCAAACTGCGGAATCCCAGCGGTTAACCATCTTCTTACCTGTTCTGATGTTGGCTGTCTTGCCCTCTTCAACAAGCTTCTTGATTACGAAGGGCTTGAACAGCTCGAGTGCCATCTCCTTAGGAAGACCGCACTGGTGCATCTTGAGCTCAGGTCCTACAACGATAACGGAACGTCCGGAATAGTCAACACGCTTTCCGAGGAGGTTCTGTCTGAAACGACCCTGCTTACCCTTAAGCATGTCTGTGAGGGACTTAAGCTGTCTGTTGTTGGTGGCGGATGTCGAACCCGTTACCGGACGGCCTCTTCTGCCGTTATCGATAAGGGAGTCTACAGCCTCCTGCAGCATTCTCTTCTCGTTTCTTACGATGATATCGGGAGCTCCGAGATCGAGAAGCTTCTTAAGTCTGTTATTTCTGTTGATAACTCTTCTGTACAAATCGTTCAGGTCGGATGTAGCGTAACGGCCGCCGTCGAGGGGAACCATAGGACGCAGTTCCGGAGGAAGTACGGGGAGTACATCGAGAATCATCCACTCAGGCTTGTTGCCGGAGTTCTTGAAAGCCTCAACAACCTCAAGTCTCTTGATGATTCTTGCCTTCTTCTGGCCTGTAGCCTCATCACGAGCCTTATCGAGCTCCTCTGCAAGAACGTTTACATCAACTTCCTGCAAGAGCTTCTTTACAGCCTCAGCACCCATTCTTGCATCGAAAGCGCTTCTGCCGTACTTCATTACATACTCTCTGTATCTTGCATCATCGAGAGTCTCGCCCTTAACGAGGTCTGTCTCGCCCGGATCGATTACGATGTAAGCCGCAAAATAAAGAACTCTCTCAAGTGTCTTCGGAGGGATATCAAGCAGCAGGCTCATGCGGCTCGGAACACCTCTGAAATACCAGATGTGCGATACCGGAGCTGCGAGCTCGATGTGACCCATTCTCTCACGGCGAACCGTGTTCTTTGTAACCTCAACTCCGCATCGGTCGCAGATCATGCCCTTATAGCGGATCTTCTTATACTTACCGCAGTGGCACTCCCAGGACTTTACAGGTCCGAAAATCTTCTCGCAGAAGAGACCGTCTGTTTCCGGCTTCTGTGTACGGTAGTTAATTGTCTCGGGCTTCTTTACCTCACCGTGAGACCATCCCTTGATGACCTCGGGAGAAGCAAGCTTAATACCGATTGCCGTTAAATGATTTGAATCGTACATTTATCTCAAGTCTCCTTCTATCAGATCTCGTCGTCGGAATCGTCAAAGTCCGAATCCATATCATCGAACTCATCCTCTTTAATCCGACCTTCCGAATCCGTCTCTACAAAGCCGGCGTCAAAAATCTCCTGAGCATCGATTGATGCTTCGTCGAACTGTCTTCTTGTATGCTCGTCCATCTCAACGAGTGAATCCTCGTCGTTCGAATCGCTTGCTCTGTACTCCTTGTTGTCATCCGTGTAAAGCGTGATGTCGAGGGCAAGAGCCTTGAGCTCGCTCGTCAAAACGTTAAAGGACTCAGGGATTCCGGAAGCAGGAACGTTCTTGCCTCTGATGATTGCATCGTAGGTCTTCGAACGGCCTTCGATATCATCGGACTTAACCGTCAGAATCTCCTGGAGTGTATGAGCCGCACCGTAAGCCTCGAGGGCCCAAACTTCCATCTCACCGAATCTCTGGCCACCAAACTGAGCCTTACCTCCGAGAGGCTGCTGAGTAACGATGGAGTACGGTCCGATGGAACGTGCGTGCATCTTATCGTCTACCAAGTGGTGCAGCTTCATGTAGTACATGACACCGACCGTAACTCTGTTTTCGAACGGCTCGCCGGTACGTCCGTCGTAGAGGACTGTCTTACCGTCCTTATCAATGCCTGCAAGCTGGAAGGCATCCATGATGTCGGCCTCGTTCGCACCGTCAAATACAGGGGTTGCAATCTTCCAGTTAAGAGCCTTCGCCGCTCTTCCGAGGTGAACCTCAAGGAGCTGACCGATATTCATTCGGGAAGGAACGCCCAAGGGGTTCAAAACGATATCAAGTGTTGTACCGTCAGGCAGGTAAGGCATGTCTTCCTCGGGAAGGATTCTCGAGACAACACCCTTGTTTCCGTGACGGCCCGCCATCTTGTCACCGACGGAGAGCTTTCTCTTCTGAGCTACGTATACACGAACCATTGTGTTGACGGAAGTCTTGAGGTTCGGGTTGTTGTCCTTCGTGAAGACGTCAACCTGAACGACTACACCCCACGCACCGTGAGGAAGTCTCAGGGAAGTATCTCTTACCTCTCTTGCTCTGTCTCCGAAAATCGCACGGTACAGTCTCTCCTCAGCCGTAGGATCTGTCTCACCCTTAGGGGAAACCTTACCTACGAGGATATCTCCGGCCTTAACCTCGGCACCGATTCTGATGATGCCCTGGTCGTCAAGGTTCTTCAGTGCGTCCTCAGGAACGTTCGGAACCTCACGTGTGAGCTCCTCGGCACCGAGCTTTGTCTCTCTTGCCTCGCACTCATACTCTTCGATATGGATAGATGTGTAAACATCGTCTCTTACGATTCTCTCGTTAATGAGAACGGCGTCCTCGTAGTTGTAACCTTCCCATGTGGTAAATCCGATGAGAACGTTTCTTCCGAGGGCAAGCTCACCTTGGTCTGTAGCGGGACCGTCCGCAATTACATCGCCGGCCTTAACCTTCTCGCCGATTGATACGATCGGGCGCTGGTTGATGCAGGTGCTCTGGTTGGATCTTCTGTACTTGGACAGCTTATAGACATCCTCGACACCGTCTTCTCTTGTAATCTTAATCATGTCAGCGGTAACGCGGCTTACCGTACCTGCATTCTTGGCTACGGCGCATACACCGGAGTCCTTTGCCGCACGATACTCCATACCCGTACCGATGATAGGTGCCTCGGGCTTAATAAGCGGAACTGCCTGACGCTGCATGTTCGAGCCCATGAGAGCACGGTTAGCGTCATCGTTTCCGAGGAACGGAATAAGGGATGTGGATACGGAAACGAGCTGCTTAGGAGATACGTCCATGTAGTCGACCTCGGAAGGATCGAGCTGGAGGAACTCATCTCTGAAACGGCAGACGATTCTCTTCTCTACGAAATGTCCCTCGTCATCGAGAAGCTCGTTGGCCTGGGCAATCTTGTAGTTATCCTCTTCATCGGCTGTCATGTAAACGACATCGCTTGTAACGACACCGTTCTCCTTGTCATATCTTCTGTAAGGAGTCTCGATGAAGCCGTACTTGTTAACTCTCGCGTATGTTGCAAGGGATGTGATAAGACCGATGTTAGGTCCTTCAGGTGTCTCGATAGGACACATTCTTCCGTAGTGCGAGGAGTTGATATCACGAACCTCAAAGGAAGCACGGTCTCTCGAAAGTCCTCCGGGACCCAAAGCGGAAAGTCTTCTCTTGTGAGTAAGCTCGGCAAGAGGGTTGTTCTGATCACCGAACTGAGACAGCTGGGAAGATCCGAAGAACTCACGGAACGCGGCGCTCAGAGGTCTTGTGTTAACAAGCTGAGCCGCTGTAATCTTGTCAGCCTCGCTGTCGTCGATAGTTGCCATTCTCTCACGAATGTTCTTCTCGAGTCTTGCCATACCCTGACGCATCTGGTTCTGCAGGAGCTCACCTACGGAACGGATTCTTCTGTTGCCGAGGTGGTCGATAACATCGATTGTACCGATGCCGTGACGCAGACCGATGTAGTAAGAAACCATCGCATAGATATCATCGACTACGAGGCTTCTGGGCATGAGCTCTGCTCTTCTCTCATCAAGAGCGTACTGAAGCTCTGTGGCATACTCGGTCTTCTTATAGTTTGTTCTTACGTCATCGATAATCTCACGAAGAACACTTACACGAACACGCTCATTGATGGGTGTGTTCTTAATGTCAAAGCCCTTCAGGTCCTTGTCGGAGAAGCTTGCACGGATGAACTTGTCGCAGTCAACGCGGCCGTTGCCCACAACGATAACAGCATGAGAATCGTCAACCTCCTCGAGGTCACCGACCTTCATAACAGGGAATACGGAAACGGAATTGATTCCTGCGTCCTCAATCTCTCTTGCAAGAGCCTTCGAGAACTTTGTTCCCTTCTTCGCAAGAACCTCGCCGTCTGCCGTAACAACATCCTCAGCGGCGATGTGGCCCGTGATTCTGTCGGACAGACCGAGCTTCTTATTAATCTTATATACACCTACTCTTGCAAGGTCGTACTTTCTGGGATCGAAGTAAAGGCCCTTCAGGTGAGCGTCTGCAACCTCTGCGGATGCGGGATCACCGGGGCGAACCTTGGAGTAGAACATAACGAGAGCATCGCTTCTCGTATTGCATGTATCCTTCTCAAATGTAGTTCTGAGGCACTCCTCATCACCGAACATCTGATAAATCTCTTCGTTTGTCTCAAGTCCCAAAGCCTTGAGGAATGTTGTCAGAGGGAACTTACGTGTTCTGTCGACACGTACGCTCATTACGCCGTTCTCGTCTTCCTCGAGCTCGAGCCATGCACCTCTGTTGGGGATAATCTGAGATGTGTAAAGAATCGCATCTCTGTCCTTCTTACCGGCCTCGCGACCGAAGTAAGCTCCCGGAGATCTTACAATCTGGGAAATAATAACTCTCTCGGCACCGTTAATAACGAATGTACCGTGATCCGTCATAATCGGGAAATCGCCTACGTACGCTTCCTGCTCCTTGCTCTCGCCAGTCTCTGTGTTACGAAGACGAAGCTTAATCTTCAGTGGAGCCGCGTAGTTGCTGTCTTTCTCGTGGCAGTCATCGAGATTACAAATCGGATTTGTGGGATCAAATTCCTTATCAAGGAAATAAATCTCCCAGATTCCCTGCGAATCTGTAACCGGAGAGACCTCCTGGAAAATCTGACTGATACCCTCATCGAGGAACCAGTTATAGGAATCTTTCTGAATCTCGATAAGGTTGGGGACTTCGATTACTTCGTTGATACGGGAATAGGACTTGCGCTCGGTCTTGCCCTGCTTGACGGTATGCACCATTATCAAATCACCTCTTAAACATGCTTCAGATGCGCATCTGAGCGACTTTTAACTGAAGAAACGGCCCTTCATTATCATAAAAAACCGTTCCCGTCAAGTGAGGCACAACAGAGCATGCCCCACATTACGACGCATTAAAAAATTATACGCACGAGGTCAAATGTTGTCAATCAGTATTTTTTATAAGTTTTTAAGATTAAGAAAGTCTCTCGATAAGGTCGTAAGCGATGAGGTAGCTCGTACCGTCAGACAAAATGTCGTTGGACCAGCTGTTGACCATGCTTGTTACAATCTGCGTACCTGCCGTATACATCCATGCGGGAACGTTAGACTCGAAGTAGTAAATTGTAACGTAAGAGCTGTCGTCGCTCGGGAGGATAAGTGTATCACCTGCGACACGGCTCTCATCAAACAGCCACTGCCCGAGTGTTTTCTGTCTGTCTGTCAGAGTTGTCTCATCTGTCTCTTCATACTCGGAAGCCGCAACACCATCGTTGTAGCCGCCTGTAACAATCTCGGATGTGGAATCGGAGTTTGCCTTAACAAGGTCTGCGAATGCGAGAGAGTCCATGGAGTTTGCAACCAAAGCCTCAGCCTGTGCCTGTACGGAAGCAAGCCCTGCCGCGATGGATTCCTCGGTCGCATCGTCCTCGGAATAAGCATCATTCAAAAGAGTGAGCGTTCTGTAGGAAACAGTCGCCTCATCATATGTGTAAATCTTGTCAAATCTCAGAACAAACGCACCGGAATCGTTTGTGATTACGGTCGTATCGCCTTCCTTCGTATCCTCATCGAAAAGGAAGTCCGTGAAACCCTCAGCCATGGAGTCTGTCTCGGAACTCGAGTAACCTTCAACATAAGAAGGATCCTCGCCTTCGGTAAATCCGGAAAGCTCTGCAACATCCTCACCGAGCTGCTCGATTACAAGAAATCTGAAGGACTCTGTATCCGTAGCACCGTCGGCAACAGCCTGTGCCTGCTCCTCGGCTGCAGTGATATCGTAAGTTCCGTCCTCGAGTTCCTCACCTGCGAAGTAGTAGTAGCTGAAGTCAACTCTCTGGTAAACCTGGGGATCTGCCTCGTATGCGGCCTCAAGTTCTTCAGTTGTGGGAAGGAAAACAAACTGTCTTACGTAGTTCTCATACTCCTGTGTAAGAGCCTCTCTCTCGAGACACGTTCTGAATACTCTCGAAGACATACCCTTGCCGTACTGAGCCTGAAGGAACTGATCGACTGTGGTATAGCCGTAGTACTTAGAAGTCTCGGATGTGGAATCAAGTGTGAGCTGTGCGTAGCGTGAAGCTCCGGAGTGCTCAAGATAGCCGTTCTCCTCAGCTTCTTCGTTAACAACAACGATATTCATGATTTCCTCAGCTGCGGAATCCATGAGCATCTCTCTGTAGGTCTTGCCCGTATCGGTATCGTAGACCTGATCAAGCTCCTCATCCGTCGAGAACAAGCCGTAATAATAATAAGTATTAAGAACCTGATAGTAGTTATAGTCGAACTCGGCAACAGATACATCCTCGATTGTCTCCTGAACGCCGTCAACGGTCTCAACAACCTTGACCGCCGTGAACAATCTGGGTAGAACGCCCGAGATATATACGAAGTAGCCCACCACGATGAGTGCCATGACAACCACCAACAGTGTCACCAGCACCTTGCTCTTACGCGAGCTCTTTATTCCCTGATCTGCCTTCTTCTTTGTATCTGCCATTGCCTTAAAGCCTGCCTTTATATCTTTATTAATTAGGTATTTTGCGAAAAAGCACCGTTAATTATAAGACGGTCGCCCCTCGATTGCAATCTTTCGATTACTTTGCCTCTTTATCTTCGCTGTCCTTCGAAGCCTTCGTCTCTTCCTTCTCGGGCTTTTCCTCGGGGATAACGTGGATAAGAACTCTCGAGATCCATCTGTCTTCGACGTAGAGAACCTTGATGCTTAAGTTCTTGTACGTAATCACGGGCTTCTCGCGCTCCTCGGGAACGCGGTCGAGCTGCTTAATCACAAGACCCGCGATGGTGTCATACTCATCGTCGTCGAACTCGATATCAAGGATGTTCTCGAGATCCGAAAGCGTCGTGTCTCCTGCGACAATCAAATCGCCGTTACTGAGCTTAATAAGGTTCTGTTTCTCCTCATCGTCAAATTCGTCTGTGATAGAGCCGACAAGCTCCTCAATAATATCTTCGATGGTGCAGATACCCATTGTTCCGCCGTACTCGTCGACAATTACCGCCATCTGCATACCGCATGTCTTCATCTCGTTAAATAGAGAAGAAATCTTGCGGCTCTCGTGAACAATCAAGGGCTCACGCATGATTTCCGTCAGATTAAATGTCTCATCCGTAACGCCGAGCAAATCCTTAATATGAAGAATTCCGATAATATCGTCAATGTTCTCGCGGTAAACGGGAATTCTCGAGAAACGCTCCTCGGTCGCGACCTTCATAACATCTTTATAAGTTACATCGTCCGGGATTCCCACGATTTTCTTTCTGTGAGTCATGATCTCGGAGACTTCCTTGTCGTTGAACTCGAAGACATTGTCGATCATTTCCTTCTCGGTGTCCTCGATGTTTCCGCTCTCCGAGCCGACATCAACCATCATGCGGATTTCTTCCTCGGTAACTTCCTTGTCGTTGTCGTTGGGGTCAATTCTGAACAGGCGCAGAAGCACGTTCGTCGATGCCGTAAGGAACTTAACGAACGGGCGCATGATTATGCCGAAGCCTCTTACTATGCTGTAGGCTGCGAACGACCACTTTTCGGGATAGTTCTGGGCGACACGCTTAGGTACAAGCTCTCCTAGGATAAGAGAGAAGTATGACAGCACGATTGTGATGAGTACCGTGCACAAAGGCTCTACCCAGCCCATCGTGCGTGACGGGTCGATAAGGCCCGCGAGCTTGTCCGCGAAGTTGTTTGCGGCGAAAGCGGATGAGAGGAATCCTGCGAGGGTTACGCCTACCTGGATGGTCGCGAGGAAGTTTCCGGGATTGTCGAGAAACTTCAGGATGCGCTTCGCGTTCTTGTCGCCGTCTTCGGCGAGCTTGCGCATCTTCGTGTCGTTCAGCGAGATGACCGCCATCTCCGTGCCTGCGAAGAACGCGTTTACGAAGATAAAGAAAAATACTACCAATAAATCAACAATTGTTTGTCCCATATAATGTTTTTACTGCATCGAAGACAGCTGTTTCTCGAGGATGTCCTTTACTGTCTTCGGGTCGGCCTTACCTTTAAGCTCCCTCATTGATTGGCCTATAAGATACTGTATGTTCTTTGTGTTTCCCGCCAGATACTCGGAGACAGCCTTATCGTTGTCCGCGAGAACCTTAGCGATAACGGGCTCGATGGCACCTGCATCGGATACAATCGCAAGTCCGTTTTCCTTTATATATGCATCGGGGTCCGCATCCTCTTCGAAGATCGCCGTAAGCACCTTCTTTCCGCTCTTTCGGTTAATCTTGCCGTCCTCGACAAGCTTAATGACAGCGCCCAGTTTCTTTCCGTCGAAGTCCTTGTCCTCGGGCGTAAGCGACGCATCGTTATAGAGCTTGAGCAAATCCGTCAGAATCCAGTTTGCCGCAGCCTTGGAGTTGCCGCACTCCTCCCCCGCATCTTCGAAAATCTTCACGAGCGAGACGCTTCCCGTAATGATATCGGCGTCATACTCCGTAAGACCCAACTCGTTTACATAGCGCTCACGCTTCTTGTCCGCGAGTTCCGGAAGATTTGCTTTAATATTCTCGAGGTACTCCTCGGAAATCTCGATTGGCATAAGATCCGGGTCGGGGAAGTACTTATAGTCCTGGGCATCTTCCTTCGATCTCATCGCATAAGTGTATTCTTTCTCGTCGTCCCAGCGGCGTGTCTCCTGAGTTACAGTGCCGCCAGCTTCAATCAAATCAATCTGCCTCTCGCGCTCGTACTCAATCGCACGCTCGATTGCCTTGAAGGACGCGATGTTCTTCATCTCGGTTCTTGTGCCGTATTCCTTTTGGCCCCTGGGTCTTACCGAGAGATTAACGTCAGCTCTCATCGAGCCTTCCTGCATCTTGCAGTCGGAAACACCCAGGTACTGCATCGTGTCGCGAAGCTTCGTAAGATAAGCGATTACTTCCTCGGCGGATCTGAAGTCGGGCTCGGAAACAATCTCCAAGAGCGGGACACCGCAGCGGTTAAAGTCAACGCGCGTCATTCCCGTCGCCTCATCGTGAATGAGTTTACCCGCGTCTTCCTCCATATGAATCTCATGAATTCCGATGGACTTCTCGCCTTCGCTTGTCACGATATCAACGCGGCCGTTTCTGCAGATAGGGCAGTAGAGCTGGGATATCTGATAAGCCTTCGGAAGATCCGGGTAGAAGTAATTCTTACGGTCAAACTTGTTCTTTCTTGTAATCTCGCAGTTGAGGGCAAGACCCGCTTTTACCGCGTACTCTACGACCTTGCGGTTTAGTGTCGGGAGGGTTCCGGGCATACCGGAACAGACCTCGCAGACGTGAGTATTGGGCGCACCACCGAACTTGGTCGAGCAGCCGCAGAAAATCTTCGATTCGGTCGACAGCTCGCAGTGAACTTCAAGACCTATTACCATCTCGTAGTCTTTCATGCGTTCGCCTCCCCTCTCAACTTTTCGTAAGCTCTCGCGAAGCCCATAACGGTCTGCTCGTCAAAATGCTTTCCTATAATCTGCATTCCGACGGGAAGACCCTCGCTTGTGTCGCCGCAGGGCACAGACACCGCGGGGACACCCACGATATTAATAAGTACCGTGCAGATATCTCCCAGATACATCTTCAGAGGATCGGACAAGCTCTCGCCCGCTTTCAAGGCCGCGGTCGGAGCGACAGGTCCAATTACAACATCAAACTTCTCGAAAGCCTCGTCGAAAGCCTTCTTTATGAGAGCCTTTGCCTGAAGAGCCCTGTTGTAGTAAGCATCGTAGTATCCGGAAGACAAAACAAAGTTTCCGAGCATTATTCTTCTCTTTACCTCGAGGCCGAAGCCCTCGCTTCTGGACTTAACGTAAATATCCATAAGGTCTTCCGGGTTCTCGGGGCTGTAGCCGTACTTGATTCCGTCGTATCTTGACAGGTTCGAGCAAGCCTCGGCGCAGCAGATGATGTAGTAAGTCGGAATCGCGTAGTCCATGATGGGCATGGGGAAGGTCTCAACCTTCGCGCCATGAGCTTCAAGAAGCTTTACAGCCTCTGTAACCCTTGCCTTAACATCCTCGTCCATTCCCTCAGCGAAATACTGCTCGGGAAGGCCGATTCTCTTGCCGTTTACATCAAAGTTCTCGATAGCATCAAGGTCGAGCGCAGATGAATCCGAAGAGGACTGGTCTTTGCTGTCGATACCGCTAATCAAATTGAGAAGAGCCGCGGAGTCCATGACATCTTTTCCCATGGGACCGATCTGGTCGAGGGACGATCCGTATGCCACGAGACCGTATCTTGAAACCTTGCCGTAAGTGGGCTTCAAACCCGTTATTCCGCAGAACGACGCCGGCTGTCTTATGGATCCGCCGGTATCGGAGCCCAGAGCAATAGGCGCCATCTTCGCGGCAATCGCAGCCGCGGAGCCGCCTGACGATCCGCCCGGAACTCTGCCCTCTCCGTGAGGGTTAACGGTAGGACCGAAGTGGCTGGTCTCTGTGGTAGAACCCATCGCGAACTCGTCCATATTGGTCTTGCCGAGGATAACCATTCCTTCGTCAAGAAGCTTATTTACAACGGTTGCGTTGTAAGGGGGAATGAAGTTCTCGAGCATCTTCGATCCGCATGTGGTAGCGATACCCTTGGTGCACATATTGTCTTTAACGGCAATCGGTACACCTGCGAACGGGCCTTCGAGCTCACCGGATTTGATCTTCTTATCGACTTCTTCAGCCTCTGCCAAAGCCTCATCGTATCTCACGGTGATGTAGGCGTTGTAAGTATCGTTCTTAGTCTTAATGGCATCAAGGTAAGCGGCTGTCGCTTCTCTTGATGTGGTCTTTCCTTCCTTAATTGCTTTACCGAGCTCAAGGGCGGAAAGTTCAATGATTTCTTCTGCTTTCATATCTCTTCCCTCTCCCGTCAGTCAAAAGTCTTCGGCACGAGGATAGCCTCGTCGTCCGCACTCGGAGCGTTCTTCAGGATGAGCTCTCTCATGTCAGCGTTGGTAACCTCATCCTCGCGCGTTACGTTAACTCTTCCGAAAGCGTGGCTCAAAGGCTCCACGCCCGTGGTATCAAGCTCGGAGAGCTTATCGATATAGTTCATGATATCGCCCAGATCCTTCTTGGTGCGCTCACACTCTTCGTCGGTGAGCTTTAATCTTCCGAGCTTCTGGAGATAAGTGATAAGTTCGTCAGTTACTTCCATCAGGTGTCTCCTCTTCCTGTTCGGGTGCTTCCTTTGTCTCGGGAGTTTCCTTCTTTTCGAGCGTCTCCTCAGTCTTCTTCTTTCCCGTCACGTGCATGATGCCGATAGCCACAAGCCCCGCAACTGCAATCACACCTACAACTGCGAAGATAATAAGTACAACATCAAGTGCCTTGTTGCCCGTAAGCGAGCCCGCGGAAGTCTCTTCTGCAGTTGCCACAACATCGGTTGATGTCAAATCCTCGGACTCAGTCTCCTCCGCTTCCGGTACAGCCTCAGCGGGCAGATACTCGTCGTTCGTGTAGAACTCATAAGTATCGTTATCGATCATCTCGCTGATAACTTCACTTAAGTGATTAACCGCAATCTGCTGCTTGGATGAATCATCAACCTCTGTAAGTCCGACGTAGCCCACAACAAAGTAACCGAAGTTCTCGGAGTAAATTACATCGATGTCGCCGACCTCACGGGACTCGTCCCAAGCCCACTCGGTAAACACCGCATCAATCGTGCCGTCATCGGGAACCGCAATCTCGCCGTACTGAGTCGCTTCACCGTTCGTATATGCGAGAGCTCCCGCAACCGCGTAGCTGTCAAGACTGCCGTCCGCCTCTTCCATTAGAGCCTGAGCCGACTCCTCGGCCGCCGCGAGCTCTTCTGCCGTAGCATCGGAAGATACCGAGTAGAGCGTGTATCTGATGTTCGGAACCATAATCTCGCTGTCGTCAAATTCGTAGTTATCTATGTATTCCTGTGTATAGAGGTCTGCGATGTAGTAGCGCTCGACGGTCTCGCGGAAAGACTCGGCTGTCGTGCCCTCGCCGTAGTAAATCGAAAGGTACTCGTCAACCGTGATTCCTGCAGGGTCCGCGCCCTGAGTCTGAAGGTTCTCCATAACCGAATCAATCTCAGCAATCGTATCCTCGGAAAGCTCAAGTCCTTCCTGCTCGGCAAGGAGGTTAATTATGCAGGAACTCTCGAGCATCTGCTCCGCATAAGATACGAAAAAGTCGCCGTACGTCTCGTACTCGGACTCGGTATCCGCGTCTGAAGTTGTAATCTCGGCGCTAAGATCGATAAAGCCCTCGCTTGTAGACGGATAATAGTAACCCGCATAGGCCGTCAAATCCGAGAAAGTATCGATAAAATAGAAATTCGACTCGGTCAGGGAGACCGCTTCGCCGTTAAAATAGTATTGATGATTTAAGTACTGCGGAAGCTGGCTGCCGTAGACGGTGTAAACGGACATGCCGGACATATCCATGGTCTCGACCGAGTATTCAAGTACTGTCTGAGAGGCCTCTGTCGAATCGGTCTCGCTTGTGGCAACTCCCGTATTGGACGTGCACCCCGACAGCAAAAGCGCAGTTGCTGAAGCTGCGGCGAGTAATCTGGTTGCATTTTTCTTCATATTAATTAATTCTCCATTTCTCCATTCAAACTCTTATTATAACTTATCCCGGCCTGATTGTCAGCGAGTCAAGGTCAACCGTGCCCGCATCCTCTATCTCAATCGTGTCAAGCCTGTCGGCGTTTATACCGATATCGACAATCTCGCCCGTATCCTCGTCGACGTAGCTTATAACATACGCCCCGGCCCTCGTCGAGACAAATACAATCTCGTCTGCGACCCAGTCAAGGTAACTGTCTTCGGGGTTATCTATATTTGCATAGTATCCTGCGTCAACGTCCGGATAGTAGTCAAAGATTCCGGCCGTCTCGTAAGTATTGCTCTCTTCGTTTTCTTTAAATTCTCCGTATGTATTAACGAGCTTTACGTCCTTTCCGACCTCATAGTCGGCGTAGTCGTCGTCACTTTGAAGTATCCCGTGAAGGCCCGTGTAATCGGGAACATACACGAGATCTGCCATCTCATCCTCGGCATAATCGCTTGCAAACAGAGAGTAAAACGCCTGGGCGGTGTAGCTCATCTGCTGGCCCGTGGCCGCAGGGGCACTGTAGTAATAGAGATTTATATACGCTGTAAGGTCAGCGCAGACAAAAGCTCCTGCCGTGGCCAAAATCGCCACCGGAATATAAATAAATTTCGAGGCTGCGGATGCAAGATTTAAAATAACCTCCAATATGCAAGCGAAGAACAATGCCCAGCCGAAGTAGCAAAGCGAAGATGTCAGATATCCGGTAGCACCAAGATTCGTAACCCAGTTCTGGTAGTTCTCGGTCATAGAGTGAGGAAGTGTAAAGAAAAGTCCGTGAAGAGCTCCCGCCGCGGCAAGAATCAGAAGTCTTTTGTTAATTTTTCTTTGCTCTTCCTTCTCGAGCTTTCTAAAGTCGAAGCGAAGAGAGAGAACAAAAAACAAAAATCCCAGAGCGGACACTACGGAGAAAGCTCCGGTGTAGCGGTTAGCGAAAACATTTTTAAGGCTCATGCCGACGTCGATGATTCCTGTGTTGCTTAGAGGAAGCAGAGAGAACGAAAACGTTTTCCATGTGAGGATGCAGTTGGCGAGCGTGCCTGTATTATCAACGGGGGTAACCGGTACGTCAGTGACGACGGGGTAAATCTTCAAAAGCTCAAGAAGTGAAAGGAACAGCACCGCCACAAAAAAGTGCGGAAGAACCTTAAGAATAAAGTTTCTGAAAAAGCCGCCCTGCCCGTCCTTTTTTGCTTTAAGAGCGTAAGAGCCGGAGATTAAAGCATAAATCAAACCCGCAGTAATATACGGCTCATAAGCCTGCATAGAAGCGTAATAACAGATAAGGCTTACCACTAACCGGATATTATTGCGTTTCTCGCCCTTATGTACAAACCAACTGTCATAGAGATAAAGGCCTAATATCATCATCGACATACCGTACATAAAATCCAGAGGATAGCACGTCATTATGTTGTGATTCGTGTCGATTTGCAGTAAAGATGCGAAGACGATTACAAAGAAGAAGCCGTAAACCGGACGCGTCTTACGAGCAACTACAAAGCCAATAAAATACACGGTAAACCAGATGGGAATCTGCTGCAAAAACCATGCGGCATAGTAGTTTCCGGTACTTAATACCATCTGACGGATAGTCGATATCACAGGGAAGAAAAATCCCACGCGACCCCTGGCGAGGCAAAACTTCAAAGAAGATATGTAAATGTCTTTGATACTATGGGTTCTGCCGTAAACATAATCGACGAAAGAGTCGTGGCACCCGAGAACTTCGTTTCGCAGGAAATAGCAAACGATGAACACAGTAACGGCGGCAAAAAATGCCGTCGTTAACGTAAGGATTTTGCCCGGATTAAGAGTTCTTCTCATCCTCATCAAAATTTATTCTTTCCTCTTCAATGACCAAAGGACGGTTCATAACACGGTCGTTAATATTAAGAATATACTCGCCCAGGAAACCTATGAAGAAAATCTGAATCGAACTCAAAACAAGAATGCTTATAAGAACCGGAGCCATACCCGCCTGAAACTCATTCCACATGCAAAGCTTTAAAATAAGATAGAAAAGAGCAATGAGCAAACTTACTGCCGCAAGAATTCCGCCGCCGATGGTAGCAAACCTCAGACCAATCTTCGTGTATGAAGTAATCGACAGCATAGCCGCATCATAGAGTGTATAGAAGTTGTTATGAGTCTTGCCGGCACGTCTCTGCGGCTGCTCGTAGGGAATCTCCTTACGCTTGTAACCAAGCTCTCCTACGATGCCGCGAAGGAAAGGCTTGGGGTCGTGAAGATTTCTTAAGACCTCGATAAAGTCTCTGTCGTAAAGACCCGATCCCGTAAAGTGCTCAATCTGCTCCACATCAGAGAACTTCTTAATCATCTTGTAGTAGATGCTTCTCAGGAAATAAATGAACTTGTTTTCCTTGGAAGATGTCTTAACACCGATTACAATCTTGTAGCCGTTCTCCCATTCCTTAACATACTTCGGGATAAGTTCAAGGGGATCTTGAAAGTCACAGCACATGGAGACAACGCAGTCGCCTGTTGTCTGCAAAATTCCGTAGTAAGGAGAATTAAACTGTCCGAAGTTCTTTGCATTAAAGATGGCTTTAATCTTCTTATTGTTGGCACAGAGCTGACGAAGCTTCGGGCGTGTCAGGTCCTTAGAGTCATTATCGATAAAAATTATCTCGTAATCGTACTGAGGCAAATCATTCGCAAAGGTGTCTATCAAAGCCTGTGCCATCGCCTCAACATTTTCTTCCTCGTTGTAACACGGTATCAGAATACTTATCTTCTTCATACCCGCTGCCCCCTCATATAATCTATGGTCTCACGTATTCCTTCCTCGAAGCTGTAGGAAGGCTCGAATCCTGTATCGCTCTTCAGTTTATCAATATCCGCGCACAAATACATTACCTGACCGGGATAATAATCAACTTCTCCGAAGCCGATGTCAAGGGCCGGGTCTATCGCATCCCTTATAGCTTTTATGTAATCACCGAGAGGTCTTACGATTCCCGAACCAATCGGATATACGGCACCGTCCTCGCCTTTAAGCGCCGCCAGATAAAATGCTTTGGCAGCATCTTTGCTGTAGATATAGTCCCAGAGCTGTTCGCCCTTTGTACAAGACGCTTTCTTACCGTCAAGCATCTGATTTATGCAGCTCGACACCATCGTATGCGAGCCGTCCCGGGGACCGTAAACACTTAAAATACGAACCCAGATATGACTAATCCCCAAACTCTGTGCGAGAACTCGCGTCATCTGTCCGGCACAAAGCTTGCCCATGCCGTAACCATTTTCGGGAAAGCATGGGAGGTCGCCCGTAATCTTCACGCCGTCTTTGACTCTGCCGTACTCTGCCTGAGAGCCCGCACCCAGAAAGACCTTGCAGTGAAGCTTACTTGCAGCTCTTACGGCATCGAGGGAAGCCTTTATGTTCTTAAGCTGCATGTCCATGTCGTTGCGACTTGAGCCGTGTGTGCCGTCCCACGCAAAGTGGAAAAACATATCCGCATCGGTTATGCCGGCATCAAGCAGCGTCTCGGGCAAATCAATGAGGTTCGCATTATCGACCTCGGCTATAAGTACGTTATCGCTCTCGGGTACATTCTTAATTCTCGGTGACCCGGGTCTTACGACAGCCACAACCTCATAGCCTTCGTCCACAAGAAGGTTAATCGTCTCGGATGCAAGCATCCCGGTCGCTCCTGTAACTACAGCTCTCTTAATCATTGGGGTACCGACTCCTTCAAAGCATCAAATTCTTCCCTGTCAAGGAACGGGAACATATCGTCAATCGGCGGTGACACAATCTTGCCGTCAGGCAGAACCTTGGACGAAAGCTTCGGCTCGAAGTTTTGGTTCTCGTCCAGTATGACCTCGCACACCACCGGGTCATCTCCGTTTAAAGCTTCAATGACCTTGGCCTCGATATCATCGCTGTTATCAATTTTCACGTATCTCATACCGTAAGCGGGGATAAGCTTCGATAAATCCGGGAAAGACAGACCGTTGCCGTCACAAACACCTACAAGAGGCGGGTTAAACTTACTCGACTGAGTTTGTCTGATTGAATGGTAGCCGTTGTTGTTAAGGATAAATGTCTTCAGGTTAAGCTTGTTATAGACCACGGTCTGAAGCTCCTGAATATTCATCTGGAACGATCCGTCACCGTCAACGCAGATTACTCTCTTGCCGCCCTCTGCGACCGCACATCCTACCGCTGCCGGGAATCCGTAACCCATCGCCGCACAACCGGAATTCGTAAACAGTCTTGTGTCCTTTTTAACGTGCATGCCCTGGAAGGTTACGACGCATGCGGAGCCGTTGCCGCAGATGACTTTATCGTCTTCGCCCAGCACCTTCGAAAAGCGGTCGATAAACACATAAGGGTTGATGGGAGACTTTACGTCGTTATAAGAAGGCAGGCATGCGGGATATTTCTCGTTAACATTCCTGCACCAGTTAAGCCACTCGCTGTGATCTCCTGTTGTGGCGTTAATCCTCAGTATGCTGTCAAGGACATCACTGACATCGGCATGAATCTTCATGTCGATATTAATTGTGGGTTTATTGAGCTCCGCCTCATCGATGTCAACCATTATCTTGTAGGCATCCGGAGACCACTCTTTGAAGTTATAGCTGATTTGACGGATATTAAGACGGCACCCTAACACCAAAATCAGGTCACTGCTCTGCAGGACAAAATTTCCGCCTCTGGTACCGACTGTCCCCGGGCGTCCTGCATAGTACGGGTTATCGTCCGGTACAAGATCATGAGCATTCCATGCAGTAACAACCGGAATCTGAAGCTTATCCAGGACTTCGAGCATCTTCTCCTTTACCCCGGCGAATCTTATTCCCTCACCGACAATAACACTCGGGCGACGGGCATTTCTTATCTTGGAAATGATTTCTTCGGTCAGAGAATCATCGTAACCGGGATTCTCACATGCATTAAGTTCGTTATATTCGTCTGTACCTTCGAAGTGCCTTAAGAGTTCTTCATCAACGGGAGTCGCCTGGACATCGAGTGGGATATCAAGCCATACAGGTCCTTTGCGTCCGTTATTTGCAAGGAACCACGCTTTCTCGAGGTGATAAAGAATATCTTCGGGTTCCGTGACCATAACGGCGTACTTTGTCATGCACGAAACAGCATCCACTATGGGGAACTCCTGGTCGCCGAGCTGTCTTAGGGACAAGTCCGGGACGGACCACACGGTTGTCTCTCGCTTAACCTGACCCGACACCACAAACATCGGAACGGAATCGAGATATCCGCCCATAACACCTGTAATAGCATTGGTTCCGCCGGGGCCTGAGGTTACACAAACCGCTGCGATATTTCCCGTAAGTCTGGCATAACCTTCCGCTGCTATCGAGCACGCCTGCTCATGATGGTTATACGTACACTTGAGGGTTTTATGGTGGCCGAATGCATCATTTAAGTGCATTGCGCCTCCGCCTGTTACCGTAAATACGTCCTTTACACCTTTTGCGGCCAGAAAATCCGCGATAACAAGAGCAACCTTCTTGCTCATTTAATCCCCTCCCTCAAACAGCGACTTTAATTCAAGTGCACTGTTTGCATAAAATACGTGTTCAAAGTCGTTTATATCTTCCCCGCCGAACTTGCCGAATCCGAAGCCGAACGCGACTCCCGCGAAAGGAGTACCTGCCAGTGCCGCACCTTTGGCATCGTGAGAAGAATCGCCCACCATCAGTACATCTTGGGGGTCGCCGCCGAGCCTGTCGATACATAGCCTTATAATATCTGACTTACGAAGCTTGCCCTCGTAGTCAGATCCGTAGATGATATCCGTATAATTATCAAATCCAAAGTGCAAAAGAAGCTTTTCCGCGTAATCCTGCTTCTTGTAGGTAGCGATACCCATGGCAATGCCGTTGCTTCTGAGGTAATCCATGAGCTCGAAGATTCCGTCGTAAGGCGTAGCGAGCAGGAGATTATAGTTGCTGTACCTGTCGCGGAAATACGCAACCACTTCTTTTAGTCTATCGCCCGTAACACCACACTTACCTTCGAAAGACCATTCAATCGGGGGACCTATAAAATGCAAAATCTCAGACTCGGGCAGACGCTCAAGGTCAAAATGCTCTATTGTTTCTTTAACTGATTTAACTATGCCTTCGGAGGTATCAAGTACCGTACCGTCAACGTCAAAGAGTACCGCCTTATATCTCATAGTAGGTAGTCGTAAGAGAGCTTACCTTAAGCTCGCCTTTGTGTGAATTAATAAAGTTGGTCATATAAGTATTCAGGTAATCAGCCTTCTGTTTTGCGAAGTCATACTCCTTGCCCTTGTCAAAGTAGTTGGCATCCTTACCTGTATATCCGTCAAATCCCGCAAGCTTTACTTCCTTAACTCCGGTCTTCATGAATACTTTAAGGAGCATCATGAGCGAGTTATCGGAATACTCAGAGTCACGATCGAGAAGCTCACTTATGTTGACGACATAACTGAACGGCTTGTCGGTCGGAGTGATATTTGACGTGGCAATTACGGAATAATTATGCTTAGAAAGTGCCGTCGCAACCTGTATATACCGCTTGGAATTCGTAAGGAAAATATAGTCAGGTTCAATGTCTTTGTAAGCGTAGTTAATAGATATAACCAAAGGCTTGTTGTCCGCGATGTAGTCCTTAATCTTTCCGCTCTCCGACTTCATCGTCTTACCGGGACCCATAACCAGAATATCCTTTTCTGCAAAGCATTCCGTAAGCCGTGCAATCGTCTCGCAGTCATTTATTTCCTTATCCTGATACTCAAGATACAGTTTCTCCATATAGTCTTTGTCATAAAGAAGTTTATTGTCTCCTTCGAGCTTGCTTAAAAGAGAATTTATCTGCCTTATCGACAAAGTATGCTTGTTTGTAAGCTGCTTTACGTAACTCGGATGGCAGTCATTATAAGCAGCAATAAAGTAGAAAATGTTATAGCCCCAAGTTGCGGGAGAATAAAACTGCATGATATTCGCATCTATAGCCTCAAGGTACTGATTTACGCTGTAATGCTTGTTATATTCGCTGTTCATATGCATCGCAATCAGTTCGATAGGAGCGTTTCCGGCGCTCTTGCCCATCGCATAAAGTGTACCGTCAACGAGGAGGTCTCTGTCTGTCTCCTTCGAGTACGCAAGCACCATTTGACAGTTCGCGTAACCCATCTGGAAATTGTTGTGACCGTGGTAGCCGATAGCGATGCTTTTATTAAGATTCTTGTCGAGAATTTCCAGTATATGCTTCAGGTCGCCCTGGTGGGTAAGACCGTAAGTATCAACCATCGATACTGCATCCGGCAGAACGCCGTTCGCAAGGTTGCAAAGGTCGATGAGCTCTTCGTCCGTATATGATGTAACGCTTACAAGCTGAGCGAAAACAATATACCCGAGCTTCTTGAGCTCGCCGCAGAAAGCTATAGCTTCTCTGCGAAGGTGCTTCTTGAAAATAACTCTGATACCGTCAAGGTACGACTCACTTCTTGGCTTGATATGCTCGAGGCCGCATGTACCGTAGTCAATCATACCGAGTATCTTCGTATTCTTGCGGTCAAGCTCGCCGAATAATTCCTCGGCACAATCCGTATCCGGGAAAATACTCCTGTTGTAATCATAGGAACGCCTCTCATCAAGGAATCCGACTTCAACAAAATCTGTTCCGGCATCAACGAGGCGCTCGAAAATGGACACCATATTATCGTGTCCGAACTTCCAATCGTTCAGATAACCGCCGTCGCGAAGTGTACAGTCAAGCAGACTCAGTTTCTGATCCAATTTTCTTCTCCTTCTGTCTGTATGCCCAGAACTTATTAATAATAAAGTTCAAAGGTATCGTTATAACCATGTTAAGAAGCGGTGCCATCGATACCGCGAGATCATCGGGTTCGAAGTTCATGCCAATTCCTGCGAGCCACTCACATAAGCCGCCTAAGTGATTTCCGAGATGCACTACGTCAATCCAGAAAATCAGGAGCAGCTCTGTCAGGAATAATCCCGAGAAAGCGTATGAGATATAGGTCTTGATAAGAACCTTCCACCATACCCTCTTCTCTCCGTCCTCGGATTCTTTAAAGACAAACTTGCTTTGAAGAAACCAAGCGTTAAGAACACTTATTATAAATCCCGCAAGATTGCAGAAATGATACGGCCACCCGAGAACGTAGTAACAGAAATTATAGACAACGTAGGACACTATTGTGTTAATCACGCCCACGATGCCGAATTTAATTATCTGAAGGATAAGTTCCTTCGAATTTTTCTTCTTTGGCTCCTGAATCTGTTCGTTCTCTTGAATCTCAGGCATTACTGCGCCAGCGCTTCCTTTATGGTCTTAATCATGTAGTCAAGCATCTCGTCCGTCATTCCGGGATATACACCAATCCAGAACGTATCGTTCATGATGCGGTCTGTATTTGTAAGTTCACCTACTATACGGTAACCTTCACCCGACTCACGGAGCTCGTCAAAGCAAGGATGCTTCGTAAGGTTTCCGGCGAAGAGATTTCTTGTCTGAACACCGTGATCTTCGATGTAAGTTACCACCTTATGGCGGTCAACGCCTTCCTTAACGGTCATCATGAAGCCGAACCATGAAGGTCTCGAATTCTCTGCAGGTACAGGAAGAATAAGCTTATCCTCGCAGTCCTTCAAACCGTTATAAAGTCTGTCGAAGTTATATCTTCTCTTCTCAACAAAGGAAGGAAACTTCTCAATCTGAGCGCATCCCACAGCAGCCTGCAGGTCTGTAGCCTTAAGATTATAGCCGAAATGAGAATATACATACTTATGGTCATATCCGTAAGGCAAGAGACCATACTGTCCGTCGAATCTGTGTCCGCAGAAGTTATCTCTTCCGGAAGGGCATACGCAGTCGCGTCCCCAGTCTCTCATGGATCTGATGCACTTGTTAAGAAGAGGATTATTGGTGTAAATCGCACCGCCCTCGCCCATCGTCATGTGGTGAGGAGGATAGAACGAAGATGTACCGATATCACCGATGGTACCCGTGAACTTCTCTTCCCCGTCAATCGTGTATCTCGAGCCCAGAGCATCGCAGTTATCCTCGATGAGCCAGAGATTATGCTTATCGCAGAACTCCTTAACAGCCTTGAGATCGAACGGGTTACCCAAAGTGTGGGCAACCATAACAGCCTTGGTCTTAGAAGAATATGCTTCTTCGAGCTTGGATACATCTATGTTGTACTGAGGAATGGTAACGTCTATAAATACGGGAACCGCACCGTACTGGATGATAGGTGCAACCGTAGTCGGGAATCCCGCGGCAACCGTGATGACTTCATCTCCTCTGAGGATCCTTCTGTCCTTAAGAAGCGGAGATGTCAAAGCCATGAAAGCTCCGAGATTTGCGGAGGAGCCTGAATTTACAAGGCTTACAAACTTAACGTTTAAGTATTCACCGAACTTCTTCTCGAACTGCTCTGTGTATCTGCCGGAAGTAAGCCAGAACTCGAGCGAGGAATCAACGAGCTTTACCATCTCGTCGTGATCATAGACACGTCTTGCGTAAGAGATACGGTCTCCTTCCTTATAGGGCTTGGGAGCATGGAACTTGTCCGCGTACTCCTTTACCTCCTCAAGTATCTTCGCACGAGCCTCCTGCTCATTCATATTCTCGAACATAAACCTTACATATCCTTTCTTAAATAATCATTAATTTGTTTATCCATAACGGCGGGAATATCGCCACCTGCCTCGTAGACTCTTGTCCACTCAACAACACGATCGATTGCTTCGTCTATGTGCCATACCGGAGACCAACCAAATGTTGTCTTGAGCTTGCTTGAATCAAGCTTCAGAAAATTTGCCTCATGAGGTGCATTTGCCTCAGACTTATCAACACGCTTAATCCCGCCCCACTTCGAGCAGAACAAATCAACTATGTCACCTGTGGTAACGCAGTCGCAGTCATCGGGACCGACATTATACCACGAAGCATACTTCTTATCCTCGTACTGATGTTGGGCAATCATGAGGTAAGCGAACAGAGGTTCAAAGACATGCTGATAAGGTCTCGTTGAATAAGGATTTCTTACAACTATGTCCTTGCCGTCCATTGCAGCTCTCACACAATCCGGGATAATTCGATCCGTTGCGAAGTCTCCGCCTCCTATAACGTTACCCGCTCTTGCGGTGGATATCGCCGGAGACGACTCCTCCGAGAAGAACGAACTCTTATAGCTGTGAGTTACAAGCTCGGAGCAGGACTTCGAGTTCGAATACGGATCGAAGCCGTCCAAGGGTTCGTTCTCACGGTAACCCCACTCCCACTCATTGTTCTTATAAACCTTATCGGTGGTGACGTTAAGGAAAGACTTAACGCTTCCGGAATTTCTCACACACTCAAGGATATTAACCGTACCCATGACATTCGTCTCGTATGTGTATCTGGGGTCCTTGTAAGAATCTCTAACCAAGGGCTGAGCCGCAAGGTGCAGAACAATCTCCGGGTCCGCCTCCTCGAACGCAGCTTTAAGCTTATCCAAATCTCTTATATCCCCGATAACAGATGTCATCTTCCCCTCAAGCCCTGCCATCTCGAACAGGCTAGGGTTGGTCGGTGCTTCAAGCGAGTAACCCGTAAGAATTGCTCCGCTGTTTACAAGAATCCTGCAAAGCCACGTGCCCTTGAAGCCCGTGTGTCCCGTAAGGAAAACTCTCTTGCCCTGCCAAAAACTCATATCAGGCATGACTTACTCCTCCCACTTAATCCAGGGCGCATTGCCGGATGTAATCATATCTTCGAGACGCTCCTTGTCACGCTTGGTATCCATACACTTCCAGAAACCGCGGTGAACATAAGCATTGAGCTGACCTTCCGCCGCTAAGGTCTCCATTGGAGCCCTCTCAAAAACAGTACTGTCACCTTCAATGTAATCGAACACCGCCGGCTCAAGCACCATGTAGCCTGCGTTGATAACTGCTCCGTCATCGTCATTCTTCTCTCTGAAACTTGTTACCGTACCGTCTTCGGTAAGATCCAAGCAACCGAACTGCTGACCTACGCTTACTGCCGTCATGGTAGCTATCTGTCCCTGTTTGTTGTGATATTCAATGAGCTTATTTAAGTCCACATCACTTACACCGTCACCGTATGTAAGAAGGAAAGGCTCATCGCCTATAAACTTCTGAACTCTCTTGATTCTTCCGCCGGTCATGGTGTTAAGTCCGGTATCTACGAGAGTAACCTTCCAAGGCTCGGTATGAGTAGAGTGAACAACCATTCTGTTCTCTTTGGTAAAGTCAAATGTAACATCGGAAGTATGAAGATAATAATCCGCAAACCATTCCTTAATTACATACTGCTTATAACCGCAGCATATAATGAAATCGTTGAAACCATACTGAGAATAGTACTTCATAATGTGCCAGAGAATCGGCTTACCGCCTATCTCAACCATCGGCTTGGGCTTAAGAACGCTCTCTTCAGCGATTCTCGTTCCGAAGCCTCCCGCAAGAATCACAACCTTCATTGGCAGCCTCCGTAAAATATATTCTTATTATTGTAACATAAATAACCTGTTCTCATCCTGCCACACCCTTTTTCCTCAGTATCAAAGACTTCGCTCCGGCTATAAGCTTTATTATTCCTGCTATCCATACGAAAAGTGACATTATAATTAATGCGATATTTTGTATAAATACCGATGATGTCAATGCATATGTATCATCAGAAAATTTATCTAGAAATTCAAAATGCCAATCAGCCGGCAGCATAAAGATTACCACGAAAGCAATCAGCCACAGATAATTTGCACCGTGAGATACCTTCTCGTCCAGATAGCTTATTAAAGGTATAAGCATAAACATTGCAACGTATTCATAAGAGACAGAAGGAATCATAATAATCAATAGACTTAAGACTGCAAGATTCATCCATTTATGTTTGAACTTGACAAATACTCCTATTAAAGCCCCTAGTGTCAAGAAAATTATTTTAAAAGTACCTTCAAATGATTCGATCCAATCGGTTGTTTCAAGCATCTCTTCCAAAAATCCAAATGCAGCACTCCAACCCAGCTTGAAACCAAGACCTCGGTTTTTAAATCCATCAATTTCAATTAAGCGATTCAGCAACATAAGGAATGCGTCATAGCCACCCAATAGACTGAAAGATACAACAAATAGTACCGATGACATCCAAATAACATGAACAAGTTCTTTTTTGTGTTTTCCCTGTAAAATCAAAGCTGCAAATACAACAGGATAAAGCTTGATATTTATTGCCAATGCCAAAAAGAAATATGATAGAAATCTGTCTCTAAAACGATTCGAATCATAAAGATAAACGAAAGCAAAAGACAGTATAAAGGAAAGCAAAACAACATTTCCTCTTTCATAACAATAAAGGAAAGGATATGAAAATAATACAATGCCGGCAAATATGAATGAGGCATCTTTTTCGCTCTTTTTGTATTTGCAAATCAAGTGGACCAAAAATACTGTATATAAAATCATTCTAACGACAAATAATATCCTTCCAACCTGTGTTTCTCGAACATATGACATACCAAAACCAATTGAAGTATCAGAAAACAAATAGCTTAACAACCAGTACAAAACGTTAATAAAAGGAGGATATATTACTTTATTCTCATATGGATGCAAACCATATTTCATACTGTTAAAGAAGTCCATAAAAGAATCCAATTCAAACGTATGCAGTCCGTAAAGTATTGCATCCGTATTATTTATAACCCGGTTTAATATATACATAAAAGCCGCACACATTAAAGAAGCAATAATAAAAGATGTCTTATTACTGTTCTTACACACATAGAAAATATAAACGATAAGGACAATAGGAGATACTGCAAACACAATCGTGTTTAACGTCTTCATAAATTCCGTCTTACTACCGAGTAAATCAGCCCACGTATACTCGTATCCCAGCTGATAGCACATGGAACTTCCGAAGTCCACCCCCGATGAAGACAATCCTTCACCTTCCGAGCTTATAAGAATCGTAAAACCGTCTCCGTAAAGTGCATTGGAAGTTATCTTCAGATAATATGTCTTTCCGGCACTGTCTCTGATTACATTATCCAGATTAAAGGTATAGTATTTGTCAAAATCATAAACATCTATTCCTGTCTGGAGTTCCCATTCCTGAATAAGATTTTTATCGGAATCCATGAACTCTGCATACATGATGCATCGGTTATTAATATCATATGTTCCGAATATTACGTTGATATATGATAATCCGTCCGATTCACACGTAAATCCCTGCAGGTATTCGAACCCTGCATTAACTTCAGGCGTTGTCCCGGTTACGGTATATCCTTCGGTTTCCCTGTTATAAATAGCACTCCTGAAAACATCTCCGACTATTGAACAATAAGAGACTATCATCATCACCATGATGACCAGTGCTACAAATTCTTTCCAGCCTCTCTTCTTGTTCAGTACCCTCATTTATCACTTAACTGCAACTTTATCTCTGAACTCTTCCGGATCCGTTACCGCCTACGAGCTTTTCTACTTCGTCAAGCGAAACTCTGTTGAAATCGCCTTCAATCGAATGCTTCAGGGCAGATGCTGCGGTCGCAAACTCTATCGCAAACTGAGAATCTTTCTCCTTAATCAGAGAATAAATCAAACCTGCAGAGAAACTGTCACCTCCGCCGACACGGTCAACGATTCGAAGACTGTACTTACGGGAAAGACAAAATTCCGTACCATCGTAAAGCATAGCCGCCCAATCATTATCACTTGCGGAAATAGAAGTACGCAGAGTAAATGCGACATATTTAAAATCAAATTTATCCTTCAACTGCTTTGCAACACTCTTATAGCCGTCAACGTTAAGCTTACCGCCTTCGATATCGGTATCTTCCGCCACAATTCCAAAGACATCCTTGGCATCTTCTTCGTTAGCTATACATACGTCAACATACCGGCAAAGTTCACTCATAGCCGCACGAGCATCTTCGCGACTCCAAAGCTTACTGCGGTAATTTAAATCACAGGATACAGTTACTCCGAGTTTCTTTGCTTCCTTACAAGCCTCAAGACACGCCTTAACAAGTTCCGGTCCTAAGGCAGGTGTTATACCGGAGAAGTGAAACCATTCTGCACCTTCGAAGATATCATCCCAGTTAAAATCGCCCGAATCTGCTTCCTGAATTGATGAGTGACTTCTGTCATAAATACAAACACTTCCGCGCTGACTCGCACCCTTCTCAAGAAAATATATCCCTAGTCTGTTCCCTCCGTACACAATGCCCGAAGTATCTACGCCGAATTTTCTGAGTTCACAAACCGCACTTCTGCCAATCGCATTATCCGGAACTTTCGTCACAAACTCGGTATCAACTCCGTAGTTTGCAAGAGACACCGCAACGTTTGCTTCCGCACCCCCGAAAGTAGCCTGAAGCTGATTGTTTTGAAATAACCGGTAATACCCATTGGGAGCCAGTCTCAGCATTATCTCTCCGAATGTAACAACTTTTCCCATCTGTAATTACTCCTGATACTTGCTGGGTGTAAGGAAGTGACATGTGATTCGATGATTGAGATTCTTAATCTCCTGACCGATAAGTCGGTTTCTCTCCTCAGCCTCAGCCGAGAAATCATACTCAAGTCTCTTGTCAAAATAATTGACATCCTTCTTGGCAGAATATCCGTCCATACCTGCTATGTAAACATTCTTAACACCGACATTCATAAGAAGCTTTAATGCCATAACACCGGAATTATCGAATATCTCTGAATACTCGGATGTATATGTTGCATAGTTGAATATAAAGCTGTACTTCTGCGCTTCCTTCATATTAGAGGTAATTATCGTTTTTCTTGATGTCGATTCTTCAATCTTCGCATATCTTCTCATGTTGCTGCTGAAGATATAGTCAATTGGAAGTTTCTCATCGTCAAAGTTAACTGCAATAACTACCGGATTGTTATCCTTTATAAACGAATCAACCTTATCCTTATGCTCCGCAAGACTGCTTCCCGGAGCCAACAACAGAACTGTTCTGCCTGCCAGTATGTCAGATAAAGCAGATTCAACTTCAGAATCATCAATGTAATTATCCATATACTGCTTATAATAAAATTCAGCTGTCTCCTTACTGAACGCCACTTTTTTATCAACAGGAATACTCCTGAGTAACTCATTAAACGCCCTTACCGTAAGAGTATGCTTCTGCTGCAGATAAATTGAATAATTCGGGTGACATCCATTCGTTGCAGACAAATACAAAGGCAGTGAATATCCCCAGAAGCGCTCAGTATAGATGTCAAAGAGATACTCATCCATTATCTCAAGCATAGGCTCGATACGATACTGAGTCCCTCTCTGCTCGTTCATATATTCTGCGAAGATTTCAAGATTTAAGTTCCCTGCTCCTCTTCCCATACCAAATACGCATGCGTCGATGCAAATATCTCTCTTCAGATTAAGTTCGAGCATTGACTGTGCATTACCCATAGCCTGCTGGAGATTATTATGTGCATGATATCCGAGCATAATTCCCGGCTTCATATTGTTATCCGCCAGATAAACAAGCCTCATGAACTGGCGCTTCTTAATAACACCGAAGCTGTCTACGATTGATACTGCGTCGGGATCAATCTCGTTGAACTTCTCGATGGCATCGATGAATTCCTTGTCCGTGTAACTGTCGGTTCCGACAAACTGCGCAAACGTCTTGTATCCCTGTGCCTTAACGAACTTACAATATTCGAATCCCTCTTCAAGCTTGGCTTTCTTGAAGATAACCCTTATACCGTCAATAGATGTACCATCATACTTAGGTATAGCTTCGAACGGTACCGGAGCACTCATATCAATCATTCCCACATACATCATATCGGGGTCTTTAGGCTGAATGATATCTGCCATACTCGGAACATCCGGATACATGGTTCTGTTGATATTAAAATCTACATTGGACTTAATAAATCCAATCTCGCACATCTCAATTCCCGTGCTTGCAATCTTCTTCAGGAAGCCTCGTATGCACTTCTCTCCGAAGTTCCAGTCATTGATATAACCGCCATCTCTAAGTGTGCAGTCTAAGATATATGTCTTGCCCATAAAGTCCTCAGTCCTCCATCATAGGTATAAACATTTGCTCTTTCAGTTCTTCTCTTGGCAGGAACGGAGCCAAATCCTCAAGAGGCGGGCTTACAAGCGTACCGTCCTCTAAACGCTTGGTGCTGCTCTTAGGCTCCCATACCTGAACTGTATCGGTAAAAATCTCTGTAAACACAGGTCCGTCCAGTCCGAGTACCTCATCTACCACTTCCTTCATCTGTGCATTACTGTGTGCACTGAAATAGCGATAGCCAAAAGCCTCGGCAAGTTTCTTGTAATCGGGGAACGATAAGTCTCCCGATTGCGGTCCGATACCCACAAAATTCTTGTTAAACAGATTTGTCTGTGTAAGACGAATAGAATGGTATCCATCGTTATTTATCATGAATATCTTAATAGGAAGATTATTTGTAAGTATTGTCTGCAGCTCCTGCAAGTTCATCATGATGCTGCCATCACCTTCAAGGCAGATAGTATTACGTCTGCCGCCTGCTATACAGGTTCCGATAGCCGCGGGCAAACCATAACCCATACTGGCTATAGCACTGTTGTTCGCCATCCTGCTTCCCTTCTGAATGACGTAAGCCTGATTGCCGACAACACAGCACGCACCGTTGGATACTGCAGTAAGACTGTTCTCAGGAAGCCTGCTACTTAAATATCTTATAAATGCATATACATTTGCAGTACTGCCATTCTCCTCCCAGTGTCTCGGAAGTACCGCAGGATAATCCCTCTTCCATCTCTGACATGTACTTATCCATTCCGGACTGTCATTAACCGGTGCCTGAGCCGCATCGGTTAATTTACCAAGAAAATCCTTAGCATCAGCCCATATCGGCATATCAACATGAATTGTGTGCTTCTTCATCTCGGCACGATCTATATCGACCATTATAACTTTCGCTTCACGGGCCCAGGTCTTCCAGTTATATCCAACCTGACGAATGGAGATACGCGTACCGATTGCAAGAATCAAATCCGCATTCTGAATCGCCCAGTTACCGGGTCGATCTCCCATGTTTCCTGCTCTTCCGCAGTACAAAGGATGCTCATCTTCAATCAAATCCACTGCATTCCAGTATGTGACTATCGGTATGTTGAGCTTCTCCAGTGCAGATCTGAAGTTCTCATATCCGCCTGAAAGTCTTATGCCGTAACCTGCATAAAGAACAGGCCTCTTTGCAGCTTTAACTTTAGCAAGGACATCAGCTATAACATCATCTGTAACGGGAGGGGGAAGCTTCTTGTCATCCTCAGTTGGGTCGTAGCCTTCAAGCTCATCCGTCTCTATGTATCCACCCTGATAATTAACGGGTATATCTATCCATACGGGTCCGGGCCTTCCGGTTGTAGCCAAATGCCATGCTCTCTCGAGGTGATAGCGAATTGTTTTGGGGTCTTCAATCATAACCGCATACTTGGTCATAGGTGTAACTGACTTAACAATGTCGTACTCCTGATCACCCACTGCGCGCAGAGGCAGATCATCTGTAAACTGAGATGCGTATCTTGCGGTAGTATCGTATCTAACCTGACCGCTTACTATGAACATAGGAATAGAATCAAGCCATCCGCCCACTACTCCGGTAAGAGCATTCGTTCCACCCGGACCTGTTGTTACGCAGACAACAGCTATGCGGTTATCAATCCTCGCATAAGCCTCGGCCGCCATAGCACATGCCTGTTCATGATGGTTATATGTCACATGTAAACCTTTGTTGTGACCCAGAGCATCGTTAAGATGCATAGCACCGCCGCCCACGACGGTAAACACATCGCTAACTCCATGCTCTGCGAAAAAGTTTGCTACATAATCCGCAAGTCTTATTTTCATTGACAACCCCCAGATAAATACTTCAAAGATTATACATCATTAGCGTTTAGAGAAGTAAAGTTAATGATACAAATTCTTCGCTTTCCATTGTAAAATTTAACTGTGTCATTTTGGCTCTCTCCTTTTTGTTTTTTGAGCTAACTAATATATTAAGAGAGAAATTTCAAAATGACACATTTTTTAATTTACAATTATAGAGACGCTACCACTTTTAACAATATGAATACCATTTCTTCAAATATTCGAATTAAAAATTCCTTCTTTTTGTACACTTTTTAAATACCCAAGTAAAAACACCACGACATAACATAATGTCAAAACCAACATAAGCATTGTGTAGAGAACTGTAGCACCCATTACTCCGTACTTTTCTACGACCCATTCAGAAAATATTAATGCTATGCCTGACGTAATTACATTACCTATCAATAAATATTTTTGTCTTCGCATAATGGTCACCACTATATTAATCCAAGTAGACAAAGCAAGGAATCCGCCACCAGCAAGCATTATCAAAAGTTCGCTTTTATAATCAGTGAGATCTACGCCATAAATCAAAGACAACACCGGAATTCCGAGAATATATGCTCCTATTATGCTTACAAGTGTAATGCCAATTATATAAACAACTTGCTTCATAGATTTTTTCATAAACGCCTTAGGATGGCCCTCGTTCCAATCACACGAAAGTTTATAAAGTATCGGATTGTAAAGGAACGTGCTAACAAGAGATGTTACAAATACCGGCATAGCTATAAATCCAAAACACGCTTGTACTTCATCATTCATCACTGAATCTATAGCGTACTTTGGAGCATTGGTTATGTAGTAATTAAGAAAGGTTCCGGCAAAAAGAGGAAAGCACTCTACAAGTATTCGAATTGAATCTTTGGTGTCAGGCGTCTGAGATGATAAATTATCTTTAAAAAGGCCTATTGTACAAATTAGATTTACTGACATAACCGCAACTGTAATAGCAAAGCTTATAATGAGAGACTCTATCAAGTCATTTGTTATAAGAATTCCCGCAATAACAGTAATTATAAAAATTGCCAGTCTATATGTCATAGCCTTTGATGCTACATCGAGACGACCTCTCTTCTGATATTCACCCCAGAATACATCTTCAATAGCATCGGGGACTTTGATAACACACATTATAATAATTACGGCTACCTTATCCTTGGTGTAATTATTATGAGCTGCTGCTATCAGCACATAAACCACAGATATAATAATCATTAATACGGAAGTAAATACTCTGGATACCAGGAAAGAGCCAAAGGTGTATTTATTCTTAGTGTCAGAAACCTGATAGTTTCTCATTCCGTATTTACCAACAATAATAAACAGATTTGCATTAGCATTAGCTATGGTAAAAATACCAGCATCTTTCAAACCAATAACTCTCGTTAAAACCATCAGAATTATGACCGATTGAAAAGCCAAAAGCATATTACAAATCGTATTCCATACATACGTGTCACGCTGTATATTGTTACTTTTAAAAAGAAATTTATTAACTAGTTTTTTCATTTAATAACTTGCCTAATATATTTTTATCTTCAATGTCCAAAAACACATTGACTGTTCTTCACACAGGAAAAATTAAGAACATGAAAATATAATAAAATGAATTTTTAATCAAACACAAATTAAAACACAAGTTTTAATCTTTTATTGGCAACGCACTCCATATATGAGGTCATTTAGAGGGCATTATACTTTCAATAATCTCTCTAATTACGCCACTTCCACCATTGGTCTTTGCTACATAATCGGATATCATCTGCACTTCAGTTATCGCATCGGCCGGACAACAACCATAGCCAACCGCTTTGATTGCTTCTAAATCATTAATGTCATCACCGACATAGCACACATTTTTAATAGCTATATCATATTTCTTGCACAAGTCTTCGATCGCTGTAAGTTTGTCATTGCATCCTGATACTAATTCATCTAGTTTAAGTTTTTCTGCACGCCTTATGTTTAAATCCACACTCTCGCTTGTTACTATTCCTGAGATGATTCCTTTTTCCTTGAGCATCTTGAACCCCATACCATCACGTGTATTGAACTTTTTTAATTCATCCCCTTTTTCAGAATAATACATTCCTCCATCAGTAAGACAACCATCGCAATCCGTAAGAAACATCTTAATTTCAGGTCTTGCAGTCACATCTGAAATGTCATTTTTTTTCATGAGAGCTTCGATGACAAACCAGTCACTTGGCTCATCAATTTCAAAATAAGTATCTTCGTTCATTTCGACCGCCTTAATATTCCCTGAAACTCTATTTCCAGACTTCAAAAGAGCCTCCCTTGATGTTATGTAAAAGGCTCCATTTTCAACCAAATATCCGCCAAATTCTTGTCGACGCGGTCTATGAAAAAAATCATAATTTGTAGGTTTTACATTTCCAGTATCATCATACGCCCAGTTAAAACGATATTGCTTTACAAAGGACATTACGGAATCTGTTTCGTTTTCATTAAGTTTCTCAAAGCCTTCATCCAGATACTTAGCTTGAAGAAGTGGCGATGTCGCTTGAATGAGTGCTATATTTTCAAACTCGTAAGCATCGGCAAATTCCAACATAGCAGACTCAGTAGATGCTGTATCTGAAGCTGACTCTGCAGATCTTCCAATTACTTTAATTTTTTTGCTCAATTCACCTAGATTTATTTTAAATTCTTCAACAGTTTTTCTTATCTCATCACTATCTGTTGCTATGTAAACTTTATCAATGTACTTACATTCACTTGCAGCTTTTACAGTCCAATATACTAGAGGTTTGCCGTTCATAGGTTTTATGTTTTTTAATGGGATTGATTTACTTCCTCCTCTTACAGGAATAAACGCAACATTCATTGTTATTTTCTTCTCCTTATTTCTTTGATTTGTTTTTTAATTCGAATTACCTATACACATATAAACAATTTAATCAATTGTCTACTTTATTCTATAAACCTGCATGGTCCATCCGTTGGAAGCCACTTCAAATTCATACAAGCTCGCATAAATTGTCAAAATTCCATCATTGTCAATATAAGGATTGTATGGAAATTTAAAATAATAAACCTCAGTATAATCATCCAAATTTCCCAATTCGTCCGGTTTTGCCAAATTAATAAATTCCTTGTCTTGCACATTATCTGGTGAATATGTCTCTGTAAAAAACTCAACAGTTCCGTTATTATTGTCATAATAATAAGAAGTTTTTACTGTTCCACCAAGTAGCTGTCTAGCTGTATTGCTAAGTGATCCTCCGAAGGTGTCTAATACAATAAGTTTTGAAGAATCATAGTTTATATCTGACAATGCTTCTTCCATTATTCTTTGTATATTTAAACAATCTCTGTTATATTCTACACCCAACGCTAGATACAAAGTTGCTATTTGTTCGTCGGTGCCCTCTACGTATCCATATCCTGTGCTTTCACCCTCGTACAAATATGTTCGCGTTGTTGCAATGCTGCGATCTCCTATATCAACAGTCCGCCATACTCTATTTGTTACCGGGTCTATCGTCAGATAACTTTCAAATAAGAATAGTCCCGCAACCGCAGTTAACAATACAATACGTATCCTTTTGTTTCTTATAACACAGAAAACTGCAACAGCAAACAGTAGTATGTAATAAAACAACCATGTCTGTATATATCTATAATGAACATATGTAAACCACGCCATCTGAGATACAACAAATACCATCCCAGAAAAAATATATGGTAACTGATTGATGACATTTAATCCTTCATTAATATCCTTAATGCTAGAATCACTTTTCCTTCGTCTCACAAACCACAATATAAGAGCCAAAATACAAACTACCAAAATAACCCAAAAAAAGTTCATCAGAAAAAATTGACGTAGTCTAAAAATCGGATAATGCCACTTAATAATGCGATTCGGCAAGTCCTCCGTATTTGTTTGCCCACTAAAAAAACCACGTAGCATACGTGACCAGTGATTATACGAAAACAATACACTAATAACAAATACCAAAACACTGCAATATGTAATGATTTTACTAGAGGAAAAGAAAATAATTACTTTTTCCCGAAAGCTCTTCACCTCTCGTTTTCTAATCAATTCTTTTATGCATTCCCCAAGGTACACACCAAATACAATCAAAATCCCACTTTCCTTGGCGAAACAAACGGCAAAAACAGAAAAAGCTTTAAATATTTTCAAATCATATTCCATTGAATAAAACAAAAAAATGACGAAACATAACAATGGAAAATCCGTACCAATACAGTATGACACACCCAAAAACAGCGGAGAAAATGCAAAAACTGCAGTAATCAAAGTTTTTTCTAACTGGCCGATTTTCTCAGAAAACTTTTTCTCGATAATAGCATAAAACTGTGCTGTCACTACAAGCGAGAGTACTAAGTTGACCAATCTCATTCCCACAGCATTATTTGGAAATAAATAATCTCCAATTCTTAACAAAACCGCATACACAAAAGAGGCATGTCCGGACAGATAAAACGTCTGTAAATCGCTAAGTACAAACGACCAACTACAGTGTTCTTTCGACATAAGATAATATATTGCACTATCATTATAAATCCAAGCCTTTAGATTTGAAGACATCATAATTGTCAATGCAACAAGTAAGACTCCCTCCATCCAATGGTTAAACAACCATTGTTTTATGCTTATAACAAAATCTTTAGTACGCATACTTTTCTTTATGAAAATACCGATTCTGCAAAAACAAGTGACCATTGTAACCGTCAAAGCTACAATTCCTGCCATAAAAAGTCGTGTATACAAAGCCTCTTTATTACTATTAATAAAAGCGAGAATCCAAAACAACCAAATAGGAAAAACTATAACAAAAACCTGAAATTCAGGGAATGAACGAATGTTTTTGGTGATGTTCACCGGAAGCAGTATTCTGCATGCAGTTGCAAATGTAACGAATAAAAAGGAAAATGCAAAACCCCAAACACTTATTTTTATACTGGTCTGTCCTACTTGGTAACCTGCAGTGAAAGAAATCAAGAATGATATTGCCGACAATGCTAACATCACTAACATTAATGTTCTCACACATTTTTTATTCTTTAAAACCTCTTGTATCACACTAACAAACACCTCATAAACAAAAGTCGGTTACTTCTTCACAAATCAATTATATTATAATCCGTACAATTCATCAGCCGTATATCTCTCTCAAAAGATGTCCTTTCAAGGAACTTGCGCTTGAATTCATTATTGTTTTCTTCATTCCATTTCATCATATCTTCCATATAAAAGAGGTTTGGTTTTATATCCAGGGCAGCCACCTGCATCAATATCGAAGACGGATATGAAAAATACATTCCCTTCGTAACAAACTGTGATAATAGGATTTCTCCTGGGATTTCTCCTCCTAATTCGAAGATTTTCATTTCCGAAAACATATTATAATTTGCAAAATCACGTGGATGTCTCTTTATGGATATTGATTTATACTTCTGTCTCAAGTAATTTAACATTCTTTGAATGAATTCTTGTTCCTCTTCCGATCCAACAAAATCGCTCATTGGAGTGGTGAATAAAACTGCCTCAGAATGTTTGATTTCTGTTTCCATACTACTTAAAAACGTCTTACGAACAAGATTTTCAAATAAAATCTTATTCGTTTTACTCATATCAAATAAATGTTCTATTGACTTATAGTCGCGATATTCCATCTTATCAGGATATGTTGAAAACTTTACACAATTTTTCGTTGTTCTAAGTGGCATGAATGTAGTTGGGTTTGAATATCCCAACGCACACAAAAACAAAGCCTGCATCCACAGGCTACATCCAAATTCATTTTTAAAAGGGGAAAAACTTCGTTCAGCATAATCGGATCTTCCGTCTTCCAAAATAATCACTTCGGCATCCTTCCCATACGTTAAAACAGAGCCAAAAGCCACGGAAAAATCCGACATTGTAACAATAGTTTCGAACTCACTCAAATCAACGTATTTTGAAAACAATCGTTGAGCATACTCTTGCTGCCTCCCCCTAACAGCATAACCAAACATACGAAAGAATTCCTTAACACGTTCCTTAAGGCCAGCATGTTGAAAATTAATATCTGCATTATAAATTTGTTTGAATATTCCCGTCTTTTCCGCATATTTTTCAATCTGCATATCTACCCCTGCAAAAGGGAAACAAACCGCCTGCCATTCTTTATCCATACCATACGTGGCGTAATACCAGATAAATTCATAAAGCGATCGCGGATTAGACAAAAGGACAAGACACTTGCAAGTCTTCATTATTTTACTTGTCTCCACTATAACGCATAATATCTGCCACTTCAAACTCTTTAGTAATCATAAAAATAAGTTTTCACTAGTATGGATTGGCATTAAAGATATGCCAATTACTTTCCTCTCAAGGATTCTCTCTTAGCTAGTTCACTTGCCAAAAGAACTTTCTCCCCGTTACCCAATGTTTCAAGACTTGAGCTCACTCTTTTCTTTAACATTGCCATAGCTTGTACCTCGAGACTTGCCTTCTGATCAGAACCCCACATATTGTGGTCAAGCGTCACGTGTCTTTCTATGACACATGCACCTAGCACGGCTGCGATGACGGAAGGTTCAAGATTCGATTCGTGACCACTGTATCCTACAAGGCAATCATAACGATTCTTATATGTCTGAATGAGTTTTAAATTTAATTCATTATTGGGACTGGGGTAACAGCTGTTGGTATGACAAATTATGTAATCACCATTTGAATACTTTTCCAGCCTCTTAACGGCCAAATCCACTTCCTCAAGAGTACTCATTCCTGTCGACAAAATAACAGGCTTACCACTGTCACACGCAACCTTTATTAAATCCTCATCACAATTCAAAGCCGAAGGCAACTTAATAAATGGCACATCATACTGAAGCAAAAACTCCAAGCTCGGTACATCCCAAACAGATGCTGTCCAATCTATAGGTTTCTCTTTACAATACGAATCTATAATGTCATACTCAGGTTTTTCAAACTCAACACGTTTCTTGTATTCAAGATACGTCATTGTTCCCCACGGAGTTTCACGAAGTTTTGATTTCTGTGCTTCCGGAACCGCGATATCAGGAGTACGCTTCTGGAATTTGGCACAATGCCACTCACAAGCAAAACTTGCATCTATGAGTTTTTTCGCAATCGACACATCACCATTGTGATTTATTCCAATTTCGGCAATAAAATAAGGATCGGAATCCTCAGAAACCACATAATTACCAAGTTTGATTTTTTTGTTTGCCATTATACTTAATCCTCCTTTACACTTTTCCCTTCAAATACAAAGGTATATTCTCAATAATAAGAATCTCTCACCAATGAAATTCTAGTCAAAGACTATTCATATCGGTATCATTATAATTTACTGCATTTTTTTTTCAAGTAATACCCATATCTTATTACTTTACTATATTCCATACAATCACTCCCAAAGTTTCGTATCACCTTCTCTTATCACATGATCTTCAAGCAAGGCTTCGATTCCTGAATTAAGGATTTCTTCAGTCGAATCGCCATCAATTGAATATACTGTATATGTTCCATCAAAACTATCTGGAAACACAGTATCTGGATAGACACTCGTAACATCGCTTGCATTATACGAAACTATTGAATTTGAATTAGGTGCATTAACCAATCCCAAGTTTACACAATTTATTATTGTTCCACCTGTAAAATTATCAGCTATGCCACCGGCCCTGACAGTTCCTGTTATTGAAGCTTTGTTGTAACAGTTAATAATACATGCATGATTACCGGTAGCATGACTTGCAATTGATCCCACACAATCTCCTGTTATAGTACCGCTCTCTATACCCAGATTGCGTACAGTCCCTGCAAGTGCACCAAAAAAACCGTTCGTCTTTTTTCCATCGCCATGTTCACCTGATACATTTAAATTCGCGATATAGTGACCATCCCCATCATACAAACCATCAAAATAATTTCCGGAACCCAATACACCAATAGGTTCCCAATCCAAACCTTCAAGATCAATATTCTCCGTTTGCTTAAATACAGTGTATGCAAAGGATTCACCCTCATTCACTAATCTTCCTAAAAGAACCAAATCATCAGCTGTATCGATTAGATATGGTGATGTCTCAGTACCGTATCCCCCAAAATAGCTGTGCAACTTGTAGTTTTTAGAAAGTGCACCTCCGGCAAGAATAAGTGTTGAAGTAAAAGCAAAAAGTAAGCATACTCCTATCACCTTTGATGCTGTGTTTATATATTTTGAAATGATTTTTCCAAGAGTAAAGTTTAATGTGGCAAGGATAAAAATTAACAGAAAATAAAGTGCAAGCATTTTGTGTCTGCTCATAGTCGGAAAAAATACTGGCAAGCATTTTCTCACATAAAAGTGATTTAGATATATTGATAAACTGAAAATTCCCAAAAAATTAAAAACTTTACCCTTAAAAATCTTCACCAAAACGCTTTTCTCACTAAATGAAACCGAGATTGATAAAAAGACAAAGAATAGCACAATGAAATCAGCTGACCCTGGATATTTACACATTAGGCTATACTGAATCACCGCTATATATCCGCTCAATTCACACAAAAGGAAGACTGCGCAAGGCATCTTGTCATCAGTATTGATTGTTTTTTTCAATTCATAGGCAATACAACCAATTGACATGTCTGCATATCCCCTAAGAAGACCTTTAAATACATATGTGTAATATTGATTTGTAAAATTTATACTTCCCTCCTTTCTGCAAATATAACCATAAATAAAAAGAGCAGTAATCGGTCCAATGAATTTTGTAAACAACTCAGTATTTCTGCAAAGAATTGGATAAATTAAAAAACTTACAATAAACAAACTAGATAAGTACCAAGATACACCGGTTCCCCAAAAACCGGAAAACCCAAACATCTGCAAACCCAACATATCCGACATATCATACATAAGATTGTGTGTGAGATTTGCAAATCCACCGTCACGAATCGAATAAAAAATTATTGCCGTTATACTAGCTAATAATATGTATGGAAATATGTGTACGACTTTCCGTTTTAACATCTCTACATCTTCAGAAAAAATGCTACTTTTAATGTTGCTACTCAGATTATATTTAGAGGAGGCCTTTTCACAAAGAAGATATCCAGAAACAACGAAGAAAAATTCCACAGCTATATAACCGCATCCGCTTAATCTGCTGTATGTCGTAGTAAATATATCTCCCGTGTGATAAAGAACGATTATTATAGCAGAAATAAATTTAAACAAATCAATAACGCCATTACGGTTTGTTGCTGTACCCATAAATCCCCCATAATTAAATCTGATAAACCGGAGATTCATCAAATCTCCGGTTCTTTGCTATACGGGGGAGTATAGCCGCGTTATATGCTAGGTTACCGAATCTGCGTTTCAAAATTTTTTATATATCTAATGGTTACCCAACCATTGAAACAGTTGAATGAATCTTGGAGGAAGTAATCGTCGAAATTCTTTAATTACAATATATGACTACATTTTAGAAGACAATTTGTTACTCAATTTAAATAATATCTTTGTTAACACAAACATAACTATTGCAGCAAAAACAGTTCCCAGAGTTGCACGCAGGACATTTTCGAGCTGCCAGTCTGCACTGAGGCGACGCCAAAGGATTAATGCAAATGAATGAAGAGAAAAAATCAGCAAAGAGTTTCTCCCGTAAAATGCAAACAAACTATTTTTTTGCAAGATTAAACTTATTAATAAAACCAACGTTATTCCACACAAAGCAATCGAGAAAAAACGAATTGCATTGTTGTACTGACAAAGACAGATATTAACATAACCGTTAAAGCGCGGTGACATCCAAACAATCACTGCCAACGGAATGACTATCACAAAATGTATCGGACGTATTCTTTGGAAGAATCGCTTTATCATTTGAAACGATTTATTCCCCAAGGAGAAGAAAATTAATGCCACCAATGCCGTATCCAGTTTAAACGGATATCTTCCCCATTGATTTATTAACGGCAGTCCATAAGTTTTGTCAACATTAAAACCCCAGAGGGCAATAAATAACATCAGTAGGCAGGATATAAACTTATTAACTTTTTTAAAGATAAATCTGTTTAAGAGGTAGTAAATAATCTCAACATTAAACAAACAAGAAACCAAATCTGCCCGACATTGTACCATTCAGGCTGAGTATATAAGAACGCCCATTTAAGCTCTTCAGTTATGTTCTGAGTCCTATATTCCGGTACAAGATACGTAAACAATGCGCCTAACGCAAGTACAATTAGATACGGAAGCAACAAGCCCTTTGCTTTTTTTCTTACATAAGATGCAAAGGTATCACTTTTATCTTTCCAAACCATACCGGACAAAAAGAAAAAAAGAGGCATGTGAAAGCTAAATATGATGTCAAATGAATAGGACATATAATCCAGTAAATGTCCGGCGATGACACAGAATATGCCAATTCCCTTGGCTACATCAATCCATACAATACGATTTGTTGATATTTGCTCTTCCATGTTTCTATTCAAAGTAGTTATCCTGACTTTACCACTTAATCAACTTAAATTCTCCTGATGTATAAATGCCTTCTGCCTCATATAGAATATCATTCATCTCACTTGGCTCATTTGCAGTTTCAAAAGATTGTATTACTTCTCCGGTAAATATGTCACTAAAAATCAGATTTCCATTTCCAAAGCAACCATATATCACACCGGCATTAAATGATGCAATTTGACCTATCTGCTTGCCTTCTAATTCACCGTAATTAGCACAACAAACTATTTTACCTGTGCCGAAATTATCTGCTATTCCACCGCACCTATCAGTACTTATCAGTGTTGCTTTGTTGTAGCAATTAATTATAAGGGCATCAGGAGAGCCTGCATGACTTGCAATACTCCCAATATAATCTCCTATTATCAAACCGCTCTCTATTCCCAGATTACAAACTGTCCCACTTAATTGTCCAAATAACCCTACTTGCGAGCTTCCCAGCTCAAATCCGTTAATATTAAGATTTGTTAAATAATGACCGGCACCATCATACGTCCCCTCGAAGTAATATCCGCTGCCTTTTTCCCCTATTGGCATCCAATTATCAACTTCAGAAAGATCGATATTACTTGTCTGTTTAAAATATGCATTTTGGAAAGTATTTCCGTCAGCAACGGCAGAATACAGTTTTAATAAATCATCTGCCGTGTTTATCAAGTACGGATTATCAACCGTCCCGGTACCAACAAAACCTATACTTGTATCTTGTGGACGTACATTCATATTTTTCCATTTATAAATTCCTATAAATATAACGCAAATAATTAGTATGCAAATAACAATACGAAGCACTAAAATAGATGTCTTTCTTTCACTGTTCATCTTTATCTCTGGACCCCATCGTCTGTTATTGTCACAGCATCTGCTATTTTCCAGTTATGCTCATCAACAATTACCAGATTAACTCCACTATAAGTTTTATTGATTTTGTTTAATTCAAAATAAACACCTGTAGTATCTACTACCAGTTGTCGGGAACCATACTCATTCCTATAGAAGACCCCGGTATTGTCTGCTTGATAGTTGAAACACTCTCCGGTGTCGTCAATAACCCACCAACTCTGAGTATCCTTTATTGTGCAATCAATACCATACGTCCCAAGAAAATCTGTTACCTGTTCATTGGCACTGTATTTGCCGGAAACTTGAACAAGAATTTTGTATTCGCCATAAAGCTCTCGAAGAGCATTTATATATGCGTCTACTTCTGTAGTTCGCCTTAAAAGTACATCTCTCTTATTATAGTCAATGTAATCGCTCATCTTTTGCCACGATTCATATTTACCCGAATCATCGCTACGTCTGTCAGGAATATCGTAATTATCACAGATATACTGACACAAGTATTCCGTAAACTTTCTGTTTCCATAAGCATTCAGATGATCACCATCTGCCATATCCGTCTTAAAATCAATTCCCATCTCGTCATAATACTTATTAAAGTCTATAAATGACACACCATATTCCTGTGCAATTTGTTCGGCAGTATTGTACATTTCATATTGATCTTGATTATATCTGGCATATGGTGCCACAATAATCAAAAGCGGAAGATTTTCATCCTTGCACAATTGTATTATGAGTCGATAATAGTATTCAGATTTTGCCTCAATAGTTTTGTTTTCATCGGAGAATTCAACAACAGGTCGTTCAAACTCCATTGTTGCAAAATTATCACCAAATCCCTTCCAATATTTGTAATAAGGTTCATTTCCTTTATATTCAATAAAATCCTCACTTGTAATGTCTGCATACCTATTATGGTATTGAATATACTCAAGTGCATATCCTAACAGGTTATCTTTGGACGAGCTTACCTTTAACGCGTCTATTTTATTTCTGTTCCAATTCATCCCAGATACATTTTTTATAATTCGGCTTTCATCTGAATACTCATCATCTCTTGTAATTGTATATGCCTCAAGCACAACCAACTTGGGCGTTTGTGTCTTTAATGCTTCTCGCAAATAATAGTATGCATTCCACATAGGCTGAATACTTCCACAAAGATCGTATGCTGCCATCCCGTAATTTTTCCACATTGTACCTGTATTGACATCTTCAAACGCATGTGAACTCCCTAATACCAGCAAATCTACGGAATTCTCTTCCTGTGCATAGAAAGCTTCAATGCTGTACATCCCATCACCATACTTAAAAGAAAACACTGAGTGATACTCAAACAGCAGGACAAGTACAAAAATTAACAACAGAAACGTTTTTAATGTTTTCTTCATTCTATTCTCCATAATTAAAATTGAAAATAAATAAACGACGTAGGATTAAAACCGGGACCATAAATACCGAATGTCAATGTCGCAAAGAACAACCCGATTACAACTAACCATCTAAACCACCATGGTTGTTCCTCGAGGAATTCATCTATTGATTGCTTTTGGAATCTCTTCAATAAATCCACAAGAATCAAAACCAATAACGAAACAGCCAATATGTTCACTTCTTTTCTTTCAAGACCATAATTATATAAGCTGTCATCAAAGAGAACCCACGGATTTGGTTTAGAGAATATACGCAAAATGATTTCAAGAGAACTTTCAAAATTACCTACTCTGAAGAATATCCAAAGTATGTTTACGAGGAAAAATGTGACTGCGATTTTTCCAAAATGATATCCTGCACTGTCCGTCTTTGTATGAAAGCGGTTATTAATCTTAGTCCTGATTGGAGTTGTGATATCACCAATCATCTGAAATACGCCGTGCAAAACACCCCAAAAAATAAAGTTCCAAGCAGCACCATGCCAAAGTCCGCTTACAAAGAACGTAACAAGCACATTAAAGTATTTTCGAGGTTTGGAACATCGGCTGCCTCCCAGAGGAATATACACATAATCCCGTAACCAACTGCTAAGAGAAATATGCCAACGGCGCCAAAATTCCTTTATACTTTCTGATAAATAAGGAGCATCGAAGTTATCGAAAAGCTCTATTCCCATTATTCTCGCACAGCCCACAGCAATAATCGAATAGCTTGCAAAATCACAATATATCTGCAATGTATAACCGACAGAAGCAAAAAGAAGTTCAGTTGAACCATACAGGTAATACTGGCTATAGATTGTATCGACAAATATAGCGATACGATCTGCTATAACCATCTTCATAAAAAATCCCCACAATATCTTCATTAGACCGCTAGCTATTCGGTCGTAATCCAGAAGTTTCACTTCTGAATAATTCTTAAGTTGAGGGATTAAATGATTTGCTCTTTCTATCGGGCCCGACATAATATTGGGAAAGAACGAAGAAAATACAGAATAAACCAAAAGATTTCTTTCGGCTACTGTGTTTTGGCGATATACATCTATCAAATAACCTGTTGCCGCAAAAATATAGAATGATATTCCTATAGGCAAAGTAAACTCAAATCTTTTGTCAATTGTCGTTACTCCAAAAGTCGTCAATACTCCGTTTAAAATTTCCAGAATAAAATTTGAATATTTGAAGACAAACAGCATTCCGAAATTCACCAGAAGACCCATTATCAATATTGTTTTTCTGCTTACAAAATTTACATGGAAATTCTCGCTTTTATCCATCAACAATGCGCTTGTCCATGTAACAAAGATTGAAATGGCAAGGAAAATCAAATGCAGCGGATTTTCATAACCGTAATAAAAAATGCTTGCAACAAGAATCCAAGGCAATCTTAATCGATTAGGAAGGATAAATAAGATAACTATTGTTACCGCAAAGAATATTCCAAAACTTACGGAATTGAAAATCATGCCGTAACTTCTTCCCCCTAGCAATCAATGTCGCTTTAACCCGTGGTTTATCAAATCACGGGTTCTTTGCTATACGGGAGAGTATAGCCGCGGTATTTCTTTGTTCTGCTGAAGAAGTTTTTTAAATTACCTTCCCAATAATATCTTCCCTATCAACCACGCCGACTTCGGCGTAGCGGCTGTCGATGCTTTCGGGCAAATTGTCGCCGAGGACGTAGAATTCACCGTCACTAAGGGTTACCGTGCCGGTTTCAAGTTCGACTTCATCGCCGGTAATACCCGCGATACGCTTGACGAGCACTATCTTCCTGCCCTCAAGCGTGTAGTTATAAAAGGCAATAACATCGCCGCGATTATAGTCATCGGCGGTCTTATCGAGTAAAACCAGCTGCAGGTTCCTGTACGTCGGAAGCATGGAATCGCCCTCGATAATCATCACCTGCACCAGATATTTACTCACAAAAAAAGCCGCTATTATGATAATAGCAGCTGCAATTACATGTAATTTTATTCGCGAATCGGGCTTACGACTCCTTCTCATCCTCGTCGATAACAATCTCATCCGACTCGACTTCTTTATTGCGGTTCTCGTCTATACCCATCTTGTCGTTAATCTTTTTCTTTGCTTTTCGAAAGTACAGACCCACCACGGCACCGACCGCGATAACGATGCCTGCTATCGCCTGCACAAGATATGTTACAACCGACGGATCGATATACGCATGCCCCGTAACGCCAAACATAAGCATTGCGCATACACCTATAAATACAAAGTTAAGTACTCTCTTCATTTTTCTCCTCTTTCCTGCGTCTGCTGATTTCCGCTATTCTTGTGGCAATATATCTTCCACCGACTTCCGCACTACCATCGACATTATAAACGCTGTCGTACGTGAGTTTCTCTATATCACTGCGGTAATTGTCTTTGTCCGCAAACAACTCCTCCACATATGATACCAAATTTTCTCTGATACATTCCGGTTTAATCGATTTACCTATGATGTTTCTAGACCAGACATTAATAGGTTCGATGTCGATATCCTTATAATCGGGATTCATAACCTTCATGGGGGTATCGATAAAAAGCACCGGCTTGTAAGTCGTATACGCGAATTCATACCCTATACCCGACCAGTCGGTAATAAGCAAATCAGCATTAAATACCGTGTCGTTGGACGAGAAATCAGTCTGGATTGCTATGTCTTCGGCGTCCTCGTACTTCTTTTCGAGAGAGTCCATATAATCCTTGCGGTGCCTTACATGCTGCGGATGAGGCCTTACCGTTATCTTCCAGCCGTGACCTTTGAGGCTGTCGAGTATATCTTCAAGGCACGAGTCGATGATGTTGTCCTTCTGCCACGAGGGGGCAATCAGTATAGTCTTAACGCCACCGGACTCTTTCTTCGTTCTGTTGTAGTCCCTTCGCATCTCATCAAGCAAGGGGTACCCCATTCGAACTAACTTCTTCTCGGGCAAACCGTAAAGCTTCTCGGTCTTGCGAATTTCCTCCTCCATGTACCGTCCCGACACCAGCACGGAATCATAGTGATCGACAGACCCTTTACGAAGCGTCAAATTAAGGCTGTCCATGCCGTGCGGTATATAAACGTACTCGATGTCCTTCCTTACATAACTTCTCTTGATGTGATAATTCTCGATGTCGGGCATTGTCATAACAACCATATCGGCATCCATCTTCATCATGAGCGTAATAAGCCGGTTCTCGCCGATATAATAAGCCCTAATCCTTGGGTTCTCCTCAGCCTTCTTAAAAACAGCGTCATCCGGGTCGCTCGTAATGTAATGGATGGTGATATTTGTGTGGTTCAGGATGTAATTTATAATTCCGCTGTAGTACTTATAAAAGCCGTTGCTCTCGGAGTAAAACACTAGGTGCTTGTTCACGACCTTAAAGAAACGTTTATAATCCGCCCTCTCGCGCTTCCTATCCTTCGAAAAGAACTTTTTCTTCTTATCTCCGCCGGTCTGCTGCATCTCCTTAAGCTTACTTCTGCTCTCTTCTAGTTTATCGTAATCAACAAATCTTCTGGGACGGATTATCCAGTTCATGATATAAAGCTGCAGCACAGAGAAAAGATTGCTGAAAACCCAGTAAAGGGCAGTACCGAGGAATACAAACCACCCAAGATAAAGGCTCAAACCAACCGAGAAAGCCATCGTGCCGTATTTATTAAGATTGGACTGCTCTGCCTGAAGGATATTTGATTTGTTCTGGGATACACATAGTACCCAGGAGCTAAGACCCGCAAGTATCGGAGCCCAGATAAGACTTATGCCCTTCTTCTGCGGAACCCAGCCGAGATTTACGGGACCGAACGTCATATCGATAAGTCCGGCATCGATGCCGTTACGAATTACTTCAACGACACCCATGAGAAGCACTAGCTGAATTATAAGCGGTATGGTACTAAGCAGAGGATGGTAACCAGCCTTCTTCTGAAGTTCGGCCTGCTTTTCAGCGATGATATCGCCCTGCCCGTAGTACTGAATCTTAAGCATATTGATATCGGGCTGAATCTTAATCATCTTAATGGAATTAAAGTAAGTCCAGATGGTAACCGGAAGCAGGATTATCTTGCTTACAAAAGTAAACAATATTATGGCGAGACCGTAATTGCCTGTTACGGAGTAGCACCAGTCCATTATCCATGTTAAAAATGTTATTAAGTAGCTCATATATTTATTATGAATCAGTACCTCGCGCGGTACCACGGCACAACTTCAGTCGGACCGTTTTCGCCAACCTCTCTCAAATCCTCAATATCTCCCGTATAAGTATACTCGAAAAAACAATTAGGTGACGATGTGGATACATTCTTGGTTACATCACTGAAATCATCCGCGTGCATTCTGATAAAAAGCGAGCGTTCACGAAGTTCGTCTTCACCAAAATCAAATATTGTAGACCCGAGCGATGAACTGTCTCCACCCGCAAGCGATATTACGGTCGGCATCAAATCTGTGAAGGATATAGGTGCATTCGTCGTCTGAAGTTCATCGTGAGTCTCACCGGGCGTTTTAATAAAAAAGATAACTTGACCATTATAGTAGTTATTATGCTGCCCATGGTCAGCGGTGATGATTATGGTCGCATCATCATAAACACCCAGTGTTTTGAGCTGATTTATGTACTCCTCCACAAGACGCCAGCAACCGCGCTCATTTTGAAGAAGTGTAGAATTCGGCACGCCGTTACAATTCTCATCTGTCTTGTACGGAGGGTGAACACCCCATAGATGCTGAATAATGTAATAATTGTGCTCACTGTCCGTTTTCAGTCCGTCAGTTACCATATTATAGTAAAACTCCTCATTCGTGCCCATATGTTCCTCGTTCACCTCATCAGCTCCGGAATCAAGGTTAACTCTCTGACACACACCATAGTAATCATTAGCCATAAACTCAAAGTAAGGCTTCAATATCAAAGGAGAAAAGCGGTATACATCGGCATTTGCGAAAAGACTGAAAAGTTCATATTTATCAATTATGTATTCAAATTCACCATGCCTAAGGTTCGAAATTTTGCCCGTAGCCGAAATTTTTGCCGAATAAGGAAAATTAATAATTTCACCGGTGTAGACATTAAAAATAAAATTTTGCTCATGAAGCTCTTCATAAAAAATATCGTTACGCTCGTTATTCCAAGCCTCATCGCCCCATTCCTCTAAAGAAACGGTAGTATCGTATTCAGCTCCGGTCATTATATAGCTTAGCGAAAAGAACGAACCTTCATAGTGACAATCCGTGTTGCTGTAATAAGTGAAATCTTTTACGACATCCCCGATTTCAGGATAGATTTCAAAGAATTCATCTATATATGAATTAGAGTATGTATCCAAGACCAGTACAATAATGTTCTTGTCAGACGACACCGTAAACTGATCGTCAGACGACACCGTAAACTGATCGTCAGACGACAGATAATATGCCGCAGAATCCGTACGCTTAAACGCAGACTCCGGAGATTTTGCTATCTGAACCGTAAGCGACGAAATCTGCATCACAACAAGTGCCGCACTCACAAACATAATGGCTGTATTTCTATACTTTTTAAGGACAAAAAACATAATAAATGGCAACAGAAAAATCACAGCCCAGATTATAAGATTGATGTACAGCTTTGTGGAAGATATGGATTTTTCCGTACCGTCAAGAAGTCCCAAAGACGTGTTCATAAAGTTAAGCTGAATATACATGCAAAGCGACAGTGCGAAAATCGCACAAGCTATCACATCGCATGTCTTGCCTTTTATAAGAGTTCCAACAGCGGAAAGAATCAGGGTAATCGCTATACCTCCCCAGATGAACAGCCACGCGAAGTCAGAGAATATAAAGCTGAATTCGGAGACATTCACCAGGTAGAACTCGATTGGTGAGTGAATAAACAACATGTAAAACAGGAGGCCGTTCACTGCAAGAAGCAACAAGAACTTTTTTGCCAAGGCCTGTCATCGCGATACATAACAGAAGGTCCGATGTTAAAAATGAGAAGTATATATACTGTGAGAACTACGGCAAAGATTACTATAATCAGAAAATCCCTTTTGAGAGTCGGATTTTCACCCGCATTTTCGAGTATCAATCCAAGGTTCGTACCCCGGTACCCGAGCGTGTAAACCATCGTACAGCCAAAATCCGTACCCATTGAAGAACAGCCGTTACCATCGGAATTGGTGAATACCGTAATGCCATCGCCCGGAAGTGCGTTGGACGTAACATCAATATAATAAGTCTGTCCCTTGCTGTGATATAAAGGTTCGTCGAGTGTGACACCATAATAGTCATTCAGATGAATGTCGACGCTTGATAATGTCCATTCTTGAATAACATTACCGTCCTGATTTCTCAATGTAAGATACATCTCACATACATTCGTCAAATCCCATGCACCATACCGAAGATCAATTCTGTCGAGACCATCATACTCACAGTTAATCTCCTGAGTGTAAATAAACCCCGCATTAATTTCAGGCAAAGAATTGGTAGCATCAACCTTATCGGTAGTGGTATAAAAAATCGTCGGACTGCCTATATACTGCACAAGCCCAAAATAAATACCCAAAACAACAAGCAGCGTAACCGCCGCACCTATAACTCTCTTCTTCATAATTCCCCTGCGGGTCCTCCCCCGACCGCTGTAAATATATCACATCGGGAGAAAATAAACATCACTCCATCTCATACTCCCCGCACCGGCTCATGAAATGCTCGAACGACGAAGCGTTCGGGTACACTTCGCGCAGACGGACGTACGGGGTGTACTGGAGGTTCGTGTAAAGAAGCTGGATGTCTTCGCCGCGGGCTCTGATGTCGGATTCGAGGGCATCCATCAGCTCCTTATGATTTACAAGGAAAGACAGACGGCTGTCGGGGCCGGGGCGAAGCCTCGAATCCCCGCCTTTAATCCGAATTACAACACAGGCGCGGATGTCCTCCGACGAGAAGCCCAGGTAAAGCTCATACACACCGTCCTCGACCATAAACTCACCGTAGTCTTCATAAAACGCCGCAAGCTGCGAGGCCTTAAACTCAATCTGCGCCGGAGTCTTCTGACCCGCTTCGAGTGTGATTTTCGAGAACGCACGAAGCTCAAGCGGTGGCTTAATAAGCTGCGAGACCGGGTCGCTCGAGTAAAGCTGCACGACCTGAGAGCCCTCGCACTCCCCGGTATTTTCGAGCTCAAACGCCACGCGTATCGTATCTTCCGGCCCGTAAACAAGCCTGCTCGGAGCCGCGCCGCTAATCGCAAAGCTCGTGTACGTCAGCCCGTGACCGAACGGGAACAGCGGCTTTACCCTACGCGCGCCGTACCCTCTGTACCCGACGAAAATCCCCTCGCCGTAAGTGCAGCTGAAACTGTCGGGGTAACTCATGAACGCCGGCGTGTCTTCGTAGCGGACCGGGTACGAGAACGGCAGATGCCCCGAAGGGCTGACCTTGCCTTCAATCATATCGCACAGCGCCTGCGCTCCGGTCATACCGGGATAGTAAACAATCATCACGACATCTATCGATTCGATAAAATCTTCTATCTCGACCGGTCCCGGCGTGTTAAGCACAAGAATTATGCGGCGACCCGCAGATATTAGCTTATTAATCAAATCCCGCGACTGCTCCGGCATCTTCAGATCCGGGCGATCCGAACCTTCCGAGGAAGGGACGGAGACGACCACGAGTGAAATGTCTGTGTTACCGCCTTCATCACCTCCGACGCTTGCCCCCGCACCCTTAAACACATCAACGAGCGCGGGCGCTCTGTCCGTAAACACCTGTGCGCTTCCCGAACCGCAAATCATAAGCTCCGGTTCGCCTTCAAGCCTCACGCGTCTCATGTCTTCCACCGGAAGAATCCCGTTATTCTTAAGAAGCACAAAGCCTTCCCTGTCCGCCTCATAGCACGCTTCGTTCCCGCGGCTCACATAATCGTCGAAGTTGGTCACGCACTCCTTATTTTCGCCGGCCCTGCGACAAAGTGCCACATAATGCTCGCAGGCTTCATCAAGCTCGTCCTCACAGAGTCTGCCGTCCTCCAAAGCATTCAAAATCTCGTCTTCGTGCTCCCACGGCCCGGGCATAAACAAATCCATCCCCGCCGCAACCGACTCGCCGGTATCCCCGGTACATGCACCCCAATCGGTTACCGTGAGGCCCTTAAAACCCCACCTCTCGCGCAAAATCTCACGCAGGAGAAATCTGCTCTGCGTGCACGCTTCACCGTTAATCTTCACGTACGCCGCCATCACCGTCGCCGCGCCCGCTTTGACGCATGCCTCAAACCCAGGAAGATACATCTCCTCGAGCGCCCTTCTCGATATCGTCTCGTTAATTCCGACGCGGTTTATCTCAAGATTGTTCGCCGCATAGTGCTTGACGTCCGAAGCGACTCCTGCCGCCTCGACCCCGCGCGTCATCTCCTCCGCGAGCGCTCCCGCCAGATACGGATCCTCCGAATACCCCTCGAAGAACCTCCCTCCCCTGGGGTCCCTCAATAAATTAACATTGGGCGTCCCGAGCAAACAGTCAATCTTATACATCGCTGCCTCAAGCCCCAAGACTCGCGCCACCTTATTTACCGCGTCTCCGTTCCACGTCGACCCGAGCAAAATCCCCGGCGGATAGCATCCCGGATGCGGCTCGAACCCGCCCGTGTATTCCTTGAGCTTCTCGAACAGCTCTTCCCTTAACGCCTGCTCATCCTCGGTCAGCTCGCTCGTCCGGTAGAAATTCTTAATCACGCGGTAAAACTGCTCGCTCCCGTATCCCTTTTCCTTAACCCACTGCCCGAAAAGCTCCGGCAGCAGCTGCTCAAAATTAATACCGGTCCCGCCGTCAGTCATGAGAAGCCCCTTAATTCCCAGTTCCTCACTGCCCCGTGTCCCGAAGCTCGACTTCCCGCACAGCAGTTTAGCCTTTTCCTTGTTATCCATCAGCTTATCCCCCTAGTCATCATCTAAGATTTGCCAATATCCGCCTTTATCGGGTCCCTCACGTTTCAACATGCCCGTTTGCTTTAATTTTCTTATATTGTAATTTACTCCGTCACGAGTAATCTCCAGTTTATTTGCTATTTCTGTGGACGTGATGTATGGATTTTCTTTGATTAAATTTAAAATCCTCTCAATAGTTTTCTGTGTAGTTTTCTGTGTAGTTTTCTGTGTAGTTTTCTGTGTAGTTTTTCGGGTAGTATTACTTAACGGGAGCGTCAAAAAAGTACGTGCCGCATCGCCGAAACGTTCCTCAATCTTGGGATTATCCCATCCCTGCTGTTTGCAAACAGAAAATAGTTCGGGCACACCGCTGCCTGCTCTCTCGCCTATATCAATCATGTTAAACATTTTCATGAGCGTACGATTTCTCGGATCGGATTCTCCGCCTTTTTGCATCTGATATTTTCCGACTCTTACATAACCCGGATTTTCAAATGTTATTTTTTCTCGTTCTTTCTTTATAACCACTCCGCGGGGAACATAAAAATCCGTATTCACCAGGCAGTTAGCCAATGCCTCTCTCAAAGCCTTATGTACGGGTGTATCGTCAATACGGTCACCCCCGACCATCTTAAACGGTACTTTCACATCCTGTATCAATCGGTTGTATACACGAAAATAAAAATCATAAACATTTCCGCTCCATTCACCGGTGCTCGAATAAAATCTATCCGTCCAACGAATCGCCGGATCCAATATTTCACGGTAATCCAGAAAATAATCCGGAAATTCACGTACTATCAGATACTCATCCCCAAACATAAGTAGTCCTGCAGCAGTAGGATGCATTTTTCCGTCACCCCCGATAGCTGCCGCTCCTATTTTCTCCAGATACTTTTCATCGCCCAATTCTTCCCACGGATGTCCCGGACGCAACACACGATGTCGGTTACGATACCCCTTTATGCTGTCCTTATTCAATTGGTCTATTGTAAAGTCCTCGATAACTTTCATATCCATTGTATTTTCCGGTTGATCTCGAAGCATAGCTTTTACTTCGGATTTGGAACAGCGGTAGTCACCTTCCCAATTTCTGCGGAAAGTACATCTCATCATGTCAGCGTTTAAAAATATCGGACGATCTGATCTCTTGGCCGGAGGAACATGAATAACCATTATCACATCCCCTGAATCAGGCTCGGTGATTATTTCAACATCATTATCGGACAAAACATTCAAACTGACTTTTGTCGGATTATTTATCGTATCCCAAAATTCTTTCTGAAGTCTTCTGCCATCCTTAAGTCCGGTGGTATGCCATGAACCGTCTTTATCCTCTGCAACGCCAAGAATTATCAATCCTCCATAGCTGTTTGCAAAAGACGAATACGTCTCCCACAAACTCAAGGGGAGCCCTCCGCTTGACTTTTTAACTTCAAGTCGGTTGTCCTCGCGATACGAATCAAATCTTTTGATATCAAACATATTCTATCCCCCGAATATCTTCCCTTTATATTCTTAGTATTTTACCTTGTTCACCCGATAATTGCGAACGCGAATATTCGGATTCTATAAATCAGTCTATAAATTTCAAAACTTATGAACGATTTTCTGAATATCGCCCGGAATTCATAAAATCATTCATAAAACAGAAAAAATCATGAAGGAAATTCTGAATTCAGCAACGAGGAATTTGCCACCCAATCCGCCACAAACAAAAACCGCGACCCACAAAACAGGCCGCGGCTCAAACCAAATCAAATCAAATCAAATCAAAAACCCAAACTCAAACCATAATCGCAAACTTCAAAGTGCACGATACGGCAAGTTCACCGTCAACGGTGGCAACTGCCTCGCCGATGCCCATCGGGCCGCGGACAGCTGTGATTTTGGTCTCGAGACGCACAGTGTCGCCCGGGACAATCTGTCTCTTGAACTTACACTTGTCGATTCCTGCGAATACGGCAATCTTGCCCTTGAATGAATCCTGAGACAAGATAGCCACGGCACCGGTCTGGGCAAGTGCCTCAACTGTCAGTACACCCGGTACAATCGGGTACTCCGGGAAGTGACCTCTGAAGAAATACTCATCGTAAGTAAAATTCTTGTAAGCTATGCAGTACTGACCCGGCTCGTAGTCCTCGACCTTGTCGATCAGAAGGAAAGGGTGTCTGTGGGGAATTATCTCCATTATGCCTTTGGTATCAAGTGAATTAGCCATAACAGCCTCCTTATAATTTCAAAAACTCAAAAACGAACTTCAAAAACGAACTCAACCCTCGTACTTCTTAACCAGCAGTGACGCGTTGTGACCGCCGAATCCCAGAGAATTGCTCATCGCATACATGATATCACGGGACTTGCCGGAGCCGAATGTGTAGTCGAGGTCGCACTCCTCGCCGGGCTCAACAGAACCGGAAGTTACGTGAACATAAGAATCGAGAATCGACTTAACACAAACAATAAACTCAACACCGCCTGCGCCTCCGAGGAGGTGTCCGATCATGGACTTGGTGGAATTGATTGACACGTTATACGCGCTGTCACCGAACGCATATTTAATCGCACGAGTCTCGAACAAATCATTATGGTGTGTGGATGTACCGTGAGCGTTGATGTAGTCAACCTGCTCGGGGGCAATTCCGGCCTCATGCATCGCGGCCTTCATCGCTTCGCCCGCACCGCTTCCGTCCTCCGCGGGAGATGTGATGTGGAAAGCATCGTTCGTCGCACCGTAGCCTACGACCTCTGCGTAGATCTTCGCTCCTCTTGCCTTCGCGTGCTCAAGCTCCTCGAGAACAACAACTCCGGAACCCTCACCGATTACAAAACCGTCACGATCCTTGTCGAAAGGTCTCGAGCAGGTGTTCGGATCGTCGTTGGTCGACAGAGCCGTCATGGATGTAAATCCCTGAACTCCCAGAGGACAGATAGCAGCCTCCGCGCCGCCTGCGACCATGATATCCGCATCATCGTACTTAATCGCCTTGAAAGCATCACCGATTGAATGTGAACCCGAAGCACAAGCCGTCACGATTGCGACGTTCTTGCCCTTGAGACCGAACTTCATCGCGATGTTGGCGGAAGCCATGTTCGCGATCGTCATCGGGATGTAAAGAGGGCTGACCTTCTTGCCTTCGACGAGTTTCTGGTGCTCTCTCTCGTTTGCCTGCATGGAGCCGACACCCGAGCTTACGATGACGCCCGCCCTGAAAGGATTTTCGACGGACATGTCGAGCCCCGAGTCCTCCATCGCCTGCGTGGCGGCGGCGACACCGAACTGCGAGAACCTCTCCATTCTCTTGGCTGCCTTGAAGTCCATGTAAAGCGAAGGATCGAAATCCTTGATTTCAGCTGCCATGCGTGCCTTATAGTCGGTGCTGTCGAAAGCCGTTATCGGGCCGAAGGCGCGTCTGCCTTCGCGAAGGCCGTTCCAAAAGCTCTCAACGTCATTTCCGAGAGGCGTTATTGCTCCCATGCCGGTTACTACTACTCTTCTGGGCTCCATCTTTATCTCTCCTTAATTCAAAAACTCAAAACTCAAATTACATGTGCATTCCGCCGTCGACGCTTATGACCTGACCCGTGATGTAAGATGCATCATCGGATACGAGGAAGCCGACGCAGTTTGCGATATCTTCAACCTGACCGTAACGGCGCATCGGAATTGCCTCGAGCATCGCTTCCTTAACCTTGTCGGACAAAGCGTCTGTCATAGCTGTCTGAACATATCCGGGAGCGATAGCGTTGCAAGTGATGCCTCTTGAAGCAAGCTCTCTTGCGGCACTCTTCGTGATGGCGATAACGCCCGCCTTACTTGCGGAATAGTTAACCTGACCGGCGTTGCCCTGAAGGCCAACGATTGATGCGATGCTTACGATTCTGCCGCTCCTCTGCTTAAGCATAATGGGAGACACCTCGCGGAAGAAATTGTATGTACCCTTGAGGTTAACCGCGATAACCGCATCGAAATCCTCTTCCTTCATGCGAACGAGAAGACCGTCTCTCGTGATACCTGCGTTGTTTACGAGCACGTCGATTGTGCCGAACTTCTCTATAACCGCCGCGACCGCTTCCTTAACGGACTCGGAAGAGACGACGTTGCAGTTGATTGCCATTGTCTCGACGCCCAGTCCCGCGATCTCGTCAGCCGTCTGCTGTGAGTTCTCAATCGGGCATGCGTCTATAATTGCTATGTTGTAGCCGGCCTTCGCAAGCTTTGTTGCGATTGCCTTGCCGATTCCTCTTGCACTTCCTGTTACAATTGCTGTCTTTGCCATAGTCTAAAGCTCCTTTCGCTTTAAAGGTTTCTTACCTTGAGATTCATTAGAGCTGCGAGATCGCGTCAACCGCGGCCTGCACATCCTCAACCGTCGATACGTTAATCACCGGAATCTCCGGCACTGTCTTCTTTACAAAGCCCGCGATTGTCTTGCCGGGGCCGATCTCGATAAATGCGTCCACGCCGAGCTCCTTGAACTTAAGAAGCGTCTGCTCCCACATAACCGAAGAGTAAACCTGCTTCTCGAGCAGCTCACGGGTAGAAGATGTATCAGTTATAACCTCTGCGTTGAAGTTTGCGATGTACGGAATCTTCAGGTCGCTGATGGTTGCCTTATCGAGCTCTGTGCGAAGCTTCTCGCCCGCACCCTTGAGCATCGGTGAATGGAACGGGCCGGAGACTTTAAGCTCGACCGCTCTCTTCGCACCCTTTTCGGAAAGTTCCTCCATGCCCTTGTGCACCGCGTCCTTCTCGCCCGTGATGACAATCTGTCCGGGGCAGTTGTAGTTCGCGACCGCAGCGCCGTCGATACCGTCAACAACGGACTCCACGGTCTCCTTCGGAAGCGCGATAATCGCCGCCATCGTGCCCTGACCCGCAGGTACGAAAGAGCTCATGAGGTTTCCTCTGATTCTTGTAAGTCTCACGGCGTCCTCGAACGTCATCGCGCCCGCGGTTACAAGCGCGCAGTACTCGCCGAGCGACAGGCCGGCCGTGATGTCGGGATGAACCCCCGCGTCCTCCAAAGCCTTTGCCATAATCGAGCAGGCCGTCACAAGGCAGGGCTGCGTGTACTCCGTGACATGAATATCCTCATTCTCCTCGAAAAGGATCTTCGCCATATCAAACCCGGCAGCTTCCGTCGCCTTATTTACCATATCCTTGGCCCAGTCATACTTATCGTAGAAGTCGCGGACCATGCCGACTTTCTGAACTCCCTGTCCGGGGAAAACAAATGCTAGCTTCATATTTACACTACTTCCTTCGCATTCTTAAGCAGCTCATTTGCCTGCTCGAACATCGACTCGATAATTACCTTCGCGGGGCGCTGCTCGTTGACAAGTCCCGCTATCTGGCCTGCCATGAAAGTTCCCGTCTTGGTATCACCGTCGACAACAGCTCTTCTTAAACTTCCTACCGTAAACTGCTCGAGCTCGTCAAGACCCGCACCCTTCGCCTCAAGCTCGAGGTACTTCTTTGTGAGCTGATTTCTGATCTGTCTTACCGGGTGACCCGTGGATCTTCCCGTAACCTTTGTTGAAATATCAGTTGCCTTCAAAACCATATCCTTGTAGTTCTGGTGGATGTTTGCCTCCTCGGCCGCACAGAACACGGTACCGCACTGAACGCCTTCCGCGCCGAGCATGAATGCCGCGGCAACTCCTCTGCCGTCTGCGATTCCGCCTGCTGCGATTACCGGAATATTAACCGCGTCAACAACCTGCGGTACGAGAACCATTGTGGTTGCCTCGCCGATGTGTCCGCCGGACTCCGTGCCCTCGGCTACGACCGCGTCAGCACCGCACTGCTCCATCCTCTTCGCGTATGCCACCGAAGCGATAACGGGGATTACGATGATGCCCGCTTCCTTCCACATGGGCATGTACTTTTCGGGAGATCCGGCGCCTGTCGTAACGACCTTGACCTTCTCCTCGGCGAGGACCGCGGCAATCTCGGGGGCCTTCGGGTTCATGAGCATGAGGTTTACGCCGAACGGCTTGTCGGTGATTTCACGGATCTTATGGATCTGATCTCTTACCCAGACCTCGTCCGCGCCGCCGCAGCCGATGATACCGAGACCTCCTGCCTCTGAGACCGCCGCCGCGATGTGGTAGTCCGCCACCCAAGCCATTCCGCCCTGAAACAGGGGGTACTTAATTCCAACCAAATCAGTGATTCTAGTCATAGCCTTATCTCCTTGTTATCAGTATTCTACGTAGTTGGCATCCCAGGTAAGTCCGCCGCCGAAGCTCGCGAAAACAAGCTTCATTCCGTGCTCGAGCTTTCCTTCGGACTTAAGCCTCGTAAGAAGCGTCGGGATGGATGCACTTGAAGTGTTGCCCGTGTCCTGAATGGTCATGGGGAACTTCGCGATGTCGATGCCAAGCTTCTTCGCGGTTGAATCGATGATTCTCGCATTAGCCTGGTGCAGGATAAAATAGTCAACCTCATCGAGGCTGAAATTATACTTAACGGAAAGATCCGTGATGAGCTTCGGAACCTCGGTTACCGCGAACCTGAAGACATCTCTTCCCGCCATATACATGTAAGTTGATTTGATGAAAGCCTCATCGTCGAGCCTCTTGGGCTGCTTCATATTCTCGCAGTGCAGGCACACGCCGCGCTTACCCGAAGAGCGCATAATCATCTCGTTCTTCTTGCCTTCCTCGGCCTTAAGCACCGCAGCTCCGGCACCGTCACCGAAAAGGATACACGTTCCTCGATCGCTCCAGTCGGTAAGATTCGACAAAGTCTCCGCACCGATTACAAGTGCAAGCTTCGAGTTGCCCGACTCGATAAATCCCTGAACGGTATTATATGCCGCAAGCCAGCCCGGGCACGCGGAGTTAACATCGAAGCATCCGCAGTCCTCGGTCGCACCGATTGCTTCCTGAACCGAGCAGGCAAGCGACGGGAAAACCAGGTCGGGAGACGTCGATGCACACACGATGAGGTCGATATCCTCAGGGTTGACGCCCGCATCCTCTATTGCCGCCTTTGCAGCTTTCACGGCCATTGTCGAGGACTTATCCTCGATCGCGTCAGCAATGTGTCTTTGTTTGATACCGGTTCTCTCGGTAATCCACTCGTCGTTGGTCTCGACCATCCTGGACAAATCATCGTTGGTCAGAACCTTGGGCGGAAGATACGAACCAAGCCCGATAATTCTTCCTGTAATTACGCTCATGCAAATAGCCCCCGATTTATGAATTTTTATAATCCTTTGATTATCAAAGTATTACACAACAACGCAGTGTAGTCAATAGATTGAAGGCTTGCATTAAAGGCTTATGAGAGCTTCGGCCCACGCCCCTTCAAGCGGCATGTCATATATAGGGGTGACGCCTTTGTCCTTAAGCGTCACGAAGCTTTCATACTGGCGGTTGCCCTTGTGGCACGGGGCGAGGAAACATTTAACGCCCGCCTGCTTCGCACGCCCGAGGAGCCCTCCGAGTCTCTCGCCCGCCTGAGTTCCACTGTGGAAAGCCTCGATCAGGATACCGTCAATGTCTTCTGTATTTATTTTCTCCGCCGGGAAGCCCGGAACCGCGGGAATAACAAGCAGTGTCTTATCTTCCTCGGACAGAAACTCCGCGGCCTCCTTCTCGCTCAAAGTCTTGACCTGAGGCTTACCCGGGAATTTCCCGTAATCTCCGTTAAAATCCGCACTCATCACGCGATTTGCGGGGATAAACAAAGTCTCGTTCATGTAGTCCTCCGTGTAAACAACTCCGAACGTAATCGACCCGAGCTTACCTTCAATCGCGGCCCCGAGAAGACCGAACGAATACTTTAAATTAGAAAGCGCGTCACTTGCCGGAAGGTCCGCAGGGAGCTTACTGCCCGTGATGATAACCGGCACATTAAGGTATGACAGCACTCTCACCGCAAGCTGTGCGAAATACGCCATCGAGTCAGTGCCGTGAAGTATCAGAATACCGTCGGGCTTATGCTCGTTAAAAGCTTCTATGATGCCTGCGAGTGCCTGTTTGTAAAGTGCGGCGTCAGCATTTTCGGACGAGTAGAAGACGGGGGACAGGAAGAAGACATCAAAGCCCGGATTCGCCTTCGCTATGAGCTTTCTGTCAGCGGCGTCGTTAAGCTTTATGACCGAGCCTTCCTTTACTGACGAGCAGATGGTGCCGCCCAAGGTTACCACGAGAATTTTGTTCATTGTCTTTCACCCCCGGTAAAGTAAAATATACACAAAATTATAACAAAGCATCGGGGGCATAAAAATGAGACTTGCAAGCTGGAACGTAAACGGAATAAGAGCTGTGGCCGGAAAGGATTTCCTGGGTTCCTTCGCCGAGATTGGCGCGGACATCCTGGGGATTCAGGAAATAAAAGCGCTCCCCGAGCAGGTACCCGACGAGATTAGGGCAATTCCGGGCTATAAGAGCGTCTTCTACCCCGCCGAGCGAAAAGGTTATTCAGGCACCGGCCTGTTTTACCGTGAGTCCTTAAATCCCGAGATTACACTTGGATTCGGAGTTGAGGAGTTCGACCACGAGGGTCGCGTCATCAAAGCAGACTTCGGCGACTTCGTCCTCTTTAACATCTATTTCCCGAACGGCGGCCGCGGCGATGAGTACGTCAAGTTTAAGCTCCGCTTCTACGACTGCTTCCTTGACCGGGTTAAGGCTCTGCAAGAGGCCGGCCGCAATGTCATCTGCTGTGGCGACGTCAACACAGCACATAAGGAAATTGATTTGTCCAATCCAAAGGCGAATTCCAAAATCTCCGGTTTTCTTCCCGAGGAGCGTGTTTACATGGATCACTTCGCCGAAGCGGGTCTCATCGATACATTCCGAATGCTCTACCCGGATAAACCCGAGTGCTATTCGTGGTGGTCCTACAAGACCCACGCCCGCGAGCGCAATGTCGGCTGGAGAATTGACTATTTCTTCGTAACCGAAGGATTAAAAAACCGGGTCAGCGAATCCGACATGATGACAGATATCATGGGGTCGGATCACTGCCCGATATTTATTGATTTGAAGTAATCGACTTACGACATATTCTCCTGCTCAACCAAGCGGTCCGCGCCGTAGCGCTTGCGAAGCTCCGGCTTCTCGATTTTGCCGGTCGCATTTCTCGGAACATCTGCAAGTATAATCTTCTTGGGGCGCTTATATCTGGGCAATTGCTTGCAGAAAATCTCAAGCTCCTCTTCTGTGCATCCGCTGCCCGGCTCAATCTCGACGATGGCACCGGTAATTTCTCCGAGTCTTCTGTCGGGCAAACCGATTACGGCAACGTCTTTGACCTTCGGGTATTCCTGGAGGAAGTTCTCGATTTCTACGGGGTAGATATTTTCGCCGCCGCTGACGATTACGTCCTTCTTACGGTCAACGAGGAAGTAGAAGCCGTCCTCATCCTGACGCGCCATATCTCCCGTGAAGAGCCAGCCGTCTTTGATGGTCTCGGCGGTCGCCTCGGGATTTCTGTAGTACTCGAGCATAACGCCCGGGCCTTTGACGCACAATTCGCCGACTTCGCCCTGATTTACGGTCACGCCGTTCTCGTCAACAATCTTGCACTCCCATCTGTATCCGGGAATTCCGATTGCACCGACCTTGTTGATATTGCCCAAACCCAAATGCACGCAGCCCGGGCCGGTCGACTCGGACAGACCGTAGTTGGTATCGTACTGATGGTTCGGAAAATACTCTCTCCATCTTCTGATCAACGAAGGCGGTACGGGCTGAGCGCCGATATGCATGAGTCTCCACTGATCAAGTTCAAAATCTTCAATCTTTAAATCTCCGCGGTCCAACGCGTCAATAATATCCTGCGCCCACGGCACAAGAAGCCACACGATTGTACAGTGCTCGTCGGATACAGCCTTGAGTATGACGTCAGGCTTCGTGCCCTTAAGAAGAACCGCCTTGCTGCAAGTCCACAAAGATCCCATCCAGTGGAACTTCGCACCGGTATGATAAAGAGGCGGGATACAAAGGAAGCAGTCATCTTTGTTTGTCTCGTGGTGTACGGCCTCCATTTCCGCAGCCTGCATGAGACTTCTGTGCGGATGCAAAATAGCCTTCGGGAATCCGGTCGTTCCGGACGAGAAATAAATCGCCGCGAGGTCATCGTCCGTAAGCTTAATTCCGGGATCCGTGCTCGGGAAATCCGCGACCATGCACCAATAATTCTCAGCGAAAGGCGGGCACTGACCGTCACCAACATATACAAGAAGTCTTCTACCGGCATTATCGTCTGCGTTGATCATGAGACGGTCAACGAACTCGGGGCCGAAGAAAATAACCGAGACCTCCGCGAGGTTCGCGCAGTAGGAAATCTCGTTAGCCGTATATCTGAAATTAAAAGGCACCGCAATGGCACCTGTCTTTAAAATACCGAAGTAAATCGGCAGCCACTCAAGGCAGTTGAACATAAGAATAGCAACCTTGTCACCCTTCTTGATTCCGCGGTCGAGCAGCATGTTCGCCACTCTGCACGCCTTCTCCTCGAACACCTGCCAGGTTATCTGAAAGCGGTAAGGCCTCGGACTTGTCTGCTGAACAAGGTCGTACTCCTTGAACGATAATTTCCTGGGGTCCTCCATCGAAGGATTGAGTTCGACCAAAGCGACCTCATTTCCGTGCTCCTGTGCGTTTCTCTTAAGTAAGTCGGTTACCGGCATTTATATCTCACCTCTTATGTTGTTTTTGCCTTCGTGATTCTAGCATTGAAACGCCCCGCAGGCAATTGTGCGGGGCTCAAAGTTGCTATATTTAACAGTGATTAATAGTTCTCGGCATGAACCTCGAAATAGCTCTGAGGGTGGTTGCACACAGGGCAAACCTCGGGTGCCTTCGGGCCGATTACGATGTGACCGCAGTTTCTGCACTCCCAAATCTTAATCTCGCTCTTCTCGAAAACCTGCTTCATCTCGACGTTGTTAAGAAGTGCACGGTATCTCTCCTCGTGGTGCTTCTCAATCTCGCCAACCATTCTAAACTTCGCGGCAAGCTCCGGGAAACCTTCCTCCTCGGCGGTCTTCGCGAAATCCTCATACATGTCGGTCCACTCGTAGTTCTCGCCTGCAGCTGCAGCCTCAAGATTTTCGGCGGTTGTTCCGATGCCCGAGAGCTCCTTGAACCACATCTTCGCGTGCTCCTTCTCGTTGTCGGCGGTCTTCAGGAAGATAGCCGCAATCTGCTCGTAGCCTTCCTTCTTTGCCGTGGATGCGAAGTAAGTGTACTTGTTTCTCGCCTGTGACTCGCCTGCGAAAGCAGCCTGCAAGTTCTTCTCCGTTTGTGTACCTGCGTACTTGTTTGCCATATTCTTTTCCTCCTTAATATTGTCCTTTTTCTCAAGCGGTTCGAAATCAGACTTCGCCGCACCGCACACCGGGCACTTCCAATCGTCCGGAAGCTGATCGAACGGAATCTCCTGACTGTCATCATCATAGATGTAACCGCATATCTTGCACTTGTAAACCATACTCTAACCTCCCTGAATTTTTCTTTATTGATAAATATGGTTAAGACACTTTGTACTTCTTCTCGTATTCGTCAACGCTTATAGGCTTGGCGAAGTAATAACCCTGGAAAATATCGCATCCCATGTTGGTCAGCATATCCGCCTGGTCCGCCGTCTCGACTCCCTCGGCAATCACCTTAACGTCAAGGCTCTTTGCCAAGTTAATTATAAGCGACATTATCTTCTTGTTGCGCTCGCTGTCGGCATCGTCTTTAAGAAAAACCATGTCGAGCTTCAGGACATCAACCGGCATATCCTTGAGCATGTTGAGCGAGGAATAACCGGAGCCGAAGTCGTCCATCTCAACGATAAAGCCGGCGTCCCTTAAACGGTCGATGGTCTTAATTTTCTCTTCAGAATCCTGCATCATCATGGTCTCGGTAATCTCGAGACGCAGTCTCTTGCGATCAAGTTCGTACTTATCCGCGAGGGCTATAATCTCGGCGGGGACGTCCATCATATAGAAGTCCTTCGGAGATATGTTAACCGAGAGATAAAGATCGTCTCTTCCCTCGAACGACCAGCGCCTTAAAATCCTGCAGGCGTACTCCCAAATGAAGCGGTCAACCTTCGCAACCATACCGTTCTTCTCAAGAATGCCTATGAACCTTCCCGGAGGCAGGAATCCTTCGTCCGGATGAATCCATCTTACAAGTGCCTCCGCTCCGATCATCTTCCCGTCATTGCTGACCTGCGCCTGCAGATACGGCACAATCTGTCCGGTCTGCAAAGCGGTATCGAGCTGCTCGGTGATTCTCTGCGACCACAAAAGTTCGTTCCTTGCCGAATCTTCGTAGTAAGCAAGGCGCTGCTCGGCATCGTTCTTGATTCCTTCAATGGCGATGAAAGCTCTGTCAAACATCGCGGATACGGGCATCGAACGATCTTCGGGCTCGTAAACACCGATGTGAATGATAACCGGGATAACCAAATTCCTTCCGACATTAGGAACTTCATTTACAGATGTAAGGAACGTCTCTTCCTCGAAATTCTGCTTTTCGATAAGAATGCCGAATTTATCGATACCGATTCTGCCGTAACGGGTGGTGTCGCTTACCGCTTTGCTCTTCAAGAGCTCTGCGATTCTGATCAGAATTCTGTCTCCGTACTCGCGTCCGTATCTGTCGTTTACGAGCTTGAACTCCTTGATATCGGATGCGACTATGTAGAACTCCTTATCGGGATTGCTGTCGAGGACTTCTCTTACAGACTCGTTGAAGCGCTCAAGGTTATAAATGCCCGTCAGGCGGTCGTGCGTTGCCATGAACTCGTTAAGGCGCTCATGCTTGACTCTCTCGGTCATGTCGTAAATCTTTACGAACGATCCGATGACCTTGCTGTTCATGTCGTGAAGCTTGTGGAACTCGAGCTCATAAATGCTCTCCTCGCCCTCATCAAACTTCGAACACGTCAGTTTCTTGGACTCGTACTCCGCCGATTTCTCGCGGTCCTCACCCGTTAGCGCCAGAAGCTTATCGAGGCACACGCCGGTCGAATCGTTGGGGCCCATATCGAGCTGGAGCCTCGCCGCACTGTTAATGTAAATGCAGTTTCTGTCTATATCGAAAAACACGAGACCTTCGGAAATCGTTTCTATAACCGTGGTCTTCATCTGAGCCGCAAGCGTGCTCGGAACATACTCGATGGCGTAAACATAAAGGAAGATACCGCATGCAACAAATCCCATAACAGATCTGTCAACGACTTCGTTACGAATGATATGCAAAGCTTCCCATATGATGGTTACGCTATAGGCCAGAAGTATCATGCTGTAGCGGCTTCTGTACACCCTCGGAGTCTTTACGACCTTATAAGCAAGGGCAACAATCGCCATGATGATAAGCAGTGCGGATATCACCAGATGCACCTTGTGATACCACAGAGAAACTATTACCACGTAAAGTCCGTCGTAAGAGGTTTTCTCAGGCAGCACCATTACATCAAACGCGTGACCGAACAGATAATTCAGGGAAAGGCTTATGCAGTCGAACATCACGATGCCGTAAAGAACCGGCCGCAGTGCGGACTTCTTAAATTCAAACCCGCAGTATTCAAGCGCGAATTCGTCGAAGAACATCAAAAGCACGCTGGTGCTTATAAAATAAACCGTGTAGCAGAACTTGCATATATCCATGTCGTTTGTAAGGGCAAGTCCGATATTCGCGGCCATGGGAACAAGAAGCCACAACAGGCACCGCTCAACATACGGAGCCAATCGTTTCCCGCTCTTTGCCGTGCGAATGGCACAGAAAATAAGTACCACCGACATAACGGCCATTACCGCAACAAACCACAACATACGTTCATTGTAGCATGTTGCACAAAGCAAGTGTTACTTCAAATAAAAATTTTTAATTAATAAACACAAAAAAGAAATCTGTAAGAAATCAGTCAGCCGCGAAGAACGTTCCGATGTCGTCCTGCTCGAGAATTCTCTCTAAGACCTGAGGCTGTGAGCCCTCTGCAATAACACCGTTGATACCCTTGCTCGTTACCATCTGCATGGCGGTAACCTTGGTGTGCATTCCGCCGGTACCGAGCTTACTGCCCGCACCCTTCGAGAATCCGAGCATCTCATCGGTAATCTCGCTTACATAAGAAATTCTCTGCGCATCCGAATCTTCCTTCGGGTTTCCCGTATAAAGACCGTCAATATCGCTCAGGATAATGAGTAAATCCGCGTGCATCAGGCACGCTACATCCGCGGACAAAGTATCGTTGTCTCCGAAGGTTCCGTTGTGCCAGATCTCGCTTGTGGACACGGAGTCGTTCTCGTTGATGACAGGAATCAGGTGCTTATCAAGCATCGCCTCAATGGTGTTCGTGATGTTCATGCGCTGAAGCTTGTCGGCGATACCGTCCTTCGTGAGAAGAATCTGACCGCACACGCACGAATACTCTGCAAACGATCTTGTGTAGGCGTTCATGAGCTCGCACTGACCGACGGCGGCGATGGCCTGCTTTTCGGGAATGGCGGAGGGTTTCTCCTTGAGTTCAAGGCAGCCGATGCCCACGCCGATGGCACCCGACGTCACGAGTATTACTTCCTTGCCGCTGTTTGTCAGGTCCGCGATGCCGCGGCAAAGCCTGTCTATACTGCGAAGATTCATCTTGCCGTTGTCGTATGTAATCGTCGAGGTTCCGACTTTAACGACGATTCTCTTGGCGAAGTTGACTGCGAACCTCGAGCCTCCGTTTACACTTTCCGGCATCGGCAAAAATCCTCCTTACAAAACAAATTTAACGGGCGGTCCCTCGGAAATACCTGAAAGCCGCCCGTTAAGGATATACTTTAGTGCGCCAAATTACAAGTAAAAGCTTTTAAGAAGAAGCCTTAACCGTGTTCCAAATCTCGGCGTATCTCTCCTCAATCTCGGAAGAAGAATAATAAACCTCAAGCGTCGCGAAAATGTCCTCTGTCGGGTAGTAGTACTCGTTGCCCGATACCTCCGGATCAAGCATCTCCTTGGCCGCTGTGTTAGGTGTGGAGTAACCTACGTACTCGCAGTTTTCAAGAGCGATGTCAGGCTCATACATGAAGTTGATGAAGTCGTGCGCGCCCTCGTAGTTCTGAGCGTTCGTCGGGATACACATCATGTCGACAGACCAGTTCGAGGCCTCGGGCAGAACGAATCTTAAGTCAACATCATCGCTTCCTAGCTCGGCAAGTCTGTCGAGCATAACGATGTGGTCGCCGGACCATGCGATGGAAGCTGCGAGCTCGCCCGATACCATCTTGTCCTTGAGGTTATCTACGCCGTATGTGGGGTTGAGGCTGCTCTTCTGGCTGATAAGAAGATCCAACGCTTCGCTGAGTTCATCCTCGTTCATCGAATTAATCGAATAACCGAGGTAGTTAAGAGCGGCGCCGATGGACTCTCTCATCGCATCGTACATACCGATCTGCTCTGTTCCTTCTGTGTTGAAGAGCACGTCCCAGATGACCTCCGGGTCAGTTGTGCCCTCGGGAAGCGTAATCTTGTTCGCGTCATAAACCAGACCTACCGTGCAGTAGAGGTAAGGAACCGCATAGTCCAAAACCTCGTCGGATACGTCCTTATCGTCGGAATATGTCATATCGTTAAACATGGGATCCATGTACTCTGTGACGTTGGGAAGCAGCGACCAGTCGAGAGTCTGAATTCTCTCCTCGTTAATCAGTCTGCAAACCATGTACTCAGACGGGATGATTACGTCGTAGGTGTTGTCGAGGTTCGGGTACATAGTCTCGTTTGTCTCGAACGTTCTGTAAACGACTCTGTACTGAGGGTACTGCGCCTCGAACTTGGCTATCGTATCCTCGGCAATGTACTCGCCCCAGTTATAGATGATAAGCGTCTCACGGCTGTCACATGCGGTGACTCCCAGCATCGCCGCGGCCATCATGCCGGCAGCAATGGATGCGCTTAACAGTTTCCTCATTTTCTTCATTTCTTTTTCCCTCCGTTTTTATCTTTCGCTCCTCTTATGGAAGAGAGGTTTGACAATATAAGCAGCACAAAAACCACTGCGAAAAGTATGGTCGTCAGCGCATTCATCTTCGGATTTACGCCGAACTTGGCCATGGAATATATCTTCATCGGCAGCGTCTGCACCGACGAATTAACGTTAAAGTTACTGATGAGGTAATCGTCCACTGACATCGTAAATGTAAGCATTAAAGCCGATAAGATGCCGGGCATTATCTCAGGGATAATTACGAGCCTTAACGTCTGAAACTGCGTCGCACCCAGATCCATCGCAGCCTCTGATAAATTCTTGTCGAGCTGGCGAATCTTGGGCTCAATCGACAAAATCGCGAACGGCACGCAGAAAGCAATGTGCGCGCATACCAGCGTGAACTGACCCTTCTGCACTCCGAGGAAAGAGAACAGCAGCATAAACGCGATACCGATAACGAGCTCGGGCATAACGTTCGGAATGTACGTAAGATTCATAAGAACCGCTTGTGTTCTCTTCTTCATATAAGCCATTCCGAGGCAGCTGATAACGCCGAAGATTGTTGATACAACCGACGCGATTGCCGCTATCTTAACCGTTGTGAGAAGCGCTTCGAGGAGCTCTCCTCCGTCACTTCCCGAGAACAAACTGGTGTAGTTCTCGAACGTAAATCCGCCCCAGATGAAGGACTTCGGAATGCTGTTGAACGAATAAATAATCAGTATCGCGATAGGCAGATACAAGAACAGCAGGATAAGTCCTATGTAAATATCGGGTATGACTCTTCTTAACACTCTCACAGCACCATACCTCCCGAACTTGAAGCTTCCTTATCCTGGTTTCTCAGAACCGCCATGGTGATGAGAACAAATATCAGGAGAATAAGCGACATAACGTTTCCGGCCTGCTGGTAGGTCGCACTCTCGTTAAGGATGAACGACTGTACGGTGTTGCCGATGGTTGTTTTCGAGCCTTCCGTGATGATGTCGGGAATCATGTAAAACGTAAGAGACGGCATGAACACCATCTGCACGCCCGATATTACGCCGGGCAGAGACAGCGGGAATATAACCTTGAAGAACGTCTGAAATCTGTTCGCGCCGAGGTCAGCCGCTGCCTGGGGAAGGCTGTCGTCAATCTTGACGAGAACCGAGTACACGGGAAGTAGCATGTAAGGCAGGAAATCGTTAACCATAACGCACTTCGTGATAATGTCGCTCATCACGGGGTCCTTGAGGAACAATATAGGCTCTCCGATTACGCCCCAGCTCGTAAGCAAAGTGTTAAGCACACCCGTCTGACCGAAGAACGCTCTCCATGCGTATGTCCGAAGCATCGTGTTCATCCACATCGGAAGTACGAACAGGATGAGGAGCTTGCTCGAGGACTTATGAAGTCTCTTGGTGCGGTTCGCAAGAATATATGCAAGAGGATACCCCAGAAGCATACATCCGAGTGTGGTCCAAAGAGCATAATCAAGGCTTCGAACGAACACCGAGAAATACTCCTGCATGGTAACCTCAACCCCGTAAAACTCCGTCGTGACCGTCTTATTTTCGAAAAGGGTCCGGAAGCCGTCGAGATTGAACTCATAGCCGCCCGCGGTCTTTGCGAAGAAAGCACGGAAGAGTATCAGAACCAAAGGCAGAATCGTAAAAAGCACTGTCCACGCGATGTAAGGATACGCGAGAAGTTTCATGCGCATCTTGAGGCCGAGCGCGCCGTAAATGCATGCGGCGATGCCCACGATTATGACGATGAACAGAATGTTTCCGACGATCGACTGCACGACATAAAGTCTTTGTGTGTTAAGACCGTTCTCGGAAATCTGCTTATCGGTTATAAAGCGCGACATCGTTATCGTGTGAATAACAAGTCTTGCGATGAGCAAAAGCATAACCGAGAAGCACCCCAGGCGCTTTGTCTTCGCGTTGTTCGAGTAAAGCTGGAAGCCCAGAGCGAGCGTCATGGCCGCAACCGATATAATCAGCGTCAGCGTGAACATAATCGCGCCGAACGCTCTGAAATCAAGGTTTACCGAACCGTCACGGAGCTGAACGAACACCTTGGGCGACAGAATCAATGTAAAAAGCGAGTACGTTCTTACGAGTTTGTACTGCACAAAAAGCTCGAACATCGGAATAAAAATTGCGATGAACGACAGGATTGTGGTGATGCACATGATAAACCCGTGCATGGGCATCAGTTTTATTTTCGTTGAAAGCTCTCTCATTCTTCTTCGGCCTCGTTTGCATCTTCCTCTTGAAGTCTTACGCCGAAGGATCCGTCCGCAGGCGAGAAACGGGACTTACGCATAATCTGGATGTCATCCGGGTCAACCGTGAGACCTACACGCTTGCCGACCGCCACGGGGTCAACATCCTGAATCATCCAGTCGACTCCGTCGTCACCCTTGACGATAATCTCATAGTGAACACCCTTGAAGACAATGCTCTCGACGGTGCCGTTGATGAAGTTATCCCCCTCTTCTTTAACGTAAATATCCTCGGGGCGGATAACGACGTCGACCGGGTTGTCCTCTCCTTTTTTCATCTCAGGGAACAGAGGGTCGACGCACTTGAATGTTCTTCCGGAGAAGGTAACCTCGAGGTCCTTATTCATGGTTCCCGGGATGATGTTGGATTCGCCGATGAAGTCCGCCACGTAGGCATTCTTGGGCTCATTATAGATATCGATAGGCGTGCCGATCTGCTGGATGACACCGTCCTTCATGACGATGATTGTATCGGACATGGTAAGCGCTTCTTCCTGATCGTGCGTTACGTAAACGAAAGTGATGCCGAGCTCTCTTTGCATCTGCTTAAGCTCAATCTGCATCTCCTTACGCATCTTAAGATCGAGAGCTCCCAGAGGCTCGTCGAGCAGGAGAACGCGCGGCTTTAAGATGATGGCTCTCGCGATTGCAACACGCTGCATCTGACCGCCCGAGAGCTGGTCAATGTATCTGCTCCCGTAGCCGTCGAGACCTACCGTGTGAAGCGCCTTGTTAACGCGCTCTGTGACCTCGGCCGCAGGCACCTTCTGAAGGTGCAGACCGAACGCGACGTTATCGAAGACGTTAAGATGCGGGAAAAGCGCATATCTCTGGAAAACCGTGTTGATGTGTCTCTTGTGGGCAGGAACGCTTAAGAGATCCTTACCCTCGAAGTTTACGATGCCCGAGTCCGCAGTCTCGAAGCCTGCGATGATTCGAAGCGTCGTGGACTTACCGCAGCCCGAGGGACCGAGCAAAGTGATGAACTCGTTGTTTCTTATATAAAAGGTGATGTCATGCAGAATCTGCACACCGTCAAAGCTCTTGTTTACGTCCTTGAGCTCAATTATGTGCTCCTTTCCCGTGGGATCGGGAAGAATCTGATTGTTCTTCGCGCTCTTGTTCTCGCTCACCTTATGTAACCTCCTTGATACTCCATACACTCCTGCCGGCCGAGATCCACCCTCTCGTCTCTCAGCCTTTTCGCTTTTTCAGAAACTCGGCGGGGACGATATCCACAGCACCTGAGCGGCACGCTTCCCTTCGTTTGACAGGAAGTGGGGCTTGTCGGGTTTTATGAAGAAACTCTCGCCCTTCCTTGCCGTGAACACGCTCTTTCCGATATGAACGGCAACGGTGCCCGCGATGACGTAGCCGATTTCCTCGCCCTCGTGGGGATTGTCGGGGTACGTTCTGCCACCCACTTCGATTGTCAGCAGAATCGGCTCCATCTCATTCTTTTGTGCGTTGGGTATAAGCCAGCAGATTTTGTTTCCGAGCTCGCTGTCCTCTTTAACGGCATAATCCTCCTGCCCGAAAACGGTCTTCTCCGGCTCTTCGTCGTCAAAGAAATCCGCGAGGTTCGTGCCGAGGGCTTCGAGAATATCTTTGAGTGTTGCGATTGAAGGAGATGTCATGTCTCTCTCGAGCAGTGATATAAAGCCTTTTGAGAGCTCACAGCGATCGCCGAGCTCTTCCTGAGTGAGGTTATTTTGCTGCCTCAGAAACTTTATTTTCTCTCCTATCTCCATTAGTACTCCTTGACTTTAAGTTTACAAATATTAAACTTCGGAAACGGGAAAGATTATATATTATGCACGTAGCTGTGTAAAGAAGGTTTTTAAATTTTTCTCTTGGAATTTTTTATAAGCACCGCTGCCGCAAGGATTACCGTTCCCGCAAGCGACACGATAAGACAGTTTCTGAAAGTGTTGTCGACGTATCTGAATGTGATTGTGTGGCTTCCCGCAGAAAGTCCCGAGACTGTCATGTTCGAATAATCACCCGGATCCGTTATTGCAGTCTCCTGCCCGTCGACGGTTGCGATAAATTTTCTGTTATGCGTGTAGTTTACTGTCACCGAGCCGCCTTCGAACTTATCCGGCGTAGTCACAGTCAGATAGTTTACATGTTCGTCTAACTCAAGTGCATACCCGTCAGATGTATATACCATGGGATATGCCAAGGCATCATAAAAAATTACCCTCGTACCGTCATCATAACATCTGGTGATACCGTACGGTTCAAAATATTCTTCGAGATAATCGGCATTCTCAGGAAGCGTCACATAATAACTCACACCGGAGTAACGCATGAATTCAACCATATTTTCATATGGCTCACTTACATCACCGCATATATCATCTCCTATGTAGATGAAGTCACTGCAAGCTATAAGCGTCTCTTCTGTCATCATCAAATCGTAACCGGATCTGTTATTAAGTCCGTAATATGTAGCATAATTGTAGGCAAGCGTCGCAGCAGTATCGTAACCCGTGCGGGTAAGATTGTTTTCCTTGTCCCAGTAATCAGGAGCATCCATAAGAGTAACGTATCTCGCTCCCGCCAGATTGTCATAAAAAGGCTCTTCAAACGGTATTGCGCTCACAGTATAAACTCCGAAGTATCGCACAGGAAGAACTAAGTAAAGTGCGAGGAGATTGATGCATTCTATCAAAGGAAACGCAGCAGACAAAATATTTTTTATTCTGTTTTTGTTTGCCAAAAGTTCTTTAAAAATGTAACTAAGCATAACCGCAGCAATTATTATCATAAAGAACAGCGCAAACTGCATAAGTTTAAAAGGATATCTGAATCTGTTAAGCACCGGAATAAAAAATATAATCCGGTTAAACCATCCGGACGTGGCCCACAGAAAAGCTATAATCAGGCCCGGAACACAAACCGCAGTCTTTTTTACGACGTTGTCACCGGATTTTCTGAGATCCGACCTTTTGAGAATCAAATGAACTATTCCCAATATAAACGCTATAAGTAAAATATATCCGAAATGAGACATGTTTTTCTGAATAGCGTCAATGGTATCTATTATCCCCACTTCAATACCATCCTCGATGAACTCTGAATCGGTAATATCATATTTAAGAATCGGTAAAAAAATTCCGAGAACAAAATCACCCAAACGATATTTATTATTTATAAATGTCCCAAAAATCAATTTTCCCGAACGATCTACAGAATCATTCATCGCACCCCACATCGGTCCCAGAAGAGGCAGACTCCAAAGCGTCACCAGAAGTCCGCTGAAGAAGTAATTAAGCGTAAATTTCCCTTCTGCCTTCGCTCTGCTGCCCTTGGGAGTATCAATAAATATCCTGCTCAGGACAAATATATAATCGAAAAGTACAGCATAAACAAAGTACTGCGGATGTCCTCCGTAAAACAAAAACACCTTCGGTATCGCAGCTATTATCAGGGCCTTGATGCCTTTGTGATTCATAAGATAATTCGTCCCGAGAACTATCCACGGCATCGTACCCGTCAGAATAATCGCTATTATCCAGTTGCTTCCGCAATATATCGAAAAGGAGTTAAAACTCCATGCTATGGCGCCCGTGATTGAAGCAACACGCGAAAGCGAGAAAACCTTTTCGAGCAGGATGAGCATGCCGATAGCACCCGCGATAAGGTACAGCCACGCCACGGCATCAACAGTTCCGCAGAGGTGTCCGAGGAAAAGCTTGCTCAGGGCACCTCCTATGTAAACAAACAGATTAAGCTGGCCGGTCTGACCCTTGCCGAGGAACGAGATTCCTCCGAGCTGATGGAAATTATAAAGCGGGAACTCTCCCTGTGTCACAGACCTCAGCGAATGAACGTACTGACAAATATACGAATCGCAGTTATCATCCTGCAGGAAGAAATACGGCTGACGAATCTCCATGATTGTAAGCATAATCACGGAGATTAAAATCGTTATTGCTGTATCAACGGCAAGCGGATGCTTTTTAAACCATGCCTTCAACCGGTTGTTCCCTCCTGCTAATGACAATCATGCTTATTGCCAAAACCATCGTGCCGACCAAAGAGATAATTAAGCAATATCTGAATGTATTATCAATAAATTTAAATTCTATCTCATGTGAACCTGAAGGCACATTAAGAACGGTCATATTTGAATAATCCCCGGAATCTGTTATTTCCGTGTTAACACCATCAACGGTTGCAATGAATCTGTGGTCATGCGTAAAATTAATAGTGACCGAACCACCGGCAAAATCATCATCGGTATTAACAACAACGGAATTGACATTTTCGGTAAAATTCAAAGCCAATCCACCATCCGCAAAGCAAAGCGGCACAGCCTCCGAGTCTTTGAAAATTACACGGTCTTCATCTTCAAACCACCGAACCATTCCGTACGAAGAAAAACTCTCTTCAAAATAATCTGCACATTCCGGGGAAATCACATAAAACCCGACTCCAAGTTTTCTGAAATCTTCTACAGCATCAAGGTCATTTGCGTAAACAGAACCGGTTATATCATGAATTTCATAACAACTGTTTGATAACAAAATCTCTTCGGTATCCATCACGTTATAACCACTTTGGTTGTAATAACCGTATAGCGTGGAATAGTTAAAAGCCAACCGTTTGCAATTTCCCGTATAGTTTCTAATATCATCGGAAGTTGTAAACGACAGATACTTTTGACTGTAAAACTCTTCCGGCAAATTATCAAATTGAGTGACATTACCATCCCTTACCACATAGGCCGTAACAGGATTCAAATAATAAACAAAAATCAAATTAACAACTTCCAAAGCAACCATTAAAACCGGCGCGGTTTTTGCAAATGTTTTTTTGAATTTTAATTGTGACATAAAAGCGCAAGTAAAAATAACATAGAAGAATATTGCAAATTGAATAAGCTTCATCGGATATCTGAAACGATTTAAAATCGGTATGCAATAAATTATTCTCTCAAATATTTCCGAACCGGCCCACAACATGGAAATTATAAAACCCGGAAGAGTTGCCAACATTAATTTAACAGTTTCATCAATTTTCTTTTTTCGAATTAATCCTATGAGAAAGAATATCCCTGCAACAAACGAGAATGAAAAAACATATCCTATGTGAGAAGCAGCAACCCCACCAAAATAAGGAATCAATTGATTAAGTATAAAATCCACCAACTCGTACTTCGGGTTACTATAAGCTTCAAAACTCAATTTGCCTGCTCTGTCCACAGAAGTTTGCATAGCTTCCCACATGGGGCCCAGCAAAGGCAGACTCCAAAGCGCCACTATAAGCCCGCTCAAGAAGTAATTAAGAGTAAACTCCCCTTCCGCCTTCATTCTGTGTCCCTTAGGAGTATTCACAAACACTATACTCAAAGCAAAAATATAATCGAAAATCACCGCATAAATAAAGTACTGCGGGTGCCCTCCATAAAACAGGCATACCTTAGGAATCGCTGCTATTGCAAGCGCCTTAATTCCTTTATGATGCATGAGATGTTTCGTTCCGAGGACAATCCACGGCATCAGTCCCGTCAATATTATCGTAATTATCCAAAAACTACCGCAGCGAATCGAAAAAGCATTAAAACTCCACGCTATGGCGCCCGTGATTGAAACTGCTCCGGAAAGCGAGAAAACCTTTTCGAGCAAAATCAGCATACCAACGGAGCCCGCTATAAGATATAAGAACGCTACGGCATCTACGGTACCGCATAAGTTCCCGAGAAAAAGCTCACTCAGGGCACCACCGAGATAAACGAAGAGGTTAAGCTGACCCGTCTGACCTTTATCCAGAAAAGTAACACCGCCAAATTGATGGAAATTATAAAAAGGAAATTCTCCCTGCATTACAGATCTGAGAGAATGAACGTACTGACAAATATACGAATCACAATTATCATCCTGTAAAAAGAAGTACGGCAGCTTTATTTCCAACGCGGCAAAAATCACTACGCTCAGCAGCACCGTGATTACTATATCTGTAAAAAGCGGATGTTTCCTGATCCACGCCTTCATCTAATAAGCTTGTCTTTATACTCGGAAAAATCAAACGTCGCGAAGTAATCGTTTAACGTCTGCGCCCTTCTTATAAGCTTAACGGAACCGTCGGGGCGAAGCAGCAGTTCTGCCGACCACAGCCTTCCGTTGTAGTTGTATCCCATTGCAAAGCCGTGCGCGCCTGCATCATGGATTACGAGATAATCGCCGTTATTGATTTCCGGCAGCATGCGGTCGACCGCAAACTTATCGTTGTTTTCGCACAACGAGCCGACGACGTCGTACTTATGGTCACAAGGTGCGTCTTCTTTGCCGAGAACCGTTATGTGATGGTACGCACCGTACATCGCAGGTCTCATGAGATTTGCCGCGCACGCATCAACGCCAATATACTCCTTGTAAATGTGTTTCGCGTGAATCGCTTTAGTTACAAGCTCCCCGTAAGGAGCCAGCATAAATCTGCCCATCTCGGTATAAATCGCGACGTCGCCCATCCCTGCAGGCTCGAGGATTTCCTCGAATTTAGCCTTAACGCCTCGTCCAATCTCATAGATATCGTTCGGTATCTGCTCCGGCTTATATGCAACGCCGACACCGCCCGAAAGATTAATAAAAGAGAAATGAATATCCAAATCCCGTGCGATTCTCGCCGCAAGCTCAAACAGCTTTCCCGCAAGCATCGGATAGTAATCGTTTGTGACCGTGTTGCTTGCGATAAACGCATGAATACCGAAGTGCTTCACGCCTCTGTCCTTAAGCATCTTGTAAGCTTCAACAAGCTGGGTCTCGGTCATGCCGTACTTCGCATCCCCGGGATTATCCATGATGCCGTTACTGACAGACACGACTCCACCCGGGTTATAGCGAAGACACATCGTCTCGGGATACTTCCCCTCGAAAATCTTATCGAGCATCGGGATGTGCGTGATGTCATCTATGTTGATAATCGCGCCCATATCGTACGCGAGTTTGTACTCACACTCAGGCGTCTCGTTTGAAGAAAACATTATGTGCTTCCCGTCAGCACCTACGGCTCCGGCAAGGACAAGTTCCGCTTCACTTGAGCAGTCAAAACCCATATCGTAGTCCTTGATTATGTCCATAAGGAAAGGGTTGGGTGTCGCTTTAACTGCAAAATATTCTCTGAAGCCCTTGTTCCACGCGAAAGCTTCGTTTACGGCTTCGCAGTTTTTCCTTATTCCGGCCTCGTCATATATGTGAAAAGGGGTGGGATATTTCTTGACAATTTCCTCAATCTGGGACTTGGTTACAAAGGGCTTCTTTTCCATAAATTTATTTCCGTTCTTTTTTAATATATGGATGATAACATCATCTTTCCTGCATCTCAAACTTCTTTAGCACGAGACTTAACATGCTTACGGCAATTATCATGGTGACAAACGTGGCGCTCGGCAACGCGGAAATAAGTCCCTTGAACCCGAACAGTCTGTTAAAGATCAGAAGCATCGGAATATATATCGCAATCTGCCTCAAAACCGTTATCGTAAAAGCATACTGAGGTTTGCCCATAGCCTGGAAAGTTGACCTCGACACTGCTATCGCACCGACAAACGGCAGGAACAGCATGTTTACCCTTAAAGTCAGAGCGCCGGTGGTTATTACCTCCTGCGTCTCCGTAAAGATTCCGACCAGAGGTCTTGCGAAGATGCCGTAAATTACCATAAGCGCTATCTCTATCCCCGAAGTCACGAAAATCCCCGCCCACATGTGCTTCTTCATACGGGAGTAATTCTTCGCCCCGAAGCTGTAGCCCATGAGAGGCTGAATTCCTGCCGCAAAGCCCTGATAGACGTACGATCCGAATGTTAAAAGCTTAGAGGCAACGCCCATCGCGGCAACCGTGAGTTCTCCGTACGCAGCCGCCAAGTTGTTGTTAACGACAGTTGCTCCGGCTGTAAACAGCGTCTCAAGGGTCGCAGGAACTCCGACCCAGTAAATCTCTTTTAAAATCTCACGCGAAGGCTTTATAAAGCTTTTCTTCGGACGAAGTATCGTCTTTTTCTTAACGTAATAAATCATCTGAATCAGGCACCCGACGCCGTTTCCGAGAACCGTCGCTATGGCTGCACCCAGTATCTGCATATCAAGCCCGAAAATAAATATCGGGTCGAGAATTATGTTTGCAACGGTTCCCGCTATCATACCGGTAACCGAATATTTGACCGAACCTTCGGCCCTCAGAAGCTGCCCGAACGTATAGTTTCCCATCGTAAGGAAACTGCCCGCGAACAAAGCTCCCGCATATTGCATTGTAAATTTAAGTGTGTTATCCCCTGCTCCAAGTCCGATGCATACAGGTTTCAGGAAAACAAGTCCTAAGACGCCTATTATTATGCTGTTTATAACCGTCAGCACAAAGCCTGCCGTAAGCGTATGATTGGATGTATCATCATCGCCCGCACCCATGGATCTTGCGATTAAAGATGCGGCTCCCACTCCGACCATGTTCGAGACGGCAATCATAATCATCATAACCGGATATGCGAGATTTACAGCCGCAAGCTGATAATCGTCGTGCATAAGCCCGATGAAGTATGTATCCACGAGATTATAAAGAACCATTATCATCATGCCCGCCGTAAGCGGCAGACCCATCTTTATAACGGCCTTCCAGGGAGTTTCATCCCGAAGTGTCTTTATTCTTTTGTCGTCCTGCTTCATATGTGTTTTTAAGATAATAAAATTAATAAAAAGCTCCGGAGGCAAGCCTCCGGAGCCTGATAATCAAATATCTTATAAAAGATTACTCGATGATCTTAGCTACTGTGCCGGCACCTACTGTGTGGCCACCCTCACGGATAGCGAACTTGAGGCCCTGCTCCATAGCGATAGGTGTGATGAGCTCAACGCTGATTGTTACGTGGTCACCGGGCATGCACATCTCTGTGCCCTCGGGAAGGTGAGCAACACCTGTAACGTCTGTTGTTCTGAAGTAGAACTGAGGACGATATCCATCGAAGAAGGGCTTATGACGGCCACCCTCGTCCTTTGTAAGAACGTATACCTGACCCTCGAACTTTGTGTGAGGTGTAACTGTACCGGGCTTGGAGAGAACCTGTCCTCTCTCAACTTCCTTACGATCGATACCTCTGAGGAGGCAACCGATGTTATCACCGGCCTCAGCCTGATCCATCTGCTTTCTGAACATCTCAACACCGGTGATTGTTGTAGCCTTGGGCTCTTCCTCGAGACCTACGATCTCTGCAGCGTCACCAACCTTAACAATACCTCTCTCGAGACGGCCTGTAGCAACAGTTCCACGACCTGTGATTGTGAATACATCCTCAACAGGCATAAGGAAAGGCTTGTCTGTAGGACGCTCAGGTGTAGCGATGTACTCGTCAACGACCTTCATGAGCTCAAGGATAGGAGCATACTCGGGAGCGTTGGGATCTGTGGATGTGGACTCGAGAGCCTGGAGAGCGGAACCTCTGATGATAGGTGTGTCATCACCCGGGAACTCGTACTGGTTGAGAAGGTCTCTGATATCCATCTCAACGAGCTCGAGGAGCTCCTCATCGTCAACCTGGTCGCACTTATTCATAAATACTACGATATAAGGAACGCCAACCTGTCTTGCGAGAAGGATGTGCTCTCTTGTCTGGGGCATCGGGCCGTCAGCAGCGGAAACTACGAGGATAGCACCGTCCATCTGAGCAGCACCTGTAATCATGTTCTTAACATAGTCAGCGTGACCGGGGCAGTCAACGTGTGCATAGTGACGAGCCTCTGTCTCGTATTCTACGTGAGCTGTGTTGATCGTGATACCACGAGCTCTCTCCTCCGGTGCACTGTCAATCTGGGAATAATCCTCAAACTTGGCGCCGCCCTTGAAGGACAATACCTTCGTGATAGCAGCTGTAAGAGTTGTCTTACCATGGTCAACGTGACCAATTGTACCGATGTTTACGTGCGGCTTGTTACGTACGAACTTTTCCTTAGCCATTGTAAAAATTCCTCCTAGAAATTTTGGTTGATCCGTAGATCTTGTTTTACATTATCAGCTCTTAGCCAAGCGATAGCACATATTTTACAGATTAAAGTCCGTATTTTCAAGTATGTGCCACCACTTGGGGTCTGATTAATTTTACTTCTTCAGTATCTCTTCCATGATGCTCTTCGGTGTCTCTGCGAAGTGTGAGATCTGCATAATGAAAGTTCCGCGTCCCTGTGTGGAAGAACGGAGATCTGTTGCATATCCGAACATGTTCGCAAGAGGTACCTCTGCATGAATCTGCTGTGTTCCGTTAAGCGGCTCAATCTCCTTGATTGCACCACGGCGGGCATTAAGACCACCGATAACATCTCCGAGATAATCGTCCGGAACCTCGACGTCAACCTTCATGATAGGCTCGAGGAGGCAGGGATCTGCCTTGGCCATACCGGCCTTGAAGCCCATGGAACCTGCGATATGGAACGCCTGCTCCGAAGAGTCTACATCGTGGTACGAACCGTCGAAAACGGTAACCTTGACGTCAACAACGGGGAATCCGCCGAGAACGCCTGCCTGCATGGCCTCCTGAACACCGGCATCGATAGGAGCGATAAACTCCTTCGGGATAGAGCCGCCGACTGTAGCGTTAACGAACTCATAACCTGTACCGGGCTCCTGGGGCTCAAGTCTGAGCCAGCAGTGACCATACTGACCGTGACCGCCGGACTGACGTACAAACTTACCTTCAGCCTCAACAGTCTTTCTGATTGTCTCCTTATAGGAAACCTGAGGTGCACCGATGTTAGCCTCAACCTTAAACTCACGAATGAGACGGTCAACGATAATGTCGAGGTGAAGCTCACCCATACCGGCAATAATTGTCTGTCCTGTCTCCTGGTTTGTATAAGTACGGAATGTCGGATCCTCTTCCGCAAGCTTCTGCAAAGCAACGATCATCTTCTCCTGAGAAGCACGGCTCTTCGGCTCGATAGCCTCCTCGATAACCGGCTCCGGGAACTCCATGGACTCAAGAATGACGGGGTGATCCTCATCACAGAGTGTGTCTCCCGTTGTTGTAAGCTTAAGACCGATTGCCGCAGCGATATCACCTGAGAATACCTCTGTGATTTCCTTACGGTCGTTAGCGTGCATCTGAACGATACGTCCGATTCTCTCCTTCTTGTCCTTAGTTGCATTGAGGACATAGGAACCGGCTGTAAGAATACCGGAGTAAACTCTGAAGAAGCAGAGCTTACCTACGAACGGGTCTGTCGCAATCTTGAATGCAAGAGCTGCGAACGGAGCCTCGTCGGATGCAGGTCTCTCATCTTCCTCGCCTGTCTCGGGATTTGTACCCTTGATAGCGGGAACGTCAAGAGGAGAAGGCATGTAGTCGATGATAGCATCAAGAAGCATCTGAACACCCTTGTTTCTCAGGGATGTACCGCAGGTAACGGGGATGAGCTTACACTCAACCGTTGCCTTACGAAGTGCCTTCTTGAGCTCCTCAACGGTGATTTCCTGTCCGTCAAGGTACTTCTCTGTGAGCTCATCGTCTGTCTCGACGATCTTCTCGATCATCTCTTCTCTCTTGGCATCTACGAATTCCTTCATATCTTCGGGAACTTCGCGATCCTCATATTCTTTACCGTCATCGCTGGTATAGACCTCGGCGCGAAGCGTCATAAGGTCGATGATACCTGTGAAGGTATCTTCCTTTCCAATCGGCACCTGGATAGCAACAGACTCATTCTTAAGTCTGTCCTTAATCATATCGACGACATGGAAGAAGTCCGCACCTACGATATCCATCTTATTGACGAATACCATACGCGGTACACCGTAGTGCTCAGCCTGTCTCCATACTGTCTCGGTCTGAGGCTCAACACCGCCTCTGGCCGACATTACCGTTACGGCACCGTCCAATACACGAAGAGATCTCTCAACCTCAACTGTGAAGTCAACGTGACCGGGAGTGTCGATGATGTTGATTCTGTGTCCCTTCCAGGGAGCTGTTGTAGCAGCGGAAGTAATCGTGATACCTCTCTCCTGCTCCTGAACCATCCAGTCCATCGTAGCTGCACCGTCGTGAACCTCACCCATAACACGGTTAATACCTGTGTAGTAAAGGATACGCTCGGTTGTCGTTGTCTTACCTGCGTCGATATGAGCCATGATTCCGATATTTCTCGTTTTCTCGAGCGGATACTCTCTGTTCATCGTGTCATAACTCCTTATCGATTACCACTTGTAATGTGCAAACGCTCTGTTGGCATCTGCCATTCTGTGCATTTCTTCCTTACGCTTGAATGCGCCGCCTGTACCGTTAGCAGCATCCATAAGCTCTGCAGCAAGACGCTCCTTCATCGTTCTCTCGCTTCTTGTTCTTGCGAAAAATACGATCCAGCGCAGTCCGAGAGTAAGTCTTCTCTCGGGTCTTACGTCGATAGGTACCTGATAGTTGGCACCGCCGACACGTCTGGCCTTGCACTCAAGCTGGGGCATTACGTTCTCAAGAGCCTTGTTGAAAACCTCAATAGGCTCCTCGCCTGTGCTTTCCTTAATGGAATCGAAAGCATCATAGACGATCTTCTGTGCTAAACCCTTCTTACCGTCGAGCATAACGTTGTTGATGAGCTTGCTGACTCTTACATCGTTATAAACGGGATCCGGGAGCACTTTTCTAGCTGGGATATTGCCTTTCCTTGGCACTTTGCTTCCCTCCTTACATGATTATCAGATTTCTGAAACCATAGGTACTCACGTTTCAGTTTGTCTTTGGACACGTGTTGTGCGTCAAGTAGCTTGTCCCTTATATATGAACAATGTACTGATCGCTTGTATTGTCCAATCCTGCCTGTAAATTAAACAGGATTACTTCTTAACCTTGGCAGCCTTAGGCTTCTTGGCACCGTACTTGGATCTTCCCTGCATACGGTTCGCAACGCCTGCCGTATCAAGAGTTCCTCTGATGATGTGATAACGAACACCAGGGAGATCCTTAACACGTCCGCCTCTGATCAAGACTACAGAGTGCTCCTGCAGATTGTGGCCGATTCCCGGAATATAAGCCGTTACCTCGTAGCCGTTTGTCAAGCGTACACGGGCAACCTTACGCAGTGCGGAATTAGGCTTCTTAGGTGTAGTTGTCTTAACAACTGTGCATACACCACGCTTCTGCGGGGAATAAACGCCGGTCTCTTTGTTGTGAATTGTGTTAATTCCAACCTGAAGTGCCGGTGAAGCTGACTTGTACGTCTTGGACTGTCTGCCGGACTTGACTAATTGATTGAACGTTGGCATCAATACATCTCCTTTCTATATATTACTTAATTCTAATAAGCTGAAGGGCGCAGTAAGCCCGCCGCTTTTCGAAAAGCAATTAAGTATACACCCGGTTTATTTGATTGTAAACAGCTATATTTGAGGGTAAAAATGCTAAAATTCTCTTACCTTAAAGAACGTGACCCAAGGCAAGGAGAAATACATATGGCTGCTTCATACCCCACAATAGATTACACCGACCTGCTCGAAGCTCTGACCGCAGACATTGAGAGCAATTATATAACAGATGAAAGCAAGCTTAATGCGGTTAGACAAGCTCACAGCGTATTTTGCGAGGCCCTGGGCAGTGAAGTTTATCCTGTAATTGACTATTTCTATGACAAACCCGCACTCGAGCCCAAACTTCGCAGCATGACAGTTCTCGAACTCAAGAAACTGTGCTTTGACGCAATCGACAGGCTCAAAGATTCGGATGAACCCGGCAGCGAAGGTTTCACCGAGACGGTAAAACTCATAACGGATGAGCTCTCCTCATACACCAAAGGGGCATCCAACAGAAACTCCAGAACTTGTATGGCTGTATTTACAGAAGTTTCTGAGATTCCGGTTATGGTTTACTTCGATGACTCCGATGCGTCCCCCGATTTACAGTGCGTCAGGGCAGTCGATTTTATAACCGAACTTAAGAAATCAAACGGTACGGACTGAACAAATTTCACTTTCATTGTCAGCCCCGAGGCCTTATAATAATAAGGTTTAATGGCGGAATATTTTCATAAAGGAGCGTGACATTAATGAAAGTTCAATTCACAGAGACGGTCATTCGTGATGCACAGCAGTCACTGATTGCCACACGTATGCCGTTCTCAGATTTCGAGGACATTCTTGAGACGATGGACAATGCCGGCTATCACTCGATTGAGTGCTGGGGCGGTGCGACGTTCGACTCATGCCTTCGATACCTTGACGAGGATCCGTGGGAGAGACTTCGTAAAATCAAAGCCAAGGTTACAAAAACTCCTCTGCAGATGCTGCTTCGCGGCCAGAACATTCTGGGCTACAAGCACTATCCCGACGACGTTGTAAGACTGTTCGTCAGGAAATCCGCCGAGAACGGCATGGATATCTTCAGAATTTTCGATGCTCTCAACGACTTCGAGAACATCAAGGTGGCAGTTGACGAGACACTTAAGTGCGGTAAGCACGCACAGGGCTGCATCTGCTACACAACAAGCCCCGTTCACACGGTTGAGAAGTACGCCGAGATGGGTAAGGAGCTCGAGAAGATGGGTGTTAACTCCATCTGTATCAAGGACATGGCAGGCATCTGCGGACCTCAGGAAGCTTACGATCTCGTTAAAGCACTGAAGTCTTCCGTTAAGATTCCGATTTATTTCCATACACATCACACAACGGGTCTGGGACCCATCACTTACACTAAGGCAGTCGAGGCAGGGGTTGACGGTATCGACACAGCAATCTCCGCTTTCGCGGGCGGTACATCCCAGCCTTGCACCGAGTCAATGAAGTATGCTCTCGAGCAGCTCGGATACGAGACGGATCTTGACATGGATTGCCTCAAGAAGATTGCGGATCACTTCGCTCCCGTTAAGAAGAGATTCCTTGATGAGGGCGGTCTCAATCCTTCCGTTATGGGCATCCGTGCAGATATCCTGAAGTATCAGGTTCCGGGCGGAATGCTCTCGAACATGATTGCCAACCTCAACGACATGCACGCTATGGATAAGTTCGATGCGGCACTCGCGGAGATTCCCGCTGTTCGTAAGGACATGGGGTATCCCCCGCTCGTTACACCTCTGTCGCAGATGGTCGGAAATCAGGCCGTACAGAATGTACTTCTCGGCGAGAGATACAAGAACATCTCCAAGGAAGTCAAGGCTTACCTCAGAGGCGAGTACGGCAAGGCACCGGGCGAAGTTAACCAGGAGCTTATCGACAGATGCTGGAAGAAGGAAGAGCTTGTTCAGGGCAGATACGCTGACTCCCTCGAGCCTATTTTCGAAAAGACGAAGGCGGAGCTCGGAGATAAGGCTAGATCTGACGAGGATGTTCTTTCCTACATATCCTTCCCTCAGGTTGCGGAGAAGTTCTTTGCCGCAAGAGAAGAGAAGGAATCCAATACAGTTAACTACACTATCGAGAAGAAGGAGGACTGATGATGTTTTTCCCAGTATCGCTGGCAGCCGGTGAGCTTTCAATGCCGGCAAGCGAGATGTTCATGGATGCAGGCATCGTGATGCTCGTGGTCTTCGGCGTTCTCTTCATCATGTATGCTCTGATCTCACTCGCAAGCAGGATAATCGCAGGAGCGACATCCGGCACGGCTGAAGTGGCAAAGACCGCTGATGCACCGGCACCTGTAGCTCCCGCCGCGCCCGAAGAGGAATTCTCCTCCGGAAGCCTGAAGCTTAAGGGCTGCGACGAGAAGACGGCCGCCATGATTATGGCAATCGTCTCGGACAACACGGGAATCCCGCTGCCCGAGCTGATCTTCAAGTCCATCACGCTCGTTGAAGAGAAGTAATTGCAAGGAGAGTGCTATTAATATGATTTATAAAGTTACAATAAACGATAAGGTTTATGAGGTTGAGGTCGAGAAGGGCAAGGCTAACCTCGTAAGAACCACAAAGCTTGAGGCTGCTCCCGCTCCCGTGGCGACAGCCCCCGCACCGGCAGCAGCTCCCGCTGCACCGGCCGCTCCCGCAGCTGCCGTAGCAGTTGCCGCGGGTGCCACAGCTGTTGATTCCCCTATGCCCGGTACAATTCTTGACGTCAAGGTAACCCAGGGGCAGGCCGTAAAGGAAGGCGATTTGCTCGTTATCCTCGAGGCCATGAAGATGGAGAACGAGATTTACGCTCCCTGCTCCGGTACAGTTGCCCAGGTACTTACAACAAAAGGCGCTACGGTAGACACAGGCGCTCACCTTGTTACTATTTCTTAATTTCCGGAGGTAACAGGTAATGCTTGAAGTTTTACGCGATTTATGGCTTAACTCAGGATTTGCACAGTTTTTCCTGACTGAGGACGGCTGGAAGAACGCGGTAATGATTTTGATATCATTCCTCCTGTTCTATCTTGCCATTAAAAAGCAGTTTGAGCCGCTGCTTCTGCTTCCGATTGCTTTCGGAATGCTTCTCACAAATCTCCCCTGGCCGGGCGGCGGAATTTTCCACCCCGAATGGTTTGAGGGCGAGATTAACTGGGCTGCCATCGGCGGAGTTGCCGAAGGTGAGCCGGACCCCGGACTTTTCGACTTTTTGTATATAGGCGTTAAGCTCGATATCTTCCCGTGTCTGATTTTCATGGCGGTCGGTGCCATGACTGACTTCGGTCCCCTGATTTCAAGACCTTCGAGCTTCTTCATGGGTGCCGGCGCTCAGTTCGGTATCTCATTTGCCTTCGTTGCGGCCATCTGCCTGGGACTCGTTCCCATCGACGGATTCGGCTTCACAGGAGCTGAGGCTGCCTCTATCGGAATCATCGGAGGTGCTGACGGTCCTACCGCTATTTATCTGACATCAAAGCTTGCACCGCAGCTCCTCGGAGCCATCGCGATTGCGGCATATTCATATATGGCGCTGATTCCTATGATTCAGCCTCCGATTATGAAGCTTCTTACAACAAAGAAGATGCGTCAGGTAAAGATGGAGCAGACAAGACCCGTATCCAAGGTCGAGAAAATCTGCTTCCCCATCATCGTAACTGTTGTTTGTGTTCTTATTCTGCCTTCGGTTGCTCCTCTCCTCGGCTGCCTCATGCTCGGCAACCTCTTCAGAGAGTCCGGTGTAACCGAGCGTCTTTCCGACACAGCTCAGAATGCAATGTGCAACATCGTAACCATTTTCCTCGGAACATCCGTAGGTGCCACGGCTGTCGGTGAGAATTTCCTGCAGCTTCAGACACTCGAGATTATCGTTCTGGGTCTTGCCGCATTTGCTCTTGCAACCATCGGCGGACTTCTCATCGGAGATCTCATGTACTTCCTGTCCAAGGGTAAGGTTAACCCTCTGATCGGTGCCGCAGGTGTTTCCGCAGTTCCTATGGCTGCACGTGTCGCTTCCAAGGTCGGTCAGTCCGAGAATCCTTCGAACTTCCTTCTCATGCACGCCATGGGTCCGAACGTTGCAGGTGTTATCGGCTCCGCAGTAGCGGCAGGCGTACTGCTCACACTGTTCGGCTGATATAGAAAGAACGCTTGGTCTTAAGCGAAAAAGCAATGACCGCCGGATAAAACCGGCGGCCATTTTTATTTCCGATAAATTTTATATGAATCTTTATCTGAAGAAATAAACCAGGGCAAGTACGTGGCAAACCTCGGCGATAACCACCATCAGGTGCCATACCATGTGCGAGAACTTAAACTTCTTTCCGGAGTAAAAGAACAAACCGAACAGGTAAACAAACGCACCGGAAACCAATAGCCAGAACGAAGCCTTGGTGGAATTAAGATAAAAAGGCTTTACCGCAAATATAATAAGAAGCGCCATCACGCCGTAAATCGCCGCGGCAAACTTCGAGCCGGTTTTATTAAGCGGATACATGAAAATCATGAGGAATGTACCCAAGAGCGCGAGAGCCAATTCTGCGATAAGAATTCCGATTCCTCTGCCCCCTCCGATTACCGAGAGACAAACGGGAGCGTAAACGCCGAAGATTGCGTAGTAAACCATGATGTGGTCAAGCTTTAAGAACACACGCTTGTGAATCGAACCGGGCTTTAAAAAGTGATAGATGGTCGTAAAAAGATTTGCGAGGAATGCGAACAACAGAAATGCGGATACTCCGAGGCTGTCCGTCACCGCCATGCCTTCGGGAGCGTGTGTATATGCGTGAACCGCACCGAACGGAATCATGAACAGGATATAAAGTGCAAGAACACCGGAAGTAATGGAATTTCCGACCTCTTCACCGAAAGTCTCGCGGGTCTTGGCAATGGTACCGGCAACCTTCTTCTGTTGCTTCGCGAACCAACTCATCTCCTCAAGTGAGGCTTCAAGAGGATCCTTGCCCTCCTTTATGACCTTGCGGTCGGCGTCACTCGTCATCATTTTTTCCCAATGAACTTTGTTCTTCGCCATTTGCTCTTACTCCTAATCAGTTTTGCTGCTGCGGTCGGTCAGAGCCGGGGACTGACACCTTCTGACTTCCCGGAATTGCTATCTCGGATTTCTTTCTGTCAGGCGCGGAAATGACAGTTCCAAGCACCTCAGGCATCGTAGCCTGTCTGACAACTCTTCCGCCCTGCACGGGCACTTTGCCGCTGTTTTCAATGCTCGTCTTATCAAGGGCAGATGCCGGGTCGAGCTGTTCCTGAACGTACGCATCTCTGTAGAAGCGGAACAGCTTTACGCCGATATACAAAAGAAGTGACAGCGGCAAAAGCCTCAAAGGCATCTTCGCCGCCGACACATCACCGATTGCAGGTGTCAGTGCCGCGAACGGAGCTTTCGTCATCGCATAAACACATCTTAAAATAAACGCCCACAGTACGCTTACTATGCTGACGTCATCCCCCGAAAGCTTTTCGGCCATACCGGGCAAAAACCAAACCGGGAGGCACGCCAAAAGTCCGTAAGCTGCAAGTCCCGCCGTTATCCAGAACTTGCGCTTAAGCGCCGCATAAACAGGAAGCACAACGAACGAGAGCACAAAGAAAATCCAACTGCAAGTCATCTCGAATGCCGAGAAGTCCCGCTGCTGCACACCGCCGTACACAAAATACAGCGGCAGGAAACATACGTAGAAAAGCGACACGCATATACATAAAAGGAATACACATGTAAAGTAGTCTCTGCGCACCCGCAATACCTCCGACAATTTAAAAAGGGGCGGTCATCCGACCGTCCCCTAATTGTAGCATTATTTCAAAGAGCATTCATCACATTTCAGGATCCGGGTCATCCTCTGCCTTTACCTTGAATCTGATCTTCATAGTCTTAAGCTTAACGCCAGCACCGCCGAAGTGAATTCTGAATACATTGTACTTGGTCATAAGAACGAACGTCGTATCCTTACTGCCTTCGCCGCCCTCAAGACCGTTCCATGTGATTACTCTGAACGGAATGCTCGTGCAGTAAATCGTCATCGGAATCTGAGCAAGAGCGTTCAAATCCGACGTAGCCGTAAATGAGACATCATATCTGCCGGGCGTATCGCTGTCGAGGCCGAAGACGTAATCGGCACCCGTTGAAGTATCGGTATCAATATCGATTACAACTTCCCTGTCTCTGTCACCCGTTACCTCAAAATACTTATCAACCTTGGTTGTAACGCCTTCATCGGAAAACGGATAATCCTTATGCTCAATCTCGGTTCCGTTGTCGCAAAGCTTCTCCATAGCCTGAGATTTCATCGCATACCTTAAGATGTTTGCCGCATTTCGCTGAAGCTCGGCACGGGTAATCATATCGGTCTTACCCTGAGATAAGCACTCCATGATGTCGCTCTCATCGAGGTAAGGCTCGTCAACAGCGGAGCAAACCATGAACAAATCGCACTGTGCACGTGCCATCAGCGAATGCTCAGTGAGGCCTCTTGTGTCGTGTGATATATCGGGTACCTCATCGATGTATGCCCACCAGTCTGTCATTACGATGCCGTCGTAACCCCACTGGTTTCTTAAGATTTCCGTGTTAATTTCATAGTTGGATGTACCGTACACGCCGTTAATTCTGTTATAGACGGACATGATGCTTCTGGCGCCGCCCTCTTTAATCGCAATCTCAAAGCCTTTGAGATAAATCTCGCGCAGAGCTTTCTCGGATACAACGGAGTTCATAAGTCTTCTGTTCATCTCTCTGTTATTCGCACAGAAGTGCTTGATTACACCCGTAACGCCGGCTTTGCCGAGACCTTCGAGCTCGCTCGATACGATAAGTCCCGTAAGAACAGGATCCTCCGAGAAATACTCGAAATTTCTGCCGTTAAGAGGGTGTCTGTGAATGTTCATTCCGGGACCCAGGATAGCGTCAACACCGTTTGAAATCATCTCGAGACCGAAGCACTCGAAAAGCTCGCTTATGAGTTTCTTATTCATCGAAGATGCGATGCACGCACCGTTCGGGAGCGAGAATGCCTTCTTGCCGCTGTCGATTCTCATTCCCGAAGGACCGTCGGCACAGCAAAGTGTGGGTACTCCCAGCTCCTTCAGATGTTTGGATGCACCCGCGAAAGCGCCAGCTGTACCTGTCGTAACCTTGGGGCTGCTCATTCCCTCTCCTCTTATGATGAGAGAGAGATCCTCGTCGCGAAGCTGAGCTATAAACTCGTCCAAAGTATTGCGACCTTCTTTGACGTCACGAAGCTTAATTCCCTTATCGCCTGTCTGGGAAATCTCGCCCTTAACACTTTCAAAGCGGTCGTCGATATTCTCGTGCTTCCTTAAAGGCGTATCCTCGGTACCGCTGTTTGTCATTCTCTTGAAAGGCTTAACGGGTGCCGCTGCGGACTTTAAGTTCTCGATAACCATATCGTCATCAAGACTCATCTGCCCTGCAGGAATTACGTCCTCAACGGACGAGCCGATAAGGAAGGTGTAATCGCCCTTTTCGAGCAGCCAGCAGGTTCCGTGTCCCGCTCTCCCGTCGTCATCGTAGGAGGCAAATCTTGTGCGGGGAGCGGTGACTTCGACCTCTTCGCTCTGCCCCGGGTTAAGGCAGGAGGTCTTCGCGAACCCGATGAATACGCGCGAGGGCTTGCTTACAACGCCCATGGGAGCATCGGCGAAAAGCATCACACTCTTAGCGCCGGCCCTGTCGCCCGTATTGGTGACCTTCACGCGAACCGTAATGTCACCGTTATCCGCGGCAAAGTCCGCTGTCTCAAGGTTAAATGTCGTATATGAAAGACCGAAGCCGAAAGGATACATTACCTTCTGAGGAGCAAAAGTGGAGAAATATCTGTAGCCGACGAAGATGTCTTCCTCATATATGTCCTCCATCGGATCTTTGTTTCCGAAGTTGCTGTCCGAAGGGTAGTCGGAAAGGTTATATGCGATGGTGTCGGTTAAGCTTCCGGAAGGGGAAATCTCACCCGTAATGAGTTTTGCGACCGCATCGCCGCCGTACATACCGCACTGCCATACATACATGACACTCGCGGGATCGTATTTCTTAACCCAGTTCATATCAATGATGTTTCCAACGTTAAGAAGCACTACTGTTTTCTCGAAGGCGGAAGTTACACTTGAAAGAAGCTGCTCTTCCTCGTCGGTTAAGTAGTACGAACCCTTGGAAGGCAGGTTGTCTCTGTCCTCGCCCGCGGTTCTTCCGATAACGATAATTGCCACGTCATTATTTTCCGCAAAACGCTTAGCAAAAGATTCGTCCACAATCATCTCGTCCTGAGACCATCTCTCCTGGCCCCAGCCGACACCCGGGTCAACGGGATTATCAATTTCCCACTTGTCGTAAATTTCCATCAGGTCCTTATCGAGGTTTACACCGGCCTCAAGAAGACCTTCTCTTATATCGGTTACGTGCTCTACGTTAACCATTCCGCCGGAACCTGTACCGCTCTTATAGTAGTTGGCCTGCATTCTTCCGAACAAGGCAACTTTGCTGTCCTTATTTACCGGAAGTGCATCTCTGTCATTTTTTACAAGAACAGCGCCTTCCGCCGCAAGCTCAACAGCAAGATCTCTGTACTTCTTCCAATCCAGAATTTTGTGTACCATAAAGCACCTCCGCGGATATCGTTTCAATGTAATGAAATTTTATCGTATGAAGATATGCAATTTATAACAGATTTATTGTTTTTTTATAAATTTCCGTGCAACTTGTATTCGGTGGGATTACAGGAGGTATATCTGATAATTTCCTCCATCCTCGGGCGGTCCTTATATGCCACGAGAGAGAACGCTTTTCCTGACCTTCCGGCTCTTCCGGTTCGCCCGATTCTGTGCAGGTAAAACTCATTTTCGTTAGGGATATCAAGGTTAAAAACCGCCTCTATATCATCGACGTCAATGCCTCTGGCGACAACGTCGGTCGCGACGAGAACATCAAACTTATTCTTACGGAAGCCGTCCATTATGCGGTTTCTGCCGCCCTGTCCGATACCGCCGTGAAGTGCCTCGCAGTTGATGCCCGAGCTTTGAAGCTTACGCAGCACAAACTCGGTCTGATTCTTCGTATTGCAAAAGACTATCGCCTTCTTTATGTGCTCGGTATCAAGCACTTCTATGACCGCGGGAATCTTATCCTTCTCGGGAACCTCGATGAGGAACTCATCAATATCCGGGTGATCTTCAGCCTTCGGAAAAACATCTATCTCAGTCGCGCCCTGCATAAACTGCCATGTGATGTCCAGAATCTCACGGGGCATGGTCGCCGAGAACAGCGCCATCTGCCGGTCGGACGGAGTAAGGGCAATGATCTTTCTTATATCGTTGATGAAGCCCATCTTAAGCATCTCGTCGGCCTCATCGAGAACGAGGGTGTAAATCTGACTTATATCGAGCTTTCCTCTGTGAACGAGATCTAAGAGTCTTCCGGGAGTTGCTACAACTATCTGAGGATGCTTCTTAAGCTTCTCTTCCTGAGTTTTTATGTTCTGGCCTCCTATTACGGCACACACGTTAAAACCCTTAATGTATCTTGCAAGACCTTTTATCTCGGATGCTATCTGGAGCGCAAGCTCTCTTGTGGGACACAAAATCAAAGCCTGCACGAAGTTAACCTTCATGTTAAGGTACTCAAGTATCGGAATCGCGAAAGCAAACGTCTTTCCTGTTCCGGTGGGAGCCTTCGCGATAAGGCTCATGTCATCCATAAGAAGAGGAATCGCTTTCTGCTGAACTGTGGTAGGGCGCTTAACCCCCATCTTCTTCAAAGCGTCCATAATCTCGGGGGATAAATCCAAATCCTTAAAACTTAATTCTTCCGTCGCGTTCTCACTCATATTAACTTCTTTCCTTTTGCCCCGTTATTATACAATAACCGAAAACAAGCGGTATACTTAAAGATATTGGTTTGCGGGGAGAATTTATTTATGGCAAAGCGCGTTTTTCTTGTGGTACTTGACAGCTTCGGCATAGGCGGCGCACCCGATGCGGCAGCTTTTGGCGACGAAGGAAGCAACACTCTTGCGGCGGTGCTTTCGGATTCTGATAAGCCCTTTCCGGGACTTGCCTCGATGGGGCTTTTCGATATAGACGGGCTTGATGATGACAGGATTGATGCATGGAAAAAAGCACAAAGAGCGATGCCCTCGCCTTTGGGCGCTTACGGAAGACTGAAGGAGCTGTCTTCGGGCAAGGACTCGACCATCGGGCATTGGGAGCTCTCGGGAGTTTACTCCGCGAAGCCACTTCCGACATACCCGGACGGCTTTCCCGAAGATGTCATCGAAGGTATAAAGAAGCTCTCGGGACGCGGCGTTCTTTGCAATAAGCCTTACAGCGGAACCGAAGTTATCAAGGACTACGGCGAAGAGCATATGAAGACGGGCGATTTGATTGTGTACACGTCGGCCGATTCCGTATTACAGATTGCGGCCCACGAAGATGTGGTTCCGCTTGATGAGCTTTATGATATCTGCAGTAAAACCCGTGCCCTTATGACAGGCGAGCATGGAGTCGGCAGAGTAATTGCAAGACCTTTTATCGGAACTTCGGAAGAAGGATTCACAAGAACCCCCAACCGCCACGACTACTCGATTCCGGCACCTTCCGCAACCATGCTTGATTTGCTTAAGGAGTACGGCCTCGACGTCATATCTGTAGGCAAGATTAAAGATTTGTTTGCCCGGCGCGGACTTACCGAGATGACGCCCACTACCGGCAACACCGACGGTATCAACCGCCTGTTTGATATGCTTGAGTGTGACTTCCACGGACTGTGCTTCGTAAATCTCGTCGACTTTGATATGAAGTACGGGCATCGCAACGATATTCCCGGGTACGCTAATGCAATGCACGAATTTGATGACGCTCTCGTTAAGATGATTCCGCTTCTCAAAGAAGACGATTTGCTCATCATCACGGCAGATCACGGCTGTGACCCTTCAACCGAATCCACAGACCATTCAAGGGAGTGCGTGCCGCTTTTGATTTACGGCGACGGGTTTAATACACCTTTGAATTTAGGTGAGATATCGGGCTTTGGGGAAGTATCCTCTATTGTAATGAGCGCGCTTTTATCCGAAGTCCACAAGACCGCACCGGATAAGCCTGTGCACGAATTAAGTGAAGACAATGTTTTCTCCTACGTTGACATGACCAATCTCAAAACGACCGCTTCCACGGAGGATATCTATAAGCTTATTGATAACGCCGTCTCCAAAGGTGCCGCCTCCGTGTGCATACAGCCGTGCTTTGTGCGCGACGCTTACAGACATGCCGCGGGACGCATCAAAATATGCACGGTAATAGGTTTTCCGAACGGCTATTCGACAACAGCGGTTAAGAAATTCGAAGCCCTCGACGCGATAGCCAACGGTGCGAGCGAGATAGATATGGTGATAAACATAAACTTTATTAAATCCCGCCGCTTTGACGAAGCCGCACGCGAGATCGGAATTCTCGCACAGGCCGTGCACTCCAAGGGCGCGATACTCAAGGTCATTATCGAGACATGCTGCCTCACCGACACCGAAAAGAAAATGCTTTGCAATATCGTGACGGTTCAGGGTGCGGACTTTATAAAGACATCGACGGGCTTCGGCTCTGCCGGTGCAACCGTCGAAGACGTTAAACTTATGCGCCACTATTCCGGATCCACGGTATCTGTGAAAGCTGCGGGAGGCATAAGAACAGAAGAAGCCGCCAGGGCTATGATTGAGGCCGGCGCGAGCAGAATCGGAGCCTCGGGACTCGGGTAAATTTTCTTAAATTTGTGAATTTTTGTTCTTTTTCTTGATTTTGTCCAAATAACAGGACTTGGCGTGTGATATATTAGCTCTATAACAAACATACGGTCGTTTTTACGAAGGTTAAGGAGTTAATTATGTCACTGTTTGATTTTTCTGTTTTGATGTTTTTCCTGATTGTGGCCTGCAAGGCTCTTTATGATTCGGTTGAGTTCTGGCGCGCTCAGGATGAGCTTGCTTTACTTGCTGCGGAAGAGAAAGAACTCAGACGCCGCGCAGCCATCAGGGCACAGTATAATTTACAGCACAATAAAAGACCTTCCTGTGTTACCCGCACACGAAGAAGGTCTGTTTCCGTTATATCGAGCGTACCTGTCGGATCCGAACGAACAATCCTCCCGAACAACAGATCCGGCAAGCCGGTCCGCAGGCTTCAAAGAGCAGCCTGACAAGATATCAGAAGGAAATCTGATTCTTGCCGTTCCTCTTTGACTTATAAAGCTTCCTGTCGGCGGCTGAGATTATCTCGGACATATCGGCACCTTTGTCATAGGTTGATACACCAAGGGACACGGTAACCTTCTCGAATTTCTCATCGCCGACGGGAACTGCCTGCGAAGATACGTTCTCAGCTATCTTCTTGGCCACATTGACGGCGCCTGTTTTATCACAGTCAGCAAGCAGAACAGCGAACTCATCACCGCCGATTCTGAAGCAGATATCCGTCTTTCTCGTGGAGTTAAGCATTGCAGATGCCACATGACGCAGAACATCGTCACCATGCTGCTGTCCGTACTGATCATTGATGTACTTAATGTTATCGACATCGAGAGCAATAAGGGAGAATACCGTCTCATCGGCTCTGGCATCGTAGATACCGCAGGTTCTCTCGAGGTTCTCATAGAAGTATCTTCTGTTATAAAGCCCCGTGAGGTCATCAACTCTGGCGAGGCGCTGAGCGCGCTGATAAGATCTCTCGACTTCCTTCTCGAGACGCTTCAAATCGGTTATATCCTTGGAGATTCCCCAGGTACCGATTATCTCATTGTTGCTGTTATAGAAGGGATACTTGGATGCGAGGAAATACATGCTCTCCTCTTCGCCCCTGTCCCACTCTTCTTCAATGTTAATAAGAGCCTTGCCGGTGCTGATAATTTCTTCTTCGGTCTTTCTTGCACTGTCTGCAAATTCCTTAGGGAAATAATCGTAATCGGACTTACCGAACATCTCTTCCGGGCTCTTGGCTCCGACCTGATCGGCATGCTCCTGACTGTTCCAAATAAATTTTGAATCGAGGTCCTTAAAGTAAATCGTATCGACGCAGTAACGCTTGATAGTATCGACAACCAGCTTATCGATTTCTTCAGGGCTCATCTTTGATGTTTCATTCTTACCCATTCAGATTTCCTCTTTGCGCATTAAAATAAGCCATTCACCACAAACTCAATTAACTGGAATAATACCATAAATCTTAATCAAAGACAAAAATATTTTATATTCTCGTCAGTTAACGTCTCTCTTCTTTACAATGAGAAGATTGATTGCATAAGAAACAGCGAAGTAAACCACTGCCACAATGATTGCTCTCAGCACAAAATGACCGTCGGAATTAAGGTTTAAGCCGGCAATATTCATGGTGATTGTGTAATTGCCGAGACTGAAATCCTCATCAAGGCCAAACTTGGTCTGAAGCATAAGCGTCACAACGGACATAACTGTCGAAAGCACTCCTGTTGACAGAATAATGCCAAGTGTAATTCCGGCTGCCTTGGATCTGGTAAGAGTTGTAAACAAACACACCATCTGGGTAAAAGCTACAGTCAGCAGGAAAACAACTACCGAATAAATGACGAAAGCCTTATCGATTCCCCACCTGACGCTCTCTCCCATAAGTGCCATCGACAGGGCGGCAAACAGCCACGTCAAAATCTGCAGGACAAGCGTGTAGATAACAATTACCGCAAACCTTGCAGCAAGCAACACGCCACGCTTGCGGTTATAAGCCATGAGATTTTTGTCGAGGCCGGTTCTGTATATACTTCCGATGTAAAGGCCTGTGAAAATTGCAAGAAGCATAGGAATAACAAGCCCCGATATGTCAGCGACAAAAAGAGTGGCTACGTCATCGTAGTAGTAAATTCCCTCTCCCAGGATATTTACATCAGCTTCCTCGGTTGTCGTGGCTTCCATTCCCGCATTAAATCCGGACATAAAGCTGTCTTCATAAGCTTCAGCTTCTGTCCCTGCCTCCTGAATCGTATCCACATCGGTACGAGTCAGCCCGAGAATAGAATACAAATCAACCTTCAGATATATAAAGTTGTTAAGAAACATCAGAAGAATCAAAACAACAACTATGATATATGTGCTCTTCATGTGTCTCATCCGGAAGAGCTCGGATTTAAGTGCATTCATAAACATAATTATCTTCCCTCTCCGCCCGTCACTTTGAAGAAATACTCCTCGAGATCCGTTGCCACCACACTAATTGACTCGACAGATACGTCTCCCATAACAAGATCCCTGTTAAGCTGTGCGATATCTCCGAGACGCTCATATACATAAACCGTATTGTCTTCGTTAAGTTTAAAGTCGCTGTAACCCTTCTCAGTTAATATCTCTGCAATCTTTTCCCCGTCCGGCGTCTTAACAACAATCTTATCCCTGCACCGACGCTGAAGTTCATCACTCGTGGACTCTTCCAAAATCCTGCCTCTGTCAATAATCGCATAATCCGTGGCAAGCTTTGAAAGCTCACTTAGTATATGACTTGATATAAGAATTGTGATTCCGCTGTCCTTGTTAAGTTTTATGAGAAGCTTTCTTACTTCTGCGATTCCCTGAGGGTCAAGTCCGTTTATAGGCTCGTCGAGTATAAGAAACTTCGGATCTCCCACAAGAGCCATCGCGATTCCAAGTCTCTGCTTCATTCCCAGAGAAAATTTACCCGCTTTAATCTTCGTGCGGTCAAGTCCAACCAGAGCAAGTTTTTCCGTAATGTACTTTCTGTCTTTTATCCCGCACGAAAGGCACTTAATCTTCATGTTGTCGTAAGCATTAAGCGACGGTATTATCGCGGGAGTCTCGATAAGAGATCCTATCTTCGAAAAGGCCTCTCCCTCGCCGCCTTCAAATCCGTCGTAGTTAATCCTGCCTCTGTCCGGACTTGCAAGGCCTGCAATCATACGCATAATCGTAGTCTTTCCGGCTCCGTTCCTTCCAATTAAGCCGTAAATCGAACCTTCCTTTATATGAAGGCTTACGCTGTCCACAGCCTTCACATGCTTAAAGGTCTTTGTAAGTCCCTCTGTCGTTATTAGATATTCACTCATGATTCAGCCACTTCCGCCTTAGGATTAACAATCTCACTTACTGCAAGACCGTGCCTTTTTATCTCCGACATAATTATCTCCGGATTAAACGCCGCCGCCGTAAACACACCGGGTCTCTTCCACCTTCCGTTACAAAGCAGCACAACACCCGCAAGCATCGCATAAGCATCGAAAAGCTGCTTTCCGGTCATACCGTAATCTGCCATCGCCTTATCGTTATCGTTCTTAACCGCAATAAGCTCCGTCTTCTCCTCACCTGCTTTTATACCTTTGATCAAGGCACCGGCTGCGCAGAAACCTGCGAGTTTCTTTTCCACCTTTTTTGACTGCTTAAGCTTAATCCAAAACTGTCTCGGACTGATACTAATGCCGTCAGCTATCTCAAGAGGTTCATCCGAAAGCATACCGAGTTTATCCGCAAGCTCGGTATCGTCATCGTCTTCTTCATTCTTCTCAAAAGAACGAAAATATCTGACGTTCGGAATATCCGGAATTTCCATAAGGAAATCTCTAACTACGGGACTGTCATCGGGATATAAAATCTGCTCAGGCGTCTCTCCGAATTCAAGTTTTAACGTACAGCTTAATCTGTCGATCTTTGCCACATCGCCTTCCTTTACAACCGCTGCCTCTCCCTGTACAAATTCATCCACCGCAAGGTTAAGTCCGAAGATATCGGCACTTGTTATATTGTCATAAGACTCATAAAGAGCCTGTCTTACAAGGGACGTCAAAAGGGAAGGATTGAGGCCGCAGCCTGCAATTGCCGTATTGCCCTTCTGTCTGAACTGTCCAAACATAGAGAACTGCTCGGAGAGCAAATCACCGTCACAGTTATATAGATTTCCATCTATATAATCCGCACCGGTCTCAAGTGCCATCTTCATAACGCTCATGGTGTACTCAGCAGGTGCGAGATTCACAATCAGTTCAGGCTGTGTTATTGACAGCATCATCTTCGTGCCTTCGGCATTCGAAAGATCTGCTCTTGCTGTGGTTATTCTTATCTTGGTTGAGGTATGCTTCTTCTTAACTTCATCGCACTTAGCTTTGTCCCTGTCGACTATACAAATCTCATTGATTCCACCGACTTCGATAAGTCTGTCAACAATAAATTCCGCCGCCGGAGTGCATCCGAATATCAGTATCTTATTCATTACCAAATTACCCTTTATCTCATATCAGTAGGTATGATTATAGCATTAAGAAATAAAAAAGTCCGAACCCTGTAAAGAGGTTCGGACTTTAATTTCAAAACATTCGGGAAAGAAGCTTATTTCTTTGTGTCAGCCTTCTTCTTTTCGATTCTGTCGTCCTCATTTTCGTAAGTCTTGTGAAGTCCCTGATAAGCCTTCTCCTCAAGGGGCAGGACGGCGTTCAGGATGATGCCGATGATGGCACCTACAGCAAGACCCGAAAGGGAAATCGTTACGGATCCGATCGGAATCTCGATGCTTCCGCTGTAGTTGATACCGATGGACAAGCCGAGAATCAAAGCCGCGATTATGATGTTGCGGCTCTTGCTCAAGTCTGTCTGATTCTCAACGAGGTTTCTTACACCGACTGCGGAAATCATGCCGTAAAGAACGATTGACACACCACCGATTGTTGCTGCCGGCATAGAAGAAATCAAAGCAGAGAACTTAGGGCTGAAAGAGATAACAGCCGCGAAGATTGCAGCGATTCTGATAACTCTGGGATCATAAACCTTTGTAAGGGAAAGAACGCCTGTGTTCTCACCGTAGGTTGTGTTCGCGGGAGCGCCGAAGAGAGATGCAAGAATTGTTGCAAGACCGTCGCCGAGGAGAGTTCTGTGAAGTCCCGGATCCTCAATGAAGTTCTGCTCTGTTGTGGAAGAGATAGCGGAGATGTCTCCGATGTGCTCAACCATGGTTGCAAGAGAGATAGGCATAATCGTTATGATTGCAGTAACAAGAAGCGATGTATCCGGATCTCTGAATACCGCAAAAGCAGTATCCTGGAATTCAACAGGAAGTCCGATCCACGAAGCTTCTTTAACGGCTGTGAAATCAACAACACCAAGGATTGCAGCAAGCACATAGGAAGCTACAACACCCAAGATAATAGGGATAATCTTAACCATGCCGCGTCCGTAGATGTTGGCAAGGATAACCACAACTATTGCAACAAGCGCTACGAACCAGTTTGTCTTGCAGTTATCGATAGCAGACTTCGAAAGTGTAAGTCCGATTGCAATGATGATAGGTCCCGTTACAATCGGCGGGAAGAAACGCATAACCTTTCTCTGGCCGAATACCTTTATGAGAGCCGCAAGAATCAGATAAAGAAGACCTGCAGCCGCAACGCCGACACAAGCATAAGGCAGAAGCTCACGCTCGCCGTTCGGAGCAATGGCCGCATAGCCTCCGATGAAAGCAAAGGATGAACCCAGAAAAGCGGGTACCTTGCCCTTAGTCAAAAAGTGAAATAAAAGTGTTCCGAGGCCTGCGAAAAGCAGTGTAGCCGATACCGACAGACCTGTGAGAGCGGGCACAAGAACAGTCGCACCGAACATAGCAAACATGTGCTGAAGTCCGAGCAAAAGCATCTTGGGCACACCGAGTGTTCTGGCATCATAAATACCATTTTTTTGTTCGCCCATAACGTCCTCCTGAAATTGTTCCTGATAAATATCTTAAAAAATATAGCACAAGACTTTGATAATATCATTAGGAAATTTTGGCGTGTGCAAGATACTCCGCTTGGTTGAAGCCTTTAACCTATCCCCAAAGTCGCATCGTAAGACTCGAGATAATTCTCGCCCTTCTGTACTTCCGTGAAAGACAAATCCGGATAATCAAGCTGTCTTAGGCACTCGTAAATTGCTATCGCGACGGCGTTGCTTAAGTTAAGACTTCTGCACTCGGCCGTCATAGGGATTCGAAAACACCTGTCAATGTTGCTTTGCAAAATTTCTGCGGGAATTCCGGTGCTTTCCTTACCGAAAATAAGGTATATGTTCTCATCGGCAGGTACCGCTTTGAAGTCTATCGACGAAGGAGGAACCTTGCCGTATCTTGTCATAAAGAAATACTGTCCGGGATTTTGTTTTTTGAACTCGTCGACGCTGTCGTAAAGCGTGTAATCCGCCCAGGTTATATGGTTGGTTGTCGACCTTTTAAACTTCGGGTTATCAATATCAAATCCCAAAGGCTTAATCATGTGAAGCTTAAATCCCGAAGCCACGCAGGTTCTCATAATGTTTCCCGCGTTCTGCGGAATCTCGGGCTCGAACAGTACGGCGTTAAGCCTCATGCGTTTGCCTTCGCCGGCATCTTAGCTTTCTTTACGTAAACCGCGGGAACAGCCTCCTGAGCCTCGGCAATGTTGAGCATATGGTCACCCAAACGCTCAAAGTCAGTAAGCATCTCAGAATAGATAACGCAAGCCTCACCGCTGCACACACCGGTCTTCATACGTTCGAGCTGATGCTGTCTGTACTCATCGGTCATATCATCAATCTTCTGCTCGGCCTGAGCAACCTTAACATGAGTATTGCCTTGATCCGGCTCTTCAAGAAGCCTAACCGTGGCCTCGATGATATCAATCATGGAAGATACTTCTTTTCTCGCGTACTCGGACAAAGTAAGTCCCTTGTCCTGCAAGAGGTTCGCATAGCCTGCGATGTTGGTCGCGTGATCGCCCATACGCTCGATGTTACCCGTAATCTTAAAAAGGGCACTGAACGTCAGAGCATCCTCCTCGCTTAAAGCCTCCGTTAAGTTGTGAGAGATATAGTAGGAAATCTCCTTGTTGAGGTAATCGACATACTCCTCCGCGTCGTAAATCTCCTGCTGAATCTTCTCGGAGTTGTCAAGAACAGCGTTAAGGCTTCTCGAGACATTCTCGGATGCCTTCTCAAGCATTCTCTTAACTTCGTTCGTAACAGCATCGATGAATACGGGAGAACCCGCAATCTGGAAATCGGGTCTGAGCATCGCAGGATTTAAGTACTTAAGATACTGCTGGCCTTCCCTCTCCTCTTCGTTGTCGGGAACCACAATGTTAACAAGCTTAACAATGAGACCTCCGGCAGGAAGGAGAATAATCGTGCCGACTACGTTGAAGATAAGGTGGAAGTTTGCAAGCTGACGGGCAACGTCATTGGGAGAGAGCATCTCAACCCAATCGGCAACAGGGAGGAAAACCGCAGCTATCGTGAAGATAACCGTACCGATAACGTTGAAGAACAAGTGCAGGAGTGCGGCTCTCACAGCCATCTTCGTCGTACCGATGGATGACAGCAAAGCCGTAACGCACGTTCCTATATTAAATCCCATTATGATGTACATGGCATGCTCAAGGTCAATCGCGCCTGTACCGGCGGCAGCCATGGCAAGTGCCTGAAGGACACCGACCGCGGCCGCAGAACTTGAGATGATGTTTACGAAAATGATACCCACGATAATTCCGAGGAATGGGTTATCCATCTTTGTGAAAAGATTCATTACCGCAGGATCGTCCGCGTAAGGCTCCATCGCTTCCTTCATGAGATTCATGGAGATAAAGATAAAGCCCAAACCTGTTACTATCTCACCAATGCTCTTCCACTTCTTGTTTCTTGTGAATACAACAACGAATACACCGACTACGGCAAGAATCGGAGCATACTCCCCGATATCGAAAGCAATGAGCTGTGATGTGATATTGGTACCGATGTTGGCACCCATGATAATCCATAGTGCCTGGTACAAATTCATGAGACCCGCGTTAACGAATCCGATTACCATTACCGTAACTGCGGTCGATGACTGAATAAGTGCCGTAACTCCGGCTCCGACAAGTACTCCCTTAATCCTGTTATCCGTAAGTCTTTGCAAGATGGTCTTGAGCTTGTTTCCGGCAACCGCTTCGAGTCCGCCGCTCGTCATCTTCATCGAATACATGAAGATGGCAAGTCCGCTCAAAAGACCTAATATACTACTGAATAAATCCATATAAACACCTCATACGGCATAATAATAATATGCAAACAGGCCGGTGTCAAAGGGCAGAATTGTTGTATAGATATCAGTCTATATTTAAGCTGAAATCCCCTGCAGTTATTGACGTTGCAAGATTTGACCAATCTGACGGGTGAATACTGAAATTGATTGTAAGGGTCGCCTCGTCATCAAATTCGGCTCCGGAGGATGCACCTATAATACATAAATCACCGTCGAAGTCTGCATCAATTCCGGATACCGCCAGATACGATCCGTCTGATCCTGTAATCGCCGAATGGTAACACTCGAATACAAGTTCTGAATTGTCACCTGTATCACAGACAACCTGCACTGTCGACAAATCAATATCCTCGCCGGTGTCATTCTTAACTTCTATCGTACCCGATACGGAATTTGACGAATTGCCGTCGAGCGATACGGAAAGTTCAAGTCCATCCTGACCTGAGTAGGAAACAAGATTTCCGGAATGTGTCTCGCCAGACTCTGTTTCATCTGCAATTAAGGATTCATCCGATTCTTGTGAAGTTCCGCCTGCAGCACGCTCCCCGGAGTTAACGCCTTCATCCCCGGGCTCGCTTCCGCAGACAAGTTCACCATTTTCGTACAAGGCAAGATATTCCCCGGACCCCGAACCCAGACCCGTAAACGAGTAGTCGTTGCTGTTATCCCAAATGTTGTCGGGGCCTATCATTCTGGCCTGAATCTCGGACTTGTACCGGGACTGTCCGCCCGGATACAAGGAGCCGTCATCAAATACTATGGACAGATAATATATATGATTTTCTTCATTCCAGACTTTAAGTCCGTCCACTCTTCCCGACTGCATATAGTTTGTGGTAATCTGCACATCATCCGCGGTGTATCCCGCATCATAAATCTCGCTTAAATCCACAAAATATCTGAGCTCAACATCTGTCGCAGCGCGCGCGGGCCATGCAGTCATGTTATATACATAAGTCTTAACTTCAATAAATCCGTCGCCTTCGACGTTAATCGAAGCATCAACGCCGTACTCGTCAGAAGGAACGGGCTCCACCGCACCGAAATCAACAAGTGTCTGCCCGTGGTAAACAGAATACATTTTCGCAAGAAGTCCCGTAAAGCCTGCGTTGTAGTCACACGCAACTTCGTTTGTCTGATAGTTAGAGACCTCATCTATATAGTTATCGGAAGCATCCGGGCCTCCGACCAGTGCACCGTAAAGCGTATGTCTGCTCTCGGAAGGCTCGTTCATGTTATCGCAGTAGGAGCCCTGACTTGTCCTGTGGTGAGGATGCTCGGGAGAGTTCTCGCCGAAGCCCACCACATAAGATCTGCCCGAAGATCCCAGGGCATAATTACACTGACTCTCGGCAAAATCCCGGTACTGCTGAACCTTTTCCGCAGGACACTCATCACTGTCCGCATAAACACACGCGACAAAAGCCGTCGTCGTCGCATATCGAAGCGGTCCCCACGCATCAAGCCAGGCAAGACCGCCCGGCGTATATGTAATATCGTTGCACCAGTAATCGAGATGCTCCTGCACGGCATTGTTGTATAAATCCTCACCGGTGATTTCCGCAAGAAGAACCGCTGCCGCGATGTGAACGTCATCCCAGCAGACCGCCCAATCGTAGTCCTGGGATGCCTGCGGATAACACTCACACGCCGTATCAAGGAAGTCCTCATCGCCGGTAGCTATATAAAGCCACGCTCCCGCCCAGGCAAGCTCATCGTAAAAGCCACTGTGCGAATCGTAAAAACCGTTTGCCATCGTGTATCCGGAATCGCTTCTCGTGTTGTTTGCAAAAGCGAAAAGGCTCTTGGCGTGCTCGAGGCAGGTCTCGCTGTACTCGGGATCACTGTCCTCGAAAATTATCCCCGCCACCGCCAAAGCCGCAGCGGCCTGCGCCGTGACCGCAGAGCCCGGGTTATCCTCATCCACGTAAAAACTCGGACGGTCCATTGTCATAACTTCGCACGCACCCCACCAAGAGTGATCGATGTTGCCGTCGCCTACCTGATAGTAGTAAACATTATCCTCGGGATGGCACTTTATAAGATAGTCGGTAACCCACTTTATATCACCCAGAATATACTCGAGCTGACCTGCTTCCTCATAAGCATCTTTATCTTCATAAACAGACCATCCGAGCATCGCCGCAGAATAAGCCATCGGAAGATTAAACTTCGCGTTATCTCCCGCGTCATACCAGCCGCCCGTTAAATCAAGGCCGTTATCGGAGCCGTCATCAAGACCGCTGTCGCCTCTCCAGTTGCATCTTGTCTCATCGGGTAAATCACCGGACCTTTGAAGTTCATAAAACAACAGAGATTTCTGAAGAGCCTCACCGTAGTTGTAATCTCCGGTGCCCTCAATGCCTTCGTATCCGTTACCGGTCTCCGTGAGATTTCCGGTGTTTGTAAACACCGACCCGTTCGTTCCTGATGTTCCGGTCGATTCACTTCCGGAGGAGCTTTCATCAAACTGCTCAGATTCACCGGATTCTTGTGCAGTACCCGCCACAGTCGTTGTTGTTGCCGACGAAGACGCGTCGCTGTCACTGCTGTCCTTCCCGCAGGATGAGAGAACCGGCACCACAAGCGCAAGCGATAAAACCAACGACAAACTTTTCTTAAAATGCATAGTTCCCCCTCCTCGGCGTGCAAAAACTATTTTTCGCTAACCAGATTCTTGACCCACTTGTATTTCTTGTAGTGCATGAAGACCACAGGCAGCTTAATCATCTCATCAAGATTCAAAAGGAAGTAAACGACCAGCACCGGAAGGTCGAGCACAAACGCCGCGATTGCTCCTATAGGTACAATGACCGCCCACATCGTAAGACTGTCGCAGATGAAGCCGAACTTCGTGTCGCCTCCGGCCGCGAAGATTCCGCCGATGGTCGTAGCATTGATTGATCTTCCGAGAATGTAATACGAACACATGTAAAGCATGTACCTCAAATAGTGCGATGCATCATCGGTAAGGTCTACCAAACGCACAACAATCGGTGCCGACAAAGCAGCAAGGACTCCGAGAATAATGCCGCTTATAATCGCAAGCTTTGTAATTCTTCCTCCGTATTCCTTCGCAGTATCAAGTTTTCCGGCTCCAAGTTCGTTACCTACAACAATAGCACCGCCGGCGCCCAGAGCATAACAGAAGCAGGATACCAGATCCTTAACGACAGCCACAATAGAATTTGCCGCCGTCGCATCAGAACCCATGTGCCCGATAATAACTGACACCATGGTAAAGCCCGTTCCCCACAAAAGCTGGTTGGCAAGAAACGGTGCAGAATATTTTGAGAATTTAACGCGCATGTCCTTGTCCGGGTGAAGAACACAATCGAAGCGAAATTTAACGCTGCACTTCCTCAGGAGCACATAAAGGCATCCTGCGAAAGCCGCGAAGTTTGAAATTGACGTCGCAAGAGCGGCCCCTGCTGCGCCAAGCTTCGGAGCACCGATCAGGCCGAAGATAAATATCGCATTGAGAACGATATTCATTAATACCATCAGCACGCTGATAATAGTGCATTCCTTTACAAATCCGGTGTTCTTGAGAATCGACTCGAATATCATCGCAAGAACCATGAAGACATAAGAAAAGCTCACAACCCTCAGATACGACACTCCGTGGTTAATAATCGAAGGAACCGACGTGTAAATCCTCATGAGAGCTTCCGGAGCAAGAAGCGCCGAGAAGAAAAAAAGAATCATGACGGGGATTGCAAGAAGGACAGAATAGCCGAAAACCTTTTCGATAGACTTCTTGTCGCCGCTGCCCCAATACTGGGCGGCAAACATGTTTGTTCCGGATGTTATACCGAATATAAAGAGATTAAGAACGAAAGTAATCTGCGCCGCGAGAGATACGGCCGACATAGCGTCCTGCTCGAGAGCTACGAGCATAACGGAGTCTGATACCGGAATGAGCGCGAACATAAAGTTCTGAAGCGTCATCGGTATTATGAGAGATACTAGCTTCTTAATAAATGCTGAATTCTTCGAGGACATAAATTACCGGATTATCAGTAACCGAACTCCTGTACCCAGTAGTATGTGTAAGCCGCGTCGCCGTTGTAGTAAAGAGCGAAGCCGCAAGTCTTGAAATTCGGGTTCATCATATTCGAATAGTGTGCGGACGATGCAACCCAGGAATTAAATACTTCCTGCGCAGAAGCCTGACCGGAAGCCAGGTTCTCGCCGTACATAATTGCGGGATTAACCGTGTACCAGTCGGATCCGTCAGGTCTTGTGTGGCTCATGTTTACTGAAATCTCAGATGCACGAACCGAAGCCGCAGCAGCCAAATCACCGCTCCAGGACAGAGGGGACAAACCTGCGGAAGTTCTCAAGTTATTAACAAGATTAAACAGTTCAAGCATCGTGGGATCGGAAGGAGCCGACACGGATACCGCGGCCTGCGTGGTCGCAGCAGTTGTCTCTGCGGTTGTCTCGACAGTAGTCTCAGCTGTTGTCTCCACTGTGGTTTCTGCGGTAGTCTCAGCAGCTGTCTCAGTTGTGGTTTCTGCGGTCGTTTCTGCTGTAGTCTCGGCTGTTGTTTCAACCGCAGTCTCTGTGGACACTTCTGTCTCCGATGCCTCATCCATCTCTTCGGTTACGTCGGTCTCATCTGTAACCTCAGTCTCGTCAACGCCGCCCTTAATCTCGTCAATCGATTCGTCACCGTCAATTCTTGTAACGGAATTGCTGCCGCCGACAGAGGTCGGGTCAATGTAATCGGGAAGCTTATCCACGAGACAGGCACTGTGAACATATGCCTGCTCACCGTAGAAATCAATTATGTACCAGTCATTGTCTTCGGATGTGGCAACAACCTCCACTTCACGACCGTAATACATGCGACCAATTGACTGATAATAAATGCCCGGGCCGGTTCTGATGGAAAAAGGCGCCGTGGCATAAAGCTTCATGTGATTTTCTTCGTAAACGAATTCAACATTCTCATCCTCTGCGGCACGCACACCGACATAACTGCTGTTCTCATTATCGAGAAGCTCCGTGTTGCCTCCGAGGACAGTAAAAATCTTACTGTTCTTAATTGTTGTTATGTAATCGTTGGTATAAAAATGATAGGCATAGCAGGCAGCCAGAAGGACGCATGTAAAAAGCAATATAAAACGGGGAATCCGGTCTTCCTTTTCCCTCTTGTCTTCTGTGTTGTGAGCCTGACTCTTATCTTTCGCCATAAATAACTCTCCGAATGCAAATAGTATAATGCCTGTATGAGTCGTTTTCAATTCAAAAAAATTTAGGTTTTCTGCAATTTGCTTTTAATAATACAGAGTTTATAATCGTAGAAACACTATTTTTACGTGAATCGGAGGGGTTTTAATGCCTGTTTTCAAGTCGCGTCCTACAGGTCTTCGCATAATAATCGTCGGAGTCGGAAAAGTTGGCACCACGCTTGTCGAGCAGCTTAGCAAGGAAGGTCACGACGTTACCATAGTGGATAAGGATTCCCGCAAAGTCGAAGATATAACCGGAACCTTTGATGTATTGGGATGTGTCGGCAACGGTGCAAGTTACTTAACGCAGGTCGAGGCCGGCATCAAGGAAGCGGATCTCATCATCGCCGTCACCGAATCAGACGAGCTTAACCTCCTGTGCTGCACCATAGCGAGGCAGTTTTCGGGGTGTGCGGCAATCAGCAGAGTAAGGACTCCGGACTATTCAAGGGAGGTCGGCTACCTAAGAGAAAAACTCGGTCTTGCCATGATTATTAACCCCAATCTCGAAGCGGCAAGACAAATGGCGAGAATTTTGTATCTCCCGACAGCTTTAGAGGTCACATCCTTCGGTCACGGACAGGCTGAAATCGTAAAACTCAAGATTCCCGAGGACAATATCCTGGACTCGATGAATATAGCAAAGCTCGGCACGGAAATTTCCGGCAACATCCTGATTTGCGGCGTCGAGCGCGGTGGAGATGTATTTATTCCGGCAGGTTCTTTTGAACTTAAAGCAGGCGACATCATCTCCGTAATAGCAACCCGCAAGGAGCTTATCGCCTTTTTAAAACGCATCGGATTTGCGACCAACCAGGTTAAGAACACCATGATTATAGGCGGCGGAAGATCAACTTACTATCTTGCAAGCATGCTCATCAAGAGCGGCATCAGCGTGAAAGTAATCGAGAAAAACCGCGAACGCTGCGAAGTCTTAAACGACCTGCTTCCTCAGGCTGTCATCATCAACGGTGACGGCACCGACACCGAGCTTTTGAAGAGCGAAGGCATTGAACAGGCAAGCTCCTTCGTCCCGCTTACGGGAATTGACGAACAAAATGTAATGCTTGCTCTGCACGCGAAGAAGGTGTCGAAGGCCAAGCTCATCACGAAGATTAACCGCACCAGCTTCAGCGACATCATAGGAAGTCTTGACTTAGGAAGCGTCATCTACCCGAAGTACCTGACCTCCGAGGCAATCATCTCATACGTCCGTGCCCGAAAAGCATCCGCCGGCAGCAACGTGGAAGCCATGTATTACCTCTTTGACGAGAGAGCCGAAGCACTTGAATTCAAAGTCGCGGAAGGGTCCAAAGTCACCGGCAAACCCCTGAAAGATTTGCCTTTGAAGGATAATCTCCTGGTAGCTCACATAAGCCGTGCGGGCGAGGCGATTATCCCCAGAGGCGACGATATAATCCGCGCGGGCGACACGGTTATAGTCGTGACGCTGCAGTCGGGCTTTACCGACATTAACGATATTCTGGTATAAAGAATGAACTTCGGAATCGTACGCTACATTTTATGTCAGGTCATTAGGATTGAAGGTATCCTTATGCTTCTGCCGTGCCTCGTTTCTTTAATTTATTCAGACGGCGAAGGACTGGTTTACCTTTGTGTGGCGGCGTTTCTGATTATCGCAGGATTTACGGGGTGCAAATTCCGGCCAAAAAATCAGAACATGAGTCTTAAAGAAGGCTACGCAGCCACCGGACTGTCCTGGATAGTAATGAGTATCTTCGGCTGCCTGCCTTTTGTCATAACAGGAGAAATCCCTTCGTTTACGGATGCACTCTTCGAGACGGTATCGGGTTTTACCACAACGGGTGCAAGCATCCTGTCCGATGTCGAGTCGCTGTCGCACACAGCAATTTTCTGGAGAAGCTTCACGCACTGGATAGGAGGCATGGGAGTTCTCGTGTTCCTTCTCGCGGTTATCCCGATGACGGGAGGCTCCAACATCAACCTCATGAAGGCTGAGTCCACGGGTCCTTCGGTCGGTAAGCTTGTTCCGAGAATCCGCCGCTCCGCTTTAATTCTTTATGAGATTTACATGACGCTCACCGCCATTGAGGTTATATTCCTTCTCGCGGGTGGCATGAAGCTGTTCGATTCGCTTTGCATCGCATTCGGCACTGCGGGCACCGGCGGATTTTCAATCACAAACGACAGCTTTATGAGTTACAGCACTTATATCCGCTGGGTCGTGGGCATCTTTATGCTCCTGTTCAGCATCAACTTCAATGCTTACTACTACATACTCATGAAGGAATTCCGCAAGGCTTTCACCATGGAGGAAGTGCGCGATTTCCTCCTGCTCGTGGCGGCAGCGGTCATAATCATTTTCTTCAACATCTTAAATTCCTACGAACGTGCCTTCGATGCACTTACGGATGCATTTTTCCAGGTATCGTCCCTGGTATCCACATCCGGATTTGCCTCGGCAGACTTTGACCTTTGGCCTTCCGCTTCTAAATTTATACTTTGCCTCATGATGTTCATGGGCGCGTGCGCAGGAAGCACCGGAGGCGGTATCAAGGTGAGCCGCATCGTCTATCTGGTCAAATCCAGTCTCAGAGAATTCGGCGCGATAATCCACCCCAAGATGATCCGAAAAATCACTTTCGACGGCAAACCCATCGATGCGGAAATTCTTAAATCCACCAACGCATTCTTCGTGGCATATAACGCCGTATTCTTCCTGTCGCTTTTTATGGTGACTCTCAACGGATTTGATCTCGCAACGTCATTCACAGCGGTTCTCGCAACTCTCAACAACATAGGCCCCGGTCTTGCACTCGTGGGACCCACGTGTAATTTTTCTTTCTTTGCATCGCCTGTTAAATACGTTTTGATTTTCGACATGCTTGCGGGAAGACTTGAACTGTTCCCGATGCTCGTTCTCCTCCACCCGGGACTTTACAAGAAATGAAGAGCAGAGACATTAAAAATCAAAATGCACTTCCTTGTCTGCTGTTTGTTTTACTGATTTTTTTCACATGCGCTCTTTACGCTCATTATCGTACATTTGACATAGCGCCGATAAACTCGACGACATTTGCGTTTTCGTATAAGTACGGCTTTATTTCCCGCGGGCTCATCGGTTCCGTATTCAGCCTCATAAGTAGCATAATTCCGGATCTTTACTCTCCCGGCGGCGTTATAAAATTCAGTCTGTGGTCAGCGGTGTTGACCTATGCCGTATGTCTTACCTTCATCGGAATCTCGATGAAGAAAACCGAGTCTTCGCTTCGTTCTTACGAAGTTCCATTAAGTATCTTTATGCTGTGGTTTCTGGTGCCGACTTATATCTCCGTGTGCAACCTCGGCAGACTCGATCTTTACTGCCTGCTCTTCTCTTTAATCGCTGCCATCCTCATCATCGAAAAGAAATTTCTCTTCCTGTGCATCCCCTTGTCAGCCCTCGGCGTAATGGCGCACCAGGGCTGTGTGTTTATGTATTCGAACATCATTCTTATCTTGCTGTTTTTCCTTGCCATGCAGGAAGACGGGAAGAAAAGAAGAAATCTCATAATTCTTGACGCTTCCTGCTTTGTTATAGTCTCTGTGCTTTTCCTGTGGTTCGAGCTTTTTTCTCACGGCAACGGTAATCTTTACTACGACAGCATTATCAAAGATGCAATATCTTTAAACTACGGCGGCAACATACATGAAGGCGTTGTTAAAAAGGAAATCCTCGGCATCAGTCTCGCGGATACAGAACTTCAGCACCGCCCTGTGCTTCTGAAGCAATTACTTGTATTTGTTGTCATGATGACGCCTTATATTTTTCTTCTCGCACGATACTTTACACACATGATAAAAACAGCCTCATCCATACCCGGTAAGCTTGCACAGATTTCTCTTGCCGCAGGTCCGCTGACTCTTATTCCCGAGATTATACTAAAGATAGATTACGGTCGATGGGTTATATGCTTTATCGTTTACTACGTCGTGGTTATCATCGCTGCAAGTACAATCAACCCGGATAATGCCAAAGCACTCAAGGAAAAACTCATCCCAAAAAATAAAATCGCACTTTTTATACTTATGATTTACCCCGCTGTCTTCCAACCTGTTCTTGATACAAACGTAAGTGCGCTTACAAGATATATCGCGAGAATTTTATTCGGATTTACCGCTTGATTTAATCGTATACACACGCGAGGCGAAGTCGGGGAAATATCTCATATTCTCATTATAGCCGCCCGCGGCAAACTTAGGCTTTAAATGCACTCCCGCGTACATTGCGGCATCGCCGTACATGGTAATGTCTTCCTTTTCCGAAGGCATCTTAACGAACTTTGCAAGAATGGCGTGAAGGATTCCGTCCTGTTTGACGTGAATCGGTGCAACATAGTTTACAAGCCCGCCGAAGCCTCTTAGGTCGAAGTCGACCTTGCGGTTTTCGATATGGTAGAGAGCATCGCCTTTAAGTCCTCTCGGGTAGAGAATATCAAGGTGCGTGTTCGGAACCGCAAAGGACTGCATGAGAAGACTCACAGCCTCAGAGCCGTCCTCAGCAGCTATCGTCCACGACAAGATATTGCCATCGTCAAATGAGCTCTTGCGGAAGAATTTTCCGAACTGGAACAGCTTCCTGTTTTCCTTATAAAACTCTATCTGCGACTTAATCTTATTAAGCTCTTCCCTCTTCAAATCATTGAGGTTGCACTCATAGCCGCACACGCCGAAAGCCGCCACATTGAAGCGCGTGTCAAGCGGCGTGCGTCTCAGTGTCTGATGGTTCGGAACGTCCGAGACGTGGCAGGTGTAAACAGACTGCGGATAGCCGTAAGAGTAGCCGTTCTGGATGATTCCTCTGCAGTACGCGTCGGTATCGTCCGAAGCCCAGATCTGCGGGAAATAAGACAGAATACCAAGATCGAATCTGTTGCCGCCCGAAGCGCATCCCTCGAACAAAACATCCGGAAATTTCCTTGTCAGAATACGCATCACACGGTACAGACCGAGCATATATCTGTGCGATACCTCTCCCTGCCTGTCCTTTGGCAGAGACAAAGAAAAAACATCCGTGAAATTTCTGTTGTAATCCCACTTAACGTATGAGATTGGTGCCGAATAAAAAAGACTACTCATCGCATCAATCACATAGTCCTGAACCTCGGTTCTTGTAAGGTCCAATATCATCTGATTTCTGCCGGTCGAATGCTTTTTACCGGGAAGTCTCATCGCGTAATCGGGATGCGCCTTATAAAGGTCGGAATTCTCGCTTATCATCTCAGGCTCAACCCAGATGCCGAATTTAAGTCCGAGCTTATTTATTTTCTCCGCCAGGCCCTTAACACCGTGCGGAAGCTTATCCTTATCGTAAATCCAGTCGCCCAGGGATGTGGTATCATCGTTCCTTCCCTTGAACCATCCGTCATCCATAACGAACAACTCGATTCCGACGGACTTAGCCTTACGCGCAAGCTTTAGAAGCTTACCCTCGTTAATCTTGAAGTACGCAGCTTCCCAAGAATTTAAAAGGACAGGCCGAAGTGAGTCCTTCCACGCGCCGCGAACCACATGTCCGCCGACGAAGCTGTGCATGGACGCACTCATCGTGTTGCACCCCAAGGACGAGTAAGTCATTACCGCCTCAGGGCTTGTGAAGGACTCTCCTTTCTCAAGTTTCCACGAAAATCCTTCGGGGTTGATCCCGCTTAAGAGCCTCACTTTCCCGTAAGAGCTTCTTTCAACCGAAGTGTAATGATTTCCGCTATAGATTAAATTAAATCCGTAAACTTCACCGAAGTCTTCGTCAAACGCGCCCCGACCGAGCATCACAAAAGGATTTCTGTGATTCGAGGACGCACCTGTTGACGAGTAATTGACAAGTTTTGATTTGCCGAGCTTCTCAACTGTCTTATTCATCTCTCTTGCCCAAGCACCGCTAAAGGTCGTGAATGAATACTCACCCGGATCAAAGTCCAGCTGAAGCGACATTATCTTATTGATTTCCACAATATCTTCGCCGTTATTTGTAAGAACGCAAGAACGCGTAATAACATCGCATTCTTCAAACAACGTATAGATTAGCATCAATGTAAGATTATTCTCTTTGTCTTTAAGTTCAACTTCCAAGACGGACGCCTTATCACCGTAAGACATAGGCAAATCGGAGTCGGTCTCGGGTTTGCCTTCGCGTAAACTGTAACCGCTGTAGACAAAATCCGATGTTCTGCTGCCGTCAGAGTTTATAACTTCAAGAAAGCTTTCTCTGATATCGCCCTTTCCCTGAAAGCTCGCCTCAAGCCTTACGTCCTCAAGGGACAACGAAGTGTTGTCTTCGTCGTATACACTCGAGTTTCCCGGAGCAAATTCTCTTTGCTCGGCAAGACCCGAATCGGAATCGATATGAATCTTTCTGCCGTAGTAAAGGTGCTCCAGATGCCCCGAAGGCAAAGTCTTAAACGCATAAGTTGTGTTTAAGGTATTAAGGACAAAAAGTCCGCCGTCCCTGATTTCGATCATAAGCTTACCGCCTTATCTTCTGCTCTTAACTTCAGCTGCTATTTCTGTTACCTTTTCGTCGGTCAGGATATACTTCTTCTTGAAAAGAATTATCGCTACGATAAGTCCAAAGATAGGAACGAGTGTCATGGTAAGACGAAGTCCGACCACCGACGAACCTGTAACCACAGCGGCTCCCGCCTGCTTGATGGTATCAATCATGCTCTCAAGGCCCGCAACCGCACTGCCGCCTACGAGCTCCAACTCATCGCTGCTGCTTCCGATCTTAAAGATGGAGAGTGCAATCGATGCTACGAGAGCCGCGACACCGCTTGCAAGCTTAACAACGAAAGTCTGCATCGAGAAGATGATAGACTCGTCACGTCTGTTGTTCTTAAGTTCACCGTAGTCAACCGTGTTTGCAAGGAAGATTGTTACAAGTACGTTCATTACGCCGACAGCCGCCATAATGAAGAAGCCCGGGATAAGGAACGGATATACGCTCGAGACACCTGCAAGTGCCATGGCAAGCAGGATGATGTATCCGGCAACAGATGCAACAACGCAGATTTCAAAAGTCTTAATCGTCGAGAAGAACTTACGAAGCAGAGGGAACATAATCATCATCGCGAGAATCTGAACGCCGCCCGCGAATGTGTTGAAGAGTGTGTAGTTGCCCTGCCAGTTCGAGCCCGCGAGATCGTACTTAAAGAAGTAAATCAAAAGGTTTGATGTAATGTAGGTTGCGATGTTAACCAGGACGATAGTGATAACAACAGTCATAGCCTGGTCGTTGGACAACAGCGCCTTGAACATCTCGCCGACACCCGCCGTCTGCATGTCAACCGTGGACTTCTCCTTGATGCCGATGCAGGTGATGAGAATGAATACCACGAAGATAACAGCGACTATCAAAGAGAAATATTTGAAACCGTATCTCTCAACCGTCTTCGAAGAAGTAACCTCTGCATTCAGCGTAAGAACACCGCTGTCAAGCATAAACGATTCAAACGTATCCTCATCAACATAAACGGCAATCGATGCTTCGGACTCGCCGTCAACCGCGATGTAAATCGCATTATCGTCAAGATTGTATTCGGAAGTACCGGAGATTGTTATGGTCGCATTAGTGTTCTCTTCGCTGTAGAAGGAAGACTTCGCGAACTCGGAGCTGTCAGCTGTAATGCTCAGAACGCTCTCGCCGCCTTCAAGAGGCAGTACGAATCCTGTTGTCGAGCCTGCCTCATCCTTTTCGATAACGTATACGGTCAAATTGCCCGAAGAAGTCGTGAAGTCAATCGTCTTGTTGTCGGCGCTCTTTGATGCCGCCATGTTGCCGAGAGCCGATACCGCAAGAACTGTGATGATGGTTACGATAGCCGAGCCGACGCCCGCGCACGATCTTGCAAGCGCAGAAAGACCTTCTCTCTCCTTGCCGCCTTCCGTGAATGCGGGAATCATCGACCAGTAAGGGATATCCATCATGGTGTAAGTTACGCCCCACATGATGTATGTGATGGCTGCGTAAGCGACGAGACCCTTGCCGTCAAGCGTCGGGGGCGCAGCGAACATGATAAAAAGCACGATGGCGTTAGTGATGGTTCCGATAAAAAGCCAGGGTCTGAACTTGCCCCAGCGGGTCTGCGTCTTCGCGACGATAACGCCCATAATGGGATCGTTAAACGCATCGAACACACGTGCCGCAAGAAGGATGATACCCATCGCTATCGCGGATACACCCAAAACATCCTGAAAGTAGTAAAGTACATAGCTCGCGGAGAGCATATATACCATGTCTTTACCGACGGCACCGAGACCGTAAGCCGCCTTCTCCTTGAATGTCAGTCTCATACGTTTGCCTCCTTCATATTCATCGCAATTTTTACTGCATTGTAAGCGCCGTCATAGACGCCGAGTTTCTTGTTTAAGTTGATGGCATCGCACATATTCTTTAGCGTCACGCCGTCATCAAGGAAAAGTCTTACCATCTGAATCGTATGCGGGATATCGCGGCACTCGAGGCTTCCGTCTCCGATCTCCGCCGAGTGAATCGCACCCCACTGCTCGTGTCCGCCGATACGCTTTATGAAGAGCTTGGGAACCGGATAGAACGCGAGCTCCGAAGGCTTCGTCACGAGCACATCACAAGACCGCATCAGAAGGTTCGTCGCATACACCGCCTCGAAAATATTCTCGTGGCAGAACACGTGAATTCCGTTTACATCACCGTCTATTGCCCCGGCGCAGAAATTGCGTGTCTCATCCCAGTTATCAAAGTGCGTAACCGCTGTATCTTCAATTCCGGTTACAAGATTCTTCAAGTCATCCCAGACATTTCTGTAGTCGCCGATGTTTACATAAAGAGCCGCGCGACCCTTCTTAATATCGGGCATAAGCTCATTGATGATTGCCGCAAAGATTTCTTTTTGTGCACCCGCTCCTCCGATTGTAAGCAGGAAACGCATGGGCTTGCCGGAAGTTTTTCGCGCAAGGCGCTTCTCGTTATCGGATTCGATGTTTCTTACGAGCTCGTCATCGATGTAGTGGCCCGTGTAAACAAGGCTGTCCTCGGGCATGGGCTTTAAGATGTTGTTGCCGTCCATACCGTTCATCGTGCGGTAGCCCTGGTATGCGTAGTGTGTCTGAATTGTGTGAACCGCACCCTCGGCGAAGTGCAAAGCCATCGGCCAGTTATCGGGAACCGCGTTGACGACGTGCTTCATGCCTGCGGCCAAGGCTGCCTGTGCGGGCCAGACGTGAGTTGCGATTACCGGAATATCCTTCGGGACATTCTGATACACGGGCGCCATAAGCTCTGCGTTCTTCTGGTCGGGTGCATTATAGGAAAGCTTCTTGAAACCCGTGTAGTTAATGGGCTCCCAGATAAAGTGATTGAACAGCCTGCTCTTCTGGGAAATTCTCGAGCCCAGGGAGTACAAATCGTTTTGTGCTGAAATTACCTTCGTGCAGGTTGTATCGGGGTAGGAATTTAGGTCCATCCAGTAAGGAGTAATTCCCATCGAGTTCGCGGCACTTGCCATAGCCATCGAGATTCGATAGTGTCCGAAGCCCATACGAATGTTTCCGACGATAACGGACTTATCCGCATCAAACCCTGCGGATGTTCCGGCCCCGGCCTTACCGATCTCGATATTCTTTACTCCAAGAATATCGCCGATATAAGGGTTTTCTTTAACCTCGGCGGAGTAATTCGCGTTCGAATCATCTCCGAATTTTTTGATGTTCTTCTCCTTCGTCTTAAGAGCTTTCTTGTAAGTACTCTTCGACTGCTCGTTGCCGTAAACCGACTTTGCTCTGTCCATTCGCTTCCTCCTTAAGCTTTAACCAAAATGCCGCCAAGCAGAATATCAACCACTTCATTAAGTGCATCGAGATATTTAATTTTGTTCTTCGCGAGTACGTCAGTCTCGAAGAAACCCGCTATCGCCGTATCCATCATTTCCTTGAAAATAAGGGGATTCATATCGCTTCTGTAAAGCCCTTGTCTTTGCCCTTCGCGCAGCAGTTCAAGCGTCGGCTCCCATCCGCTGTCAAGTCTCTTGTTGACCTTCTTATAAACCTTGGGATACTTATCCTTAAGCGTGTCGAGCTTCGTAAAATCCACCTCGGACAGGCCCTCCGGGAAAGCCGCCAGAAGCTTTCTCGTGCGGTCTGTAATACTTAAACCGGGCTCTCTTAATATCTCTTCTTCCCTCATCTTTATGCCGTCGAAAACATAATCCACGACATCATCGAAAAGCTCTTCCTTACTCCTGTAGACTTTGTAAATTGTCTTCTTGGAAATTCCGATCTCCGATGCGACATCATCCATCGTAAGCTTCAAGCCCTTGGTGTTATAGACCCGGATTGTTCCTTGTATGATTTTGTTTTTAAGTTCGAGGTCCATATACGCCCTGCCGCCTTCGAGATTTTTACGGAAACTGTTTTTACAATTTCAGTTTCCTTAACCCTATGATAACAGCGAGGCGTTTTGTTTGATAGGAAACCATTTTTACAAATTTAGTTTCCGGTCTTTGTGCAGGTTGCACAACTTTCTCTTACAATCATGGTGCAAGGTATATTTACTTTTAAAGGAGTTTTTATATCAAGATTACCCGCAACGTACACAAGATTCGCAGCGTGCTGTCCCATATCATAAGACGGAGCATGCATCGTCGTTAGTGCCGGTTGCGTGTAAGAACTCATATCATCATCATTGATTCCCGCAACGGATATATCATCAGGAATCTTAAGTCCCTTCTCTTTTATCGCTCTCATCGCACCTATTGCGATCGCATCCGAAGCCGCGAAGACTGCGGTCGGCAGGGGTGCCGCATTTTCGAGAATGTCCTTCATCATCTCGTAGCCGGACTTGATGTTAAACTGCCCCTCGCGTTTATACTGCGCATACGGCAGTTTGTTTTTCTTCATAAACCTCACGTAGGTTTTGTGTCTCGTGTCCTCCATCACTTCGGACCCGGATGCGTATTCGATGCCGCCCAGGAATGCGATTCTCTCGTGTCCGAGTTTTTTCAGATACCCCAGAATATCTTCGGAAGCACTCTTTAAATCTATGTTTACGGTCGTCACCCCGGGGTGCTTTACCTTCATGTCAACGAAGACGATATTGCTCTTGAATTTTATGAGCCTGTCCGCATCCTTCTTCGAAAATTTCCCGACACACACTATGCCGTCGCACTCGCCGAGCGTCGTCTTATATCCGCCGTCTGTTCTGTACGCACGCACAACCTCAATCGAATTTTTTATGCAGAAGTCTTCGATCCCGCGCCTGATCTTAAGGTAGTAATCATCTTCGAGCTCATCCTTGGCCGAAAACCACTGAAGGATGCCGAGCTTAAAGGCAGCCTTGCTTACACTCTTGGGCTTTCTGACGTATCCCATTTTCTTTGCGGTCTCAATTACTCTTCTTCTCGTGTCGGGTGTAACCTGCAAAGAAGAATCGTTATTTAATATTCTTGATACGCATGCGGGAGACAGTCCCGCTTCCTTTGCGACGTCTCTTATGGTGGGCATAAGACCTCCGAATTTAGTAAACAATTAGTAAACAAACTTGACGGTTTACTAAACGGATTTTATCATCAAGTCATAACACACTCAAGGGGAGGTTTCACATGTCACGCACAATCGATTTAAGCGGCATCAACTTCACGGATATTTACGGCTATGAGGACGCCCGCGCCATCCAGAGCAAAAGATACGAAGAAGCCATAGCTTCATTCGATGAGGCTTTCGGCGACGACGGCAGTATCGAGATTTACTCAGCACCCGGAAGAACCGAGATCGGCGGCAACCACACGGATCACCAGAAAGGCGAGGTTCTCGCAGCTTCCATAAACAAAGACGCGATTGCCTTCGTAAGACGTGACGACACCGGAAAAGTTCGTGTCATCTCCGGTAAGGCAAAAGTTATCACTATGTCAGTTACAGACCTTGAAAAAATCGATTCCGAGGAAGGCACAACCGCAGCTTTAATCCGCGGCGTAATCTTCTACCTTAAAGACAAGGGCTTTAGCGTCGGCGGTTTTGACGCATACATAACAAGTGATGTTTTAATCGGCGCAGGACTTTCATCCTCTGCCGCTTTCGAGACACTTATCGGAACAATAATTTCGGGACTTTATAACAACATGGAAATTGACCCTGTGGTTATCGCCATGGCGGGTCAGTTCGCAGAGAACAAGTTCTTCGGCAAGCCCTGCGGCCTCATGGATCAGATGGCATGCTCCGTCGGAAACCTTGTTCACATTGATTTTAAAGACACCGATAACCCCGAGGTAGAAAGAGTTGACTTTGATTTCTCTAAGACCCCTTACTGTCTTTGCATCACGGACACCAAGGGTTCGCACTCAGATTTAACAGACGAGTATGCGGCAATCCCTTCCGAGATGAAAGAAATCGCAAAGCTTCTGGGCCACGAGGTTCTGCGTCCCGTGACACTTGACGACATACTGGACAACATAGCTATGCTCAGAGAAAAGGCAGGTGACCGTGCTGTTTTGAGGGCTATCCACTTTGTAGCCGAGACCCGCCGTGCCGGTGACGAAGCTGCAGCCCTCAAGACCAACAATCTCGAGGCATTCTTAAAGCTTGTAAGACAGTCCGGCAACTCCTCTTTCAAATACCTCCAGAATGCCTACACAAGCTCAGACATTACACACCAGAATATGTCGGTAGCCCTGGCCGTATCTGACGCTATCCTCGGAGACGACGAAGTTTCAAGAGTTCACGGCGGCGGATTCGCAGGTACGATTCAGGCATGGGTTAAGACGGAGAATTCCGGAAACTATCAAAAAACTATGGACAAGATCTTCGGCGAAGGTTCATGCGAGATATTGAAGATCAGAAAGTACGGAGGAATGAAGATTCTATGAAAGACTTAAATTACCTTATAGCAGAACTTGTAAACTACGGCGTAAACGAAGGTCTTGTTGACCCGAGAGACAGAATCTACACAACAAACAGATTAGTTGAGCTCTTCGGTAAGGACGAGTACGACGAACCCGAAGAAGACATCACTCCCCGTCCCGTTCACGAGATTTTGGAGGATATGCTCGAGACTCAGGGCGACCTGTCTAATGCCCGCAAGGACCTCTTTGATACGAAGGTTATGGGGTGTCTTACGCCTCTGCCTTCAACCGTAATCGATACTTTCAAAAAGCATCTTGAGAATTCTTCGAAGGAAGCGACCGACTGGTATTACTCCTTTTCGAAAGCGACAAACTACATCCGTACGGACAGAATCAAGAAGGACATGAAGTGGACCGCCCCTACCAAGTACGGAGAGATTGACATAACGATTAATTTAAGCAAACCCGAGAAAGACCCCAGAGACATCGCGGCCGCGGGCAAGGCGAAGTCCACATCTTACCCCAAGTGCCTGCTTTGCTGTGAGAACGAAGGTTACAGCGGAACCCTCTCGCACCCCGCAAGACAGAATCACAGAATAATTCCGATTGTCCTTGACGGCGACGATTATTTCCTCCAGTACTCGCCTTACGTTTACTACAACGAGCACTGCATCATCTTCAACAAAGAGCACATTCCGATGGTTATAAACAAGTCCACCTTCGTAAAGCTCCTGTCGTTCGTATCGCAGTACCCGCACTACACCGCAGGCTCTAACGCGGACCTTCCGATTGTAGGAGGATCAATCTTAAGCCACGACCATTTCCAGGGCGGCTGCTACACATTCCCGATGGCACGCGCCGGATACGACAACACCTTCACAATCAAAGGGTTCGAGGACATCACCGCAGGCATCGTCAACTGGCCTATGTCGGTTATAAGACTTACGGGAACAGATACTGCAAGAATGAGCGAGCTTGCCGATAAGATTCTTACAGCTTGGAGAGCATACTCCGACCCGGACGCTTTCATCTTTGCAGAAACAGACGGCGTACCTCACAACACAATCACACCCATCGCGAGAGTCAATATGGACGGCAAGTTCGAGCTTGACCTGGTACTTCGCAACAACATCACAACCGAGGAGCATCCTCTGGGCGTTTACCACCCTCACGCGCAGTACCACCACCTCAAGAAAGAAAACATCGGCCTTATCGAGGTCATGGGCCTTGCAATTCTTCCCGCAAGACTTAAGACCGAACTGCAGGATTTAACCGACGCCATCCTCACAGACAAAAAGCTTTCCGACATCGAAAACCTCGCCAAGCACGAGGAATGGGTCAACGGGAAGATACTTCCGCGTCTGTCCTCAAATCCTGATGCAGGCGAGGTTGATAAACTCCTTAAGGAGGAAATAGGTGTCGCATTCTCCGAGATACTCGAGTGCGCAGGTGTTTACAAGCGCACCGATGAAGGACGCGATCACTTCATGAAATTTGTAAGTTCACTGGATTAAACAAAATCCGTGTGCTGAATACGCCTTTTAATATCGAGGGCCGTGTCTTCATCAGTCAAAAGTCTGATGATCTCAAGACCTTCATCTATTGTGCAGCCAAGACCTCTTCCGGTCGTAATAAGGCCGTCGGTCTCAAAGGCACTGCCCGTGTACTGCCCGCAGTTAAGTTTATCTTCCCAGCCGGGGAAGCATGTGGCCTTCTTGCCTTCAAGAACACCCGCTTGTCCCAAAACCGCAGGTCCCGCACAAACGGCACCGAGGCGCTTGCCTTCGGAATTAAACTTAACGATAAGTTCCTTCAAACCTTCGTGAGCAAGCATGTTTGTCACCCCCGGCATTCCGCCGGGGATGAACAGCATGTCCTGATCGTCATAATTCTCTTCGGAGAAGATGCCATCAGCCGTGATGGTCACCTTATGCGAGCTCGTAATTGTCTTCGAATCGCTTATCGATACGAGCTTAACCTCGACGCCTGCACGCCTTAGCAAGTCAACTATCGTAAGGCACTCGACCTCTTCGGTTCCGTCAGCAATAAATACAGTAACTTTGCTCATAAACTTATCAGCACTTAATCTCCATGATCCAGCCCTCAGGTGCCTCAACGGTACCCATCTGGATTCCGGTCAAAGTCTCACGCAGCTTTGTCATGACAGGGCCCATCTCGTCCATGCCGGATGAGAATGTGAACTCCTTGCCGTGATCGTTGATCTTGCCGATAGGAGAAATAACAGCAGCAGTTCCGCACAGACCACCCTCTGTGAACGCACCGCCCATAACCTCCTCAAGAGTAACCTCACGCTCGTCAACCTTCATTCCGAGGTAGTGCTCGGCAACGTAAACGAGGGATCTTCTTGTGATGGAAGGCAGGATGGAATCGGACTTCGGAACAACGAGTGTACCCTTGCCGTCAGTGAAGATGATATTAGCGCCGCCCGTCTCCTCAATCTTTGTTCTTGTGGCAGGATCGAGATAAATGTTTTCAGCAAAGCCTTCCTTGTGTGCTGTTACGATAGCGTGCAAGCTCATGGCGTAGTTAAGACCCGCCTTAATGTTTCCCGTACCGTGCGGAGCTGCGCGGTCGAAGTCGGAAACCTTAACAACGATAGGCTTAGCACCGCCCTTGAAGTAAGGGCCGACCGGTGTCGCGAAAATTCTGTACTGGTAATCATCCGCGGGCTTAACACCGATAACAGGGTTAATACCGAAGATGTAGGGTCTCAGATAAAGCGTTGCACCTGTGCCGTACGGAGGAACCCAAGCAGCATTGCCTGCAACTGTCTCCTGAACCGATCTTATGAACATCTCTTCGGAAATCGGAGGAATCTCGAGTCTTACGGCAGAATCGTGAAGTCTTTGGGCATTGAGGTCAGGTCTGAAAGTAACAATTCTTCCGTCTGCCGTCTCATAAGCCTTAAGTCCTTCGAAAACCGTCTGTGCGTACTGAAGAACACCGGCATCCTCACTCATGGTAATCATATCATCATCAATAAGGGCGCCCTCGTCCCAGCTGCCGTTCGTGTAATTAGCCACGAATCTCTTATCTGTCTTCATATAGCTGAAGCTCAGGTTTGACCAGTCAAGATTCATCTTTTCCATAATAAGAACCTCTCTTCGCAAATTTTTATTGAACTAAAGTATTATATCACTATAATGAGTCTCATGAAGCTTGTAATTGTAAGTGATTCACACGGTTCTACCGACAGTGTTTTGAAAGTTGTCAGACACGAGAAACCTGATATGCTCATCCACTTGGGCGACCTCGAGGACTCGCGTGCGACGGTCGAAGCAGGTCTTCCCTCGCCCCTTATGCCCTGCGTTTTCATAAAGGGCAACTGCGATTATTCGTCTCAGGGTGACCTCTCGGGAATGTCGGTCTTTTCTCTTAAGGGACACCGGTTTTTATGCACGCACGGGCACTTGCAGCACGTCAATTACGGGCTCGATAACCTCCTTTACACCGCCGAGGAAAACAAGTGCGACATCGCACTTTACGGGCACACACACGCGCCTTTCGATGAGTTTTTGGAAGTGCCGTTTACGGGGAGAAAAATTCACGTGTTAAACCCCGGCAGCATCGCACGGCCCAGAGGCGGGTCACAGAAGTCTTATATCGTTATGACGATTAAAGACGACGGCGCGTACGAGGTCCTGTTCAAGAACCCTTAAGCTGCAGGCTGCGGCAAGTCTTCGTGTCTTAAATTCCAGTACCAACGGAACACCGCCATTCCTATTATTATCACGTAGCCGATAACAGACCACACACCCGGCACCTCGCCCAGGAACAAAATTCCGAGGATTGCCGCGAAGATAACCTGCGTGTAGTCGAACACGGAAATCTCCCTTGCTGGTGCGAACTTATATGCTGCGGTAATCGAGAACTGCGCGATTGACGCGAAGATGCCGGCAATAATAAGAAACGCCAGCTGCCACCACTGCATCGGCTTAAAATTTATTATCATGAACGGAGCCGTAAGCATGCACGAGAACATCGAAAAGCACAAAACTATAATCGGCGTTCTCTCCCCCTTGCGCCCGAGAAGCCTTACGAACGTGTAAGCGATACCTGCACCGGCACCGCCCCATACACCTGCGATGGCAGGAAGCATATTAACGTCTCCGGAAGGCCTTACAATCAAGACAACACCCGCGAAAGCGATGATTGTCGATATGATATCAACTTTGGTGGGTTTTTCTTTAAGAAGCGGAATCGATGCAAGAATTGCGAAGAACGGTGAGAGCTTGTTAAGCATGTTGGCATCTGCGATAGGGAGATTGTCTATCGCGTAGAAATTGCACATCAGGCCCGTGGTACCGAATATGCACCGCATAAGAATGTAAAAACCCGAGCCTTTTTTGATTTTGAATTTGTCTTCGGATCTCGCAAGCGTAACCGCTGCGATAATCACCGCGAAGGCATTACGGAAAAACGCTTTCTCCATAACGGGCAAATCGCCCGAGAGCCTTACGAAGAACGTCATAAGAGCAAAGCCCAGAGACGCGGAAAGTATGCACAGTATTCCCTTCGCGTGATTATTGGTGAGCTTCATTTACTCCGGAAGGACCCTCTCCACAGGCTTAAATCCTGTCGTCTTGACGAACTTCATATTGCATCTGAAGCCCGAGAGGGCATCCGACGGATCGATCATCTCCATGTTAAGAGTAAGGAGCTTGTCACGCTTGAATTCAACAGACAAAAGTGTGGTCTCCTCCTCGTGACCCGTGGCCGTATTAAGAACGTTATCAACGGCGTGAACAATTACCGTCTTAACGGGAAGCAGTGCGAAGGAATCTCTTGCGATTCGAATCGCCGTGCTTGCCACATAATCCTGCATCAAATCGTAGTATGCGGTCTTGGTCAGATCCTTTTCGGAAACGCTTCCGTTAGCCTTCAGTGTAAGAGAAGTCTTCGGTACAACTTCCTCGGATCTTACTCTGAACTCGACCTCAAGCAAATCCGCTCTGTCGGTTCCGACCTCAAATGCGGAACCGTACTCGAGCAAATCATCGAACGGCTTAACCTCATCGATAACTTCAAAGTATGAATCGATATCACCCGCAAGGACTCTCTCGGAGAATTTCTTTAAGTTCTCCCACTCCTTGTACTCTTCACTTCCCTTAACGAGGTTTGACGGCACCTCATCCTTGTTTAACGCCTCCCAGTCGATATAGCCGTCCGTTGCCTTGTGAACGGACTTAATGGAATCGACATAAGCCTCGTATTCTGCGACCCGCTTCGAAGCTTCCTCGAGAGCTTCCTTCGCCTCTGCCGAAACCTCTTCGCTTTGACCCTTACTCTTCTTTGCCACAGCCCTTTCGTCCGCGGCCTCTTCGTCCTTGCCCTTGCCGAATTTGCCGGCTACGCTCTTGGCAACTTTTTTAACGTTCGCAGACTTTGTGTAGTAAACGCCCGTGCCGGGAATTCCGATGCTGGTAGTTGCTCTTCCCGATGTGCTTATGGTCTGGCGAAGACCCTTCTTTCCGAAGCTGCAGCTGACGCCGCTCTTACTTAAGTTAAGTCTGACTCCGGGCAAAATTGTTATGCTTTTTCTGAAATTAAGTCCCACCTTGCAAAGCCTCCGTGATAAATATTTTAGAAGATTTTTATATTGCTATAATTGATATTGTACTACACGCTTTTATCGGAAAAGGGTAAAATTTTCTTCGGAGATTTAAATTTACATGGCAGACGGCATCAGGACAATCAAAATTTCAAAAGACACACTCGAAGCCTTTGCGGTTTACGACATAGATTGGTATGACCTGACTCTCCTGCCTCTTGCGGACTGCGCAAACGTAATTATCAAATGTGACGACCCCCTGAAGTTTACGCTCGATCATATGGCAGAGGTTCTCGAGCAGGTCATAAGCCGCAAGGTCGACGCACCGGCATTTTTCTTTGAATGGTTTGAGCCGTTCGTTACAAACTTCTACGAAGCTTTGGAGCTTGACAGTCTCTTCGGCGACAACCCCTTGGCAATCGACGCTTACCATATGAGCTTTATGCCTCAGACCGACGACGAGATTTTAAAGTGGATTATTGCAAGGCTTTACCAACTTTTTAAGGATTTAAGTCCCGCCGTAATTAACGGAGATGCTGCGCAGCACATAAATGCCCATGAGCTTTTATCTCTTATAGACTGGCACAGCGAAGAGATGGCGCTTCCCGTCGAAGATCGCCACTACCCCGATATTTTAAAAGCTGACTTTATAAGAGATCTCGACAACGATTTAATATTAAGAGACGCCGACGGCTTTACGAAGAAACTCTTCAGGACATACGTCAATGACTTAAGCGAGAAGAATAATTTTGACGCACTTCGTATAAAGGGCTACGCCATGTGCGGCGGAAATTCCGTCTTCGAATCAAACTACAAGGAAGCTGCACGCTGCATGGAAATTCTCTGGCGCGACGGAGGTTTCGGGTATGCTGCAAACACTTTGGGCTTCATGTATTTTGACGGTCACCTGTCGGGCGGCAAACCTGACTTCGAGAACGCATTCAAGTATTTTTGCATCGGCAATTCATTCGACATAACAGAATCGACTTACAAGCTTTCCGAGATGTTCATGAACGGCCTTTACGTAACACGCAACCTATCCGCTGCGGGAGCTTTTGCGGAACGTGTTTATAACGATGCAAGAAACAGATTTGAAAGCGGCGAGTTCGAAGGCAATTTCACCGAGGCCGCTCTTCGCATGGGCGAGATTCAGCTTGCGACGACGAACCCGCATCCGCTTTTCGAGAGTTTCTCGAAGAGGCATGCTTACGGCTTCTTCCTGCAGGCAGAATATGCGATAAAACTTCGTGAGCATTTCGCTCCGTCCAGGCGCGACAAGGAGCTCACCGAGCGGATAAACACATTCATCGAAAGTCTCGACGGATACTACAAAGCGTATAAGCGCACGTACCACAGCAAGGATCCCGGACCGCTTCCGGACTTCATTAACTACAGGCACGGTAGCAAGTGTCTCCTGAAGTTCAAGGCCCTCAAATCCGGCAAGATCAAGATTACTTTGAAGCATATGCCCGACCCTAATACGGGAATTGCTCCCATGACGCTTCTGACGCTTCCTGAGTTTAAGTGCTGCACACTTACCGACACTATCAGCATCACCGCCGAGAATGCGGCTTTAAGGCTCGAATCGTTGGACGAGCTTATAACAGACGGCGTTGACATCTCCGAGTCCATAACGCAGCAATGTAAAATCAAATTCCTTTCAGGCGACCGCACTTTGGCCGTACTGACGGCAGATTCGTTCCTTCAAACACACCCGGGTAACCCCTGGTGACCTCCGACGGCCATACGGGCCTGATTTATTTTATTAAAGTCGTGGAACTTCGGAATTTCTCGAAGGCCGGAAGGGCTCTGGGGAAATCCCCCTCCACCGTACACCGCGTCTGCACCGGCATCGAAAAGCAGCTGGGCCACGAACTCTTCACAAGCAAGCGTCCGACACTTGAACTCACGGAATTCGGCAAAACCTATTACAGATACTGCTGTACCGTCTTAGATCTCCTGAACGAATTCGAGGCAGAGATCAAATCAACGGATCTGGGCTTTATTCCCATCGGATACTCTTATCCCGCCAGCTGGCAAAGCATAAGCAGATTTTTCTCTTATATGAAGGCTTTAAATTCCGGATTCACATCGAAAGTCACAACGGGTGACCCGCAAGCTCTGGCAGTCAAGCTCAGAGACGGCCGGATAGACTTCGCGATTCTTCCTCATAACATAAGTTCACCCGATATAAAACTCATAAAAATCTTCAGTCACTGTATATGGGGATGCGTCCTGCCGGAAGGAATACCAACTGCTCAAACAAGCGCCGTAACAGCACATGATATCGACGGAATGCCTGTTTTACTGCCCTCGGTTTCTGTGGTAACGGAAGTGTTCAAACGCTGGATCGGGCCGGATGTCTCGCCGTCACGGATAAACTACTTCGACTGTACACAGACCATGGCCGGCATGGTAAGCGAAGGATACGGTGTGGGTTTTGCACCCGTCGCGGAGAAAAAATTTATAGAAAGTATGGGGTTTAAAATGCTGAACCTTTTTCCGGGAATAGAGACGACGCTGTTCGTCTTTTCGAGACCGAGGGAAAAGCTTCGGCCCGTGTCGCAGATGCTTTACGACATTATAAGTTCAGATGAGACCCAGATGTTCTAAGGCCCGGTAAATGCCGTCTTCTTTAAGGCCGCTCGTCACATAGTCAGCTCGCTCGATTGCCTGCTGCGCCCCGCTTCCCATAGCAACCGAGAACCCTGCGGCTTCAAACATATCGATATCGTTAGCACCGTCCCCGATTGCTATCGTATCTGCAACATCAAGTTTTAAAATCTCACACAGGGTCTTGATGCCTCTGCCTTTTCCGAAGCCCTTGGGAATTATCTCGACGACGTTTGAATTGTGAGGGATAAAATCGAATTCGTCTTGGAGCTCGCGGAAGCACCCTTCCCTCTCGCAGTCCATCGTGTCACAGGAAAGCTTCGATATCTTCCACTGTCCGAAGTTATCCGTAACAGACCGGCGATTATCTCCCAAATCGCGCATAACCTTCCTGCCGTAAGTGTCATCTTTAAAGTCCTCGTAGTCCATATAAAGATGCTCAGGACCCTCAAGTATGGGACGGAAACCGTAGCGCCTTACGGTCTCGACGGCTCTTACAGCCTGTTCCTTCGTGAGCAGGTAATCATATACTATATTTCCGTGAAGTTCTATCCTTGTTCCGCACCCGGAAATAATACCGTCAAAGCCTATATCGAGAAGCTTTTTGTTTGTCACGTACCCGCGGGTGCGTCCCGTATTGATAAAAGCCATGTGGCCGCCTTCCTGCAGCTTCTTTATGGCTTCAATCGTACTGTCCGGGATTATGCTTCGAAAATCCCACAGCGTGCCGTCTATGTCGAAGAAAACGAGCTTCAAATAAATTCCTCGGATACAGGGAGAGTTCCCGCTTTAATTTTTATGAGAGCTTCCTTCAAAGGCATGGGTTTGCCGAACAAATAGCCCTGCAGGCGCTCACAGCCGATTTGTTTTAAATACTCCGCTTCCTCAATGGTCTCAACGCCCTCGGTAAGTGTGTGCATGCCGAGATCGTTTGCCATGTTAACGACATTTCTAAGGACCGCCTGCGTCTTCTCGCTCTTCTCGTAGAAACTCGAGAGAAATACCATATCAATCTTCATAACGTCAAAGTTGAAGTCTTTAAGGACATTGAGAGACGAATAACCGGAGCCGAAGTCGTCAAGCCACAGAGGGAATCCCATTTCCTTAAGTGCATCGAGATCCTTATGGAGAGATTCGAGGTTATCGGACAAAGCGCTCTCTGTCACTTCCACATGGAGCATATCGTGCGGGATATTGTATTTCTGCGTGCAGGATGCAAGGAGATCCACAACATCCGTAAGCTCGAAGTCAAGTCTTGAGAAGTTAAGCGATACCGGAACCGCGGGACGGCCGTTATCCTTGAGCCATCTTAAGTCGCGGCAAACTGTATCCGCGACAACCATATCAATCTTATGAACCTGATGGTACTCCTCAAGAACCGGGATGAACACAGGTGTCGGAATGAAGCCGTAGTTCGGGTCTTCCCACTTGGTTAAAGCCTCATAACCGCACAGCTTCCTGTTTCTTGCCCAGCATACGGGCTGATAGTAAACCTTGATATCGCCGCGGTCGATTGCCGCATCGATGTTATTTACGATGTACTGTCTCATGATGAATTTCTTATCGAGTTCATCGTCGTACTCACAGTAATCCTGGTCGTAAAGCTTCTTAATGGAAACGCATGCATAACGCGCTCTGTCGCAGGCAACGGACGGGTCGACGGTACGGCTTGTTACTCTGTAACCGCCCGCCTTAAGACCGGTCTGTGTGTCAAAGCCGCAGTTGTAGATATTGCTTCTAAGCTGAGTGATTCTCTTATCGAGATCCTCGATGTCACAAAGAACTACGAAGTGGTCATCTCCCTGACGACCGATAAGACCGTCAAAGAAAATATCCGTAACCCACCCGGCAAATTTCTTAAGGAATGAGTTGCCGGCTTCAAAACCATACTTCTCGTTAATCGGACGGAAGTTCTCGATGTCGAGATAAACGAATATCATACGTCCGAACTGAGTGCCGGGGTCTTTCAAAATTTCTATGGATCTCTTACGGAAAAAGCTCATGTTGCATGTGCCCGTAAGTTCGTCCTTAACAGCGGTATTTGCCAGGTGCTTGTTGGACTCAAGAAGAGACTCGTCCTTCTCGGCTTCAATAAGTTTCTGGTGGTAAGAGCTTATGCTCGTTACAAGAATTGAGATGCCGACTATGGCAAAACCCAAAGCAAAATTAGTCGAAGGCTTGTGATCCAAATACATGCTTATGTACAGGATGCCGAAGGATAAAACAACAATCACCAGGGTAATAAACGGTCTGCACGCAAGTATACAGGTAACAAGCAAAATCATGGAAATAAACAGCATTACCTGACTGTCTTCTCTATACTCGACCACACCTGTAAAGAGTGCAAATGCAAGGCAGACAAACGAGAAAATCAGAATAATTTTGTAAGATAAATCTTTGATGCTGTCGCCCTTGTGCTTAAGATTCTTGCCGGCGTATATGAGTGACAGGGCACATGTGACAAGAAGCATCACATAAAAAAGAAGCTGCACCACAAAGTTCGCGACAGACATCTCCGGTCGGGTAAGATAATCCGCAAGGAAAGAGATTGTGAGCCAGACACCGATAATGAATACTATCGACGACATGTAAACAACAGAACTCGTGTTGCTGTTTACCATGTAATTGTTCACGAACTCATCGGTTTTGCTGAGTCCGAGCCATCTTAAAGCCCTGGGCTTTAATGCCCTGAGCTTGTCACCGAAACTTAATTTGTCGCCTGATTCTCGTCCCAAAGCACCACTTCACCCTTCTGTCTTGTTTTCTGCATATCTATTATACGCTGATTTGAAGAGCCGCGGTACTTAAGACTTATATCTTTTTTCGAAAAAATAAACCTGCCGTCCACAAGAACATCTATCATGGACAGGAGCTCATCCGTCACTTCGCACCTCGGATGGCTGCCGTCCTTTAAGAGTTCCTTGTCGTAGTAAAAACCTGTGAAGCACCATATATTCTTGTCCGGGAAACGCTTCTTACACTCCCTCACAAAAGGCACGAGAGCGCGCTGATTATCGGGCTCGAACGGTTCGCCGCCGAGGAGCGTCAGTCCCTGAATATAGTTGTGATCGAGCATCGCGAAAAGCTCGTCCTCAGTCTGCTTCGTAAATTCATTGCCGTACGTGAAGCACCACGTGTCAGGATTAAAACAACCCTCACAGCAATTGGTGCATCCCGATACAAACAATGTGACTCTTACGCCGAGACCGTTCGCGATATCACAGTTTTTGATGGCGCTGTAATACATGGATTAAAGGTGCATTACGCGTTCTTTGATTTCCTGTGTTCTGCCCTGGTTCCAGAACTGTGTGCCGATGTAGCCGCATGTTCTTCTTGCAACATTGAGCTTGTTCTCATCGTCATTGCCGCACTTGGGGCAAACCCATACGAGCTTATGGTCGCGCTCCTCAATCTGAATCTCTCCGTCATAGCCGCATACCTGACAGTAGTCGGACTTCGTGTTGAGCTCGGCGTACATGATGTTATCATAGATGAACTTCATGACATCCATTACGGCATCGATGTTGTTCTGCATATTGGGAACTTCAACATAGGAGATAGCACCGCCGGGGGAGAGTCGCTGGAACTTGGACTCAAGTGCGAGCTTATCGAAAGCGTTAATGTTCTCAGTTACGTGAACGTGATAGCTGTTTGTGATGTAGTTTTTATCGGTAACACCCTTGATGATGCCGAATCTCTTCTGGAGAGCCTTCGCGAACTTATAAGTCGTGGACTCGAGAGGTGTGCCGTAGATTGAATAGTCGATGTTCTCGGCTTCCTTCCACTTGGCGCATGCCGCGTTCAGAGCTTCCATCACTCTGATACCGAAAGCCTCACCCTCGGGCTCGGTAAGCTTCTTGCCGGTAACCTCATATACGCACTCCCAAAGACCCGCATAACCCAGGGAAATTGTTGAATAGCCACCGTAGAGTAGCTTGGTAATGGGTTCGCCTTTCTTAAGTCTTGCAAGAGCTCCGTACTGCCACAGGATAGGAGCGGCATCGGACAAAGTTCCTGCAAGTCTCTCGTGTCTGCAGCGGAGTGCACGGTGGCAAAGCTCAAGTCTCTCATCGAGAACCTTCCAGAACTTCTCCTCATCTCTTGACTCGCAGCAAGCCGTGCATGCCACGTCAACGAGATTGATTGTTACAACACCCTGGTTAAATCTTCCGTAATACTTGGGCTTGCCGTTCTCATCAACATAAGGAGTCAGGAACGATCTGCATCCCATGCAGGTGTAGCAGTTTCCGTTGCCGTTCTTGTCGACCTTGAGCTTGAGCATAACTTTCTCGGAGATATAGTCGGGAACCATTCTCTTGGCTGTGCACTTGGCGGCAAGTCTTGTGAGGTAGTAGTAGGGGGCATCCTCTGTGATGTTGTCTTCCTCGAGAACGTAGATGAGCTTCGGGAAAGCGGGTGTGATGTACACGCCGGACTCATTCTTAACACCCTTGATTCTCTGCTTTAATACCTCTTCGATGATAAGTGCGAGGTCGTGCTTGAGAACCGGATCCTGTGTCTCGTTAAGATACATGAAGACCGTAACGAACGGAGCCTGACCGTTTGTTGTCAGGAGAGTTACCACCTGATACTGAATCGTCTGAACGCCTCGCTCGATTTCCTCGTGCAGTCTTGTTTCAACAATCTGCGCCTTCTTCTCGTCGGAAGGATTGATACCGAGCTCCTCGAACTCCTTCTCCACAAGTCTTGTAATCTTCTCTCTTGAAGTCTGTACGAAGGGAGCAAGGTGTGTCAGGGAAATGGACTGACCGCCGTACTGGTTCGATGCAACCTGAGCGATAATCTGCGTAGCGATATTACAAGCCGTCGAAAAGCTGTGGGGCTTCTCAATCATGGTACCCGAGATTACCGTACCGTTCTGCAGCATATCCTCGAGATTTACGAGATCGCAGTTATGCATGTGCTGAGCAAAGTAATCGCTGTCGTGGAAGTGGATAAGTCCGTCCTGATGTGCCTGAACGATATCCTGGGGCAGAAGCAAACGCTGTGTGATGTCCTTGCTGACTTCACCTGCCATGTAGTCACGCTGAACGCTGTTGACTGTGGGGTTCTTATTGGAATTCTCCTGCTTAAGCTCCTCGTTGTTGCACTCGATAAGAGTGAGGATGGATGCGTCTGTCGTGTTGGACTGACGGATAAGGCTTCTGGTGTAACGGTAAGTTACGTAAAGCTTTGCAACCTCATAAGCGCCGTGAGCCATAATCTGCTTCTCGACAAGGTCCTGGATTTCCTCTACAGACAGGGATCTGTTAACCTTCTCGCACTCATTCGTAACGCGCTCTGCGATACGCAGAATCTGCTTGGGAGTCATACGGTCGGATTCCTTGGCCTGATCGTTAGCCTTGGTAATCGCGTTTATAATCTTCGTTATGTCGAAATCGACCTCTGTTTTGTTACGCTTGATAATCTTCATTTCTTTGCCCTGCCCTTTTATAGATAGTTGTTGTTGTGTTGTTGTTTGAAATGGTTTTCATTTACCGATTGCTTCACAATTCTAACTATATCTTGTGGTACAGTCAAGGACAAAACACAATATATTGTGTTACATTTTCAATACATGACAAAGCCGGCGGAGCTTTGGGCTTCGCCGGCTTATGCCTTGATTTGCTGTATAAAGCTTGAATTACTGCTTCTTGCCCTGGTTGGCAACGGCTGCCTGAGCTGCCTTAATTGCCTCCTGGTCACCGAGGTAGTAGCTCTTGATTACGTTGAAATCATCATCAAACTCGTAAACGAGAGGTGTACCTGTGGGGATGTTAACTCCGATAATCTCCTCGTCGGAGAGGTTGTCGAAGTACTTAACAAGAGCTCTGAGGGAGTTGCCGTGAGCTGCAATGATAACTCTCTTACCATCCTTCATCTGAGGCTTTATAACCTCTTCGAAATAAGGAACAGCACGCTCGATCGTTGTCTCGAGGGACTCGTTATAAGGAAGAAGAGCAGGATCCACATCTCTGTATGCAGGCTGATTCTGTGCACATCTCTCATCGGAAGGATCGAGGGCCGGCGGCTTAACGTCAAAGGAACGTCTCCAAATCTTTACCTGATCCTCACCGTGCTCAGCAGCGGCATCAGCCTTGTTGAGGCCCTGAAGTGCGCCGTAGTGACGCTCGTTGAGCTTCCATGTCTTAACTACGGGGAGCCAGTTTCTGTCGAGCTCATCAAGGATGTGGTTCAACGTGTGAATGGCTCTCTTAAGATATGAGGTGTAGCAGATGTCAAAATCATAACCTTCTGCCTTCAAAACCTTACCTGCGTTCTTGGCCTCTTCGTGGCCCTTCTCGCTCAAATCAACATCAGTCCATCCGGTAAAGAGGTTGAGCTTGTTCCACTCACTCTCACCGTGTCTGACAAGTACAAGCTTCATCATGGGTGTAAGTCTCCTTATTTATTATTCAAGTACGAAAATCATAGCACAATCGGGTGCACCCTTCAATCACGGCGCCTGATGGAATCAAGCATTTTCTTCGGGATTGTTATGCCCACGGGGCCGAAGGGATTTAAGATAACATCTAGCGTATCCTTCTCGCTGTGAGCCTTGACTTCGGCGAAGTTCATAACGATGATTGTCGGCTTATGCTGTTCGTCAAACATAGCCTTGCTTCCCATGGACAGCGCAGCCAAATCGGTAAACAGAGGGAGTGTCCTTGCGGTGTCATCCGGATTCTTCTTTAAAGTTATAATCTGAAGTTTCTTCTTACCGTTTTGAGGGTTGTTTCCGGAGTCGCGGGCGGGCACCGCAAATCTTCCCTGCACAAGAGCTGTCAGAAAAGTCTTCAGGTACTCAGGGTTCTCCTTATACTTGTTGTAGCTTAAGGTAAGACCTAAGAGCAGAGGATTTTCGACAGGAGCGCGCTTGATGTCGCCCGTCGCAGGCTTAATGCCTGTTATAACCGAGAACATAGGGACCGCAGCCTCGTCCTTAAACCCGGCTTTCTCCAAATCAACTTCAAACTGCACGGCCGCACGGCAATTCGACGCTTCCTGCGTCTCGTTCTTTGATTCGTCTGCTCCCAATGTAAAAAGCGCCTTCACGGTTGACGGTATAACCTTGCCGTCTTTTCTGTAAATATAAATCTCATCGCCGGTCTTAATCGTACCGCCGACTGTGCCCTGAACTTCCACAGAGGATTCAAGGCGTGTCTCCTTCTCGTCTTCTGTCAGGATATAAAATCTTCTTCCCTCGTTCGGAAGTTTCTTACGCGCTTCTTCGAGGCGCTTCTTCTCTTCTTCCTTTTGCTCGGCTTCAATACGTCTTGCCTCGCTTCGCTCCTGCTCGAGCTTTGCCTTCTCGAGTCTTTGCTGCTTTTCCTCTTCTTCGGTCTCGTCAATCGCGGCCATCAGGGCCTTGTCGAGTTCGTCTCCTTCGAGGTTCATTATGTTGTCTTTGTCAGCCATTATCTTTAACCTCCGCGCGGGTATTATATATCACTTATCCCCTGCAAGAAAATCCACAGCCTCGATGTAACCCTCGAAGCCTTTGCCTTTGATGGTCTTTGCCGCGACGTACGAGACACAAGAAATCTGCCTGAAGTCTTCACGGGAATCGACATCACTTATATGAACCTCAACCGTCGGAATCGAGACAGCTTTGAGGGCATCAAGGAGTGCAACCGAAGTATGCGTGTATGCACCGGGATTAATCACGATGCCGTCAACACGGTCAAAGTAAGCCTGCTGAATAAAATCAACGAGCGCCCCTTCGTGATTGCTCTGCTTAAACTCGGCCTCGATTCCCTTGCTGTCGCAGTGCTTCTTTATCATGTCAATCAGGTCGTAGTAAGTGCTGTTGCCGTAAATGCCGGGCTCTCTTATGCCGAGCATATTAAGGTTCGGTCCGTTAAGAACAAGTATTTTCATCGTAAATCGCGACTGCCTCCTTCAGAAATTCCTGCACGTTTTCCTTGCCGTCAACGTGAATCGTCATGTCCGCGAGGAACTCGTACGCCCCGCGCCTCTCCTCGAAAAGCTTCTGTGTACCGTTTGCCGCACTTAAAGGTCTGCCTTCCTGAGCAAGCACTTCCAAAGGTCTCTCGTTATAAATCACAACAGAGTTGCACTTGAGCGGAAAGAAATTCTCTTCGCGCGTTACGATTCCGCCGCCGCAGGAAATAACAAGACCGCTTCCCGAGAGATACTTCAGTGCAACCGCGGACTCCTCCCGGCGGAAGGCGTCTTCACCCTTGAGGTTTATCGTCTCGGCGGCAGTTCTTTGATACTCTTCGAAGAAAGCATCATCGAGATCCACCGCTTCACGTGACAGGTGACTTGCAAGCTCACGGGCAAACTTTGTCTTACCCGACCCGGGCATTCCTATTACTGTTATATTCTTCATTTTACGGGATAAAACATTGCAGACACACTTAACGTCTTCTGTCTTAACAAGAGCTTCCGCTTCAGCGTCGCTCCTTGCGCCCATAAAGAACTGAGCAGACTTAAACGCTTGCGCCACAAGCATCGGAAGACCGCCCGCTGTCTTGAGACCCAATTTCCCCGCATCGTAAAGAAGCTTTGTCATTGCAGGGTTATAGATAATGTCGCAGACGGCCTCGAGATTTTGAAACTTCGATACATCGACCGGGGACTCCATAACATCGGGGTACATTCCGACCGGCGTGCAGTTTACGATAATCTTTGTATCCGCTGCATCTTCGTAAACGTTGGTGTAGTTAAGTTCGCCTGTCCTGCTGCAGTTTAAAATTTTGCCTGCCCCGAGATCAGAAAGCGCAATCTTAATCGCATGTGCCGCGCCGCCGGTACCCAAAACAAGAACCGTCTTACCCTTAACGTCGATACCTTCTGATTCGAGCATAAACTTAAATCCGTAGATGTCGGTGTTAGCTCCCAAACTCTTGCCGTCCTTATCAAAAACCACCGTGTTAACGGCTCCTGCAGTTTTAGCGGAATCCGTAAGCTCATCGCACATCGCGAAAGAAGTTTTCTTATAAGGAATCGTTACATTAAATCCGCCGTAAACGCCCCTCTTTCCTTGCTGCCAAAGTTCTTCGATTTCTGTTTCCTCGCGCTCTATTACCGTATATGCATATTTGTCCGTAATCAGACTGTGAATCAGAGGTGAATATGTATGCGGCAGAGATTTCCCGAGGACGCCGAACAAAGTCTTCTCTTCGTGCTTTCTCGCTGTAGCAAAGATCGCTTCGTAAAGCTCCTCGATGTAAGGCGTACTCTCCGGTTCACTCATCGCTTTAAGCGATTTAAGCTTATTCTCTTCGCGGGTCCTGTCGGTAACAGGCTTGCCCTCAATCCTTTTTACCTCGCCAATCTGCCTTGCAACAGCAATCCTCGCGGCATAGGCCTTCAGCAAATCCTTGTCGGCACGGTCAATTTCTCTGCGAAGTTCATCAAGTGTTTTCATCGTTTTCCTCCGCAAGCAGTTCGTCGTAAATCGCAAGCGCACACGCGGCCTCCACGACAGGAATCGCCCTCGGTGCCACACACGGATCGTGCCTGCCCTTTATCTCAATCGTCGTATCGCACTTCGCCTCAAGGTCAACGGTACTCTGAGGTCTTGATATAGACGGCGTGGGCTTAAACGCACAATCGAAAACAAGAGGCGTATTGCCGACGCTGATGCCTCCCAAAATTCCTCCGCAGTTATTTGTCTTGAGCACCACATTGCCGTTATCGTCATACGTAAATGAGTCGTTATTCTCGGACCCTCGAAGCTGTGCACAATCGAAGCCCGCGCCGAACTCCACGCCCTTTACCGCGGGAATAGCGTAAATGAGGCTTGCAATTTTGCCTTCAAGGCCTCCGAACAACGGGCCTCCGATGCCGCCCGGGAGTCCGTAAACCACACACTCCGCAACGGCTCCGACCGAGTCAAGATTAAGTCTTGCTTCTTCAATCTTCTCCCTCATAAGCTCAGATGCGCTGTCATCTATTGCAGGAAAGACCTTGGATGATACCTGCGAGAGACTTTCCTTAAAACCGGCATCGTTAACGCCGTGATTGTAGTAGCTGTCATCAGGGACTCCCGCACAGGTTTTAAGGTGCGCGTAAATCTCGATTCCGCGCTTTTGCAGTTCGTTAAGAGCGATGGAACCCGCGATGCATAAAGGTGCCGTCATCCTGCCCGAGAAAATTCCGCCGCCGCTTTGTGCCGCTTCCTGTCCGTACTTGAGCCTTCCCGTATAGTCGGCATGCCCCGGACGAGGCTTATCTTTAAGCTCGGAGTAATCGTGTGGCTTCGTGTTCGTGTTAAGAATATATCCGTGAAGCTTTCCTCCCTCTCGCTCGAAAATAACCTCATCCTTTTCTTTTCGAGGGGTCGACCACTTATTGTTTCCCGGAGCTCTCCTTGCCATGAGACGTGCCGTAAAGTCTTTGTCAGGCTCGACTGACGCAGGGAGTCCTTCCACATACACGCCAATCTGCGGGCTGTGGGACTCGCCGTAAATTAAGAGTTCCAGTGCTCTTCCCTTGTAAACGGAATTCATACTCATCAGGAAAATTCCTCCGTGATTATTCTCTTAAATGCCGGGAATGATTTATCGATGGGATCGATGGTGTCAATCTCGATATCACTTCCAGACGCCGCCCCGAGTAGGACAGCCGTCATAACCATTCTGTGGTCGTTATAGGATTTTAAGGTATATACTTTTTCTTCTGTATTATTTACATCACACCCGTAAATCCTGAGTGTGTCGGGCGTTTCTTCGGTTTTAATTTTAAACGCTTCGAGCTGCTCCCTGATTGCCGTAACGCGGTCGGACTCCTTGACGCGCAGACGCCCGATGTTATTAAAAGTGGTTTCCTTATTTTTAAAAGCCGCAAGCACTGCCATGTAAGGCACGATGTCGGGGATATCTATGCAGTCGAACCCGATATCCCCGCAGCCCGTAAGCTTCATAAATTCAAGAATTGCTTTATCGCCCTGAACGGAATTCATATCAAGTCCGCCCACTTTAATATCACCGTTAATCAGTTCCTTAAGGCAAAGCAGGAAAGCCCCCGCACTCCAGTCTCCCTCAACGGTAAAGTCGCCCGATTGATCAGCAGACGAATCCTTGTATTTGCTTATCACATTTTCGGTGAGTTTGATGTAAGGGACGGATGCGGGCGTACCCGTTACCTCAAGGGTCGAACCCGGCATTACAATCAGTGCCATCAAAAGTCCCGAAACAAACTGCGATGACACGCTGCCGTCAATTACAAATTTTCCCGGGGTAAGCGTTCCCGAGAGACGAAGGCTTCTGCTCTCATCGTCCCTCTGGATTTTTATCCCGTGGTCGGCAAGGCTTCCTTCAAGCGCATCAAGCGGCCTGTCGTAGAGCCTGCCGGCGGTCGTAAAAACTATCCGGTCAGCGTCAAGCTTTGCACAGAATGCAAATGCCGCGGCAACCGGAATCATAAACCTTAAGGTCGATCCCGACTCGTTGCACGGCAGGATAATGTCTCCTTCCGAAGAAGCCTCCCTCAGAGCTTTGATACACGACTTGGTGGCACGAACGTCCGCGCTGTCATCATCCCGGAACGATAAATCATCGCGGTACCCTTTAAGAAAACGCACGATAAGCTCTCTGTGGTACACCGACTTCGAAGGCGGTGCATCCACGCTGAAATTAAATCGACGATTCTTAAAGTGCATCAGCATCTGTCAGCCTCCGAGAAATTCTTCAAATTCACCGGGCGTCATCTTAACAATCTCGGAAACGCCTATATCGGTTACCAGTATAACCGAGAGAGTGTTGCCTCTCTTCTTCTTATCGTTCATCGCGCCGCTCACCGCTTCCCCGGCAGTGATGCCGTCCTCCGTCGGCAAGCCGTAAGCTTTGATAAGATCCTTCATCTTCTGCGCTTTAGCGGCATCAAGTCTGCCGGCCTTCACGCACGCATCGATAATGATTCCCATTCCCTTGGCAACACACACGCCGTGAGCAAGTGCAAAGTTATTGTTCCGCTCGATGACGTGTCCCACGGTATGGCCGTAATTTAAAGTCTGACGCCTGCCGTTATCGAACTCGTCGCCCATTATGACATCGGCCTTATCCGCCGCGCACATACCTACGATTTTCTCCATGAGCTCTGAATCCTGCCGGATTTTAACGCCCTTGTCCGCATTCGAAGCAAGCAGATCATAAAGGGGGACATCCATTATGTAAGCGTACTTTATAACTTCAGCCATGCCCTCCGTGAAGACTTCATCAGGAAGGGTCTTAAGACAGGACGTATCTTCTATAACCATCGACGGCTGCCAGAAAGCTCCGACCTGATTCTTGCCTTCGGGCAGATCGATTCCGGTCTTTCCTCCGATTGAAGCATCCACCATTGCCAGAAGAGATGTAGGCATCTGAATAACTTTTATTCCTCTAAGGAAGGACGCTGCGGCGAATCCCGCCATATCTCCGGTGACACCTCCGCCCAGAGCCGCCACGATATCGGTCCTCGTAAAGCCCGCCTTTGCCATCGTGCCCCACATGCCGGCAATCGAGTTTATGTTCTTCGACTGCTCTCCCGCTTCAAATACATATGTGTAAACCTCAAGGCCTGCTTCTTCGAGACGGTGCTTAACCAAATTCATGTACAAGGGAGCAACATTGCTCTCGGTTACTATCAGTGCTTTAAGCGCATCCGGAGCGACCTCTTTTACAAGAGTTCCCGTCTGATCAAGCAAGCCCTCTCCCGTCAAAACATCGTATTCCCTTGAGACTTTGATGTGCGTTTTTATCATACGCCGTCAACCTCCTCCTTGATGTTTTTTCCTTCCTCGAGAAGATCTCTCAAACCGTCGAAATCGTCATCAATCAGTGCCTGTCTGTACTTGCCGAGCTCTTCTATAAGATGGTCGAGCTCGAAAATAAGATTGTCCTTATTTTCGAGGAAGAGCTGCGTCCACATCGTAGGGTTAAGCCAGGCGACGCGCGTCATGTCTTTGTACGATCCTGCCGAAAAGCCTTTGTGGTTCCTCGACGACGGGCTCTTGATGTACGCGTTCGAGACGAGGTGGGCCATCTGGGACGTAAAAGCAATCATCTTGTCGTGCTCATCCGCATGAGCTATATGAAAGCTTCCGAATTTGCAAGGTGCGAAGATTTCCTTGACGCGCTCGAGCAATTCGATGTCATCGAACACGGGAGGTACCACAACCATCGGCGCGCCCACATACATATCGCCCCTCGAGTGCCCCATTCCCGAGAACTTTGTGCCTGCCATCGGGTGGCATCCGACAAACGTGAATCCTTCCTCTTCGGCTACCCTAAAACACTCCTCGCACACATAACGCTTGGTGCCGCATGCATCGGTAACCAAACCGCTTTTATTAAAGAATTCTCTGTGTTCTTTAACCCAGTTCACGGTGGCCTCGGGATACAGACTTAAAATTACCAGGTCGCACTCACCTAAGTTATCGTCCGTCAGGGTATCGTCTATGACGCCCTGCATCTTTGCCATATCGGTTACGGTCTCGGTTCTGTTCCAACCGTAAACCACCGCTTCGCTATCATTTTCCTTGTAAGCCTTCGCGAAGGAAGCTCCTATCAGTCCGAGACCTACTATACCGACAGTAATTTTCATAAGGCGTCCTTTCTTTTCCTATTATTAAAGCACACTGCGGATGCCGTTTACACCCGCGGTAAGATTTTCAAACTGCCCGGGCGTCAGAGACTGCATGCCGTCGCTTAAAGCCTTCGAGGGCTCGGGATGAACCTCAATCTCAAGCGCATCGCATCCTGCTGCAACCGCGGCAAGAGCCACAGGCTTTACAAGAGACGCGATACCTGTCGCATGGGAAGGATCGGCAACCACCGGAAGGTGAGTAAGTGAATGCAGAAGCGGAATCGCACTTACATCGAAAGTATTGCGTGTGTATGTCTCGAATGTTCTGATTCCTCTCTCACACAATATAACGTTCTCATTACCCTCGCTCATGATGTACTCGGCGCTCATGAGAAGTTCCTTGACGGTAGCGGACAATCCGCGCTTCAGAAGCACCGGCTTTTGTGTCTTACCCACAGCCTTCAAAAGCTCGAAGTTCTGCATGTTTCTCGCACCGATCTGCAAGCAATCCACCTCATCGAAAAGGGGAAGCTGTTCTTCACTCATAATCTCCGAGACAATGGGAAGACCCGTCTCTTTCTTTGCCTCAATGAGAAGTCTTATTCCCTCTTCGTGAAGTCCCTGGAAATCATAGGGGGAAGTCCTCGGCTTGAACGCGCCGCCTCTTAAGATTGTGGCGCCTGCCGCCTTAACGGCCTTGGCGGTTTCAATTATCTGCTCTTCGGATTCGACCGAACAGGGTCCTGCCATAATGGCGAAGTTGCCGCCGCCGATTTTTACGCCGCCGATTTCAACTATGCTGTCTTCGGGGTGAAACTTCCTGTTTGCCTTCTTATAAGGCTCGGAGATGCGCATGACATTTTCGATGATGTCGAGGCCCTTGAGAAGCTCTATGTCGATTCTTGTTGTGTCGCCGATAAGACCCAGGATAGTTACATAATCGCCTTCGGAACGGTTGACTTTGATTCCCTGCTTCTGAAACCAGGCTATAAGATTTGTAATCTGCTGTTCTGTTGCCGTGTTCTTAAGTACTGCTATCATGTTTGCTCTCCTCGTTTCTTTTTCCGGGGCTTCGTTTCCTCTTCAGGCGGCAGGCCGTAAAAAAGCGCCGCCCGAGTGATTCGTGCGGCGCCCTGATATCTTAAATTATGTTATCCTGACAAAGAATTCTTAAGCTTGCACAAACCACTCTTACTTCACGCTCGTAAAGTAGTAATAATAGTTGTATGCAAATGCGTAGTAGTTCTTTCTCATGCCGTTAATTTAAGCACCCTGATTTTGATATGTCAAGGTTTAAATAACTCTCCTTCTCTTTCTCTTCTTAGGCCTAACGACGTCACCTGCCAAAGCGATGAGACCCGCAAGTACCAGCACGCCGCCTGCAAGTGTGATGGTCGCCGCCTCACCCGTTACAACAACTGTGGATGTCTCTTCCTCAGGCGTCGGAGTCGGAGCCTCGGTCGGTGTAGGAGTTACCGGTACCGTGGGAGTCGGTGTTGTTTCTGTTGTTGTTTCTGTTGTCGTCGTTGTAGTAGTTGTTGTTGTGGTGGTGGTCGGCGTAGGAGTCGGCATCACTGACGGTGTCGGTGTCGGCTCGGTTACGGGCGTTGGTGTCGGCTCGGTTACGGGCGTTGGTGTCGGTGTCGCTGTTGGTGTCGGCGTAGGCTCGGTTACGGGTGTGGGTGTCGGCGTCGCTGTTGGCGTCGGCGTCGGTGTTGTTACCGGAGTCGGTGTGGGAGCTACGGAAGGCGTAGGTGTTACTGAAGTCCCCACGTTAATCGCCTTAAGTACAAGTGCCGTCGTACCCGAACCCGATGTTACCGTAACTCCCGAAGGAAGCGTCGCGGTAATTGTCATGTCGGCTGCAACCGTAATCGTCACACTTCCGACACCCGTGTATGAGGCGGGAGTATTTTCCTCACTTAATGTGTATGTTCCCGCGGCAAGATTCGTCCATGTAAACGAAGTACTCGAGGAAGATGCGGTTGCCACTGTTGCTCCGGAAGCATTTGTAAGCTTAAACGTAGCATAGCTTGAGGGCGTAAGCGTATTTCCGTTTGCATCCTGATAGACCTTACTGATCACGAGGCTGTTTGCTACCTGCGTGTTAGTAACCGTGAACGCAAGTGACAAGTTATTGGCGGCAGGAGTTACCGTAACCGCACTGTTGCCCGTAACATCAGATGCCATCGTAAGTGTACCCGCAGCGACAACCACCTTTATAGGTGTAAGCGTCGCATAGCCGGTAATCGTATCCTCTGTGATGTAATAGGTTCCCGCAGGAAGCGTGCTCGCATATGTGTAAGTCTGCGCTGTGGAAGAATCTCTCTTGAAGGTTCCAACTACGGTTCCGGTCTCGGAACCCGAATGAATGCTGAAAACAACATCACCGGTATAGCTTAGGGTATTTCCGCTTGCATCCTTGAAAATCTTTGAGATAGTCATGGAATTGGATGCACCTGTGGAATCAGCTACCGAGAACTGACGCGCCGTCTGTGTGACGATTACCTTATCCGCGAACTCAGAAGGAAAGTTTGTGTAGCCGGTCGCATTGTTTTCGGAGCTTATTACAAGATAGTGGTGAACCGAGCTTAAAGCGTATCCTTCCGGAGCCGTCGACTCGTAAATATCATAGAGTCTTCCGAAGCTTAAGCCCTTGATGCTGCTGTTGTCGGTTCTTGTGAAAGCCGTGCTTATGATTCTGCCGGTCGAGTCCGTGGTAGCCGTGTAAGTGTAACCGGACTTGGTCCAGGAAGAAGACGACGAATCGTAAACGTACTCGACTGCCGTAAACTCCGCACCGCTCAAACGAGTGTTTCCGTCGGAATCGGTTTTTATAATCGTTACCGTGGCACCCGTGGTACCTGCGGCGGAGTTTGCCATGTTTCCGTTAAAGCTTGTTGACTCCTCGATGTTTTTCGCGACATCAGGCTGAGGGATAAGCACGGAGTTCTCGTAACTTACGGTTCCGATACCCAGACACAAAACTTTGTATGTGATGGTAATCGCAGTCTTGTCGGGGACGACTATGGTCATGACGTTGTCGACAACGCTGAAGGTGTAGTTTGTTGTTCCCGTCACATTAAGCGAACCCGGCAGATACGACAGACCCGCAGGCAGCGTATCGATTACACGGTAAGTTGTTCCGGCCGATGTGAGCTGCATTGCCAGAGGGTTGACGCTTATGCTGTAAGACAAAGTTCCGTCGGCACTCATCGAGCTCGAAGAACACTCTTTATCGAGTATCTCGAAAGGCAAATCCACAGCAGCGGTATCGTTTTCCGTATAGTCAACCGCATTGCCCGATGCATCCGTACCCGAACCCGTAAGTGCAATGGTGTTTGTGTACTTAACGGTTGTGTTATTTCCCGTAATCTCGCTGTAAGAAGGATATGATGCTTTGGATGCTTCCGTTATGTACTGGAAGGTCAGCTTCGTCGAAGAATCCAGGGTATAAGTATCTGTGGTCGAATCGTATGTGATGCCCGATGCATGACCTGTACTGCCGCTCTTAACGTAAGCCTCCAATGTTGTCGTGGAACCGGAAGCATATACATACTTCGCATTCAGAATATCGTCCCACGTAACCGTAATGGTTGTTGTATCAGAAGACTCATTGTAAACGGCATTTACCGAATCGATATAGAAGAAATATCCGGCATTAGCGAATTTAATTGCGAGTGCACCTTTTACAATACCTGTTTCCGACTTTGCTCCGTAGTAAGTCATTCCGGAAACGGTATCCGTAAACGCAACACTGTTGTAGTTGAGTGTATCTCTTGCAGAGCCGTAATCGGAGCGGTTAAGCTCAACTTGCCACATTATAAGTTTCGCGTCGGCGTTGTTTGAATCCGTAAAAGACGCACCTGTCTTGTATACATAGTCCGCACCATTATCGCGATTCCATGTAACTGTGGATGAGCTGTCATCAATCTTGTTGGAACCGATGTAAAGCTCTGCTTTGTTTGTGAAATCCACGCTTGTGGAGCTCGCGTAGTTTGTGTTTTTGGAAGATCCCAGGTCATCCAAGGTCTCAGTATAAGTTATAACAACATACTTGCCTGCAAGTGTTTTTGCCTTTGCCTGAGAGATAGTGATGCTCGCACCCGATGCCGTAAAATCCGTAAATGCTGTAGTAGCAGACGCCTCCGTATCGCCGGTCTTAACCGTTACGGCACTTAAAGTTCCGCCGTCCCACACTCCGTCAGGACCTGCATAAGCAGGCAATGTATCGGCAATTTTCACATCACCCGTTATCTCATCGGCAGACGGCATCTGTACAACAACTTTCCACGATATAACGAAATCCTCTGTGGCGCTGTCGTAAGTTCCGCTTCCGCTCTTGGCGATAACGGATTTGTCCGGAAGTGTAACACCGTAATCATCGGAAATGCTCACCGTACCGTTATCGAGAGTGACGGTGTTCTTGGCCTGAAGGTCATGGGTTGTGTAGTCGCCCACGGATGTGGTGTAAGTCAAAGTGTACTTGGCTGTTGTATCTCCGAAAGTGTAATCACTTATGGTTGTTTCCGTGTGAGTAAGATTTGTTGTGGAGTTATCGGATGTATTTGTAAGAACGACGTCGCCAACGATTTTCTGCGTGATTACAGACTGGTCAATTACATCGGAAAGCTTGTATCCGTTAAGATTAAACTTTCCGTCGGAGTCATTGATTGTAATCGTCCACGTGATTTGTGTGCCATCGGAATTTAATACACCTGTCTTATCAAGAACATTTACGTCCAAGGTAAGACTTGTCTTTATGGTCTCGTTATTCCAGTCTCCGTCACTGTTGTTTGGATCGATTATTACAATCTGACCGTCGTCCTTAAGGGTAATTGTGTTGGTAAGTCCGCTTGAGTTATCAGCTTTATAGTAGTCCGATGACAGTTTGGCATTATAAGTAATTGTTACTGTATTGCCTGCTGCAAGTGATGCGATGGTAAATGTTCCCGTAGTGCCGCTTGATGAAGAAGTAAAGCCTGTGCTCGGACTTGCGGAGATGTCTGAGAAACCCGTGTACTGATATCCGAGAGTATCCGTAAATACAAGGTTGTCGTATGTCTCGCTGCCCGTATTTGTAACGGTAATTGTATATTTAACCACACCGTTCTCGAGGTCTGCTTCACCGCTTGTCTTGGTGATATCAAGAGATCTCTCGACCTTATCCTTTTTACCTACGGTAATCGTCGGGTTCTGCACACTTGCGTCTGTTGTAAACACAAGCTCGTATTCGCCTCCGGCATCGGAAAATGCATCGGAATTTAAAGTAGCAAAAAATTTAAAGAAAGCATTAGCGCCAGAAGTTACCGTTCCGTACGTTGTATAAGCACCTGTCTTCTCGTCGTCCGGGATTGCCTGACCGGACTTCGTAAGACCGTTTGTGAAATCAAGGGTTACAATTCCGGAGGCACTCACCGTGTATGTACCGATAGGACCTGTACCGCCCTCTTCGTCATAAATTATGCCGCTGTCCGCCTGAGCCGCGAGAGCCGCAAGCATTTCAACAACTTCGGTTGAAGTATTATCCGCATATACTTTACTTAAATCGTATGTGAGTGTGGGGTTCTCAGCATTAAGGACGTCGGTTCCCGGAATGTTATAGTTAATCTGGAACTGAACCTTCTGGTTCTGTTCAAATCCGTCGTCCGGCTGCGATGTAATAACATCGATGCCGGTGATGTAATCGGTGATGTCAGCGCCATCCGCCCTTACAGAACAGTTAAAGCCCGGCACAAAGTTTGTTATCAGTAAAGCCGATGTAACAAACGTTGCAAGTATTCTTCTTGCCCTTTCCCCCCTGCGGGAAATACTGCCAACCTTCATAAAATACCTCCGTACATAAACGCACATACTACTTCACAATATGCACGATTATATTGCACGGAAAAATTACTGTGGTTTCACACGGCTTGCAGATTTATTACGTTTACGTAAAAAGGGACCTTAAGGTCAGACGGCCTTCGCCTTCTCTTCCTGGATAAAGCCGGGAATCTCGTCGGGCGTCATATCAAGAGCTACGGCAAACTCGGCATTCATTCGGTTCTCAGCCTCATACAGAATCTTCTCGTCCTGCTGGTTAAGGCTCTTGCCCTCACTTGCAAGCTGAGCTCTGTGCTCCGTGATGATGCTGATAACATCCACAATGCTCTTACGGTCGCCGCCGGAAACCATAACATTGAAGGTCTCCTTACGCTCGTTCCTGTCATCAATCCACTCGATGGTGGAATCTTTGATGCCGTGAATAAGATCGAGAGCTTCCTTGCGCGTAATCACAGGTCTGATCTTCGCCGTAAGCTTCTCGTTATTGAAAGGAACATATACTATCTGAGCCTGATTCACGAAAAGGGGCTTCAAAACATAGTACTTCTGCGGCCTCTCGTGATAAAAGCTGATATCCTTGATATCGTCTATCTCGCACACACCGCTTCCGCCATAAACTACAGTCTCGCCCTTCGCGAATTTCATGCTACACCTCTTTCTAGTATCTTATTCCGATTGTCTACGAAAATGCGGGTAAATTTTCCACGACTGTATTGTACCGCGGAAGCACTGCTTTTCGCGATTGACGAATTGCCCAAAATTTTCGGGAAAAGGCTTAGTTATTTACTCCTGTAAGGCGCCCTGTCAGCGCAAACACGATGAACACAACGATGTCCGCGGCGACGATAGTCGAGCCTGCCGGAGTGCCCGCCACGATGGAAATAATTATTCCGGCAAGAGCACACACAACCGCCAAAACCGCAGAGCATATCGTAACCGATTTGAACGACTTAAAAACACACATCGACGACAGTGCCGGAAAGACGATTAAAGCAGATATAAGAAGCGAGCCCACGAGGTTCATCGCAAGCACTACGACAGCCGCGACAATTACCGAGAAGATGATGTTATGAAAAGACACCGGCACGCCGCAGACCCGGGCAAAATCCTCATCGAAAGTCACGCAGAAGATACGGCTGTAGTAAAGAATAAACCACAGCACAACCACAGCCGACACGATGATACAAAGCCACACTTCGGATGCACTTAAAGTAAGGATTGAGGTCGAACCGAACAAGGTCGAGCAGACATCTCCCGAGAGATTCGTTGATGTCGAGTAAATATTCATAAGCAGGTATCCGACGGCCAACGAGGCGACCGACAGCATCGCAATCTTCGCATCACCCGCAACACTCACGCCGCCCTTCTTTCTGCCGTTGCCTTGCAAGAGCAGAATCGCACAGATGACGGTCACAATCATGACGAACACCATGTCCAGATCCGCAAGCTTTAACACCGAGGCGATGGCGAGCGCACCGAAAGCAACGTGAGACAAGCCGTCGCCTATAAACGAGAATCTTTTAAGAACGAGCGACACGCCCAGAAGCGATGCGCAAAGAGAAACCAGCACGCCGACAATCACCGCGTATCTTACAAACGGAAAATTTAGGTAGTAAATCAAGGTCTCAAACATTTTACGATGACCTCCTCTTTACCTCTCTTGCCCGTAAATGTCAGTTCGTGTGAAGCAAATCGTATTGCGTCCGGATCATGTGTAATCATGATAACCGCTATTCCCAGATCCCTGTTAAGACTTTGAATAAGTTCGTACATCTCGTATGCCACTTTGATATCAAGACCCGCCACAGGTTCATCGAGCAGAATGAGCTTCTGCGTCGCACAAAGCGCACGCGACAAAAGAACTCTTTGCTGCTGACCGCCCGAGAGCTCTCTGTAAGAACTTCCCGCGAGGTTAAGAATTCCCATACGTTCCATGTTCTTCGCAGCCATCTGCTTTTGCTCTTTTGTTATGAAAGGGAAGAATCCGCCCTGTCCCGCGAAGCCCGAGTAAACAACCTCTTTCACCGACGCCGGAAAGTCTCTTTGCACAGCTGTCTGCTGCGGCAGATATCCGATTCTGCCCTTCATATCCTGACCGTAAATCACTTCCCCCGAGAGGGGTTCGCGAAGTCCTAAGACGGTCTTCATAAGGGTCGTCTTCCCGCTTCCGTTTTCGCCCGTAATACACCAGTATTCACCCTCATTTACGGTGAAACTGACACCTTCGGCGAGCGTTATATTTTCGTAGCCAAGGGTTATGTCACGGCACTCAAGCAGCATCGAGAGCCTCCCTTAAAACCTCCAGGTTATCGGTCATAACCCCGATGTAATTAAGCCCCGCCGCGAGCTCATCTTCAGTCACGGACTGCATCGAATCGAGCGTTAAAGTCTTAATATCCGTGAGAGCTGACGCATCAATCACCGCCTGTGCGACATCGCCCGTTGAACCGTCAATTATAATCACGTACTTAAGGTCATTCTCCGTGAGCTCATCCGCAAGCCTTATAACAGTCTCGAAGCTCGCCTCTGTCTCGGCCTCGCACCCTTCGAAAGCAGCATCGTACGCTATACCGTAATCAAGGCACATGTACCTGAAGGGGAAACGATCCGCGAAGATAAGCATCGGTGCGTTTGCACTGTTAACGCATTCCTCGTATTCCTTATCGAGCGTCTCGAGCTGCGCGATGTAAGCACTGCTATTGGCTTCATACTCTCCGCTGTTGTCCGAATCTATCTCTTCGAGCTTATCCGCGATAGCACCGACAATGACCTGTGCATTTCTGATTGAAAGCCAGACGTGCTCGTCGAACTCCTTCTCCTCTTCTTCGCCCAATTCTTCGTAAGTAAGTTCATCCTCACCCAGCATATCGAAAAGGTTTATCCCGTTCGCACCACTTAGCGTAAGTTCGTCAGCCCACTCATCAGACTCACCGCCGACATATATGAACAGGTCCGAATCCATGACCTCCGCAACGTCCGCAACAGAAGGCTCGTAGCTGTGCATATCGATGCCGCTCGATATAAGAAGATTAACCTCAATCTCGCCGCTGCTTATAAGTTCGTCGCCTACAACGTTTCTGACAAAATCATAAATCGGGAAAATCGTTGTGGTGATTACAAATGTGTCGCTGTTTTTGTCTGTACCGACATTTGCCGATGAGCATCCCGCTGTAAGACAGAAGAAGCATGATAGGATTATTGATATTAACTTTCTTATTTTTATCATTTTGAATTACACTCTCCGCATATTCCGTAAAAAACTGTTCTCTTCGGGTCCACCGTAAAGCCGTGGTCATTTGACATGTGATCAATAAGCACTCTTATCTCCGGACAATGCATGTGATAAAGCTTGCCGCACGAAGAACACTTCATGTGATAACAAACCGTGTTCTTGCAGTGAAGCCTGTTCGGAACGTACTCATAGCACGCGCAGGAATTCTCGTCCACGATGTATTTGTTTACCATACCGGCATCAACGAGTTTTTCAAGCTGTCTGTAAACCGTTGCAGTTCCGATGCCAGAACCCTTTGCATGAAGCTGCTCCGTAAGCTCGGCCGCGGTCACGTGTCTGCCCGGTATCGTCTGAAGATAATCCGTTATCTCCTTAGAATGTTTTGTGTTGTAAGCCATTTACAGTCATCGCCCCGGTTCGTATTAATTTGAATTTGATAATCATTTTCAAATTGTTTGATGATTATATTCTCCCCTCCCAGTGCTGTCAACTGTGTTATCATATCGGCATGACTACAGGACTTGTACTTGAAGGCGGTGCGATGCGCGGGCTTTTCACTTCGGGCGTGCTCGATGTCTTCATGGAAAACGATATAAATTTTGATAAAGCTGTCGGCGTCTCCGCGGGAGTCGCGTTCGGATGCAATTTCAAATCGCGTCAAATCGGGCGTGCACTTCGCTACAACATCAAGTACGCCGACAACTGGCACTACAAGAGCATGCGCTCGCTGTTTGTAACCGGAGACCTTTTCGGAGCGTCCTTTTGCTATCACGAACTGCCCGAGAAGCTGGATGTTTTCGATACGAAGACTTTCGAGGAAAACCCGCTCGAGTTCTACTGCGTCGCGACCGACGTTACTACCGGAGACCCCGTTTACAAGCTTTTGCACGATTGCAAATATGATGACTGCGAGTGGGTGCGCGCGTCATCCTCAATGCCGCTCGCATCTCAGGTGGTCGAACTTGACGGCATGAAGCTCTTGGACGGCGGCATCTCCGATTCGATTCCGCTTGAGTTTATGGAAAAGCAGGGATGCGACAAGAATCTCGTCGTCCTCACGCAGCCGTACGATTTCACAAAGATGCCCTACAAGCACTTGGGACTCATCAGTACGGCACTTCACAAATACCCGCAGCTCGTTCGTGCGCTGCGCGAGCGCCCCACGATGTATAACGCTGAGCTAGCGTACGTGAAAGTCCGCGAGACCGAAGGCTCGGCTTTTGTCCTTCGCCCTCCCGAAGCCTTGAACATAGGCGCTCTCGAAAAGGATGAATCCCAGATAATGCGTGTCTACAACACCGGTCGCAAAGTCGCCGAAGACAATCTTGATAAGATACGTGATTTTCTGTCGTAATGTGATATAATCTGCAGGTATCCTGCATGGGGGCGTAGCTCAGCTGGGAGAGCGTACGGTTCGCATCCGTAAGGTCGAGAGTTCGATTCTCTTCGTCTCCACCAAATAAATTTTTAAACCTCCGGAGTGCCCGGAGGTTTTTGTTATTTCAACTTATTCAGTCTGCCCGCGGCGACATCATAAACTTCGTTGTCAGCACGTTTGTGATACTCTCAAAATTGCTTTTTCAACCAGTAATCGCTGACTCCCGTCTAATTTATGTAAATCTTCAACTGCCTCAGGAATATATAAAACTTTCCAATTCATTCGATTTCTACGTCCTCAATCTTTTCAAGCATCTCAGCTGTAATGCCCAGTTCTTTATAAACGTCTGCCTGAGATTTGAGATTAGCCTGTGAGTAATTCTTGAGACGTTCAATTGCCTGAGAAAGCAATTTCGCTTCGCTAGCAATATCTATCAACTTCACGTACTCATCCGGTGAAATTAGAACACACTCCGCGGTATTGTTTTTCATAACAACCATCGAACCTTCACGTTTAACTTCTTCAAAAATTTTTCCGGCTTGTCCGCGATTAAATTGGGATATTGAAACCGTATTTTTAATTGCACTCTTAACACTGTTCATGTTGCATACCTCCATTATAACTTGAATATACAGCCTTTCAGCTTCATACGTCAATAAATTTATTGATATTTTTATCGTTCATTTTATCTGCTGCTGAAATCTGTCTCTGAAATTTAAAAAATTGTCTCTAAAAAGAGACAATTTTCCAAATTTTAGCGACACGAATGCGTGGCAGGAAACTACTTACCTATACGACCCGTTCTTCTTTTTCTTCTCGGTCTTCTCTTCGTAGAGGTGGGAGTCGGCGATGTCGAGCTTCTCGAAGATGTCCTCATCGGGTCCGCAGGTAAATTCACAGAATCCCGTGCTGACTTCAATCGGATACGGTTTGCCTGCGGCGGCGTTATGCTTGGCGCAGATGGTCTCGATACGCTTCTTGAAGTCTTCGACATGCATGGTGTCACCGGGAATCGTAAATACAACAAACTCGTCGCCGCCCATTCGGCCGACCACATCCGATGCACGGAACGATTCTCTCAAGACATCAGCTATCGTCTTAATCGCAAAGTCACCTTCATCGTGACCGAACTTATCGTTAACCATCTTAAGATTGTCCATATCCGCATAACATATAACCGCGTGCTTGCCGAGGTTGGTCTCATCGGATATGAGTTTTTGAACATCGCTCGTGAAACCTCGTCTGTTAAGAAGCTTCGTGAGTTCGTCGGTCTTGGCCATGTTATCAAGAATCGAATTGTCTCTCATGTACTTCTCAATCGAAGCCTGTAAATCCTGCGCGACCTTGTTCTGCGCTTCCTTCATCATGAGCGACTTAATCGTCAGCGAGAGCTGATGCGCGATAATCGAGATATTCGCAAGATTGTCCATCGAAGGCTCGCACACAAAAAGTCCGTACAAATCCTCTCCCACAAACAACGGACTTACGACCATGGTGGAACGCGCCTCTTCGTCGATGAACTCATTTTCGAAAATCTTCTCCGTGCGAAGCAGCTGCTCCTCGGTGCTGATGTCGCGCACGCCGTTGATGTCGCTTATGGCCTTGATGAGAATCGTGTTCGGGCAGCGCCATTTGCTGTCGGGCTTGTTGACCGTGCTGCCCTGGAAAAGGTAGAGCATCGACTTGCTAAAGCCCGCATCGTAGAGACCTTGCAACATGAATGCATACGATATCTCGGAGTCCTTGTCCATGAGCATGATGCCGTCGGACTGATTAAGAACCAGGTATGTCAGGAACTCCGCCTTGTTGCTGTGCTCGCTCAAGGCACAAAGACCCTTGAAGCTCATCTTTCGGTAGTACTCGGAAAACATGTCGGTCATGGTCTCGGTGCGTCCTTTGCCGAGCTTAACGGCACCGTAGCGCTGCATTACCTGAAGGACGTTGAAAATCTTCTCGGTTACCGTGTACTGCATTATGTTGGTTGCCATGATATCCGTGAAGCTTCGGTTACACTTGCGCTCGGCCTCGTGCGATCCGCCGCTTCTTATGAACTCGAGGCACGCGTCGAAGAACTCGTAAATTCTCTGCTTCGTCTCGGTAAGCTCACTGTCGGTCTTAAAGATGCCGAACAGATAATTTATTACAGCTTCTTTGAAACCCTCGGCGTCTGAACTGTCGGCGAGCTTTTGAAGCTTCTGCCAGATGTTTCCGGGATTTGTCTCCTCACATCCGCACGAACTTCTCTGAACAAAATGAGTCTCGACCGGAAGAACCGCTTCGCCCTCACCCTTAAGGTAATTCGGCGTGTTTAAGATTGCCTTATACACAAGCTCCGCGGAACTTGCCTCAACCGTCGTCAGCGGCGGATTAATAACCACCGACGGCAGGTCGTTGTCAAAACCCGTAACGAAGATGTCCTTGCCGGGCCTAAGACCTCGCTTGTTAAGAACGTTGTAGCCTGCGACTGCCATCTTATCATTCGCGAACACGATTGCTTCGGGAGTATCCCCGCACTTATCAAGAAGCTCGTCCACAACACCCACGCACTTCTCCGAGAAGTCGCCGTAAACCACAAGACTGTCGTCGTAAGGAATGCCGTTTTCTTCCAAAACTTCCTTGTACGCCTCAAGCCTCTCACGCGCCTCGACGTTGGTCATCGGGCCGCTTACAAACGCGATTCTTCTCGCACCGTGCTCTTCAATCAGGTGGTTGATGTTCTTCTTGATTCCGGACTTGTTATCAAAAATAACGGACCTGTAATTATCGTCATTCGCGAAAAGCAGTATCGTCGGAATATCCTTATACTTCTCGAGAAAATCCCTGTACTCCTGCTCCGTCGCACGGCAACAGACAAGACCCGTGCAGATAAAAAGAATATCGATATTACGTTCTGTGATGAGGTCGAAGACCGTGTTGTACTGATACTCGTACTTGGACTCCGGGCCTGCCGAATCGGGGTCGCCTATGTAGTGACCCGGGAAAACATAAAGGTTGGCGTCTATCTTCTGCGCTGCGAGCTGGGCACCTTTACAGGCCTGGCTCGTGAAATGGTAGTCTATGTCATCAACTGCAAGTCCGATATTGATTCTTCTGCTCATCGGTACGCCTAACCTTTGTGAAAATATTTTTGATTATTATAACATGAAAATCATTTCACATATATTTTCACAACTAATTATTAGCGTTTTTTAACTTCTTGACACCAGCTTATTAAGACGCTCCGTGAAAACCACAAGCAGAATCAGGAAAAACAGCAGGTACGCCGGGAAAAGGCTGATTGAGATGTGCTGGGCAATAAGGCCGAAGATGGGAGGGGCAAATGTCGACCCCACATAAGCGAACGCCATCTGCATGCCGATTACCGCCTGGGAATTCTCGGCACCAAAGTTTACCGGCGTCGAGTGAATTATCGAAGGATATACGGGGCCGCAGCCGATACCCGCAAGCACAAGACCTGCGCCTGCGAACACGGGGCTTGCCGGAAGGAAAATCAACAGGATGGAAAAAGCAATCACTCCGCTTCCGATTCTTATCATATTGCGGTCACCGAATCGGTCGGAAACAACTCCGCTCAGAAATCTGCCTATAGTTATTCCGATTGTAAAAAGCGAGCCGTAGGTCGCAGCCTGTTCGGGACTTACGCCTCTTGCTTCGGATATGAAGCTCGACGCCCACAAAATCGATGTCTGCTCGACTCCGCTGTAAGCAAGGAAAGCCGTGAAGATGAACGCCGCTCCCGGAAGCGTCAAAGTCTGCCTTATGGAAAGAGCCTTCTTCGGGCCTTCCTCCTCACTGCCGGCGGATGAATCGCTTGAATCGCTTTTCGAGACTTTGCTCCAAAGAGGCAGAGACGCAATAACAATTACCGAGATGACAAACTGAATTACGGATATAACAAGATACCCGCGGCTCCATGTGTAGCCGTGTGTCAAAATCTGACCCATGACGATAGGTCCCGTGAACGCGCCGATGCCCCAGCACATATGAAGCCAGCTCATGTGTCTTGAGGAGTAGTGAAGCGCGACGAAGTTATTAAGAGCCGCGTCTATCGCGCCCGCTCCGAGGCCGTATGGAACCGCAATTACACAAAGCTGCCAGAAATGATTTGAGAGCGAAAATCCGAGGAGCGCGAGTGCCGTCATGAGAACGCTCACTGAAGTTACGCGTCCGGTGCCGAAGCGCTTGGTAATTCTGTCACTCAATACACTCGAGAGGACCGTCATCGCGGAGATTATCATGGTAACGATTCCGGCGTAAGACGAAGGAACTCCCAGGTCGATTTGCATAACAGGCCAGGCCGAACCCAGAATAGAGTCGGGAAGACCCAGGCTTATAAAAGCGATATAAATAACTATAAGCAAAGATGTAAGCATACTGTGATTATACCCGTTTACAAAAGTTTCGGTGAATGCAAGAATACGTGTGATTATGATTGATGTCAACAGGGATTTATGGACTTATCTTAAAGAGCAGACCTCGCTTGGGAGGCCCGTGGTTTTGTACGGCACGGGAAACGGTGCGGACAAAATCATAAAGCAGCTCGAGCTTCGCGGGATTATGATTTCAGGAGTCTTCGCAAGTCCCGGATTTGTGAGGTCCAGAGACTTCGCAGGCTTTAAAGTAACAAGCTTTGAGGAGGCTCTGTCTTCCTTCGGTTCCGACATGATTATTTTGATGTGCTTCGGCTCGTCGAGACCCGAGGTTTTGGAATATGTAAGATACCTTCGCAGCAAGTGCGAGTTCTACGCACCCGACGTTCCCGTTTACGGCACGAACCTCTTTGATCTTGCCTTTTACCGCGAAAATCTCGAATCCATAGACAAGGTTCGCTCGCTTCTCGAAGACCCGCTCTCGGTTAAGACATTCGACGACACGATTCTTTATAAGCTCACGGGTGACGTCTCTTATCTTGAAGACTGCGAAGTGTCGCAGGCAGAAGCAGACGGAGTTCTTGATTTTAAAGCCATTCACGGCGCATATATAGATTTGGGTGCATATAACGGAGACACCTTGAAGCAGTATACTTCATTGTTTCCGGGGATTACGGAAACAGTCGCCGTCGAGCCCGATCCCGCAAGTTTCCGAAAATTAAAAAGAAACACCGCGGGCATCGCCTCCGAAATCAAGACCACTTACGTCAACGCCATGATTTACGAAAAGAGCGGCACGGCTTTTACCGACAAGAACGCGGGGCGCGGAGTACATATAAAAAGTGCAGGCGACACTGAAGTTGCCACCTGCACCATAGATGAGCTGTGCTCCGGGAAGAGCCCCGCTTTTATTAAGTTTGACGTTGAGGGTGCCGAAGCCGCTGCCTTAAGAGGAGGAGAGGAAACCATAAAGAAATTTACTCCCGCGATGTGTGTTGCCTGCTACCACCGAAGCGAGGATATTTTCGCACTTGCTCTGCAGGTGAAAGACATCAATCCCCGCTACAGGATTTACCTTCGACACACACCTTCCGTGCCCTGCTGGGACACCTCATTTTACTTCGTACCTGATGCTTCATCCTTCTGATTATCAACAGGGTCTTCACCCTCTGCGGCCTTCGCGGCATTCTTCTTTTTCCTAATCTTCTTCCTTACAACGAGAACCACCACCAGGATTATTACCACTGCAACAACAATCGCGATTATTACGAACACCGAAGATACGATACCGAGAACCAAATCCTTAAAGAAGTCGCGGGTGTTTTCGACGCCTTCCTCGAATGCTTCGGAGATTTCCTCGGAGAAAGTTTTAACGTGTGCTTCCTCGGGTTCCTTCTCTTCAAGAACTTCATTAATTGTGAGATTCAGTGTGCTGTACTCGGACTGATTCTCGAGAATGCGAAGTCTCGACTCGCAGCTCTCGATTCTGTAGCGAACGTTTGTAAGCTCGTTCTGCAGCGCAATTATCGTGTCGATATTCTCGGCCCGAGAAAGAAGCTCAGTCAGTGTTTCCTGCTCAGTGCGAAGTGACTCGAGGAGCGCCTGGGTGTCGGCGTAGCTCAGGGTTACATCCTCGGTTGATTCCGAAGAGTACGTTACAATAGCACCGTCACCGACCGCACCGATGAGGGAGTCAAGAGACTCGGCGGGGACTCTTATTGTATAGACCGCAGATCTTAAATCACCGTCTTTTCCCGTACCGTATGAATCCTTATACTCGATGTATCCGCCTGCGGAATTGACCAGATCTTCGATGCTGTCAGTAAAAGCCGCATACGATACGGTCTCGCACGTGATACTTACGGTTCTTATAAGCATCCGCTCGTCCGAATTAGCACTTACGGTGTCTGAATCCGAGTCGCCATCAACGTATGCCTCGTTGTAAGCCTCTTCGTACTCGGCAACTTCCATATCGTAGCTGTAATCTTCGGCGAAGCTTACAGAATCATTTACCACTGCGGCCGATGACATGTACAGTGCTTCTGTCGCGGCGGTTGTCTCAGCATAAACTTCCTCCTCATAGTCGTAGTCGTCGGAACGTGTTTTCTTGTTTCCGGAGCAGCCCGTAAGTCCTATCACCAGAGCAAGCGTTAAAGCCGCCAGAATTTTAGTATTCTTCTTCATATTTTTCTCCTCCCGGATTTGCTTTGTACCCTATAGACGGGAAAAGTCTGCGGCAGGTCACACCCTATACAGAGAAATTCAAAAATATTTATGATATTATGTTTGGCGGAATATCTATTCACCAAGGGAGGATTAAAAACATGGGACGAGGTGGCGGACACAGCAGTCATCATCACAGCTCGCATCATTCATCGAGCCATTCACACAGGAGTTCATCCGGCAGCAGAAGTTACAGCAGCGGAAGAACATACCACCATCATCACTACGGAAATTCCGGAAGCTATAATAACGGCAACACGGAAAACGCGGGCGGATGCGCGAATATTTTCTTGAAACTAATCGCTCTCCTAATTCCGGTAGGCTTTATGTTCAGTTACGCTTCCACCGTTTCCAAAATTACCACCTCATCTTCTTCATCTGCAATCGAGCTCAGCACGATAGAGCGAGACAAACTCGACTCATCGCTGTGCACACCGATTGACGAGTGGTACACAGATAACTGGGGAACATGGATTGACAGTGCAAGCGATGCCTATAAGGCGGAGCTCATAAATGCTATGGAATGCTTCTACGATGACACCGGAGTTCAGCCTTACCTTTACATCACAGGCGAGGAAGGCGAGGATTTGTATGACGAAAGTGATGTGGAAGACTTCGCCGAGGACGTTTACTATGAGCTTTTCGATGACGATGAGGGACACCTGCTTGTTGTGTTCTGCGAGTACCCGGACGAGTCCGGTAACTACATAGTGACGGCAACGCCCGGCCTTGACGCCGAGACGGTTATGGACGAAGAGGCGCGCGAGATTCTTCTTGACTACATCGATTATTACTATGAGGACGAGAGCTTATCCGACACGGAATTCTTCGCGTGCGCTTTCAAGGACTCAGCTGACAGAATAATGACTGTGACGGAAGAAGACGAGACAAGTTCTTCTGATGAAGCAAAAACCAAGAAGGCTATGTCGGTTATATTTATACTTCCGATGGCAGTGCTGGCGATAATCATAATTTCCATGATTTCTTCGATATTTAAGAGTATTCGCAGCAACGCGAATAAAAATACTCAGAGCGATTCGACGCCCACTTCGACCGCAACGCCTTCTTCGGCTGCCTCTGCGCCTTCGACGACTGCTACGACGAACACTACGCCGTTTAAGCCGACCGCTACACCCGATACAGCTTCAACCACTGCACCTTCAGCTTCGAAGATTGCGGTCACCTGCCCCAACTGCGGAGCAAGCACTTACGTTAATAAGGGCAGTGCCAACAGGTGCGATTTCTGCGGAGGCCCCATTAATGTCGATATTCTTGGATATGTGGTCTCGGCCAAGGCTCAGACGGAGGATACAGCGGCGGAAAATAACACCACTTCCCTCCTTGATAACCTAGGCGACGTGAATTACGATATCCCCGACGGAAAAGATACAGGAAATAATTACGACGATTGGGGAAATGTTTAAGTGTTTGCGGACTTAGGTGACATTGTAAGACTCGGACTTCAGATTGGTCGTCTGGTGGAAGCCTACGAGGACCACCAGACCTCCAAGTACCGCGCGGAAACTTCAAAGAATGAGGCTATCGAAGCTACAAGCAGAGCCAAGGCAGAAAGTGCCGCTCTTCAAAGGAGTCAGCTTGCCGAGAAGGTCGCTCAGGAAAGTGTCGCGGTATCCTGTCAGTCCTGCGGCGCGAGGCTTGCCATCCGTAAGCACTCCATCGCGTTTTGCAGTTACTGCGGCTCGGCTATCAGAGTCGATCGTAACGGCAACGCAAGTGTCTTAAGTCCCGAACAGCGAAAAGCAATCATCGCACGCGAGAAAGCCAAGCAAGGCGGGTAAGCGTCTTACTCCGCTCTGCTAAACAGTATGAATGAGTCTATGAAACACAAATCCTTTGTACTACGAATTATAAAATATACTCCTGCATTTCTGAACTATCTCGATGGCATCATCTCTGTATGTCTTCATCTCAGAAATAATGTAGTTCATTTCGTATAGGATTCCTCTTCTTTCTGAATCTTCTTTTTCAAGGAATACGTCATAAAGGTGTTCCATTATCTCCAACCTCCATCGATTCTCTGTTTCCGCAGGAATCTTAAGACTCATGTAATCATCGTAGCGTGTCTGGTCTTCCCGAAACATGTGGAAACCATGTCCTCTATAACTCTTGAAAAATTTTTCTGCTTCTTCGATTGTCATATTATTCTTAAATTGTTCCTCCCGACTTGGTATATTTGATGTCGCAAATTGTGATTTCAGAGGGAACTGTTTTTATTAATTACACGGTTCCCAGTCTATTCAACAGCGTCACAAGCACATCCGGATCCTGAAGCAAGCTCAGAGCAAAACACTTTTTACCGGCATCTTTAATGGATGCTCCTATATGATATACTGCGGAATGATCAAGTATCATAAACCTGTCGTGAAAAATCTGTGTTTTCTTAACCGTCAGATTCGAATACTGTGCATTAAAAGCAGCTACATCCGATTTTGTCAGTTTTGAGCCTGCATAAGTATAAATGGTCACTTCAACGCCATCCTTCTTTTTTGACAACAGATTCAACGTATCGACATCGACATAACCATCAATCAGAATAATATCCTTTTCTGCCTTTCGAATCAGAGAAACAATCAGGCTAAATGCATCATATATCTGCCCGTCAAAGAATATCTTTTGCTCCGTTTCTGCATGGTCTGAAATATACTCAAATACCTTTTCGAATTTTTCATCCGTAGACTTCTGATATTCCAGCTGTTTGAGCTCCACATCGGCAATCCGTTCAAAGAGCATGGAATTATTGGCCATAAAACGTCGCATTTCCACAAAAGCGTTCATAATCTTTATGCTGACATCTATCGCCACATCACTGCGAAGAACAGCAGAAAGCATCGCTATTCCCGGTTCAGTAAAAACGTATGGTAAATATCTTCTGCCTCCGCGTTCCTTTGAGGTCACATTCTGTGACCTCAAAGATGCAAACTCTTCTTGAGTCAATTGAAATCGAAAATTTTCGGGAAAGCGAATTGAATTTCTTTTTACAGCCTGATTAAAAACCTTGGTTTCAACCTGATAAAGCATTGCTAAATCGCTATCCATCATCACCTGCTGTCCGCGAACGGTATAGATTAAATTTCGTATCACATTGTCAGACATTGGCACGATTTCTGACGCAATTACTTTATTTTTATCTTCCACTTTATTCCTCCTCAAGCACAACTTTGTTCAGTTGCAATCTTAAAGACACTATCGTCTATCGTATCCGCATTAATTTTCCAGTTCAACAGTACATGCAAAAATCCGATATTGTATTCTACAAAAAACTCAACATCATATATAACGGTTAATTTCGAACACGTTATTAAATCTAATCAGCTGATTCCACGCGTCATCTAATATTCCTCCAGACAGGATTTTATTTACATCTGTTCCGACTCCCATAGAGAAATCAGAGCTTTCAACAAAATATTCCGCATCCCCTATCAGGAAGGATCTAAATTCTTGTTTTTCTATCGACGTATTGAGTAATCTTAGTACATCCATAGTTGGTACGCTTATCTGTCCTTTTTGTATATTTCATAGTACTTTAGCAGTTCCTGACCCAGTGGATCCGGATAATCCCAGAAATCTACTATCATTCTCGGGAATGCCGGAGTCAGCGCGGGATTTTCATTCATCTTTTGCAGTTCAGCCAAGATGAACTCTAATTGATGTCTTTCGCTCTTACTTTCTTCTTTGTCCACCCGCGCGATTTCATCGATTACCTTCTCTTGCAGTTCTGAATTCATTTCGCTTAATTGCATGTTGCAAAGGCTCCCTTATTAACGCCTGCGAAACGTCTATAATATATTCAACGAGAATTTTTTCTGAAATACATCATTCACTTTTAGAACATAACCATACACCCCATTATCGTATCTTAGCCCCTCCCATTTAAAACACTTAGTCAGCTCGTCCTTCCTGTTCTTAATTTCTATTCTCATTGTTTCAGCTATTTGTTGCCTATCAATTTCAAATGGCGAATAACCCTTTTTTTCACAAAATAATTGTGCACGAAAGACTTCAATTGCACAATATATGCTGAATGCATCCTCTCTACACATAGCGATTAATGTATCTTTTAGCAGTTCATCAATTTTTACCTCTCCGGATTCATATAAAGGATATACTGCCCCTTTAAGAACGAGAAGATAATCTTGAGGTGTTTCTAAATTTTGAAGATGACCTTTATTAGTTATGTTATAAGGGTTTTCTCCTCGCAAAAAACGATCAAACTCGTTATTCTCAATTGAATCGAGCATATATTTTTGAACTTCATTCATATTATTTTACCCGCTTTCAACAGAGTTATTTTCTATTTTGTACTTTTCTTTCATTCTTACCACATCAGCAAAATCCACATCATCAATACCCTTATCTAACGCAAAGGATAAGATGCCGCAGAATGTATTTTCATCCATTGGTCCGGTGCCAAGGCAGCTGATCGCATCCCCCTTGGAAAAAGCAGCCACTATTTCATCGGGATTTATCGCATTATGCAATGTACATGTTGATCCGCTCCTGTCATTTTTAATATACAGACATGGTTCATAGGGGTGGGAGATTAAAGTATACCGTTCTCCGCGATGGTGAAAGTACACAGGACTTTTTTCATCCGTGTATTCCAGTTTCCCCGTTTCGATTAATGACGCTGCTTTTTCATATGTATCCTTACCCACGTATATACCTGCTGCCGGATGATCCGTTACATTGATGGCACAGTCATAGATATCAATAAAGCCCTCTATCGGTTGAATAAATCCGCTGTATTCATCACCGCACGTCTCTATTAATCGCTTCCAGTCGGTATACATTCTTATCGCGTCTCTGTCGTATTTGCCCGTCAGAGTCAACAGCCCAAACCTTGTGCCCTTTTCTAATACGACCTTACCGTCTTCATCGGGAGCCGGATAAGAATCATCCCTTATCATAGGAATCAGGAATCTGGCCTTCGGCAGCTCACGCATAAGAAATCCGTTGTACAGTCCATATATAAACTCTTCATCGCCCCGAGGATTTTCCATGTCAATTTGGCCCATCATCAAAATCCAGCGCAACAGATCGGGGTTGGTGACGGGCACATTGATTTCCTTCATACCGCTATAGTCCGGAGGAGACATAATCTTACTCCGGTCGATAGAGAACCGCATCCCGTTGTATCTGATTCCGCAGGCACCGTTGAGGAAGAATGCTTCCCCGAGAAAATTCCTGATACCATCTTCCGAGTCACCGTTTTCGATTAATTTCAGTTCAAAAGCATTTTGAGAATATCGCTCCCTCATTCCCGGCATTTGCACCCCGGCTTTTGAAATCAGCATAATATCCGGAGGTGTCGTTATAATATTTCCGTTTTCCTGTTTTACATTCACAGAGAACATATAAGGCTCTCCGGTTCTTTTGCTGTAAACAGCATATAGACTTTCGGAAGAAATAATCTTTTCTGCCATTATGGAAATTAATCTTTCTGCCTTCTCCTCTGTTTGCCGCTCAATGTCGCTGTCAGTAATGGGATAATCTTTTCGGTATGCCCAATACATCGAATATATTTTTCCTAAATCATTGGCAGAGAGTTCATAAAATTCTTCATCCTCAATGTTATGCAGATTCAGTGCAAATCTGTTGCCAAGAGCGCCGGTGTATGCACTGTATATTTCAGCAAATGAAGCGTTTCTGCCATAAAAAACACTGCCCGGTTTTACCGAAAAGTTTCCTGCTTTTTTTAAACATATCCCGGCACGTCCGTTTGTAATTTCAGAAACTTCATGCATCTCACCATTATCGGAAATCTCGATTTCGACAACTTCTGTCAGCAGGATTTTGTCATCATCAACCCAGGGACTCGAAAGATACCCTGCCATCCCTTTGCTGATATGTCCCTTTACCGCGCCCCATACAACCAGACAGTCGCTGTCATTTAATCCGGCGCTGCCCTCTATGCCGAATGCAAATGACGGAACATCATCATTTGCACCATCCTTTTGATCCTGAGCATTTTCTTTTAATGCTTCCGGCTTGCTTTGTGTTTCCACTCTTTTCCTGATTTCAAAAACAATCGCTCCTATAAACATAAATGCCACAAACATAATAAATACAAGAACGAAAATGATAGCAAAGGGACTCAGGAACTCTCTTGTTCGATTACTTCCAAAATGATACAGGATTGTCAGAATTATCCCGATTACTCCTAATGCTGTTGATGTCACAGCAACAAAAAGATGCAACTTTCTTGGTTTTTTGCTTGTCAGCATTAATAATCCAAAACCAAGCACAAACGACTCTATCGCAATTTCGCAAATCCAATATCTCTGTTTATCAGCCGCACCATAAAATAACAGTGCAAATGAGACGATAACCCACATAAAAAACGGAATACTGCGCAGTACGTCTTTCTTATTTTTGTCTTTAGCATCTTTTTCCACGATAGTTGCATCTCCTGAAATATTTATTATCTTAGTCTTGGCTAATATAGTCCTTCATCTCGTGAGGTCAAAAATTTTGACCTCAAATCATATATATATGTCCATTCATTAAATCTACAGAGAAATCTCTGCCGGAAGAATCGTGGGCATATAATTCCCCTTCGTTTATTTGCACACTTTCGTAGGGCTTAGGATTCGGAATATCCAAGCCGGCATCATGAATATCTTCAACCCGCCACAACACTTCTGCATTTTCATCAAGGCAGAATATATTATTCAATTCACTGCAATAAGGGGACACATCCAGCAACACAATATATTTTTCGCCACGTGTAAGTACTTCTTTTATATTCAAATCGAAAGAATGACTACTGAGTCCGATATATATTCTATTTCTCTCGTACAACAGCAGTCTTCCTTTCCCTTCGAAAAATGCCTTCAGCACTCTCATATCCGGTGCATTGTCATTGGTAACGTCTCCGGGTGCGGCATATAGAGGAAATTCTTCATAGCCTTTAACCCAATCCATACCGCCTGACAATATGCCTTCGATTTTTTCTTCAAGCAACCAAAAAAAACACCTCAAGCTGCCAACTTGTTTCCGGTACTTCCCCACGGAATTTTCTGCTCCGTATATCCTCTTTAAATTTGTAGAAAATATAATCGCCAAATTTATTATATTGATGCATGTGCAGCCCGTCCGCTTCAACAATTCTTATATACGCTACAATTACACCCTCTACACTCTTTAAAAATTTCAATACGTATTGTTTCCCGATCAGGAGAATTTCTTCATCATCGTCATAGGGAACAAACACTTTCAACATATGCTTTTCCGCGAAATTCTTTAACATATCTTTTTCGGAAATTTTAAATACCATTTGTTTTCTTATCTCCAAAGAAATCTACCGTAAAGATTATCGGTTACCCGGCTCAACTCTGACAAGGTATTTCGTGTTTGGATAGTATATAAATACGGCCGTGTCCGTTTCGTTTACTATGGACAGTTCTTGCGAGGATCCCTCCACCGTGACGCGTTCCCCTTTACTGCTTGTGCCGGAGATATAATAATGGTTTCCAAACGGGATTACTGCTGCGTTCACAGAATAATAACCTGATACATCTGTCATATAAGATTCCTGTGGCCCGTTTATAAGATCAAGCAAAAATCCTCTTCCGATCCAAACCACAATAAGTCCTGCAATTATCGTTTCTATAAAACGAGACACCCTTATTACCTTAACTTGCTTTTCTTCAATAGCTCTAAAAAACAAAAATATTACGCAGCATACGAAACAGACAACTTCACAAGCCGGTTTCAGCAGAACAAGGGAACCTGATTTTGGCAACACAAGCCAGACAAGTGCAAGGATGCCGCCCAACATAACGACTTCATTTTTCTTATTCATGTCTACCCTCCATAAATCATATCGGAAATATATGTATCCACACTCATGTATGCGTTTCCTATAGAACTCACCGCATTTATATCATTTACGGAAAGTGTCTGATAGAGACACATTATATTTTGCAACTGAAAAAAGCATTCAAGGAATTCATTAAAAGGTTCAGATATTTCACCCAGAGATGTCCAAGTAATAGCATCGCCGGGGAGATTTTGAGACGCCGATTCCATGTCACTGATGCCACTTATGAAGATAGTACTGTTAATACTGATAACATCATCCATTATTACTTTCTCTCCTCCTTTTAATTTGTCAACGTTCGAATCCAGTTGGCAATATCAATAACACAACAGATCCAGAGTACTATCCGATCCATAAAGAAAACGACATCCCGACAGTATCAATGAGCCGATACAAATCAAAAGTATTAATGCATTTATTTTTTTTATTCTCATATGCTACTCGAAACCTTGATCTTTTGATTCGGGAACAGACTCGGTATAATCATAAAGAATGTTTAAATTTTCATCAGCTATGTTTGTTACGTAATATTCACCGTCGTTTCTGTCAACAGCAACGTAAAAGATTCTTTTGTTCTTATCCATAACATAGAATGCATATCCATCCTCATTAGCTGTACTAATTTCAAAAGCAAAACCCGCTGAAATTAATTCTCCCTCTGCACCAACATCTGATATCAAATCCAAAATCATTTCAACCCTATCTCGATAATAGAGTTGACATTTTAACAAACAATATGAAATCGAATACTCTGAAAAGCCATTTGTTCCTTCCAGCAGTCTTTCGCTGGCACAAACATCTTCTGCATATATGCTTACACAGTCAGTAAGTGTATCTTGTGCATATTCTTCGCTTAAATTGGCACTATATGTGCTAAGGCAAAAATTTTCCACTCCCAATGCATTCTTCCGTTCAGTTCTGTCGTCCGACAAATGCCAAGATGTAACCTTACTCCATCCAAGTGAATAAACATCCTTGGTTGTATATATATCCATGTGAAAAGAAACTCTGTTGACTCCCCGTCCTCCTCGAGTTCCGGATCCACCGTCACGTTCAAATGTCACTTGCAGCAAGTCACCTTGAATGCTGTTTTCTAACGCCTCCAAATCTTTTGTTATATTTTCCTCACCGTTTTCCTCTATTGCGCTTACAGAATACAGAGAAAGCATTCGGTATGTTGTTCCTTCCATAATGTCGGACATTATATATCTTCCGACATTTGCTTCATTCTCAGTGCCGATAGTCACTTCAAAAATGTCGTATATACCGTCGTTAATATCTTCTTCATCAATATCCGATCCATATAGGAAACGACATCCCGACAGCATCAATGAGCCGATACAAATCAAAAGCATTAATGCATTTATTTTCTTAATTTTCATATGTCAATTGCAATAAGACCATCCGCCTGGGTTGCTTCGATTTTCCTTTTCCGAAACATAAGTCGCGAGAAACTGCTCTCCATCCTCGTTGAAGAAGATTTCCTTCCAGCCCTCACCGAGTTCCCTCATTCCTAATAATTAATAATTGCTAACGCAATTGACAAAAATATACACCTAACAGTCTTTCCTTTTCATCGGTCAGTATGCACAACAATGCGCAATATATTTTGTTCATGATGTACAGTTGGCGCAATATTGTGTACGTTGTCAAGTGTGATACGTGTTACAAAAGTATTATATTACGTTAAGGAGAGATTTAATGATTTTAAAAACACGAAGATTAAACTGTGAAATCAGTGAAAAAAGGTAAATAAACAATACTCATACGATGAGCTGTGTCAGATTCGGGATGCTGTCACTTCACCTGCAAGAAACACATATAACAAGCCGATTTTTATCATGACGATGTTTTTTATGATTATTGAGATAGGTCTTGTTCTTTTTGGTCTGACTTTAATTGGAGTCAACACTGCAATTTTGATGTGCTCGGTTGTGATTATTTCAGCAGTAATGTTTGGTTTATGTCCAGTTTTTGTTGACAAGTGCTAATTAACAGAATTTAAGTGATACCTCTTGCCTTAAAAGCCCTCGGACTTTTACAATACGGAATATGAAAAATCAATTTGAAAGATTTGAGATGCTTGCGGGCAAAGATGCCGTCGATAAGCTTAAAAGTTCTACCGTCGCGATATTCGGTATAGGCGGGGTCGGCGGGTATGTTGCGGAGGCGCTTGCCAGAAGCGGTGTCGGGAATTTTGTTTTGGTTGATAATGACACCGTCTCCGTTACCAATCTGAACCGTCAGATAATTGCGCTTCACTCAAGCATCGGCAAATATAAAACTGAGGTTATGGCGGATAGGATTCGCGATATTAACCCGAACGCACAAATTGAGATCAAAAACACATTCTTCCTTCCGGAAAACTCGGAACAGTTCGATTTCAATCTATATGATTACGTTGCCGACTGCATCGATACGGTAACAGCCAAGTTGGAGCTAATTATGCGCTGCCGTGAAGCCGGAACACCGATAATATCCGCGATGGGAGCGGGCGGCAAACTCGATCCTTCACGATTCGAAGTCGAAGATATTAGTAAAACCTCCGTCTGCCCGCTTTGTAAAGTTATGCGCCGCGAATTAAAGGCACGCGGTATCAATCACCTCAAAGTCGTTTATTCCAAAGAACCTCCGGCAAAACCCCAGGGCATTAACTCCACACTTCAAAGCGGTTCGAGACATATTCCCGGGAGCTCGGCCTTCTGCCCTTCCGCCGCGGGTCTTGTCATGGCAAGCGAGATTGTTAAGGATCTGACCGGAATCTGAATCAATCTATTATTCCGCCGCCTATGCAGCAGTCACCGACATAAAGGACCAGACTCTGGCCTCTTACAGGAGCTCTCACGGCATCGTCAAACAGCATATCAATACTGCCGTCATCATTAATCGTAAGCGTTCCTTCCGCTTCTTTTAAACCGTAGCGAATCTTCCCGCTGCAGCGTATCTGCTCTCCTTTATGAATACGCGTCCCGTCCGGAAGAATATCTGTCGTAAAATTGCACCTTACGGCGTGCACATTCCTCCTGTAAAGTTCATTATCCGTTCCGAGGATAACTTCGTTCTTCTCCGGATTGATACCAGTTACAAACACACGAGAACCGATGGCGATGCCGAGCCCTTTTCGCTGGCCTACGGTGTAGCGGTAGTAGCCTTCATGCGTGCCAAGAACATTGCCGCCGGAATCAACGTAATTCCCTTGCCCCGGGAGCGCGTCTCCCGAGGCCTCAAGTTCACGCTCAATTATCCCCGCGTAGTTGCCGTCGGGCACAAAACAGATGTCTTCGCTGTCTTTCTTCGAGGCTACCGGAAGTCCCGCCGCAGATGCCATGAAGCGAATCTCATCCTTACCGTATTCACCGCACGGGAACCTTAACTTCTTAAGCTTATCCTGCCCGAGAAAATACAAAACATAAGTCTGATCCTTCGCCGGCTCCTTTGCCCTCATAAGAAGATACCTGTCAATCGAAGGCTCGTAAATCACACGTGCGTAGTGACCCGTCACAACCGTGTCGCACCCGCGCTTTAAAGCCTCATCAAAGAGTGCACCGAACTTCAGATTACGATTGCACTCAATGCACGGAATCGGCGTTGCACCCGCCATGTACGAATCCACAAAGTAATCGATAACGCAGTGCTTAAAGTCCGCTTCATAGTCTATAACTTCGTGCTTTGCCCCAAGCATCTCGCACACACGCCGTGCATCGGCAGCATCATCCGCGCCCCCGCATTTCTGCGGATTAGCCACCGCCGCCCCCTCCTTATCGAAAAGGCGCATCGTAACACCTTCCGCCTCCGCGCCGGACTTAAGTGTAAGGTAAAGGGCGACCGAAGAATCCACGCCGCCGCTCATGGCAACAAGTGCTTTGCTCATAGTTCAAGAAATTAAATACTCGTTAATCTGCAGTGATAACCACTATGAAGAATCCCGGTATCGTAAGCGTGGAGCCGTCAAGAGCCGCCTCCTCATAGGACACCGCAAGGACTGCGGATAATTCATCAAAATCACCTGCACCGGAGATATCAATCTCGTGAGAATCCGCGGACGTATTGATTACAATCAATACGTCGTCCATACCCTCGGCGCTCTTCTTTATAACGCAGATATTATCGTCCGATAAATCTTCAATCAGCTCTGTCGTACCGGATGCAATCGCAGGGAACAGGATTCTCAGCTCAACCGCATGACGATAATAGTTATAAATCGACAAAGGATCGTCGGTCTGAACCTCAAGAGACGGGAACTTCATCTCAAAGCTGTCCATATCCGCAGGACCGTCGCACATTCCCGAACGCGAAGAATCCTCACTCCAGTACATCGGTGCTCGGAAATTCTCATCCTTGCCCGAGCCCTTCATTCCTATCTCTTCTCCGTAGTAGACGAAGCAGTGCCCGCTCATAAGAAGATTTAAGGCTCCCGCAAGTTTGGTTCTGGCCTCCGACTCATCACCCGCGAAATATCCGGCGGATCTTCCCATATCGTGATTCGTATAGAAAGGTGCGTCGTTTGTTATATCGGCGCTGCCCCCGGACTCCTCGCTTATAAGCGTCTGGTAATCCTCTATCGCGATGCCGTAATTCATCGCAGGCGATCTGCCGCTTGCAACCGCGGCGATGGTGCCGTTCTGACCCGAGAACTTGAAATTAAACATCGAGTCAACACCGCTTTGATAGTACGTAAGATAAACGCCCGGATCGGTCCACGCCTCGCAGACGATATACGCATCCGGATTTACGGATTTAACGTAATCCGAGAACCAGGATAAAATCTCGATATTGCTCTGGTCCGCACCCGTCACATAGTATGTGGTTGCATCAAGTCTGAAGCCATCCGTGCCCTTAGAGAGCCAGAAGGCAGCTATCTCCTCAAGCTCTGCCCGGACGTCCTCATTCATAAGATTCAAGTCTGGCATCTCGGACCAGAACTGTGACTCATAGTAGAAGTCGGTTCCCGAGACCTGAGTGTAGCCGCTCGAATTTTCGGTGGTGAAGTTATAGTAGTTAACGTAGGGGCAAAGACCAGCCGCCTCTTCGATGGAAGACGAATTCCTAAGAGCCTCGCAGGCCTCAACAAACCACTCGTTCTGCGAGGAAGTATGGTTCATGACAAAGTCCGTAATCACGCGGATTCCTCTGGAGTGACACTCCTCGATGAGCGTCTCGTAATCCTCCATCGTGCCAAACTCGGAATCAATCGTCAGGTAGTCCGCCACATCGTACTTATGGTACGTCGGAGACTCACATACAGGCGTGAGCCAAATCATGTCAAAGCCGGTACTCTCGATATAATCAAGCGACGATACAATTCCTGCGAGATCGCCCGTGCCGTCGCCGTCGCTGTCACAGAAAGATCCCACAAAAATCTCATAGGCCGCATTGCTTGAACTGCCTTCTTCGGCATCTATGGTGTCGTTAAGCACCTGCATCTGCGTTATGCCTTCTTCTTCGGATACCTTCAGAGATGAAGAGCACGCCGAAAACAAAATCGACGTGCTCATGATAAGTGAGGTTAAAACAAGTACCGGCCGCTTCATCGGAAGCTCTCCAGTACACCGTTAAAGATGCTGTTCGCATCGCTCTCGAGGGAATCACTGTGACACTCACAGTAGTAATGCTTTCTGAAGACGACGTTGATAAGGCCGTGGAGAGGCAGATACTCGTCGTCCTTGAAGTTGCCGTGAAGAATGATGTAATCGGGATCTCCCGCAAGACTTATGAGAGTCTCGCCCGTCTCGACGATATTCTTCTCGATTCCGACAAGCCCGTTGGTATTGAAAAGTGTGGGTTCGCCGCTAACGATAACGATAACGGTATGAAGACCGTCAAGCTTTGTGCGAAGTGCGTAGCACAGCTCCTTACGGGTCTCACTCAGACCGCCCTGAACAACGACAAGCTTAGTAGAAGACGGAAGTGTGTTATCCGGATCGTCGATATAAGTCTGAAGCTTCGCCGCATTAGAAGGATCCCAGTGCTCTTTGGCATAATCCGCAAAGTACTTCAGCACATCCTTGTTATCTTCCAACATAAGCCGTCCCTCCGTAAAAAAGAAAAGTCAGTATTCACTAATAATAACACATTATTCGGTTCTTAGGGCAGTTACAGGATCGCTTTTGGCTGCCTTGGACGAAGGTATGAGGCCTCCTATTAAAGTAAGCACCACGCTCAGAAGCACAAGAAGCACGCTCTCCTTCACCGAAAGGTATGCCGTTATGTTCGAAATGCCCGTCACATAGCGCAGGATGAGGTTCGTGGGAATAAGTGTAAGAAGGCTTACCGATACGCCCAGGAGGCCCGCAAGAAGGCCCGTGATGAACGTCTCCGCGTTAAAGACCTCACTGATGTTGTGCTTGGATGCGCCCATGGCACGAAGTATTCCGATTTCCTTGCGCCGCTCGAGAACACTTATGTATGTGATTACTCCGATCATTATGGAAGAAACCACAAGGGAAATCGATACGAATGCAACGAGAACGTAGCTTATCGCATCGACGATGTTGGTGACCGAACTCATGATGGTACCCACGATGTCGGTGTAAGCAATCTTGTGGTTGTCGTCCACACTTGCATTGTATTCGTCGATTATGTCCGTGATGGACTCTTTTGCTTCGAAGTCTTTGGGATAAATAGTGATGCTGCTTAAATCATCCGGATCGATGTAGCCGAATGCTTCGAGGTTTGATGCGGCGGAATTTTCGCTGCCGCTCATTAGCTGAACAATCATTGCCTCCATCTCGCTTTGATCCATGTTAAGCTCGAACGCTTCGGCAAACTTCTCCTCATCGATTGAGATTGCATCGCCTATGCCAGACATCGACTCGGAAATCGAATTTTCTATCTGACTTGCTATCTGATTGCCAAGTTTGTTCAGGACTTCTCTAAGTGCCGACTCGATGCTCGCGGACGCACGGTCGGTATACGAACTCATGGCGGACGAGAGCTGATTTTGGAGTTGCTCTTCGTCGATTGCATTCGCAATACCTTCGTTTATCATGGTCTGAACATCCGGCTGATTTATGTAGTCGTTAAAGGATTGCTCGAAAGCCGCGGGATCGGGAAGTGAATTCTCCGCCGCATACTGAGAGTAGCCGTCAACCAAGGCCTGTGTGAGTGCCGTAATCTGCTCGGGCGTCATTGTCGTGTCTCCGCTTGATGCAATCGCATACGCCGCCGCAAGCTGAGATATTACACCCTGCCCTTCCTCGGAATTAAGGTAAAGCGTTAAAGCCGTTGGGAGAGCTGCGTAATTCGTAGTCGGATCCGACGCCGCGTATGTGATGTAACCCGACAGAATATTGCTTGTAAGCTGCGTCATCGCTTCGGAATCGATATCCAAATCAACCGAGCTTACCATCGAAGATATGTCAGAAGTCGTAAGGCTCGGAATAGCAGAAGAAATCGCACCCGCAAGATCGAGATGGCTCAAATCGATATCGTCAAACATCCCGGAATCTATGCTCAGCGCATCCTCATCAAAAACAAAAGCTTCAGAAATCTTTTCCTCATTAATCGTAAACAATGACGTGAAATCGAGCGAGTCCTCCTCCGAGTCAAAGCTCTCACCGGTAAGAACATTGATGCTCTCGTCCGCGAGCTGATCTTTTACAATCTGCGAATCGGCGGCATCATTTATAAGCTCTTCGACGAGACCCGAATAGTAGTAAATACCGTCACTTAACATGTAAATGTCCGCATCCGCACTCGGCTGAACGATGCCTACCACGGTAAGGTCGCGGCCATCTTCGGTAACGGTGTCGTACATAAAATTACCGTCGCTTGATTTGTCAACATAAAAGCCCATGGAGTCGTCATAAACGTAGGTCTCCCAAGCACCTAACACTTTGAACGTATATCCCAGGAAATCGTCGTAATCCCACAGGTTATTGCCCTCATCTTCGGAGCTGCTTTCCGTAACCGTCTCACCTTCCGAGAAGTCCTCAATCATCTGCAGAAGTTCATCGGGGTCTTTCAAATTAAACGTGTAAATCATGTAGTCAGACACCGCTCCCGATGCGGAAAGAACAAGCACGCATTCGTTTGTGGATTCGGGCCATCTTCCCGCGACCACATCGTACTGCCCCGAATAAAGAGAACTCTCACTCGGAAGCTCGAAAAAGACATTCATCGACGCCATCGAAGACATTGACATCATGAAGTTGTCGCTGCCGAGACCGATCGACTCGAAGTCGTTGTTCGGATTAACCTGCCTGACAGACTCCTCTTCCTCATTCACAGAATAAATCCGGGGCGTTAAATCGTATGTGTATTCGACTGCCCTGGCGTAAGAATAGATGTCGCTTTCTTCCTCAAGATAGTCTCGCAGCGATGCGAGGTCATTTGACCCAAACATCGCGAAAATATCGCTCACCGCAGACACTTCCGTGACCTTGCCGTCCACGGCTTCCCCGGTAGTCTGCGACGTATTGTTTTCGAGCATGGATGCAAGAGAGATACTGGTGGACGTGATCTCGAGGGGGTACTCGGAGAGAGTTTGCTCCTCGGTGTCTTTGATGTATTTGTTCGCGCCGTTACTCAGGGCGAGGATGAGGGCGATGCCGATGATGCCGATTGATCCCGCGAATGCGACCAGAATGGTTCTTGCTTTCTTGGTAAGAAGATTATTAAACGACAGACCGAGCGCGGTTACGAAGTTCATCGCGGCCTTGCCGAGGTTTTTGTGTATGGGCGCAAAAGTCCCGCGCTCGGGGGTAAACGGATTGGTGTCTGAGATAATCTGCCCGTCCTTGAGACGAACTATGCGGTTCGCGTACTGCTCGGCAAGCTCGGGGTTATGCGTGACCATAACGACCAGACGGTCCTTGGCAACTTCCTTGAGAAGGTCCATGACCTGCACGCTCGTTACCGTGTCTAGTGCACCGGTGGGCTCATCCGCAAGAAGAATATCCGGATTATTTACGAGCGCTCTTGCTATCGCGACGCGCTGCATCTGACCGCCCGAGAGCTGGTTGGGTTTCTTGTGTGACTGCTCGGCAAGACCCACCCGTGAAAGCGCTTCCAGTGCACGCTCACGCCTTTCCTTACGGGATACGCCGGAGATTGTAAGAGCAAGTTCAACGTTTGCGAGCAGGGTTTGATGAGGAATCAGATTATAGCTTTGAAATACGAAGCCTATGGTGTGATTTCTGTAGGAGTCCCAGTCGCGGTCCTTGTAACGCTTAGTGGAAACGCCGTTAATTATGAGGTCACCGCTGTCGTAGCGATCAAGACCTCCGATTATGTTAAGGAGCGTGGTTTTGCCCGAGCCGGAGGGTCCCAGGATTGCCACGAACTCGTTATCTCTTAGATTTAAGGAGACGCTGTCGAGAGCTCTTTGAACGAGGCTTCCGGTTCTGTATTCCTTGCGGATTTCCTTAAGTTCGAGCATTGATGATGCCCTCCATTATGGTCGCCATCTGCTCGGGAGTCTCCTTCATCCCGCGGCGGAACCACTGAACCGTGCAGCTTACAACCGACGCTAGAAGTGAGATATTAAAGTAGTACTGCTCCGCGGCCTCGTCTTTGATGAGGCGTTCGAGTTTTTCCTTGAGTCTGAAAGTCGCCTCTGCCGGCACCTCGGCCTTGAGCATAAGATTGAAGAAGCCTTTATGCTCGATGATGTACGAATAAATTTCCACGTAGCACGCATGAAAGTCGCCGGTCTTCGCAGCCTTGAGGTATTCGTCAAAAAGCGTTCTGCCGACCTCATCCGCAATTTGATTGAGAACTTCTTCCTTGGACTTATAGTTCCGGTAAAAGCCGCAGCGTGACACGCCGGCTTTGTTTATTATGTCTGTGACGGTGATTTTATCGTAAGTCTTCTGCCCCAGAAGAATAATGAGTGCCATCCTTATGGACTCGCAGGTTATGCGGTTAGACTCTTCGTTAGACAGTCTCAGATTTTCTCTTCTGATGTCAGTTGCCGTTGCCATTTTTCTGTCCTCTTCCTCACGGGATGAAACAGTTGCCGTCAAAACCGTCTCATCGGATGCCCTCTTAATTGTATATGTGCACTTCGGATGATACACTCGTCTTACCCGAAAAGAAAGGCTAAATTCAGGTATTTTTGAAGTTTGAATTATGGCGACGTACGACTTTTACACATGGTGCCTTATGACGGCTCTGGTATCGTTCCTCGGTTTCACGGTCGAGAACATCTGGATTGCGTTCCGTTTTAAGTTCATCGACAACCGCAATATGCACCTGCCGTTCCTCCTGGGGTACGGTCTTGCAATCGCACTCATCTACCTGACGCTCGGCACTCCGACCTCCCTGTCGCCCGCCTTCAGATTCCTTTACTACGCTATGCTTTTCTTCATCGTAAGCTTCGGTGAGATTGTCCTCGGGACATCCGTCGAAAAGCTCTGCGGCTTTTACTACTGGGACTACAGCTCACTTCCCCTGCACTTCACAAGATACACGTCGGTGTTCACAAGTCTCGGATTCTCTTTGATTATCTTCACTTTTATGGATAAGTTCTTTACGGGCATCATGACGCTTTTGTCTTCTGTATGTGCCGGAAATGTTTTGGTCAAAGATGTGGCTTGTATTCTTGCGGCACTTATGGTCTTTGATTTCCTCGTAAGCTTTCACAAGATGTATAAAGTTCGCGGCCTCAACAGACGATGGGCTTTTAAGCTGGAGGACGGGCGAATCAGCAGAGAGATTTATCGCTGATTTATTGTTAATTAATCTTTGAATCTGTATTCCGTTATGCTGCAGTTGGGCACGCCGTAGGAAGCGAACTCCTCGTTCGTCATGTCCTCGAAGTACGATCTGACCATTCTCGCGATGCCGTTATGAGCGACCAAAAGATAAATCTTATCGTCATTTTTGATGTCGTCCAGTAGATTATAAATTCTTTGTCCGGTGCGAAGCATAGACTCACCGCCGTCGTAGGAATTAAGAAATTCTTTCTTGGCTTCGGCGAACTCCTTCCCGTCTCTCGGAGTGCTCTCGTATCTTCCGAAGTTTTGCTCAATCAAGCGTGGCTCTTCTTTGACGTTAAGGCCTGTAATTTCCGAGATTATAAGTGCGGTGTCCCGCGCTCTCGATAAGGGCGAAGTCAGGATCTCGTCGATGTTAATCAGATTTGAATCTATGTGTTGTTTTATAAGCAGACCGGTCTGCCGGGCCTGCCCCTTTCCCTCTTCTGTGAGGCCGATGTCAGTGGCGCCGCAGATTTTATTTTCGATATTCCAGAAGGTCTGGCCGTGACGGACAAAGTAAACGGGCTTAATCATATGTGCGTGTTCTCCCATTGAATCACTTAATCTTTCAGGCAGCCGTACGGTATAACCAAAACGCCTTTTTCTGTCACATAAGACATTGGTGCCGTAGCGCAAATAACTATTAGCAAATCCGGTCTTCTGTACAAAACCCCGGGATGCTTCGGATTCTCTTTGGCTTTCTTGTTGTGCTCTTCTATTACTGCGTCAAATTTAATCAAATTTTTCTCAGCTGCGGGGACTGCACCGACACCCGTCTTAATCTCAATCAGCGCATATCTGCCATCACCTAATTGATATACTGCATCTGCCTCAAGCCCCATATCATCACTGTAATGCATCACGCGTGCATCATGAGCCTGAGCATAAACCAGCAAGTCTCTGAGAACCATGTTTTCGAACACATGCCCGAACAGATCCAAATCATTCCTGAAATACTCAGGAGCTATCCCCAAGGAAGCAAGTCCTATGGAAGGATCCACAAAAATATGCTTCTTTGCAGATCTTATAGCCGTCTTAGAACGAATCTGCGGAGTCCATGCATCAATATCCTTTATGACAAACAGATTTTCCAATGTCTCAACATACGACGCCAATGTCGCGTCAGATACCGCATGCGTCGCCTGCACATCAGAGTAAATGCTTCTCTTCTTGGCAAGTGTAGCCATGTTTCTGGCATAAGACCAAATGAGCGTTCTCACCCATTCGGGATTTCTGCTTACACCATCGATTGCTATCGCGTCTTTCCTATAAATCTGATTGTAATAATCTTTTGCAATCTCAAGCTTGGCACTGTCACTCTTCAACGCAATTTGCCTCGGCCAACCACCTCTGCATGCCGCAAAAAACAGCTCATACAGTTTAAGACTGTTCTTACGTCCGACCGCAGATTCCACCGGATTATCGAACAAATCGTTCAATGATATCTCGCCGGAAGATTCACCCGTCTCCCAAAGAGTCATCGGATACATAACAACTTCTGATATTCGACCCGTTCCGGTATGCGCAGTCTTTACTTTCTTGCTTGTCGAGCCGGTAAGAAAATACGCGCCGACTTCCTCAGGATTATCGTCGCACGCTTTTCTCACTGTACCCCAAATCTTGGGAGCATCCTGCCATTCATCGAAAAGGATAGGTTTCTCATTGCTCAAAAGCAGACTTGGCGATATCTCTGCAACCGCTAGATATCCATCTCTTTTCTCTTCATCTTGAAACTCTATCGTCGTTTTGCAACGCTCGTTTGCTGTACGGGTTTTACCGCAACCTTTGGGTCCAACTATATTAACCGCCCCAAACGCCCGGGTTTTCCTGTCGAGCTCGGAATCCACTATACGCCTGATGTACTTCATTTGCAGGAAACTCCATTATCTTGAATATACCGTTATGATAAACCCTTGCGGGCCTTTTAGCAATTCATTTTCGAATTTTTCGACAGTTTTGTTTTAAGTTTTTCGAGTATTTTATTTTGGTTTTTTCGACAGTTTTGTTTAGAGTTTTTCGAATGTCAGCATCAGAAATCAATATTATCCAAATCTAAGCCCTTACTATCCAAGTTCGGCATTTGCCTAATTATTCCCATGTTTTATGTGATTCGTCTTGACTGATTTGCAAATTTTGGTTAGTATGAAATAACTTATTTAGAGGGTACTTGTATCCTTAGAGTAACCCCCTCCGAGTGTTGGTAGCACTCGGAGGGGGTTCTTTTAATTGGAACAATCAGATGAAATCCACATATCTTCTAATTCATATACAAACACCACCTGCTCTGTTTGCAAATCAACTGCATACACTTTAGTTTCATTAGGTGATATATAAAATGATGGCATCGTAAGTTCTTTTAGGTATTCGGCTAATAAAATACTAGGGGTTTTATCCGTTGCCGCATCAGTAGACATTTCAGTCATAACATATATTCTCCTCCATCCGGAAAAATCTTCTAATCTCTTCGAATTATTTGAAGATAAAAATACTCGAAGCCACCGACCACCGATTTGAGATTGCACCTCATAAACCCTATGGCATGTCGGGCAATACCAATAATCGACAGGCTCCTTTCTTTGCATATATGTATGCTGGCATTTATTAATTTCGTCCCAATCGAGCAGAAAATCGTGCAGAGTAATCAACGGATTGGCTTTTATTGCCGCTTCAACTTCATACGAATAATAAATCGATAAACCGTATGGTGACGGGCTCTCAGACGATCCCATGTTTGCTCCGCATTTGCATAACATTCTAGACATTATTAATCCTCCTTAATATTCAATCTTGGTTCTATCAGAAAACCAGACTTCTATCGGTCCTTTTATCAAACCCTTTCTTCTTGCCTCAGCGATACCGGTTTCAACAAAATCTCTTCCTTCTTTGTTGTTTTTATGATTCGGAAGCACAATAGCAATCGTATCGCCATCATGAATCTGCTCATTAGCCTTTTTGATATTGCTGGCTATCTTACTTGGGTTCGTACTTGTTATACGTTTAACTTCAATGTTCTTTATAAAGTTTTCGTCATTACTGGATTTAATCGTAAGATCATAGGTTTTGTCAGGTTCATGTTTTTGTCTAAAAACAGCCTCATATCCGTCATCAATATAGCGCTCGGCAACAAATATTGATCCCTGATCCGTGACCTTATTGCCTCCTGAATCATGATAGCTTGACTGCTTTTCTGTATATCCGCCTCTACCTCTTCCCATATCAAGCACCCCACTTTTCTTCAGCAAAGGACTTGATTACCAGCACCGGCATAGGAAATCTTTCGCGCCATGCGTCCGGAAAGCTACCATAAACAATCAACTTTTCAGGATGCTTCTTTCTTGACAACTCATGAAGACCGTTCAGTAATGACTGTTTTGTATAATAATCATTTCCCATGCAACCCTGCGTTGTGATTGAAAGAACACTGTTTTCCGGTATTCCGTCGAAGGCCCAGCTCAGACTTTCCTCATCACTCCAACCAACATTAGGGATAATCGTAATACCGGCACGTTGCATGTAATACGCCATAACACGATTTCTCCAGCAGTTCCATATCTGTTGTCCTTTGGGCATGTCCAGATACATACTGAAGTCTGTACTAATTCCACCTTCAAATTTTCTTAATAATCCCATGTATTGTGTAGGGTGTTTCCAGATTCGTTCAAACTGATAATCGTCTTCATAAAAATGAAACCAACTACCATTGGGATTTTTGGTAGTCTTTGCCATATGAAAAGGGACCAAATCATGCGGTTCGACATTATGAACCGCTGCCAATACCGGAAAGTCATAACGTCCGGTAAAATCAGCTCCATTAATGCGTTCCAGATAAAAAGTATCTGAATAATTATATTTATTAAATTTCATTAAATTTCCTTTCTCCGCATCTGCGGATTGAATACAATCCAAAGATACAAAGTACAGAAAACTTATTTAGAGAGTACTTATATCCTCAGATTTTTAAATTCCTACCGACTGTTGGTAGCAGTCAGGTTATATCTTATAGTTATTTTTGCCTATTTTTATTTGTAAACCCTCAATTGACATCACTCCTCTCATGCTGATTTCATAAAAAGTCTCAATAATTGTTTTTCGCATTCAGAATAAACACCTGACTGTTCATGATTACGAAACCACTTACAATAGTAATCCATTGCATATTCCGATGCTTCATAACTAATTTCAAACGCATTAGCTATATCCTGAGGTTGTTTAGGATTAATAAGATGAATTAACGGCGGCGGTGCAACCGCATACTTTGCAAAAAAATTCGCCTCTGCTTCCGCTTCTTCATGATTCATACCGTTATAATGACCCAAAACACAATGCCCAATCTCATGCAAGATTGTCATATTAGCACGTCTGTAACATATGTTATCGTTGTAATAGATATATTCATTGCCATCACCAGGTTCAAAATAAAAACCATCTGAACTAATTCTAAAAACAGCTGACTGTTTTTTATCTGACAGAGATGAATAAGCTATTAGTTTAATTCCCATTTTATACGCCAACTCAAATCCACTGATTGGAATACATCTGACGTCATATCTTGAAAAAATATCGATAACTTCACCTTTTATTTCTTCATACCGTATTTCCGATAATCTCACTTATCCTCCTATTCGTCGCCAAGCAGAATGCCGACTATCTCCATTTTTTCTTCTCGGCTCATATAAGACAAATTCCTTGCAATAAGTCGTTTAGCCAGCTTAAGCTCATCATCCGTATTTATTGCTGTTCCATTCATAAGATAGTCAGAAGTTGTTCCCAAAGAAGTTGCTATTCTAGCTAACACTGATGCACGGGGAACGCGATCTCCCCTCACGTAATGCGACATCGCAGATTCCGTTACTCCAGCCTTAATTGCCAGTTCCTTCTGCGATATCTTTTTTTCTTTTATTAACGCAGAAATTCTATTTCCAAAAGTCTCTGTCACGTTAGCTCCCTCCTATTGAATCCTTATTTAACTATGTTAATTATAATTCGACTTATCATTTTGTCAAGTTATTTTCTGCGATTTGTTATCAAAAATATCTATTCACTTTTTTATTTCTTAATGCGTGATTTTATATTACTAACACAACAAATCGGCAGTCCTAAGACTGTATTAGTGACCAGTATGTTCTTAGTCTATTTGTGTAATTTTTTCGGCACCAATATTATAACTTCGATTCTCTCTATACCAATTCATATAACAATCGAATAATTCTGAATTTTCAAATTGATATTAACCCAAATAATACATATTTACCTGAGCAAAAAAGACTCCTAAATGTTTGATTTAGACGTTATATGTATTTTTTGCCAAAAATAAGCACAACAATAAAGCATAGGAAGCCTAAGTGCTACCCGTATATTTTCTCAATTCAGTACGTCGCTAAAAGTTCCTTCTCGCAACCTTTTCGAAAACATCTTCGATATCCCGGCAGATATACCATTGCTCTTAACGTTAACAGAAAGGAGAATCGAGAGCTTTTTGAGAATTACTTATTTGATGAATCGAAAACACGGGCGTACTCCTAAGTCTCGTGCCGGAAGATTTTTCTGAAGTACACCACAACGATCATATACGTCATCGTAATATCGATGCATGAGCAGAAATACCCGCTGACGTATGCTTCAAGTTGATTCAGCAAAAAATTATCCTTAACGCTCCGGCTATCACCAAAGCAGCCGCAGCAAATACGAATATTTTTACGAGCTGACTTTTGAAGTTAAATCCAAACTGCTTCATGCTCTCACAACCCGCTACTTCCGGGAAGAAATGCTGATAGACATTAAGTTTTGTGAGCATCAGCCAGTCGAGGAAGATTATGTCGAAGAGTTTGTAACCTTCGAAGAGTATTAGATAGCGTAGAAATATCTGCCAAAAACTCATATCCTCTTTTACAGCATCGACTCCCGCATAAATCAGCACTCCGACAATTGCCGCAAGGCATATTAAGGCAAGTATTACACCGAGGATTGTTTTCCAAAACGGCGGATTGGGTCTGCCGGCAAGTCTCTCCTGCACATCTTTCGGTGCAGTCTTGATTATGAACTTAAGCAGGAATGCGATTGTCACAACCATAAAAGAGGAAAACGACACAATCAATATTCCCAGAAGCAATAATGTCAAACCGAGCCAAGTCATGCATCTTTCTCCTTTATGGTTAGTTTTCGCTAACCAAGATTATAGCACAACGTCTGAATCGGCATGTAACAATGTTAAGAATTCAGGAATCCGAGTAAGGATGCACCTGCAGTATAAAACCTGGAGTTAACTCTAAGTCAAGGATTTACTCTTCTACCTTCAAACTGAAGTCGCAGCAATCGCCGCCTTTGCCCAGTGTTTTTGTCCTATTCCACTTAAGCTTCGGGTGCATATCACCGTAGCAGATGTCGTCCGAATCGCAGTAACCCGTAACGATTTCCGGGCAGCCGTATTTCTTGCAAATCTCGAAGTACGGGCACGCGAGCATATCAATACGCATTTGGGTCTTGGGCACATCGTAAAACGTCGCTTTAAAACCCGCAGCCTCACCGAACATCTTCTTCGTCATTGACGTGAAAATCGACGGGAACTTTTTGTACATTCCGGGGAAAGCGACCATCTTCTTTACCATCTTCGCCATTTTTTCGCTTCGGTACGAATAATAGTCGTGCAGGAATTCCGCCGCCTCATCTCTCGCGATTCCTTCTCCCGTCAGTGCATCGAACATTGCGATTCCCGGATAAATGCGGTCTCTTGTGTGCATCTGCACCGCTTTGGACTCGTCCGCATTTTCGCTAATAATTGCAGAGTAACGTTCCCACGCCGCCTTCATAATCGCGTCCGCCTTGCCCGCGTACTTGTCTTTTACAAACGGCTCAACCTTCTTCAGGTAATCGCTTTTAAGTTTAGCTCCCATAATCCCGTCCTCCGAATTTTGATTAATACACGAAAATTATACACATAAAAAGCGTGCCCCCGATTTAAAAGTTGGTAGATTTTCAGTACATAAACTTAATGATTACCAAAATCTCTACCACATTTCCAAAAGTTGGCAATAAATCTGTCACGGACTGCAATGAGGTCGCATCAAACAAAAAGGAGATTCTGACTTCCTCCGCAGGCGTTAGCCGAGGACCGAGTCGGGATGAGGTCTGAGGTCGCGTAAAATAAAACGGACCTCTGACGACTTCCGCAGGAGCTTTAGCTCCGAGGACTAAGTCAGGTTGAGGTCTGAGGTCGCATCAAACAAAAAGGAGATTCTGACTTCCTCCGCAGGCGTTAGCCGAGGACCGAGTCAGAATCTCCTTTTTGTTTGATTGGCGGAGAAGGGGGGATTCGAACCCCCGCGCGAGTTGCCCCGCCTAAAGCTTTAGCAAAGCCTCCCCTTCGGCCTCTTGGGTACTTCTCCGAATCGCCCGATTATCTTACCACAGGAATTTAAATATTGCTACTTATTTATTAATACATATAAACAACACACAACAGCAAGCCAAATTAAATCCGGCCGCCATCTACGGCGACCGGATCATGCGAGGTTTATGTTGGAGACTTGCGTCTTACCACCTTACTCAACGTCCTGCAATGCGGCGAAATCCTCTTCACCTGTTCTCACCTTCACAACCTTTGTTACGTTGTAAACAAAGATCTTACCGTCACCGATGTGACCTGTGTAGAGAGCTTTCTTTGCAGTCTCGATAACCTTTTCGACAGGTATCTTGCTTACGACAACTTCCATCTTGATCTTAGGAAGCAAGGTGGAGTCGACCTCGACACCTCTGTACTTTTCGCCGGAACCCTTCTGGATGCCGCAGCCCATTACCTGAACTACCGTCATGCCGGTGATGCCGATACTGTTGAGAGCTTTCTTGAGCGAGTCGAACTTAGACAGGCGGCAGATGATTGTAACCTTGTGCATGCCCGTGTCGTAAACGCCGTCCTTGATGACCTGCTCGGGCAGACGTGTGTCGACAACCTTGACAGCCGCGGCAACCTGCTCCTCGGAAGCGTCCTCGATGGAGGGCTCGCCCAAATCGGTGTTCTCGTTCTCGTCCATGCCGTGATCCGTAACATCGGAGATGGCAAATCCGGAGTAAGCGGATGTGAGGCCGTGCTCGTGAATATCGAGACCTTCAATCTCAACCTTGGGCGATACGCGAAGTCCGATAGTCTTGTCGATAACCTTAAAGACGATGAACATTACCACAAGTACATAAGCAGCAACACTTACGAAGCCCAAAGCCTGGATGCCGAGCTGTGTCAGACCGCCGCCGTAGAAAAGACCCTTGCCGACACCGTTTGCGCCGGTGGAGAAAAGTCCTACAGCAAACGTACCCCAGATACCGTTAATCATGTGGACGGAAACGGCACCGACGGGATCGTCGATTTTCGCGACCTTATCGAAAAACTCAACCGAGAGCACTACGATGAAGCCGGAAACAAGTCCGATAAAGAACGCACCTACGGGAGATACGCAGTCGCAGGGAGCGGTAACCGCAACGAGGCCGCCGAGGGACGCATTGAACGTCATCGATACGTCAGGCTTACCATAGCGAATCCATGTGAAGATCATGGCAACAACAGTCGCAACCGCTGCAGCGAGGTTTGTGTTGAAGCAAACGAGACCTGCTGAACTTCCGAGATCGAAACTTGATGTTCCGAGTGTGGAACCGCCGTTGAAACCGAACCAGCAGAACCAAAGAATGAATACACCGAGAGCCATCGCAGTCAGGTTGTGACCGGGGATAGCGTGCGGGTTGCCGTCCTTGTCGTACTTACCGATACGAGGTCCGAGAAGCGCAGCACCGAGGCAGGCGATGATACCGCCGACCATGTGTACGCAAGTGGATCCCGCGAAATCGTGGAAACCCATCTGAGAAAGCCAGCCGCCGCCCCAGATCCAGTGTCCCGAGATGGGATAAACGATAAGAGATATAGCTGCGGAATATACGCAGTAAGCTTTGAAGTTTGTTCTCTCAGCCATGGAGCCCGAGACTATAGTCGCTGCCGTAGCGCAGAATACAGTCTGGAAAACCGCGTAAACCCAAAGCGGGACCGAAAGCCCCAAAAATGAATAATCTCCTCTGATAAGGGGGTCAAATCCTCCTATCAAAGCACCCTGTCCGTAGAACATAAGACCGAAGCCGACGAGCCAGAAACAAGGTGTTCCGATGCAGAAATCCATCATGTTTTTCATGAGGATGTTACCGGTGTTCTTCGCACGGGTAAGACCTGCTTCACAAAGAGCAAATCCGGCCTGCATGAAAAAAACGAGAAACGCGCCGACCAGCGTCCAGGCAGTATCGATTCCGTTGTAACTTCCGATGTCCATAATGTCTCCTCCTTTTTGTCTTTAAACCACAAAAAGCCGCCCCTCGCAGGCACTCACCTTCTTCGAAAAGAAGACTCCACGCCATTGTGGGACGGCTTAGGTTTTTGAAATAAAAAAGGTGCCGAGGCTTTTGTAAAACCTCGGCACCCTTGCCATGAGATGAATATAAACCTGCACCCCGGGTTTGTCAACAACATTTTCAACAACTTTTTCCGAAAATAAAGAGGATGCGGCCCCTCTCCGCATCCTCTCTCTCCAGAGTTGAATTATAAAAATAAAACCCAGATGTTACTGATTAAAAATTGTCATCTCCGAAGATTTCTTCCTCGGTGATGTCATCCGCGGAAATTCTCTCCCACAAAGGCTTGGTCATATCGACTGCAGCGTCGCTTGCCGCATCTGCTGTAGTCTCTGCTTCAGCCTTCGTTTCCGCTATATCTTCTGTCGCCTCAACCTCAGCTTCCTGTACCATCTGCTGTGTCTGAGCAACTATCTGACTTGCTTCGCTTTGAAGCTGCTGTGTCTCGGCATTATCAAGTGCATCCAAATCATCAAGACTGTCAATGTTGTCCAAGTCGCTGCTTCCGATTCTCTCCCAGATAGGCTTGGTTGTATCTGCCACAGCAGGCTCCCCGACAGCCTCTTCAACCGTCTCAGCGACCTCTTCCGTCTTCTCTTCGACAGCCTCGGCAACTTCTTCAGCCTTCTCGAACGGCTTGAATGTCATATCCTCCGGCTCAGCCTCAGGGATGTTATCAATCAAATCAAGATCGGTCATCTTATCGTCGATGACAATCGTCTCTTGCTGTGCTTCCTCGGCTGCCTCTTCAATTGCCTTCTCTGTCTCCTCGACCTCGGCTTCGGTCTCGTCAAGCTCAGCCTCAACTTCCTCAGCGACCTCGCTTACAACAGCCGCCTCTTCGGCAACTTCTTCGGTCTTCTCCTCGACAGCTTCTTCAATCTTCTGAGCTTCCTTCTCGGCTTCTTCCTTCTCGGCTTCGCGCTTTGCCTCAGCCTTAGCGAGAATATCTGCTATCGACAGACGGGGAGTACTCGTCTCTTCCTTCTTGTCCTCAGCAGCGTCTGCAACAGCAGTACCTGCGGCAACGGCCGTCGCGGCAGCTTCCGTGGCTGTGGCCGCGGTCGCAATTCCCGCAGCCTTAGAACCTGCAGCTTCTTCTGCCTTATACTCGGCAGCCGCGGCTGCGGCAGCTTCTTCTCTCTCTTTCAACGCCTTCTTAATCTGAGCAATTCTCTCAGCTACTTCCGGCGGTTTATTGTCCGTAACGGGAGCTACGGGCTTCTTCTCTTCAGTCTTCTCCTCAGGTGCTTCTGCCTTTACGTCATCTGCAGCATCAGCCTTATCCGCAGCCTCGGTCTCAGCCTCAGAAGTCGCAGAAGAGGCGGCGGGTTTGTCCTCCACCTCCTTTTCGATCTTGGGAGGGAGTCTGTCAGGCAGAACCTCGTTGCCCGGACGCGTCAAGACGTCTGTGAGGGAATCGTGAACTTTACGCACTTCCTCTTCGGGGAGAATGCCCTGAACGGTGCTCTCGTAGTTGGTCTCCGGGCTGTTCATGAAGAGAGCGTAAACTTCCTTCGGGTTGTCCTTCTTCGTGATGCGGTAGAAGGTGTCGACGAACTTAGCCATAGACTTGCTCTGAACAAGCTTCGACGCTTCCTTAACCTTCGCGGAACCCGATGTCTCCGATACCTCTTCGAAAAACTCCTTCGACGACTTGTACTCGCCGTTAAGAATATATGCACCGCCCGCGACGCCGTTCTCGCACACACCGATCAAAGCGGTGGCTACGTTTCTTACATCAACAAAAGCGTGTCCGCCGGATACCGTCGAGACTCTGTTCTCAAGATACTTCTTGAGGATTCTGTTCATGTCGTAATCTTCCGAGAATCCCGGGCCGATGATAAACGTCGGCAACAGCAGGGAGGCATTGAACTTATTAAGCGATACTTTCTGCATTATGTAAGCGGCAGCCTCGGCCTTGGTGCATGCGTAATCACCGTCGACCTTGGTTCTGTCAAAGTGAACCTGCTCTCCGCCCGACAGTGCCGTATCCGGGTCGAGTGAATAAGCGGAACCCATGTAAACAAACTTACCAATCTTCGCACGCATCGCCATCTCAACTAAGTTCTCAGTACCCGTCACGTTAACGCGGCGCATATTAAGATTCTTCTCATTCGTAATGGAAACAACTTCCTCCGTGTGAATGACCGCCGAGTGTCTCGGATCCTCCACAGCAAGGAAATCCTTCAGCGAATCCTTATCGAAAATCTCACCTTCGGCAACTTCGACTCCCATGCCGAGAAAAAGCGAAACATCAGACTCGGGAGGCATAAGAACTCTGACTTTACAGCCCTCTGCCATAAGCATTTGAACAACAAGGCGTCCTACCGGATCCTTCGCACCCGTAACTAGATACTTCTCATACATATTACATAGCCTCCGACTCGCGTGTATCCGTCAAAACATAAGCACATAGACAGACACTATTATTTTATAATAACGTTTCCACTTTTTACATACCCGTTGAAGTAAATTCTGTTAAAGTCGTGTTAACAAAAATCTGTTGACAATGCTTTTTCGCAGGTTTAAGATGTCGTTGTTTTATACGAACAAAGGCTGTGACGAAGAAGGTCCGGCAGTTGCCGTGCACACAGAGAACCGGGGATGCTGAGATCCCGGTGGCAGGAACTCCCAATGGACTATCGCTTCCGAGCTGATGCACCGAATGAATTTAACATTCAAGTAGACTGCATCCGACTTGCCGCGTTAAGGCATAGGGTTTGTCAGAACCTAAAGCGGTGTTTCCCTTGCGGAAGCACAAATTGAGTGGTACCACGGTAATTCGTCTCAATGTTTCAGCCCCGGCTGGCATTGAGCTTTTTTTATGTGCAAAACCGCTTTGGGAAAAAACGGAGGTAAATATGGCAGAGAATCAGACAAACGAAGAACAGGCCAAGCTGCTTGAAGTAGCGGGCAGAGTCAAGTCCTTAAGAGAAGACATGGGACTTTCCGTCGAGCAGGCGGCCGAGAAGATGGGCATGTCTGCCGAGGAGTACGAACGTTATGAGGAAGGCAAGGAAGACTTCAGCTTCTCGTTTTGCTTCAAGTTCGCAAACCTCGCGAAGGTCGACATCGCGGACATTCTCGAAGGCTCATCCCCTTCACTTTCGGAGTATGCGGTAACGCGCCTCGGGCAGGGCCGACCCATCGCAAGAGTCACCGAGTCACAGTACAGATATTTAAGACTCGGTTCCCGTTTCAAAAACAAGATGTGCGAGCCCTACCGCGTAATTCTTCCTTACTCCGAAGAAGCTTTGAATCCTCCTTATAACCTCGTAACTCACGGCGGTCAGGAAATGAACATCGTCGTAAGAGGAACTCTCAAGGTTATTATCGGCGACTCTTTCGAGGTGCTCCACCCCGGCGACGTAATTTATTTTGATCCGAGCAAGCCCCACGGCGAGTTCGCTTTGGGCGGAGAGGACTGCGAGTTTTATGCCATCATCATCAACCCCGATCTGGCGGGCAAGAACGAGGACTACGTCGCACCTTACAAGACCGAAATTAAGACAGACAGCATAACAAACGTCGATGCCGCTAACTTGAAGGACCCCGTTTACGCGAAGTACTTAAACGGCGTTCTCGATGAAGACGGCAATCTGGTCGACATAGACATCAACGTCCCCGAGTGCAAGAAGTTCAACTTCGCTTACGACTGCGTGGACGTCATCGCCGACAAAGATCCCGAGAAGCTCGCGATGCTGTGGGTCGCCAAGGACTGCGTAACCGAACGCCGCTTCACTTTCGCAGACATGAAGAAATACTCGAACATGACCGCGAATTACTTCAAGAGCCTGGGCATCGGCAAAGGCGACAAAGTAATGCTCGTCCTCAAGCGTCACTACCAGTTCTGGTTTGCCATGATGGGTCTCGAAAAGCTCGGCGCCGTCGCCATCCCTGCGACACACCTCCTGCGCGAGCACGATTTCGAGTACCGTTTCAAAGCTGCCGGAGTCAAGGCAATTTTCTGTACCTCAGATGATGATGCGGCCGAAGAGGCCGAGAGAGCCGCGGCGACATGCGGCGTTGAAACTCTTGTAATGGCCAACGGCAGCCGCGGCAAATGGAGAAATTTTGATGAGGAATTCAAGAGCTTCTCCGATGTATTCGAGCGTCCCGAGGATTACGCCTGCGGCTACGATCCGATGGTAATGTTCTTCACATCCGGAACGACCGGCTATCCTAAGATGGCTCTGCATTCATACATGTACGCCATCGGCCATATCACAACCGCCAAGTACTGGCAGAATGTCGACCCGAACGGTCTGCACTTCTCCATCTCCGATACCGGTTGGGGTAAGGCACTGTGGGGCAAACTCTACGGCCAGTGGCTCTGCGAAGCTCCCGTATTCACATTCGACTTCGACAGATTCCACGCCGACGAGATTCTCCCCATGTTCGCGAAACACCACATCACAACATTCTGTGCACCTCCGACAATGTTCAGATTCTTTATCAAGGAAGATTTGTCCAAATACGATTTGTCCTCTTTGAAGTACGCAGTTACAGCCGGCGAGGCTTTGAACCCCGAGGTATTCAACCGTTTCATGGCTGCGACCGGAATCCGTCTCATGGAGGGATTCGGTCAGACAGAGACAACTCTCGTAATTGCGAACCTTGTAGGCTCCAAAATTCGCCTCGGTTCAATGGGCAAACCCAATCCTTTGTACGATGTAAAAATCCTCAACCCCGAGGGCAAAGTCTGCAAACCCGGTGAGACAGGCGAAATTTGCATCAATACTCAGGACTACACACCTAAGGGTCTGTTCCTCCAGTACTACCTCGCACCCGAATTGACAACTGACGCATGGCACGACGGCTGGTATCACACAGGTGACACAGCCTGGGCAGATGAGGACGGCTACATCTGGTACGTCGGAAGAATTGACGATGTCATCAAGTCCTCCGGTTACCGCATCGGACCGTTCGAGATTGAAAACGTCATCATGGAGCTTCCTTACGTTCTCGAGTGTGCCGTTACCGGCGCACCCGATCCCCAGGGCGTCCGTGGAATTGTCGTCAAGGCAACAATCACACTGGTTAAAGGCACCGAGGGCACCGAAGAACTCAAGAAAGAGATTCAGAACTATGTAAAGGAGAAAACTGCTCCGTACAAGTATCCCCGAATTGTCGAATTCGTTGACGAACTGCCCAAGACCATCTCCGGCAAGATCCGCCGTACCGAGATTCGCGCAAACGACAGCAAGACGAGTGAGTAATTTGTAAGTTATCGCGCTTTGTTGCCATATGAGCGGCCATCCAACGCGTGTTGGATGGCCGCTTTTGTTTGTGACTTTTTGGCATCGCACCTGTTCCGCTGATGAAGTACATATGAATGTCTATCCAACTTGATTTGGATGTACAGTCAGATAGCGTAAAGGCGATTTGTACATCTAACACGCTATCCAACCTGATTTGGATAGACAATCATATAGAACAAGTCGAAGTGCTAATTTGCCCACCGACAAAATTTGTCGTTTTTTGTCGGAATTTTTGTCCCAATTTAACTTTCAAGCAGTGTAAATTGTTGCTATGAGATATGAATTTTCAAAAGAATACAAACTTGCCAAGGTCGTACACATCGACAGAGAGCTTGCCAGGTTACCTAAGTACATTATCGGCAAACGAGGCAATACTCAAGTTGTAAGATCTTATGATGCATCCGGCAAAAGGTGCAGGACCTTCAGCAAGAACAAAGAAGCCTTCCTGATTGCCGAGAGGCGCAGACAATTGATTGTTGAGAAGCAGCGATTGTTTAAAGAACTTAATCTGCCATTGCGAAGTTGCCCTCTTAACATCACTGTCGTTCCGGTTAATCACTGTGCACTTCGAGGAGTGGATTGGGAGAAGATGGAAAGTCAGGCAAATGAGTATCCCATTAAGAGTGACTTGTGGCACAACGGGATTCACATGAGGTCAAGATTTGAAGTTATGGTGGCAGGGGAACTTGACAGGCTCGGACTTCTCTATAAATACGAACCGGCACTGAACATGGGAAACAAAATTATTTATCCGGACTTTGTTGTTTACCTGCCGGAATTTGACATGTGCTTCATTATCGAGTGCCAGGGAATGATGGATGAAGTGAATTACATAATGAATGCGTCGCAGAGAATCAGTCAGTTTATTGCACAGGGATTTATACCGTACCATGACTTTCTGATATTGGGCGGAACGGCAAATTATGTTCCGGATTCAAATCACATCAGCAACGCGGTAATATCGCTGATAAATCAGATTGCATCAGTATGTGTAACTATGACTGCGACGACTCTCACGCGGGCAACACCGGCATCAACAATTCACGCACCAACGACAACGACAGCGGTGTACACATAATCACGCTATCCGCCACAAAGGCGTAAGGCCGTCGGCATTGTCGCCGCCGATAACATTGATGCGTGCCCGGCCGGATACGTTAAGATTATCGGGCACGTTAGATTTGCCGGGCACGTGGGAGCCGCTACTCTTGCACAAACTCTCCCTGCGCCCAGCAACCAGAGGACTGCACATAGGCAAGCGGTCAGATTCGATGTAGGGCCAGAAAGTGGAGTAGACTTCGCGGGGGCCGCGGGACGGCGGGATGGGGAGATGCCTTATATCGAGTAAATCATCACAGCTGTCATGGCGGAACAGCAAAAGATAGTGACGACGGTCGAACACCAGCAAATCATCGTAAGACGGATTGCTGAGTATCCGGCGGCGAAGAACCGGAAGTACACAGTTGCGGGGATTAAGCTCTGCGACCGAGACACCCCCGCCGGCGCCCTCTGCACCCTCTTTGTAAAACACCAGCGAGTCTATAACACTCTGCGATTCGCGATATAAATCTCTTATCGCAAGCTGGATACGCTTTATCGGTTCATTGCTGTAATCTTCGGTGACACTGCCGCCGCGTCTTATCGCCTCGCAAATAAAGTCAAACAGGTCGAGCTCCATGCGCGGAAGACTTGTGAGGAAGCAATCGTAAATCATCTGCTGGACTTCGGCCGAAGCGCAGCTGCCCATGTATCTGTACAATCGGTCCGCCCGCCTGAAGTCAGATCTGACATAAATGTATCTATCTTCATCGCGCGTGCCTCGAATCATAAAATCGGGGCGGATATCGTGCGGGCGCTTGCGGTCGGTGATGCATCGCAGGCACACGCTCAGGAAACCCTCTATGGTGCCGTCATATGTAAAGCATCTGTCCACCGCCTGGCCTCCGTTCTCCTTAAATTGAATCTGAAACATCCAGAAATATCCCAATTGTAGCACCTGAACATATGTTTGTAAACCGTACAATTAAAAACCCGCTCGCTAACTGCGAACGGGCCTTGGGGAATCTGATTAACCCTTACAAAAACTCTTACGGGTTAGGATATCCGATGTAATCCAGGAACTCATCAACATCTTTGATGTCGCTGTTCTTATCGGAGTAAGCCATAACGATTACAACGATTCCGTCTTTCATATAGATACCGCCGTAAACATCGTCGTCCCATCTGCTGAAATCACTGTCGGCCTCACCGTTAACGATGATATAACCCATCGTATCGGAGAGATAGCTGGACTGCTTACCTTTAAAATCCTCATCCTCAATCACATCCGTGAAATCGTCGTAGTAGTAGTCCTCGAAGAAATCAACAGCATCGTCCTCGTCCTTGAACTCGATGAACTCGTATCTTACATCGTCATCCCAGTAGTCGATATCGTGCTTGGATCCGTCGTAGTAATCGCCGTAATCGTGGTACTCATCGTCATCAAGACCCAGAACATTCTCAAGTGCGTCCTCGAATTCCTTACGCTCAACAGCATTGAAATTCTTCTTACAAGCGGCAAGCGACATCATCACCGCACACACGAGAGCAAGTGACAGAATTTGCTTAAATCTTCTCATAACATTCCCCTCCGACAAAATTTATATGATAGTTAAAATCTTATCACACTCAGCCGTTGATTTTAAGTCTGTGATAGACCTTTTTGCCCTTGCGGACGATAGCCTCGCCGGACGCGTCAAAATCCTTTTCGGTGAGGGTATAGAACTTGTCCTCGACAACGACGTCGTTGAGGTAAACGCCCTTCTGCTCAATCATTCGGCGGCACTCGCCCTTGGACTTCATGACGCCCGCATCCGTGAGCACCTGCGCGAGATCGAGACCTTCGCCCAAAGAAGAAGCGGCAATCTCCGTGGTCTTCATGTCCTCCGAGCGACCCTTGTTCTCGAAAATATCCTCCGCGGTCTTTCTCGCGAGATCCGCTTCCTCCTGACCGTGAACAATCTTGGTTATCTCATACGCGAGACGCTTCTTTGCCTCGTTAATCGCGGAATCCTTGAGCGTCGCGTACTCGTTGATCTCGTCCATCGACAGGAATGTCAGAAGCTTCATGCACTTGATGACATCGGCGTCGTCGACGTTGCGCCAATACTGATAGAAATCGTAGACGGGGAACTTCTCCTTGTCGAGCCATACCGCACCCTTGGCGGTCTTACCCATCTTCTTGCCCTCACTGTTGGTAAGGAGCGTAAACGTCAGGCCGTAAACAGCCTCCTGCTTCTTTCTTCTTACGAGCTCCATGCCCGCGAGGATGTTTGACCACTGATCGTCGCCGCCGAACTCGAGGTTACAGTTGTACTTCTCGTGGAGGTAGTAGAAATCGTAAGCCTGCATAAGCATGTAGTTGAACTCGAGGAAGGACAGACCCTTTTCGAGGCGCTGCTCGTAGCACTTCGCGGTGAGCATTTTGTTTACGGAAAAATGCACACCCACGTCGCGCAGGAACTCGATGTAGTTGAGGTCGCGCAGCCAGTCGGCGTTGTTGACGACCAAGGCCTTACCTTCACTGAAATCGACCACGCGACCGATCTGCGTCTTGAAGCACTCGACGTTGTGGTCGATGGTCTCGATAGTCATCATCTTACGCATGTCGGATCTTCCGGAAGGGTCGCCGATCATGCCGGTGCCGCCGCCCATAAGAGCGATCGGTCTGTGGCCTGCCTGCTGCATGTGGCTCATAACCATCATCTGCACGAAGTGGCCAACGTGAAGGCTGTCCGCGGTCGGGTCGAAGCCGATATAGAAGCTCACGCCGGGCTTGGACAGCATGTTGTAAATTTCTTCCTTATTTGTTGCCTGGGAGAAGTATCCTCTCTCCTCAAGCGTATCGAAAACGTTCTTATACTCAGACATAACAATTCTCCGTACTTATATTTATTAAAAGCTTACCGATTCTAGCATTTTATCGGCTCTGGCTCAAGGCGGACGCCCTCATCGCCGCCACCGCACCGTCCGATGCCGCCGTCACGAGCTGACGCAGTTTCTTCGACCTGCAATCCCCCGCAGCGAAAATCCCCTCGCACGAAGTCTCACAGTCATCATCCGCAGCGATGTACCCCGCCTCGTCAAGCTCGACCATCCCCTCGAACTGCTTATTCTCGGGGATAAGTCCTATAGCCACAAAAAGCGCATCAACCGGCAGCTCCTTCGTCGAAGAGTCTTTGGTCGACGTTAAAGTCACACCCGTGAGCTTATCGTCACCTTTAACCGCGGAAACGACATAAGACAGCTTCAGCTCGATGTTGTCGTGATGCATAAGTTCATCCACAAGAACCTTATCCGCACGGAACTCATCTCTTCTGTGAATCACATAAACCTTGCCAGACAGTCCCGAGAGATACAAAGCATCCTCGACCGCCGTGTTGCCGCCGCCGAAGACAGCCACGGTCTTTCCCTTAAAGAACGCACCGTCACAGGTCGCGCAGTAAGAAATGCCCTTGCCGACGAGGCCGTACTCACCGTCAATTCCCATTGTCCTGCGCTTAACGCCGGTTGCGATAATGATGGTCTTTGCATCCGCCGTCGCGCCGTACTCACACGCAATCTTAAAGCCTTCCGCGAACGAACCCTCGACGCTCTTAACCTTATCAAATATAAGCTCGGCACCTGCTTCCTGCGCCTGCTTTGTAAGTCTGTCGGCATAGTCGTAGCCGGAGATTCCCGGGAGTGCCGGAAAGTTTGCAATCTCGGGCGTGTTAACAATCTGGCCTCCGGGAATCTCACCCTCGAAGACCTTAACACTCCTGCCTGCGCGTCTGGCGTAAATCGCAGCGGTAAGACCCGCCGTGCCCGCGCCTATGATTGCAACATCCGTGTCTGCCATTTAAGCTCCCGTTCCTTCGCAGAAATTCGCGATATCGTTAAAGTACTGCCCTCTTACGGGCTCGTTTTGAATCTCGTGACGGTAGTGTCCGTAGTTCTTCTCTGTTACAACAACTCCGCGCGCACGAAGACTCTCCGCGACCTTGTGTGCGCCTTCGCCGTAACCCGCGACAGGATCGTCCTCGCCGTAAGTCATAAGAACGGGCTTGCCCACAGGAATTCCGTCCAGCGCCGTCTTCGACTGCATGCAAAGAACGAGCGTAAACAAATCCGTGAAACCCTTGTTCGTAAACAGGAATCCCGCGAGCGGATCTTTGCAGTATTTCTCCACTTCCCTCTCATCCGAAGTAACCCAGTCGTAGTCCGTCTTCGGGTGGTCGATGCGCTTGTTGTACGCACCGAACGCTATGCTGTTTATCGCCTTGCCGGGCTTCCTCTTAAGCCCGAAAATCCTCATCATCTTCGACATCGCAAGTCCCGCTCCCGCCGCCGGGTTCGGACCCATCGTTGACGCGAATACGAAGCCGTCAAACTCCTTGCTGTACTCTGGCGTGATGTAGAGATTTCTTGCGACAAAAGACCCCATGCTGTGACCGTAAAGGATGTACTTCAAATCGCTTCCGAATCTCTCCTTTGCGATGCCGTGAAGCTTCATCTCATCCTTCAGAATACACAGCGCCGAATCATCGCTGTCGCCGAAGTAACCCAAAGGCATATCGTTATCTTTGTTAAGTCCGTAAGTCTCGCCGTGACCCATCATGTCCATGCCGACCACATGCCAGCCTTTGGAGTTCAGGAACGCCGTCATTTCCTCATAACGGCCGAAATAATCAGCCATGCCGTGGCAAATCTGAATCACGCCCCGGGCAGGCTCCGCGGCGGGACTTATAAATCCTGCAATCTTGTTCCCGCCTCCCGTGGAAGCGTCAAAAACTATTTTCTCTGTCATTTAAGCACCACCGTAATCTTTGATCCGATCTTATCCTTGGGCAGAATATTTTCGCCCTCGGAAATGACCTTGCCGTCAACTTCAATTCTCGCGACTTCGTCCGTACCCGAGCCCTTAACGTAAGTAATCCCGACAGGCTTGCCGTTAAACTCGAACTTCACGCCCGCACGGCCCTCCGAATCGAAGTGCTCCGGCAGAAGCTTGGGCTCAAACTTCAGGTTGCCGTACTCGCCCTTGACACCGAACATCTCGTTTAAAACCGTCAGAATCAGCCAGCTCGCCGCACCCGTCAGGTAGTGGTAAACGCCTCTTCCCTTTGGATCGAAATACTCGGGCACACCGGGATAAATCTTGCTCTTGTCAAAATCCGCAGCATGGCGGTAAAGCGAACCGATAACTTTCCAACCGGCTTCCTTGCGCCCTCTGGTGTAAAGTGCATTACCGTACATAACAGCCATGTGCGAGAACACCGCGCCGTTTTCCTTCTGACCGTACGCGAAGCCGAACATTCTGCCCATGTCGGTCTTAATCTCATGGAAATCGGTGTTAAGTCTGTAACCGCCGAGCGCTTCATCGTAAAGGTACCTATCGGCAGACTTAATAATCTCGTCGACCTGCCCCTCATCCGCAACGCCGCTCATAACCGTGAACACCTGACCCGTGAGCATCATCGCGGGGCTGCCGTCCTTTGCGCCGTTTCTCTCAAGCGGACATCCGCTGTTGTCGTAGTAACTGTTAAAACGCGAGTAGCCCTCGGCATCCGTGAACCACTCTTTGCTTGTAATCGTGTCTCTCAGAGCCTGCGCCTTCGCCTCGAGGTCGTCTGCAAGATTCGTAAGCGAAAAGCTTTTCGCTCCGCCCGAGAAGCCTTCCTTCACACCTTCGCAGTAACTCATAAGACGGTCTCTTCCGCCTTCGGTTCCGAGAAGTCCTGTGAGCTCTTCGCACAGGTCGATACTATCTCCCTGAGCCTTTGAAAGCTTTCTTAAAATCTGCGCCAGGTGTGTGTAATTCGAGCAGTAAGCCGCCGTGAAAGCGACCGACTCTCCTCTGTCGTTTGCCATATCAAGAGCGTCGTTCCAATCCGCTCCGCGAAGTCTCATCGAACCGTGTTCACCGATATCAAAAAAAGCCGCCATGTTCTGCAGAAGCAGATGCTCAAGAACGCTTCCCTCGAACTTTCCTTCAGGAGCCGCTTCGAGGAGCGCTTCGCCTCTCATAACCTGACGGTCCGTAAAATACGGCGCCTTCTCACTTAAGATGCCAAGATCGCCCGTGCTCTTAATGTAAAGCTCCATCGTCATGAACGGCCACATCGCATGATCCATCCAGACACGGGTGATGCCGTTACGATCGGCGATGAACTCACCGCTTCCCGAACCGATTATGGTCGCATTGGTACCGTCAGGCCTTACACCGCCGAAGTTATCAATCAGCATATCGCGAACCCCTGCGGGATCCATAATTATAAGAGCGAGACAGTCCTGCCAGAGATCTCTCCAGCCTCTGCCGCCCTTGCCGTAATCGTGATGAGGCAGAAACGAACAGCCGTAAATTCTTCTTAAAATCGGCTGAATCGCAACCCACTCAAGCCAACGGTCGAAAGCCTCGTCGCCGGTGTGAAACGTAATGTTAACTTTTCGGGCCCAATGGGTCTTGTTGCGGTTAAGCTCCTCCTCGAAGACCTTGCCCGAGAGGTACTTTCCGGCCTGCTTTGTATCACCCACAGAAAGGACGACGATATACTCGGCGCTTTCCCCGGGTGCGAGTGTCTTCTCATCAAACATCGCCGCACCCATGGTCTCGAATCCGGGAATCGAGTAACCGCTTGTATAACCGGGCCCTCCTGTCTTCGGGAACGAAGGACAGTCAAGCGTGCCGCCCTCACCGATAAACTCCTCGAGTACAGGGCAGAAACTCTTGGGGGCCTTACCGTCTCCCGTTGATGCGAAGAAACCGTACTCCACTTCGTTTAAACGGTGGCCTCTCTCGTCAAATGTCAGCGTCGGATTGTTGATGACACCGAAGTCTGTGACGGAAATTCTGTTAAGCATCGAAGTGACGTTTCTGTGATCTCTTATATTGTCTGCGGACCTGCCGTAAATCGGCACGGCAGCAGTCGGTGTGAACGTAATCGCACCGCCGGAAGTGTTCGTAATAACAACGCGTGTGAGCTCGACTTTATCGTCGGTCTCCACGGGGACAAAGGTTGTAACCTCGCTTGTAAGTCCGGTGTCCGCGAGAACACGCGTCACACTCTGATACAGGAAGCCTCCCTTGAGAGTAACCTCGTCCGCCTTGTCGGTTCCGATAGAAGCTCTCTGGCGTGCGGAAGCACCTGTAGCCGAGACAAGGGTACCGTCCTTAAGACAAATCCAGAAATTTCTGGTGGATCTGTTGTTGTGAAGATTATCGGAGCTTACGGGCTCAAGGAAGAACGTGTTCTGACTCGTCTTCAAATCGCCTCCGAACTGCGGAGTCAGTGACCCCATCATGCCCGAAGCGGCACCGTCGGGGAAATAAAGGTAGCTGTAGTTGTCGGGATTTTGCAAAACGAACTCGCCGTTCGTGCCTGTAAATTTCAGGGACATATCAGGCCTCCTTATCGAAAATTATCTTCTTCTTGAATTTCCTCTGATGGCAAGCAGTCTCAGGAGAGTAACAGCGGATGATGCAAGTGCCACCGCATAAGTGTCTCCCGCCGCACGAAGAACCTTGTGAGCCATCGACAGCTGATCGTTTCCGACCCAACCCGCAGCCTTCATGTCCTTATAAGCACGCGAACTCGCGTTACGCTCCACGGGAAGCATTACGAGGTAGAAAAGGAATGCTACGAAGTAAACCACAATACCCAGGTTGCAGATTGTAAATCCTATATTCGTATCCGAATACTGCGAAGTGTAGGCCGCGATTATGTAACCGATAATCGCAATCCACGGGCCCAGGTTCGAGCAGATACCCGCGGCAGGCGCGAGGAGCTGACGAATCTCGTACAGCAGCATATTCTCGTGGTCCTGCACCGCATGGCCGCACTCATGTGCCGCTACTGCGATGGCCGTAATCGTACTCTTGCCGTAAGTTGTATCCGAGAGATAAATCATATGCTCCTTGGGCGAATAGCAATCCGTCAGAGAGCCCGCCTTGTGCTCGATTGTAATACCGTAAATCTCATGTGCGCTAAGCATCTCCTGCACAACTTCGTTCGCAGTTTTTCCCGATGCCGCCTGTATCGTACTTCCCTTACTCGCCTTTGACTTCAGATTAGCCTGAACAATCATCGACCAAATCATCACGGCAATCGCCGCAAAATAATATAAGTAGCTCATAATCAATGCTCCCCTATTTATTTTAATTATTAAGAAGATTTTAGCATGCACCACGCCCAACGCGAAACCCCGACCGTGGCAAAATGTGGGCTAAGGCGGCAGAGTCAGAGATTGGCAGTCCGGGTTACAGGAATAAATCTGTCCTACAAAATGTTTGTACAAGTGTACCCGACTATATTCCAAAACATCTGCAATTTTTACCTTTATGTTGACATATTTTGACCTGTCCAACATATTAAATAATTTATTTGAGATTATGGCATTATTAATTTAAGGAGGTACCCTTCATGATTCATTCATCAAACAAAGCCAAAAAGATAGACCTAACTTTAAAATTAATCAGTTTATCTTGCATTGTCTCATTTATTATTTGCAATCTTGTCTCTCCTGTTAAAGCTGTTACTATTACTACAAATACTAGTAACCATTATTCCGACCCACTGCCGGGATATGATTCCAATTACTCATTTTATATAGAACAAACTTCCAACGTTAAATTCACAGGATATACCACCGGCAGCTGGCCTTCCGGAGTTACAATAACATATACTCCCTGCCTTAATGATTATACCGTTGCAGCCGTATCATGCTTCTTTTCTGCACCGGGAACATCAGCCACTATTTACTATACCCAACCATATGGATATAAGGCCAATTACAGATTGGCTGCCAAGACGAGCAATGGAAGTGTAACAACCACTGCCAATTACTACATATGATAATATCTTCGAAAAACAAATATCTCACCATATTACTTGTCTTGACCGTTTTACTATATGGTTGCTCTTTCGGCAAAAATACCGATACCAATATTGATTCGCGACAAACTGGCAATGCTGGGTATGAGGGAAACTCGTACCTAGTCCAAGCCGACGAAGATGAACAAATAGTAATTAACAGTATCTGCTGTTCAGCCGATAAATATATCGGCATTGCAAGTAAATTCAATTCGAATTTGCAGAATACGGTTATATATGAGTTTAATTCCAGCGGAGAATTTGTAAAACAGCTAGACGTCGATATCGGATCAATAACTTCCATGGTTCTTAATGAAGATAATCTTTATTGCTTGTCTTATCAAACAATCTATAAGGTGAACACGGAGACAGGAGAAATCTCAGAATTTGATAATCCCAATCATGCAAGCTGGATAGCGTCTTACGATGACGGATATGTTCTCTGTTCTACGGGAATTGTGCAGTATTTTTCTCAGTACGGAGAACCGATATCCGAGATTTCGAATGAAGACTGGAGAAATTACGGATACTATACTCCGTTCTTTGAAGTAAATGATAAAGCTTATGTTATGTGTTTGTCAGATATTTCCGCTTCATACAACATATACGAATTGGATTTTGATAATGTATCTTCAACGTTTGTAAAAGATGCATCCGACTATGGATTTGATATTACTAATTACTGTGGAAATTATATTTTCGATGACGAGGGCGAAAAGTATATTGATCCTATTCAGGATATGCCGATGCTACTTTGTTCCTGGGCCGATACGGATATTATTCCTGCCGCCGAAGCAAATGCTTACGGTACTTATGTGCCATTGGATGGGAATCGTTTTGCGATTATTTACAATAATGCGGTTACCGGTAATTGTGAATTTCAGTTTTACCGATATGACAAAACGATTGATAACTCAGACAAAATTATACTTACAGTCGGCGGATTTGGTGTATCGTACGATCAAACGCTCAGTCGTGTTATTTACAAATTCAATACATCTCAAAATGAATACCGTGTAGTGATTAATCAATATGATCATACGGCATCAAATATTGAGGAAGAAGCAGATATCGTAGCGAGGCTTATAGCAGATTTTAATTCCGGCGAAGCGCCGGACATGCTTTATGGCAACAACTTTGATTTCAATTCGCTTGGAAGTATGGGGCTTGCCATGGATTTGACTCCATATATTAATGACGGGAGTCTTTTCGAAGAAGATGATGTACTGCCGGAAATTGTGAATATTATGAAGCATGAAGATAAATGCTATTCGCTTTTTAACGGGTTTTATCTTGACGGCTACTGGGGGCTTGAAAGTGAGACAGATGGTCTTACAAATCTTACGGCAGAAGAGTTTTACTCGCTTAGCAATACACAACGCAGGGTTGCTCCTATGCTTGATTCGGCTACAATAGCCACATGGATTATTGGGAAGTCATTTGACACAATTATAGGTCAAGCTAATTCAGAGCATGTACTGACGCTTGAGCAAATCGAGAATGTTGTCAGCCTTTCTATCGAAAATGGACTTGATGCAAATCAAGAACTGTCTTTCCCCGGAACAGAATCTTTAAGAAGCGGAGACTATCTTGCAGTCTGGACAGGAAGCGGTAATATTCTCGGGTACTATAATTTGTGCAAGTCCGCCGGTGAAGCTATTAATTTCATGGGATTCCCTTCAGTATACGGATCGGCTCATGTAGCAAGCCCAAATCTTGTAATAAGCGTCATGCAAAATACAGAATACCCCGAAGCGTGTATTGAATTTCTGTCGTATTTATATGACGAAGAAATTCAAAATTATGTGTTCACCTTAGGTTATTGCCCTGTAAATTCAGATGTGTTCGATGAGACGTGTTCGAATACACAGGAATATCTATCAGATGGCGACTTTGTTCCCAGTGATATAGTTGTAGCTTACAAAAATGCAATTGGGTTCATCGACACATACGAGATGAATAACTGGGGACTCTACAACATAATAGAAGACGAAATCAATTCATATGATACACAGGGAAAAAGTATTGAAGAAATCGCACAATCCCTTCAATCAAGAATGGATTTATATGTGCAAGAAAATTATTAAATCAAGGAGGCATCAAACACCATGACATCCAGAAAAGAAATCAACAAAATTATTAAAAAGGCAACAATTATAATTGCAACTCATTATGCTAACGTTACATGCCCATTATTTACATATCAACCACAATTGAGCGATGCAGTAAAAAAACTCCGTAAATTTTAAGGGCTGCCAATAATGAGGAAATTTGAAACTTATATAAACCAGATTTCCAATAACGCTGATGAAAAAGAGATTGTAAGATTCGGTTTGATTCAACTCCTGACACTATTGTCAGGAGTTGTTGTAATTACTATTTTAGGATTTATATTTGGGATACCTTCTAAGGTGTTTTTATTTTTAGCTTTCGCCCTGCCACTCCGCCAAAACGCGGGCGGATATCACACCAAGAGCAGATGGTCGTGCTTATTTATCTCAATCATAATACTTTTTATAGTACTCTTAATACTCAAGTATTTTAATCCGGGAATAATTACAAGCATTGTTCTTTACGCTGTTGGAAGTCTGCTAATTTTAACGCTTGCCCCTATAGGCAACGTTAATAGAGAACTCGACAACTTAGAAAAAGAAATTTATGAGGAAAGAACTATTTTAATTTGGATTGTTGAAAGCCTATTGTTTGTTATACTTGAATTACTAAAGCAACTTACTTGGGGATTCATGGTATGTCTAACAATTTTTTTGTGCGGATTACTTGTCTTAATTGAATATTTACGCGAACGTGTTTTAACATGAAATTAAAAATTGGCATTTGCGATGACGAAAAGAATTTTTGTAATAATCTCGAGATGTATATCTTGAAATTTGCAAAAGATTACTCCTATGACTTTGAAGTAGATGTATGGAACGATTCTGTTTCATTCTGTTCCGATATAATAAAATTCAATCCTGACATTATCTTTCTTGATATAGAAATTCCATCTTATAACGGTATTTACGTTGGTAACTTTATAAGGGAGAGTTTACACAAAAGTAATATTGAAATAATTTTTGTATCTCATAAGACTAGCTACGCTATGGATTTGTTCAAATTGCATCCTTACGATTTTTTAGTAAAGCCTGTTACTCCCCAGCACGTATACTCTCTTTTATCAGAACTTTGTAATTTGATGTCTATAAGCGATAACTCATACGTATTTTCATATAAGAACAACATATTCAGAATTCCGCAACGCGAGATTATATATATCTATAGTCGCAATAGGTATGTCAATATCTGTACTTCGGAAGAAACTTATTGCTACATTGGAAAACTTAAAGATTCTTGGAATCAAATTTCGAAGAAGCGATTTTGTTCTATAAGTAAATCATTCATCGTGAATATGCATTGTATTAAAGTGACTCGACCCTCAGAAGTTACAATGATTAATGGCGATGTATTGACTATAAGCAGGTCTTGCCGAGACACATTTCGAAAAACATTTGCGGTTTTCAACTGGGGAGAATGATATGACTACAGACGACCTTGTAATTACTATCATCGTTGAATTTGTTAGACTTTCTGTCTGCTATCGTGCTTTCAACATATTTTTTGAAAAAGGCGAAAATATTATCAAGCGCCACGCTATATTTTTAACATCGTTTGCAGTTACCACTATCCCGTATATTCTTTTCGGACAACCACTAATTAATTTTTCATTTACGTTAATCGGCTTATTAATATTGTCGATTACATACAGAGGATTATTGTCGCGTAAAATATTTTTTTCTCTTGTTTTAATGGCAGTAAGTGTAGCCATAGATTTTTTTGCAACATTCGTATTTACAATAAATCCGTACAGTCAGAATTTCTCAATTCTAAGCACAATAACTTCAGTATTAATGTTCATGACCGCAGAATTTTTAATCGAAAAATATAACTCAAAAAAAGCCAAAAATTCTGTTGGATATTATTGGAAATATTTTGTTTTAATCTTATTTTTAAGCATTCTATCAATGCTAATACTTGCTTTAGATCTTACAATTTCAAAATTAAGCGTCATTACTATGAGTGGTGCTATGCTGTTAATAAATTTCGGATTGATTTTTTTATATTCTCGTTTATCAGATTCAGTAAATCAAGAAAGAGAAAATCAAATTTTAAAAGAGCAGATGAATGCATATTCAAACGAACTTAAGATACGAGCAGAAAACGATAAAAATTTAAACATTATAAGACATGATATGCGTCATCATTTTCAAGAAATATATGAACTATCAAAAAGAAATAATACAGAAAAAATCAAAGCCTACATAGAAAAAATCGATGATGTATTAATTGATTCCAAGATTTTTTCCGACAGCGGTAATCCTGCGATTGACAGCGTTCTTAACTATATGCTGAGCAGAGCAGAACAAGCAGGTATAGATGTACTGGTACATATAGCAATACCTGAAAAAATCGAAATAAGCGAATTTGATATTAATGTAATTCTCGGCAATTTATTGGAAAACGCCATAGAAGCCTGCCACAAAGAAGAAGATCCATGGATTAAAGTTATTATGAAGTACAATAGCACCCTATGTATTGAAATTTCAAACTGCTGTACACAGCATCCAACATTTATAAACGGACAACTTATCACTGCCAAAAAAACTACAGTTAACGAGCATGGTCTTGGTTTAACGAGTGTAAAAGAAGCCGTAACAAGAAACTATGGACTATTTAGTTTCGAATTTAATGGTAATATTTTCAAAGCAAAAGTAATGTTGTAAGAATACACCTTTTCAAAAACTACAAACTTCATTTCATCAAACTCACAGCAGTGACAGTAAAGAAAAAGAATGACAACAAAAAAGACCCGGCGTTGCCGCCGGGCCTTTCTTTACATTTATTCGATTGGTTAATCGCTAAACCGCTTATCAGCCGGCGAGAACGATCTTGGAGAACTCGTCTGCCTTGAGGGAAGCACCGCCTACGAGACCGCCGTTGATGTCGGGCTGTGAGAACAGGCCGGCTGCGGAAGTGCTCTTTACGGAACCGCCGTACTGGATTGTCAGAGCGTCTGCAACAGAATCGTTGTAGAGGTCTCTTACTGTGTCACGGATGAGCTTGCAGATTTCCTCGGCCTGCTCGTCTGTGGCAACCTCACCTGTACCGATAGCCCAGATCGGCTCGTATGCGATTGTGATCTGGCACATCTTGTTTTCGGGAACGTCCTTGAGAGCTGCAACGATCTGACCCTTGATGAAGTCCTTATGAACGTTTGCCTTTCTCTGCTCGAGTGTCTCACCGCAGCAGATGATGGGCTTGAGGCCGTACTTCAAAGCTGCGTGAACCTTCTTGTTGACTGTCTCATCTGTCTCAGCGAAGTACTCTCTTCTCTCGGAGTGTCCGATGATTACATAGCTGACACCCATCTTAGCAAGCCACAGAGGTGAAATCTCACCTGTGAATGCACCCTTCTCCTCGAAGTGGCAGTTCTCTGCGGCAATCTTGATGTTGGAGTAAGCTGCTGCGTCAACAGCTGCTGCAAGTGCTGTGAAAGGTACGCCGAGAGCAACCTTGGCCTTCGCGTCCTTGATGAGAGGCTTGAGCTCGTTGATGAGCTTAGCAGCGTCTGCAGGTGTACCGCAGTTCATCTTCCAGTTACCTGCTGCGAATGTTCTGCCGTTCTCCTTGTCGAGGAGGCAATCGATACCCGGAAGTACCTTGCCCTCGATAAACTCGAGAGAAGCGCCGCCGCCTGTGGAGATGTGTGTAACCTGATCTGCGAAACCGAGCTTCTCAACAGCTGCCGCGGAATCACCGCCACCGATGATGGAGATAGCGTCAGACTCAGCAATAGCCTTGGCAAGAGCCTTTGTTCCTACTGCGAACTTATCAAACTCGAATACGCCGGCAGGGCCGTTCCAGATAACTGTCTTAGCGTTCTTAATCTCAGCAGAGAACTTCTCGATTGTTGCAGGTCCGATATCAAGACCCTCCCAACCGTCGGGAATCTCCATGGAAGGAACTACCTTGCTCTCAGCATCAGCTGCGAACTCCTTGGCAACAACAGTGTCCTCAGGAAGCAAGAGCTTAACACCCTTCTCCTCAGCCTTAGCCATGAGCTCCTTAGCGAGGTCAACCTTATCAGCCTCGAAAAGAGAGTTACCGACTGTACCGCCCATAGCGCCGATGAATGTGTAAGCCATACCGCCGCAGATGATGATTGTGTCAGCCTTGTCGAGGAGGTTTGTGATAACACCGATCTTATCGGAAACCTTGGCACCGCCGAGGATAGCAACAAGAGGTCTCTTCGGGTCGGAGAGAGCTCCGCCTATGAAGTCGATTTCCTTCTGAATCAGGTATCCGGAAGCAGAAGGCAGATAGTTTGCAAGACCTGCTGTGGAAGCGTGAGCTCTGTGAGCTGTACCGAAAGCATCGTTTACATAGAGGTCAGCCATGGAAGCGAGCTCTGCTGCGAACTTAGGATCGTTCTTTGTCTCTTCCTTGTGGAAACGAACATTCTCGAGCATGAGAATCTCGCCGTCCTGCAAAGCTGCGGCCTTAGCCTTGGCATCCTCACCGATAACGTCTGCAGCAAGTGTTACGGGCTTGCCGATGAGCTCGGAAAGTCTCTCAGCTGCGGGCTTCATCGAGAACTTAGCCTCAGGTCCGTTCTTCGGACGACCGAGGTGGGAAACGAGGATAACCTTCGCGTTGTGGTCTACAAGATATTTGATTGTGGGGAGAGCGCCCTTGATACGCTTATCATCTGTAATCTCTCCCGTAGCCTTATCGAGCGGTACGTTAAAGTCAACTCTGACAATAACTCTCTTGCCGCTGACATCAAGGTCTTCAACATTCTTCTTAAGATACTGTGCCATGTGTGTCACACTCCCGTTATTTATTTAAGCGCCAGGCGCTCCTTTTACCCGAAGATTATATAATTTTTTCCGGGCATTATAAAGACTTAAAACGGGAGAATTGACACCTTTTTAAAGATCAGTTGCTCTCTTCCTTCTTCGAAGGCATTACCAGTACGAAGCAGATAATCAGGGCCGCGATATAAAGGGCACCCGTCGCATAAAGCACGTTCTGATAGCCTGTCGGGTTAACGGAATACACGTTGCCCGCCGCATCGGAGATGTCGATGAAGCTGCCTGTGTGATTTACGATGAAAGTTGCCATCTGATTTCCCGTAAGGCCCGCGAAAGCCCACGCTGACAGCGTAAGACCGTGAATCGCACTGATGTTGCTCATGCCGTAGTGGTCGGACAGGAGAGTCGGAACATTCGAGAATCCTCCGCCGTAACCTGCGTTAACAACAAAGATAAGACCCAGTACAAAGAAAATCAGAATTCCGTTGCCTTCGCCGTTCTTGATGCCGTTCGTGAACACAACAAGAGCCGTGAATGCAATCGACAAAATGAAAATTATCTTATAAACAGTATTTCTGTCCTTGAGGAAATCGCCCCATGTCGAGAAACCCAGACGGCCGCCTGCATTGAAGATAGCGGAAACCGTGGAAATAACACCTGCAAAAGCAACCAACCCTAAGCACTTAACGATTGACTTCTCCTGAGAGATAATCGCCAGACCGCAGGTGATATTGATATAGAACATAAGCCAGATTCCGACGTAGTTTCTGATCGGCTTTGTCTTGATAACGGAGATTGTGCTCTTCTTCTCGGATGCCGGCGGCTCGCTCCAGCCTGCAGGCTTCTTGAGAAGCAGGTGGCCTACGAACATCATGCAGAAGTAAACGCAGGCGAGAATATAGAACATCTTGTAAACTCCGCTCTCGGAGCTCTTGAGAATTGAAGTCATGATAGGGGAAGCGATTGCCTTCGCGGCACCAAAGCCCGCTACCGACAAACCCGTCGCGAGACCCTTGTGGTCCTTAAACCACAGCATGAGCGTCTTAACCGGTGACAGATAGCCCGTTCCGAGGCCTACACCCATGATAAATCCGTAGCAAAGGTAAATGCCCAAGAGCGATGCAATGCTGCCCTGGTGCTGACCTCCGTACCAGATGAAGAAGCCTGTTCCCGCCATTCCGATCGAAAAGCAGAACGTCGCTATCAAAGAGGACTTGTGAATATCCTTTTCGACTGTGTTGCCGAGGAAAGCCGCCGACATACCGAGGAAGAAAATCGCGAATGAGAACGCCCACTCGATGGCACTCTTGGAGTGACCCACATAATCAGCAATCTCCTGGGAGAAAATGGACCAGCAGTAAACCGTACCGATACTGCAGTGCAAAAGCAATGCGGGGATAGCACCGCGCAGCCACTTATTCTCGCGCCAGCCGCCTGCCGCTTTAACCGAATCAGACATGTCAAAAACCCTCTCTTTTTGATTTATTCACAATATATTAATTATTCTGCGTCTAATTTGCAATTAAAACATCGATTAGTCATAATTAAGAAAGATTTTTGTCACGGAGGCGCATTTTATGGCAAAGAAACCTTATGAATATGACATCGGCTGCGTTCCGAGCACGCTGTGGTTCGGGGTCGTCGGATCGAATATTCTGGTTCCGATTATCTCGTGGTTTACACACATCAAGGTTAAGCCCGATAAGGATTTTCTTGCCGAGGAGGGACCGATTATCGTAATCGCGAACCACGCCTCTTACCTCGACCCGATGATTATGTCGAGGATAACCCACGGCAGGAAGATTAACTTCGTCGTCGGTGAGTTCCTTTTCAGAGCTCATTTCTGGGGGCACGTTTTTAAGCTCGGCGGAGCAATCCCCAAGAAGCAGTTCGTAGTTGACACCGTCGCGGTCAAAGCCATGATGAAGGTTCTCAAGCGCAAGGGTGTCCTCGCGATTTTCCCCGAGGCCACAAGATCCGTAGACGGCACAACGATTACATTTGACGACGGCGTCGCGAAGATGGCAAAGAAAACATCTTCCGCTATCTATATCGCACACTTCCACGGCTCTTATCTCTCTTACCCCAGGTGGTCAACGTCCTTCATAAGGAAGGGCAAAATCACTGCAGAGTTCGTAAGAAAACTCCCGGGTTCCGAGGTCGCGAAGATGAGCGCCGACGAGATTCAAAGCTATATTCTGGACGGCATCTCCTATAACGAGAACGAGTGGGCTATCAGCAACGGAGCGTCCTATAAGAGCAAGAAGCTTGCCGCGGGTCTTCAGAACATCGCTTACAAGTGCCCGAAGTGCATGAGCGACTTCACGATGGAGTACGCAGGCGATAAGAATAAAAAGGTAGGCGACATCATCCGCTGCTCATCGTGCGGCAATGCTGCAAGATATCTGCCCAACGGCCAGATTGAGCCCGCCGGAAGCGACGATAAGGTTTACGCGGACCTTCATGAGTGGACAAACTGGGAAAGAGAAGAAGTCCTCAAAGAGCTTAAAAGCGGAGACTTCTCGATGACTCTCGACGCGGATTTGTTTAAGGTCTTGGATCAGTTTACGTTCGCGAAGACCGGCTCGGGCAAAGTTACGATTAACACCACGGATGTCATCTACGAAGGCGGCGACTGCTTCGCGACCGAGGGCGTTCCCTACAAGAAGGGTAAGCCCGTCAAAGGTCACAGCGACGAAGAGCTCACGGGCATCAGCAAACCCGTAACCAAGGTCTTCAACATCGCATCCATGAGAGGCCTTGTCGCCAAGTACGGCAAGCACTTCGAGATTTACGACAAGAGCGGCGAGCTCTCGAGGTTCTACGTTGACGGCAGAGCTGTCTGCAAAATTCATCTGATTGTCGAGCTCCTAGCAAGCCTGCGCTGACGCCTCTTTATTTTTACAAGCAGCGAAAAGGGGCTGTTCCCGGTTAAGGAACAGCCCCTTTTTATTTTCGGATTAAAATCCTTTGTTAGACTTAAGACTCCGCGGTCTCAGGCTCCGGTGCTTCCTCCGTCTGAGCCGTCACAATCGGGCCGCCGTCGGAGATCTTAATCTCGTCGCCTTCCGCGTCAACAATCGCGACTCTGCCGGGCTTTATCACACCGTCAAGGAGAGCCTCCGAGAAGTTATCCTCGACCATGGACTGAATGACTCTCTTGAGAGGTCTTGCACCGTACTGAGGGTCGTAGCCCTTCTTAGCAAGAAGTTCCTTCGCACTGTCGGTAAGGCAGATGTCGATACCGATGTCCTTGATTCTCTTGCTGACCTGACCTGCGAGGATGTCGACAATCTTGATGAGCGAATCCTTGCCGAGCATTCTGAAGAAGATAATCTCGTCAACACGGTTGATGAACTCGGGCGAGAATGTCTTCTTGAGTTCCTCGAGAACCGTCTTCTTTGCCTCGTCGTAGGACTTGCCGCCGTACAGACGCTCTCTTGATGCCTCATCCCGGTCGGACTCGTCACCTGTCATATCAAAGCCTATTCTTCTTCCGGCATCGCCTGTGAGCATTCTTGCTCCGATGTTGGATGTCATGATGATGATCGTGTTCTTGAAGTCAACCACACGACCCTTGCCGTCCGTCAGACGACCGTCATCGAGAACCTGGAGCATCGAGTTAAACACCTCGGGGTGAGCCTTCTCAATCTCATCGAAGAGAACCACCGAGTAGGGATGTCTTCTTACCTTCTCCGTAAGCTGACCGCCTTCCTCGTAGCCCACGTATCCCGGAGGGGAACCGATGAGCTTCGAGACATCGTGCTTTTCCATATATTCACTCATATCAATTCTTACGAGTGCGTTCTCGTCGCCGAACATAACCTCTGCAAGAGCCTTGGCAAGCTCAGTCTTACCTACACCGGTTGTACCGAGGAAGATGAACGAACCCGAAGGCTTTCCGGGATCTTTAAGTCCCAGACGCGATCTTCTTATAGCCTTGGCAACGGCTGTGACAGCCTCGTCCTGGCCTACCACGCGGCGCTTGAGCTCATTCTCAAGATTCTTAAGTCTCTCGGCATCAGTCTCCGTAATCTTCGAGACGGGGATACCTGACCAACGTGACAAAACATCCGCAACATCATCGACCGTAAGAGTTCCCGTAAAGCCGCTCTCGTCTGCATGAACCTCAAGGGATTCGAGGTCTCTTGAAAGCTTCGCTTCTTCGTCTCTGAGGCTTGCGGCTTTCTCGTACTCCATGTTCTCGACAGCCTGCTTCTTCTGCTCTTCAATCTCATCTAGACGGGCTTTCAAATCATGGCGTCTCTCGCTGTCTGCAAAGTTAATTCTCTTGCGTGCAGCGGCCTCATCAATCAGGTCGATAGCCTTATCGGGAAGGAATCTGTCGGAGACGTATCTCGAAGACAAAATTACCGCCTGCTCGATTGCCTCGTCTGTGATTCTGATCTTGTGATGCTCCTCGTACTTGGGTCTCAGACCTTTCAAAATCTCGATAGCTTCGCTCTGTGTCGGCTCGTTTACGATGACCTTCTGGAAACGTCTCTCGAGGGCGGAATCCTTTTCGATGTATTTGCTGTACTCATCGAGTGTGGTCGCGCCGATAATCTGAAGCTCGTTTCTTGTAAGCATAGGCTTCATGATGTTCGCGGCATCGAGCGATCCGCCTTCTCCGCCACCGCCGCCGGCACCGATCAGTGTATGAATCTCATCGATAAACAGAATTACGTTCGGGTCGGATGCAGCCTCTTCGAGAACATTCTTGATTCTCTCTTCGAAGTCACCTCTGTACTTGGAGCCCGCCACGAGCGAACCCATATCGATGCTGTAAACCGTCTTGCCCTTGATGATGTCGGGAACGTCGTCCTGGGCGATCTCAAGTGCTAGGCCCTCGGCGATGGCTGTCTTACCGACACCCGGGTCACCTACGAGACAAGGATTGTTCTTCGTTCTTCTTGCAAGAATCTGCATTACGCGGTTAATCTCCTCGGACCTTCCGATAACGGGATCAATCTTGCCGTCAAGCGCCATCTGAGTAAGATTCTTGCCGAATTTCTCGAGCGTCTTTCTGCCCTTCTTGCGGTCTTTCTTACCCGAGGCATTGCCCTTCTCTCTCCCCTCCGGAACGGCGGCCGCACTATCTGCAGAATCCGTGATGTCATCGCCCGTATCCGCGCCGAATGTACCCGAGAGGTCATCCACAATACCGTTAATATCCGCGCCCGCTCTTACAAGCAGCTGATTGCCCGTAAGACCTCTGTTGGTAGCAATTACGAACAACAAATGCTCGGGCTTAATTACGCCTCTGTCTCCGACTCTCGCGGACACCTCCATCGCGTCGTTGAAAAGTCTCTTCGACTCAAGCCTCAGGAGCCTTAAACCCTCCTCAACTTCGTAGTTGCCGGGCTCCTCGTCGAAAACGGAATCATCGTACGGAATAATCTGCGACAGTGAATCAAGTCCTGCGCCGTTACGATCCATTACATCCGCACCTTCGCCTTGTACCGCGGCTATGCCCATGAGCATATGCTCGGTCGAGATCATGCGGTTGCCGGTGCCGTCCGCAAATCTCTTCGCGTAAACAATTACGCGCGTTGTATCATCAGTTAATTTTAAGTTCATGACTCGTCTCCTCCCTTCATGATTTTTCTTATCATTGACGCACGTGCTGCGGACTTCTCCGCGGGCTTCGTGCCTTTACTCATATCAGCATAATTTCTTCTTACTTTCTGTGTCAGAAGATTGATTTTCTTCCAGTCAACATCGGTGTCCTCCGCCTCGATCTGATTCTGGCCGAGTCTTAACCAGTTGACCAAAGTCAAAGCCTCAGAACTTTCGATTCGTCTGCAGTACTTAAGAAGCGCATATGCTCTGCAGTACTGATCCTCGACGATACCCTTCTTCTTGGTGCAGATATTCTTTCTGCACTGAGTCTCGAGCTTTATGATGTCGTTTAAAACTCTGGTCGCAGAGTCTATCAGCTCCTGCTCGGTGATTCCCAGAGTTGCGATGTTTGACAGGGCATAAATTCCGCTTTGACGCAAGCCGTCTCTGAAAGTAACAGGGACCAGCGTCCAGTCGAACTTTTCGATTCTTCTGCTTAAGACCTGAATCGCACCCTCGGTCTTCTCGATGCCCGGAATCGCAAGTGTGATGTAGAACTGCACTCCGGTGCCAACAAGCTTTAACTGCGAGGTCAGAAAGCCCAGTCTGTCCGAGAAAGCGATATCCATGCTGCTTTCAAACGCAGACGCAAGTTCGTCCGCTCTCTTATATGCCGTCGCGATATCGCTTCCGGGGACCATCGACTCAATACTTAAGTGATCCGTCGAGTTTATTACCACGCCGAGCCCGTCCGTTTTGCTCAGGAGGAAACCGGTCTTTGCGGGAGAGTTCAGAAACGCCGTTCCCGCGAAAAATTTATCGTACAAATCCGCTTTGCCCTTATCATCGAGCTCATCGGTTCTCACAAAATCAAGACCCATCGAGCCCGATGCCTGGCGTGCCATACCGAGAACATTTTCTCTGTCCGCGTCGCTCATTCTCGCCGGGAAAGGAAAGCCCTTGATATTACGGTTGATTACCACCTTCGTCGAAAGAACAACGTCGTCGTTCGGTCCTTTGTTGTCGTACCACATATCAGTTGTCCCCCTTTCTGCTCATAAGCTCGTCACGAAGTCTTGCCGCGAGGTCGTATTCCTCTGCAGCAGCAGCCTGCTTCATCGCTTCTTCCAGCTCGCTGTCGGAAGCCATTCCGAGGTCTGCATTTCTGTAACGCTCGAAGCTGACCTTCGTCTCACTTTTCTTTTCTGAAATCTTCGCCTCAGGTGCTGCGGGCTTTGCAGTCTCTGCGGTTTGCGCCTCCTGTGCAAAAGGAGCCTCGGGCTGCTCAAGCTTAATCTGCTGAGCGGGCTTTCTTCCCTTGTAATCACTGTTGCCCTGACGCTTAAGAATATTCTTCAGAATGCTCTCGTTAAATGTGTTGTAGCACTCGATGCATCCGACCTGTCCGTTCGACTCGATGTCGCGCAGCGACGTTCCGCATCTCGGGCATCTGAGTTTTGTGTTTGAGAACTCGAGGTCTGATCCCGTTCCCATAAAAGCTCCGGTCATATCACCGAGCATCGGGAATGCCTGTTCGAACAAAGAGTTTTGTCTTCTGAACACCTCATCAATTTTTAAATCCCTGGCACAGTTCTCGCACAGCAGGGCGCCGTTGAATCTTACGTATGAATTACCGATCTGTGCTCCGCATCTTGAACATCTCATAGCCTTTTCTCCTTCCTTCTTATCAGTCTGTCAGCATCAGCCCCGCGAGTGCATTCTTAAACACATCCGCCCGGACCGCTGACCTTATGTCCGTATCTACCTTCGCAAGCGATCTGTCTGACACCGCCGCCATAACAGATGTTGCTTCCCTCGGCTTCATCGCTCCCACCGCAACTGCGTTGGTCAGAAGCGTCTTAGCTTCCTGCTGTGACAGGTTGTCTCCCACGGATTCGATAACTGATGTGAGGTACTTGTCCGGACTCATCGCCTGAACACGCGTGACGGTAATTTGTCCGCCGCCGCCTCTTCTGCTCTCGACTATATATCCGTTGCCTGTCGAAAATCTTGTGGAGAGAACATAAGTTACCTGCGAAGGCACGCAGTTTGCCTTCTCGGCAAGCGAGCTTCTGCTGATTGTTGCAGTGCCATTGTTCTCCTCGATCATATCTTTAATCATGCTTTCAATAACATCGACAAGTCTTGCCATTTTACGCTCCTCCTTCCGTCTTTGATTTTGACTTTGACTTTCTTTGACAATCACATTATCACCCCGGGTTCCCCGAATGTCAATACCAAATTTGACATTTTTTGACATTATTTTAAAAGCCCCGTAATTCGGGGCTTTCAAAGGAATTGATTTGTTCTTTAAAACTTACTTGTGATAAAGCTTCTTGGTCGCGTACACAGGCTCACATGTGATGTTCACGCCGAGCTTGTGGAAGACATTTTCATCGACATTGGAAAGAATCGTCGTCGAATGTGCGTCCGCGTTCTTAAGATTGCTGAGCTGCTGCATCGCAAGCTCCGCGACCGGATTCGTCGTAGCCGAGATGGAGAGAGCTATCAGCGTCTCATCCGTATGAAGTCTCGGGTTGTGATTACCCATGTGATTTATCTTAAGGTCCTGAATAGGCTCGATTACATTGGGTGAGATTAAAGGCATCGCATGATCGATTCCCGCGAGAACTTTGAGAGCGTTAAGGAGCGCCGCCGACGCGGGTCCCAAGAGATCTGTCGTCTTGCCCGTAACCATGCGTCCGTCGGGAAGCTCGATTGCAACCGCCGGCCCCATCGTCTGATCCGCCCTGACTAGCGCCGCACTGATGCAGCGTCTGTCGGATACATCTATACCGGACTTGTTAAGCAGAAGCTCTAACTTGCTCACGTCGCTACCGTCGGACAAACCCTGCTTAACCTCGCACTTTGCCTGATAGTAGCGTCTTATGATTTCCTGCTTGGAAGCCTCGCGGCAGGCCTCATCATCTATGATTGCAAACCCTGCCATGTTAACACCCATATCCGTGGGACTCTTGTACGGAGACTGTCCGTAAATCTTCTCGAAAATAGCGTTAACAACAGGGAAAATCTCCACGTCTCTGTTGTAATTAACCGTAGTCTCGCCGTACGCTTCGAGATGGAAAGGATCGATCATGTTAACGTCACTTAAATCCGCCGTCGCCGCCTCGTATGCAATGTTAACGGGGTGCTTCAAAGGAATAGACCAGATAGGGAATGTCTCGAACTTCGCATAACCTGCCTTGATGCCGCGCTTGTTCTCGTGATAGAGCTGGGACAGGCAGGTCGCCATCTTTCCCGAGCCCGGACCCGGAGCCGTAACAACAACAAGAGAATGCGTTGTCTCGATGTAATCGTTCTTGCCGTAACCGTCGTCGCTAACGATAAGCGGGATGTTCGAAGGGTAGCCTTCGATAGGGTAGTGCTTATAAACTTTGACACCGAGCTCGCGCAAACGCTTTTCGAACTTCTCGGCAAGAGCCTGACCCGTGTACTGCGTGATGCACACGGAGCCGACACACAGGCCGAATTCCGTGAAGGCGTCGATGAGCCTTAGGACTTCCTGGTCGTACGTGATGCCGAGGTCGCCTCTTCTCTTGCTCTTCTCGATGGCATCCGCATTGATAGCAATTACAATCTCGCAGTCGGCTTTGAGCTGCATGAGCATCTTAATTTTGCTGTCCGGCTCGAATCCCGGAAGCACGCGCGACGCATGATAATCATCGAAAAGCTTTCCTCCGAACTCGAGGTAAAGTTTGCCTCCGAATTTATCTATGCGGTCCCTGATTTTCTTGGACTGCAGCTCCGCGTATTTCTCGCTGTCAAAACCGACTTTAAACATGAATTTTCTTTCCTCTCAATACTTTAATTACATTGCCCTCGGGCTTCGAATCGATTGTAAGCTCGCTGCTGTCCGTTACCTCAACCCGGCTTTTATCAAACAGCTTCGTGAACTCTTCCACAGGTGCTATCACATCATAGCCGAATCCTTTGCCGCTGTAGTGCATCGGGATTGTGACGGCAGGCTTTATGACATCAACATACTCCCTGGCCTGCTTCGCATCTATCGTGAAGTATCCGCCAACGGGAATCATCAGGACATCGCAGCCCTTGATTTTCTCTAAGTCTTCCTCCCCGAGCTCGCAGCCGATGTCGCCCATGTGAACGACCTTTAGGCCCATAACGTCAACGATTATAACATTGTTAAAGCCTCTTAGGGCGCCTTCTTTATCATCGTGGTAAGTCTCGATGAAGCTCACCATAAACGGCGTGTCCGCACGGGTCACAGCAAGCTTAACTTCCTTAAGACCGAAGTGATCCTCGTGCTTATGGGAGCACACAACCTGGTTGGCTTTCTCGTTTAATTTCTCGTACCCGGGGACGCTGCCGTTCATATAAGGGTCGATTACCATCGCGAAGCCGTCCTTCTCGAGCTTAAAGCAGGAATGGCCAAGGTAAGTTATCTTCATAAGACTTCCCTCCCTCTTCAAATTTCTTTTTATTATATACAACTGCTCGAATTTTTTCGAATTTGCGAAAAAGGGTATTGACACTACGGATAACGCTGTTATAATTTCAATTAGCCGAGGCTAACCACAGATTAATCTAACCTCCTTTTTGATTTGGAAATACGGTGCCTCGACTTCTTGCGAACGAAGATACTCCACTTTAATCGCAGAACATAAGCCATAGCAGAAAGCCGCTCCGGCAACCGGGGCGGCTTAACTGTTGCTATTAAAATATAAACTTTTAAGAATTATCAGAAGTTCTGCTCGTCGTCCGAAGAATCCACAGGCGTTACGTTCTTGACGCTTCCGGGCTTGGGCTTTAATGCGGGAAGATTCCAGAACCCGGCAATACCTTCGATCAGCATCGTGATTCCGATTAAAATCATCGCGGCGTTTGTAGCCGAGAAAGGATTTACGATGATAAGAATTCCCATGAGAGTTGCACCGATTCCGACAAACAAAGATACCCACCACAGTGTTCTTATGTGTCTTATAATGAACAAAGACTGCGCTATGTGGTCGATGCCCATAATGATAATTATTATTCCGAACACAACATTGAAGAAGCTTACGAGCAGGTCGGGTCTTATAAGCAGAAAAATACTTATCACCGCAAGCACCACTCCGCTTACGAGCGCCATAACGTCCGTAAATCCGCCGCGCTTAGCAAAGAAGAAAAGTATAAACTCGACGACAGCACCGATTAAAATTACCACTGCGAGAACTCTGGCGAGCATGTTCGCAGCCTCGGCGGGCCAGACGATAAACGTGATACCCAGAAGCACCATGATGATGCTTGAGATTATCATGCTGTTGCGTAAAAACTTAATGCTTTCGGGACTCATAACAACACCTCTCCTGCATTGATTTTAATAGGGAAAACCTTGTAATTTTTGTACCATAACAGTGAAGGCAGTTCAAGTGGCACCGAGGATTCTGCGGGCGTTTTCGACGCGCTCCTTCGTGGGTGTCTCGACCCCTTCAAGCTCGTACGGGATGCCAAGCGCCTTCCACTTATGTACACCCAGCGTGTGGTACGGCAGAACCTCAACGCGCTCAACGGATTTCAAGGTCTTTATAAAATCCGCAAGCTTTATAAGGTACTCGTCCTTGTCGTTTCTTTCAGGGACGAGAACGTGTCTGATCCACATCTTCACACCGAGATCCGACAATTCGCGTGCCATCTGAAGGATGTTGTCGTTGGGCTGATGAGTAAGCTCCATGTGACCCTGCGGGTCAATGTGCTTGATGTCGAGCATCACAAGATCGGTCACTTTCATAAGCTCAAGAAATTTGCTGTGCCAAGGCTCGTTCGTCGTGTACGGGTTGCCGCTCGTATCAAGGCAGGTGTTGATGCCTTTCGCATGCGCCTTGGTAAAAAGCTCCAGAAGAAAATCTATCTGCAGCAAAGGCTCACCGCCCGATACCGTGATGCCGCCCTGCGGACCCCAGTAACTCTTGTAGCGAAGCGCCTGCTCGATAAGCTCGTCCGCGGTTTTCTGCTCGCCGTCCGCCAGGCGCCAGGTGTCGGGGTTATGACAAAACTGGCAGCGCATCGCACAACCCGACAAGAATATAACGAATCTTACTCCGGGGCCGTCTGCCGAACCGAAACTCTCGGTGGAATGAACATAACCTTTTGTCATAAAATTTCTCCTTCTTCTTCTTGCCTTACTAATTGTCTTCTAAAGTCAGAAAAGGCGGCCGCCCTTACGGACAGCCGCCTCTCAAGTCTTAATTCAAACCGTCAGGAACAACTGCACCGGAAATTACATTCTGTCGTGGCAGGTTCTTGCGATAACGTCGTTCTGCTGCTCTGTTGTAAGGTCGATGAACTTAACAGCGTAGCCGGATACACGGATTGTGAAGTTCGCATACTCTTCCTTCTCGGGATGAGCCTGTGCATCGAGGAGCTTCTCAACACCGAAGACGTTTACGTTGAGGTGGTGTGCACCCTGAGAGAAGTAACCGTCAAGGACGTTAACGAGGTTGTTTACACGGTCTGTATCGTTATTTCCGAGAGCAGACGGGTTGATTGTCTGAGTATTAGAGATACCGTCGAGAGACCATACATAAGGGATCTTCGCTACAGAGTTGAGGGAAGCGATAAGTCCGCTCTTCTCAGCGCCGTATGCAGGGTTAGCTCCGGGAGATAAAGGCTCGCCGGACTTTCTTCCGTCAGGAAGAGTACCTGTCTTCTTACCGTATACAACGTTCGATGTGATTGTAAGAATCGAAGTTGTAGGCTCGGAATTTCTGTATGTGTGGTGCTTCTTAACCTTTGTGATGAACTTGTCGAGGAGCCATACAGCAATCTCGTCAGCTCTGTCATCATCGTTACCGTATCTCGGGAAGTCGCCGTCGATCTCGAAGTCTGTCGTGATTCCGTTCTCGTTTCTGATTGCCTTAACCTTCGCATACTTGATAGCGGAGAGGGAGTCAACTACGTGAGAGAATCCGGCGATACCTGTAGCGAATGTTCTTCTTACATCTGTATCGATGAGAGCCATCTCGGCTGCCTCATAGTAGTACTTGTCGTGCATGTACTGGATGAGGTTCAGGCAGTTAACATAGAGGTCTACAAGCCAATCCATCATTACGTCGAACTTAGCGATAACCTCATCATAGTCGAGATACTCGGATGTGATGGGAGCGTAAGCGGGAGCAACCTGGATTCTCTTGGGGTCTGTCTCGAGCTCGTCCTTACCGCCGTTGATAGCGTACAGGAGGCACTTAGCGAGGTTCGCACGTGCGCCGAAGAACTGCATCTCCTTACCTGTCTGTGTAGCGGATACGCAGCAGCAGATGGAGTAGTCATCGCCCCATACAGGTCTCATTACATCATCGTTCTCGTACTGTACGGAAGATGTTGTGATGGAGATGTGAGAAGCATACTTTCTGAATGTCTCAGGAAGTCTCTTGCTGTAGAGAATTGTGAGGTTCGGCTCAGGTGAAGGACCCATGTTCTCGAGTGTGTGGAGGAATCTGAAGTCGTTCTTTGTTACCTGTGAACGTCCGTCAGAGCCCAAACCTGCAACTTCGAGGGTCGCCCATACCGGGTCACCGGAGAACAGCTCGTTGTAAGACTGGATTCTTGCGAACTTAACCATACGGAGCTTCATTACGAAGTGGTCGATGAGCTGCTGTGCCTCTTCCTCTGTGAGTGTTCCCTTCTCGAGATCTCTCTGAATGAAGATATCAAGGAATGTGGAAACACGACCTACGGACATAGCCGCACCGTTCTGTGTCTTGATTGCTGCGAGGTAGCCAAAGTACAGCCACTGAACAGCTTCCTTGGCATTGGATGCAGGAAGGGAAATGTCATAGCCGTAGCTCTGCGCCATAACCTTCATCTGCTTCAAGGCCTTAATCTGCATAGCGAGCTCTTCTCTCTGACGGATAACCTCATCGAGCATTGTGCCGTCGCCGCAGTTGTTGAGGTCTGCCTGTTTCTCTGCGATAAGGAAATCGATACCGTAGAGAGCTACTCTTCTGTAGTCGCCGACGATTCTTCCGCGGCCGTATGTATCAGGAAGACCAGTGAGAATATGTGAATGTCTTGCTGCCTTAATCTCAGGTGTGTATGCAGAGAAAACTGCATCGGAGTGAGTTGTGTGATACTCAGTGAAAATCTTGTGAAGCTCGGGGCTCGGTGTGTAGCCGTACATCTCGCAGGACTGCTCAGCCATCTTGATACCGCCGAAAGGCATGAATGCTCTCTTCAAAGGCTTATCTGTCTGAAGTCCGACAATCTGCTCGAGATCCTTCATGGAATCGTCGATGTAAGCGGCGCCGTAAGCTGTGATACCGGAAACAACCTCTGTCTCCATATCGAGTACGCCGCCCTTAGCTCTCTCCTGCTTCTGCAGTTCCTTGAGCTTTCCCCAAAGCTTATCTGTAGCCTCTGTAGGGCCTGCGAGGAAAGACTCATCGCCATCGTAGGGTGTGTAGTTATTCTGGATGAAGTCTCTTACATTGACCTCTTCCTTCCATAATCTTCCGGAAAAACCTTCCCACTGGTCGTAATTTTTCATGGTTTTTATTTCCTTTCTGATTTATTAAGACTTTTTGGTACTGCTAATATATCAAAATGAAAATCATTTTACAACCCCAATTTATAATCATTCTAAAAAAGATTTCTGAAAATTAACGCTTTTTCACCCAAGTCGGAAAACAGTAAAAATACTTTTCGAAAAAGATATCAGCCGGCGGGCTGCTCGGCAACAACCGCTCCACCTTCCGCGCCTTCCGCGCCCGTTGTGCCTTCTTCAACCGTCTCTTCCACCGGAGCCGTGTGTATCGGGCAGGGATTGCCTGAAGAAGGTGTAAGGTACGAGCCTTCAACGAAGTAGTCGGTAGTGGTTGTTCCGGCTTCGCGGCAGTATTCGGTCGCGTAGTATCCGGACGAGCAGACCTCGACTTCGATTATGGTATCGGGCTTTGTAAAGCTTGCACCCGGCAGATTCTCGTGAATCCTGCTCATGACGTAATACCAGATTCTGTTCGCATTGGGCTTGTCGACCGTAGGAATAAGCGTCTGCCTTAGGCGGTTGTCGTAACCGTACCAGACAGCACCGCAGTAGTAAGGAGTGTATCCGCAGAACCACTTATCGAGGTTCGCGTCGGTGGTACCCGTCTTACCCGCGGTCGCGATGTATTCGCCGTCAGCGTTTGTAATTATTGAGACAGTGCCCGTAGCGGTACCGTTTGTGATAACGTCTTCGAGCATGTCGCTCATGAGGAACGCAGTTTCCGCAGAATAAACGCGTCGCTTCTCAGGTGCACTTGTGAGAACAATGTTGCCGTCGCTGTCGAGAACCTGCGTGTACGCATAAGGCTCTGTGAATGTACCGCCCGCGGCGAGTGTGTTAAATGCACCGCACATCTGCAACGGCGTGATACCCGTCGTAAACGATCCGATTGCCTGTGCGGGATACGCGCCCTCCTCGGTCATATCGATTCCGACCTGCTGCAGGAACCACAGCGCCGTCTCACCGTTAACTTCATACCAAACCTTAACAGCGATGGTGTTCTTTGACTTCGCGACCGCACGCCTTATTGTCATCGCGCCCGCATAGGAGCGGTCGGCGTTCAAAGGCCAGACAGTGTTGGGATTCTCGGGATCCAGGTAACAAGGCTCATCGACATAAACCATCGACGGCACAATGAGGCCAAGCTCTAAGGCCGGGGCATAATCTATTATGGGTTTAATAGAAGAACCGGTTGATCTGTACGCCTGCGTCGCACGGTTTAAGCTCATGTTGACGGTCTTCTCGCCGTAGCCGCCCTGAAGTCCCGCGATGGCACCGGTTTGAACGTTAATTACCGCCATACCGGCCTGAGGTTTCTCCGGCAAGTCAACGAGGAGCGAGGGGTCCTGCTGGAAGAGGTCTCTGTTCGAGAAAGCCTCGTCCATAACCTCCTGCACGTCAGGCTCCATCGTCGTGTAAATCTGATAGCCTCTATTATATACAATAGTGGTAGCCAGGTCCGTTGATATCTCGCGCTCCTCGGCCAAATCGTTTATGACCTCGGTAATCGCGTACTCAACGAAGTACGATGTAATCTCGCTTGAAGCCTCGGCCTCCTCTGTATCGAAAACGAGCTCCGTGTTAAGCGCGTTATTATATTCTTCTTCCGTTATATATCCGAGCTCGTACATCTTCGACAAGACAATTCTCTGACGGCGAAGCGCATTGCGGCGGCCGGATTCTCTTAAAGGATTATAGTAAGACGGGCTCTTCGGCAGACCCGCGAGGAAAGCACACTCCGCGAGATTTAAATCCGACGCATCCTTACCGAAATAGTTCTGTGCCGCAGCCTGAACACCTACGTAGTTATTACCCATCGGTGCGAGGTTGATGTAGAGCTCCATGATTTCATCTTTCGAGAGATCCTGTTCAAGACTCATCGCGGAGAACCACTCCTGAATCTTACGCGATGTCGAATGCTGGTCGTTGCCGGAGATAAGCTTTACCGTCTGCTGAGTTATGGTAGATCCGCCGTAAGTTGCGGTACCGCCGTTTGCAAGAGCCGACAGGACAGCGCTTCCGATTCTTTTGAGGTCAATACCCGAGTGCGAGTAAAAACGCTCATCCTCGATGCTTATTATTGCTTCCTCAAGGTATGTGTTTCTGACTTCACTTATTGAGACGTAAATTCTATCCACATTCTCGTTTCCGGTGAGCTTTGCAATCTCGTTGCCCTCGATATCGTAAACAAAGGACGTCTGCACTTCATCGGTCTGGGTGATATCGGAAATGGAAAGAGGCTCTGTGAGCGATACGTAGCCCAGAAGCATGCCCGCACCGAAACCTCCGAACGCGAAGCAGACGCATAAAATCATCACGAGAATTATCCTGAAAACATCACCCAGGAACGATATAATCTCGTGCTTTAAGCTTCTGTTGAAGCCCGACTTTGTGGGCTTTCCTTTAAGCGATTCGTGGAGCTCATCCGCGAGTGCACTGTTCTCGGGAGCAACCGGAGCAGTATTGCGGACACGTCCCCTTCTCGGGAAGTTAGCACCGTCGCTTTGCTTTTTAGAATCAGAGCCTTGCATGTGTATCATTTTACCATGTTTGTATTACAATCACATTATGAGTGAAACTTACGAGATTAAGATAACCGCGCTCGGAAACGAGGGCCAGGGCGTGGGACTTTTGCCTACCGGCAAGAAAATTTTTATACCCGGTACAATTCCCGGGGACTTGTGTGAAGCCCGGATTGCCTCTCAGAGCAGTAAATTTGCAAAAGGCCTTTGTCTTCGCGTGCTTGAGCCATCGCCCGACAGAATTTTAAGCTTCGGCAATTTTGTTCCCGGTGCAGATCTTGCGCATATGTCTTATGAGGCATCTCTTAGATATAAGTCTCAGAAGGTCTCCGGGTGTCTGACGCGAATCGGAGGCATAGAGCCCGCGGCTCTTGAAGGTGTCATGCAGGAAATTATCTCCTGCAAAGAGCCTCTTAATTACCGCAATCACATGCAGTACAAGATTGTCAGTGGCAAGCTCTGTCTCGTTAATTCGTTTACGATGAAGCCCGAAGATCCGGGAAATCCGATACTTGAATATAGGATTTTTACGCGCGTGAAGGGCGAGATCGAGCGTGTCTTTGAGAATGCCCCTACCCTGCTTTTCGATGAGGTGGTGGTGAGAGGGTCGGAAAGGACACATGAGATTTTGCTGGAGCTTGTAAGCTCGAGGCCCGAGACGCACGAGGTGACGATCGGCAACGTCAGGCACTACATCGAGGCGTCGGGGTTTTACATGCATCTTAAGTCCGCGCTTCAAAGTGACGGGTACCGCCTGACCGGCCTGACGCTTCGCATAAGTTCGACTGCCACCGAGAAGAGAACGCACAGCGGCCTTCGTGTGGTGATTGAAGGGTCTGATTACTACGAGGAAATCTTGTTCGGGCGGAAGTTCAGGATTCACTCGGGCGCGTTCTTCCAGGTTAATATCCCGCAGGCAGAGCTGCTTTATAAGTGTGCCGGGGAGTTCACGGGTGATGCTCAATCGATACTTGATTTGTACTGCGGCACGGGATCTATCGGCTTATCAATCCTCAAACCGGGACAAAGCCTTATGGGACTTGAGACCGTACCCGAAGCCATCAGGGCCGCGAAGGAAAACGCTCTGCTTAACGGCATCTCCTGCGCATCTTTCTTCATCAAACCCGCCGAAAAGATTGACTTCACAGGTCTGTCGCTTCCCGAACCCATGGCGGTCGTGGTCGACCCTCCCCGCAAAGGTCTCGATGACGCTTTAATCATGAAGCTGATATCGCGCCGTCCGGGCAAGTTGTGCTACATTTCCTGCGACCCCGCGACCCTTGCCCGCGACATCAAACTTCTCCTGAAATCCGGCGCCTTCACCCTCCAAAGCGTCCGCCCCGTCGACATGTTCCCGTGGACGCATCACGTTGAGACGGTGGTATTGATGTCAAAAAATGAAAATTGAAAGTCTGGAAACCCTTGATTTATAAGGGGTTCTGAAAAGGGTTATTTTTCATCCAAATGGGCGTGTCAGTTTTTCGGGGGGATCTCAAAGGCAGAGATGGCAGCCATTCCAAAAAAATCGACCCGACAACCTTGTCCGGTAGCGAAAAATCGGCATTTTCTCACTTTGTGTCGTGTTCGTTCCCGGAAAATTCGAGTAAAGTTTCGGGTGAAAGGAGGTCAAGAAAATGGACCAAAGTAAAATAGGAGCATTCCTCAAGAGCCTTAGAAAAGAAAAGGGACTCACCCAGGAGCAGCTCGCGGAACAGATGAGTGTTTCATCAAGAACAGTCTCCAGGTGGGAGACAGGCAGCAACATGCCGGATATCAGTATACTGATTGAACTGGCAGATTTCTACGATGTGGACATCCGCGAGATTATAAGCGGAGAAAGGAAAAGTGAGATTATGACAGAAGAAACACGAGAAGTATTAACAAAGGTTGCAGAGTACACGGATGCAGATAAGCAGAAGTTGATGAAGGATATTATAGTAAACAGCGTGATTGCTTTAATCTGCTTGATAGCGGCAAATGTAATGCATGAAACCGGGTTGACCGAGAAAAATGAAATTTTTAACTTCCTATATGTAATTGGAATGTATGCACCGATTATCTTTGTTGGATCGACAATCTGGGATATTGTTAAGATAAACGGCAGCATGGGCAAGAATTCGGAACAGAAGATTCGTAAGATTGTTACTGCCTTCGGTGTATCTCTTGGCGTTATATGCTTGGCAATTATCCTGTTTTGCATGTTTTTGTAATTGTGATTTTGCAGGTTAGATTGAAAGGACGAGATATAAATCTATGAATGAAGTGACATTTCATTACCAGCGCTATTGGACACGGTTTTTATTGCTTACTCCGCTGCTTATCGCATTGATTGCATTTCATACTGTATTTTTGGATAAGTACATCGAAAGTGAAATGATGTTCTATCTGATAGGGTTTCCGATTATTTTAATCGGTATCGGAGGGGCATTATATCTCTTCGACCGGTACAATATTTGTGTATATGAAGGTAAACTGCGTTTTGATAACGGCGTATATTGTCTGAATTTAAAACGAAGAAGTAAAACTTTTCGTACCGTTGAGGAATTGTTCGGATGGAAAGCCGGCTGGTATGCTTTCTCAAACCTTCTTTGTGTACAGCTGAAGACAGATGCCGGTAAAGTAAAACTGAATTCTGCTCCATTGAAGAAAGGCGAAAAGTATACCGATTCGGACATGGTAAAGGTGATAGAATTTATCGTTCGAAATTCATCGGAGCTTACAGATAAAAATGCCGAAGAAGAAAGCATCTGGGAATATTGGTATGCCGGCAGTGGTGACAATACTTAAGCTACGGAGCGTTGCTACAGTGATTTAACACATTCATATTGAAGAAGTAAGGAACCGGATATGGGGAGTTTGAAATCGGAGACCGCGAGTTTCGGGATGGTGGAATTATCAAGCAGTGAGACACTAGTCTTCCCTTAAATGGTTTATGTGAAGAATGAGTATAGAGTCCAAAGCCCGTTGGCATCGCATATAGGTGGTGCCGGCGGGTTATTCTTAATTTCTGGGAATAAGAACATATAAACCGACATTTTTATGTCGGTTTATATTGACGAAATGTCGTATATTGGATATGATTTATCCGGAGGTGTTTTCCATGAATAAATATATTGAATCGGAAAAAGTTGAGCTAAAGGAAAAATATACAGATGTGATATGTAAGGAAATAGTGGCGTTTCTTAATACGGACGGCGGTGACATTATAATCGGTGTAAAAGATGACGGCACGGTTGTCGGCATAGACAGTATAGATGAAACGCTAAGAAAGATATCAGATATAATTACAAATCAGATAGAACCGAATCCTCAGAACGACATTAGTTCTGAAGTGAGATTTGATGAAGGGAAAACTCTGATATACATTCATGTTTCAAAGGGAAGTAAAAATATTTACTGCCAGAAGAAATATGGCTTTTCTACGAATGGATGCGTTATACGTATCGGTACAACAAGCAAATCCATGACATCAGAGCAGATTCGTATACGTTATGAGTATAATTTTTTTGATTCCGAATATATGCTAAAAAAACGTTCAGGAATGGCTGGTTTATCATTCAGAGAATTGAAAATCTATTATACGGAAAAGGGATATCATTTGGACGATAAATCCTTTGAAACAAATTTGAGCTTAAGAAATTCGAATGGAGAGTATAACTTGCTGGCAGAGCTTTTGGCGGATCGTAACAATATCCCGTTTATATTTGTTAAGTTTCAGGGGCTGGATAAAGCTGCAATTTCCGAGAGAAGTGACTATGGATATGGTTGTCTGCTTACGACATATGAGAAGGTAAAGACCAGGTTACAGTCTGAGAATGTTTGTGTGACGGATACAACTGTAAGACCTCGGAAGGATATATATTTATTTGATTACGACTGTGTTAATGAAGCTGTTTTAAACGCTATTGTTCATAATGATTGGACTATCACTGAACCGCAGATTTCCATGTTTTCTGACAGAATAGAAATATTGTCACACGGAGGTTTGCCGAGGGGACTTAACAAAGAAGAATTTTTCGATGGAATAAGTAAACCAAGAAATTCTACATTGATGAGGATATTCCTAAATATGGGTTTAACCGAGCATACGGGACATGGAATTCCTGTAATTATC